>Ga0213841_1000083_pt1 | contig 258257 bp, 218 predicted proteins | sample SWPATP23_FD_160125 | JGI IMG/M metagenome (GOLD analysis project Ga0213841, IMG submission 160125) | Coastal seawater microbial communities from Marineland, Florida, United States - SWPA TP2 #3 | ecosystem: Environmental > Aquatic > Marine > Coastal | place: USA: Florida | collected 2016-08-14
ATTTGACCGACGAAGAGTACATCACCGCACTCATCTCGGTTCCTGCCTCGGTATCCTTTAATCGAGCCACCCATAATTGGGCGCCACCGCGCACATGGGGATTGGAAGCGATTTGGGAGTTTTAGTTAAATGGTATTGTTTTAAATTAAGAAGTAATAAGTATGAAGACATATATCGTTAGATTTGTAGCTGTTCTCGCTATGAGTGCCGCCTTTGCAAGCCCAGTGTTTGCGGAAGGGATGACCACCGAGGAAACCAGAGCATTGATGAAGGAATTTCTGAAGTACCAACATTCCGGTAAAAAGGAGGACATGGATAAGTGGGCCGCATTTTATGCGGATGACGTTGAGGCGCATTACCATACAACAGGACCGTTGGGAGTATATTTCTTCGGTAAAAAAGGCCTTGTGAAGTGGTACAAGGACGGCGCTGAGCACATGAATTTTGAGACGGGTATGAAGGTTGATCTACGGGCACTCATTGTTGAAGGTAATGTGGCCGTAGTAAGGCTCCGCAATCGAAGCCGCATGATGGGGGCGCCCTATGTCCAAGAATACGTGCACATTTATACCTGGGAAGATAATAAAATTGTGTACATGGAGGGTTTCAATAACGGCGAAGCCTCTAGAGCAACACGCGATATTGCCAAGCGGTTGGCGGGTGGTTAAAGCTGCGATGAATCCACCGGGAGCGATCTGCACAGAGTGCAGCGCTCCCGGTTTCAGTAACGGAGACGTTTTACAGCCGCACAAGCATACCCGAGGCTCGTTAAGGAGGCCGAAGGCTTAGGTGGTAAATGTAGCAGGATTGCGGGTTTTTCTTGGTGCTTATTCTACCTGTGTAAACTTGATAGCATCTCCTGGGCAAAGAAGCGAGCAAACCCGAACGATCAAGATTATTGGGCAAAGAGGTCTTGTAGGTGTACAACAAAGTTATTGCGATCACATGTTTGCTCCTTACCTTGATACACGGGGCAAGGGCGAGCGAACTACCGACTGCGGACCCCGAAGAACTCGGCTTCGATGCAGAGCGCCTGAATTACATCTCGACACACTTCCAGGAGCGAGTTAACAAAGGTGAACTCGCGGGCGCTGTTACGCTGGTGGCGCGAGAGGGAAAAATCGTTCACTTCGACGCTGTGGGTTATCAAGATGTTGTGGCTAAGGTCCCGATGGCCACGGATACGATCTTTCGGATCTATTCCATGACCAAGCCGATCGCATCGACCGCGTTGATGATGCTCTACCAGGAAGGGAAATTTCAGATCACGGACCCGCTGTCAAAATTCATCCCGGAATTTAAGAGTCTTAAGGTGCTTCGTGATCCGGATGGCCCACTAACAGATGTGGTGGAATTAGAAAGAGAGCCTACGATCCAGGATATACTGCGTCATACATCAGGGTTCTCTCATGGTCTGGGACGCACTGAGTACGATAAAGCGTTTGTGAATACAGGGATCTTTAGTACGGAAACCTCCCTTGAGGAGATGATGACGCTGCTATCGAAACTGCCCCTGATGAATCAGCCTGGCGCCCAGTGGCGCTACGGTGTGGGACACGACATTGCCTTGCGCCTGGTAGAAATTATTTCCGGCATGACCGCCGTCCAATTCCTGCAAAAGAGGCTGTTTGAACCATTGGGAATGGACGACACGGGCTATTGGGTTGGCGCGGATGACGCGAGTCGACTTGGGCCGGTGCACTATCTGAGTGAAACAGGGAAGCTTTTACCCATTAGCGAGAAGTATGGTATGCCAGATGGTGGTGTATTGGTGCAACCCTGGTCGGTTAATAGCTACACTTATGATCGTGAGCTCAAGGGTGGCAGTTTTGGTCTGCTTTCTACAGCAGAAGACTACTGGCGGTTCGCTCAAGCCGTTTTAAATAACGGAGAACTTAACGGCAAAAAAATCATCGCTCCGCGGATTCTCAAGTTTATGGGCCGGAATCATCTGACCGATAGCCATATGTTCTTGGAAGGTGCTGATATGGGGTTAGGGTTTGCAATTACCGAAGATCCTGCTCAACTTGGCTATCCTCTCAGTGAGGGCACACTGTGGTTTGGTGGAGCAGCGGCTACCACTTTTTGGATCGATCCAAGTGAACAGCTCGTTGTTGTGAACATGACTCAACACATGGAAGTCCCCGCTACCGAATCATTGCGGGGTGAATTGGCTGCCCTCGTTTATGCAGCTCTGATTGACTGAGGCTGCTTCGAGGCTATGTCTTCAAGTGGGATGCTATAGTTGAATTCCCTTACCGCACTCAGCTATTCGTCCACCTGATCACGTTGAACCGGGCGATTGGAATCTACACACTATTCACTCCAGCTTCCAGGGTAGAGCTTGCCGAGAGGTAAAGCAGCCAGCTCTCTGGAAAGTAAATTAACGCTAGCGGTAACACCGGAGCCACAGTAAATGATGGGCTCTTGCCGCTCGTCAAACCCTGACCAACGCTCGCGCTGATCAGCCGGGTTTACTGCAAAACCATCACTATTGGACACACTGATCCAGGGAGCATTGGTTACGCCCTCTTCGCGCCTCTCATGATCGCTGATAAATTTATGATCTTCGGGAGTTACATGCATGACGGTTCCGCCACTTGGAATGGAGGGCACGCTATTGGTTAATAGCTGCTTTTTAACAATAAGTACGCCGGGCGTACCAGATCCACCAATGAATTTGTGTGGTGAAATAAAAACAGCGTCTTTGTAGTTCTTAACCTTGTCTGCTGGATTCATGTCTATTCCCATATAAGGTGCAGCGGCTGCGTAATTCCAGAATGCGTATGCACCGTAGCGGTGGAGCAGATCGGAGATTTGATTAACATCACTCTTGATGCCCGTAACATTGGAAGCTGCGGAAAAGCTACCAATAATCAGTTCTCGGTGAGTATAGGTATTCAGCTTTTTTTCCAGAGTTTGCGCATCAATCATGCCATCCTTGTCTAAAGGGATGACGATCAGTTCAGCGATTGATTCTCGTCATGGTAATTCATTGCTGTGATGTTCGTAGGGACCGATAAAAACAACAGGACGTTGATCTTGCGGAATTTGAGCTTCCAATTGATATCGTTCATTGATGACAGCGGGTAAGCGGAGGTTAAGAATATCAATCAATTTGTTGAATGCACTGGTGGCCCCGGGGCCGCAAAAAATCACTTGATCGTCAGTGTTGCCATTGACCGCATTGTGAATAATACGTCGCGCCTGCTCTCGCAAAGCGGTGGTTTGTGCGCCAGTGTACGAGGTCTCTGTGTGGGTTTTTGCGTAAGATGGTAAGACCTGCTTTTGGATGTAATCCTCTACAAAGCTCAGGGCGCGACCTGATGCAGTGTAATCTGCATAGATAAGAGGCTTTTCACCAAAGCTGGTCTGGATTATGTCTCGCTCACCGATTACTGATCGGCGTATTTTGTGAATAATATGATGGCTGTTCACTTTGATTTTGTTCTGTCTTTGCGTAACTAAATCTTATCTTTTATGTCCATAAACATTGTTTCTATTTGTGCGGGGATCCTTTTATCTATTGAGATAATATTTCTTTTTATTGAAATAATGAGATTATTGTTTCATTATAAATGACTTTGGAGGGTGAAATGTTTCTATGGACAAGTTTGATAAGCTGATTCTTGAGCGGATACAGGTGGATTCAACGCCTTCCGTCGGAGATTTGGCCGAGCAGGTGGGAATTTCTAAGTCGGCTTGCTGAAGAAGATTGCAAAAGCTCGAAGAGGAAGGGGTTATCCGTGGTAGGGTAGCCTTATTAAATCCGGAAAAAGTGAATTTGCCACTAACAGCCTATATTTCTGTCAAGACCAATCAGCATAATGATCAGTGGGCCAGGAAATTTCAAAATGTGGCTCAAGCTATTCCGGGGCTGCTAGAGGCCTATCGTATGAGCGGTGATCTGGATTACCTTATTAAAGTTGTTGTTGAGGATATGGCAGGTTATGACAGGCTTTATAAGGAATTAATAGCAGCAGATTTGTTTGGTGTCAGCTCCAGCTTTGTGATGGAGACGTTAAAGTATACTACTCAGCTGCCCCTGGACAGGGTATAAGCGCTTAAAATAGTTTAATAGCTAATAATTACTGCTGACATTTAGCTTCAATTCCAGGGCTGTATCTCAAAGCCTCTAGCAGATGAGCCGTCTCTCGGCCATGCTGTTGCATCAGTGCAATTGTGCCGCTACGAATCGTTGAAAATAAGTGGGGTAGCGGTGATTTGTTGGTCAATTTAACTGTATTAAATGGACATTGCATCAGTGCGCTTCTGTATGCATTATAAAAACTTCGAATGACGTCCGTTTCTAATGATGAAGAGAATAAATTCACGACGAAGCTGGTTTTGGTTGATAAAAAAGCGCAATTGGCAACTGTTACCCTAAACCGGCCCGATGCAATGAATGCCTTGTCAGGCAAGCTGATGAAATAGCTTACGGTGGCATTCAGAGACCTACAAAAAGATCAGTCAGTTGCTGCGGTTATTCTGACCGGTGCAGACATTGCGGGTCGTAAAGAAAAAGTGATTGGGCGGGGTCAGCAACAGAAATAAAAGTTTCTGATGCGCTCTTGCATCTAATTATCGGTTGTAGAGCTGCGGGATTACAATATTGATCAGAATTTTGCCCCTGTTTGTAGGACGTTGCGTCACAGCTAAGTGAACAATACAGGAACGTAACATCGGTGTCAGGGTGGCTGACATATGTGTTGCTAAAAGCTAAAAAAGCTTCAGGAGCTATCGTATGAACTTTGAGTTTACGCCTAAGATGCAAGATCTCTATGATCGGGCAAAAACCTTTATAGATAATGAAATACGGCTATTAGAAGATGATTATTGGCACTGGAATCACGCGCCGGAAAACCTCTGGAAACGCTGGCCCAAAATGGAGGAACTGAAGGACAAAGCCCGTGGTGAAGGGCTGTGGAATCTGTTTCTTCCCCACGGCTATAAAGAACATGCTGAGGGTTATTCCAACCTCGAATACGCACCTGTGGCGGAATTAACCGGAAGCTGCCTACCAGCCAGCGAAATCTTTAATTGCATGGCGCCCGATACCGGTAATATGGAAGTATTAGCCATGTATGGTACCGAAGCACAAAAAGAACAGTGGTTAATCCCTTTGCTTGAAGGGAAAATCCGCTCGGCGTTTTTGATGACTGAGCCGGCTGTTGCTTCATCCGATGCGACCAATATTGAAACCAGTATTGTTGCTGACGGCGATGACTATGTGATTAATGGTCGCAAGTGGTGGATAACCGGTATTATGGACCCGCTCTGCGAAATTTTAGTGGTCATGGGCAAAACCGACCCCAATGCCCCCGTGCATGCACAGCAGTCGATGATACTCGTGCCGCGTAATACGCCAGGGGTGAAAATTGAGCGCTGTATGCCGGTGTTTCATAGCATGAATTCGCCCGCGGGTGAGGCTGAAGTGTCATTGACCAATGTGCGCGTCCCCAAAGAAAATCTGTTGTTGGGTGAGGGGCGTGGTTTTGAAGTTGCCCAGGGCCGTTTGGGACCGGGTCGCATTCACCACAGTATGCGTATGATTGGCGCGGCCCAGCGCTGCCTGGAGTTGATGACGCAACGCGCCGACAGCCGCGTGGCATTTGGTTCAAAACTCAGCAAAAAAAGCTCAATTCGCCAGGATATCGCCAAGTCGTTTTATGAGATTCAGCAGGCACGATTGTTGACCTTGCAGGCGGCTGACAAAATGGACCGTGAGGGCAATAAGGCCGCCATGGACCTAATAGCGGCGATCACAGTCGTCGGGCCGAATGTGTGCCAGCAAGTTGCCGACCGGGCCATCCAGGTCCATGGTGGTATGGGCGTCTGCGATGACACCCCAGTTGCCTACTACTGGACCCTGGCGCGTTATATTCGTATTACCGATGGCCCTGATGAAGTGCATATGGACCAACTGGCCCGCAAATTAATTAAACGTTACACCCAGCATTCCCAATAAAAGGAGAGGGCCTCATGAGAACGATACCCTTAAAAGTTATTGTCTAGGGCCCCGGGGTTGTTGGCGGCGCCTTGTTAAAAGAGGCATTACAGCGACCCGAGTTTGAGGTGGTTGGTGTATTGGTCTTTAACCCGGCAAATAAAAGAGGCGTTGATTTTGGCACACTTGTTGGCTTGCCAGAAACCGGTGTGCTGCCTACCACGATCTAGAAGCGATCAGAGTCAGCTGTATAATGCTGAGTTTCGGGGTTTTCTCTTTTCCCCCCTATGGTGATTAATATATATCGTGTGTTACTGCGTTCGGTAAACGCATGCGCTGTTTCTACGCCAAGTCTGGACGAAACGCCGGTGATTATACCACTTTGCCAGCGACACTGAGGCCATTCAGTATTTCGTCGGTCGTGGTGGTTTTGTCAAACTCGCTGCGATCATTCATGCCGGATTATCCTCAATGCAGATTAATTGGGTTCCCAGAACAATAATGCTTCAGGTCGATTGAGTAAGAGTACTGAAAATAAAGAGCAAGTCTTTCCCCGGAAGGAAGGTTGGAATTTATGAATACGGTGAAAAGCAGTGAATTGCCTGGCATGGTTGGGCATCAGCTCGAGCCTACGGAGTGGTTTCTGATTACGCAGGAGCAAATCAACGAGTTTGCAGACATTACACTTGATCACCAGTATATTCATACTGACCCTGAACGGGCTGCAACAACGCCTTTGGGGTCTACGATAGCCCATGGCTTTTTAGTCTTGTCGATGTTATCGCACTTCTCCCACAGCTTTGGTTTTACAGTCACAGACTCGGTGATGGGTTTGAACTATGGTTTCGATAAAGTACGTTTTCTTACACCAGTAAAAACGGGCTCAAAAGTTCGCACCCATGCGACTCTCAGTGAGGTAACAGAAAAAACTGCTGGTCGGTATTTGCTGAGGTATACCGTCAGTATTGAAACTGGAGGTGAGAATACGCCAGCCTTGATAGCTGACTGGTTAGTCATGGTGGTGTGTGGATAGAAGTGCCCAAGCAGAATAGAGATGTAAGAGAAACAAAACATGAAAATAGTTGACGTCTGGATAAAAACTGAAAGTGCTGTTGAAGGAGGTCCCTCAGGTTACGAATAAATGCATGGCGCAAACGCTGGACCTATGTTTTCTCTTTTGCCCCTCGCCAAGTGAATTGCGCAAAAAGCCCGTATCAGCTGCTCGCAATATGTAGTGTCATAAATAGCCAATTCATTTGAGTCTGACGGCTATTGTAGTTGCCTGATTTGACCAGCATTGTTGGATTGATGACACGGATTTTGATATGGAATACCACGTTCGCCATATTGACTTGCCACAGTCGGGGGATTGGCGACAACGCTGTATTTTGGCAGCACTGATTTATTCCCGCCAACTGGGTCCCGGCCGCCCTGGGAATGCTCTGTGATTGAAGGGCTCGACAATTGATGAGGGAAAAAGCCTGAAGAGGCGCTGTTCCAGGCGCCAATACTAATGGAAGACCCATAAATCGACACCATAGTGGTTGGATCATAATTAGTCGTCGTTTTGATGCACTTTTTTTCGGTAGCAGTGTGGTGTCAGCCCTGTCCAGTTTTTAAAAGCGCGAATAAACGAACTTGTTTCAGCAAATCCAGATCTTTCAGAAACTTCTTCTATTGAAAGGCCAGGTTTTGCCAGGTAATAGATTGAGGTATCTCTACGCAGGTGGTTCTTGATATCTCGGTATGTTGTTCCTTCCTCAGTCAGCCGGCGGCGCAGTGTCTGCGGGTGAATCTCCAACTGGTCTGCCAGCAGATTAAAGGCGGGTGCGCATGCCACATTTTTGCCAATAATTTTCTGAATTTTGGAAGACCAACTTTGTTCCTCAAGGGGTAAGACCATTAAGTGGTAGCCTGGATGACGTAAGAATTTACGCAAAGACGTACTGTTTTGTGCCAGTGGTAGTGACAAGGATTGATGCTGGAATTCGAAACCATTGAATTCCTGATCAAAAAAAACTGGAATATTTGGGAATAATAAACGGTAAAGGTCTGCGTGTTTCGGTGGAGCGTATGTTAGGTTAACCCGAGACAGAGGAAGTGATCTACCAATTATCCAGCTGAAAAATCGATGTGAATTGAGTAGGCAAAGCTCATAAGCGTATGGGTCGAGAACCCTGTCTTCTTTTGGTGTAAGGGTATAGGTCTCGTGAGAGCCATCTTGCCATAATTCTGCCTTCAAATCCCAATCCATAAGGTTATAAAACCTGCAATATCGCTCCGCCGCATCCCCGAGGGTGTTGGCGCTGATGCATGCATAACTCATCATTTCCCAGCACCCAACTGGTAATGGCTTGGAAGAATAACCAAGCATTTCGTCATTGAGTAATTTCATCGCATTAATTTGAATTCGCGCAAATTGTGCAATGGATACGCGGGCTCGGCCTTCAGCACCGTTAAGCATCTCTGGGGTGATTCGAGCGTCCTGTAGGAGCTTATTCCAGCTTTCACTGTTAGGCGGAATATTTTTGAGAACGGATCTGACAAAGTAAATGGGTACTGTAAGAGAAGACGGGCTAAGCATAATCCTAGTACACTCATCAAAACCAGCCTCGTAATTTAAGTGGAATGAGGTCTGTTGTCAAATCGCGGATTGTCATGTTGTAACAAGTGGTTAATCTCTGTGTTTGATTGCGCCATTGCTGACTGGTGAATGATGCCTATATTATCACTCAATCAATGGAGTTGCGCGGAAGCTATATATGCATACGCTGAAAGGAAGGTTGGTCCTTGTGACGGGGGCGTCGAGCGGTATTGGCTCGCATTTTGCCGGGGTGCTTGCAGGTGCGGGGGCTACAGTAGTGGTTGCGGCTCGCAGGGTTGGGTCTTCAAGTAAAATAGGGGGCCAATATACACATTGCAGCACCTAAGCTATTGTTTTTGTGGGATTATTTGTAAGCGCTAATTTAACGAAGGGGGGTGTCAGCTGGCCTGGATCTGCTCCAGATCCAGCTTCCCAGGCAGCAGAGCTTCGATCTCTGACTCTGTTTGCGCAGCGGGTAAGCGGGTGTAGACCTAACGGAGCTAGGTATAAGGCTCCAGGCCCCATTGGCGGTCTCGATCAGCGAGTAGAGGTTGGCACTGACCGTCACGCCCTCATCGCTTTCCGAGCCTTCATCGGTGGTTTCCAACGCGTCGACTTCAGCTTCATCAAACAAGCGGATTTGATCGGGCGACAACTTCTCGCTACTGGCGGCATACCGCTGGGCCAGCGCCTGTTCCAGTCGCTTTTTCCACAGACAGAAGCCGCTGCGTTCCCAATACAGGATCTTGAAGCGATCCCGGCGTCGATTACAGAGAACATACAACTGCTCTGAGAAGGGGTCGATGCTCAATGTGCCTTCAGCCAGTACGGCAAACCATTATTGCCATTACGGAAATCGATAGGCTCACGGCAGAGATAGACGGCAGGAAGGTCATTGAACGGTCGCATTATGACAGTTTGGCCGCTGCCGCTAAGATGTGCGTCAGTGAGAGCTCATCGACTTCACCGAGAAGGGCTACCGCCACCCCGTTGGGTAGCTGGATCTGATGCTGGGCCCTGGACGCACCTTGATTAACGGGTCTTAACTGAATCCTAAAAAATTGCATGTACCGAGTGTGCTGTTGAACATATTGTAGTGCTTCCAAATTGCACTCGGTTATTTGTCTAGCGACAGTTAACCATTAATTACTGAGGTGTAGAAGCTGTCAGGGCGTCAAATGTTGGAGGAAGTAAGTACTGTTTTAAAATGTACATTTATTTGTAGTGTCAAGCTCTATACGTCATTAAGGGGCAGGGTGATGCGCTAATTTTATGTCATAGTATGTCAATTTCTTTGTCTAATGGGGTTATAGTAAATTTCTACGAATTATTAGATACTTTCGGTAGAGAAATTTGTATAGAGCAACAGATCTAGAAAATTGGGCTATCTGAGATGTTAGTAAAGTTAGGTTTGAATTTTGCGCACGATATCCCAGATCATATGCTAGAGGGTTTCAGTGATAGGTAGCATTTAGTGTATGTTCATTAAAATTGTATGTAAGTGGATTAAAGAGATAATCTTAGGCAACAAACTGTGCCCTTCCCCTATCGAAAACACACGTGAAGAAACACATATAATATAGCAATTAATAGAATATCTAATCGAGGTATCGCTGTGGCACGGTTAACCGCTATTGATCTGAGTAAAGAATACCTGCACTTTTCCGCTGCACACTTCACTATATTTTCTTCAACTGAGCGAGAGCGATTGCATGGCCATAATTTTCGTGTTTCAGCACGGATTACAGCACCGGTAGGAGATAACGGGCTCTGTTTTAATTACCAGATATTCAAAGACAAATTGCGAGAACTATGTGTGGAGCTAGATGAGTACACTTTGATACCTGAGGCTTCTCCTTTTCTGGATATTACCATACAGGGTTCTTACTATAATATCGAATTTAATGGTGAAGTGATGAAGTTGCTGCGTAGTGATACGCAGCTTCTTCCCGTACGTAATATATCTGTGGAAGAGCTTGCCTATTTTTTTCTGTCTCAACTCGTTGAAGACCCGCTTGTGAATGATCTCAATCTGCAAACTGTTGAAATCAAGGTGGCTTCTGGTCCGGAACAATGGGGGAATTGTGTGTGGGACAGCGCTTCCCCATACAAATTGGGTTGATGAAAATGGAAAAAGTACTTGTGATTACTGGGGGGAGTAAGGGAATAGGGCTGGCAACTGCCAGAATGTTTCAGGAGAAAGACTTCAAAGTCGTCAACCTCTCTCGAACCGAAATTCCACTTGAAGGTTCGGTACATTTGTCCGTCGACTTTGCGGTAAGCAAATGGCAGTACGGGATTGAAAACGATTTAATGACGGAGCTGGTTGATTCAGAGCAAATTGTTTTGGTCCATAATGCCGGTTTATTGCTAAAGGGAAGTACTGAACAACTTGATCCTGAGGACCTAAATCGCTCCCTGGCAGTCAACGTGATCGCGCCTGCGATACTCAATCGGCTTGTTATTCCGCATATGCCCGCTAAATCATCAATCGTTTATGTGGGCTCAACCCTCAGTGAAAAAGGTGTCCCGAATTCAGCGCCCTACGTTATCGCAAAGCATGCAGTTGTGGGTATGATGCGTAGTACCTGTCAAGATTTGGTAGGCACTGGTATTCACACCGCCTGTGTCTGTCCTGGTTTTACAGAAACTGAAATGCTGCACGAGCATGTGGATGCAGAACAGGATAGACTCGCGGCGATTGCTGAGGGCGTAACCCAGAAACGCCTTATAGAGCCACAAGAAATCGCTAACACTATTTATTTCTGTGCTCAGAATCCGGTTATCAATGGCGCACTTATTCACGCCAACCTGGGACAAATTGAAACGTAGTTCCTGTCTGTGTTGACCCGAGGGTCTCTACAAATTCGTCAAGAACTAATAATTGTGTCATGGAGAGTCTTTATGATGCCTATTCACCAATGGGAAGTATATTAACAAGCGGCTCTCGTTTTAGGCTTGCCAGGTAATACTTGGCAAGCCATATTGCGAATCAATACAAAAAAATTAGATAAGGTCAATGCTTTTCAGGGTTCAGGGTTTGGCCAAAAAAACCTAGAACAGTCGAATCGATGTTAATTATCAGGTTACCCCTGGGCGGTCGAAGAGGCTTCCATAGTCTTCATCAATATTTCGCACATTGAGTAAAGCTACTTTATATAACCACAGTGTTCTAAAGTGAAGCAATAAAATCGAGGTCAAGATGAAAGAAATAAACGCAATGTTTTGGTTGGGAAAACAAGATGATGCTCATTATGAAATCCAAACCCACGACTCCGAGGACTCCGCCAAACCCATGAGTTTCGTGGATTGCGAAAAGAATAACTATTATTTCTGGGTTGGTAAAGAGAGCGATCACGGAGAATAAATTGCATAATATGACAAACCTTTGAATTTATTCTAGTTATGAAAAAGTAGTACTATCCGTTATTCATGCGGCACAAAGTATAGAATAGGTAAAGTCCTTTCATACGTCTTTCCGCAAGAGAGCTTAGTAATCCTGTTATCAAGGAGTAAGTAGATATGAGCACCGATGTTATTGAGAAAGCTTATGCGACAATCATTGACAGTACTGATGATCTGTCTCGACCAGGGCTAGTAGACACACCGAGGCGAGCAGCAAAGGCATTTGATTTCTTGACACAAGGTTATTCTCAAAGCGTGGAAGAGGTTGTTAATGGCGCTCTCTTCCCCTGTGACAATAGCGAAATGATTATCGTCAAAGACATTGAATTGTATTCAATGTGCGAACATCACGTCCTGCCATTTATAGGCCGGTGTCATGTTGCATATATCCCTTCATCCAAGGTAATTGGCCTGTCAAAAGTCGCTAGAATCGTTGATGTATATGCGCGCAGACTGCAGATCCAGGAAAACTTAACCCTCCAAATAGCTGAGGCTATAAAAGAGCTCACCAACGCTGAAGGAGTCGCTGTAGTTATTGAAGCAAAGCATTTATGTATGATGATGCGTGGCGTTGAGAAACAAAACTCTCTAATGAAAACATCAGCAATGCTTGGGGAATTCCGTGACAATGCCGCAACTAGATCAGAGTTCCTTTCCTTACTCTAGTTTAACTTTCTCGCGGTAATGGTTAACATAACTTGCCGAATCATAAGTAAAAATGTACAACACATTCTCGATGGAAAAAATGCACGAGGTCAATGTTCTCGATCTGCATTTACTAGAGGCTGATGCCTTCTATATTATGGATCGTGGCTTCGAGGATATTCGTCAATTATAGGATTTATATCTTGGTTCCGATGCCTTCATTGCTCGCGCCAAATCTAACCTTTAATGTCGCTGGATATACTCCCATCCGGTGGACAAAAAACTTGTACTAATTATTTCCACCGGATTATCGCAAACATGATAAATTCAATATCCCTAGCGTGCTGCAAATCTCGAAACCAGTGCTCGTTGAGACATTCATCCCGAAATTTTCCGTTAAAACTCTCGATATAGGCGTTTTGCGTTGGCTTGCTTTGTTGGATCAGTTTCAGTTCAACACCACTGCTGTAGGCCCACTGATCCAGTGCTTTGCCAGTAAACTCAGGCCCCTGATCTGTCCTGATTGCCTCCGGGTAACCTCGGAATTGCGCTATGGCCTCAAGCGTTCGAACTACCCGGTCGCCACAGATACTGTGCGCCACCGCGATGTCCAGTGACTCCTTGGTGCGGTCGTCGACGATTGTGAGTGTCTTCAGACGTCGGCCGTTGGCCAGTGCGTCCATAACAAAGTCCATCGACCATACCCGATTGGGAGCTTCGGGCAAATGCAAGGCTTCGCGTTCTACCGCGATCCCTTTACGCCTCTTGCGCTTACGTACTGCCAGGCCTGCCTCGTCGTCGTGGTAAATCCGATAGACACGCTTGTGGTTAGCTTCAACGCCTTCTCGCCTCAGCAGTGCGTGCAGGCGACGAGAGCCGAAACGCTTGCGCTCGTTGGCCAGCTCAATCAGTCGCTCTTTGAGTGCCTGATCGTCCAGTTGCTTCTGCGAGCGGTAGCACAATACAGAACGCGACAACCCCACGAGTCGGCAGGCGCGACGCTGGGAAACCTGGGTTTCCATCTGCATTGTCTCCACTGCCGCGCGCTTGTCTTGCGGGGTCAGTACTTTCGGTTCAACGCGGCCTTGAGGGCATCTGTATCAAGCATGGCATCAGCCAGCATCCGCTTGAGCTTGGCATTCTCTTCCTCCAGCTGTTTCAACCGGCGTACATCCTGTACCTCCATACCTCCGTACTTCTTACGCCATGTGTAGAAAGTGGCGTCGGAGATACCGTATTTACGGCAGATCTCCTTGGCTGACACCCCGGCTTCGCCTTCGCCTTCCTTCAAGATCCCAATAATCTGTTCATCAGTAAATCGTTTCTTCATGTCTGCTTTCTCCGTAGTTGGCGGACTTTACTAAGTTCTAAGTGGTTCGGCTAGAGGGGGGCAGGTCATAATCCCCACATAACGCACTGAAGCTATTCCACGCTAAGTATTGAAGCAACACCGATAGTAACCGTGGAGGTATACAGGCCTTGGATATCCAGCCACTAATTGATGACCGCGCCATATCGCCAGTATTCCTGTTAGCACCACCCTCAGCAGTAGGCGGTGCATCTTATGAGGCACTAAGCGTCGTGATGAATATGACCTAAAGCCTCTCGGAAGAGGTAAAGCATCAGGGGGTCAACGTGAATGCCGTACTGCCAAGCATTATTGATACGCCTGCGAACCGCGGGGCTATGCCGGATGCCAACTTCGATGAGTGGGTAACGCCAGAACAGTTGGCCAACGTGATGTGCTTCCTGTTGTCTGAGGCGGCCAGCGATGTAAACGGTGCTTTAATTCCTGTGCGGGCTTTGAGCTGAGTGTTTGATAAAGTAGTAATGATTACCACGGTGTGAAGCATATGAGTAGTGAAAATACCGATATGGCAGAAGCGTATTTGCGCATTGTTTCTGTGGTAGATGAACCTGCCCGCCCGGGCTTAGTCGATACGCCTAAGCGTGCGGCTAAAGCTTTCGAGTATTTGACTCGAGGATACGGCCAGACGGTGGAGGAGGAGGTCAACGGCGCTCTCTTTCCGTCAGACAACAGCGAGATGGTGATTGTCAGGGATATTGAGCTTTACTCCATGTGTGAGCATCACCTGCTTCCTTTTCTCGGCAAGTGCCTTGTGGCTTACTTGCCTTCGGGGAAGGTGATTGGCCTGTCAAAGATTGCAAGAATTGTCGACGTCTTTGCGCGTCGATTACAGATTCAGGAGAATCTCACCACTGAGATCGCCGAGGCTATTCAAGCGCTCACTGGCGCGGGAGGTGTCGCCGTTATTATCGAGGCGAAACACCTGTGCATGATGATGCGGGGCGTAGAAAAGCAGAATTCTTCTATGAAGACATCTGCCATGTTGGGTGAATTTAGGAAGAATCCTGCGACTCGCGGTGAGTTTTTGTCGTTGGTATCAATTAAAGGTTAAGGCTGGTATAAACATCCGGGCTCATAGAACCCGGAATTGCCTTATGTTCCACCGAAAGGTGATCTATAGCTGCAACTCCACTTGTGCCAGACTGTCGAATCTCCTGTAGGGGGGCGCTTGCTGAAGGCATTTACATCAACGATACTCTTAAAGGTGAAATAGAATTTGGCCATCCGAAGGGTTATTTATTCGATGGGGCGAGAATGTCGATATATTGAGTAAGCATATTGGTGTCGTTCATTTGCCGGGAAGTGGCCCTGTAGTTCGCTATGCCAACTACTAAAATCAAAGGCTTCAACGAACGTATCGCCATGTATATTTGTGTGAACCACTGTCTCATAGACGGTTTCCGCCAATGGCAGTGCATTATTTAATAGTTCGCCCCCGCCTATCACGAAAATCTGTTCCAAGCCTTTTGCTTTTTCAATGGCACTTTGTAACGACCTGGCACTTAAAACAGTCTCTGGTAGCGGATAGTTTTCCTGGCTTGTTACTACAATATTGAGTCGGTAGGGAAGTTCGCATTGATGATCCTCATAAGTTTTCCGGCCCATAATGATGGCAGAATTTATGGTGGTGTTATCAAAATGCTCATATTCATCCGGAAGATTCCAAGGCAGGCTGCCATTGTGTCCTATGCAATAGTTTTCAGAGCGGGCATAAATCAAAGCTAAGGGCATAGAAATTTAATCCCGTGGAGAGCGATTTTCTAGTCTAAATAGGCTGACGCTGTTATGTTTATTAGCTGCCGACAAAGATCCTGAGAGAGTCTAAAGAAAATTGGGTTTACAATCTTGTCCTGGGTCTTGCTAGACCGGGTCTGAATGTAGCGAAAGGATCTCTATGAATTACACACCTAATTACAGCGAACCCACCAAATGCCCCCCATCCACCGGCAGAGCCACGCCACTGATAAACGAACCACCATCGCCCGCTAACAGTAACAAGGGCGCATCCAACTCACTCAATTGTCCCAAGCGTTTGGAAGGCATGCCATTAATATAAGCTTGGCCTTTCTCGGAAGCAAAATAGTCAGCGTTCATTTCCGTTTCGAAATACCCAGGGCAAAGGGCATTGACCCGAATATTCTTGCTCGCCAATTCCAACGCCATCGACTTGGTCAGCTGCACCAGCGCTGCTTTGGAGGCGCTATAACTGCTTTCACCGATTCCTACCCGGAGGCCGAGGATGGAAGCAATATTGACGATGCTCCCACCGCTTTGGCGATCCACCAGGCGCCGTGCCACCGCTTGGGCTACGCGCCAGGCACCTTTCAGGTTTGCCTCCATCACAAAATCCCAGCTTTTCTCATCCACATTGAGAAAGCGCTTGGAGTCGGCAACGCCGGCATTGTTGATCAATATATCGATCGGGCCGAGCGTGGTTTCTGTCTCGTTCAGGGCGTGATTAACGCTTTCGGCATCGGTAACGTCCATGGTGACCGCAAAAGCGGTGCCGCAAGCCCCCTGGATATCGTCCACTAATCTTGCCAGTTTATCAGTTCGACGTGCGGCCACCGCCACCTTGGCACCGGCTTTGGCTAACACTTTTGCAAAGTGAGCACCGAGACCGCTGGAGGCACCGGTAACCAGGGCGACTTTATCCTGAAGTGAAAGCAGTTCGTTATACATTGTCATTGCTCCTCGATAAGAAACCTAATCAATAAACTCCATTGCCATCTCTGCCAAAGGCTTCACCAGCGCACCCATCTGCAATGCTTTTTCACTGGACGCGTTACCATCCAGCGCCCGCTTTTTAACCCCTTGCAAAATCGCCGCAAAGCGGAAAAAGCTAAACGCCAGATAGAAGTTCCAATGTTCAATTCCATTGAGGCCCATACGCTCGCAGTACATGGCTACATACGCCTCTTCACTGGGAATACCCAACGCTTCGCGGTCGACGCCGCCGAGACCCGGCATGACACAATCATCGGGCATACGCAGTTGCATACACTGGTAGGCGAGATCCGCAAAGGGGTGACCCAGGGTGGAGAGTTCCCAGTCTACCAGCGCCAGAACTTTGGCCTCGGTGGGGTGGAACATCATATTGTCCAGGCGAAAATCACCGTGGGCCAAGGCCACACGGCCATCATCCGCAGGCATATTGGCTGGCAACCACGCCATCAGCCGTTCCATCTCGGGAATAGCTTCAGTTTCAGAAGCCCGGTACTGTTTACTCCAGCGGCCCACTTGGCGTTCGAAATAGTTGCCGGGTTTGCCGTAGTCACTTAGACCCACTCGGTCGATATCCACCGAGTGCAGCGCCGCCAATACCCGGTTCATTTCCTGATAAATCGCCGCACGCTCTTCGTTGTTCTTTTCGGGCAGGGCCGGGTCCCACATTACGCGACCGTCGATATACTCCATCAAGTAAAACATACTGCCGATGACGCTGTCGTCTTCGCACAGGTGATAGGCCTTGGCCACGGGCACCTCGGTATCGCCCAACGCCGACATCACCTTGAATTCCCGGTCGACGGCGTGGGCGGATTTCAGCAACTCGCCCGGCGGCTTGCGTCGCAGCACGTATTTTCCGCTGGCGACCTCAACCAGAAACGTGGGGTTGGACTGGCCGCCGGCAAATTTCGTCGCCGTCAGTGGGCCTTCAAACCCGTCTACTTGTTGCTCCAGGTAGTGGGCCAGTGTGTCCGTATCAAAATCAAATGCCGAGGGTGACGTTTCAGACATGGGGGATTCCTTCCGCTTGGGTTACTTTGCCGCGTAACGATCGATAATCTGCTTGCCAAGGGCCATCTGGTGCACCTGGTCAGGACCGTCGGCCTGACGGCACCAGCGGGCGTAGTTAAAGGCCTCGGCCATAAAGTAGTCCTCGGTCAAGCCACCGGCGCCGTGCATTTGCATACAGCGGTCGATAACCGTTTGCACCAACAACGGTATGGTGGTCTTGGTGGCGGCAATCATATCCACCGAGGCGGGCACGCCCTGGGTGTCGATCTTGTGGCAGGTTTTTAATACCAGTAAACGCGCCATTTCGATCTCGGAAAAACTCTTGGAAATCTCTTCGCGAATCGACTGGTGCTTGCTCAGCAAGCGCCCGAAGGTGGTGCGGGAATTGGCGCGTTGGCAGGCCAGTTCCAGGGAGCGCTGCGCCGCACCGATCAGGCGCATGCAGTGGTGCATGCGACCCGGCCCCAGGCGACCCTGGGCGATTTCAAAACCGCGACCTTCGCCCAGCAACACATTTTCCAAAGGAACCCGCACATTGTCGAATACGATCTCGGCATGCCCAATAGGCGCATCGTCATAGCCCAAGGTGGTGAGGGGACGGACGATGTTAATTCCCGGTGTGTCTTTGGGCACCAATACCTGGGTTTGCTGCAGGTGGCGGCTGGGATTGTTAGGATCGGATTTACCCATCACGATAAAGATCTTGGTGAGTTCGTACATGGCATTGGTAATAAACCACTTGCGGCCATTGAGTACCCACTCATCCCCGTCCTTTTTGATATCCAGCTGAATATTGGTGGCGTCACTGGAGGCCACCTGGGGTTCGGTCATGGCGTAGGACGAACGGATCTCACCGGCCAGCAGCGGTTTCAACCACTTATCCTGCTGTGCCTTGGTAGCGTAGTTCATAAACACTTCCATATTGCCGGTGTCCGGGGCGTTACAGTTAAACACCTCCGGTGACCAGATCACCCGACCCATAATCTCACACAGCGGTGCGTAGTCGAAAAACGACAAGCCGCCGTGGTCACAATATTCCGCGTGATCTTCCGGCACAAACAGGTTCCACAGGCCTGCTGCCTTGGCTTTGGCCTTGAGTTCAGTCATCAGCGGCAAGGGGGCGAAGCGGTTTTCAGCGTTGGCCAGCTGCTCCGCGTAAGCGTGTTCATTCGGATAGATATGCTCGTCCATAAAGGCAAGCAATTTGTTTTGTAGGTGTTGGGATTTTTCGCTGAAGGTAATCATGATGTGCTCCGTTGCGAGAACTATTTTTAAAACTATTTCTGTAGCTATTTATAAAATTTAGGAAAACGTAATAGCGTGTTGTTTGTCGGCACTCTGCAAGTGACTAACATCGTTAAAGCTGTCCAGCGTCAACGCGGTGCCGTTATAGAGCAATTTGTGGGTACTGCTGTTTTTTATCTGCAGGGTCAGGTCGCGGGTGCGCGCATTGTCTAACTGCAACACCGACTGCAGGATAACGGAGATGGGGCCGCCAGAGCTGACCATCAGTGTACGCTTTGCACCGCTATCTAACGCGAATGCAAACGCCGCCTGTATACGTTCACAAAATGTTGCCCAACTGTCCTTGCCGTCGGTTGCGATGGTGCCGTCCATCCAATAGCTGAGGGCTTGTTTCATATTGTGGTAGTAATCACGCTTGGCGTGGCCGGTCTCAACCCAATGGGCGGGGTGTTGTTCTTTCAACGGGGTCAGCAGACCCTGGAAATCGTACTCATTGAGACCGGGATGGGCGTCGATGGGTAGCGCTTTTTCGAGGCCGGCAAGCACACCTTGTGCCGTCTCGTGGTGACGCACCATAGTGCCGGTGATCACCCGATCGAAGTGCTTATCGAGTTGACGCCAATGTTTGCCCAGCCAGCGTGCTTGCCGATGGCCAATATTGCTGAGTCGGTCGTAATTGTCGGTGCCAAAGGAGGCCTGGCCGTGTCGAACGAGGGTGATTTCCGCCATAGGGTAAGGGGGTTGGTCGCTATTAGGGAGATCAGTATAGAAAATACCAAAGAATCATCCTAATTTATTTAAGTGATGATATAGTATTGATTAAATCAATGTTAAGTTGGGTCTTGTGAGGCAGATATGCGACTCGAAAAAGTCGACTTAAACCTGTTTGTCGTCTTCGATGCGATTTACCGTGAACGCAGTGTGACCAAGGTGGCGGTATTGCTGAACCTGACCCAGCCGGCGGTCAGTAATGCCTTGAGCCGCCTCCGTCAAACCTTCGACGACCCGCTGTTTGTGCGTACCCCGGAGGGGATGACCCCGACGCCGGTGGCGGACAGTGTGGTGGGCGATGTGCGTGAAGCCCTCTCACTGTTGGGACGCAGTGTGGGGGTCAACGCCCGGTTTGATCCCGTCACCTCCGAAAAGGTATTCCACCTGGGGATGAACGACTTGGCGGAATCCCTGCTGTTGCCGCGCCTGCATAAGCGCATTCAGGCCGCTGCGCCAAAAATTGCCATTACCAGTTACTATTTGGCCCGCGATGCCGCCACTGAAGACCTGAAGGCGGGTGGCATTGATCTCTTGGTGGACACACCGCTGGTAAACGCCAAGGAGTTAAATCAGATTCACTTGGGCAAATTGCCCTATGTTGTTGCGATGCGAACCGGGCACCCCTTAGCCAAGCATAAACTGTCCATTGATGACTATCTCGGCAGTGAGCATATCCACGTATCCAGTCGCCGCAAAGGGCGCGGGCAAATGGATGTAGCCCTCCATAACCTGGGGTATAGACGCCGGGTCACCATGCGGGTGCACAATTACCTGGTGGCTTCGCGCATTACCGCGGAGACTAACTTGTTATGGACGGTGCCAAAAGTGTTGGTGGAGGCGCTGCCGTTGAAAAGTGTTCCGCTCCCGTTTACGGTGGATCCCCTGGTGTGGAATCTGTATTGGTCGAAGAGCACGGAGAACGATCCGGCGAGCCAGTGGATGAGAGAGATGCTGAAAATCGCAGTGGGGAAGGTGCTTTGATACAGTATTGCGATACTCAAAGCTTTAAGGACAAAAAGTAGCTGGAAAATCAGATGAATTTGGGATGAGAGAGAGGTGGTGTCAGTGGGCGGGTTCGAAGATGCGGCATTCCTTGTACCATTAGTCCCAGTGAATTTCAGTTCGAGTTCGCGGCTCTCGCGACAACCCAAAGTGGGGACAAGAATTGGTAGAAAATATCTTATCTAAGTGCGTGTATTTTCAAAATAGTGTTACCAAAGTGCAACCAAGGAATATATGATCACTTAACTATTTGATAACTTTACAAAAAATTTAGGTTCTGTCCCATCTATCATGGGAGATATCTACAAGTTCGTATTTTCGTAGTGTTTTAATATTGGCCGAATGAAACGCCACATATACTTGAGGGTCTATGGCTGCATAATTTATTACATCTGCCTTTGCTAGGAAAGGCAGCTCTGTGGTGTACAGCGGTCCATCGTTAACTCATAAAAACATAGAGTTTTCCGACAAGCGAAAGTCAGGGTTGGGTAGCGAGCGGAAATACACAACAAAAAATTGGGCGCTTCTTTCATGAGTCAGCTGTCGATCGTACAGCTGACATAGACGCAGTAATTTACATTAGCTTGACATGAAATGCTATGCCGAGCGGCGCATTTACACCGAGGGTATTAGAGTATTGCCCCAATACGTACGACCCTGGCATATTCCTCCTGAAACGCTGGACCGGGGGGCGTAGCGTAACTCATGAGGGTAGCACTACGCTAATAGTCTTTGCGGCTCGCGCTGCGGCTGAGTGCATCGAGCGCAGCTTGATACGATGGCATGTTGGTTGTACCGTAAGCACAACCACTCTGGTATATGGGCGGACTGTGCCAAACGCATGACAAAATGCGGGTGTTTTGATGCTCTGAAAATCCTGTTGCTCCGCAAGGAGTACGACACTGCAATCGGTCTGCTCACCCGTCATCATCGGCCACATCACATCCCCTATGGGAACGAAGTCACCGAGATCGCCAAAGCACAGGATCGTCATTATACTAACAAACTGTTGGCATCGGGTGTGACTTGTCACATCCCTGTGGCTCGGACTTCGGCCAGCTGCAATACCTTATTCCAGTCGTATTGTTGGAAGATCTGCTTGATATGGCATCGGCGAATGGCTAGCAGTAGGGGCAGCAGGCACTGACTAAGCGTTTTCACTTTATCCTGTCCATTCTGCAAGTGATCTTTGCAAAGTGGCAGGTAACAATTCAGTCGCTTTTGTATACTGCTGGATGAATTTAGCGCCCACCTTCTCGGCCGCTTCCACCGCTGCCAATATCGCGCCCGGTCGGGTCTCCAGTAATACTGCCAACAGTTGTCTGGCCTGGTCAATATCTTTGGCCGACTTTGCGGCAAATGCGGCAGGCCGTCGCTGACTGATAACCAGTTTGTGTACGGCAAAGCGGGCGGGATCGGGTACATTGACCAGAATGCCGATATCAAAAGGAACCACCGCCGGTTGAGTTTCGGCAATCAAGTAGTCTAAATAACGCAGCGGTTGGGCCACCGCATTGAGGTAGGGTATTTTGATTGGTTTGTCACTGGGTTTTCCCCGCTCTGGTGTAAGCAGTTCGACACAATATTCCCCTCCACGCATTTTGTAGCTTGTTGCCGGGTGCTTGGTGTTGAGGGTGGGCACTTCGATAAAACCCATACCGGATTGTTCCAGTACGGTTTTCAGGTCGATGGTTTTCTGTTCTACGGCTACTGGGAGTCGATAGTCGGCGGCAATATCGACATCGCGGGTGGCGAATTGCCCTTCCCAGGCAACACCCAGCATGGTGCCCATTATACGGAACGCAGGTGTTCCTATGAGCACCCCGCCAGCCAGAAACACCCCAGCACGCTCGAGCATACGTAGAATCTTACCTTCCTGTGGGCCAGGGCCGTTTATGCCGCTGGCCAGTAGCATATTGACCAGGCGGGCACGGGTGGCCCTTGCGGCATCGGTGCTGGCCCACAGTTGCTTTTCTTGTTCGATTAGTGCCTGGGTCTCAGGATTATCCGGGCCAATATATCGCTGCACCGGGACGTTACCCACTTTGGCGGAAACGTAGATATAGCTTTGCCCCTTGATGGTTTTGCGAGTGAAGGAGACGCCTTTGCCATCAAATGCCGGCGTGAGGCAGGCGGCATGGAGATCACTATAGGCATTTTGCACAGCTTGATCTAATGTTTGTGGCATTATCGGGTTATCTCCAAAAATGATTGGTCGGGAGTATAATGGTTATACTCCAAATGTCAATAATGGGGAGTATAACTGGGAGGCAAAATACCGGCCCAAATGATAATGGGGTTTCATCCGGCAGTGGTTAGAGAGCGGGGGCGAGCCTTAGGCATGGGTATGTCGTTACAGTTACAGGTGTAATCTGAGGTTACGCTCAGATTCGTGTGTAAGCTAGCAGCAGAAAAAATGGACTGATTTGGCGGCTTGAAAGCACTCGACAATTATGTCTTGCGTTCTGCAGACATAATTACATGAAATGCAACTGAAGTGATCCATTGAGATTGCGCATGGCGCTGCGAAAGCACTATGCACAACTGGGTTTGGTGGTTAAAGCTCGATTTGCTCCGCTATATCCAGTGCATCATCTACTTCTATCCCCAAGTACTGAACTGTAGACTCAAGCTTGGTATGACCAAGAAGTAGCTGCACATCACTTTAGCATGGCCGAGTGTTGTCAGCCATGACGGTCCATTATTGTCAGGGGCAGGCCGGTAATGGGGCATACAGCCCCAGACTTGAACAAATTACAATCAATCCTGAGGAGGGCCAAAAGCCTTTGTGGGCTTAACCCTCTAAAGTCCCCACTTTGCGGGGTGATTTAACGGCCGTTTGATGTGTTGTTAATATTTCCCTGCTACTCTAAAATCTTAGTCTAACTGTGTCTATTCGTTATAGCTGGTAAAGGATTACTCCAATATGCAATCAGTCATTAGAAAAAACGAAGAGCCTTGTTCGCGATCATGAGCTAACACTTGTCGGCTTTAATACATGGATCAAGTCCGGGGATTGGGTGAAATCACTCGTGACTTTTCCCGCTTTGGCCACAAAGCGGGCACTTTAAACAAGGAGATGCAGGTGGTTAAAACCGAAGTTCGACGCGTTGAACAAGACTCCTCCTCGACCCTGCAGGCCATCACCACGCTCAAAATTCAACCGCACCTGACAGACATTCCAATTGTGATGCTCACAGGCCACCGAGAGCGCGATTGGGTACTGCAGGCGATTCGCGCTGGCGCCAGACTATATGGTCAAACCAACCGCCACTGACGTGATGCTGGCGAAAATGCGAGATCTACTGCAAAGCACACCGAAGTCAATGACACTGAAGGCAAGTGCCAACACAAAACGCAAGGACCAGCCATGACAATAGATATTGTAGGCGAGGGTGCCTCTCAAGCCAGCCGGGCAGCGGACACAAACGAATCCTTGCGACAGCAGGTGCTGCAGCGCTATGCCATCCTCGACACGCCACCGCAGGCGTGTTTCGACCGCATTGTGCGCATCGCCGCCCAGGCTTTTAAGGTACCGATCGCGCTGATATCGCTCGTGGACAAAGAGCGCCTGTGGTGTAAAGCGCGCTGCGGCCTGGAGCAGGCGGAATTTCCGCTTGCCGACACCTTTTGTGATCATACTATTGCCGAGGCCTCCCTCCTGGTTGTCCCGGATGCCACCCGGGATCAGCGCTTCAGGCACAAACCACTGGTCACCGGTGAGCATGGCCTGCACTTCTATGCGGCTGCCCCCCTGCAATCACCGGAGGGCGTCACCGTGGGAACCTTGTGTGTGTTTGATAGGGCCGCGCGCCACGACTTTGATGCATGCCAAGCCGCGCTGTTAGAGGATATGGCGGCCCTGGTGGTGGATCAGCTCGAAGCCCAGTCCAAGGTAGTACACCGCTTCGCCGAGCGTGAAACACAGGCACTGACCCTGGCGCAGCAAAGCCAAAACAAGTTGGAACAAAGTCAACGGTTTATGAGCACCGTGCTCGAGTCTATTGAGGACGGCATCGTCGCCTGCGATGCGGACGGTCAACTCTCCCTTTTTAATGCCGCGACACGCAGGTTTCACGGCCTGCCAGAACACCCCCTGCCTCCGGATGCCTGGGCGGAGCATTACGATCTCTTCTGCCCGGACGGCAAGACACCTCTGCCAACGGCAGAAATTCCCCTGTTTCGTGCCCTGCAGGGGGAGCAGGTGCGGGATGCCGAGATGATGGTCATCCCCAAGAGCGGGTCGCCGCGCCGCCTGCGGGCCACGGGGCGCGCCCTGTACGATCCCTCAGGACACAAGCTGGGGGCGGTGGTATCCATGCACGACATCACGGAAAAGGTCCATGCGGAGGCGCGCTTTCGCCACCTCTACAACCATACGCCGGCGCTCATGCACTCCATCGATACGGAGGGCTACATTATCAGTGTCAGCGACTACTGGCTGGAGACCCTCGGCTACCGCCGCGATGAGGTTATAGGCCGTCGGCTGACCGAGTTTATGACCGAGGACTGTTACCTTGAGGCTGTGCATGTGCACCTGCCGGCGTTTTTGCGACAGGGCTACTGCCGGGATATTCCCCACACGTTTGTCAAAAAAAGCGGCGATGTGATGCACGTGCTGCTCTCGGCAATCGCCGACCGCAATCAGAGGGGCGACATCACCCGATCGTTATCGGTAATGGTGGATGTGACCGAGCAGAGCCGGTTGCAAACCGAGCTGCGCCACAGCGAAAGGCAGTTTCGCAGTGCCTTTGAGGCCTCCCCCCACGCCATGGCCCTGGTATCACCCGAGGGGCGCTTTCTACAGGTCAATCCGGCGCTCTGCCACTTGCTCGGTTACTCTGAGTCCGAACTGCTGCAACGGGATTTCCAGTCACTGACCCACCCCGACGATCTGATCGCAGAATCGATCTATTTGCACCAGCTGGTGACAGGAAAACTTGATGCGTACGCCAAAGAAAAGCGCTACCGGCATAAAGAGGGCCATTACGTGTGGGGGCATCGCAGTGTGACGCTGGTGTGCAACGATGCCGGTAAAGCGACTCACCTGGTCACGCAGTTTGTCGATATGACGGAGCTGAAAGATAAAGATGCCCAATTGCTGCAAGCGCAAAAGCTCGAAGCGGTTGGGCAACTCAGTGGCGGTATTGCTCACGATTTCAACAACCTGCTGTCCGTGGTTGTCGGCAACCTGGAGCTGGTCGAGCGCTCACCGGCGCTGGACGACAAAAACCGACGACGCTTGCGCTCGGCCATGAAGTCGGCACAGCGCGGCGCCGACCTGACCCGGCGGCTGCTGGCGTTTTCCCGCAAACAGCCGCTCGAGCCCGAACAGCTCGACCTGCAGCACTTTTTGGCCGAGCTCAACGAGTTATTGCACCGCACCCTCGGCGAGCACATTGAACTGGCGATCGACGCTGGCCCCGACCTCTGGCCGATTAAAGCCGACGCCGGTCAACTCGAAGCCGCCCTCCTGAACCTGGCTATCAATGCTCGCGACGCTATGCCAAGCGGTGGGCAACTCTTCATTGCCGCGGACAACACCTATCTCGATACGGACTACGCCACCGCCCACCCGGCGCTCATGCCCGGTGATTATGTGGTCATCAGCGTCTCCGATACCGGAGCCGGGATCGGCAAAGATCTGTTGGCGCAGGTGTTCGAGCCCTTTTTTACCACCAAGGCCCCAGGCAAAGGCAGCGGTCTCGGGTTGAGCATGGTGCACGGCTTTGTCAAACAGTCCGGCGGGAATATCAAGGCCTACAGTGAGGAGGGCGTGGGCACGACCATTAAACTGTACTTGCCCCGCGCCGGGGGGCGCCTTGAGCCGGCGCAGCTGACAAACCCGCAGAGGCCGGCCGAGGCGGCAACAGATATCGTTGGCGGGCAGAAAACCATTCTTGTGGTGGACGATGATCCGGAGGTTCGCGCCGTGGGCGCCTCACTCTTGCAGGAGCTGGGTTACCGCGTACTGGAGGCGACCAGTGGCAGCGAGGCCCTGAGCCTTTTGGCGAACAATACGGACATCGATTTGCTGTTCAGCGACATCGTCATGCCCGGCATAAACGGCGTAGAGCTGGCCAGTCAGGCCCGCCGAACCTGGCCCCACCTCAAAGTATTGCACTGCTCGGGCTTTGCCGATGCCGCCGTTATGCGCAACGGCACCATGAGCGGTGTAACCCACCTGCTCAGCAAACCCTACAGCAAAGCGGCACTGGCGCAGAAAGTGCGCGAAGTGCTGAAGAGTCCTGCGCCGGTCATCTCAGACTCGCCATAACGCACCGAGTGTCAAACACACGCCCCATTGAAGACGGACCCGGCAGCAAACGCATTGACAGAGTTGGAGTAAAATGCCATGGAAACCAAAGCCCGCCCCGCTGACAACAACCCCAAACGACTTTTTATTGTGGACGATGACAGCAGTGTACGCGAGCTGGTTCGCGACATCGCCGAGGAATTGGGCTATGCCGTAGCCGAGGCCGACAATGCCGAGACCTTTTTGGCGGGCTGCGCGTCATTTCGCCCGAGCCTGGTGATTATTGACCTGGTGATGCCGGATACCGACGGCGTCGAGTTATTGCGCCTGCTGGCAAAGCGCTCGCTGACGGCCAAGGTGTGTGTGATGAGCGGCATGGACCGCAAGGTGCTGCAGACGGCTATGCGCTTGGGGGCGGATCGCGGGCTCGACATGCTGGGGGCGATCTCAAAACCGGTCAGTGTCACCACCCTGGAAAACCTGCTGGAGCAGGCGAGCGACAAAGCCCCCACACTGGAGGCGGAGGAGCTGGCGCAGGCTATCGACCAGCGCCAACTGACCCTGCACTACCAACCCAAACTCCGACTTTCCGCGGACGGCCAGGCAATGATTGATGGTGCCGAAGCCCTGGTGCGCTGGCAGCATCCCCAGCGCGGGTTGCTGTACCCGGATGCCTTTATTGAACTGGCCGAAGACAGCGGACTGATCACAGCCTTGACGGACGCGGTCATCGCGATCGCCATCGACCTAGTGCGGCAATGGCAGCAGCAAGGCTTGCAGTTGCCCGTGGCCATCAATATCTCCCCGCAAAACCTCAGCGACCTGCAGATGCCGGATCGCCTGGCCGCGCAGATGCATCAAGCCGATGTCGATCCGCAGCTGTTTACCCTCGAAATTACCGAAAGCGCCGCCATGCGCGACATGGATACGATTGCCGATATCTTGACGCGTTTTCGCTTGAAAAATATTGCCCTCTCGATGGACGATTTTGGCACCGGCTATTCGTCACTGGTGCAGCTGTACCGTTTGCCGTTCAGTGAGCTGAAAATTGATCGCTCGTTTGTGGCGGAAGTGGAGCACAGCGAAGAGGCCCGGATTATCGTGCGCTCGCTGGCAGACCTGGCCCGCAACCTGGGGCTCAGCAGCTGTGCCGAAGGCGTGGAGACCACTGCGATTCTCGACTATTGCCGAAAAGTTGGCTGCGACACAGTGCAGGGCTACGGCATCTGCAAACCGCTGCCCGCCGAAGAGTTGGTGCGCTTTATCCAGGGCTGGCAGGGTCTGTGATAAAAACCTTAAAGACATATGAAAAAGGTGGTCGTCAACGTGTTATTGGTCGCCATGTGACGCGGTTGACAAAAAAGGCCGAAATAGCCAGAATTGCGAGCAATCTGGTTGCGTTGGAATCAGTTTTGTTGTTGGAGCCGGTACTCGCGACTTCTCGAACAGGCAAACCCGTGGTAACACGGGGACGCAAAACCAGTGCTCATACGCGTATGGGTCGAACGGTTACCGAAAGGGTTGTGCCAAGCTGGATGTCCGGGCCGTCCCCAAACATCTCCCAGATTAAGCACGACGTGCAATTTAGCCTAATAGGGCGTGCAAGTTGTTATGCATTTAATTTGAAGACGATGTATGGCTGGTGACATTCAAAGCACGGGCGAATAGTTCAACCTGCAGCAACAGAAGGTTGTAACCCAAAGCGCTACTTCGTCATCTACAGGGAATGTCAATGCCATCTTTTAAATCCGATTTTCGCCAGGGGCTCTCAGAAGTTGAATTGGCTTTAGCCATTGCGCAATCACTCAAAGGCGACAAATTGCCTAACGACCCTGAATTTTATCGACACTGCATAGCGATGTTAGTTAAAACATTGGGTCACACCAAAGCCAGCCTCGAAAAACTCCAGGGATACCTGGTCGCGATGAATATAGAGCTGAAAAACGAGCGCAGCAAACAAAGCAGCAAGATTCAGCCAGACGAACACGGCGGCGGCACCGCTTTAAGCGCCGAGGAAATCGAAGCACTGCTCGCCGATTGGCCGGTGGAGACGACAGCAGAGCAAGACTGACGAATCTCCTCTTCAGCAGTTGCAGCGTATGGGTTGTCTAAACAATGCTTCCTTAAGAGTTGCGCTGATAGGTACGACCACCCTGTTGTATATTTTGACGCTGGCTATCACTTTGCTCGAAGTCCACCAATCTGTTCGGTGGTATCTCGCTTATGCCCTGAGCTATCGTGATATCGAAGCAATCAAGCGGGAATGTCAAAAATTCCCACTGAATTGTTCTATGTCTTGACGAGATAGCGGAACGAGCTCCCACTTTTGTTCGATCTGAAATGCTGTTTGCGACAAAACCATTCATCCGTCCCTCTCGGCGCCAAAAGTCGAAAAGAAGGATATATTGCCGTTTTTACGTTCAAATCCGGGATGCCCTACCAGACCAAACCCACAAACTTATCTAACGAGACATAATGATTAACTTAGAATCAAAGGGGACGTTGGGCACATTTCGTGTTTTGTCGGGCTGCTATATGTGTCCGGTTGCGATAGGCGTGCAAGTTTGTGTGATCAGCTCTGGCTGGGGGCTAGCTGGAAACCACTTTGGGCTGCAGTGTAGAGTGCATTTTTAATGTTGACCACGCGCGGCCCGTTATCGGTGATGCGGACCCTTGTGTTCTTGTGTGCGCTCAACGTCACTTCGCGCTCCCCGTCCAGCGCGATCACAATGTTATTACCCTGTAGCGCAATGCTGTCGCCAACGCCAAAGGACTGGCAGTTAGCTATGGGCAACTCACAGATCAGGCCCGGCGCAATGGGCGCCTGGATCTTATGCTTGCCCGCGCCCGTGCGGATATGCATCCCTTGGTCGCTGTCGCCGGAAACCAGGGGGGTCAGCCAGGCGCCGATGGAGGACAGGCCCAGGCTGTCGGGTTGGGTGTAAAGCAAAAACAACTCCCGGATTAACGCGGGGTCCCACACCGCGCGGGCGGCGGTGTCCCTGCCGCTGACCACTACCAGGTCAACCAGGGCGATATCGATCAGGCCATTGTCGTCGACCAGTTCAAGGCGTGACGCATATGTCAGGCACTGCTCACGTACCTGTTCGTGTGCGCAAAAGGCCGCTACCGCCAGGCCCACCAGGGTGCCTTCCACCTGCTGCGGAAAAACATTATTGGTTCCTGTGGAGACCGGTACCATGGGGGTATCACCCAGGCCTTTACTGGCAACGCGGCAGGTGCCGTCGCCGCCCATCACGATCGCACAGGCGAAAGCCTGTTGTTGCATCAACTCTGCTGTGCGCAGTGTGTCGGCGGCGGTGCCCGTGAGATAGGGCAGCTCAATGATGCCGACCTCCAGCCGCTTTAGTTGATGTTCGACCTCGCTGATGGCCCGACGGCCAATACCGGTGGTGTCGGGCATAATTTCAACCCGTGACACACCGGCGGCATCCATAGCCAGTAGCATCCGCACGATGGTGTTGATCTTTTCCTGGTTGGTGACCACCGTGCCACTGGCCACCAGGCGTCGTATATCTTTGCCGGAACTGGCATGGACAATCAGGCCTACGGGTTTCATTACATCAAGTCGCTTATATTTTTGTGTGTATTGGTATTTATCCTAGTGAGTTGTCAGATACTCGCTTTATATAAAGTGACAACCTTTTGACAAAAGGTGACATTTTGGTTTGTTCTCTGCCGGCAGTTTGATCGAGCGTTTTTCCGGCAGCAGCGCCGTGATAGCAATTTTCGAATCGCTGAATAATGGAAAGGGTTCGTTGGAGGATAGAATATTTAATCTTGGCTTCAGGTGACATTGGGCTATAATAATTGTGCGTTGGGTGGCATTGTGGATTGTAATGACACCTTTGGCAAAATAATAAACCACAGGGAGGCTCCCTTATGTCCTATTTTGTCCGCGCCGGCGTGATCAGTGGCTTGCCGGAGCTTGTTAACGAATTTGGTATGGATTTGAATTCGTTGTTGCGGTCACTGGATTTACCGGAGAAGGAGGCGTTATTCGACAACGAAGAAACCCTGATCGATATTACCGCGGCCCAAGATCTGCTGGAGCTAGCCGCCGAGCGTTGTCTTTGCCCCTATCTGGGGTTGTTGCTCGGCAGCCGGCAAACGGTTTCCTTTCTCGGTGTTGTGGGGCTGTTGATGCAGTCAGCCTCGAATCTGGAGGCGGCAATCAGAGAAAGCATCCAGCACTTGAACGTACATGCCCAGGGGGTTTTGTGGTCTCTGGAAGTGGAGGGGGATATAGCGATAACCAAAACCGGTTTGGTCAGTGATCTTGGCACCATACCCAAACAGGCATTGGATTTGTCTCTGGCCCAGACCGCGAATCTGTTGCGCTTGCTGAGTGGCAACCAATTGCAGCTGTCGGAAGTACATTTTCACTATGATCTTCCCGCGGAACGTTGGATTTACCGGCAGGTGTTTGGCGCACCAATCAGATTTAACGCGGAGTTTGACGGCCTGGTGTTTCCAGCCAGGTACCTGAAGCAGCCGATGCCGACCAAAAACGATTATCTGCACGATACGCTCAGTCGATACGTATCAGAGTCAACCGTCGCTGAGCCGGGAGACCTGGCTTCTCAGGTTAAGCTTGTTATCCGGCAACTGCTGCCCACCGGCAGCTGCTCCATTCTCAATACGGCGGGTTTTTTCAACTGTGATAAGCGCACCCTGCAAAGGCGCCTCAAGCGCGAGGGGCTGGTCTATCATGACCTGGTGGATGAAGAGCGCTATAACCAGGCGCTCAGTTACCTCAAAGACTCCAAGGTGCCCCTGACCACCATCGCCGATCTGGTGGGGTTTGCGGATATCAGCACATTTTCCCGCTCGTTTAAGCAGCGTTTCGGTATGTCGCCATCGGAGTGGCGCAAGCAACAGGCGGTCGATTAATACCTGATTGTCGGAGATTGCAAAGCTTGCGCAGTATTTTGTCCATCATTCTTACAGGTCTTTCAGCTTCTTGGTAGACATACGCTTCACCAGTGCCGCTACTGCCTTCCAAGGCCAAGGTGGAACAAAGCTCACTTCAACCTGCTTTTCAATCAGGTCCACCATAATACCGGTGCCTTTCTCGGCGCTAACCAGGAACGGACGTTTCTTAACATTCTTGTTAAGGTCTGTGTCGATATAGCCCGGTGCCAGCTCGGTCACCACAATGTTTTCATCGAAGGTGTCGCAGCGTACCGATTCCAGGTAATTGGCCATAGCGGCTTTAGTGGCGCAATAAGCACTCTGGGCCTTGTTGCCGCGTGTCTTGGCAAAAGAGGTGATGCCTACCAGTTGTCCATAACCCTGCTCGCGGAACAGCTCAATCGCCGCTTCACAGGTGGCGATAGCACCGGTAATGTTAATGTCGATAGCTTGTCGAATGGTCTCGAAGTGACCTTTCCCCGCGGGGGTGGGAACACCAACACCGGCGTTGGCAACCACAATATCCAAACCACCCAGTTCTTTGGCACAGTCGCGAATGCAGGGGCCAATGGCATCGAAGTCGGTGACTTCCAGTGCGCGGGTAACAACGTTACCGCCTTTACCGGATAGCTCTGCTTTCAGTTGATCCAGCTCTTCCTGCTTGCGGCCAGTGATGGCCAGGCTATAACCGCGTGCTGCAAAATGACGGGCCATACCCAGGCCCAGGCCACGGCTACCACCGGTGATTAATACACGTTTTGACATGGGGAATTCTCTTGTGTTTAGATTCGTTTTTTTAGTTTCATTTGTTGCCGGGAAGCCGGGCTCCCCGATTATTTGAGGCTGTTAGCCGTTGCTGCTGGCTACCCATTTGCGGTAGCCGCGGCGCGCCTTCCAGGTGGCGATGCCTTCCAGCAGGTGATCCAGCCAGCTGGGCTTGCTGTAACCGAATAACCCCCAGATGCTGGTATGCAGGTACTGCATTTCAATATTCGCACCACTGCGGGTGTTTTGGTAGGTAACGGCACCCTTGTTGGGAATAATCGTAGGCACAGAGTTGGAGCGCATACCCAGGCTGCAGGTGTGCAGATAGGCTTTCTTGAACTCCTCCATGGAGGGGTGAATCACGGCGAAGTTCATAATGCCAATGTCGCCCAGTTTGTAGTCTGCAGGGCGCTGACGGCTGTCATTATATTGAGAGGCAACCACAAACATATCACCCAGCTGTAAGGTGTGGTGCTTCTCCAGTCGGCCATCTAATTGCCAGTGTTGGCCATGCTCGAAGATGTCATCCGCTGCCTTAAAGTCAAAGCCCTTTTGCAATTCTTCGCTGAGCATATCCGCATCGTCGACGGTGATGCCGACGCCCACCATGACGGTTTCATCAGCCGCGGGAATCAGTGACGGGTTTTCAAAGACTTCGTGGAGGATGCCATCCATATCCCGTACCAGAAACCGCCCAGCTTGTTCTTGTACTTCCAACTGTGGGTAGTGTTGGCGCAGTTTACCCAAGGTGCTGCTCAGTGAGCGGGTGGAGATAATAATGCGGTTATAACCCTGATTGCTGACACAGGCGTCCTTCGGCAGCGGGCGGGACTCTGGGCAGGAGTATTCGAAGATCTCCACCTGAAAACCTGGGCGGCTGTCTATCAGCCAGCGGGCGCAGGCGGCGGCGTGTTTCATCTGCTGAACCTCACTGATGCCTTCACCCATAAAGGATTGAACACCGAATACGTGATCCCAGCCAAAGACGGTGGCGTAGAAGTTGGCGGTTGCAAAACGGTCTTTAACCACGGTTGCAATCTGGCCAACGCGCTTTTGTTTGATATTCGCAAGTGTCACTGTATTTTCCTCTTCGATTTAAACGCTATAGATGTCGCCATTATTGTGATTAGTTAGGACGACAGTAATGCTGCGCTCAGCAAGAAAGCGGTGCATGTCGGAGTCTTTCCTCCAGGCCGATACCGTCTTGTTCCACCTGCGCTTTTTCTGACACCCCTAAGGTGGTGAGGTAGCTTAAGGCTTTACACAGGGTAATCGAGTAGGTTTGTTGGTGGTAATCGGACATGTTAACACCGGGCTGGCCTTGTCGACAGATTTGTATTACCTGCTGTTCGGGCGGCCGCTGGTGCTGGATAAACGCCTGGCAAGCCATTTGGGTAAGGCTCGGGAGACATGGATCGATGCCCGGTTCACCAGCCCCGGCACGCGTATCACTTCGCCGTTGGTGCAAGCCTCATAACCTTCCTGGGCAACCGATTTTACGTCTTGTACCATAAAGCTCGGCAATGTCTTCATGTCATCGGTGAGCATATCGGTTTCGGTATAGCCGGGGCAGAAGGCCGTGGCAGTGATACCGGTTCCCTTGAGTTCGACAGAAAGTGATTCGGTTAATGAAAGAACATAAGCTTTGCTGGCTGCGTAGCTGGCCAGCCAGGGCACGGGATTAAAGGCCGAGGTAGATCCCACGTTCATAATGCGACCGCGGCCTCGCTTGAGCATGGGAGGCACAAAATATGCGAGAAGTTCCGTTGGCGCAGTGATGTTGAGAGCGATGATATTCTGATGGCGTTTTAGGTCGATATCCGTAAAGTCTCCTTGCTCAAGCAGGCCGGCGTTATTGACTAGGATGTCGACATGGGTGGACTGCTGTTGCAACGATGTAAAGAGTTGTTCCGCGGCGTTGGCCTGCAATAAATCCGCTGGTTCAATATAAACCTCGATTTTGTATTCAGAGGCTAAATCGTCTGCCAGCGCCTGCAGTTTATCTGCGCTGCGCGCAACCAGTATCAGGTTATAGCCGTTGCGCGCAAAACAGCGGGCAAGTTCTTTTCCTATCCCGGCGGAAGCGCCGGTAATTAGAACGTTCTGCCCGCTACCATTACCATTCAGTTTGTCCATCGAATTGTCTCTGGTCGAGTAAGTTAATATGGGCGATTAACCCAAGCAGGGTTTACTTTAGGTTAATGCCGCTAACCAATTCGCCTTCGGTCCACTTGCGTGTCGCTATACGAATCAGCCAGTTGGGGAACAGGCGATAAAAGTTCCAGCCGACACCTACTTCTCGCCAGGGTGACGGAATCAGCATTTTTTTACGGCGCAGGCCATTCAGTGCATCCTGCGCCACTTCCTCGGGGGAGCAGGCATTGGGGTTGGCGTAGGCTTCCTTGACGCGCTTCTCGGCGGCAGCATTTTCTTCTTCACTGCCGAGGTCAAAGGAGCAATCCGTGGCGATATTGGTACGAATAACACCCGGGCACAGCACGCTGACGTCAATACCGTATTGTGCCAATTCGCAGCGCAGTGACTCTCCCAGGCTGCGGGCTGCGGCCTTACTGGCGTGGTAAATACTCATGCCGGGGCCAGGGACAAGGCCTGAGCCGCTGGCGGTGATCAGGATGGTGCCTTTTTGGCGCTCAATCATGGAAGGGGCGAGGCAGTGCAACAGATAGCAAACGCCCATCACATTAATATCCATCACCGCACGCCAGCGGGCCATATTGCCGTTAACCAGGGTGCTGCTGTCGCCGATCCCGGCGTTGGCGCAAACCACATCCACGGGGCCTACCTCGGCTAACAGCTTGTCGCAGAAGGTGCTAGTTTCATCTTCGCTGCTGTGGTCAACCCGAAACGCCTGTGCCTGGGTGCCCTTGGCTTGCAGTTCGGCGACCACGGTGTCGAGCCGTTGCTGATCGATATCGGTAATGGTGACCTGGGCGGCCCCGGCTTCAGTAAATGCCAGCGCCAGGGCGCGGCCGATACCCGAACCGCCGCCAGTTACCACCACATGTTGTCCTTGGAAGTCGTTATGGGCCATAAATGCTCCGGTTGTATATAGGGGTGGCCTGCCCATTGTCTGGGCACGCCGCCAACGTGAATATTGTTAGAGGTAAACACGATACCGGATTGTCCGTTTCAATCTTTGTATTTGGTGACAGGTGTTTGGCATAAGGTGACACTGGGGTTGGCGTCTGTGAAGGTTTCAGCATGCCAATAATTCGACCTTCACCACAAGTGGATACAGATAGCGATTAACAGCGGGTTATGCCGCCAAATTTATTCAGTAGCTTATCCATTACCTTACTGGGCAGCAGCTGGTTAAGGCGCCAGAGGATATGCAGCGGGTAATCGGCTTTGGGTTTGGCGGACTCAATAGCCTCAATAACCTTATCGGTTACTTTCTCAACCGGAATAACATTGCTGTTGGCGCCGCATTTACGGGTTTCCAGCTGCATGGCAATGGCAGGCCAAAAATCAGTATCGCCATATTGTTGTTTCAGTTGGTTATCATTGATTTTCCCCTGAATATCCGTTTTGACTTCGGCGGGCTGGATTGACGATACATTGATCCCATAGATGCTTAACTCGCGACGCAGGGTTTCACTGATCGCATGAGCGGCAAATTTGGATGCGTTGTAGCCACCGAACAGGGGAATGGCAATGGTGGCATTAACAGAAGTGATGTTTACAAGGCGGCCCGGGTTGGCAGGGGCATTCTTTCTGGCCCCCAACAGGCGGGCAAATCCCTGAGTTACCGCTAAGAGACCAAGAGCATTTACTTCAATGGCATGGCGTACTTCATCGAGAGGACTGTGGAGCATAGGGGACATTGGGCAAACGCCGGCGTTATTAACCAAGCCCGCCAAATTCTCTCCGCCCAGCTCAACTTCCACTTGCTCCGCTGCTTTTATAATGGCTTGTTGATCGGTTACATCAAATAGCAGTGGGGTGAAGTTTTCTCCTAGCTTCTCTTGGGTTTCTTCTGCATCGCGCTCTTTACGCACACTGCCAAATACACGATAGCCTCTGTCTAACAAGTGCTTTGCGGTGGCAAAACCGATGCCAGATGAGACGCCGGTAACTACAGCTGTCTTTTTCATTATCTCTTACCTAGTAATTTTCAAATTGGCGGATAAAGTCTGTGTCCGCTTGGGTTATTTTTTTGGTAGTGCGTAGGCGATAAGTAAATCGTCTTTAGGGCGGTCTGGAGACATATGGTGCCCACCAGAAGCAATAATCACGTATTGACGGCCTTGATACTCATAAGTCATAGGCGTGGCCATAGCATCAGCTGGCAAGCTATCATCCCACAATATTGCGCCCGTTTTTACATCGAATGCACGGAACACTCTGTCCATGGTAGAACCGATAAAGTAGACACCGCCTGCGGTCATTATACCGCCGCCATAGGTGGGCGTACCCCAATTAATCTGGAAGGGTAATGGTACGGGGCCCATCTCATGGATGGAGCCAAGCGGTTCACGCCACAGGTATTCACCGGTATTTATGTCAATGGCAACCAGCTCTCCCCAAGACGGTTGAGTACACGGTGTGCCCAAAAAGGACAGGATCGGCTTGGCTTCGAAATCATAGGGTGTACCTCCAAGGCCGAATGTCATATCAGTACCTTGCATTCTCAGCTCGCCAATATCTTGATCGAAGCCACGCTTTTTAAGGCGGCCCTGTAAAGGCAGGGTGTTGATATTAACGATCAGTAGGTCCTTGTCTTCGTCCACTGCGCCACCGCCCCAGTTTGGGCCGCCGCCTACGGCAGGTAACATCAGTGTCCACTCTTCAGTCAGTGGTGTAAAAGGGCCCTGCTGGCGTAGTGCTGCAATTTTTTCGCTACAATCATTGCGATCCAATGGCGTGACACCCCAAGCGTCATCTGGGCTTAATCTCTCCGGCAGCATAGGCGCTATAAAATTGGGCTGCGGTTGGGTAGGGGAAAGGTATTGTCCGGGCAGGCCATCCTGAGAAACCGGAATTTCTGTAATTGGCCAAATGGGTTCACCGGTGGCACGGTGGAAGGCAAAGGTGTAACCCTGCTTAGTCATCTGGATGACCGCCGGGTAGGTTTTTCCCTTGTAAGTCAGGTCGGTGACGATGGGCTGCGGGCCAACGTCATAATCCCATATATCGTGATGAACAAACTGGAACGCCCAAACGCGCTCGCCGGTGCTGGCTCGTAGGGCGACCAGGCTATTGGCATCACGGTTGTCGCCTGCCCGGTCCACACCATAGAAGTCTGGTTGTGCGGAGCTGGTGGGCAAAAAGACCAAGTCCAGTTCGGGATCGGCGGCCATAGGGCTCCAGACATTAGCCGAACCGGAGACGTCACGCGGATTTATGTCTTCGCGCCAATTGATACCATCGCCTTTCTCGGGAATAGGGTTGAAGCTCCATAGCTTTTCACCGGTGCGAGCATTGAAACCCAATACTTCACCGCTGGGCACAGGGTTGCGTTTGAAATCTTCAACCGAGGAACCCACCACAATGGTGTCATTGACCACAATGGGTGGCGAGGTATGGGTTACCAGCTCGGCAGGGAAGGGGTCATTGGCAGGGCGCATATCTACCTGGCCATTGACCCCAAAGCCATCACAGGCCTTTCCGGTTATGGCATCTACGGCAATCAAACGGCGATCACCGCTTGCCAAAATTACCCGATGTTTGCAGAACGAGTCTTCGGTTTCTGTGGACTTGTCTTCCCAATAAGCCAAACCGCGACAGATATTGAGCATACGTTCAGGAATAATTTCGAAGCCGCTGTCATAGCGCCAACGTTCTTTTCCGGTGCCCGGGTCGATGGCAATGATATCCTGCAGGGTCGAGCAAAATACCAAGGCGTCACCTGCCACCTCAGGCAGTTTAAGCGGTGTTCCTTGAAAATCAGCCATTTTGCGTTGGGTTTCGCTAAGTCCCTCAAGCTCACCCGCACGAAATTCCCAGGCGCGCTCCAATGACGCTACGTTACTGGGTGTGATTTGAGCCGCAGAGGAAAAATGGCGGCCGCCGGTGCCGCCATATTCTGTTAAGGTCTCTGCCACCGACAAGGTTGGCACCAATAATGCCGTGACCAATAGGCTTTTAATAATTACTCGCACTATACCTTTCTCCAGTGGTTTATGACGCTTAACCTGTGCAACTGGCTATCAATTTAGGCTTTGCCTTTGCCAAGGCCACTTAATTCGGGTTTTTGAATCAGCTCGACGGTATTGCCTTCAAAGTCATAGACGTAGACCGCCAAGGTGCCACCGCCCACATCGGCAGGTGGGTACCAATGAAACTCTACACCTTGCTCTTTCAGCTTCGCACTCATGGCTTCAATATCGTCAACTTGGAAGCCAAAGTGGCTGATGCGGTGGTCATACTGGCTTAGCTGCTGGCCTTCCACATCTTTGCCCACTGGATCCAGATACTGGAAAACCTCGACGTTGGCCGAACCATCAGGTAGCTGCATGTTGACAAACCGGGTTTTGCAGCGCTTCATCCAGGCTGCCGTTGGGTGCATGACAGAATCGGGGAAGCCCTCGGGGTTGGGCTCGCGGTAATCCACTTCAGCATCCACGTTAACTTCAAGGCCTAACAGGTCGCGATAGAAGGCAAATACCTTATCCATATCGCCGGTGCTAATTGCTACGTGATGAAAAGTTCTAATCGCCATGGCGTCATTCCTCTGTAAAAATGCCAGTAGAGAGTGGGTATTGCTTATAATCTTCAGCTTCAGTCTATCCCGTATCGCTATTTTTAAATTGACATACTACGCAGAAAAATAGACAATTTACGCAGCTTCAGGGGGCGGTATGTCTAATCGATGGGTGATGAGTGCAGGCTTACACGGTGCGGAGGAGCTTCTCCGGTCGTTGGGAGTGAACCCTGTTTCACTGGCTTATGAGTGTGGGATTCCTGCGTCCGCGTTACGGGATAAAGAGATTCCGCTGGATGCAGAGAACGTTAGTCTTTTTTATGAGCAGGGCGCACTGCTCAGCAAACAGCGTAATTTCGGGCTGCTGCTCTCAGAGTACCACAGCGGCTCATTAATCGGCCCGCTATGGCTGTTAGTTCAGCGCTCGAAGACTCTGGGGGCGGCGCTAAAGCGATTCCAGGATTACTTCTATATATACACCACCTCGATCGATTTGCACTTGAGTTGTGATGATTCGGGGCTGGCGTTTCTCCATTATGAAATTGACCGTGAGAATAGTTATGGCGGTAGTTTACAGGCGACTGAGTCGGGTATGGCGGCCCTGATAAGGGACTTGCGTCAATTTCTCGGTGGCGAGTTTGAACCCACCATGGTTCAACTGCGGCATGCCCCACCGAAAGATTTACGCCTGCATCACCAATTATTGAGTCCAAAGCTGGAATTTAACAGTTCTGCTGATGCCATCGTCTTCCCGGCAGGCTTATTGGATAGGCCGATATATGGCACAGATACTCAGGTGGCTCGTATTGTGGAGGCGGAGCTGCGCTGTCATGCCCCAAATCGAGCCTCAGTGGATAGGTCCAGGGCAGAGGCATTCATTCGAATGATGTTGCCCCACAGGCCCTGTTTGCTACCCGATATCGCTAAAGAGTTGGGCATGAGTGCTCGCAGCTTGCAGGTACGGCTGGCGGAGTGTGGCACTTCATTCCAGGAAATTCATAATGACATTCGTATTAACCTGAGCAAAAAGTATTTAACCCACTCAAATCTCTCTATTGCAGAAATTGCCGAGTTACTGCAATTTTCCGAACCCAGTGCATTTACGCGATTTTTTAAGTCGCTTATGGGTGCCACGCCGAGGAAATTCCGACAGAGCAGCAGTAGTATAAATGAGGAACCCCGTTAAAAAGACTTTAACGGGGAGAGGGGGTAGGGAACCTCTAAAAAATTCCGAATCCGGTCATTGCGAGCGTAGCGCGGCACCAACAGTAGGCGCTTTAGGCGATCCAAAACCACAGTAATTGCAGTATATTCTGAAAACTCAGTGGTACTGGATTGCTTCGTTTCACTGGGATGTCAGACCGTCGTAATGACTCATTTTTTAGAGCCCCTTAGTTATTTTCTTTATAACGCTGGCTGATATACGTCATGGCCTTCAAACCAAGCAGATTGTTTTCACCATCTTCAATCATTGAGGAGCGGGCATCACGGAATACTTTCTCGATGGGGTATTCTTTCGATAGTCCCGCAGCGCCAAACAGTTGTATTGCTTCATTCGCCACTTCAAAGCAGGTGCGCGTGACGAAGGTTTTGGATGTGATTGAGGCAACCAGATGTGGGTGTCCAGACGCATAGTTGTACTGAGAAACCTGGCGAGATAGGGCGCGTGCGGCTGCGAGCTTTTCCCACATGCCATATAAGCGATGTTTGACGGACTGGTGCTCAATAATGGGAACACCGCCCTGAACACGCTCATGGCAATACTCTAGCGCATACTCGTAAGCGGCACGGGCCACACCGGTAAACATATTGCCCATTTGCATATTGGCCCACAGCATGATGCCAAAGAGGTCACCTTCAACATTACTTTCATCGGCAATGATATGGCTAATTGGATAGCGCACTTCGCTAAAGAAGACTTCACACTGTGACAGGGAGCGTTGACCCATGGCATCCAGAGGAATACCTTTACTAACACCTTCTACTTCCAGGTCAACTAATACGGCTGCCGTGCGGCACGCACCGTTTTCTTTGAAAATACCTTCACCGTAATCACAGGGTATGTGGGCTGTTGCGGTTTGGGCAATGCCAGCGCCGGAAACCCAGGCAGAGCATTGACCGTTAATCACAATCTCGTCACCGTCAATTCTGCCGGTCAAATTACCACGATGTTGCTTACTGCCTGGCGCTAACATATGCCCTTGCGGGTCAAAGAAATCGCTGCCGCGATCTGGCTGTGTCACCATGCCACAGGAAATGCGTCCGGCAAAGCGTTTAATTAATTCTGGATTGCCTGTACGGAGAGCAAAGACGGTAGCGCCCAAGCTGCTGTTGGCAACAACCCCGAGGCCTGGATCACCCCAACCCAACTCTTCATTAATGATGGGGATAATTCTCGCCTGTTGTTCGGGCGTCATGGTGGCCATCATCTCAAGATCGAAGAGGCCCGATTCCTGGAATTTTTCCACGAATTCAAAAATAGGCGAGCCAGGTGCAGCCACTTCTTCCGGTGTCATGTTGTCGAGTTTGGCGGCAATAGGACGCATGACTTCTTTAGCAAAACGATGAGCGGTTTCCTGAATGGCCAGTTCTTCTTCATTTAAGCCAAATTCTAAACCGCTAAGACCCAGTTGTAGTGGTGGGACTTTATCCATCTCAAACATGGTAACTCTCCTAAAACTTTAACTTGAGTTTTATTGCTGATCTTGAACAAAACCGGGCTCTAAAAACTCGGGATCAGGGTAGCTGTATAGTCCTTGGCCAGTGGCGATACCCATCAGGCCTTTGTAGATAAAGTTTTCCTGAATATAATCGACGATTAATTGGTGGTTGGCGTTATCGGGTTCCGCTGCTGCCCGTAACTTGCCTACGGCAAGCAATGAGTTGTAGCCCATGGAATCCAACATGCCACAGGGGCCGAGCCCCATGGCCGGAAAGTTCAGCATCCAGGTTCTGTCGATGTCCTGGTGGGTTGCCACACCTTTGGCCAGCATTTCCAAGGCGCTGTAAACCATGGGGGCCAATAGCGAATTGAGAATATAGCCGGGGTGTTCTTTTTCCAGTCGCAGGGGGAGCAAGCGGTTGGCCTGTGCAAATTCAACCACCTGCTCAATGGTGCTTTGTGCGGTATTGGGCAGTCGCATAATTTCTGCCATGGGTCTTACCCAAACCGGGCTGGAATAATGCAGTGCCAAAAATTGCTCTGGCCTTTTTAAATTGCCGGCAATAAGGCTGGGCGGCATGGTAGAAGTATTGGTGGTTAGGATGGCATGCGCCGGGCAGAAACGCTCAAGGTCAGCAAAAATTTTCTGCTTTAATTCCAGATCTTCGGTAACAGACTCTGAGACTAAATCGGCATTACTGCAGGCGGCCTCGAAATCGGTGGTGTAGCTGATACGTGCCAGCGCCTGCTCAAAATCGGCGTCGGTGAGGTCGGTATAAACACTTTGCACGCTGTCCTTGGCGGCTTGTTGTGCGGCTTTACAGTCTTCCAAACCCGCTTCACGTCTACCGTACTGGGTAACCTGATGGCCGTGCAGGGCATGGTGCAGGGCAATTTGCTGGCCCATTAAGCCGCTGCCGATCACTAAAATATTGTCAATTTCCATAGGGGACTATCTCTTGTCGCTGTGCTGTCAATCATTAAGTTTTGGGAAGCCAGGGAACTGCAATACTGGTACGGCGCACGTAGTCGGCGTAGTCCGGTTTTTCTTTCAGTAGCTTTTCTTCCAGCGGTGCAAACCCGGTCTCGAAAACCATAATCAATGTGTAAATCACCGGAGAAATAACCGCGTACCAGGCCCAGGGGGCTTCCATGGCGATCAGCAATATTGCCCACCACTGTGCCAGTTCGCCGAAATAATTGGGGTGGCGGCTGTATCGCCATAAACCGGTATCCAAAACCTTGCCCTGGTTTTGCGGCTGCGCTTTAAAGCGCATAAGCTGGATATCGCCTATGGTTTCAAACAGAAAGCCAGTTACCCATAGCACCACGCCGGCGGTAGCGAGCGGGCCAAAGGTCGCCTCGACACCGGTGATCATGGCGAGCATCACCGGTATGACCATGATAAAGGTGCCGATGCACTGCAATAGGAAGACTTTTCTTAGGCTCAACCAATAAAGCGGCCAACCCTCGGGAACGCTACTGCGGATAATATTGGTATAGCGGGGGTCTTCGCCGTGGCCCCAATTGCGATAAACCGTATGTGCGGTGACACGAATGGCCCAAAGGGCGACCAGAGCCAAGAGTAGGTCGCCGAGCCAGTGACGCTCGGTTAACGACCAGGCCGTGGCGAGCATGGCCATAATGACTGTCGGGAAAAAACGGTCAATAATGCTCATATCCCGCAGGGGGATGCTGGCTAACCACAGGCTAACGGCTGCGGCCAGGGCAATGGCCAGGGCTGAGCCAAACACTGTAAAGAATTCACTCCAGGGCATGGTGCTCTCCGTTTATTGTGGCTCCACTGGGAGGAGCCCCAGTAAGTGCAGTTGTTTATGTGGGGTACAGAAGCAGGATACCCTCGAGGCCCTGGGGACTCCGATTCATAAGGCGACAAAATAAATTCATTTTGTCTTGTGGTGGTGTCAGTCGGCCGGATGGGGGGGGTGCTGTGCGCGCCACTGCTGCGGGGTGCAGCCGAACTTTTGCCGGAAGGCGCGGGCCATATTGCTGGGCACGTTATAGCCGACGGCATAGGCGATTTGCGTCACACTCTTTTGGCTGTTGGATAAATACATCTGCGCCAGCTTTAGGCGTTCGTCCTGGAGCAGTTCTTTAAAGGTGGTTTGATGCTCGCTTTGCAGGTGGCGCTGCAGTGAGCGCTTGTCACGCATCAGGTGGCTGGCCACCTGATCAATATTGCAGTTGCCCTGCGGCAGTAGCAGGCGGATAAATGAGCGCACCTCATCCATCAGGGAGTCCAGGGTATTGTCTTGCTCTTTAATCTCTGCCAGCTCGTGAATAGCACGATGCAGGAAGGGGTCGGCGTGGGACATGGGTTGTTCGAGTTGGGAGGCATCCAGCACCAGCTGATCGGAGTCGCAATTAAACTGCAGCGGCGCGCCAAAAAAACTCTGGTAGGGGCGCTCTTCGGCAGGGGGGGAGCGAACAAACTGGACCGCTCGCAGCGGCATGGAGGTGGCCGATTGGTTGTGCAGAATAAACCAGCCCTGAGCTAAGCCCAGTTCGATCAGCAGCTGCCGCTGTTGGGGAGTAAGGCCCTCATCATCCAAAAATAAGCGGAAATAGGCCAGGCGGTCATCGCGGTCATAGCCCCAGGTGGAGCCCTTCGCATAGAGGTGCATTTTGTGGCTGCAGAGGCGCAGGGCGTTGTCCAGGGTGGCGGAGGTGCGCAGCAACATCCCCAGGTAACCATTGATTGCGGGCGTCTGTAGCTCTGCCAGTTCAAGAATAAAGTGCTTACAGCCGGTGGCATCAATGCAGGTTTGTAAAATGCCGCTGAGCTGGTTGAAGGAGATCTTAAGGTTGGCGTTTCTAAAGTCCGCTATCTCAAAGCCCATGGGCTCCAAAAGCTGGCCCGCGTCTACCCCAAACTTGGCGAGTGCCTTATCGATATTTAACAGGCTGGTGGCGACCACGTAATTGTTTGATGCCTGGGCGCTGGTGAGCTTCATGTGGCCAATGCCTCCTAACTAGTGACCATCCGGAAACATATACCTACTGCGGACCGCGAAAATACGCCATCTGCACACCACAAGATCTAGTTGCATAGAATGACTATGCGCCCAGATCTTGTAGTGCACATCTGACGCATTTACGCTGCCCTCGTGACGGCCTAGTTTCCGGATGGGCACTAACTACCCTGATAATTTAATTAATAACCTCTTTATAACTCCATGAAAATAAAAGAGATTTTTGACTTGCTGTGTGGCTGATAGTGCATTGAGACTAGAAGACACTATACCAGAAGAATTCTTTTTGTCGCGTAATGATTGGTTGGGGTGGGCAGCTGAACGCTAAGGTGAGGGGTAAAACACCCCATCAATAACCGGAGAGACTACACCATGCCTCGCACCTCACTGTTCTCTAAGCGCGTTCTTATCACCGGCGCCGGCTCTGGCATCGGCTACCAGCAGGCCCTGGGTTTTGCTCGTGAGGGCGCCAATATTATTGCCACCGATATTGCCGAAGCCGGTCTGACTCAATTAAAACCCGAAGTGGAAGCCTTGGGCGTTGAGTGCCAGACCCAGTTGCTGGATATTACCGATGCCGCGGCATTTACAGCATTTGCAGAACAGTTGTTAGCCGAGAATAAAGTGCCCGATATTCTGGTGAATAACGCCGGTATTGGTCTCGCCAAGCCCATTATTGAAATGGATGGTGACGACTGGGACCGGTTGCACAATATCAACCTCAAAGGCATGCACAATGGCTGCAAAGCGTTTGCACACCTTTGGCTGAATAACGGTCTGGCTGGGCATTTGGTGAATGTCACCTCCAGTGTGGCTTTTTGCCCCATTGCCAATATGGGGGGCTACTCTGCCAGTAAGGCGGCGGCCTATGCCATGACCGAAACCTTGGCGCAGGAACTGGCGGATACTAATATCGCAGTGACTAATGTGTGTCCCGGGGCTATCAATACCAATATCACCAAAGGCGATGAAGGTTTCCGTGTCAACGACACCACCAAGGCCAATATCAAAAAATATTACCAGGAAAGGGGCACCAACCCGGTCGATATGGCGGCCGCCATTGTCCGCGGTGTAAGTAAGAAGCAGACCCTGGTGTTGTTCGGTGATGGCGCTAAAGGTGGGGATATGGCTCGACGCCTGTTGACGCACCGGACCTTCCGCAATATGTGTATCTCTATCTCCCGTAAATTGGGTTTTTTGTCGGCCAAAAGCAGTTAATTGTTGCCTGGTATGTTGCTTGGTATAAGGTCCCGCGAAAAAAATATCTTGGCTGATGAAAGCCATCAAGATGATTGGGGGGGGGCTTCAGTTCGAAGCCCCTTGTAGAAAATAGACCCCTTTCCCCTGCAGGATGGCGCTCAGGGTATCAGTCTCCCCGCGCCCCAGCCAGGTAACACTGAGACCGCCAACACCTTTAACTTTTTCAGGGTGCAGCCAAGCGGTATACCAGGCAACAGTACAGCCCCAGTCGTGGCCGATCACCACGCCCTTGTCTTCACCCATTTCATCCCGGTAGGCGTCGATCAGGCCGGCCACATCGGCAGCCAGCTCAACGGTGTCTTAGGCTTCTACGGCTTCCGGGGCGTCACTTTCGCCATAGCCGCGCATCTCCGGGGCGATGACCTTGTAACCCTGTTCAACCAGGAATTTGATCTGCGGCCCCCAGCTGGCCCAGCCTTCCGGGAAGCCGTGCAGCAGAAATACCGCGGGTCCCTGTCCGGCCTCGGCGACATTGAGTTCGATACCGTTGGTGGGAATGCGTTTTAGCACGACCTTATAGCGATCCAATTCGTAGGGGAGGGGCATTGCAATATCCTTTCTTAATTCCACTAAATTAACCAGAGCAAACTATCTGCTTTATTGGATTGATGCTTGGTATTTAGTGACTGAAAGTTGTCATCTGGTGACTTTGGCAAGGTTATACAGAGAGCGGGGTAGGGGGGCTTTGTCGCTTTAGGGTTATCGCCAAAGATTCAATCCGGATAGTGAGCGCGCACATCTTTCTCCTGCCCAGCTTGATTGTATATGCGCCAACTGGAGGTGTCACTAAATGCCAAATACCTGTCACCATAAACAAAGTTTGCCCCCGGGGCTTTGTTAGGATTTATAGGAAATCCAGTGCGGTGACGAATTTTTCAGTCTGCCCCCAATCACAAAATCGGTTTACCGGTATCCGGTGGCGCGTTACCAGGGCTTTGAGCGATGCCCTCTTGATCAGACAAGAGGGGGTTATGTGAAGAAGAATATCAGTGAGGAGTCATTACATTATGAATCTAAGTAAAGAACAAATGATTACGCTCTATACCAATTTGGTAAGAGCCGATCATTTCGACCAGATGATGTACCGCCGTATTACCACAGGACAGCTGGTGGGTTTCTACCATCCGGGCGAAGGTGCCATTGCACCGGGTGTGGCTGCAGGTACTTGCCTCAATGAAGACGATATATTCCAACCGCACCACCGCGGCCATGCCATCCCTGGCATGCTGTCCAAGGGTATCGATGTGAAATACTACCTGGCGGAACACACAGGTAAAGAAACTGGTTGCTGTAAAGGCCGCTCATCGTTCCACTGGTCATTCCCGGATCAGGGTGTGCATCTCACCACCGGCTTTATCGGCCTGACATTTTCACCGGCTGTAGGTTGGGCCTGGGCCTGTAAGCGCAATGGTAGAAATCAGGTAGCCATCCTGGCCTCCGGTGATGGCTCCTATGGACAGGGCCGTGCACACGAATCCATGTTGTTCGCCATGAATATGAAGCTGCCCCTGATCTTTTGGTGTGAAAACAACGGTATGGCCATTCACTCCACCATGGACGAAATGCACCCCACCGAAGATATATCCAGCTTGGCGCAGGGTTACGGCATGCCGGCCACTGTGGTGGACGGGCAGGATGTCTTTGCCTGCGCCGAAGTGGCGCTGGCGGCCATTGAGCGTGCCCGTACCGGCAAAGGGCCCACCTTTGTCGAGTGTAAAACCCTGCGCTTTAAAGAGCACGATGTGGGTACACCGGATCTCGCCCGCTACACGCCACGCAGCGAAGAGTTGCACGAAGAAATGCGCAAGCGCGATCCCCTGGTTATCGCCACCGAGCGTGTGCTGGCCGAGGGTGTTCTGGACCAGGCCGCTATCGATCAAATCCATGAGCGTGCCGCTGAGGAAGTGTCCGAGGCAGAGCGTTTTGCCGAGGAAAGCCCAATCGCCACACCCACTGAAGAAGAACTGCTGGCCGCGGTTTACGCCCCCTGAGCGCACGAATAGGAGTCAATATCAATGAGAGAATTAACACTGGTTGACGCGATCAAAGAAGCGTTTTGTGAAGAGCTGGATCGCGACGAAAAAGTTTTTATTTGTGGGCAGGATATCCGTGGTGGAATTTTCCCGTACACCATGGGACTGGTCGATCAATACGGTGAAGACCGTATCGTGGATACGGCGCTGGCAGAGAGCGGTATGTTTGGTCTGGCCATGGGCGCGGCGATGGAAGGCTACCGACCCATTGTAGACTTTATGTTTGGCGGCTTTACCTACCACACCTTCTCTGAAGTATCCGTTGCCACCGGGCAGCACTACTTCCTGCACGGTGGCCAGCGCTCCATGCCGCTGGTGATCACTGCAGGTGTGGGCGCGGGTATGCGCCTGGCTAACGACCATGCAATGGCCATTCACGGCACCTTCTTCCATCAGCCGGGTATCAAGGTGGCGATGCCATCGACCCCTTACGATGCCAAAGGAATGTTTAAAGCCGCTATTCGCGATAACAACCCCGTCGTGATTCCGTGGCATTTGGGTTTGATGATGGAGCGCGGCCTTGTGCCGGAAGAGGATTACATTATTCCCTTGGGAGTTGCCGACGTTAAGCGTGAAGGCTCTGATGTGACCGTGCTGGCCAACAGCTTGCAGTGCAAGAACTCGCTGGCAGTGGCTGAAAAACTGGAAGGTGAATTCAGTGTGGAAGTGGTTGACCCGCGTTCCTTTGAGCCTTTTGACATGGACACGCTGCTGCGCTCGCTGGAAAAGACCAATCGCCTGGTGATTGTCGATGAAGACTGGGAGAAGGGCGGTTACGCCAGCACCATCGCCGCCCGCGTGGTGGAAGAGGCGTTTGACCTGCTGGATGCGCCCATCAAGCGGGTAACCTTCCCGAATATGCCGGTACCCGGTGGTTATATGGAACCCTACATTATGCCGAATCCGGACAAGATCGAAGCCGCGATTCGTGAAGTTTGTGCCTGAGCAGGAGGGAATAAATCATGCCAACTGATTTTTTAATGCCTAAACTGGCGATGGCAATGAACGAAGGTACCGTTATCGAGTGGGCCGTTGAACAGGGCCAGTATATCGAAAAGGGCGGCGCGCTGCTGACCGTAGAGACTGAGAAAGTAGCGTACGATATTGAAGCGCCGAATTCTGGCTACTTTCATATTTTGACGCCGGCTGGTGAAACGGTACCGGTAGAGGCCACCATCGGGATTTTTGTAGAGTCTGAAGAAGAGCTAGCATCTCTGGCGGGTGGCAGTCCAGCGCCAGCGGCCAATAACGGTGATGCCGCGGCCAATAATGGCGATGCCGGTAGTGCTCAACCTGAGTCTGCTGCCACGATAGCTGCGGCTTCGACCGGTGGTCGTATTATTGCTTCACCCTTGGCAAAGAAGATGGCCAGGGATCGCGGTTTAAATCTGGCGACCATCGAAGGCACCGGCCCCAATGGCCGTATTGTTAAGCGCGATATTTTGCGAGCCGAACAAACTGGTGAAGGGCGTGCGCAAGCTGCTGTGCCTGCTGCAGCCGTGGGAGGCCTGCAAGAGAAAGCTCGCATTCCTATGCAGGGTATTCGCAAGACCATTGCCAACCGCATGGTGGAAAGCCTGCAAACCGCCGCTCAACTGTCCGGGTTCTTTGAAAGCGATATCACCGACCTGATGGCCGTACGCAAGACCTTTATCGAGCGTGAAGAGCAATTGGGTACCAAAGTATCCATGAATGCCTTTATTATCAAGGCGATAGTAACGGCGGTTAAACAGGTGCCCATCACCAACTCTTCACTGATTGGCGATGAGATTGTGATTTACGACTCCATTAACGTGGGGATTGCCATGGCCATGCCGGGCCAGGGCGAGTACGACAGCAGCCTGGTGGTACCTGTGCTGAAGAACGTACAAAACATGGGCGTGGTGGAAATTGATATCGCCATGAAAGAGCTGATTAATCGTGTGCGCAACGGTGAGGCCACGGCTGACGATATGAAAGATGCCACTATCACCTTGTCCAGCACCGCGGGTATTTCACCGCCTGGCTGCAAGTCAACGCCGGTATTGAACTTGCCCAACACCACCTTGATTGGCCCATCCACGCCTATCGAAAAGCCTGTTGTGCGTAACGGTGAAATCGTGGCTCGCACTATGATGCCCATTAGCATGACGTTTGATCACCGCGTGGTTGACGGTGCTCCAGTGTCAGTCTTTAACCGTGCCCTGCACGATGCACTGGAAAATCCGGCGTTGATGTTGGCTTGATAGCCAGAAAGAAGTTGTAGGGTGGATTAGGCGTTTTTTGCCGTAATCCACCGAACGGATGGTGGATTCCAAAAGTAGGCGCTCTAGGCGACGCTAACGCTCTTGTGCCCGCGTTATGGGTAAATCCACCCTACAGTGAGAGCAGTTTTATGTCCAAAAATTTTGATCTGATTATTATCGGCGCCGGCCCCGGCGGCTATGTCGCCGCCATTCGCGCCGCCCAGCTGGGACTGATCACCGCGATAGTGGAAAAAGACACACCCGGCGGTGTCTGCCTTAACTGGGGGTGTATCCCCTCCAAAAACCTGATCCACCAGGCGGAGCTGTTTCACTCCCTGGGTGACATGGAATCTGTGGGGGTGGGTGTCGATCGCAGCGGCCTGGACTACGCCAAGGTCCAGGCCAATTCCCGCAAGGTGGTCAAGACCCTGACCGGCGGTGTGTCCGGCCTGCTTAAACGCAATCAGGTAGAAGTGCTTAAAGGCACGGCCAAGGTAACCGGCAAAGGCGAGGTGACTGTCGATGGCGACAAGGGTGAAACCAAATACCAGGCCCGTAATATCCTGGTGGCCACCGGCTCCCGCCCTATGAGCGTGTCCGGTTTTGAATTCGACGAAAAACAGGTGTTGTCCTCCTCGGGCATCCTGGCGCTGACTGAGTTGCCCAAGTCCCTGGTGATTTTGGGGGCTGGCGCCATTGGCTGCGAGTTCGCCTATGTGATGAACAGCTTTGGTGTGGATGTGACCCTGGTGGAATTTGCCGATCATATTCTGCCTACCGAAGACTTTGAGACCACCGCCGTGCTCGATCGGTGTTTCCAGCGCGACGGTATCAAAGTGCTCACCAAAACCCGCGCCACGGGGTTAAAGAAAACCGCCAAAGCGGTCACCGTCTCGGTCGAGGGGCCGGATGGCAAAGCGGAGCTGACCGCGGAAAAAGCCCTGGTGGTGTTTGGGCGCGTACCCAATACCGAAGGCCTGGGCTTACAGGAGATGGGCGTCAAGCTCAATGATCGCGGCTTTGTGCAAACCGGTGACTACGGCCAGACGGCTGCTGTTGGAATCTATGCCATCGGCGATATCACCACCAGCCCGGCACTGGCCCACGTGGCTTCCAAAGAAGGTGAAATCGCCGTGGAGCATATGGCGGATCACCAGCCTTCATGTAAATCGGTTGATGCCGATGCCGTGCCCTCGGCGATTTACTGCGAGCCCCAAGTGGCCGGTTTCGGTTTGCGCGAAGACCAGGCCAAGGCGCAGGGCATCAAGGTGAAAAAAGCCGTGTTCGCCTATCCCGGTGCCGGTAAAACCATCGCCGTGGGCAAGCCCGACGGTATGGTAAAGATTCTGTGCGATGCGGAATCCGATGAAATCCTTGGCGCGCATATTGTTGGCCACAACGCCACGGAACTGATTCACGAATTGCTGCTGGCCAAGCACTCGGAACTGTTGCCGGAGGATGTGGAATCCATGATCCACGCTCACCCGACCATCTCCGAGGCGGTGATGGAAGCGGCGCGGGCGGTGAATGGCAAGCCCATTCACGGCTAATTCTGCGGCAGAAAAGCATAAGAGCGTCGCTGCTTCTGCTGGAAGAGTCGCGGCGCAGGGATTGATACAAATTTAATGGGCTAATGGGACAATAACTATGATGAATTACGACAAGCTGTATATTGATGGCGAGTGGGTGGCCTCTGACAGTGAGGTGTTTACCGAGGTGATCAACCCGGCCACCGAAGAGGTCTGTGGTCGCGTTCCCTGCGGCAACGCCGCCGATGTGGATCGCGCCGTACAGGCCGCACGCAAGGCGTTTGACAGCTGGTCCGCCACCTCCGCCGAGGAACGCAGCGATTATATCCAGGCGATTGCCGCGAAGATGGTCGAGCGGTTGTCCGACCTGGGGCAAGCGATTTCCCTGGAACAGGGCTCTCCCATTGATTTTGCCACCAATACCCAGGCCGCCGCCCCCTGCGGTGTGATGGCCTCCTATGCGCCGCGCACGGCCATGATGGAAGAGACTGAAGAGATCGGCCACTCGCTGGTGGTGAAAGAAGCCGTCGGTGTCTGCGCCTTTATCAACCCCTGGAATTACCCGCTGCACCAGATCGTCGGCAAGGTGGCCCCGGCGCTGGCCGCGGGCTGTACCATGGTGGTCAAACCCTCCCAGGAAACCCCGCTCAACGCTTTCCTGCTGGCGGAAATCATTCACGAGGTGGGGCTGCCGGCCGGCGTATTTAACCTGGTGTCCGGCCCGGGACGTAAGGTGGGTGAAGCCATGTGCGTACACCCGGAAGTGGATATGGTGTCGTTGACCGGATCCACCGGCGCCGGGCAGCGCATTGGCGAGCTGGCCTCGCAAAGTGTAAAGCGTGTTTGCCTGGAGCTGGGCGGCAAGTCCGCGCATATTATTCTCGAGGATGCCGATCTGGAAGCGGCGCTTCGTTACAACATCGACCAGGTGGTATCCAACTCCGGCCAGACCTGTATCGCCCTGACGCGCACCCTGGTGCCCGCCAGCCGTTATGACGAGGCCAAGGAGATTGCGCGGCGGATCGCCGAGGCTGTGGTGGTGGGTGATCCCAATAAAGCGGGCGTCGCCATGGGCCCCATGACGTCGCAAGGCCAGAAAAAAACCGTGCAGGAATATATTCAAATCGGTCTCGATGAAGGCGCCGAACTGCTGGCCGGTGGCCTGGGTGCGCCGGAAGGACTGGAGCAGGGCTACTATGTGAAGCCCACGGTATTTGCCGGTGTGAACAACGATATGCGTATCGCCCGCGAGGAGATCTTCGGACCGGTGCTGTGTCTGATCCCCTACGAGGATGAGCACGAGGCTATCGCCATTGCCAACGACAGTGATTTTGGGCTCTCCGGCGCCGTATCTGCTGGTGATCAGGACCGCGCCATCAACGTGGCGTCTAAAATGCGCACTGGCCAGGTGTATATCAACGGTGCGGCTTTCAATATCGATGCGCCCTTTGGCGGTTACAAGCAGTCGGGTAACGGACGCGAGCTGGGGGCTGCGGGGCTGCACGAATTTATCGAACTAAAATCTATTCAATTGCCGAATGCATAATTGAGAATCGCCGAGAGCTTATGAGAGGAGAGTGCCAATGAACGGTTTAATGATGGATGTGCCATTAACAATCACATCGATAATGCGGCACGCGGAAAAGGTGTTTGCAGATCGGGAAATTGTCTCGATCACCAGTGATAACCCTCTTCACCGCTATACCTATGCCGATGCTTTTAAGCGTGTTCGCAAGTTGGCCAATGCGTTGAGCAAACTGGGTGTAGAGCCAGGTGAGCGTATTGCCACTCTGGCGTGGAACGATTACCGGCACTTTGAGCTGTATTACGCCATCAGCTGTTCCGGCCTTGTCTGCCATACTATCAACCCGCGGCTGTTCGCCGAGCAGTTGGTGTTTATTATCAACCAGGCCGACGATCAGTACCTGTTTGTGGATCCGCTGTTTGTGCCGCTGCTGGAAAGTGTTGCAGGGCAGATTCAGGGCGTGAAGGGCTTTGTGGTGATGACCGACCAGGCCCATATGCCTGAGTCGACACTGACGAATCCGCACTGTTACGAACAGCTTATTGAGGACGAGAGCGATACGTTTGAGTGGCCGGAGCTCGGCGAGCAGACGGCCGCTTCCATGTGCTACACCTCGGGCACTACCGGCAACCCCAAGGGCGTGGTTTATAGCCATCGCTCCAGCGTCTTGCATGCCATAGGCTTGCTTATGCCCGGGGGGCTGGATTTTTCCAGCGACGAGGTGGTGATGCCCATTGTGCCGATGTTTCACGTCAATGCCTGGGGCATACCCTACGCGGCACTGATCGCGGGCAACAAACTGGTGTTCCCCGGCTCGAAAATGGGCGACGGCGAGACGTTGGTGGATCTGATCAACAGTGAAGGCGTTACGGTCTCCGGAGGCGTGCCCACCGTCTGGTTGGCGCTGGTGCAATATTTACAGAAAAGCGGCAAGCGAATTGACTCGCTGAATCGTGTGGCTTCCGGTGGTGCTGCCACGCCGTTGAGCATCATTAACGACCTGGACAGCTACGGCGTCTACACCCACGTAGCCTGGGGAATGACAGAGACTAGCCCGCTGGGCACATTAAATGTTCGGCTCGATCGCGAGGCTCTGGGCGAGGAGCGATTTGCAGAGCAGCGGGTCAAGGTCGGCCGCCCGGTTTTCGGGGTAGAAATTAAAATTGTCGATGACGAAAACCGTGAGTTGCCGTGGGATGGTGAGGCCTTCGGCGCGCTGAAGGTACGCGGGCCCTGGGTCGCGAGTGCCTATTACCAGCTGGATAACAGTGACAGTGATGATGGTTGGTTCGATACCGGCGATGTGGCCATAATCGAGCCCGACGGCACCGTACAAATCACCGATCGCAGCAAAGATGTGATCAAATCCGGTGGCGAGTGGATCAGCTCCATAGACCTGGAAAATACCGCGGTTGACCACCCTTCGGTGTTGGAGGCAGCGGTAGTTGGGCTGTACCACAGCAAATGGACTGAGCGGCCGCTGCTGCTGGTGGTGAAAAAGGAAGGCTGCGAGGTGAGTCGCGAAGAAATACTGGCGTGGTTCAAGGGCAAAGTGGCCAACTGGTGGATACCGGAGGACTGCGAGTTTGTCGATGAGCTGCCCCATACGGCCACCGGCAAGATCAGCAAGAAGGATCTGCGCGAGCAGTTTAAAGGCTATCGTTTTAGTAGCGATATGAATTGATCGGCTGGCTAGTTCTACTTAGTCACTCCGGCGTCAATCAATTTCGTAGGGTGGATTTACCCGGAACAACGGGCACAAGAGCGCAGCGTAATCCACCAACCAGCTATCGGGCGCCACTTTCCTCGGTGGATTACGCTACGCTAATCCACCCTACGCGAGCTCATTGGTATCCCGTTTGTCGATATATACCCCAGGAGAGAGCATGCCAACAATAAAAAAAATCACCCTGTATACCGCATTGGCCACTCTGGTAAGCGGATGCAGTGGCCCCGAGTCGCCAGCCCCCGCAGACGGCGACAATAATCAAAAAACGACCCAGGCAGCGCAAACCGCAACCACAACTCCAGCATCGAAGGACAGGCAAGTCTACTGGGGCGATACCCACCTGCACTCCTCCTATTCCGCCGATGCCGGCCTGTTGGGGGACACCCTGGACCCGGATCATGCCTACCGCTTTGCCAAAGGGGAAAAGGTGATCTCTTCCATCGGCGTGGAAGCGCAGCTGATCCGGCCGCTGGACTGGCTGGTGGTGGCCGATCACGCAGAGAACCTGGGATTGACCATCATGGCCGACGAGGGCACCCCCGAGTTATTGAACAATGTCTGGGGCAAGAAGTTTTACGAGCTGTTTAAAGCGGGCGATAGCCAAGGCGCTTATGTCCATTGGGGGCTGGCCAATGCCAGTGGTAACAACCCCCTGCCCGAACCCGAAGCCTTGCGCACCATGTGGCACCGCTCGCTGGCATTTGCCAAACAGCACAACGAGCCGGGCAAATTTACCGCGCTTTTGGGTTACGAGTGGACCTCCACACCAAACACCGACAACCTGCACCGGGTGGTAGTGTTTGGCGATAACGAAGACCGCGTCGGGAAGATTCTGCCGTTCTCCGCCTACGATTCCCAGAACCCGGAAGACCTGTGGGCGTGGATGGCCAGCTACGAGCAGAGCACCGGCGGGAAGGTGTTCGCCATTCCTCACAACGGCAACCTGTCCAACGGTTTGATGTTTGACGATGTGACCTTCAACGACGAGACTCTGAGCCGCGATTACGCCGAGCGTCGTGCGCGCTGGGAGCCGCTCTACGAGGTGACGCAAATCAAGGGTGATGGCGAAACCCATCCGCTGTTGTCTCCGGACGATGAATTCGCTGACTACGAAACTTGGGATTCCGGTAACTTTGGGCATGGGGTTAAAACCGAGGCCATGCTGCCCCGGGAGTATGCCCGTGATGCCCTTAAGCGCGGCCTGGCCTACGAGCAAAGCCTGGGCGCCAATCCGTTCAAGTTTGGCCTGATCGGCGCATCCGATGCCCACACGTCCCTGGCGACCACGCGAGAGGAAAATTTTTTCGGCAAAGCGAAGCTGGCCGAACCGGGCAACTTCCCCTACCGCTGGGAAGGCAAGATGACCGGCAGGCCGCCGCTGCAGCCCGGCGAGGTGGACACCCCCGACGAATACACCATTGACCAGGCCGCCTCGGGTTTGCAGGGGGTATGGGCGACGGAAAATACCCGCGAGGCGTTGTTCGATGCCATGCGCCGCAAGGAAACCTATGCCACCACCGGCACCCGGATTCAGGTGCAGGTGTTCGGCGGCTATGACTTTAGCGAGGCCGACCTGCAGGCCGCCGACTTTGCCGAGCGCGGCTATGCCCGCGGTGTGCCCATGGGTGGTGAATTGGGGGGTGGGGAGTTTAATGCTAACGGACAGGCGACGCGCCTGATGGTGCGGGCGGTAAAAGACCCCGATGGCGCCAACCTCGATCGCATCCAGGTGGTAAAGGGTTGGGTGGATGCCGACGGCAGCACCCGCGAGCAAGTGATTGACGTGGTCTGTGCCGACGGAGTCAATGGTGAACGAGCTATTAAAAAGAAGGTGGGCAAGGTGCGTTGCGAGGCACCGGTGGGCTCCACCGTCGATGCCGCCACGGCGACCTATACCAACACCATTGGCGCGACCACCCTGCAGGTGCTCTGGCAAGACCCGGACTTCGATCCCGCCCGGCGCGCTTTCTACTATGTGCGCGTGCTGGAGATTCCCACACCGCGCTGGTCTACCTACGATGCGGCGCGTCATAAGCTGACCTTGCCGGAAGGTGCGCCTGTCGACCAACAGGATCGGGCCTACACTTCACCCATCTGGTATAACCCGGCTCAATAAGGGCAGCGGTCACCCGCACTGGCCTATAAACCGGTGCATATTATTCAGGAGAAATCATCATGAGTGAATCCATGCGCGCTGTTGTTTTAGGCGAACAAAAAACACTGAGTGTCTGCGAGATTGAAAAACCGGTTCCCGGCAGGGGCCAGCTACTGTTGCGCGTGCGCGCCTGTGGTATTTGCGGCTCTGATTTGCATGCGGTAGATACCGGCTATGCAGCTGTCGGCACTGTACTCGGTCATGAATTCGCTGGTGAGGTAGCCGCCATCGGTGAGGGCGTAGGCGACCACTTGAGTGTAGGCGATCGGGTTAATGGCGTGGGCGCTTTGTTTTGTGGCGAGTGTGAAAAGTGTCAAGCGCATCGATACGAAGAGTGTGCAGGTTTTCGCACTATTGGCTTTGACCCTGAAGTCCCCGGCGGTTATGCCGAATATATGCTGGTAAGCGCCGGTGCAGTTTTTAAAGTGCCCGACAATGTATCGGACAGTGATGCTGCGGCCGTTGAGCCTTTGGCCGTGGGCTATAGCACCTATTGTGACGGCAAGGTAGAGCCGGGCCAGAGTGTACTTATTATTGGCGCCGGTCCCATTGGCACCGCTGTTGCGCAATGGGCGCGTTATTTTGGTGCCCGTCATGTGGGGATCAGTGATCTTAATGAGCAACGCTTAAAGCGTGCCGGCAAAGCCGGGGCGGATGTGCTGATCAATGCCGCCGAAGAGTCCGATCCGGTGGCGGCCATGCAAGTGAAAACCGGTGTAACACCAGCGGTTATTTTCGAGTGTACCGGTGTGCCCGGTATGGTTTCGCGTCTGATCGAAGCGGCCCCCTTGAAAGCGCATTTGGTGTTGGCCGGTACCGGCATAGAAGAAGAGGCAATTACCGTACTCAGCGCGGCCATGAAGAAGCTGCGCATGAGCTTCTGTTTTGGCTACGAGCCGGAACTGTTCCCTGTGGTACTGGGATTGCTGGAAGAGGGACGCATCGATACCCAACACATCGTGACCGGTACCGTTGGCCTGGACCAGGTACCTGAAATATTTGAAACCTTGAAAAAGCCCAATTCTCACGGCAAGGTGATTATTGAGCCCTAATGGCATTATCGCCTCCCGTTAATTTAGGAGAAAACAGCATGATACTCGGCGCTAACCATATTGCCATTTCAGTGCCCGATATGGATCGGGCGATATCCTTTTACTGTGATTTATTGGGCTTTCAGTGCCTTGCCGATAACCGCTGGCCGGTAGGAACGGAATCGGCGGACAAGTTATTCAATATCCCCAACACCTCCGGCAGGGTTGTGCATATCGGCACCAAGAACCTGTTGATTGAACTGTTTCAATTTAGCGATTGCGAGCCCCAGATTCAGAAATTTGATCGTCCAGTGATTGATCACGGCTATACCCATCTTTGTTTAGCCGTAACCGACGTTGATGCTGAATACGAACGTCTCAGCCATGCCGGTATGGAATTTCATTGCCCGCCTCAGGATGTGGCGCCTGGTGTGCGCACGGTGTATGGCCGCGATCCCTTTGGCAACGTACTGGAATTTGAAGAGAGTAAAGGCAGAACTGAGCCATATCAACCACCGGTATAGGGATATAATGGCCCCCGCTTTGCGCCAGTTCATGGTCCTCCACCGCAACAGGGGCGTCACTTACGCCGTAGCTGTCCATTACCGGAGCGACAGTCAATTAATTGTGTGACAGAAAGGGCAACAACTGAAGGTGCAGACGGTTTTGAATAGTTGTGGTCTCTGCCTCGCAGCAAGCGCCCTCCAAATTGAGGAGGGTGCTACAGCTATTGGCGTGCAATAGCGTGTTGAGCACATTGTCGGCCAATAACCTGTGGGCATTGTCGATATGTTCAATGGTGGAGAAGGACGGCATCCGGGAGATCAACGCGAGGATATGCGCATGTAACCGCTGAATGGCTTTTTCCGCTTGCAACTCAATGTTCCGGTAATGGGCGCACAGGCCGACAAGGTCCTGGGTGATAAAGCGGTATTTCAGGAAAATTTCTGATATCAGGCTCAAATAATCAAGAAAGCTTTTGGCATCCGTGGGGGTGCTGGTGGAGACGCTCTCGATTACCACAAACAGGCTGGCGTGAAAGCGGGCATAAAGTTCTTCGACAATCGATTCCTTGCCTTTAAAGTGATAGTAGAGATTGCCCGGGCTGATGTTCATTTCATGGGCCAGGTCCACACTGTTGACCAGGCGCTCACCGCGCTCGTTAAAGAGCTGCAGGGCGACGTCGAGGATCAGTTCTCTGGTTCTGACTTTGGCCATGGAATCGATTTTGCTGGATTTTGCTGATCAGTGTCCTGGCTGCCTGGCGATGGCAGGCTTCAGGCAAGGGGAGACCCGCACAAGCGGGCCTCAAAAACCGTTACGCTATCCTTTTTTTAAGGTCTTTGTTCAGGCTGTCGAGTTTGCGGTTGACTTCGGAAAGCTGATCGTTAAGTTGAGAGTTGACCGGCAGGGCCGTGTAGCTCTTAAGCTTTTCGATACGGCGTTCCAGGTCGCTCTTGCCATCTTGCAATTTCTCTTCGGCGTTCGCTTGCAGTTGCTCGCCGCGGGCGACCAGCTCATCAAACAGCTTCTGGCTTTCGGAGTTGATCTTCTCATAGCGATTCTGGATCTCGTCGAAAGAGCGGCCGTAAGCGCCCAGGCCCGCCAGCCAGATTTGCTTGGCGAGTTTTTCAATCTTGTCGGTGCTCAGCTTGTTGAATATGCGGTCTTTGGTTTCGGCGGTCACTTCAGATTTCTTGGTAGCCATGGTTTGAATCCTCAAAATTGGGTGTGTGTAAATAATCCAGGTCATCATAGCGACTGGAATTAGAATCTGCCCCCTAAATGGAAATCGGTTTCTAATTTAGTAATTTAAGCCTTCCAGCCATTATCCCGGATTATACGGTCCAGGGTACGGCTCACGGAGGTGCAGTTGCGTACCATCTCGATCCGCTCCCAGGTTGCCAGTTCACCTTCACGCACCTTATTCTGGATTTCTGTGCGCGATGCCGGCGCCAGTAGCTTAAAGGGATTAAACCAGCGGTTGCGGGGAAACAGATTAATGTCCGCGCTATAGTCCTGCGCCAGGACGTTGTAGCCCAGGTGCTGCACTATATTGATCACCGGGGACTTGATGCGCAGGTATTTGCGGCCGAGCTTGGCCACCTCCAGGGTGGACAGTTTCAGGATGCGCGATTGTGTCTGCAGTACATGGTCCACCAGGCCTTCGCGTTTATCCGGGTTACGGGTTGTTGCCAGCACCGCCGGATTAATCATGCTGGAGATAAAGTGGTTAACACCGTAAAGCCGGGCCAGGCGCTTGGCCGGTAAGTCATCCAGAAAAGAGCCATCAATCCATTTTTGCTCCGGCAAGTAGGGGACCTTTTCGCCCTGAGCGTTTTTGGCTTCCAGGGTAACGGACGGATAGATGCCGAAGATAGCGCAGGAGGCCAGTACGGCAGAGCGAATGGTCACATTGGGTGAAGTAATGGCGTTAAGCAGTCGCGAGGCCTGGTTGGGCAATAGACCACTGACGGTAATGTTTAGCGCTCGTCCGCTCAGGTCATAGGCCTCCTGAAAAGTCAGGTCCGGCACCCAGTGGCTCAGATTATTAATAACGGTATGAATGTCGACCGACGAGAACAGTGAATTTTGGGTTGTCCCTGGCGACGCTGTCTTGGGTCTTTGTGCTAAATCCAGGTTGCGGACACTAAGCGCGTCGAGAAGTTCTTCATCCCGATGAGTACAGGCTATCGCCGCTACGATAGAGCCTGCGCTGGAGCCGGAAATCACGTTTGGGAGCAGGTTTTTTTCGAATAACGCCTTGACGACGCCAGCGTGGAAATAGCCCAGTGACGCACCGCCGCTCAACATCAGGGCACTGCGACCGTAGCAGTGGCTGGCGCGCAGGAAAAAGTCTTCTTTTTCAGCGCTGGAAATGACATCAGCAGGTGTATTGTTGAGGTCCTCCAGCGCTTCACACAACTCGTTGACGTACTGGTGAATCAGCCGCTTGGTGCCGAGCTTGGCCTTGTTGTACAGGGCGGGCTTGCCCATGCCGCCGAGGTTGCCGTGGATACCTTCGTTCAGGGTAAACAGCAATCGGGATGCGTCGCGGCGCAGTCGCATTCCGGTTTTTCCTTATTGCCTTATGCAGTAGTTTCAGCTTCGGTCGTCTTTGCAATTTCTGCCTGGGACACGTTGTTGTCCTTTTGTCGTTGTACCTGTTGCAGGTATTCCCGCGTGGAGTCCTCCATGCACTGAATATAAAAATCCATATCGCTGATCACCGCGCGATCGGCCAGTACGCCGAGGTTTACCAGGTCGTACAGACCGGAAATGCCGTGACTGACTGCGACGCCGTCGGCAATGGGCACGAGGGGAAAGGCGTTGACCAGAGGGGCACCGGCAAAGTGCTTTGTTTGCATGCCAACGGGACCAGGTACATTGGTAATGATCGTATTAAACAGCGACAGCTTGGAAAAGGTGCGCAGTTTACCCATTCCCCACAGGGTAGCTTGACGCATATAGGCCGGCATCATTTCCAGGGCATTGTCGGAGAGTTCCTTGACGACGTCGCGGGCCAAAGGCACACCGCGGCGGGTGCGCTGACAAACAAGCTCCAGTCGCTCCAGGGGGTCTTCGATATCCGTGCCCACGGCAATATACATGGAGCTGACCAGATTGCCGGTGTCTTTTTGGGCCGCTTCCGGTCGCATGGCCACCGGGCACATGGCCACGAGGGACTCGCTATCGGGTAAAGCGTCGTGTTTTTGCAGGTAGCGGCGCATACCGCCGGCGATAATACTGACAATCACATCGTTGAGGGTAACCCCCTCGGCAAGCTTGCGCACGGCAGTCAGATCCCGGAATTTCCAGGTTAAGACACCGTAAGTGCGGTGGGGTGATATTGGTACGTTGAAAATTGTGTGGGGCGCACGCGATTGGTCAGGGCGTGATTCTCTCTGCAGTCGTGTATAGAGCTCCAGGCTCTTGGTCGCCACTGTGCAGCCCGCTTTGAAACTGCGGTAACCCTGACTCAACATACGTGGCGCGGTGCGTGACCACATCTCCACTTTGGTGGGGGCCCGTTGCACATATTCCACCCGGTCGCGACGCCCGTACTCATGGCTGGCGGTCTCTTCCAACAGCGCCATATTGAGTTCCACTCCGGCCTTGCCATCAGCGTAGGCGTGATGCAGGCGCAGGATTACGGCAAAACTGCCTTCGGGCACCCCTTCGACATTGTTGAGGCCCTCGACAATATAGAGTTCCCAAGGCGCGCGCTCCATATCCATGGTGCGCGACATGAGGCGGGCGGTAAAAATACACAGCTGGCGCCAGTCGCCTGGCTGCGGCAGTCCCACATGGCGGACATGGTATTCCAGGTCGAAATTCTCGTCCTCCAGCCAGTAAGGGTCATCGAGCCCGAGAGGCGCACGCTGAAGACGGCGGCGAAACATGGAGGTGGTATTTAATTTGTCGCCGATATACTGGAGAATTTCCTTGTGCCGCACAATACCCTTGGGTACCTGGCTCTGGTCACAGATCCACAGCCCGGCGATGATCATAGGTTGGTTGGGCGTTTCCGCGTGATAGAAATAGGAGTCCAAGGGTGTCAATTGTTGCATGGATTAGTTTCCTGTCGATATCTTGTCGGGGGCAACTTGGTTGCCTTTTAGGTGCAGTATTGGTTTCGGGCATTACGCCATTCGTTGCTCGATAAAATGCTGGATGCGCTTTCTCGCCGCCTTTGCCTGGGGTAACCAAGTCATCACTGGGTAGACGTGTGGCGCGCGGGGCTCGATGGTTAAGGACACCTCGACGCCTTCCAGGGCCCCGCGTTCTGCCACCAGCAGGCTTCCGTCGATCAGAATTTCTGTGCTGCCCACCTCGACCAGGAGCGGCGGTAATCCTGAAAAGGATCCCCAGGCGGGGGAGATCACCGGGTTGTGGGTCGGTTCTTGGGCGGGTAGGGAGGTATTGCGCATCCACAACATAAAGTCGACCTCAAAAAAGGGGTCGCGCTTCAGGTTTTTAATCATGCCGTCGCCACTGACGGTCATATCAGTGGCGGGGGAGAGCAGGATGGCACCGGCCGGTTGCGGCAGGCCCGCATCCCGTGCCTGTTGCAGCGTGCTCAGTGCGACATTGCCACCGGCGGAATCGCCCAGTATAAACAGGCGCTGGGGATCTGTGTCTGGCTGCTCCAGCAATGCCCGATAGGCCGCCAGACCATCCAGTTGGGCGGTGGGCAGCATATGTTCGGCGGCTACGCGATACTGCACCAGCAGGCCGCGACAGCCTGTTTGAAGACACAGGTCTGCCAGCATTTTCCGTTGAGAGCGCATCGCCTGAAGTACAAAACCACCACCGGGAAAGTACAGGATCACCGGGGATGTTTCTGTCAGCCCATCGGGCTCAAACCACTCGCAATGTAGACCGTTAAGTGTGGAAGTTCGGTGGTCGAGACCGGAAGGGGGCCGCCATTCACGCGTGCGATCCAGGCGTTGAACCCGTTGGCGAAGTTGCTCGGGCGTTAAGGAAGGCTTGAAACCGCGACGCACCGTCAGGCGCAACAGCAAGTTGGTCAATGCCAGGCGCCAGCCGCCAACCGGTGAAAGAGAGAGACTCATTTGCTGAATAAATACCTGAAAATTGCTTTATCACTAGTGGCAGCGTTGCCTGCCATTCTAAAGTTTCAGGGAGATCAGGTATTTACATAAAACGGCAAGGGCCGGTTTAAATTCGGTCAAGGTGCCCGGGATAAATTGTGATTAAGCGGCCTGTTGTTCCATGCGCTCTTTTAACGCATGGTTCATGGCGTTGTACAGCGCTTCGCTGCGTCGGATACTTTTGGCCATCAGCGGTAGTAATAGACCTGTAAAGTGCTCGCCGTGGTGAAGGCGAGTCTGTCCATCGCTGAGTTTTTCCAGACGGAAATAGTGTGTGCCGCCAATAACCAGTGCAGAACCACCAGTCCAGTGGAGTTCTTCGTGGGTTGTGGCCTTTCCAACTTTTGCTGAAAGTTTTAATCGTTTGTTGTTGCCCAACAGCACCTCAAACTTTAACTTGCTGCCTGCCCTGGCCTCCCCCCTGACGTTTTGCAGCATGGGGTTCCAGTCGTTATAGAATGCGAAGTTGGTCAGTTCCCGCCAAATCGCTTCCGGCGTGGCCTGGATATCAATTGCGGTCTTAATCTGGTGTGAAAACATGGGCTTAGCCTCACGGAAGTCGTAGGTTTATGGGGCCTTGGATTATGCGACAACCCATTAAGCCTTTGCAACGGTGTGTCAATTAAGTCATAATCCTCGCGATTCAAACGGATGTTTGAGAACCGGTTGGTCATAAACCGTGGCCAGCCAGTGGCAGCATAGAAGAAATATAAAATATATAAGAAAGCTACAATGGTTTCACTCCATAACGCCTGAGCGAAGCAACTCTAAAATTTGGGTTCACCGAGTTATCCATCCATGACTAAAACCGATAACACTATTGTCATCAGCGGCGCTGGCCTCTGGACACCGGAATATTCCGTCAGCAACGAAGAGCTGGTAGCCGCATACAACGGCTACGCCGAGAAGTTTAATCGTGAAAACGCCAGCGCTATCGACGCTGGTGAGGTGGCTGCCAAACCCCAGTCCAGTGCTGATTTTATTGCCAAAGCATCAGGTATCAGGAGTCGCTTTGTATATTCTCGGGAAGGTTTGCTGGATATCGACCGGATGCGCCCCTATATTGGACCGAGATCCAACGACGAACTCTCCCAGCAGGCGGAAATGGGGTTGGCGGCAGCAAAAAAAGCCATGGCAGCCGCGAACAAAAAGCCGGAAGAGATAGATGCAGTCATTGTTTCCTGCGCGTATACACAGCGTTCTTACCCAGCTATTGCAATCGAAATCCAGGAGCAGCTTGGGATTCAGGGTTTCGGTTTTGATATGCTGGTGGCCTGCTCTGCTGCAACTTTTGCATTGCAGCGGGCTTACGAGATGGTAGCTGCGGGAACGGCGCGCTGCGTGTTGGCCATTAATCCCGAGTTGACCTCGCCGCAAAACAACTGGGTCGATCGAGACAGCCACTTTATTTTTGGCGACGTCGCAACAGCCACGATCATTGAAAAAGCCACTAGCTGCACCAGTGCACACAGTTACGATATTTTAAGCACCAAAGCTGTTACCCGTTTCTCAAACAATATCCGTTCCAATTTCGGTCACATATCCTATGTGGACGACACGGATCCCTATGGCCCAGACAAATTCTTTATCCAAAATGGACGCAAGGTGTTTAAAGAGGTTTGCCCCATGGCGGCGGAACACCTCACTAGCCAATTACAGGCGCTGGGTATTGAGAACAGTGAGGTCAACCGCTGGTGGTTGCACCAGGCCAATATCAATATGAATGTGTTGATTGGGAAACGCCTGTTGGGCCGGGAGGCAACAGCAGAAGAGGCGCCCATTATATTGGATCGCTACGGCAATACCGCTTCTGCCGGTTCATTGATCGCCTTCAACTTACACCATGAGGACCTGCAATCTGGAGACTTAGGGGTGATATGCTCCTTTGGTGCGGGTTATTCGATTGGCAGTTTGGTTTTGCGTAAGCGTTAACATCCGGCAATAATTGGGCCAGCTTTCTACTGATAATGGAGTTGGAATACGGAACGCTGATGTCCGCTCCATCACCTATGGCCAACAATAGTACTTAGCTTGTCAATAGCTTGCCCCCTTTTGTCAATCCCATTCTCCCCCTCTACATCTACCATAGACGCTCATACCAGATACATTTAATAACACAGGTAGAGAGATGGGAAAGAAACAGAGCTATACACCAGCCAGACAACTGCTGCGCAATAAGCTGGCCGCTTTTTGCCTGCTACCGGCGGCCTAAGCCCTGCTAATGGCCCCCGGCACTAGCCTCGCAGGGGAATCGGTATAGATGCTGGAGGAGGTAGTTGTCACCGCTCGCAAGCGCGAGGAAAGCCTTCAGGACATTCCGGTGGCTGCCACCGTCTTCGGCGCCCAGGCACTGGAAACCCGGGGTGTTTCCGATGTGGCGGATATTACCCATTCGGTCCCCAACCTCTCCTACCAGGATCGCGCCGGCGGTCACCAGACCTCGATTGGTATTCGCGGTATCAGTTCCAATGTGCGCAATATCGGTCTGGAAGACAGTGTGGGCATCTATGTGGATGGGGTCTATATCGGGCGTCCCATGTTTTATAACATCGATCTGGCGGATGTGGCACAGATCGAAGTCCTGCGCGGCCCCCAGGGCACTCTGTTTGGCAAAAATACCATCGCCGGTGCTCTGAACATCACGACGAAAGGCGTTTCGGAAGAGTTTGAGGGCAAGTTTTATGGCGGATCTGGTGGGCCTTGACGGGTTTGTATTGGATCCGGAAACCGTGACCAACTACGAGATGGGTATCAAATCCACTCTTGTCGATGGACGCTTGCGACTGAATGCGGCGCTGTTCAGTATGGATTATGAAGATCTGCAGACCATTGACCTGAACGGGGTACAGTTTGTGGGTGCCAATGCCGCTGAAGCTACGTTGCGAGGGGTGGAGGTTGACTTCCAGTTTGCGGCAACCCAGTCGTTAATGCTCTCCGGTGGGGTGGGCTATACTGATTCAGAGTATGACAAGTTTCTGCAGAATGTGAACGGCACTATCAACGACCACAGCGGCAACAGTTTGCGCAATGCCCCTGAGCTGACGGCCAACCTGGTGGCAGAATACCGGCGTCCGGTAGGTGACGGCGAAATCGTGCTCGTGGGTGAGTGGTCCTACAAAGACGAAACCTTCTACGGCGTGGACAACTCGGACCCGGTCACAGCCCCCAGCTATTCCCTCTACAATCTGCGTGCCGGTTACAGTTCTGCCGACGAGCGCTGGAGCGTTTTTCTCTGGGGCAAAAACCTGGGTGATAAGGAGTACTTCTCCTTTCTGCGCGATGGTCCCTTTAGCGAGTGGACTGGCCTGTATGGCGAACCGCGCACATACGGCGTAGATTTTACGCTCAACTTCTAACGACTCTCCTCTCCGGAGTACTTGGTGTGGGCGTGAGCTCACACGTTTTTTCAGTCAATCAATAACATGTCATCGGTGGGAATCAGTAGTATGAACGTGAACCTTGTCCCCGAAACAGCCCATGAGTTTTGTTATATGGAAGCGACCGAGCTGGCTCGGTTAATTGCTTCCGGCCAGGTCTCGGCCCGAGAAGTGATGGCAGTATTTCTGCGGCAAATCGAACGGGTTAATGGTGAAGTCAACGCGATCTGTACCCAGATTCCCGAGGCACAGGCTCTGCAGCAGGCGGAACAGGCAGACCGGGCGCTGGCCAGGGGCGACAGCGTTGGGCCTTTACACGGGCTGCCGATGGCGGTGAAGGACCTGGCGTTGACCAAGGGGATTCGCACCACACACGGTTCACGGATTTTCGAAAACCTCATCCCGGATCAGGACAGTCTCTATGTCGAGCGCTTGAGGGCGGCCGGCGCCATCATTATCGGCAAGACCAACACCCCGGAATTCGGTGCGGGTTCCCATACGTTCAATGCCCTTTTCGGTGTCACCCGCAACCCCTATGATCTGTCCAGGTCCGCCGGGGGCAGCAGCGGGGGCGCGGCAGCGGCGCTGGCAGCCGGTATGGTGCCACTGGCCGACGGCAGTGATATGGGCGGTTCTTTGCGCAATCCTGCCGCCTTTTGTAATGTAGTGGGTTTGCGCCCGTCCATCGGGCGGGTGCCCATGTGGCCCTGTGCCATGGCCTGGCAAAGCCGCATTGCGGTGGAAGGGCCGATGGCACGCTCGGTTCAGGATTGCGCCCTGCTGCTGTCGGTCATGGCGGGTCCCGATCCTCGCGATCCCTTGTCGCTCAGCGAGTCGCCAGAGGTTTATCGCGACTCCTTGGCCCGTGATTTCAATGGCACCGGGATCGCCTGGAGCCAAAACCTGGGCGGCTTGCCGGTGGAGCGGGCCGTGGTGGATGTCTGTAAGCGATCGCTCTCGGTGTTTCAGGATCTGGGGTGCAGCGTGGCACCCGACCAGCCCGACATGAGCGACGCAATGGGTGTGTTCGAAGTGTTGAGAGCCAGCTACTTCGCCCAGTTTGGCAGGTCGCTGTTGGCCGAACACCGGGAGAAGATCAAGGACACGGCGATCTGGAATATCGAGCAAGGGTTGAAACTCAGCGCTATGGACCTCACCGAGGCGGACGTCAAGCGCACAGCGCTTTACCATCGGATACTGACGTTCTTCGAGCACTACGATTTCCTGGTGTTGCCTACCACTCAAGTGGTGCCTTTCGATTGCGACAGGGAGTGGGTCAAATCCATTGAAGGGGTTGAGATGAACACCTACCTGGACTGGATGCAGATTTGTTGCATGATCACAGTAACTGGCTTGCCGGCCATTTCCGTTCCCTGCGGCTTTACCCTGGAAGGTTTGCCCATCGGCCTGCAGATTGTGGGTAAGCCCAATCGGGATCGAGAAGTATTGCAAATGGCTTATGCGTTTGAACAGGCAACACAATTTGGGCGCCAGCGCCCGGTGACTGCCTGAGCCTTAAACCCATCGCTACAATAACCCGGGCACTGCTATGGCCATTGAAGAAAAATTGACGGCAGATCACCTGTGTGCGACTAACAGCGCCGTTAAATATTCATTCAACTGGCTGTGTTCCGCATTTAACGGATAGATCAGCGATAACGACAGCTCGAAGGTATCGGCGTGAATGGATAATGCCATGTCGATGCCGCTGTCGATCTGTTTATCATATCGGAGCAGCGTTTTTAGCCCCGCTTCCAACGTCGGTGCGGAGAGCGTGGTCAGTATCATCAGGCCACTGGATTCATGATGAAAGCCCTGCGCCACATGCATGCCGAAATAGGGATCGCCAAGCTGGCGGGCTGCGATATCCAGCAGTCGGGAAAAGGTAGCCACCGGAATGGGTTTGATCTGTTCCGGCTCGTTGCTCAGGTCGAGTTCGATCTGTTCGAAGATGGCAGCGGGATCGGCACCGCGATCGGCACCGCGATCGGCAATGGCATCTCTGACATAGCGGGCATGGCGGGGAGAAAGGGTGGGAATATATTTCATAAGTCGTGCCAACAAGCTCCAGTGGCGGTCAATGCCCAACCCTTTTGAAGGGGTCGTAGTGCTTGCTTTTTGCACAGCGTCTTGCCGCTTAAAAAGCAAGCACTACGACCCCTTCTTTCGGGTTATATCCAGCGGGATTATGGAGGCAGCTTTGCCTGCTCCATGTTGATTGCCAGGCGGGTCTATCAGGATGCTCCCAACCACAAGTTGGGTGGCCTGGTGGATTATAAGAATATTCCCACTGATGGGGTGTTTCACCGGGCTTTAGCCGATTCCGAGATGACGGCCAAATTGTGGCTGTTAATGTTGGAGGATCTCAACGAGCAATACGGCATTGCTCCCATCTCGTTTGCGTTGATGCAACAGTTATCCCGCAAGCCCAAAGGTTCGGTGGTTCGTTTTTTAAACGCTCAAGGCTAATGGCGGCTATGTGTCAGCTCCCTGTGATTTGCCGTACCGACGCCGCTGGTATACATTCAAACATAAAGTGGCTCAGTTTAGGTGTGCAACAGGGGGGGATACCGTGAAGATGCTGAAAAATGAAGATGGATTGCTGAAAGAGGCGCTGCGTGTTGGCGCTGTGTATGCGGAAAAGCGTAAAGTGGGCAAGATTGATCAATCTGACTCCGCCAGCGATAAAGTCACCTATATCTACCGCCTGCTTGTGCACGACAAGTTAATTCAGCCCCTGGCGGCAGGGCAGGAAAGCGGACCCAATATGAAACATAAGTTGGCCCTGTGGATCTCCCGCCAGTTGCCAGAGGATCATCCGCTGTTGCAGTAGCACCGTGTGACTACGGGGCTACGAGCGCACGCCGGGCTTAAGTGCCTGTCATTTGCTGAGTTAGCCAGCAAGCACGTCCAAGGGCCGAAAATTCCCTAAGGGGAAAGCTTACACTTGCCCTCCAATAACCCGCTGACGCCTGAGAACACCCTTTGGCGGCCAATCCCTCTACCCCTGCCTACCTCAATTGACGCAAATCAGGGACTCGATTCAGACCTGTAAATCACTGGCGCAGCTTTCCTTAAAGTGGGTGTCCCTTTAGTTATCCGGTGTCCCTTTAATTATCCATGTACCGCGGGGGCGGGAATGGCGCCGGATTTTGCGCTAAACAGCTACATTAATAAAACTTATACAGAGCCAAGATTTAAAATATTTTACAGATCCAATGGGGCACAGGAAAATCAGGCAATGATTGACTCATAGGTATGTCGAATAGTGATTTGCACTGTGTTGAGCAATTCCCGCTGGCCCTTTCTGCAAGTTTGTCCCTGTCCGATGCCAGTGCGATCAACACAGTTTTTTATTGGTTGGGATGAACAATACGGGTAGTGCAATGAAGCAGTGGTTATCCTATCTGGAGGCTGGTGCCTCCCTGAGCCGGTCGGGCAATATGGACGTGATGAAAGCTGGCATCCTGCTAAAGGCCAATGAGTGGGGCCGTGCCCTGCAAAGTCTGTTGTCAGGGCTGGAAAAAGGGAAGCTCGACCACCCGGCAGAGGCCTACGATCTGTTGGGCCGCATCTATATGAAGCTGGGCAAACCCGATTTAGCAGAAGACGCCTTTAACCGCCGCGACAATATCTGCAAGGCCGAATTGTTATACCTGGCCTAGTTGAGGGCTGGGCACCAATGACATACCCCCGAGCGCTACCAACAACTGCATAAACGAGAGAGCGAAAATCCATGAATACCTACCAAGACTGGCAGCGTTTAGCTGAAGACCTGCAACCCCGCACACAGGCCTATATCGATGGCCGTTTCGTGGACGCCATCAGCGGTGAGACCTTTCCCACCATCAATCCGGCCACGGGCCAAGTAATTGCCGACGTAGCCGCCTGTGACTCGCGGGATGTGGACAAGGCCGTGGCCAGCGCCCGCGCTGCCTTTAACCGCGGGGTCTGGTCCCGCATGGCGCCGGCGGACCGCAAAACCGTGTTGTGCCGTCTCGCAGACCTGGTGGTGGACCACGGGGAAGAGCTTGCCCTGTTGGATAGCCTGGATATGGGTAAACCTATCAGCGATGCTTTTAATCTGGATGTGCCCGGCTCCGCCGGTTGTATCCGCTGGTTTGGTGAAGCGATCGACAAGGTCTATGGTGAGGTGGCCCCCACCGGTGGCGATGCCGTTGCCATGGTGACTCGCGAGGCTCTGGGGGTCGTGGCTGCAGTGGTGCCCTGGAACTACCCACTGGATATGGCCGCCTGGAAAATTGCACCGGCGTTGGCAGCCGGCAACAGCGTGGTGCTCAAACCCGCCGAGCAGTCGCCCCTGTCGGCCCTGCGCCTGGCGGAGCTGGCCACCGAGGCGGGCCTGCCCGATGGTGTCCTGAATGTGGTGACCGGGGACGGCCCCTCCACCGGTCAGGCCCTGGGCCTGCATAGGGATGTGGATTGTGTGACCTTTACCGGTTCCACCGAAGTGGGCAAGCTGTTTTTGCGCTTTGCGGGTGAATCCAATATGAAACAGGTGTGGCTGGAGTGTGGCGGCAAGAGCCCCAACCTGGTGTTTGACGATTGCAACTTGGACGCGGCAGTGGATTTTGCCATTAGTGGCTGTTTCTTTAATCAGGGCGAAGTGTGTACCGCCAACTCCCGGCTGTTGCTGCAGGCGGGTATCAAAGAGGCCTTCCTGGAAAAGATGCTGTCCCGACTCGACAGCCGCCAGCCGGCAGACCCGCTAAATCCCGAGACACAGATGGGCGCCATGGTCGATGAAAAACACGCGGCCAATGTGCTGGCTTATATCCAGAAGGGCCAGGCAGAGGGGGGGCAATTGCTCTGTGGGGGTGAGCTGGTGAAGGTTAACGGCGCCGGCAGCTTTATCCAGCCGACCGTGTTTGACGGTATCACTCAGGAGATGACTATTGCCAGGGAAGAGATCTTTGGCCCGGTGTTAAGTGTGATCACTTTTGACGATGAAGCAGAGGCGGTGGCCCTGGCCAACGACTCCATCTATGGATTGGCAGCATCGGTGTGGACCGAGAATGTTAACCGGGCCTACCGGGTGGCGGCGCAACTGAATGTGGGGACCGTGTCTATCAATACCGTGGACGCCTTTAGTGTGATGACTCCTTTTGGTGGTACCAAACAATCCGGCTTTGGCCGCGACCTGAGCTTACACGCCCTGGACAAGTTCTCGCAGTTGAAAACCACCTGGTTAACGCTGCGTTAATCGTACGGGTGGCCAAAAGCAGAGGTATAAACCTCTGCTTTTTTCCTGGACGGATTGTATGCCGCGGGCGCATGGATGCGCAGGAGCGGTATTTGGCACAGAGCATAGATAAAAACTATCCTTTAATAATATGGCCCAGGAAAAAGTGATGCGCTATACCCTCAAGCAACTCGGATACTGCCTTGCCGCGGCGGAGACCAACAGTGTGACCCGGGCCTCGGAGATGATGAACGTATCCCAGCCCTCCATCTCCGCCGCCATCTCCCACCTGGAGGATACCTTTAGTATTCAGATCTTTATCCGCCACCACGCCCAGGGGTTGTCGCTCACCCCGGCGGGCAAGCGGTTTATCCAGGAGGCCAAACGCTTTATGACCCAGGCCGAGGGGCTGGAAGCCTATGCCAAGGAACTGGGAGATACCATTAGCGGCACCCTGGATGTGGGTTGTATCAGTACGGTGGCCGCTATCGCCATGCCGGCGTTGATGCGCACCTTTTATTTCAAATACTCCGGTGCAGAGATTCACTGTATCGACGGCAACCAGGAGCAGCTTCTTGACGGCTTGCAGGCCGGGCGCTTTGAGCTGGCGCTCAGTTACGACCTGCAGATTGGCAATGACTACGATTTTCACTCGCTGGTGGAATTGCCGCCCTATGCCATTCTGCCTCTGGACCACCCGTTGGCGGAAAACGAGACCGTGTCCCTGATCGAGCTGGCGGGCTACCCCATGGTGATGCTGGATCTGCCCTTAAGCCGCGAGTATTTCCACTCCCTGTTCCTGAGTGTGGGAACCGAACCCAATGTCGCTTTCCGCGGCAGCTCCCTGGAAATGGTGCGCAGCCTGGTGGGCAACGGTTTTGGTTATTCCCTGCAGAATGTGCACCTGCACCACTCCCTGACCCTGAAAGAGAACCCGGCCGGGGTCGCGGCGGTGGACGGCACCCGCTATAGAGCTCTGCCGCTCAGTGACAAGCTGCTGCCGCTGCGCTTTGGGTTGGTATCACTGAAAAATGCCCAGCACACACGGTTGGCGACCTGTTTTGCTGACTATTGTCGGGAATATTGGCGCTAGTCTCTTCCTCAAAGGCCACTATTTTTTCTAGATTTGCCTCCACTTGCGGGGAAAACTCCCATCGTCTTAACTCTGTAGAGAGACCCCCGGGTTTTCCCCATGTACGCCGAAACAGGTATTCTGATACTGGTGCTAGTGGCACTGGCTCTGCTCGTTGGTTCACTGACGCGGCAACTGCTTAAGCGTACCCAGATTCCCTATACCGTTGCGCTGCTGATTATTGGCCTGATTGTCGGTTATACCAACCGCACCGATTTATTGGTATCCGCGCCACTGTTTCAAGACTCCCTGGATCTGGTTTCTGAGATAGAGCCACACCTGATCCTGTTTGTCTTCTTGCCCGTGTTGATCTTTGAATCGGCATTTGCCCTTGAAGTTCACCTCTTCCGACGTATTTTTACCCAGATCGCCATTCTCGCCGTGCCCGGTTTGATTATCGCCACCCTGGCCACTGCCGCCCTCAGCAAATGGCTATTGCCATGGGAGTGGAGCTGGGCGGTGGCGCTTATGTTTGGCGCCCTGATCAGCGCCACGGACCCGGTTGCCGTGGTGGCCTTGCTCAAGGAGGTGAGTTCACGCAAGCGACTGGAGACCCTGATCGAAGGTGAATCGTTGCTCAATGATGGCACCGCTATTGTGCTCTTTACCCTGTTTGCCAGTTTCGTCGCCATGGTTAGCATGGCGCCGGATCAAGCGCCACACTTGAGCCTGTCGGGAATCACTGTGGCTTTTATCTGGGTGGTCTTGATGGGGTTGTTTATCGGCCTCGCTGTTGGATGGGTTGCTGTCACCTGGGTGGGCAAGGTGTTTAATGATCCAATGATTGAGATCGCCATCTCGATCGCTTCTGCCTATCTGGCTTTCTTTCTGGCAGAAAATATCTTTCATGTATCCGGTGTGGTTGCAGTCGTTGCCCTGGCTCTGCTGTTTGCCAGTGTCGGACGCACCCGTATCTCGCCCGAGGTGACTGAATTCCTCCACCATTTCTGGGAGATAATGGCCTATATCGCCAACACCCTGATCTTTCTGCTGGTGGGTGTGATTATCGCCAGCCGTGTACAGCTGGATTCCGGCGTCGCCTGGGTGGCGTTAGGGGGGCTCTATATGGGTGTCCAGGTCATTCGCGCTGCCTCCGTGACCCTGTTTATGCCTATACTGAGCCGCATTGGCATCGGTATTACCCGAGAGAAAGCCACAGTGCTGGTATGGGGGGGATTGAGGGGGGCGGTGGCGTTGGCGCTGGCGTTGTCGGTGGCACAAGCCGATTCGATTCCGCGGGATATCGGCGACCAGATCCTCTTTCTCACGGCGGGCATCGTCGTGTTGACCATTCTGGTGAACGGCACCAGTATGCGATTCGTCCTCCGTTATCTGGGCCTGGATCGTTTGCCGCCCGCCAAGCAGGTGACCGTGGACAAGGCGGAGAGACATATTCAGCAAGAGTTGACCGAATACCTGCAAAAGCTGCAAGCAAACCAGTTCCTGCAGGGGGCAGACTGGCCAAGCATTTTGCAGCAAACCCATTTGAGCCCGCCACCACTGCAGACGGGAAAAACGGAGCCGGAGAAGGCAGGGCTACAAACAGAAGAAAAGGATCCACCCACCCAAGCCATATCGGATCTGGATCTGGATACCGCCTATCGGCGCCGTCTTCTTGAGACCGAGAGGCAGAGCTACTGGCAGCAGTATAAAACGGGTACGCTGGGGCGGGACGCCGTCGGCAAACTGGTCGATAGTGTGGAGCATGCGCTGGACGGCACACCGACTGTCTGTCCCCGTCCAGATTTGAATGAGGTCTGGAGAACGCCGCCGCTGCTGCAACGGTTGAAAAACATCCCGGCGTTGAGCCCGTTGGCCATACGGTTGTCCTTCAAACGTATGGTGATCGCCTACGACGTGGCCCGGGGTTTTATCCAGGCCCAGGATGAGATGATGAGCCATGTCCACGACCTGGCCCCCACCAGCGATTCCGCCGAGATTATCAAGATGGAGATACTCCACAACAAGAAAACCGCTTATGCGCAGATTGAGCAGTTGCTGCAGAGTTTTCCGGAAGTGATCAGTACGCTGGAGACCCATACCGCCATGCGACTGATACTCAATCGCCGTCGCGGCGTGATCGAACACCTGCTGGAAAACGCTGTGCTTGACAAGCCCGAGGCAAAGCGGCTGGTCACTGCAGTAGAAGAGCAGATGATGGGGTTGAGTAAAAAGCCCACAGCCCGAGTCGAGGTGGAACCCGGGCAGTTTCTGCGAAAATTGCCCTGGGTCCATAACTTGCCGGACAAGATCCTTAATCAGCTCGTGGCTATAACAGAGGTCAAGGTCTACGCCGCCGATGAAACCATTTTCACGCAGAATGCCAATGGTGGCTCCCTGGCGATTATTGTGCGGGGATCTGTGGAAACGCAGATCAACAATATCGCCGATGAGATCCTGGGGCCCGGTTCGGTCGTCGGCGCCCTGTCGTTGCTGTCGGACTGTCACGATCGGTCTGTCAAAGCCAATACGCCCGTTGAGGCGTTGTTGATCTCTGGCACCCGGCTCCGCCCGATTATGCAGAGGGAACCAGTGTTGGCTACCGATCTTTCCAAATTCCTGGGAAGCTAAGACACTTCACCTATAAAAATTTGAACTAAGAACTAGGTTTATTTAGAACTTTTTGCTTGGACCTCCGTGTGTCCTCGTGCTTAAAATGTGAAATATCCTTCATTTTTATTGACATCCAGAATTGAGAGGAGTAGCTTTAAAACTGAAGGATTATTCACATAATGGACAATGGTTTAACGATAACAATTAACAGATAACGACAACGAAAGTCGGGAGGCCCGAGATGAAACGTCTAACATCACTGATGCCGCGCATTGCCGCCAATACCCTGGGTTTAGCGGTTGCTACTATTGCCGGGGGTGGCGCCATAGCCGAGGAACGCGGATATAGCATAGAGGAAATAGTAGTTACAGCACAAAAGCGCGAACAAAACCTCCAGGATGTGGGTATTGCCGTCAGTGCCTTTACCGGGGATGCCCTCAAGGAGCTGGGTGCACAGTCGCTCAGTGAGGTGCCCAATTTTACCCCCAATGTGGAGTTGTTTGACGAGTATGGCTCCGGCCAGCCCACCTGGGTGATTCGCGGTGTGGGCCTGCAGGACTTTAACGCCAACAATACCCCGGCGGCGGCGATATACGTCGACGATATCTATATGACGTCCAACGCCATGGGCGGTCTCGGTCTGTTTGATATCGAACGCATAGAGATTTTGAAGGGGCCCCAAGGGGCGCTATACGGGCGCAACACCAGCGGTGGCGCGGTGCGGGTGATGTCGGCACGGCCCAGTACTGAAGCTGTGGACGGTTACGTCTCTGGCTCCTACGGCCGCTGGGACGAGGTGACATTTGAAGGCGCGGCCAACCTGCCCCTGTCCGACAGTGCGGCGCTGCGCTTGGCCGGGCGTTGGAACCAGAGTAACGATGCCTGGCAGAAGAGCTTATCGGCCGGAGAACACCACGGGGAAAAGGACACCTGGGCCGCCCGCGCACAGCTGTTGGTGGAACTGGATGAGGATGTCGAACTGCTGGTAAAGGTGCACGGCGCCCGCGACAACTCAGAGACAGTGATGGGGCGCTCCGTTGGTCTTTATGACCCGGCAACCGGTGACTTCTGCGACGCCCTGTTGAGTGGACGCCGGGACGATAATAGCTGCGTTAACCTGGCCACCTTGACCAGTTTCTTTTTTGGCGACCTGAGCGCTCCCTTTCCGTCGGCCCAAAGCGATGACGGAGCCGACACTTTGTCCGACCCTGTCAACCAATTGGATAACAAAGCTTTTGGAACCTCCGCCGCACTTACTGTCGAATTTGACGCCTTTACCCTGACGTCGATCACCGGGTTTGAGGACTTTGAATTCTCCCTGGCGTTCGATTATGACGGCGGCCAGGGGGAATTCGGTCACCAGTTGGCCCGCAGTGATATCGAGGCCTGGTCACAGGAGTTCCGCTTGGTGTCCCACAGCGACGGCGATGTTAACTGGCTTCTGGGGTTGGAATATGCCGAGGACAAGTTCAGCGAAAACCGGGACTTTCTTTTAGCTGACAATTTGCTGGTTATGATGGATTCGGGCTTGGGAGCTGCGGGCAAGTTGCAGTTTGACCAGGATACCGAGTCCCTGGCGGTCTACGGCCAAGTGGAATGGCAATTTGCCGACACCTGGCGTTTGACCCTGGGCGCCCGTTACACCGATGAAGAAAAAACTTACCGCGATGGCAGCTTTAACGCTTTGCTGTTTGGCATGGAGGAGCTGGGGCAGGTGCCGCTGGTGGAGAATTTGAATGTCGACTTCGATATGCAGGTCTGGTCGGGCAAGGCAGGGCTGGATTGGACGCCGGCGGAAGATCTGCTGGTCTATGCCAGTGTCTCCCGTGGCTTTAAGGCGGGTGGTTTTTACGGCGGTTTTCCCAACGACGGGTTGGCCAGTATCGAGCCCTATGATGAAGAGACCGTGTGGGCCTACGAACTCGGTTTTAAATCGGAGTGGTTGAACAATACCCTGCGTCTAAACGGCGCGCTCTTTTTCTACGATTACACCGATGTGCAGGGTTTCCAGACCCGCTTCAGCACGATCTCCAACACAGTGGTGACCTCGCTGGGCAACCAGGGCGACGCGGAGCATCAGGGGGCGGAGCTGGAGTTGTTGTGGTTGCCCAGTGAGCAGCTGACGATCCAGGCCGGCATCTCGGTACTGGAGGCCGAGATCAATGACTCCGATGCCGTCTCTACCAACCTCCTGGGTGAGGATGTGCCCCTGGAAGGGCTGGAACGGGCCTATTCGCCGGACTTGAGTTACAGCCTGATGGCCCGTTACGAGTGGCCCCTGGCCGACAACTTGAGCGCGGTGTTCCAGGTGGATTACAGCTACCGCGATGACGTTGCCGGTGACGCACTTTCTGTTCCGGAGCAGGCTTTGTATGGGGGACAGGATGGATACGGTCTGTTTAATACCCGCGTTGCCCTGGGAGCAGTAGACGGCGAGTGGACGGTGGCGCTGTGGGGTAAAAACCTGGCCGACGAGGAATATATCACCAATGTCACCACCGATGACTTGGGCAGCTATATGGATATCTATGGGCGCCCCCGCAGCTACGGTGTGGACGTGACCTACCGCTGGTAGCTGAGTTCAGTCACCGGTCTATTAACAGAAATGTCTATCAATTTGGGAGTACAAATATCGTGAGAACGACACTGCTTGCCGGTGTGTTGCCGGCACTGGCTACGTTGCTGTCCGCCTGCAGCTATGTGCAAACACCGGCCGATCAACAGCGTGCGCCAATAGCGGATCACGTCTTTACCAACGGTTATATCTACACGGTTAACGAGGCTCAACCAGTCGCGCGCGCGGTGGCCACCAAAGGCGATACCATCGTCTATGTGGGGGATAGTCAGGGCGCGCAGGCGTTTATTGGCGACAACACCGAGCTGCACGATCTGGCGGGCAAAATGATGCTGCCCGGTTTTCACGATGTGCATATCCACCCCCTTGGCATTGTGCAGCTGGATATCTGTGATTTTAAAAGCGAACCCATGTCGCTGGTGCAGATGGTGCCGTTTCTGCAAGACTGTATAGCGCGTTACGAGATTCCCGAGGGGGAATGGCTGGTGGTGCCCCAGTGGAGTTTTGCCGAGGGCAATCAGCCGAGTGCCGACTATCCGACACTGCGTGCGGCGCTGGATGCGGCCTCCAGCAAACACCCGATATTGATTCGCGGCAACGACGGCCACCACGCGGCGGCCAACAGTCTGGCGCTGGCCAACGCTGAAGATGAACACGGTAACCGGGTCGGTATTAGCAAACAGACGTTGAAGGCAGTGTTCAGTGGTTACCGGGAGCTGGTCGGCGTCGACGCTCAGGGTGAACCCAGTGGTGGCCTGACGGAAAGTGCGATTGCCTTGACCGGTGCGCCGGGTTTTTTTGATGCGGTGAAGGGGCGCGATATTATGCCGGAAGTGGCACGCATTCTGGCCCAATCCGGCATCACCTCCATCCAGGATGCGGCGACCGATCCGGAGCATTTACCCCTGTATCAAACCCTGGAAGATCGCGGCAAAATGACGTTTCGCGTCCGTGCCGCCCTGATAAAAGGCTTTGACCGCGGCGTTCATGCCAAACCCAAGCTCAAGGATATCGACGCCACGGTGGCGGAATTTGCTCAGTTGCGGGAGGCGTATCGCAACAGCCGCTATATTCGCGCCGACGGGGCCAAGATATTTATCGACGGGGTGATCGAGGGCAACCCCCTGGCCGAACCGCCGACCCTGCCCAATGCCGCGGTGCTGCATGAATACCAACAGCCGGTCTTTGAGTTGGATAGCGACAGTGCCCAGGTGATGCTTAAGGGGTATGTGGATATGGACAGCGCGCTGTGCCGGGCGGTTCGTGCCGACCGCAGCCGCTACGACGGAGGCGAAGCGGTTGCGGCGTTTAAACAGGCCAACGGCTATCACCCGCACCAGTGCCTGAAAAGTCGGGGTGTGTTGGAGCATGATGAGATCTTTATCCAGCGCTATATCGCGGCATTGGACAAGGCCGGGTTTACCGTTCACGCCCATGCCATTGGTGACCGCGCCGTGCGCACAGCCGTTGATGCCTTTGCCCAGGCGCGACAGAACAATGGCGATAACGGGCTCTGCCACGCCATCGGACACGCCCAGCTGATTCACCCTGACGATCAACAGCGGATCGGTGAGCAGAGGTTGTGTGTGACCTTTACCCACGCCTGGTCGCACCCGGAACCGGCCTACGAGATGACGGTGGCGCCTTTTGTCGACAAGCTGGAAAATGACCTGACCGACCTCTATAACACCGAGCACTACTATATGGGCAACGTGTACCCGGCCAGGAGCATCCAGCAGTTGGGCGGGATTGTGACTGCCGGCAGTGATGCGCCGGTGGACAGCCGCGACCCGCGGCCCTTCGTCAACATCCAGCAGGCGGTGACCCGGGCTGACGCAGATCTCACCGGCAATAAGGTATTGAATGCGGCGGAACGGTTGGACATTCACTCGGTCATTGCCGCTTATACCCTCAATGGGGCCAAGGCCCTGAATCAGTCGCAGAGGCTAGGCTCGATCGAAACCGGCAAAAAAGCTGACTTGATTGTCCTCGACCAGAATATTGTCGACTTGGCGACGCAGGGGAGAGCCAGTAAAATCAGCGACACCCGGGTATTATTGACCCTGTTTGATGGCAACGTCGTCTACCGGGAGTCGGCGGTGAAAAGTAACAAGTAAAGACACAAAGGCGCGGTATGAACAAGGCATTGCAGTCAAAGAGTGCAAATCCCTCCCTGGAGCCGCGCCGTAAACCGCGGCAACAGCGCGCCATAGAGCGCGAGCGGTTGATACTCGACACCGCCGCGCAGCTGTTGGACCGTGTCGGTGTTGAAAACTTTAACACGGTGCTGATCGCAGAGCAGGTGGGCATCTCGGTGGGGTCGCTTTACCAATACTTCCCCAACAAACATGCCATTCTTTATACCCTGGGTAAGCGCTGGCTGGATGGAATCAAACAGCGGCTCGATGAGATCGACAGCTGGTCCCTTGAACAGCTGTCACTTGACGACCTGGTTGGCCGGCTGGTGGAGCTGGTGTACGAAACCTATCATCAACAAAAAGGCCTGTTGCCCCTGGTGCAGGCGTTTTCTTCCATCCCCGAGTTGCGCGAGCTGGAAACACAGCACGACCAGCTGGTAATCAGCCGCACGGCCAACCTCTTTAAGCGAATCGGAATAGCCGGCGACAAGCGGGAGCTGACCCGTCTCGCCGACGTTTATCTGGCTCTGATGCACGCCCTGATGCTGGTGGCTGTTTCGCAGAAGGGCAAACAGGTGGAGCGCACCCTCGTCGACGCCAAGAGTGCGATCCTGAATCTGCTCCGGGATCACGGGGTGTAATTGGGGCTGCCTCTGTCTAAAGTGCCTTTAAGCACTTCCAGAGCATGGGCCTTAAATTCCGTTTTTGATATTTGCTCCATAACCAGCACATGATTATATGACTATATGCAATAGTCATTTTGAAGATCTCTGCAATAAACTGCCTGTTCAAGGGCGCCTTTTGTGGAGGGCCGCTTCCTTCTGCTCAGGTTATCAGACCGCCAATGTTATAGATCAAACAGAATACCAACGGGTAATTGCTGACCTCGACCGTTGATTAACCACTTTCTTTGAACAATATTCCAGCGCCGAGTACGACCTTTGGGCTTTGGAACGTCTGTAACATGAGTGCGGTCGTTCTAATCGATTTATTAGAGAGTTGGGGTTAATCACTTTTTAAGGGAAACTCTTTCATAAGGGCTTCTGCGTCAACTTTTACTCATCTTGGATTAAGATTCCATTTCTTTAAGTCGAGTAATATAGAAGCCGCTAGCAAGTATTGCTGCTCCCGTAACGACCAATGCTGTTGGAAGTAGCGTGCCATCGTATAGCTGCCCGACAATGATGCCGCAGAGCGAACCAAATAAAATTTTGATAAACCCCAAAAGAGAAGCCGTTCCACCTAGGCTTTCAGGAAATAGCTGGAAGGCTCCCGCCTGACTGTTGGCGATGGATAACCCTCCTGCCATAAAGACTAAAAAGCCGCTTAACAGTATGAAGCCGATATGGTGTATTTCCAGTAGTGCCTGTATCAACCACAGTGATGCTGCAGCCATCAACGATGCTACCCCTATGCCCAGCGTTCGTTCTATCCCCAGATGTATTACTAATTTGGCGCTAAGAAAAGCCCCGGCCATGTAACCAAAAGCAATATAAAGAAATGTATGTCCGAAATCCTTTGGCGATATATTTAGAATTTCGATAAAAATATAAGGAGCGCTTGAGATGCAGGCAAACATGGCGCCAAAGACACAACTGGCCGTCCCCAGGAAGCCAAGAAATGCAGGAGTGCGAAAGCAATCGACAAATCTCTGTAACATTATTCTTGTGGAGACAATCTTCGTTAGCGTGCGACAAGTCTCAGGCAGGCGTGCAGTAACGATAATCAAGAGTAGTAAACAGAATATAGCTAAAAAAAAGTAGTGAGATTGCCAGCTGAACCACCGCAGTAACTCACTACCAATAATTGGAGCCAGTGCTGGTGCCAGGGCCATGATTCCCATAATCCATGCTAGCATCTTAGCAGCCTGTTCACGATGATAGAGGTCGCCGACGATGGCTCGAGCAACGATGGAGCCTACGCTGGCTCCTAGCCCTTGTAGGAATCTGCCAATTAGAAGAATCTCAATTGTGGCAGTGGTTGCGCACACTACAGAGGCGAGCATGCAGAGTGTGATGCCCGAAATAAGCACGGGGCGTCTACCGTAAATATCCGATAGGGGACCACAAGCAAGCTGGCCGACGGCGAAGCCAAACATGAACACACTAAGAGAAAATTGACCGGCGGCGTGAGAGATGCCAAATTCGTCAATCATTACGGGAATGCCTGGTAAGCAGATATCTCTGGAAATAGCACCCAGTGCAAGCGATGTTAACAAAATTGTTGTGATAGTAATATTTGACTTTGGCCGCATTTCAATGAACTCTGGGTGACTGAACTGTCGGGCGTTCGCCAGTTATGCGTCTTTCTTTAGCTCGGCAATCAGTTTCTTGGCTGCCGGGGATAATATTCTATTGTTCATATACACAATGCCGGGTTTAGTAACGCCCAAATTGGCTTTTAGGGGAAGCCGTACGATATTGCCTGATTTTATGTCATCGAGGAAAATGTATTTTGTGCCTATGGCAAGGTAGTTGGAATTCATTAAGGTTGATTTAATCAAGGAGAGGCTGTTAACTGAGATGTGTGGTTCCTTAGTGGTGTAGTTCGTGCCGAAGTATTCCTCAATTTTAAGCTGGATTTCCCGTGGCATATGCGATGAGACCAAGGGGTATTGGGTGATATCACTCTGAAGAACTTTTTCCGTTTTTAGTAGTGGGTGTTGTGCACCGCAGACAAAGAACAATGGATCTTGTCGTAATTCTACGATTTCCATATTCTCTCGTTTGTCGATATTGCCTACCCAGCCGACATATAACTCGATATCGCTATCTTCCAATTTTCTTTCAAGTACAGACCAGTTGTCGATCAATATATCGAACTTGAGGTTGGGAAATTTTTCGGATGTACTGACAACCGCTTTCCTCAGCAGACTGTCCGAAGCAATGATGCCTCCACCTACCGATAAGTGTCCTTGCTCCAAATTGGCAATTTGCGCCAAGTGATTTTCGATATCTTCTACCGAGGTGATCAGTGAACGGGCGTGTTCCTCAAGTAATCGGCCAAACACGGTGGGTTTTGCGGCTCCGTATTCTCTGTCAAACAGCTCAACGCCGAGTCTATCCTCCAATTGCTGAATGCTTTTGGTCAGCGCCGGCGGGGTAATGTGCAGTTCGTTCGCTGCGCGTCGAAAATTACCCGATCGTATTATGGATAAGAAATATTTAAGTTGACGGTGTTCCAGCATGGTGTATGACTTTAGGTAAAGGGTTAAAAGATTAATTAAATCAATAGGTTATTAAGGTGTTCATGGCCTTCGTGAGCTGCGTGACAGAAGAGCCTTCCAGACAAACGTTAACTGAAAGTATATATCATGTTTATTAACGTTCAATATAAATATAACTCTGAAGAGGGTAGGATCTACCTCAAGCTGGGTATTTAACCAGGGGTGGGAGTCCCAATCACGCAGGCCGAATCATTTGCAGACCAAAGTTCGCCCTGAACACCCTAACCACTCGCCACCGATCCCGTGTTGATTTATAACGAGAAATAACAGAATGAGTAAGAGGCCTACGATGAAAACGAAACATACGTTAATCCCATTAGCCTGTGCGATGACAATGCTGGGCACCGATGTCCTGGCACAGGCCATAGATGAGGTTGTAGTGACGGCACGAAAGCGTGAGGAAAGCCTACAGGAGACACCGGTGTCGGTTATGGCTTTTGGTGGTGATGACCTGGCGCAGCAGAATGTATCCGATTTGAAAGGCCTGGATATAAAATTGCCCAATGTTGCCATCGGTGGTGCTGGCGGGGTCGGTGGCACGAATGCGGCTTTTTATGTTCGCGGCATTGGTACTTCACGTAATGCCGTCAATCAGGAATCGGCAGTGGCTTTGTACGTCGACGATGCCTACTATGGACGCAGTGACGGCGCCCTCCTGGCGGTGATGGATGTCGCGCAGATTGAAGTTTCACGCGGTCCGCAAGGGACGCTGTTCGGCCGAAGTGCAACGGCTGGAGCGATTCGCTACATTACCAACAAGCCCAACTACGACGAACTCGAAGGAAAAATTGAGGCAACACTCGGCAGTGAGAACCGTAGGGACTTAAAGGGGGTTATCAATGTGCCCCTGGGAGACGCGGCGGCGGTGCGAGTTACGGCGGCCACACTGAATCAGGATGGATACGTAGACGGATTCTTTAGCGGTAAGGATTACGGCGATGTCGGGAGCGATATGGTCCGCACCTATTTCGGCTGGCAAGCCACCAACGACCTTGAGATCCTGGCGTCGGTTGACTATACCCGCATGGATTCCAACGGCGGCGCCAGTACACTGCTGGCGGTGGACGACAGCCACCCGAGGTCCCTGATTCCCGCTGAGGCGGCGGCGGGGTTTGACGCCAGAACCTTGCCCGTGGGGGAATACGATACCTCTTTCCAGGCGGGTGATAACTTTTACGAATCGGACAATATCGGCCTTGCGCTGACATTCAACTGGACTCTGTCCGATAGTCTGGATTTCAAGTCGTCAACGAATTGGCGAGATGCCGACATTGAGGGCGCTTACGATACGGATGCGACCCATGCGATCTTATCTCAGCAAGGTCCCTTCGAGCGTGATCTGAATATGTTTTCACAAGAATTCCAGCTAAGTGGCACGTCTGTGGATGATGCGTTGAACTGGGTTGGCGGTGTGTTTTACTACAATGAGGAATCAACCGAAACACGCCTGGTTCAGTCTGGCGTCAATGCGGGTATTCCGATGTCGAGCACGCGTATCACCAACCCCTATGAAGTTGAAAGTCTAGCGGCATTTGGTCAGGGAACCTACGATCTAACTGACACTTGGTCTGTGACTGCGGGTTTGCGTTACACCCGGGATGAAAAAACCATAACCGCAGATGAACTCAATGCCGCCGGTGTCTCGAAAATGGCCAATCTCGGTGGCCCTGTAACGCGTGACGATACCTGGAGTGCCGTCAGCGGTCGACTCAGTCTGGAGTGGCAGGCGGCTGAAGATATTTTCCTGTTTGGTTCCTATGCTCGTGGATTTAGAGCCGGCGGCTTCAATGACCGTATTCGTACCAACTTGCCCAATGACTTCTTTGGCATCACGGATTTCGATGAAGAAGTACTGGATATGTACGAACTGGGTATTCGCAGTGAATTCTTCGACCATCGTGTGCGCCTGAATCTGACCGCCTTTTACGGGGAATTTTCTGACATGCAAATTTCTACACTCCTGCCGGGCACCAACAGGGCGGTAGTAAAAAATGCGGGCGAAGCCGAATTGAAGGGCATCGAAGGGGAGCTTATTTGGGCCATCAATGACGTGCTGACCTTGGACAGCACCTTTGGCCTGCTGGATACCGAGTACACAAAGCTCAATCCCACGGTAACATCTGTGACATTAGACAGTGATTTTGCACGAGCCCCGGAGGCGTCCTTTTCCCTTGGTCTTGAAGCCGACCTTGGCGAGGTGGTTGGCCGCATTGATTACGGTTGGAAGGACGATTTCCGTACCGTTGAGGGCGACAGCACACATATAGCACAAGCCGCATATGGGCTGCTGAGTGCGAATATCACCTATGCACCCGAGGGTGCTAACTGGAGTATCAGCGTTTTCGGCACCAATTTGACCGATGAGGAATACATCGTCAGTGGCATCAGCTTGCTCAATACCCCGTTCGGTATTACGCAGGCAGAGCCGGGACGTTTCCGTGAGGTTGGTGTGAAATTTGGTTGGGAGATTTGATGTCTTCGCCAGGCAGCTTGATAGTGAGAGCTTGCCTGGCAACCTGCTTCCAGTAACCGAGTAGTCGATAATTAGAGGTAGTTTTGGATGCTTCGCTGTACCATTTTGTTGATACGAGTTGTTTTGGCGCCACTTTTAATGATTGTGACGCATATGATGGCGGTTCAAGCATCACCCGCCGATGTAGAAGAGAAGCCGCGTCAGTTCCGTGTTTGGGTGTATGGCGATCCCCATGTGGGCACGGACATAGAACATGGTCGGGAAAGCCTGGGGGATGCGATACGTCAATCCGAGTTTGGTGGTGATAAAGGGGGGACACCGTTTGACTGGGATATCGCCATTAGCCTGGGCGATTTTGCCGGTGGTTTTGGTGTACCCACCGACGAAGAAGGTGAGGAAATCGTCAAACAATTTGGCGCCTTGAAAAAACATCGCCGGGAAGATATTTACTGCCTGGCGGGCAATCACGACGCTACAGTGCATACAGAACCCACACAGTGGTGGTTCAGGAAATGGATCGATCCAATGGGGGAGAATACGGAATTTTCAGGGGTTGATTCCTCTAAAAGGCCCTTTAAAACGGTGGGGACCTGGGAAAATTATTCGTTCACAGTCGGCAATCTGGTGTTTTTGATGATGTCAGACCGCAACGATCTGCCGCCCCCCATCGGGCGAGGGAAAATTGATTCTTCCGACCAAGTTGGTGGCTATCCTGCGGGTGCGGTGACGGGTGAAACCTTTGACTGGTGGAAACAGTCGGTGGAGTCAAACCCAGAGGCCATTGTTATCTCTGCACATCATCATATGCTCAAGGAAACCACGACAGCATCCGGTCCCTGGGAAGGCTTCACGCGCCGAGAAGATGGCACCTGGCGGAATTTGTACCATGGCTACCACAAAAACGGCGCGCCGGAGGGGGCCTCCTATTTATATTACGTTGACGGCAAGCCAGATGCCCAGGCATTTGAACAGTATTTAGCAGCCAATAATAATGCGATCGATATCTGGTTAGGCGCGCATACCCATATCAGTCCGGCTCGTAACACGGGAGGGCGTCGTTATATTGAAAGAAAATGGGGCGTTAATTTCATCAACTCGGCGGCGTTGAGTTTGTACCATAACCCCTTGAATGTGCCGCCCAGTAGCCGTCTCTTGACGTTTACCGAGGGCTCCGATCAACTCAAAGTGCAATACTATTTGCACACCAATGATTTTTACTACCAGGGCTGGTATGCAGACGCTGAGGCCACTGTTCAGCTGAGCAAGCCGTTTAGGTTTATTAAGGACCGATACGAGTCGAAGCATGTCGAAGTTTCATCTGGACTCATTTCACCTTGAGAAAACACGCTGTCCTAAAACCTTTTGGGAGAGGCTAATGCGAATACCCCTTATAAAACGTTCGGTTCTTCTGTTCACCGTACTAGGCCTCTCCTTGTATGTGGCCTCGGCTTTGGCCGGTGAAGCGCAAGTTGGTGTGCCGGATCGTCCCAATATAGTTTTTATTCTCACCGACAACCAGCCTGCGTCGATCTTGGGCAGCTACGGCAATCCGGATGTCCGCACGCCTAATATCGACAAACTTGCTAAAGAGGGCATGCAGTTCACAAACGCCTTTGCGGTAAACGGGATGTGTTCGCCAACGCGCGCCACCTTGATGACGGGGCTAATGCCATCCCAGCACGGCGTGCATAACTGGCTGGATGACGAAAAGATGAAAGAGTGGCCGAGCGACTGGTCGGCCGTAGCAGAATATCGTACTTTACCGTTAACGCTTAAAAATCGTGGTTATCAAACGGCCTTGATAGGTAAGTGGCATTTAGGCCAGCCCTGGAAAGCATCCATCGGTTATCAGCACTGGGTGACCTTTACCGATGGGCATACGCTGGATTTCTGGAATAACACGATAATCGAAAACGAGAGTACCTATGCAGTTAAGGGAAAACACATCGTCGACTTCTTTACCGACAAAGCGGTGGATTATATTGAAAAGTACGACGGCAACCAGCCTTTTTATCTGCAACTGAATTTCGATGGACCCTACTTAAATCCCCCCACCAATATGGGGTCGGCCAAAAATCGTCATTACCAAAGTTACCTGGGACAGGAATTCAAATCATTTCCGCGTGTGCCCGTTAACCCCAAGTTGGTTAAGCAATTGCTGGATCCGGAGACCACGCCATTTTTGAGAGCGAGGCATCAGGACGCGATTTTAATGCACAATGACCCGGAGACCATGGCGAACGTCGCTTCACAGAATACTATTGTCGACGACGGTGTTGGTCGTGTCATGAAGGCCTTAAAAACGTGCGGACTGGACAAAAACACGCTGGTTATTTTCTCGTCAGATCAGGGCAACTTCTATGGACAACACGGCCTGTGGCAGCATGTTATCAGTACAACGCCCTCCAATCTCTATGAAGCGGCACTCAATATACCGCTTATCTTCTATCACCCAGGAAGAATACAACCCAACCAGAAGGAAACCATGCTTATTGGGCAATATGACCTGCCGACAACGATTTTGGATTATCTCGGCATCGAAGATGTACATTTCGAGAACAGTCCGGGTAAGAGTTTTGCACAAAAGTTAACAGGTAAGACTATGTCCTGGATTAATATGGTCTATTACGAACAAGAAGAGTCAAGAGGTATAAGGACAGAACAATATGCTTATTGGAAACGATTGAAAGGCGTAGGCGATAACAAACTGTTTAACCTTCAGAAGGATCCCGGTCAGCATCATAATCTCTATGACAACCCCGATTACCGCGCTGTAGCACTGGAACTCGATGAGAAGTTGACCCAATTTTTCAACAAGTTCTCAGACAAAAAGTATGATCTCTGGAATGGCGGCACCGCCAAAGGCTCTGTCGCTCGTCCCCATATGTTTCAAAAACTGTATGGTGAGCAGTGGCGGCCGAAGACAGATATCTTGGCGGAATTTCAGGAGTAATCTAAGGTTTGTGACATGTGTTTTTTAGCGAGTACATCTCTCTCCTCTAATAAATTACTCGCTGTGTGGTTGCCCGGATATTCCAGGCAACCACTTTTTTGTGTACCAGGCATGACGCGGAACGTCTTAACGGGTGCCTTCTTCGGAGTTATTTCAAACGAGGCCTTGTCGCTGTAAATCTCTTTCGCGCTTGTTCTCCAAAGATATGCGCAGAGACTCAATCCTGTGAGTCTCTATCCGCTCGAGATCTCTAAATTCTTGAACAACGAAGTCGCACAACGCGCGACGCTCTTCGGGCATTGGCCCAGCCTTATTTGAAATATTGTTAATCGATCCCAATGAAATATCGTAGTCCAATAGGTCTTTCAATATTGATATTATATGTTGATAGGACGCATGACCAAACAGCATCAGCGCTAACGCCAGCTGCTCAATCCATATTTGTGTCTAAACAGTACTCGCTACAGATATTGTCTATCAGTTGCTGCGCGGCCGGTGACAGTGATTGGCCTTTTTTTGAGACGATACCAGGGCTTGTATATCCGATACGTTTTTCGGTGTGTAACGCAATCGCTTCTCCAGCCGTGATTTCATCCTCAAAAAGCAATTCGGTACCAAGTGCCAGGTGATTTTTATCCATTATCGCCTTTTTTATCAAATTCAAGCAATTGGACGTTATCTGAAGATAAGGTTTTACCAATTCGTGAAAGCCCAGATCTAATGTTCGGCGTACATCGTGTGGCAGAGGAGAAGATATTATAGGGTACCTGCTGATTTCCTTGATGCTTAGACTTTTTTCTCCCGATAGAGGGTGATCTTTATGACACACCAGTATAAGCGGATCTTTACGTAACTCGATAATTTCCAAATCATCAATTTTTTCGATTGCACGATAGTATCCAACAAAAAATTCTATCTCTCCATTACGAAGTTGTTTTTCAAGTGCAGGTGTTCGGTCAGCGTGAATATTGAATTTAACTTTTGGATATTGCTCGCAAATGGGCATTACTGACTTGCTTAGTATGCTACCCATGGCTACGACGCCCGCGCCCACCGAGAGATGCCCAGACTCCAAGTTGGCGATTTGGGCCAAATGATTTTCTATACCTTCCGATGCAAGAACCAGGGATCTCGCCGGCTCCACGAGTGCAGATCCAAAGGCGGTCAATTTGGCTGAGCCGTATTCTCTTTCAAATAATTGCACACCCAGACGATCTTCAAGGTTCTTTAAACTCTTCGTGAGCGCAGGGGGTGTAATGTTTTGAGCATCAGCCGCTTTTCGGAAGCTGCCTTCGCGTACAACGCTCAGAAAATACAGTAGTTGTCGGTGTTCTAACATCCCGGTAGCCCTTCATGAATGACGAACATTAACCAAAAGTATCGCTCATTGATAATAAATGTCAATTTTATTTTTTTTTGAGTGTGTTAGATTAGGAGATGCCTACCCAGCAACTGATAACAAAAACTACTGAGCGACAATAAAGAGGCGAAATAAGATGAATACCATGAGAAAACTTCTGCCACTCTCCGTGGCGATGATGCTACCAGTATATGATGCAGCCGCCGCTGCCTATCTTGAAGAGGTAGTAGTTACTGCCAGGAAACGGGAAGAAAGCTTGCAGGAAACGCCTGTTTCGGTGTTGGCTTTCAGCCCGGATGCTCTGGAGAGTCAGAATATCGGTGATCTAGCGGATCTCAACGCTAAACTGCCTAGTGTGAGCTTGGGCGGTGCAGGCGGTCTCGGTAGTAATAATGCGTCCTTTTATATTCGTGGCCTTGGAACAGCGAGAAACGCTGTGAATCAGGAATCAGCTGTCGCTCTATACATTGACGACTTTTACTACGGTCGAAGCGATGGCGCCCTGTTAAGTGTTGTTGATGTAGAGAATATTGAGGTTCTGCGCGGTCCTCAGGGAACGCTTTTCGGTCGTAACGCGTCGGCAGGCGCTATCCGCTATGTCACCAAGAAGCCTGATTTCGAGGAGCAATCAGTAAAAATCAAAGGAAATTTCGGTACAGATAACAGAGCTAATGTTAGCGTCAGCGCCAACTTGCCGCTTAGCGACAGCGCTGCGCTTGGCTTGCTGGCAGCCACTGTCAACCAAGACGGCTTTGTAACAAATGCACTTGGCCAGGAATTGGGAGAGGTTGCGACAGATATGTTTCGTGCATATTTGCGTGCTGCTCCTTCTGAAAGCATTGAAATACTGACTCAACTGGATTACAGCCAAACAGACAGTAACGGCGGTGTAAGTCAAGCTATTACTTTTGACCCTGTATCTAGAGAAATCACTGGTCCAGCATCGGGGGACTACGAAACCAGCCTTTCTGACCTCGACGCTGTTCTGGACAGCGAAAATCTGGGCGTTGGTTTCAATATGATCTGGGACGTCAATGAGGATATGTCGCTCAAATGGGTGTCCACCTACCGCACCATGGATACTGAAGGCACCTTCGACTTTGATGGTAATACCTCTGGAGCACTGAATCAGGATTATGATCGCGGAACAGATTCCTGGTCAACTGAGTTACAACTTTCCGGAGAAACTAATTCGATGAAGTGGATGACAGGCTTGTTCTACTATGTCGAAGAATCTGAAGACTTTCGTCTGCAGGGTCCTAATGTACGTCACGCTGTTGCCCATGACCTTGAGAGTTTCGGCGTGTTTGCGCAAGCAACTTTTGATGTAACAGAAAAGTTATCCTTTACCACTGGTCTTCGTTACACCGAAGATGAAAAGGATGCCACTTTCAGAGAAGGACGTCTTATAGGCGGCGTGCAGGCGATGAATGTTGTTGACGCCAGCGGGACTATGTGGACCTGGAGGGATTTTGCAGTTGGCACAGACGTAAATAACATCGCTGGAACCAGAGACTTTACGTTGGAAGATTCCTGGGACGCAATATCCGGACGTCTATCACTGGAATATCAGGCCGCTGAGGATATTTTCCTTTTTGCTTCCTACGCACGAGGATTTCGCGCCGGTGGAATTAATGACCGCCCCCAGTTTAATGACCCTGCGATCAACTACGGCATCACCAGTTTTGATGAAGAAATTCTCGATGTGTACGAACTGGGTATTCGCAGCGAGTGGATGGAGAGTCGTCTGCGCCTCAACCTGACCTATTTTTTCCAGGATATGGATGATCTGCAGTATACCTTTCAGCCAGCAGGGGCAACCACTGCGATCGCCGTCGCAGTTGGCAATGCTGCTACCGCTGAAAGCAAGGGCATTGAGGGTGAATTGATCTTTGCAGCCACGGACAACCTCACTCTTGACGCCACTTTCGGTATTCTGGATGCGGAAATCACCGACGTTGAACCCACTGCGGGCATTCCGGAAGGCGCTGATATGGAGCAAGCCCCGGAGTTAAAGTACAACCTGGGAGCCACTTATGATGTAGAACTTTCCGGTGGTTCACTGACGTTCCGTGTGGATTACTCGTATCAGGATGAAACACAAGGGGCGGTTAAACCTTCAAATGTCGTCATCATGGATGACTACGATCTCATTAGTGCTAACGTTCGGTACACGCCCAGCGATGAAAAGTGGAGCATCGCCCTGTACGGGAAGAATATGGGTGACGAAGAGTACTATGATTTTGCCTTCACCCAGGGGCCGTTTGCGATGGCAAACCCGCGCCGGGGTGATGAGTACGGTGTCAAATTTGAGCTGAACTTGTAACCGGGAGCTGAGGAAATAGATGATGGGCAGCTCCGTTATAAAGCACTTGGCTCTTGCCTGTACACTTGGTTTCGGGCTCAGTTCGTGTGTGAATGCGGCTGATAACAGCTTCAAGAAACAGCCAAGGGAATTTAAGATCTGGGTGTGGGGAGATGCCCACGTATCAACAGACATTGAGCACGGACGCGAAAGTCTTGCTGAAGCCATTCGGCATACTGAAGAAGGCGGTAGCCATCCGATGCCGGGTAAGTCCCTGAAAAGTCCTCCTGTCGAATGGGATATCGCCATCGCATTGGGGGATTATGCCGGTGGCTTTGGCACCCCTACAGACGAGGAAGGCGAGGAAATTGTCAGGCAGTTTGGCGCTCTGAAAAAGCATACCCGGGAGCATATTTATTCGATAGCGGGTAATCACGACGCCACCATGCACACCGAAACCCCACGACAATGGTGGTTCCGGAAGTGGATTGATCCCTTGGGAGAAAATACGGAGTTTTCGGGAGTGGATGCCTCGAAAAGGCCCTATAAGATCACGGGAACCTGGGAACGCTATTCCTTCCGGGTCGGCAATTTGCTGTTTCTGATGATGTCGGACCGCAATGACCTTCCGCCCCCTGTGGGTCGCGGCAGACCCGATCCGAAAGCGACTGTAGGCGGCTACCCTGCAGGTGCAGTGACATCTGAAACTTTCGATTGGTGGAAAGATATGGTGGAGTCCAATGAAGACGTAATCATCATTTCGGGACACCACCACATGTTAAAGGAAACGACCACCGCTTCCGGGGAATGGGAAGGATTTGTGCGCAGGGAAGATGGCCGTTGGCGAGCCCTGTACCATGGGTTTAATCCGGGGGGTGCTCCCGTAGGGGCGTCCTATCTCTACTGGCTGGATGACAAACCTGATGCCCAAGCCTTTGAAAGATATCTGGAAAACTCTCCGTCGGCGATCGATTTCTGGCTGGGAGCACACACGCACCTGAGTCCGCTCAGGAGAACGGGCGGAAAAAGTTACCTGGAACGGAAGTGGGGAGTCACCTTCGTCAACAATGCGGCTCTCAGCAAATACCACAACCCTCTAATTGTGCCCCCCAGTAGTCGGCTAATTACATTCACAGAAGGCTCGAATGCAGCCACAGTGGAGTTCTATCTACACTCCCATGATCACTATTTCCCCGGTTGGTACAAGGATATCGAGGTTTCTGTTCCATTAACCAGGCCGTTTGAGTTTTCTTCTGGCAATGATTGATAGCTTGTCGATGGCGTTCTGTGGGTTGCCTTTGGCTTTTATCGGAGTGATTCAATGAGAAAAAATAATACGCTGTACGCGAGTTTATTCAGGGTACTCCTTTTCATTATGTCCCTGTGCCATATAAATACTTCTATAGCCGGAGGATCTTCTGCTAAGCCCTACAATGTCCTTTTCATTATGACCGACAACCAACCGGCCTCAATCATGGGAACCTATGGAAACCCGGACGTTAGAACCCCCAATGTTGACCAGCTGGCAGTTGAAGGTATTAGGTTTGACCGGGCTTTCGCAGTCAACGGAATGTGCTCACCGACACGGGCTACTCTGATGACCGGCCTGATGCCCTCCCAACACGGCATACACAACTGGCTGGATGATTCCATGCTCAAGGACTGGCCAAAGACCTGGTCGGCGGTCGAAGAATTCAGAACTCTGCCTCTGACGCTGAAGAACCGCGGCTACAACACCGCACTCATTGGTAAATGGCACCTGGGTCAACCCTGGCAGGCCTCAATCGGTTACGAGCACTGGGTGACCTTCAGCGACGGTCACACTGTGGACTTCTGGCACAATACGGTCGTCGAAAACGAAAGAGCCTACGAGGTTAATGATCGCCACATCGTCGACTTTTTCACCGACAAGGCGGTGGAGTATATTCGCAGTCAGGATGGGAAGAAGCCCTTCTACCTGCAACTCAACTATGACGGCCCCTATCTCAACCCGCCGACAAACATGGGTGCTGCCAAAAACCGCTTCTACAAGGACTACGAAGGGAAAGAGTTCCCATCATTCCCTCGCGTAGCCTTTAACGAAAACATGGCGGAGCAACTGGTAAATGACGACATCAAACCAAGCCCTTTTCTTGTGCACAAAATTATCGAAGGAATCGCCATGCACAACGACCCGGCAACCATGGCCAACGTCGCCTCCCAGAACACCCTCGTTGACGATGGTGTCGGGAAGGTTATGGCGGCGTTGAAAGAAGCCGGTCTGGACGAAAACACGCTGATTATCTATTCAACTGATCAGGGCAACTTCTATGGTCATCATGGTATGTGGATGCATACCACTTTGACGACACCCGCCAGCATGTATGACATCGCCATGAACATTCCTCTTGTTATTCGTCACGCCGGAAAAATTGAGGGTGGGCAAGTGAGCGATGCTCTGATTGGGCAGTACGATATACCCTCCACAATTCTCGATTACCTCGGCCTGGGTGATGTTCAGTTCGAAAACAGCCCCGGGAAGAGCTTTGTGCCTGTCATGAAGGGTAAGAAAACCAAATGGCGAGATGCAGTGTATTTTGATCAGGAGGAAACCCGTAGCATTCGTACAGCCCGCTACGCTTACTGGAAACGCCTCGAAGGGACTGGGGAATCTGTTCTCTTCGATATTGAGAAGGACCCCGAGCAGCATCAAAACGTAGCCAACGACCCTGCTTATGCCAAAGTTCTTAAGAAGTTGGACAAGAAGCTGACAAACTTCTTCAGCAAGTACAGCGACAAGGAGTACGATCTTTGGCGCGGAGGTGTCGCCAAGGGGTCTATCATGCGTCCCGAGATGTTCAGGCGCATTTACGGGGAAGACTGGAAGACCGAAACCAAAATAAAACCGGCCTTTAGAGAGGATAAGTAGACTGAGCAAAGAATGCGAGTGCATGTTTGTTTGTAGTTTGAACCTAAGGGCACCTTTAAAAACTTTAAAAAAAGATAAGTTAGTATTACTTATGTCGATACACTATCTTGTTACCGATGAGCAGAAGGCGATGGCTGTAAAAGATGGATATATGGCTGGGTTTGCAGGTAACAATACTGAGCCCCCTCAATCTTATAGCGTTAATACTACCCTATTGGTATGTTGGTACTGGGGTTACAATCAAGGAAAACGAGATAAAACCGGAGACTAGATATTTTGGATGCCGCTTAAAAATTGCCCTTGTGGTAAAATAACCAGCAACATCTACAGATAACGGCAGATCGATATGACACAGCCCGGATTTTTTGATTTGAATAGCCGATACAAGAAGTTGAACGAGTAAGGCAGGCCAGCCCCCCGGTCCCCGAGTCATGGCCTGATAGGGTGACCCTGAAGGGCAAGCGTTGACAGGGGTGGATGTAGGTCAGGTATGGAGCAAAGGGGTTCGGATAAGGTGTCGCATGGACTGTCTGGTGTACGGGAAGCTGCACGTAGGGACAAGAACTTGCAGTTTACAGCGCTACTCCACCACATCGATGTGAGCCTGCGGTGGTTTAGTTTGGGGGAAAGCTGCCCGAACAGACAGCTCACACCCGTCTCCGATTTTAAGGTGATTCTTCTGACCACTCGGCAAATGTCTTGCCCTGCTTGGCCAGCTCCGTTAGCAACGGGGCTGGTTGCCAGGCATCATCTCCCTTGCGGTATTGGCAGAGCCTATCGCAAACCTGTTGCAACCCGACTGTGTCCGCATAGTGCATGGGCCCCCCCCGGAATTTGGGAAAACCGTAACCAAACGCATAGACGATATCGATATCCCCCGGGCGTTGGGCAATGCCTTCGGCGAGGATCTTCGCCCCTTCGTTAACCAGGGCAAACGCCAGGTGGTTGAGGATCTCCTCGTCGTCCATCTTGCGACGCTCTACCCCGTGGGCGGCGGCTTGGGTTTCGATCACCCCGATCACCTCCGGGTCGGCTAAGCGAGCGCGAGTTTCCGGGTGGTACTGGTAGTAACCCTGGCCACTTTTTTGTCCGAGTCGGTCCATCTCCACCAGAGCATCGGCAATGCAGTAGGTTTTGGGATCTCCCTTTTGCTCGGCGGTTAATGCCTGGCGGGCTTTGTAACTGATATCCAGACCGGCGAGGTCAGCCACCGCCAGTGGCCCCATGGCCATGCCCCAACGCTCCATCACGCCGTCTATCTGCTCGGGGCTGGCACCTTCGATCAGGCAGCGTTGCGCTTCTGCCATATACTGGCGCAACATACGGTTGCCGATAAAGCCGTAACAGTTGCCCGCCAGTACGGGCATCTTGCCGATGGTTTTGGCCAGCGTCATGGCGGTGAGCAGCACATCGTCGGCGGTGTGTTCACCGCGAATCACTTCCAGCAGTTTCATCACATGGGCGGGGCTGAAAAAGTGCAGACCGATCACGTCCTGGGGCCGCGAGGTGGCCGATGCAATCAAGTCGATATCCTGATAGGAGGTGTTGGTGGCGAGAATAGCCCCGGCTCTACAGATGGCATCCAGCTGCCGGAACACCTGCTGTTTGATCTCCAGGTTTTCAAACACCGCCTCGATCACCAGATCCGCCTGCGCCAGGTCCGCGTAATCGGTGGTGCCCTTGATCAAGGCCAGGCATTCGGTGCGGCGCGCTTCGCTGAGTTTGCCTTTGTTAACGCTTTGCTGGTAGGTCTTTTGGACGACACCCAAGCCGCGCTGTAGGGCCTCCTGATTGATGTCCAGCAGGGTGACCGGCAGGCCCGCATTGGCAAAGTTGATGGCGATGCCGGCCCCCATAGTGCCGCCGCCGATCACGGCAACAGTGTTTATCGGGCGCGCTTGCAAGCCGTCGGCTAAACCGCTCACCTTGCCTGCCTGCCGCTCGGCAAAAAAGATATGGCGCATAGCGGCGGATTGGGAGGATTGTTTGCACTCAATAAATCGCTTTCGCTCCGCGGCCATGCCTTCGTCAAAGGGCAGGTGAACGGCGTCGCCAATACAGTCGACGATATACTGCGGTGCGGTCTGACCGCGAGCGCGCTTGGCCAATTGTTGGCGATAGCGGTCGAGCAGGGCGGTGACTTCCGCACTCGCTGTCAGTGAGAGATCGCGCGCGCGTTTAAGGGGCGCGCCCTGGTTTATCAGGGAATTCGCGTAGGCGATGGCACTGCTTTCGAGGTCGCCGTCCAGCACCTGATCGATCAATCCGGTGCTTTGCGCTTTCGCGGCACTGATCGGTTTGCCCGAGGTGATCAGCGCCAGTGCCGCTTCCACGCCGATCAACCGGGTGGCCCGCTGAGTGCCGCCGGAGCCTGGAATCAGCCCGAGGTTCACCTCTGGCAGTCCCAGTTTGGTGTTGGGTAGGGCACAGCGGTAATGGCAAGCCAGCGCAACTTCCAGGCCGCCGCCCAGGGCGTTGCCGTGAATGGCCGCAATGACCGGTTTGCGCGAGTTTTCAAGCGCCTCAATCACATCGGGTAGCGACGGCGCTCGCGGGGCTTGATTAAACTCGCGGATATCGGCACCGGCAATAAAAGTGCGGCCTTCACCCAGAATCACCAGCGCCTGGCTGTTATCGTTCTGGGCTGTTTTTACCGCCTCGATCAGACCCTCACGCAACGCCTGTGACAAGGCGTTAACCGGGGGATTGTTCAGACGAATAAGGCCGATGTTATCGATCAATTGGTAGTGAACAATAGACATAGTTAAATTCTCTGGTGGTGTAGCAATCCTATGGCGTTAGACGCGTTCAATCACAACGGCAATGCCTTGTCCGAGACCGATGCACATGGTGGCCAGGGCGTAGCGGCCGCCCGTGCGTTCCAGTTGCCGCAGTGCTGTCAGCAAAATACGTGCACCACTGGCTCCCAGGGGATGACCAATGGCGATGGCGCCGCCGTTGGGATTGACTCGGGGGTCGTCAAAATCGATTTCCAGCTGTTGCAGGCACCCTAAGGCCTGGGTGGCAAAGGCTTCGTTGAATTCCAATACGTCCATATCGTCCAGGCTGAGCCCGGCGCGCGCCAACGCTTTGCGGGTGGCCGGCACTGGACCCAGTCCCATCACCCGGGGTTCCACTCCCGCGATGGCTCCGCTGACAATGCGCGCCCGGGGCTTGGCGTTGGCGCGCTCGCCCGCGGCCCGGTTGCCGATAATCAGCGCAGCGGCCCCGTCGTTAATGCCCGAGGCATTGCCTGCCGTCACAACACCGCTTTCAAACAATGGTCGCAACCCCTGCAGGGCGTCGACGGTGGTGGCCGGGCGAGGGTGTTCATCTTGCGCGACGGTCAGGTTTGGCTTTTTCCGCCCTTGCGGCACCTCAACAGGGATAATCTCGTCGTCGAAGAAACCGGCCGCCAGTGCCTGTTGGTATTTGGCCTGGGAGGCAGCGGCAAATCGGTCGCTCTGGTCGCGGCTGATGCCCAGATCGGCGGCGATATTGTCGGCGGTTTCCGGCATGGAGTCCGCGCCAAATTGCGCAGTTACCCGGGGATTGCTAAAGCGTGCGCCCATGGTGCTGTCGGCAATCTGCTGGCCGCGGTCGAAAGCGGTAGTGGCTTTGGAGATCACTAAAGGCGCGCGGCTCATCACCTCCACGCCTCCGGCGACAAACAGCTCGCCCTCCGCCGCCTTGACCCCGCGGGCCGCATCCAGTGCCGCCGCCAAACCGGAACCACACAGACGGTTGACCGTGAGGCCCCCGGTTTCAATCGGCAGGCCGGCCAAGAGGCCGGCAAAACGCGCCACGTTGCGGCAATCCTCCCCCGCCTGGTTGGTATTGCCGGCGATCACATCTTCATAGTCGCTCAGAGCAAAGGGGTTGCGCTGCACCAGGGCCTGAATTGTGTGGGCCAGCAGATCGTCAGGTCGAACCGTCGAGAGCACTCCTCCATGGCGACCAAAGGCAGTGCGCCCGCCGTCGTAGATATACGCGTCTTTCATTGATTCTGAACTCCTCTGTGTCAACCTTGGTTCCACTATGCGAAACTGATACAATAAAAAATATTTAATTTCGGGACTATGCTTGCAAATTTGAGGGTGAGATGTCAATATTTTTGTGGCCGGTGCCAAAACCGCTATCCTTACGGTTTTTATTCAAGCTGCGGATAATCGACCGGAAGGAGAAACCCATGAGCGGGCAGCAGATTACTGAACAACAGTCGATGGATAAGCAAAAGCCCTTTGGTTTGCTGTTGGAACCGGACTATGAGCCGGCGGAAAACGATCGCAAGTTTATCGCCACCCTGGCCAAGGGATTGAATCTGTTGCGGGTGTTTCAGGCGCGCATCGGGCCTTTGAGTCATAAAGAGCTGGTGGCGTTGAGCGGATACCCCAAGGCCACCGTCAGTCGCATGACATACACCCTGGTCAAAACCGGTTATCTGACCCAGCGGGCCGACGGTTTGTTTGAGATCAGCCCCCGGGTGTTGTCGCTGGGTTACCCCCTGCTGGTCAGTCAGCGGGTGCGCTCCATCGCCCACGACTATATGGCGGAAATCGCCGCCATGGGTAACTACACGTTGGCGTTGGGTGTGCCGGATGGGCTGAGCATGGTCTATATCGACGAGTGCACCGGTTCGTCGATGAACAAGTTACGCCTCGATGTGGGCGCACGGATTGAGATGGCCCGCTCGTCGTCGGGGCGCGCTTACCTGGCCGTTATCGATAGCGCGAGTCGGGAACATTTCTTCGATCAGTTTCAGGCCACCTACGGTGACGAGTGGGCCGAGTTACGACTGCGGGTGGAACAAAGCATCGACGAAGTACAGCAGCGTGGCTTCTGTCTGGTGGACCGCGAGTGGCGCAAAGACACCCGCGGGGTGGCAGTGCCCCTTCGTTCGGCGGACGGTCAGACGGTGATGTCTTTGAATTGCGCCGCGCCGGTTTACGGCGCGACTAACGAGACACTGGTTGAGGAGATCGGCCCCCGGTTGGTGCACTTGGCCACTAACCTGTCCCTGCTGATAGGGACGTAATCACAGCTTATGAGGTAAACATAATGCCCCTGGATCACGAAACCCTGCAACAACTTACGGATACTGTTCGCCGCTTTGTGCGCGAGCGCCTGGTGCCGTTGGAGACACAGGTGGCGGAACAAGACGCTATCCCGGAGGACGTGATTCAGGAGATGCGCGAGCTGGGGCTGTTTGGGCTGTCGATCCCGGAAGAGTATGGCGGCCTGGGGCTGACGATGGCGGAGGAGGTGTGTATCGCCCGGGAGTTGGGTTATACCTCGCCGGCATTCCGCTCGGTGTTTGGCACCAACGTCGGTATCGGCTCCCAGGGCATTATGATCGACGGTACCAAGGCGCAGAAGCAGCACTATTTGCCGAAAATGGCGAGCGGTGAGTTGATCGGCTCCTTTGCACTGACTGAACCCGATGCGGGGTCCGATGCGGGATCTCTGCGCACCACCGCCGTGCGCGATGGTGATGACTATATCATCAACGGCACCAAACGTTTTATCACCAACGCGCCGCGAGCCGGGGTGTTTACCTTGATGGCCCGGACCGGTACTCAGGAGGAGGGTGCACGCGGGGTATCTGCCTTTTTGGTGGACGCCAATTTGCCGGGCATCAGTCTGGGCCAGCCCGATAAAAAAATGGGGCAAAAGGGCGCGCACACCTGTGACGTGATCCTCGACAATGTGCGCGTGCCGGCCTCGGCGCTGATCGGTGGCGAAGAGGGTCGCGGTTTTAAAACTGCGATGAAAGTGCTCAACCGCGGGCGTCTGCATATCGCGGCGGTGTCGGTGGGCGCGGCACAACGCTTGATCGACGAGAGTCTGAGCTACGCCAGCGAGCGTCGCCAATTCGGCACTGAGATCTGCAATTTTCAGCTGATTCAGGCCATGTTGGCGGACAGCCGTACCGAGACCTATGCGGGCCAGTGTATGGTCGAAGACGCGGCCCGGCGTTACGACCTGGGCGAGTCGATTGCCACCGAAGCGGCCTGTTGCAAACTGTTCTGTACCGAAATGGTGGGCCGGGTGGCTGACCGGGCGGTGCAGATTCACGGCGGTTCCGGGTATGTCAGCGAATACTGTGTTGAGCGCTTTTACCGGGATGTGCGCCTGTTCCGGCTCTACGAGGGCACCAGTCAGATTCAGCAACTGGTGATTGCCAAGAATATGATTCAGGCGGCGGTGCAGTAAGCCGCCATTCATTAAACGTTTTTTCTATTAAACGCTCCGGCGCGGTAGCTCCACCGTTGCTTCGGCGGTCACGGTGATACCCCTGTCGCTTTTAGCGCAGAGATCCAGCACCACACATTTATTGTCGAGCTGTTGTTTCACCGTGCCGTGGAACCTGAGTAGATCTCCTGCCGCGTTAAAGGTAGCCATACGCAGCGAGCTGATCTTTTTCAGCTTGCCCTGCAGCCCCATCCATTCGCGCAGTAGTCGCTCGAACATGCCCATCAGGAAAAAGGTATTGGCATAAGCCCCCGGCGCACCGGTGGCTTTGGCGACGTCATTATCGTGGTGAATCAGTGACAGATCGCGGTTGGCACCGGCTTCCATGACCAATCGCTGCAGAGTAATAGGGATAGTAATGCTCGGCAGCTCATCGCCAATGGCGACATCGTCGAAATACCGCTGTTTATTCCAGTTCGCTGTGGTCGCGCGATTCATACTGTCTCCTCCGCGGGGGGAACAAAACGGAAAATATCGAGGGCTGCTACGGCGACCACCTCACCGCGCTGATTGGTATAGGTGTCTTCTTGCTTTAGGAAGGCCCCCTTGCCAACCCGCAGTTCCTTGTGTGTGATAGCCACCAGTTTGCTGGTGCAGCTGATCTCGTCGCTGAGCAACATGGGCTCAAAAAACTCGATATCGATATTGGTGGCAAAGCTTAACGTGCAAGGGGCAGGCACATCGAAAATCACCGGGATATTGATTTGCTTGGGTTCGTCCCCCGGCTGTTCCTGTTTGTCACCCGGCGCCCAGTAGGGGCCAATACCGTAGGTCACGGCCATGGTGGCTGGAGCGACGATGTCGTTATAACCGGCGCCTTTGGCGGCCGTTTTGTCTGTGTGAATCGGACAGGCGAACTCCTTGGGTTCCAGCCAGCGACGGATGCTGCCCTTTTCAACCGGATCTGCACCGATACTTTTGCCAATCTCTTTACCCAGAAAGCCTTGAGTCTCTTCCCAGCTTCCCCATTTTCCCCATGCGGGTTTGGCCATTGCGCTTACCTCTGAACTCTAACCGTGATAAAAAGCGCATGCTCGGAAGTCCCGGGCATGCAGCAGTGAACCATCAAGGGTTTTGAACGGGCCTAAAGTAAGGAATGGTAATCTCGTCCGTCACATCCTGATAGACCGCTTCCACCTCCATGCCGATTTTTACGTCGTTGGGATCACAGTCGATAATATTGGTGTTCATACGCACACCTTCGGGCAGGTCGACCCAGGCCAGGGCTATGGGCAGGTCCTGCTGGAACATGGGTTCCACCCCTTCGTAGGTCACGGAGAAGGCGTAGACCTTGGCCTTGCCCGTGGACTCGTGCCAGTCCAGGTTGGTGGACCAGCATTCCGGGCATTCACGGCGCGGATAGAAAATATAGCTGTCGCAGTCACAGCAATGCTGCACCATCAGTTTGTGCTGTTTGGTGCCCTCCCAGAAGGCGGCACTGTGCGGTTGAATGACGGGTAAGGGCTTTTGGTAGTCGCTCATCGTGCTTCGCTCCCGAATACAGTGGTACAGGTATTCATCACCGAACCGCCCGAGGTGGTCAGGATAACGTGATCACAGTTGGATACTTGGCGTTCACCGGCTTCGCCGCGAATTTGACGCACAGTGTCGATATAAAACGCCATGCTGACTCCCGAACCCACGTGACCTCGCCCAGTGGCGTCACCCATGGTGGTGCAGGGCAGATCGCCTCCTGGACCACAGCGGCCGTCGGCCCAGAGTTGCGCGGCTTGGCCCACCTCACAAACGCCGTAACCCTCCAGTGCCGAACACTGGGTGTAGGGGTAGGCGCCGTAGATCTGGCGCAGGTCCATGTCGTGGATGCTCAAGTCTGCCTGTTGCAGCGCATCCTGACTGGAGGCACGATAGGCATCCCGGTGGAAAATATCCTCCCGCAGGAACGGTGTGGCACTCATAAAGCGGGTGCCGTGACCCAGCTTGTAGGCGTGGCGGCCACTGCCCAGGGTTTTGGCAATCTCGTGGGAGGTGACCACCAGTGCGCCGCCGCCGTCGGCCAGCAGGTTGCACTCTTTGGCGTGCAGCGGTGTGCTGATGACGCGGGAGTTCAACACATCGTCGAGGGTGATGGGTTTGCCGTAAAAAATCGAGTTGGGGTCCATCGCGGCCCAGGCGCGCAGGGACACAGTGATGGCGGCCATCTGTTCCTCTGTGGCCCCGGTCTCGTACATATAGCGGTTGGTGATCAATCCCATGGAGCCGTTAAAGGTCACACCCCAGGGGTATTCCCACTGTTTATCCAGCGGTGCGGTAGCAAAAAAGTTGATCAGATCGGCGGGTGGAATATCCGACTGCACCGTGGTGTGGGGGATCAACACAAACTTGGCTTGACCCGAATCGATCATCTCCTGCGCCAGGCGCAAACAGTTGGTGGTGGAAGCGCCGCCGGCATTGGTAATACAAATATCACGGCAACCTTTGAGACCCAGCACTTCGGGAATCTTGCCGAGTGCCATATCGTTTTGCATATCGGGTTGCGCCATGGGGTTGGGGGAGATGACCGCGTGAATGTCATCTTTATCGATACCGGCATCGCGCACGGCGTCAATACAGACATCCAGCAGAATGTCCCAGCGCGTGCGTTGGGGATCCCGTTTGGTGGGTACTTCGGCAATGCCGACTATGGCCAGGCCTTTGCTCATCTATTTGCCTCCTTAAAGGGACTACTATTTAGCTGCCAGTTCACATTATCTGCGACAGGGGCTGATACCCTGTTATCATTTGCTGCAGTGACTGTGTCTAAAAGGGTTTGTTTTAACGGGTTTAGAACGCGGGTACCCCCAGCAAGGCGCGCCCGATCAACAGTTTTTGAATCTCGGTGGTGCCTTCGGTAAAGGGAAATACCCGCACCGCACGCTGCATATACTCCACGGCAAACTCCCGGGTGATACCGTTGCCGCCGTGGATCTGCACCGCATCGTTGACAATCTCACAGGCGAGTTCTGTGCCAAACCATTTGGACATGGCGCTGGAGACATCGCTGCGGACCTTGTTGTCGATATTGTCGAGGGCGCGGAACGCCAGCAGCTTGCCCGCTTCCAGCTTAGTGGCCATCTCCGCAATCTTAGCCTGTATCAATTGGTGGCCGGCAATGGGTTTGCTGTATTGCGTGCGCTCCAGGGAATAATTAATCGCTTCATCTAGCGCCGCCTGGCCAATGCCCAGGGCCATCAGTGCCACCAGCGGACGGGACGAGGCCAACAGGGTGAGCAGGGTTTTTAACGCTTCACCCGGTTGTACCAGCATATTTTCGGCAGGTACACGAACATCGTCGAAAAACAGCTGTGCGGTGGATTGGCTGTTGAGGGCGGTTTTGTGGATGTTGGTGGACTCGTAGCCGTGTTCGCGGTCGACGAGAAACAGCGTTAAACCGCCGACCGGGTCAGGGTTAACCCGCGTCAGACAAATGGTAAAGTCGGAATAATCACCGCTGGAGATCCACATTTTTTCGCCATTGAGCACATAGCTGTCGCCGTCTTGCCTGGCCCGGCAGTTGACGGCCGTGACCTCGGAACCGGCGCCCGGTTCACTCATAGCGACACAACCGATCTTTTCGCCGGCGGCCAATGGTTTGAGGTATTTTTCTTTCAGGGCTTCCGGTGCGATCGACATCAACTTGCCGGCCGTCATTTGAATGAGAACTGTAATGGCTATGTCGGGAGAGATTCTGGCCAGCTCGTGCTGCAGTAACCCAATGGTTACGGCATCTAGGTCAAAACCGCCGTAAGCTTCGGGGATAGGGCCATTGCCGAGCCCAAAGTCGAGCAGCTGCTTGAGGATGTTTTTCATCTCCGCTTTGGGAATCAGTTGGTCCTTGTATCGTTCGGCGATGGGTTTGATCTCTGCCTGCAAAAACTTTCGCAGCGAGTCGATCATTATCTGTTGCTCTTCGCTAATGCCAAATTCCATAGTCTTACTTCTCACTAGTTAACGGGACGTTTTGTTTTAAAGCCAGTAGAAAACACCGGCCAGAACCAGTGCGGCGATCAAGGCGGTTTCGGAAACCACCAGAAAAACCGGTTTCCAACCAACATCGTAAACATCTTTAAGGGATGTCTTGATACCGATGGCGGCAATGGAGACCACAAGGCACCAACTGGAGGTGGACTGGATAGCGCTGTCGATGGATGCCGGAATCCAGCCCAGGTTTTTGATCAGTGCCAGTGCGAAAAAGCCGATTAAAAACCCCGGTACATAGGCGGTAAAACTCTTGGGGCGTGCCAGTTGTTGCTCACCCCTATGCCGGCTGTCCTGACAGCGGCTGATCAGGCAAAAGATCACCACGACCACCGGCAACAGCAGCGCCACCCGCAACAGTTTGACGTAGGTGGCGATGTTGCCCGCGTCGGGAGAGATGGAGAAGCCGGCACCCACTACCTGGGCGACGTCGTGAATGGAACCGCCGAGAAAAATACCGGCTTCCGTATCGGAGAGTCCCAAGGCTTCGATCAAGATGGGATATAGAATCATGGCCAGGGTACTGAGGGTAGTGACACTGACCACAGTCAGTACAAACTCTTTATCGGCAGACTTGCGTTCGGGCAGTACGCTGGAGACTGCTGCGGCCGCAGAGACGCCGCATATAGCCACAGAAGCGCCACTCAAGATGCCCAGGTTGCGGCTCAGACCGAGGCAACGCGCCATACAAACGCCAAACACAATGGTGGTGACAAGGGCGCCGGCAACCAGCACCGGTGTTTTCAGTCCGAGGGAGAGGATGTCGGCCGTGGCGATGCGCACGCCAAGAAACGCTACCCCAATGCGTAGCAAATTGCGGGCGCAGAATTCCAACCCGGGACGGAACTGATCAACATGGTAGAGAAAGTGTGTCGAGAGGCCCATCAGCAATGCAAATAGCATCACCGGCGCCTGGTAGTTGCTGGCCAAGGTCTGGGCGGCGATAGCGGTAAACACACACACCATAATGCCGGGATAGTATTGAGAGACCTCCTCCCATTTGGCGAAACTAAAGTCCGCGATTTTGGTGTGTCTCAGCTTGGACTCATCGGGTGGAATGCTGTTGGTTGCCTTATTGATAACGTTGGGCATAATGACTCGATCGGCTTGTTATAACTGAAAAAGATTAGTTTATGATTAAAAATTCTACCCAGGTTGCGATAAGAGGGTCGGTCATATCGTGCATTCCGGTGTGCAAATTGGGCGTCTATTCCGGCCAGTAGCGGACGATAAAATTGCCTAACGTAAGTGGTGCAACCTCGCCGACGGCGGTCCAGGTGAAGTTGTAGTGAACGGCGAAACCCTGCTCCCGGGATTCGATGCGGTCGACGTCAAACGTCAGCACAATTTGGGTGTTCGCCTTCAGGGGTTTGAGTATGCGAAACCGGTCGGTGCCCAGGAACAGGGCCTTGAGGTTACGCAATTCCACATTGTCGAAATACACCGAATGCAGCAATGCCGCCGTAAACATGCCGGGCGCGACAATGGCGCCAAAGGGGGAGTCTTTGCAACGTTCGGCGTCAAAGTGAAACCAGTCCATCTGGTTAACCGAGCGGCAAAACTGCTGAATCATTTCGGTGCTCACGGTGAGGGGGGCAGAAATAAAGAGGGTTTTTCCGGTGTAGATCTCAAAATCCGCTTGGCTGTTAATAATTACTTTTTTTGTCATAACTGGCTCTGTCGCTAATTCAGGTGCAATGTTCCAGGTTAAACTCTTCGCTGAGTTGCTGGCTCCAAAGCGCGATGCGCTCCTGTGTCAGGTCTTCCTGGTTGTGTTCATCGATGGCTAGGCCCACAAAATGCCCCTCATCGGCCAGCAATGCTTTTGAGGATTGAAAGTCGTAGTCGTGGTCGGGCCAGTAACCGATCACGTGGCCTTGTGCGGCGGTGACTGCCTGGTAGATGATGCCCATGGCATCCAGAAAAAAGTCCGCATAGGTCACCTGGTCACCCAGGCCAAACAGCGCTACCGTTTTGCCGTTGAAGTCAATGGCTTGAAACTCTTCCCAGAAGTCTTCCCAGTCTGATTGCATCTGGCCAAAAAACCAGGTGGGAGCGCCGAGTATGATCCTGTCGTATTGAGAGAAATCCTCTGCCGAGGCATGTGCCAGGTCAATAATATCGACCAGCTCTTCGCTCAGGTGCAGGGCAATCAGTTCGGCCACATTGGCGGTATTGCCCTCATCCGAGCCGTAAAATAAGCCGATTTTTTTCATGGTGATCTCATTATGGCTAAGAGCCGTCCCTGGCCCGTGGGTGTTACCGCTCGTTTTCGATACGTTTTTCCTCTTCGCTGACGGTTTCAAACAGATCGATATTGTCGTCCACCTGTACCGCCAGTGGGCGGCGCGTCATCTGCGCCGCTTCGTTGGTGGGCACCACATATTCCCACAGCTCGGCGGGCATGGCAGTACCGGCGGTGCGGCGGCGTAGGGCGTCGAAGGATGCTGTGTTTTCGTTGCTGATACAGTCATTGACTACAGCGGATTCAATGCCGGCGGAATCCTCCAGGGTGTTGGTGACGATCTCCACAAACTCCTGCCGGGCATCACGGACACTGGTTGTGCGAACACCTTCCTGTAGCAGGGGATCGGTTTGCGATGCTTCGCCAAACCAGTTAACGGCCAGGGACAAACGGTGGGGTAGTGCGGCAATCAGTTCCGCTTTTTCACTCTCAGTCAGCCCCTTGAGCCAGCCGTCGATATTCAGGCGATGGAAATAACCCTCTTCACCAAATTGCTCTACCATGGTGGCGATAGCCTGGTTGCTGCTGTTGCTAAACCCTTTGACCAGCTGCCAAATGGCGGCTTCGGCCAAAAATGCGGTCAATACAAAGTCTCCCCAACTGGTGGGTGCGGCATCGAGCATCTCCATATTGTGGATCTTGTCCACCGGACGGCCGAACTCCAGTTGCATCTCCGGCAACTTGAACACCTGCTCCATGTAGCGGAACAGCGCGCGGGTGTGGCCCAGCTCGTCGGCCGACATGGCGGCGAAGGCGGTGGCGTCGTTTAGGGTGCGGGCGTTCATCATCACTTTGATATACCAGTGACCCAAAACCCATTTGCTGTCGGCAATACACAGCAGTTCGCTCTTTAAGGCGTTGTTGCTCATAACTTTTCCTCGTTATCAATTAAGGTAGTGGCGTCGGCCGGTTGTGTTTAACAGGGTTTTTTGTGTTCCCACTTCATCCAGCCAAATACCCCTTTACAGTCATCACACTGGTACAAAATTTCTGACACCGTGCCGCCAAAGGGACTGGTAACATGGGTGTTTTGGGATTTGCACCAAGTGCACGCCACATGGCCGTTGTACTCGGCAGCGAAGGTTTTACGTGGACCAAACTTTTTGTTGTCAGTGTTTGCTGTGTTCATCAGGCGAATCCTATTTTTCCTACTTCGCGGTTGCCGATCACTACAGCAATGGCGTCGGAAGGGGTCAGGCACAATTCCACATAGGGTTTCTCGGAATACATCATTCGGGCTTGCGCTACGGCGACATCGGCGTTGGCGGCATAGATGCAGCCGAGGTGTGAGAGGGAGGCATCGGCCTTGATACGACCAAAGACTTCATAAGCGTTGACGCTTTCGCGTACTGGGGCTTTTTTGATAACCGTCATAGTGTTTTTCCCATTCGTTAGTGTTAGATTCGGTAGCCGTGTGTCAGCGCATTGTCTTTGGCGGCCTGGGACATCTCCGAGCGATCCCAGGGTTTGCTCCAGTCCAGTACCGTGCGCACGGATTTCACACCGGGCAGGGCGCCAACCGTTTTTTGCACGTCGTTTTCCATCACTTTCAACGCCGGGCAGCCGGAACAGGGCAGGGCCATGCCGATCAACACATCGCCTTCGGCGGAGATGTCGATTTGGCGAATCATGCCCATATCGTTGAGGCTGACGTTCATGTGTGGATCGATCACATCGTTCAGTGATTCGCGAATGCGCGACTCCATGGTCGGGATCAATTCTACGACTGCCATAACTTGTCTCCCCACTCTTCAACTTGCAGGCGTTCATAACAGGCCGGGCGCATGGGGCCGCCGTCTTTCAGGCCCTGGACAAACTTGTCCCAAGTGGTGGTTTTGCCGGTCCAGCGATCTTCCGGTGTGTACTCAGCCGGGAAGGGGCCGTTGTAAACGTATTTTTTCTGTTCTTCGTCATAGTGCGCCGGAACTTTAAAGCCAATCTTTGCCGCAAATTTACAGGCGTTTTGCAGCCACTTTTCACGCATCGTGTCATTGGTCCATTTGCGCACTCCATAAGTCAGCTGGTCCGGCTGGCCTTTGAGATGGTCCGGACGGCCGTACCAGTGATAACCCCAGGGGAACAGCCAGTCCACAGCCTTTTGCACGGCGGCGCGGGTTTCTTCACTCTGGTTCCAGTAGTACTCCACCCACATAGCGCCGTGGCGGTAGTGGAAGGCCTCTTCAAAATTCACCTTGCGCAGGGCGCGGCGGTAGGGCGCGAAGCTGCAGTGCAGTTCAATATCCCAAGTGGTGTAGCGGCCGGAGCGATCCAGCAGGGATTGCGCTGTCACAAACTCGATGTAACTCTCCAGCTCATGCTCTAGAATCGGCAATGATATGTAGTGCTTGGGATCGCGCTCAAACGCTTCCTTTTGCATGTTAAAACCAAAGCGTTCCAGCAGCATGCCCTGCTGGTGGGCATGGCCCACTTCGTCCTGGATACTGCCGGACACGGCGATCTTGGCGCCCAGGTCGGGGCAGGTGGGGTAGGCGGTGTGAGCCCAAGTGAGTACAGTCACCTCACTGGTGGCGGCAATGTTGAGGGTGCGTTCCAGCACCGCGCGGTAGCGGGGTGTCAGGTCCGCCATGTCTTCAATCAATTCGCCGTTGTTAATTCGCTCCAATAACGCCGCTTCTGCGGCTTCCTCGGCGCTGGTAGGGGTTGTTTCGGCAACCTGGGGTGCAGTCATAGATCACTCCGTATTTTGTCAACATTAGCGAAGCCGGTTGGCGCATCGCTGCGGGGTTGTTCTACATACCGTACAGTCAGTATGTGTTTGGGTGGCGACTCCGTAGCCGTTGAAGTCGAGTTTGATTATAGGGAGAGGAGCGATTTTGCCGGTAGGCAAATTGGGCATTGATTGCCGTCAATTAGTGCACAATTTCTAGGGTTTAATTGATGCTTGTGGATGGGCAATAAACGGTTAAGCCGCCTGTAATCCTTGCAGCATAAATCGCCGACTGATCTGCGCCAGTGCTCTGCCGTCCAGTGACTTGCCACGGCGAAACCATTCCAGTAATAGACCTTCGGTCATTGCGACGATCACCGTGGCCTGCTCCTGTGCTGGCAAAGTCTGGCAGATAGTACCCTCTTGTTGTCCCTGCACAATAACCCGCTCAATTTCCCGATAGATAATGTTGTAACGGTTGCCAATAAGTTTTTTGATCGAGTCTTCGCGACCGCTAAATTCCAGAGAGATTAAAATCGGCAACAGCAGCAGCTCCAATTCCCCTTCACCGCTGGTTTGTGCTAGGTGATTGGTGTACATCACCAACTGCTCGGCGGCGCTGGTATCGGCGGCGCGCATGGATGCAAAGATGGGCATCATTAACTGCTCTTGAGATTGCTCAATCAGCTTTATCAGCAACTCTCCCTTGTTTTTAAAATAGAAATAGACCGCACCCTTGGTCAACTTGGCCTGCTTGGCAATCGCATCCATGGTGGTAGCACCAAAACCCTGGGCGACAAACAGGTGTCGCGCCGCGTTAAGCACGGAATCCATGCTAGCGCGGCGGCGGGCTTCGTTGGAGCGTCTGGAATTGTCGTTAGCCATGGTTGATCCTCTGGTAGCGGTATACGCCGTTGTGGTCAAGGGTGCGCGTTACCAGGCCTCTGCCCAATAAACAGTGAAAGTGTGCCATGCTTTCGCCAATCGCCATGATCAGGTTTTTGCGGGTGATTGGGCTGTGAAAGAGGATGGGGAAGGCGTCTATGGCCGAGCGCGGCTGATCGCAAAACGCCAGTAGCTTATTCAGGTCGTGTTCGTGCTCTTCGATCATCTGTCCGAAGCGGGTGAGTGCGCCGATAAAAGGTTTGCCGTGAGCGGGCAATACCAAGGTGTCGTGATTCAGCTTGCTGTTCAAGCGGTGACAACTGTCAATCCACTCCTGCAGGGGGTTGGCTTTGGGTTCCGTGGGACGCACACTGACATTGGAGGAGATAGTGGGCAACAACTGATCACCGGAGATAAATACATTGAGGGTCTCAGAGTAAAGGCAGACATGCTCTACCGAATGGCCATAACCCATCAACACCCGCCAGCGATGTTCACCGATGGTGATCTCATCACCCTCGCGCAGGTTGACAAAGCTGTGGGGCAGTGCGCGCACATGTTTGCCAAAGCCCCCGAATTGCGCGTTGTACATTTCAATCTGATCGTCATCGAATCCCGCACTGCGGTAAAACTGCAGCGCTTCTTCCGGTGCATCCTCATGGCTGTAACTTAGCAGGTGTTGGCAGCTCAGGTAATCGGCGCGGGACATCAATAGTTCCGCTTTGCAGCGTTTGCTCAGCCAGCCTGCTAGTCCAATATGGTCCGGGTGCATATGGGTAACCACAATACGTTTGATAGGCCGGTTGTCACCCTGTTGGCGATACAGCTGTTGCCAGAGTTCAATGGTCTCATCATTGGCAACGCCGGTATCTACCAGCGTCCAGCTATCCCCGTCTTCCAGCATCCACAGGTTGATGTGATCCAGTGCAAAGGGCAATGGCATACGCAGCCAATGAATGCCGGGGGCCACCTGTTGCAGGGTGCCGATTTCCGGTTTTTTCTCAAAGGGGTGGTGTAGCAAATGGTTGCTTCTATCGGCTTTGCCCATGAGTCATTCCGTGTAACTGTTGGTGTTTGTCTGTGTGATTGACAGTAGAACTATACCTGTAGCCCGGCACAGAGGAGTTATCAAAGCAGGCAAACCAACAGGGATATTAGGCCAAAGTTTATCTTGAAATCGTATAAATAGACCGTAAATTTAAGTGATTTCGGTATAAGCAGGGGATATTGTTAATGGAGGCAGCGTCTGCTACGGGCAAATCAGGCCAGCTTCGATAAGTCGAGGTGCCGAATATGCTTACCGGAATTGCATTGACCTAGATCATAATTAATCGCGAAAGTCAGCGAAAGTTGACTGGATGATGTTTTAACTATCTATCACGCAATAACGAGAATGATAAAGAGAGAAAGAGCGATTAGATTATGACTGCAAACTCTATGATCAAACCGATAAAGAACCCACTGGCTGTGGCCGTTACCGCCCTGTGTTACACCCTGGGCTCAGGACTCACACAGGCGGAAGATTTTGTCCTGGACGAGATAGTGGTAACCGCCACCAAGCGGGCAGCTAGCGCACAGGATATTCCCATGTCGATCGAAGCCGTATCTGGCGAGAAGCTGGAACAGCAGGGCATTTCTAACTTTGAAGATTTATCCTCGACCATTCCCAATTTCAGCGTCGGAGAGGGCATTGCGACCACCAAAGTGGTGATGCGTGGTATGGGCTCCGGTGATAACCGCGGATTTGAACAGTCTGTCGGCATGTTTATTGATGGCGTCTATATGCCGCGCAGCCGACAGTACATTGCCCCGTTTACCGATGTGGATCGCGTGGAGGTATTGCGCGGGCCCCAGGCAGTGATGTTCGGTTTGAATGCCACTGCCGGTTCCATCAGCGTGATTTCTGCCAAAACCAATCCGGGTGACGAGTTTCATGCGGAGTTAACCGCAGAATATGAACTGGAATACCAAGGGGTGACGACCACCACGGTGCTGGGAGGTTCGCCCACCGAGTCTTTGGGGATTCGGTTGGTGTATCAAAACCGTGATAGTGGTAAGGGGGTGGTAGAGAATACCTTTACCGGCGATGAAGACGGTGAAGTGGCCAGTGAAAATATTCGCTTGACAACGGTCTGGAACCCGGTGAGTGACCTTACCGTGACCACCAAGCTCGAATACGCTGAATTTGAGCAGGACGGCTCTATCGGCGAAATCTTTGGCCCCGCTGGCGACATGTGGGACGGCGACGGCAAGTTAAACTGGAAAAACGCCACTGACGCCAGTAGCTTATATCTGATGACCAACAACAGCCCTGGGCAGTATGTGCGCAGCAAAAATGCGGTAGTCAATATGGACTATGCATTGGGAGAGCATACCCTAACCGCCGTAGTGGGTTACTCCGATTTTGAATACCTGTTGGCCACGGATTTGGATACCACCGCTTCCAATCTGGGCTTTGGGCTGGACGCCTCTATTGACGAAACCTACGAGCAAGAAAGTTTAGAACTGCGCTGGACTTCACCGGCGGGGGAAACGTTGGAATATATTGCTGGGGTCTATTATCAAACCTCCGATAACTGGCAGTACCAGCCCAATGTATTTGATTTTACGGCGGCAGGTATTTACCAGTCCAATGAATCCAATCTACAGGCGGATTTGTGGTCGGCTTTTGCGTCCGCGACCTGGAACATCACGGAAAGTCTGCGGTTGATTGGTGGCGTGCGTTATACCGATGAAGACAAAGACTGGTCTGGCCCCGCGGAATGTTTTACCTTGTTGCCGGATGCCGACGGCAATCTGCAAATTAATATGGTGATTCAGCCGGCGGTGCTGGGGCTGGATTCCCTGTGCCCCAACCCCATGATCCGCCCAGACGCTGCACGCAACTCCACCAATGTTATGCCAGAGCTGGTCCTTCAATGGGATCTGAACGAAGATATTATGCTCTACGGTAAACTGGGCAAGAGCGCCAAGGCCGGCGGCTTTACCACTGGCGGGGTTGAGTTCGACGACGAGTCGGTACTGGGCCTAGAGCTGGGCATGAAGTCCAAGCTATTAAACGGTGCGGCCGAATTTAACGTGACGTTATTCCGCAATGAATTTGACGATCTGCAGTTAAACAGCTTTACCAACGATACACCACCGGTGGCCGTAACCTCCAATGCCGGCAGCTCTCTCAGTCAGGGGCTTGAGCTGGATGGGCGTTGGGCAGTGACCGAGTGGCTTATGTTGAGCGGTTCAGCGGCTTACCTGGATGCGGAGTACGATGAGTTCGAACGCGGTCCCTGTCCGGTGGGGGTTGCAACCCCCTGTGACCTCAGTGGAGCGGATATGCCTTTTGCGGCCGAATTTTCCGGCAATCTGGGGGCGGATATGACCTTCGCTGTGAATGACGCCATCGACTTTAATGCGGGTGTCACCGTGACCTATAGCGATGAGTATTTTACCGATGGCGCCCTTAACCCGGTCGGTTTGCAGGATTCCTGGACCAAAGTGTCAGCGCGTCTTGGTTTGGAGTCTGCCGATGACAGTTGGAGTCTGGCTCTGATTGGCAAAAACCTGACCGAAGAGGCAGTGTTAAATACTACTCAACCGCTGGCCGGTCGCTTCCTGGGTTATATCGGTGCGCCCCGAACCGTGACGCTGCAGGGAACCTATCGCTTTTAAGCGAAACTGACCTTTCGCAAGGCCTTGGCCGCCCGGGGTAGCAGAGTTACCTTGGGCGGCTGTTTTTATAGCGGGAGCAAAATACTGGTGGAGGAAGCACAATGAGAACCTGGATGCTGCTGTATAGTTTGCTTTGCCTGGTTGCTACCGCTTCGGTAGTCGCGGCTCAAATGTCGGTTGATACAGAGGTTGTTTTTGACGGTTGGCAGCGCAACTCAGTCTATATCTCTGTGCACGATGGTACCCGCCTTGCGCTTGATTTCTATCGCCCCACCCGACAGGGGCAATTACATCAAAAACCCTTGCCGGTAGTCTGGCGTTTCACGCCTTACGGGCGTTACCCGCAAAAAGAAACCAACAATCCTAATGCGTTGCCGCAAGGAGGGGCAGGCATCAATGGCCCCAAAGCGTTTGCCCATTTGCTGCGCCAGGGGTATGTGGTGGCCCAAGCCGATGTGAGAGGTTACGCCGCTTCTTTTGGTTCGAACCGACTCTGGCTGGGGCCACAGGAGGGAAGGGACGCCTACGATATTACCGAGTGGTTGGCTGCCCAGCCCTGGAGTGACGGCAATATCGGCATGATGGGACTCTCCTACCTGGCTTCGGTGCAATATCTGGCCGCCGCCGAAAAACCACCCCATTTAAAAGCGATTTTTGCCGCCATGGGGCAGTTTGATCACTACAGCACCTTTCTTATCAATGGCATTTTCCGGGCCGACCTGCCGGCTTGGTGGCGCTTGATTCGCGCGCAGCTGGATCTGGGGCAGGGCACACCCGTAGCTGCCGATGCTGATGGGACCTTGCTGCAAGCCGCTGTGCGCGAACACTTTTGGAACCGGGATATTTTCGACCAGATGCGCTCGCTGGAGTTTCGCGACGATAGCGACAGCTGGGACAAGCGTCAAATCCATTTGCAGGCCAGCCCCTGGACACGATTAAAAGCGATTGAAGAATCGGGGGTGGCGATCTACCACTTTACCGGTTGGTTTGATGCCTACGGCAAACACCAGCTGTTGTATTTTGCCAATTTGAAAAACCCGCAAAAAATCCTGCTTGGCCCCTACTTCCACAAGGATCATTTTGGCATCGATCTGTTCGCCGAAGCGCAACGGTGGTTTGACTACTGGTTGAAGGGGCAGGATAACGGCATTATGGCGGAGCCGCCAGTACGCTATTTTGTGGTGGGCGAAGCGCCGGAGAGCGGTTGGAAAACCGCCCAGCGGTGGCCTTTACCAAACGAACAGCGCAACACCTATTATTTCTCCGACGGCCCGTCTGGCAGTATTGAGTCCGTTAATGATGGTGGCTTAAGCCTCGATAGTCCCGCATATGGGTTGGAAAAAGATAGTTATTCGGTGGACTATACGCTGTCGCTTGGGGCCTACGTGGCGAGAAACAACGGTACTATGCGGCGATGTGATAACAAAACCGACGTTGAGCCCACCTGCTACCGGAATGCAGGTTACCCCGATCTGTCGCAAAGCTACGATGTCAAGGCGCTGACCTATACCAGTCCACCCTTAACCGAAGCAACTACTATTGCAGGCCACCCGCTGGTGCGGTTTTGGGCCAGTGCCAGCACCCCGGATGCGGATTTTTTTGTGGTGTTGGAAGAAGTGGATTCCCATGGTCGATCGCATTTTGTGACAGATAATGCGATTCGTGCGTCCCACCGCACCATTAACGTAGCGCCGTTTAATCATCTCAACCTGCCTTGGTTGGGGCATTACCGGAAAGATGCTAAAAACCTTGGCCCGCAACCAGCCGAAATCGTGTTGGACCTAAAGCCGGTGGCCAACCTGTTTGAAGCGGGGCATCGCATTCGCGTCACCATTGCGGGAGCAGATGTCGAGAGCGGTGCGGCCCCCTGGGAGCAGGTGGCACGGGAGATAACGCTCTATCACGGGCAAACCTATCCCTCCAGCATTGAGCTGCCGGTGATACCCTAGTTTTTATTGGTTAGCCTCAGGTTTCCAGCACTGGATCACTGGGGGAATACTTCTGCCGATAGGCGCTGGGTGCCAAGCCGGTCCAGTGTTTAAACGCGCGGGAAAAGTTGCTGCAGTCGGAAAATCCCAGCAGATAGCCGATTTCACTCACTGACATGGTGGCTTGCTGCATATACTGCTCCGCCAGCTCCTGCCGGGTGTTGTCCAGCGTCTCCTGGTAGTTGGTGCCCAGCTCATTCAGTCGCTTGTGCAATGATCGGACACTCATATTCAGGGCTCGGGCCACTTTTTCCTTACTGCAGTCGCCGGCGGGCAGGTATTCAATCAGTTTGGACCTGACCTTGCTAATCAGGTTGGTGTGTTCCATCTGGTTCAGGTAGTTCGCCACTACCTGGTCGTTTTGTATCGCAAATTCGCTATTGGCAGCGGGGAGTGGACGGTCCAGATCGGCCGGATTCAGGTATAGGGTGTAAGTCGCGGCAGAAAACTGAATCGGTGCCTTAAAGAAATTCTGGTAAAGGGCGGCTTCCTGCTCCGTGGGTGTGTGAGGAATATCGACGCTTACAGGGGCATAGTCGGGGCGGTACATCAAGCGAATCAGTTTGAGGACAAAGGCGATGGTGCCGTCTAGAAAGATGCGGTTTATTTCGTTGCTCCCCATTTCGGTTACGGCTTGTACGGTGAGGTTGCAGCTATCTTCCTCCTCCTGAAAAAGAACGATTTCGTTGGTGGTGATAAAAGAGAAGTAGCGTTCCAGGCGTTTGAAAAAGGACCGGAGATTACTGCTCGACAGCAGGGCAAGCCCCAAGGCGTGGTAGCTGGTGGGATGCACAAATTCGGCGAATTTGAGCCCAAAACAGGGATCGCCGGACTTCTCTTTGACCACTTCGATCAGCCGCAGCATGGCCTTGATGGAAATACGAGAGTCGGGTTTTATGGCTTTTTGAAACTCGATGCCCGCTTGTTGGAAGACCTCCTCGGCATTCACGCCGTAGGATTCCAGGGTCTGCCCTATGACCACCAGGGTTCCGCCAAAGCTGGAAGTGTCTCCCTTGTACATACCTGCTCCCGTCTTCAGTAATGCTTATCTTAAGATTAGTACGGCTCAGACTAATCCGAACGCCTATTTTAAAACGGCTGGTTAGGGTGCAGTTAACTTCGAGTGTCTTGTTAATAGTGCCTTGGCGTGATGCCGACTATAATTTTTGACTAAGGTAATTTAACTGCTCTGTTATTATAGCAAGTGATTCTAACAATGGAGAAGAGTGCGACCCAAGATGTCCAGGGGAGAGGAGAGAAAATGCTTGGGTCGCAGCAAAACAGGATGTTGTTATCAAATGAACAGACAGCGTTTGTTAGAGGGAGTGCAGCAATTGTGCCAGGCGTTGTATCCCCTCTTTGATTTTGTCCTCTGTCATCTGGGAATAACTGAGTCGAATATTGCTGGTGTTAACGCCGGTGGCGAAGGCCGATTCCCCGGGCACATAGGCAACCTTGGCTTCTTCGACCGCGCGGCTAAACAGTTGGGTGGTATTTACGCCGGGCACACTGATCCAGCTGAAAAAACCGCCCAGGGGCAGTGTAAATTTGATATGGTTGGGGAACTCCGCCTCCATGGTGGCCAGGGCGGCGTCGCGTCGGCTTTTGTAAATGGCACTGATATTTTTAATGTGTGCCTCCAGGTCATTGTCCCGCAGGTAGATGGCCAGCTGCCATTGGGCGGTGGTGCCGGCCTGGAAGTCCGACGCTTCTTTCAGTGTTCGGTATTTGCTGAGAATCTCTTCATTGGCGGAGACCCAGCCAATGCGTAACCCGGGTGAAAGAATTTTGGAAAACGAACCCAGGTAGATCACCAGTCCTTTGCGGTCAAAGCTTTTTATCGCCGGCAGCCGGTCACCGTCAAACCGAATTTCGTTATAGGGGCTATCTTCAATAATCAAGGTATTGTATTGCTCCGCCAGTGCCATCAAGCGTTTGCGCCGTTCAAGACTCATGGTGATGCCGGTGGGGTTTTGAAACTCCGGCACCGTGTAGATAAATTTGGCCTGGGGATTAGCCTGCAGGGCCTTTTCCAGCGCGTCCATTTCCATACCATGGTCATCCATGGGCACGGTGACGTAGTTGGGGCGGTAGAGGTTAAAGGAGTTCAGTGCGCCGAGATAGGTGGGATCTTCACAAATAATGGTATCACCCTCGTCCAAAAACAGGCGTGCCGCATAGTCGATCCCCTGCTGGGATCCGCTCAGCACCTGTATATCTTCCGGGCCTGCTTGCACACCTGCCGGCGCCATGCGATCACGGGCAATCCCCTCCCGCAGGGGCAAAATACCGTCGGCCACATCATAGGCCATAATGGCCTTGCCCCGTTCAGCAAAGGCGGTATCGGAAGCCTGCCGAAAGTCCTCTACCGGATACAGCTCCGGGGCCGGCGCACCCCCGGCAAACGAGATGATGTTGGGATTGACCGCGGCGGCAAACATCTCCTTGATAAAGTCAGAGCCATAATTCTCCATGCGCTTGGAATAAGGGATACCCATTAAAAACACCTCTCATTTTAAACTGCTGCCTTTGGCAGGCTTCCGGCGGATTCATGTTGATACAGGAGGACTATAAGCCCTAATGGTGCCAGCGCCGTTATCAATGCAGGCTTGGGGAGTAGTCAGAAAAGGACTGACTGTTAAGGCGATGAAAAGCCATCAATCCGATGTTCATATTTGCACATTGCTGTGGGGCATTTTCAGTGCGTTAAATTAATTTGCTTAAAAATCAAAGGGCTAGCCAAACATAGTTGTTGGTACAGCGTTTGCTGTTATTAACCGATGTCTTTACTCAGTTCTATTTCCCTGACAGAGGATCACTGCATGGACTTTGATTTAACCTATGAGCAACAGGCCATGGCGGACACTGCGCTGGATGTCGCCCAGAAATATGGCCCGGACTACTGGTATGAAAAAGATGAGCAACAGAGCTTCCCCCGTGAGTTTATCGATGAGATCGGCGAGCTCGGCTTCTTTGGCTTGCCGATTCCGGAAGCCTACGGCGGTGTCGGTACCGGGTTGACCGAGATGGCACTGGTGATGGAGGCCATGTGTCGCGGCGGCGGTGGCGGTGGACCGGCCCTGGGGTATCTGTTTGGGGCATTGGGCGCGGTATCGATTTTGGCGCACGGGAATGAAGCGCAAAAGCAGCACTATCTGCCGTTGGTGGCTCAGGGCAAACTGATGGTGGCCTTTGGCCTGTCGGAGCCGGATGCCGGTACCAATAGCCTCAATATTCGCACCTTCGCCCAGCGCCATGGCGACGACTATGTGATCAACGGCAACAAATGGTTTAATACCAACTTTGAGGAGTCGGGTGCGATTATGCTGGTCACCCGCACAACCAAAAAGGAAGCAGTAAAAAACAAGGCAGAAGGCATTTCCATGTTCCTGGTAGATCTGCCGGCCAAAGGTATCAGTGCCAGTCCAACCCCCAAGCACGGTTTTAACTATTACAAATCCTATGACCTGGCGATTGAGGAGCTGCGTGTTTCCAAAAATTGCCTGATGGGCGAGGAGGGGCGCGGTTTTTACAATATGCTGGGTACCCTCAACCCCGAGAGGATTCTGGTGGCCGCCGGTGCGATAGGCACCGGTCGCATTGCCATTCGGCACGCGGTGGACTACGCCAAGGAACGTCAGGTGTTTGGCCAGCCCATCGGTGCCCATCAGGCAGTGCAGCATCCCTTGGCGGTGGCTTACGCCAAACTGGAGACCGCCTGGTTGGCTGTGATCAAGGCCGCGGCCATGCACGATCAGGGCAAGTCTGCCAAGGACGTCGGGGACCTCGCCAATATGGCCAAGTACCTGTCGGTGGAGGCCAGTATTGAAGCGGTGCACTCTGCCATGCAGACCCTGGGTGGGGCGGGTTTTGCCAAGGAGTACCATATCGAACGCTGGTGGCGGGAGGTGCAGCTGTTCCGCCTGGCGCCCATCACCCAGCAGATGACTTTGAACTATCTGGGTGAGCATGTATTGGGCCTGCCGCGCTCTTATTGAGGTTCTCACCAGTACTGCGCCAGCGAATGTCTATAGGCTAAGCTAGTCTATAGACAATCTTCTAAGAGTTTTCCTAGAATTGGGAAGCATATTCCACTGCAAGGCAGCGATTCTTGTCCGACCCGGAGTCCAGCCCTGACCAGCCTTGAAAAGGAGCTCTGTGTAACCCCTATGCTGAAAAACGATTCGACCAGCTTTAAAGGCAATATGGCCATAATTTCTCAAACGCTGGAGTCCTATGGGGTTAACGCGGACGACATACTGGGGCAGGTGGGAATTGATGGCGTCAAGGTCCTCGATAGTAACAATCGAGTTTCGGTGGATGCTGTGGATAAAGTCATATGCTTTGCCATTGAAGTGACTGGCGACCCCACATTTGGTTTACGTTTTTCTGACTATATCCACCCCGCTTCCTATCATGCCCTAAGCATGGCATTGATGTGCAGTAGTACCTTGCGGGACTTTTGTCAACGGCTAGAACGGTATTTTGCCCTGATTACGACGGCGGAAAAAACCGAGTTTGTGGCGGGGAAAAACGTTGCGTATTTAACCTCCTGTCCCCTGTTCGAATATCGGGAAGCCGCCCGGCGTGTCCATGCGGACGCCTGGGCCGCGGTGATGATAAAGTTGATTCGCATGGTTTATCAGCCGAACTATAGCCCGCAAAAAGTCGAGCTGATGTGGCCGGCGCCCAGCGGATATGAAGACAAGTATACACAGTTTTTTGGCGTTCCCGTCGTGTTCGGGGCGGGAGCCAATGTGATCTATTTTGACCCAGCCGATCTCGATATACCCTTGCCGGCCTCTAATGCTGAACTAGCTCGCCAAAACGATAAAGTGGTGGTGGAGTTTCTGAACCGTATGAAAAAGGTGGATCTGCCCACGCAGGTTCACGCAAAGCTGATAGAATTTTTACCGTCCGGTGAATGCCGGCGGGAAAAGGTGGCAAAATCGCTAAATATGAGTGTGCGATCTTTCCACAGCAAGTTGGAACAGGCAGGCACCTCCTATCAAAAGCTACTGGATGATACCCGCAAGGAGCTCGCTGAGGACTATATCAAGAAGACGGACCTTTCAGTCAGTGAAATTGCCTATTTACTGGGTTTTACCGATGTGAGTAACTTTTCTCGTGCCTTTAAGCGTTGGGTGGGTACCTCACCGCGGGCTTACCGCGAAAGCTGTGGCACGACATCAGATCGAGACAACAGTCAGTAATTCACTGGAAAAAATAAAAGCGCCTAATAGAACCAATTTTTCACCCTTTAATGATAAGCAGGACTAGAGCTCTCTCCGTTATAGTGTGTTGTGGTAGTCACTGTGTACGAAGGGGGATCTATGAGCAAGAAAAACCGGGTTGTTCCCACAGCTACCCACTGGGGAAATTATCGGGTGGAAACTGACGGTCAGCAGATACTGGCTGTGCATCCCTACGAGGTTGATCGGGAACCAACCCCCATTGGCCAGTCGCTATTGGACGCCCTCGACGCGGATTGTCGTATCCCCCAGCCGATGGTGCGCGCCGGTTATCTCAAGGATCAGTGGCGCAGCGACGGCGCTGGGCGCGGCGTTGAGCCTTTTGTAGCAGTGTCCTGGGACCGTGCTCTCGACCTGGCGGCAGAGGCGCTGCGACGGGTGAGGCGCGAGTACAGCAACGACGCTATCTACGGCAGCTCCTACGGCTGGGCCAGTGCCGGGCGCTTTCACCACGCCCAGAGTCAGATTCACCGCTTTTTGAATCAGTTTGGCGGTTATACCACGTCGGTCAATACCTATTCCAGCGCCGCCGCCGAGGTGATTATCCAGCACGTGCTGGGTATCCCTTTTTTGAAACTGGTGCGCGAAGCGCCCACGCCGGAGGAGATAGCCAAGCACACCAAAACCCTGGTGTTGTTTGGCGGCGCGGCCCTGAAAAACACCCAAGTCAACGCCGGGGGCATCGGTGCCCATTCGGCCGAGGCCCAGTTGCTGCAGCTGAAAGCGGCCGGCGTTGAGGTGATCAATATCAGCCCCATTCAGGACGATGTGGGTGAGTTTCTCGACGCCGAGTGGCTGGCCTGTCGCCCGGGCAGTGATGTCGCCATTATGCTGGCCATCGCCTATACCCTGGTGCAGGACAACCTTTACAACCAGGCCTTTCTCGACCGCTATTGTGTGGGTTTTGACCAGTTTCTGCCTTATCTGAAGGGCGAACTTGATGGCCAACCCAAGGATGCCGACTGGGCCTCGGGCATCTCGGGTATCCCCTTTGACCTCATTCAGGACCTGGCGTGGCGACTGGCGGAAAATCGCAGCCTACTGGGGATCAGCTGGTCACTGCAGCGCCAGGCCTTTGGCGAGCAGAGCTACTGGATGATTACGGTACTGGGGGCCATGCTGGGCCAGATCGGTCTGCCCGGTGGCGGTGTGGCTTACGGCTATGGCTGCATCCACAATATGGGATTTGGGGGCCGCCGCATTCCGCCTTACAAAATGGGCGCGTTGGGCCAGGAGATCGGTGAGCGGGACCAGGGTTGCGCCAACCGGTTTATACCCGTCGCCCGACTGACCGATATGCTCAATAACCCCGGGGGCCATTTTGACTACAATGGCCAGCGGCTGACCTACCCGGATATCAAGGCGGTCTACTGGGCCGGCGGCAACCCCTTCCACCACCATCAGGACCTGAATGCCTTGCGCAAGGCCTGGGCCAAGCCCGAGACGGTGATCGTCAACGAGGCCTTCTGGACGGCGACGGCCCGCCACGCCGATATTGTTTTGCCCTGCACCACCATGCTGGAGCGCAACGATATCGGGGGCAGCAGTTACGACGGTTTTATCACGCCGATGCGCCAGGCGGTGGCGCGGTTTGCCGAGTCCCGTCACGACTACGATATATTCGCCGCGCTCGCTCAGCGGCTGGGGTTTGAGGAGAGCTTTACCGAAGGCCGCGACGAAATGGCCTGGGTGACGGCCATCTATGAGACTACCCGCGCCAAGGCGGCGGCCAAAGGGGTGGAACTGCCGGATTTTGATAGCTTCTGGCAGGGGGAGCAATTCTCAGTGACCGAACAGGTGACGGACGCCGTCTTTACCCTGGAGCGGTTCCGCCAGGCGCCCGAGCAATACCCGCTGAAAACACCCTCGGGGAAAATCGAGATCTTTTCCGAGACCATCGCCGGGTTTGATTACGCCGATTGTCAGGGGCATCCTCGCTGGTATAAGCGGGAGGAGTGGCTGGGCTCTGACCGTGTCAAACACTATCCGTTGCACCTGATCTCCAACCAGCCGAAAACCCGGCTACACAGTCAGTTCGATCACGGTATCACCAGCCGCCACCACAAGATCCAGCAGCGCGAGCGGGCACGGATCAATCCCGTGGAGGCCCGCAAGCGGGGCATTGCGGACGGGGATATTGTCCGGCTCTACAACGACCGGGGAAGTTGCCTGGCGGGGGTCGAACTCTCCGACAAGATTCGCGCCGGCGTTATCGAGCTGCCCACGGGTGCTTGGTTTGATCCGCTGAAGCTCGATGGTGAGCCACTGGAGGTCCATGGCAATCCCAATGTCCTGACGTTGGATCAAGGTACATCCCGCCTGGCGCAGGGGTGTACTGCCCATAGCTGTTTGGTGGAGGTGGAACGCTTTACCGGGGCCTTACCGCCAGTGACGGTATTTCGGCAACCGCCCGTGCTGGCTGGGGAGTAGGGTGCTTTCGCTGGCCTGTCAGTACTCCCAGGCGAGCTCCACGCCATAACTGCGCGGCGCTAACGCGGTCTCAAGCACAACCAGGCCGGGGGCGTTTGTCGTTTGGCCGCCTTTAAGCGTGTTGGTCAGGTTATTGCCAAATAAGGAGACGCGCCAACTATTGCTATTGGGGCTGTAAGAGAGACTTGCGTTATAGGTCTCCCTCCGCGCCACGGGAAAGCCTGTGTTGTCATCGGTGGCTTCGGCCTCGTCTTCGTAGCGATAATTGAGGCGCAAGGTAAGTGCGCCTGAGGCGACTGGCAGGCCGTAAATAATATCGAGGTTTCGAGTCCAAAGCGGCACAAAGGGCATCCGTGTGCCGTCAATTGGGGGTAAGCCCCCGCCCCGTGCAAAGTCCTGCAATTCGCTGTCGGTATAGCCAAGGGCGGCCTTCAGCAATAGGGCGTCAGCGACAAGATATTGGCCTTCCAGTTCGGCACCCTGTATCACCGCGGCGGCGGCGTTTGTCACTATCTGGGTGCCGTCACCCAGGACAACGGTGCGCTGTAGGTCATCAAACTCATTGTAAAAATAGGCGGCGTTCAGCCGCAGTCGGTTATCGAAAAAATCTCCTTTAAAGCCAATTTCGTAGGCGTCGACCGTTTCCTCGTTGTAGGGGCCAGGGACGATGGGTGCGGCCTGACGGATGTTGAAACCACCGCTGCGAAAACCTCGGGTCCAGGAACCGTAGAGCTGGAGGTCATTGCCGGGGAGCCACTGTAAACCGACTTTGGGCGTGAAGTTATTCCACCGTTTATCGTCATCGAAATTCGGCAGGCAGGTATCGAAGCTGATAAAACAGCCGGGACTGCTGGCCAACTGGGCAATCGCCGCCTCCTTCTTCTCCCTGGAGTAACGCCCCCCCAAGGTCAGGTTCCACTCGGGGGATATGGCGATATCGGTCTGCAGAAACAGACCCGCGACGGCGTGGTCGGTGTTGCTCAGGGTGTACCAATCGGGTTCGGCCAGGGAGCCAAGAAAGCGGTTTTCCCGGTAGTGGTAGCGCTGGTCAAAGTAGAAAACACCGGCCGTGAGATCCACGGTTTGGGAAAGTTTACCGGCATAGATAAACTCCTGGCTAAACTGCTCCTGCTCAATACCAGTATTCTGCACGTCGAACAGCGGCAGTTCGCTGCCGTCGAAATCGTTGGAGAGCCCGTGCTGTTCAAAGTCGCGCCAGGCGGTAATCGACTTAACAGCAGTGTCCTGCTTCCCCCATTCGATCTCCGCAATCGCGTGGCTCCAGCGGGAGGTTGCCCTGGGGTCGGCTACGCTGCTGGAGACCTCCTCATGGCGAGGACGCGCAAAAATCGTAACGCCGGCCGTTTTCAGGGTAGAGGGACTAAAGGCGTTGCCGGGAATATCGTGCACCCAGAGGGTGCCGGGGTCATCCTCACTCACGCCGTGCTCCGTCATCAGGGTCGCGGTGATAATTTCATTGGTATCCCAGACCAGTGTGGCGCGTGTTACGGTTTGGTCGATTTCGCCGTAATCTTCGCCGCCGGGTATCAGATTATCGAATTGATCATCGCGGCGTTTGTCGAAGACCGTCAGTTTGCCACGCAGGGCATCACTGGCAAGGGGACCGCTCGCCGAGAGCGCGATTTCCTGCCGCTGATCATTGCCCAGTATGCCTCTCGCCCTGAAGTGAAACTCTTCCGTCGGGCGACGGGTTCTGAGAATGACGGCACCGCCGGTAACATTGCGACCAAACAGGGTGCCTTGGGGGCCCCTTAAGATCTCAACGGCTTCCATATCAAAAGTATCTGTCACCAGCCCGGCAGCAATACCCAGGTACATGCCGTCCAGAAATATCCCTACCGCCGGGTCATCCGAGAGCACCGTGCCTGCGACACCCATACCGCGGATATAAAAATTGCCGTAGTTGGGAAAGGTGGCACTTTCCTTGAAAGTGGCATTGGGCACCGAGGCGGCGATATTGACCAGATCGGCCCCGAACAAAACGTCCAGTTGTTCGCCGGTAAAGGCTGAAACGGCCACCGGCACATCCTGCAGCTTCTCGGCTTCACTTTTCTTTCGAGCCGTGATGACTATCTCCTCAATCAGTGATCCGATGGGGCTCTGGGCGGGTAGGGCCTGGCCATAGGTTGGTGAATCCAAAATCAGTGCCGAGATCATCGGCAGCACGTGGTTAATACTTTTTTTCATATTTAGCCCTTCTGATAGGGGGCATAGCTATAATCGAGACCAGTTACAGACTAGGATTTAAAATCATTACTAGTGAAAGACTATCGCTGTGTCAAGGATAAGCGTTGTAGTCAAAGAACGGCCTTTCTCCGAGGCATCTCGTGAACGTTGTCGCTCAGAGGTCATTGGCCAGCAAGTGGGTGAGATACATAAGACGGCTGCTGTTGTCACGTTTGTCTTGAGGCGCACTGGCAAAGGTTAGGATGGCAACACTCTTTTCTTTATTGATGTAAATGGACTGGCCGGCAAAGCCGCGAGTTGCCATTGCGCCTTGATTGCGGTCAAAGATATACCAATAGTTTTTGTAGGCCTTAATGGCGCCCAACGCGCTAAAGTCAGGTCCAGGCTGCTTTGAATGGTTGGCAAAGGCCTTGGCTTCGGCCTCCGAATAGTTATAGGTCTCCCTAATCCAGGATGTGGGGAAGATGGTTTCGTCGCCCAGTTTCCCTTCATATAAAACCGCAAGGGCAAAACGTGCCGCATCCCGTAAGGTGGAGCTGAATCCGCCCGAGGCAAGTGCAGTGTAATTGGGATCAACCGGAATCAATGCATCGTGTTCGGTTTGCAGCTTGGCCCATATGCGATCACGCAAAAAGTGATGCAAAGGCATGCCGGAGATCTCCTCAATTAACCAACCGGCAATATCCACATTGATATTTTGATAGCTGAAGGTCTCTCCCGGTACAAATTGGGGGGCTGTTTGTAAGAGAGGGGTCATGCCTCGAATACCACGGGGTACAGAGGCTGTTTTCGGGTTTAATGTTTTTGTAAAAATTTCAAACGCCGGTAGCATGCCTGCTCGGGCATAATATTCATGTCGAAAGTGACCTGTTTGCAAGGCGCTGTCTTCGAATGTATAGCCGAGGGCTGTTGTCATATTCAGTGTTTGTCGGATCGTTGCCTTGTCAAAAGCACTACCTTTTAGGGGGGGTAAATAGTCGGCGGGTGTCTTGCCAACGTCAATCTTGTGCTCGGTGACTAAAATTCCCATGGCCATCCCGATTAGGGACTTTGCACTGGAAAACCAGCTGTGGTGAGAATATTCACTAAAGTCATGAAAATAGCGTTCATAAATAATGGTTCCATCGCGGATTACCATATAGGCATCCGTATCAGCAGCTTCCAACGCTTCAAGTATCGATATTTGCCCAAGATCTCCCGGAAGAGAAAATGTTCTCTGTTCAATATCGCTGGTTGCTTTACGGGGAATATCGAAAATTTGGTTGCCACGAGACAGAAGTAACGTGGGTTTGACACTGAAATTTCTGGCCATCCAGCGTAAATTGCCTTCCTGCATCCAGTTCCCTTCGGTAACCGGTTGAAACGGATAATCTTTGAGACCCGACAAGCTTTCTTTTGCAAACACTTGCTGATATGAAGATAAGTGCACAATGAAAGTGCATGTCAGGCTAATGATAACTTTAGTTGCTGCTCTCATCGATAGTGACGCATTGTTTGTGTATACAAAAAAATCCCGACCTTTATAAAGGCCGGGTTTCTCAGTTGCTGTTATTAAACACTGTTGGATTAGTGGCCGAACCGGTACTCCCCCTGGATGGTGATGGTTTTAGGTGGCGACAGGAACGACATATTGGCGCCGCCAAACGCCTGGAAGGCGTTATTGGTCAACTCATCAGTCAGGTTTTTGCCGATAATCATCAGTTTCCAGCTGTCGTCTTGGGCTGCCACACCCATACGGGCATCAACTTTCACCCAAACGTCTTGCTGCCCAAGCGGATCAAGTGGTCCGTCGGTATAGTAATCGCCACTAAATGAAACCTTGATGCCACCCACAAAATTAACCGCATCATTTAACGGAAAAGTAGCATCTGTAAAGAGGTTGCCGCTCCATTCCGCTGAGAAAGGCGTACTCTTACCGCTCAGATCTTCAAAGTCTGCGCCGGGGGCCGAGGCAGAGTTGGTGGGGCCTTCCGTAAATTCATCGTAATAGGCATCCAAATAGGCCACCGAGCCGCCGATCAGCAACCAGTCGGTCAGCCGCCAGCGGCCATCCACCTCAATGCCCTGGGAAATGGAGGATCCCGCATTGGTGGTTGAGGCCGAAGCGGTAGTCGGGTCAAAGGAGTTGACCTGTAGATCGTCGTACTCGGTATAGAAGGCGGCAACATTGAGTTCGGCAGCGCCGTCCGCGAGGTTCGCTTTCATGCCCAGCTCGATGCCCCAGGCATTCTCGTCATCAAATTCCAGTTTGTCGAGTGAAGGCAGGTTTAACGAACCCGCAAAACCACCACCCTTGGCGCTACTGCCCAGCTTGGCGTAGGTCATAATCTGCTCGGTGATATCCACCTGCAGCATCATTTCCGGCATCACATTCTCGGAGGTGCGTTTACCCGTAGCGCCGTCAAAGGTTGGCGGGAACAGCAAAATCGCGTCCGTGGGGTTGGTGGCGGGATCGGGTTCACGCCAGAGATTAGAGCCGGGGATTGTTTCCAATGCGGAAATACCGTAGCGTTCAATCTCTTTCGTTTCGTTGACGTAGCGAATGCCTGAGGTCAGGCGCATTGACTCACTGATCTCCCAGGTCGCGGTTGCAAACAGGGAGTAGAGTTCGGATTCCTGATCGGTCCCCGCCTCTGTCCATTCAAGTTCCGGCAGCAGGCCGCCCGAGAGCAGGGGGCGGTGAAGGACATTGGCCGTATCGTTATGCATGTTCGCCTCCTGGTAGTAGGCGCCGACGATATAGCTAAAGTCGCTCTCCACGGGTGATGCCAGGCGAAGTTCCAGGCTGGACTGTTCATACTCCTGGATTGTTGTTGACCAGAACAGGGGTAGAGCACCGGCGTCTAGGTCGAGGGCGCTCTCATCGGTCATATCGCTGTAGCCCAGCAACCCTGTCAGGGTGTAGCCGGACATGTCGTAATCGACCTTTAACACGGCGTTATCGACCTCCTGCCAATAGCCCTCCTCGTCTCGTTCAGCGTATGGTTTCTTGCGCCAGATAGTGGCGTTCTTGATGGTCGAGGTCAGTAGATTGTCGGCGCTGGTTTTTAGCGTGTAGTCGCCAGGTTGGGTGAACGGCGTTACATTGGTGCCGGAGGCATCATTCTCGACATGTTCGATTTTACCTTCAACTGTCAAGTTGTTAGTCGGCTCCCATACGACACTTAGACGGGCGATACCCAGGTCTTTATCTCCCACAGGTTTGCCGTCACTCGTGTGCTCGATATAACTGTCGCCTTCGGAGAATTTTCCGGCAAAACGCAGTCCCAGCGTATCGGTTACGCCGCCACCGACCGCGATATCCGTGGTGGTTGTTTCGTATTCGGTTTCATATTCAACACGAATCAGCGCTTCAAGTGCATCACCCGGACGGTTCCTGGCGCTGTGAATACTGATGGCACCCGCCGTAGAGTTGAGGCCAAACAACACTGCCTGGGTACCGCGCAGTACTTCAACACGCTCTACATCCATAAATGCCGAGCGGTAGTGTGCTGAACGAGGCATATAGATGTTATCGACAAACAAGCCCACGGATTGCTCAAAGCTGCGATCACCACCGGAACCCATGCCGCGGACATTGATAAAGGTCTGGCCCAGGCCGGTGCCAATATTCAGGTTGGGCACGGAACCCGCCATGTCCGCCATGTCCGCCACCCCCTGGTTAACCAGCATGTCGCCGCTTAGTGCTTCGATCGACATCGGGATGTCCTGTGCGCTTTCTGCGCGCTTGGTGGCGGTAACAATTACCTCCTCTAAAATAAGGTTATCTGAATGGGCACTTACGGCGGCAGCACAGCTAGCAGCAAGTAGATACTTTCCCAGGTTTTGGCCAAATGTCATGGTCGTCTCCTCGTGAAAAATAGCAAATCTGGTGTCGTTTATAGTTGATGCTTCAGGTGTGCGTTCTGGCAATGAAAATTCACTGTATTGAAGGCCAGTCGCACATAAGATTTATATCTCATGGTCGAATTATTATCTGATCTAATTGTGCGGCAGATCTGTCAAATAGTGCAGTTGGGGGCTCTGGGGTTATTGTCAATGGAAGTAAAAAATATCGTTTTGATGGCAATGACTTATAAGTAGGTGTTAAGCAAAAATACCGTTTTTATATTGGGATTAGGTTTAATCGCTCGCGAAGGTTTGTGCAATAGGCATTCTGACAAGTTTGTTGCACTAATTGACAGAACGCATTGAAGGAAATGCCGTAAGGTAAGGGGCGTGAGATTGGCCTGATAGAGAGGGAGGGCAAAATGCCTTATAGCGCCGACGATTTTAAGAAAACCGATACTCAAGATGCTCTGGTAGCAGCCTACAAGGCTGCCCGGCCCATGTCCGGACAGCTCAACCAACGGGCTCAGCAGCTCTATAGTGCCCTGGGTGCGACGCATATGGGGCGGATCTACGACCCCTACCTGATGTATATCTCCCACGCCAAGGGCTCAAAGAAGTGGGATGTGGACGGTAACGAATATATCGACTACTACATGGGGCACGGTGCGTTGATCCTGGGGCACAACCACCCGGCAGTGGAGCAAGCGGTACAGGAGCAGTTGGTTAAAGGGGTGCACTTCGGGGCTAACCATCCACTGGAAGTGGAGTGGGGGGAGTTGATCCAGCAACTGTTACCTATGGCGGAGCGCATCGAGTATACCGCCTGTGGCCAGGAGGCGGATATGCTGGCAGTGCGCCTGGCCAGGATATTTACCGGCAGACGTAAAATTCTTAAGTTCGATGACCACTATCACGGCTGGAACGATGAGCTGCTGGTCAGCGGGGCCGGGGTACAGGCTGAAAATACCGGTATCATTCCTCACGACCTGGAGGCCCTGGAAAAGGAGTTGGCCACGGGGGAGTACGCTGTGCTAATGATGGAGGGCGGCGGTGCCCATATGGGTGGCATGTGCCCCTTGCGCCCCGAGTTTGCTAAAGCGGCTGGCGAACTGGCCAGAAAATACGGCACACTCTGGGTGATTGACGAAGTGGTGACTGGATTTCGCGACTCGGTGAGTGGCTGGCAGGGCGTACATGGTCTGAAGCCGGACCTCACTACCCTGGGCAAGTGTTTGGCCGGCGGTCTGCCAGCGGGGGCTGTTGTCGGCCGGGCAGACATTATGGAGATGTTCAACCCCGCTTCGGCTGGCGACAAGTGGTTGATGCACGGGGGGACCTGGAACGCTAACCCGTTGCAGTGCGCGGCCGGCATAGCCGCCTGTAAACTCTACCTCGACGGTGAACCCCAGCGCAAGGCCAACGAGATAGCAGCAGATTTCCGCCAGAAGGGTAATGCCATGTTGAAGGAACTCGGGGTGAATGCAAGGCTCTATGGGCGGTCCATCGTCCACCTCTACCTCGGCGAGATCGAAGTCGAACCGGAGAATGGCCACTACCCGCCGCTCAACGACTTTACCCTAATTCTTCACCAGGAGGGGGCCGTGCGTCCGGTACGCACGCGGTTGAGTATGCACCTGCACCAGCGGGGTATCGCCACGGCACTGGGACGGATGTTTATCTTCTCTGCAGTCCATACTGAAGAAGATGTTGATAGAACACTCGATGCCCTGGCGGCGTCTATCTGTGCGATGCGTAAAGAGGGTACTTGGATAATTTGATCGAGGAAAACCCAGGCCAGGGAGTGGCCCGGTGAGACAGGTGGCAAACAGAGGGTCTGTGACAGATATGAATTGGAAGAAGCTCGTTTTATTTAACATCCTTTTGCTCGTGATGCAGGCTTGCAGTGTCAATGTCAGCGACTACGACACCGTCATTCTTAACGGTCGGGTGATTGATCCCGAAACGCAATTTGACCAGGTGGCCAATATCGGTATCGTGGATGGCGTAATTGTTGAGATGACGACTAAAGAAATTGAAGGCAAGGAAACCATTGATGCCAGTGGGCAGGTGGTCACCGCGGGCTTTATTGATGTGGAGCAGCATGGCCTCGGTCCCTGGGGAATTAAGGTCAACCTTCGCGATGGTGTGACTACACAAATGGACCTGGAATTGGGGGCACTCAATATCGCTGAGTGGTATCAATCGCGTATCGGCAAGACCCAAGCCAATTTTGGTACCGTGGTGAGTCAGGAGCTGGCGCGTATGCGTGTTCACGATGAGCTGAAGCTGGCCGGGCCCAATGTGTCCATGCCCTACGCCTTTGACTATCGCGCTCAGGCCGCCAAGGATGGGGTAGATGGTTGGTCCCTAACCCGCAGTAATCTGCAGCAACTTAACGCGATCAACAGGATTCTAGACGAAGGCTTGCGCCAAGGGGCGCTGGGTATCGGCTCGACAATTGGCTATGCCCAGAAAGGCATTACCTCCTTTGAAATGTACACAGCGCAGAAATTGGCGGCGAGTTATGGCCGGTTGACCTCGGTCCACCACCGTTTTCACCCTTCGGCCGCCACACCGACCGAATCGGCCATCGGTGTGGATGAGATACTCTCCAACGCGATGGCGTTAAATGCGCCACTGCAAGTTCACCATGACAATGACTACGGTTGGTGGGAAAACCAGGAAAAGCTCGCGCTGGCGCGACAGCAGGGTTATAACGTCTGGGCCACTTGGTATCCCTGGGGTGCCGGTTCCGGCAATGCCGGGGCTTCCATCCTTAAACCGGAGACCTGGAAAGACGCCATGGGGTACAAATATGAAGAAACGATTTACGATCCCATTAACGACCGTTTTTTAAGTGAAAAAGAGCTGCTGGCGCTGGCGAACAAAGACCCAGGTTATACGCTGATAGCCTATAGTCCCAAACGACGAGAATGGATGCCTGAATGGCTTAAGCTGGAGCATTTTATTGTGGCCAGCGATGGTATGCCGGGCCTGGATGCAAATGGTGGCAGAATAGGGTGGGACGCTCCCTATAACGCGTATGTGGGGCATCCGCGCACGGCGGGCAGTCATGCGCGGGTATTGCGGTTGGGGCGCGAACAAGGGGTACCTTTGATGCATTCACTGGCGCAACTGAGTTATTGGCCCGCCAAGCACTTGGGGGATGCCGGCGTCAAAGCGATGCAGGTGCGGGGTCGGCTTCAAAAAGGTATGGTGGCTGATATCGTTATCTTTGATGCAGAAAATGTCCGGGAGGAGGCGAGCTATAAAGTCGGGAGCAACGGTTTACCATCCAGTGGCATACCCTATGTGCTGGTCAATGGCACGGTTGTCGTGAGGAACTCGAAGGTATTAAAAGACCGTTATCCCGGGCAACCGATTCGATGTGCGGTAGAAAAAAAGGGGCGATTTGAACCCATAAACAGTGAGCTTTTACGGAACGCCTACAAATAGAGATAGCAGAAATCCCCCATAATAAACGTGAGTGAAATTGTTAAAAACAACCGAGCAGCCACTTCAAGTTGCTGCAGGAACCGGTTTGGTGATAATTTCAGACCAGTTACAAACTGTTTTTATAAATCTGACCATCTTTCATAATTAATGGCATGGTATTGATCTCATCGGTTGGCGCTCCCCACCACTGCTTAGAACCACCCACCAGGGAGATATCCTCCAACGGATTGCCGTCGATCAGCAGGATATCCGCCAACGCGCCCTCTTCGATCACACCCAGTTTGCCTTTGTAGGGGTTGCGGGGACCGGACAGGGCCAGCAGTTCCCCCGAGACCGAGGTGGCGGAACGCAGGGCTTCGAAGTTGCCAAACAGGGAGGCGCGGTAGAACAATTCGTAACGGCGCTGGCGGGTTTGGTTGTCCGGACTGCCCAGGGCATCCACCGCAAAAGGCACCTTGGGTTTGTATTTTTTAATCAGGCGAATCATAGGTTCGGCGTCTTTTTGTACCGCCGCAATCTTGGCAATATTGACCGGACCCAGGCCGGGCACTTCTTTCAGTAGCGGTGACATGCCGTTCATTTGCGGGGCAAAGAACACACCGCGTTTGACCACCATTTTCATGGTTTCTTCATCAATCAGGAAGCCGTGGTCGACACACTTGACGCCGGCTTTGATGGCGCGTTGGATGGAGCGGGGGGTAAACATATGGGCGGTGACGTAGGTGTTCCAGTCGGCGGCTGCCGCCACTGCAGCTTCCAGCTCCTCCGGCTGGAATTGTGAGGAATCTACCGGATCAAAGTCCGATCCGGCGCCGCCGCCGGCCATCACTTTAATCTGTGTCGCCCCCTGGCGCAGGTTTTCCCGTACCGCGGTATACACCTGATCGCGGCCGTCGGCGATGGCCGAGAATCCCAGGCGTTGCATGGCGTTACTGTGGCCCAGGTGAGGGTGGGGATCGGCGGGCAGGCGAAAATCGCCGTGGCCGGAGGTCTGGGTGATAAAGGCGCCGGAAGGGAAGATCCGCGGCCCGGGTACCAGGCCTTCATCAATGGTATGTTTGACGCCGAAGGTGGGCCCGCCGAGATCGCGCACACTGGTAAAACCGTCATTGAGAAACGCCTTGGCAACCACCGCGGTGCGGATGCCCAGTTCGTCGGCTTTGATGTCCCCCTTTAGGGTGGGCATGCCGGTGGCGATGGCCAGGTGGGAGTGTACATCAATCATGCCCGGCATCAGGGTGCGGCCCTGGGCGTCGATCACTTTGGTGTTGTTGTCGACGGTAATGGGCGTTTTGGCGATACGCTTGATCTTGTTGCCCTCCACTAACAGGTGGCGGTTTTTTAATAACCTTTCGTTTTTGCCATCAAAGATGTTGGCGTTTTTAAACAGAATTCGAGCTTCTGTTTCGTTCGTTGCCAGGACCGGACTGGTTACCAATAGTGCTAATACCAAGTGGATCAGTACTGCAAGAAACTTCTGCACGTCGCGCTCTCCAATAGTCGGTGGGTTAAATAGTGAATTATTGAAGAACTATAGCCTATCGACCCAAGGTACCCCTTATCGAATTCGGCCCCCGGGTTTGTCCAAGGTATTAAACGCCTCATTAAAAGCACAAAATGACAGAAATTTCCCCGCGAATGATAAAGGGCCTGAAGTGGTGCTGCCGTATAGTTACGGCTATCAGCCAAAATAGCAGGAGAGCGAGATGATACCGCTGACACAAAGTTACCACTGTGGTTCCGCCAATAAGCCGATTATCTACGAGACCATCGGCAACTACCTGGATCGCATGGCGAAAAAATACCCCGACAATGAGGCGTTGGTGGTGTGCCATCAGAATATTCGCTGGACCTATCGGGAGTTTAATGCGCAGGTGGATCGTCTGGCGACTGGTCTGTTAAAGCTGGGCATCAATAAGGGCGATCGCGTCGGTATCTGGGGACCGAACAGTTACGAGTGGACCCTGGTGCAGTTCGCCACGGCCAAAATTGGTGCCATTATGGTCTGTGTCAACCCGGCCTATCGGCTGTTTGAGCTGGAGTACGCCCTGAATAAGGTGGCGTGTAAAGCGATTGTCAGTGCGGAACAGTTTAAATCCAGTGAATACCTGAACATGTTACGCAGTCTGGCGCCGGAGCTGGACGTGAGCGAGCCCGGGTGTCTGATGGCGGAAAAACTGCCCCATCTGCAAACAGTAATCCGTATGGGTCAAGGCTACACCGAGGGCATGTTTAATTTCGACGAGGTGTGCGAACTGGGCGACGACGCCGAGCGGCAGCGCTTGAAGGCGCTAAAGTCGGAGCTGCAGCCCGACGATGCCGTTAATATCCAGTTTACCTCGGGCACCACCGGCAGTCCCAAGGGCGCGACACTGACCCACACCAATATCCTCAACAACGGTTATCTCACCGGTGCCGGTATGGGCTTTACGCCGGCAGACCGCCTCTGTATTCCGGTGCCGCTGTACCACTGCTTTGGCATGGTGTTGGGTAACCTGGCGTGCATTGCCCACGGTGCCACCATGGTGTATCCCAGTGACGCCTTTGACCCGGTGAAGACCCTGCAAACGGTACAGGACGAACGCTGCACTGCCCTACACGGGGTGCCCACCATGTTTGTCACCGGGTTGGATCACGGGCGTTTTGCCGAGTTCGACCTGTCCAGCCTGCGCACCGGCGTGATGGCCGGCGCCCCTTGCCCGGTGGAGGTGATGAAACGGGTGATCAACGATATGCATATGCAGCACATCCTGATCGGTTACGGACAAACGGAGGTCAGTCCCATCAACCACCTGACCCTGCCAGAGGATCCGCTGGAGAAGCGGGTGGAGACCGTGGGGCGCGCCGTGCCCTGGGTGGAAATTAAATTGGTGGACCAAAACGGGTGTGTGGTATCTATCGGCGAAAAAGGGGAAATCTGTACCCGCGGTTATTCGGTGATGAAAGGCTACTGGAACGATGAGGCCAAAACCCGGGAGGCCATCGACGACGCCAATTGGTTGCATTCCGGTGACTTGGGCATCATGGATGAAGAGGGTTATGTGCGCATTGTCGGGCGTATCAAGGATTTGGTGATTCGCGGCGGTGAGAATATCTACCCGCGAGAGGTGGAAGAATTTCTCTATACCCACCCGAAAATCAGTGAGGTACAGGTGTTTGGTGTACCCGATGAAACCATGGGGGAAGAGGTGTGCGCCTGGGTACAGTTACAGGAAGGTGAAACGCTGACGGCAGAGGAGCTGAAGGATTTCTGCCGGGGCCAGATTACCCACTTCAAGATTCCCCGTTATATCCGCTTTGTCAGTGAATACCCGATGACGGTCACCGGCAAAATTCAAAAGTTTAAGATGCGGGAAATGATGGCCAAAGAGTTGTTGGCCAACTAATCCCTATTCACTAACCTCGCGACCAGGCGGCTGGAATCATGAATTATAAACATCCATGGTTCCAGCCAGAATCCAACCCGGGCACTCACCTATCAACCGGCAACAGCAACCGGCTTGAGATCCTTGCGCTTAAACCAGACCTGATAACTGCCGTAAGTCAACAGCGGCACGAAAAATACAAGCACAAACGACAGTGACAACACAGTGTATCCGCGGATAATCAGGGTCACTATGCCCATAGAGGCCAATAACATACTCAGGCCCACAGCTAAGCCGGCCACTAGGGCATGGCCGCTGGGGGCGAGGGGTTTGCCGGTGGTTTCCCCTTTCCAGTTGTCAAGGCGCTCTACCAACCCTTGTAACAACCCCACGCCCGTTTGTGCCACCATCACAAACAGGAGTACCACATAAAGATTTAAAAACAGCGGCGAGGTGATCTGTTCAATCAGCCAGTAGGTGGGCAGTCGCTGGTCGAGAATTTCGGGATAACCCACCATAAAGGTCAGATGGAAAGCCAGGCCCGGTGTCACTGCGGCAAAGGCGGCAAAACCGCTGGCCAACGCGACCTCGCGGCGGCTCCGCAAGCCGCGGCTGCAATAGAGCAGAAGGGGAATAAAGCCGCCGTTGGTAAAGGCGTATTGCATGCCGCCGACGATCGCGCCGCTATCGACATTGCTGTGGCTAAAGCCAGTGGCAAGGGAGGCGCTGTGGTCCATAAAGACACAGATCAGCAGGTAAACCAGCACCAAGCCCAGGGCACCGACTGAGATTATCATCGAGCGCTCCACATAGTCGCGCCCCAGGTAGTTCAACCCGATAACAATCAGTAACAGCACCAACCCGCCGAGCATTTCCGGGATGCGAAAGTGATCGTTAAAAATACTACCTGCGGCCGAGGCGCAGACCGCGAGGGAGATAATCAGCCCCAGCATGACAATGATTTCATAGAGAAACCAACCTCTGCCGATCAGATTTTTAAAAAAGCTGCGGTAGTCGTAGGCCCTGTGCAGGCGGGCGAGTTCAAAACAGAGGAACAGGCACAGACTGTAGGTGAGGCAGATGGTGAGGAGTGAGGTTAGGCCGCCCATAGGGCCGTGCCGGCTGACAAATTCCACCACTTCCCGGCCGGACCCATAGGAACCGCCAAAAACAACGGACAGAAAAACAGCTGAAGGAATCAGAAAAACGCGGGTAACAAAGGAGGTATTCATAGGCAATCGTGTTTTTTATGAGTCGAGGTAGCATAGACCGGTTTGACAGGCCAGTCTTGTCATAAGTGGCACGGGCACTGTCCAATTGTGCCCGATCAGTGTTTGATGCCCAATTTACGCATTCGCCCGAGGAGGGTAGAGCGGTTCAGCCCCAGCCATTCGGCGGCGCCGCCAGGGCCACTGATCTTGCCGTCGGTCCGTTCCAGCACATACTCGATATAGCGGCGTTGCAGTTCCTCCAGTGTGGGGCTGTCGGCAAAGGCGTTGTTGTTACGCGGCTGATGCTGCGTTGGCAAATCCAGCTCTACGGTGTCGCCGCTGGAGAGCAGGGCGGTGCGCTCCATGGTGTTTTCCAGCTCGCGGATATTGCCTGGCCAGGGATATTTTTTTAGCCGGGTGATGCTGTCTTTGTCCAACAGCAAGCGGTGACTCTGGTAGCGTTTGGAAAAACGGTCCAGAAAGTGTTGCGCCAATAGCGGAATATCCTCGACGCGCTCCCGCAGCGGCGGGATGGCGATGGGAATAACGTTAAGGCGGTAAAACAGGTCTTCACGGAAGTTGCTCGCTTTGACCTCGGCGGCCAAATCCCGGTTGGTGGCGGCGATCAATCGAAAATTCGACTTGATAACGCTGCTGCCGCCAACCCGTTGAAAACTGCGCTCCTGCAGAGCGCGCAGCAGTTTGGCTTGTACCCCCAGCGGTAACTCGCCCACCTCATCGATAAACAGGGTACCCTGGTCGGCGAGTTCCATACGCCCCTTGCGTTGCCGATCGGCCCCGGTAAAGGCGCCTTTTTCATGGCCAAAGAGTTCGCTTTCTATCAGCCCTTCGGGAATGGCGGTAGAGTCGATCACCACAAAGGGTTTGTTATGTCGCGGGCTGTTGGCATGCAGGCGTCTTGCGGTGAGTTCCTTGCCGACACCCGTCTCACCCAACAACAGCGCGGTAGAGAGACTACCGGCGATTTTGTCCACCTTGGCCATTAGGTCCCGCATGGCGGGGCTCTGAAAAACCAGATCGTCTTCCTTTGCGGTCTGTTCCGCCAGCGCCGCGGTGTGGCGCAGGGTATCACTCCTGGCCTTCAGCTGATCCAATTCCCGCAGCCGCTGCAGGTGACCGCTAAAATGTCGCGCCAGTGTATTCAGTGTGGGGCGATCCAAAAAGTCAAAGCAGTCTTCCAGATAGGAATTGTCGTGGTAGAGGACGGCGCTGACCTTGCCTTTAACCGCTAGCGGCAGGCACAGCGTTGCCTGGGTGTTGATGGGGCGGCCGCGATCGGTAGCGCGCACGATACAGGGTTTTTGCTCTTGAAAAGTCTTCAGCACCAGCGCCAAACTGTTTTTAAAACCTTCGCTCTGGGTATGAGCGGCGGTCAGGTTGCAAGCAGCCTTAAGGTCAGGGGTAGCCGTAAACAGGCCATCGTCAAACCAGAAGAGGGCACCGCGTTCGGCGCCAAAATAGCGGTTGCTGGTCAGCACCAGGCGTGCGTATAGGTCGTCGTGCTTCAGGGGCTGCAGCAAGGCTTCCATGGCTTCCAGAAAACGTTGCAACCCTTTTTCCCCGGTCTGCGCTAAGAGAGAGTGTCCCGTAGTCGATGCCGGTTGCACGGCCTCCTGTGTGGCATCGATAAGGTGGCGCAAATCGTCGGGGAAAAAGCAGTCGGCGTACCCCCCAAGGATACGCCAGGCCTGCTTGGCCACACGGATAGCCTCTTCGCGGTTTTCCGAACCCAGGTCCAGACGCGCCATCTCCGCCAGGGTTTTGCTCTGCTGAACCGGGTCGCCGGACTGCTCCAGCAGCGCCAGGCTCTGCTGCAAGGGGGGCAGCGCGCGATTCGAGAGTGGATCTTTATTCAAAATCTGCTGGGCCTGCAGGCGCAACACCGTGCCTTGCAAGTGCACACTGTGGCCAGCCATCACGGCCTCGGCTTCGGTGGTAAAATTGATATGGCGCAAAGGCTTGTGGCCGGCACGCTCAAATTCAAACAGCATCTCCAGAATCCAGGGTGCCGAATAAAAGCGAAAACCGGATGGCTCGCCGGTGGGGAAGGCTTTTTCCAGAAAGTCCTGGGCCTGGTCGGGATCTCCCTGCAGTAAGCTGTGTAAGGCTTGGGCGCCGCGGCAGACGCGCAGGGCAATGGCACTCTGTGTCTCTTCCGCCAACGCGGTTGCTTTATTCAGGTGATACTGCGCCTCCTGTGGTTTTTGGATCAACAGCAACACCATGCTCAATTCGGCCTCCAGGGTGGCGGCCAGTGCGTTTTCGCCGCGCTCCTTGGCGCTGCGCCAGTTGCAATCGATACTGCCGATGGCGCGGTGAAAATCCCCCGCAAAAATCAAACTGCCGCCGAGAAAAACCGGCGTATAAGGGTCATAGAAATCCTGTTGTCCGGAGGCACACCGCTCGGCCCGTTCCAGTTGTTCCACCGCTTGGCGGTGACGCCCCTGCATAAAATACAACAAACCGATAAAACCGGCGGCCTGGTCGAGAATATCCTGGTCGCCCAGGTTTTCAACCGCGTTTAATCCCGCCGATAAACAGCGCACAGCCTGCTCGGAGCGGCCAGAGAAATAGTGCAACCGCCCCAGGTGCAGCTGTAACAGTCCGCAGGAACGCTGGTCACCCAGTTTTTCGGAAGCCCGGCGCGCGCGCACCAGGTGTTTGGGGAGTTGCGTCGCGCCTTGCCCGAGAATCAGGGCCAGCTGGGAAAGGCGTATCACGGCAGTGGTATACAGTGACTGCAGCGGTTTATCCAGCCCGGTTCTCAGGCACTGGGCCAGGCAGTTGGCCCCCTGCAAGGTGTACTCCCAGGCCCTGTGTGGCTGCTGTTGATGCCACTCTTTCAGACCGAGGTCGAGGTAGGTTTCCCCAGCCGCCCGTGGCCGGCCAGCAAGCTTGAGCAGGCGGGCCAGTTGCTCGGGTGCGCAAGGTGGCTGTGGCAACTCCAAACGCTGCAATTTATCCACCATGGTGGCCAGGTGTTCGGTGCTATTGATCCGCTCCAAGGTGCGGCGGGCCGCTTCACTCAGGTCCTTGCCAATGCAGAAGTGTTGGTCATCCTGTTGGGTAATCCAGCCCAGTGGCTTGGCCCGGTTCAACAGGTCAAACAATGGGCCCGGCGGCACGGGCACCAGCTCGCCGAGCACCTGGATACTGGTGGGCGCCTGCAATGCCTCCAGGGCGGCTAGAAACTCCCACTGTTCCTGAGAAAATTCCGGGGCAGACATGATCTCTCCAACATGGAAACGTGTTCTTAAAGTCTATGAACGTGATGGAATATGAGCAAGCCGGCTTTGTTCAAATATGATCATTTCGCTGCTCAGGGGTGAGCGCCACTGTCTGAATTAATTACCAATTGCCCTAGAAAGGACTGAAATTTCAACCACATACGCGACTTCTAAAACTTGGCCCCGGATTTGCTCTATTACAAGAAACAAACTTTTTTCATTTATGAGGTAGCTGCCTATGGGCCCCCTGCAGGGACTGAAAATTATTGAATTTGCCGGCAAAGGGCCGGCACCGTTTTGCGGCATGATGTTCGCCGACCTGGGTGCGGACGTGGTGTTGATCGAAAGAGCCTCAGCCAACAGTAACAGTGGCGCCGTGGAAACGGACGGCAACAGCAAACACGCCCTGTATAACCGTGGCAAAACAATCCTCAAGGTCGATCTAAAAGACGCCGCCAGTCACGCCGAAGTGATGGCACTGGTTGCGGAAAGTGACGCCCTGATCGAAGGCTTTCGTCCAGGGGTGATGGAGCGGCTGGGCTTTGGACCTGACACCTGTCACCAGCACAATGGGCGCTTGGTCTACACCCGCCTGACCGGCTGGGGGCAAACCGGCCCACTGGCAAACGCCGCGGGGCACGAACCCAATTACCTGGGGATTACCGGTGCGCTGCACTACTCCGGCTTAAACGGGACAGCGCCTTTTAGTCCCGGCTCCTACCTGGGGGATATGGGCGGCGGCGCAGTGATGGCCGCCTGGGGCACCATCAGTGCTATTTTCCACGCGCAAAAAAGTGGGCAGGGGCAGGTCATCGATGCGGCGATTACTGACGGCGTCGCTTATTTGTCCACCCTGGTGCGCTCCATGTGCGCTTCGGGATTGATCCCGCCCGAGCGGGGCAACACCTTCCTCGACGGTGGTGCCTTTTGGAATAACACCTATCTCTGCGCCGATGGCAAGTATGTGACGGTCTGCGCCCTGGAGCCGGCTTTTTTTACCGAGCTGGTTAACCGAATGCAGTTACCTGTCGAAGAGTTTTCCCTGCAAAGCCAGTGGGACGTGCAATTATGGCCAATACTAAAAGCCAAAATGGCCGCGGTATTTTTGCAAAAAACACGCGACCAGTGGTGCGAGCTGCTGGAAGGCACCGATGCCTGTTTTGGCCCGGTACTGGATTACGACGAGGCGGTAACACATCCCCACAACCAGGCGCGCGACGTGTTTTTTGAGGTAGACGGCACCACCCATGTGGCGCCGGCGCCGCGCTTTTCTGTCAGCCGCCCGGCAATTATTGATTAATGAATCCTGTTCTCGAGAGGTTGTTTCATGACACCAAACACAGCCGCAATTGAAAATATCTCACTGGATGACAAATACGCAAAAGACGACGGTCGTATCTACCTGACCGGCAGTCAGGCCTTTGTCCGTCTGTTACTGGTCCAGCAGCGTCGTGACCGCGTCGCTGGATTAAACACCGCCGGTTTTATTTCCGGTTATCGCGGTTCGCCGATGACCGCCATTGACGAGCAGTTGTGGCGCGCCAAGGATCACCTGGAAAATCACAACATAAAATTCTGGCCGGGTATCAACGAAGACCTGGCGGCGACGGCGGTTTGGGGTACTCAGCAAGTGCACTATTGGCAAGACAACCAGGTCGACGGTGTTTACTCCATGTGGTACGCCAAGGGGCCGGGCGTGGACCGCAGCGTGGATGCGATCCGCCAGGGGCATTGGCACGGGGCTGCGAAAAACGGCGGTGTGTTGATCCTGGCGGGAGACGACCCGCAAATAACCTCGACCATCAGTAACTGGCACTCGGAGTTATTGTTTGAGGATATGCTGATGCCGGTACTCTACCCCTCGGATATTCAAGAGGTCTTTGATCTGGGGCTTTACGGCCTGGCGATGTCGCGGTTCAGTGGCAACTGGATCGGTTATAAGTGCTTGCCAGAAACCATTGAAACCGGCGCTTCAATTAATGCGTCCCACGACCGGCTCGATATTGTGTATCCGGAATTCGACTTTCCGGCAGACGGCGTCAACTCCCGAGCCAACGATTCCGTGTATGTGCAGGAAGCACGGATTCGCGGCTACCGCCTACCCGCCGCGGTAGCGTTTGCCCGTGCCAATAACATCAACTTTGTATCTCACCCGGCGCCCAAGCCGCGTTTTGGCATTGTGGCCATGGGGCGCCAGTGGCGTGACACCTTGCAGGCACTTTACGACCTGGGGCTCGACGATGCCAAACTGGCGGCGTTGGGTATTACCATCCTGAAAGTGCGTATGCCGTTTCCGGTTGACCGGGAAACCTACCGCGAGTTTGCAGAGGGACTGGAAGAGGTGCTGGTGATTGAAGACAAGCGTGAGCAGTTGGAAAACGCCCTGCGCAACGTCTGCTATGACTTGCCTACGGATCGGCGCCCTCGAGTCGTGGGGCGCGTTGATGAGAACGGGGCTGCCCTCGTCAGCCCCATAGGTAAGATGAATGCCGATACCATTGCGCCGATCATTGCCCAACGCATCGCCTACTTCCACAGCAATGAGCGCTCCCAGGCGCGCCTGGCCTTCCTCCAGAACCAGGGGGGTAAAGTGATCAGTATGGGCTTGCCGGAGCAGACCCGATTGCCCTATTTCTGCTCCGGCTGCCCTCACAATACCTCCACCAAAGTGCCGGAGGGCAGTATCGCTTTAGGCGGTGTAGGCTGTCACTATATGGCCACCTGGATGGACCGCGATGTCCATACGTTCTGCCAGATGGGCGGTGAAGGCGTGAGCTGGGTGGGGATCGAGCCCTATGTTAAGCGCGACCATATCTTCAGCAACCTGGGCGACGGAACCTACTATCACTCCGGTATTCTGGCGGTACGGGCTTCGGTTGCCGCCGGCACCAATATTACCTACAAACTGCTGTTTAACGATGCCGTGGCAATGACCGGCGGCCAGCCAGTCGACGGTCCTATTTCGCCGCAGCGCGTCAGTCATCAGGTGCGCGCTGAGGGGGTAGAACGCATCGCCGTGGTGGTGGATGAAAAAGAGGAATTGGGCGACTTGAAAGGTTTTGCTGAAGGCACCACCCTTCATCCCCGCGAAGACTTGAATGCCGTGCAAGAGGAACTGCGGCAGATCAAAGGCGTCAGCTTCCTGATCTATGTGCAAACCTGCGCCTCGGAAAAACGCCGCCGGCGCAAGCGCGGCAAGTTCCCGGACCCGGCCAAGCGACTGTTTATTAACGACCGGGTCTGCGAAGGTTGTGGTGACTGTGGCGTGCAGTCTAACTGTACCGCCATTCAGCCGCTGGAAACCGACTATGGACGCAAGCGCAAAGTCGACCAGTCCATGTGCAACAAGGATTATGCCTGCAACAACGGCTTCTGCCCCAGCTTTGTCACGGTTTTGGGCGGTAAGGTACGCAAGGCCAAAGGCGTCGACTTTGTGCCGGCGAGTATGAAAAACCTTCCAGATCCCAAACTACCCGAGATTTACCAAGGTGATACCTATGGCATGCTGATCGTTGGAGTGGGGGGCACCGGTGTTGCTACCATTGGGGCGCTTCTGAGTATGGCGGGGCATATCGACCAGCTGGGGGCCTCGCTGGTGGATCAGTTGGGCTTTGCGCAGAAGGGCGGACCGGTAATCAGTCACCTGCGCTTGGCGAATACACCGGAGGATATCAATACGCCGCGCGTCAATCTCGGCATGGCGGATGTGGTTCTGGCTGCGGATCTGTTGACCGCTAATATGCCTGACGCGCTGGCAGCGATGAACCCGGAAAAGACCAAGGTGATTCTCAATACCCAGGAGACATTCACCGGCGAGTTTACGCGTAATCCGGACCTGGAGTTTCCGGCCGACAATATGATTGCGCGCCTTCACGAGGTGGTGGGCAAGGACAACTGCGAGATGTTTGATGCCTATCAGTTGGCGTTGCGCCTGTTGGGGGATACCGTGGGTGGCAACCTGTTTATGGTGGGTTATGCGTGGCAAAAAGGCTTGATTCCCTTGAGTGAAGAAGCCCTTTTGCGGGCTATCGAATTAAACGGAGTGGCGGTCGACTGGAACAAGGAAGCCTTCCTGTGGGGGCGTCGCGCGGCCTATGATTTTGCCGCAGTAGAAGCGGTGATCGAACAGTCCCTGGCCAAACCGGTGACCGTGATCGATACCAGTGTGGAAGGCTTGATTGAACGTCGGGTCGCGGATTTGACCGCCTACCAGAATGCGGATTATGCCGCGCGTTATCGTCGATTGGCGGAATCAGCCCTGGCAGCGGAAAAGCAACTGACGGGCAGAGCAGGATTTGCCGAAGCAGTAGCGAAATACGCCTACAAGCTGATGGCTTATAAAGACGAATACGAGGTAGCGCGTTTGTACGCCGATCCTGCCTTTAAACAGAAACTGGAAGAACAGTTTGAGGGGGATTACAAACTCGAATTCAACCTGGCGCCGCCGTTGTTAGCGCGCAAGGACAAAAAAGCCGGTATTCCCCGCAAGCTGCAATTTGGTCCCTGGATGATTAAAGCCTTTGGTCTGTTACAGCACCTAAAAGGTTTGCGGGGTACCCCGTTGGATGTGTTTGGATACACGGCCGAACGCAAAATGGAGCGCGCCTTGATTGGTGAATACGAGCTGATGGTCAAAGAGCTGGTCAAAGGGTTGAATCGGGAAAACCATGGGTTGGCGGTGAAGATGACCCGCTTGCCTGAGGGGATCCGCGGTTATGGTCACGTCAAGGAAAGACACGTCAAACAGGTGGACCTACAGCGTAAAAGGCTATTGGCCCAGTGGCGCGGCGAGAAAGTCGCCGCAGAGACAGACGCGGTGGTGCAATACCAAAGTGCCTGATTTGCACAGTTTGCTGCCCAGGATGATATCTCTGATCTCGAACCTGGGCGTTATCATCATTTAACTTTCGGTAAACGGAACTCCTCTGCCGACCAGCTGATTCACCTTGAATATTTTCAAGGATCCCCTTTCCGTTTACCCCTTGTGGGGGCTTGTCCCCCTTTTTTGTTTTTGGGAGTGTATATATGGCTGGTTTTGACAAACGAGTGTGCAGCTACGAAGAGGCCATGGCGGGCCTGGAAGACGGCATGACCGTGATCGCCGGAGGCTTTGGCGCTTGTGGCGTGCCGGAAAACCTGATTACCGAAATCAAAAAACGCGGCACCAGGGATCTAACCATCGTTTCCAACAACTGCGGCTCCGACGGTTTGGGCCTGGCGGTGCTGCTGGAAGAGAAGCAGATCAAAAAGATGGTGGCTTCCTATGTGGGGGAGAACCGCCTGTTTGAACAGCAGATGATGGAAGGCGAAATCGAAGTGGAACTGACACCACAAGGCACCCTGGCCGAGAAAATGCGTGCCGGTGGTGCAGGGATTCCCGCTTTTTATACCGCAACTGGTTACAACACGCCGGTGGGTGAGGGCAAGGAGGTACGAGAGTTTAACGGCCGCAAGTACATTCTGGAGGCCTCCATCACTGGCGACTTTGCCATTGTCAAAGCCTGGAAGGCCGATACTTATGGCAACCTGGTGTTCCGCCACACGGCGCGCAACTTCAATCCTGTGGCTGCGACTGCCGGGAAGATCACAGTGGTGGAAGTGGAGGAAATCGTTGAACCCGGTGAACTGCACCCCAACGAGATACATACCCCAGGGATCTATGTGGACCGCCTGATCAAGGGCACCTTTAAAAAGCATATCGAACAGCGCACTGTGCGCAGCGCATAAAAGAGGAAGGAATATGGCACTTTCACGCGAACAACTGGCAATGCGCGTAGCACAGGAGCTGCAAGACGGTTACTACGTCAACCTGGGCATCGGTATTCCCACTTTGGTGGCCAACTATGTGCCAGAGGGCATGGAGGTGATGCTGCAGTCGGAAAACGGCCTGCTGGGTATGGGGCCTTTCCCCACCGAAGCGGAGATCGATGCGGATCTGATCAATGCGGGCAAGCAGACGGTGACGATGATCCCCGGCGCCAGCCTGTTTTCCTCGGCAGACAGCTTTGCCATGATCCGCGGTGGCCATGTGGATCTGACGGTATTGGGCGCGTTTGAGGTGGATGTGGCCGGTAATATCGCTTCCTGGATGGTGCCTGGAAAATTGATTAAAGGCATGGGGGGCGCCATGGACCTGGTCGCCGGTGCGGACAATATCGTGGTGACCATGACCCACGCTGACAAGCACGGCAATTCCAAACTGCTGCCCCAGTGCACCTTGCCGCTAACCGGTGCCGAGTGCATCAAAAAGGTAGTCACCGACCTGGCCTATGTGGAGATCGCCGAGGGTAAGTTCTGGTTAAAAGAACGAGCCCCCGGCGTCTCCGTCGATGAGATTGTCTCAAAAACCGCCGGAGAGTTAGTGGTGCCGGAGGTGGTGCCGGAAATGGTTTTCTGACACTCGCTGCCAATCGCTTCTGGGGTCTTTATGGTCCCGCTTTTTTTAAGTTGAACGGCATAAGTTTAACGGCAAATAGGGCTGCTCTATTCGGGAGTTAATGGCCTGTTTATTTGACCTGATGTATTAGGAGATGGAGTAATGAGTCAACGTGAAGTTGTTGTAGTAAGCGGCGTACGCACAGCAATTGCCGATTTTGGTGGCAGTTTGAAAGACATTCCCCCCACCGAGCTGGCGGGGCAAGTGGTGGCCGAGGCGGTCCAGCGCGCCGGCATCAGCGGTGAGGAGATCGGCCACTGTGTGATCGGCAATGTGACTCACTCGGATCGTCGTGATATGTACCTCAGTCGGGTAGCCGCATTAAAAGGCGGCCTGCCGGAGCAGACGCCTGCGGTCACGGTAAACCGCCTCTGCGGATCCGGCTTGCAATCCATTGTCTCTACCGCACAGCTGATCCTGTTGGGCGATTGCGACGCAGCTGTGGCTGGCGGTGCCGAGTCCATGAGTCGCGCGCCCTACTGGGTGCCCAATGCCCGCTTTGGCGCCCGGATGGGGGATGTAACCATGGTGGATCCCATGACCGGCGCGTTAACCTGCCCCATCGAAAATGTGCATATGGGCATCACAGCGGAAAACATTGCCGAACAGTGGGGTATTAGCCGCGAGGAGCAGGACGTCCTGGCGGTGGAGAGCCACAACCGTGCTGAGCGAGCCACCGTGGCGGGTTATTTCAAGGATCAGATCCTGCCCATTGAAGTGAAAAGTCGCAAAGGCATCGAGGTATTTGATCGCGACGAGCATGTGCGCCCCGGTGCCTGTCTGGCGGATATGGCCAAGCTGCGTCCCGCCTTTAAAAAGGATGGCACCGTAACCGCCGCCAATGCTTCCGGTATCAACGATGCCGCTGCCGCGCTGGTGTTGATGGAGCGGGGTGCTGCCGAAGCCAAGGGAGTGTCCCCGATGGCCAGGATAGTGGCTTACAGTTTTGCCGGTGTTGAGCCCAAATATATGGGCATAGGCCCGGTACCGGCGGTAAAACAGCTGTTGGAAAAGACCGGACTGACTGTTGCCGATATCGATGTCTGGGAAGTGAACGAAGCATTTGCCGCCCAGGCGATCGCCGTGTGCCGTGACCTGGAACTGCCTATGGAGAAGGTGAACCCCAATGGTTCCGGTATCTCTTTGGGGCATCCGATTGGTGCCACTGGCTCGCTGATTACGGTCAAGGCGTTGTATGAGCTGCAGCGTACCCGAGGCAAGTACGCAGTGGTCACCATGTGTATCGGTGGTGGTCAGGGCATTGCAGCGCTGTTTGAGAGAGTTTAGTGAGCAATGATAGGCCCGGGGGTTACCTGTAGGTAGCCCGTTAAAAAGCCAAGAGACCGGAGGAAAATCCAAATGCTAGCACTGGATAGACCAGGCCGTGATAAAAGTGGCCGCCTTTAAAATCTGATTTTCAGCTCGATACCAAAGGTCCGCTGACTGGTTTCCTCGGTGTAAGGTTGGTGAGAAGTCAATGGTTCCGCTGGTCGGGTGTACTGGGTTCGCAGATAGGTGCGCACGGAAAAATCCGCATCCCGACCAAAAAAGCGATCCACGCGGTTGTTGACCGCACCCAAAGGGTCTGTGGCCAACAGCAGCCAACGGTCTTTGGTGCTTGTCTCTCCCAGCCGCTGGCGCTCAAGGATATCGCCACGTAACTGCATAAAGTAATCACCGACCACAATGCCGGCCAGGGGGGTCACCACCAGGTCCTGAATCGACGGCCGCTCGAACAGCGCTTCAAACCCGTACTCGTAGAGAGTTGAGAGCGCCGTCGAATACCAGAATGCCTGGGTGCGGCTTAAATCCCTTTCACGGCCGCGCACGTAGTAAGCCGCACCCCAATAGGGGTGCAGGACGTAGTTGATCACATAATCATCCTTATCCCACTCGGCGTGGCGAACATTCTCTTTCCATTGGGAGAAACTGTAGTTGTCTTTGGACTCTTCGCTCCAGCCACTGATGCCTTCCGGCATCACGTACAGCATGCCGATCACTGCAAACTGATAGGCGAACAGGTAGTAGGTATCTCGCTTGAGTCCCTCATAATCGGGCCGCACGCGTTTCTCTGAAACCAAAGAGGAAGGTACGTTGTCCGGGTAAGGCAGATTCGGTTCTGTGGCGACAGCGGGCATATTGTCGCTCGCGTAACAGGTTGCGCTGAACAGCATCGGAATCAGTGCAATTGCCCGGATCAGCTGCAGCTGCGACCTGTTCATGGGTAGACCACTCGCAGATCAAAATGGAAGGCCACATCGGGCGTGGTATCGGAAAACAGATCTTGCACCAGGCCCACGCCGAATTCCAGATTCCTGCTGGGCCAGCGGTATTTGCCGCCGATCACCCACTGCAGTGAGGCCGATCCCAGCTCATCCAGTTTACTGTCGAAATAGCGGCTTTGACCGTTGAACTGTGTCACCAGGTAGAGGTTGTCGCTGGTTTTCCAGCTGAGGCCGCTACCACCGTAGATAACCACGTCTTCCTGAATAGCAGATAAGACATCTCCGTCACCCAGCAACAAGACGCCGGTGTGCGCGGAGATGGCAACACCCTCTCCCCACAGGGTCATCGCTTGGTAAAAGCTGAGGTCTAGGGAGAGGTCGGTGCTGTCACTGCCGCGCAACTTATCGCTATTGCCTGTCGGCAGTTTTAAACCGGTACGCACCACCACACCACTTTGCACAGTGGTGTGCAACTGATAAGCCGCCGACAGGCGGATATCGCCGATGCCTTGACTGCCGTTGTCGATGTGATAAAAACGTATCTGATCGCGGCTATAGGCAAACCGCAGCTTGTTATTCGGCCCTTTGCGATTGTCGTTCGACAGGTCTATCACATCGTGCCAGTCCTCGATCACGGCATCGAGGAAGCCGGCGTGATCGGCAATCAGGGGAATATCCAAACCCAACTCCAGAACCCCGGTGGCACCGTAACGGAACAGGATATTGGTCAGGTAGCTTTCACCGTCGAGCACCACCTCCTCACCGCGGTCGGCGCTGGCATCCGCATGATTGACGATGTCGGCCACCAGCGCGACACTCAATTGGTCCGAATTGACCTGGTTGAAATCCGGATACATGGGCAGCCCGAACACGCGGGTAAACGGGTTTTGATTGCGGACACTGAAGGGGCTGTGAGCGTCGTTTGCTGCCCACAGAAACTGGGGTAACAGCAAAAATGAGGCCAATATCAATGTCCAGAATAAACGCACGCGGGCCATAGGGAAACCTCAATTGTACTAAGGATAGTGCATGGGGGAGAGACTATGTGGTTTTGGCTGCCTTTAGCGGAATCGTTATTCTGTTAAACCTTATAAAGAGAATTTGGTACCGTGTTATAGTTATACGTAGTTGAGCGTTTGCTGTGAGGTAACGGTGTGAAACGCTGGGTTTGTCATATAGCTTGCGCTGCCTTGCTGTTGTGTTTGTCGGCTGTAGTTGCTGCTCGGTCAACTATCTGCGCGGAAACGCCCGATACACGTCACCTGTCTTTGGCCTACAGTCGATTTAATGCCACCGATGTGGATAGGCTGCCACTGAGCGAGGCAGATATGTTGCGCGTTCAGTGGGAAGCGCTGGTGCTGGGCAAGCCTGAACGGTTTGAAAAGGGAAATGCCCAGGCAGCCAAAACACAAACAGAGCCACACTGGCTAGCTGGTTTGGGGCACGAGTACACGACCGTGGAGTTTGATCCACAGCTCTCGCCCGAACCGCAATCCAATGGTGATCTCCACACGTTATATGTACCGGTGCATTGGTGGAAGCAGCGTGAGCAACAGACGAACCGGGTGAGTGTGGCGCCGGCCATTTCCGTCTCCTCTAACGCTTTGAAAAATCCTGACGAAATGAGCAGCGACAGTATGCAACTGTGGCTGGCATTGGAACACCGACGCCAAGCTTCCACAAGTTTTCAATGGTTATTGGGGCTGTGTGCCGATCACCGATTTGGCAGTTATAAAGGGTATCCCATCGCCGGGTTATTGTGGCAGCCCAGCGAACGTTGGTCTGTGCGATTGGCTTTTCCCGACTCTAACGTTAGCTATAAAATTACACAGGCATGGTTCTTGAGTGTGTCCGCCAGTCCTGACGGCAATGAATGGCATGTGCTGGACAGTGAGCTGCAGCGGCGTTCCAAATATATTCGCGAAGCCTGGCATTTGGAGGGGCGGCTTAGCTGGCAGTTCCATCCGGCCTGGACCCTGAGTGTGGCGGTCGGGAGAGCGTTTGAGCAGGAGTTGCAGTTCTCATTGGAAGACAATCGTGTGGAGAAAACAGAGCTGGATGATGCCAGCTCTGTGGCGGTGGAACTGCGTTGGATATTTTTAGAAGATCCCTGATCCAAGGCACCACTGTCGGTTTTTCTTTCGTTATGATACGCCACCTATCTTGTGCCCGTTTTTGGGGTAAATCCACCCTACGTTGGCAATATCATTCTTGTGTGACAAAGTAGTATTAATGAGCGTCTACAATTATGCATATGTAATCCTGGCAACCAAACTGTATTACTTATAACCAATTTCATGCGTTTGATCTCTGTTTTAGCGTTATTTCAAAGGATCTGAAGGTTGGGCTTATGGTTGATACCGAGACTATTGATGTGGCAGCAGAGTGGCATTGATGAGAGTACGAGTTTTTCAATCAATTGTATGTTGTGGCCTGACGATTCCATTGATCGTTTGGGGAGACCCTCAGGCTGCGGGAGACTACAAGGGATTCAAAATAGAAGAGATAATTATTACTGCCCAAAAACGTGAGACCAATATACAGGATACGCCGGTTGCCATCAGTGCTTTTGATAATGAGCGTTTGGAGCGCAGTGGTATTCAGGCGGTGTCGGATCTTTCCCGCCAGGTGCCGTCGTTGCAGTTCTCCAACTTTGGCAACATCGTGTTTATGTCGTTGCGTGGCATTGGCATGGAAAATGCTACTGCCGGTGGAGACCCGGGTGTGGCTTACCACATGGACGGTGTCTATATCGGTCGCCCCAGTGCGACCATGGCAAATTTTTGGGATGTAGAGCGCATGGAGGTTCTACGAGGACCCCAGGGTACACTGTACGGACGCAATACCACTGGTGGTTCTGTCAACATGATCACCCGGAAACCGGTAGATAAATATCAGCTCTATGGCGATATTACTGTCGGCGATAATGACTGGTTGCGAACTCGTTTTACCGCTAATGTGCCGCTTAATCAAATGCTGTTTTCTCGTGTCAGCCTTATCAAGGAGGACCGCGACGGTTATCAGGACAACCGATTTCCAGGCGGCACGGAAGCAGACGATGCCGATTCCGTCGGGGTAAGGGCGCACCTGTTATGGGATGTGGCGGAGAAGCTTGAAATCCTGACAACCCTTAATTACCACGACTTCGATGGTGTTGGGTCATCACCGGTGGTCAGTGGTCCCTTTCCCTCTATGATCGTAGGGGGCGCAAGGTTTGACGGACTGACACACTTCAATAGGCCTCATCGAACCAGCAAAGATACCCGGGAAGCGGGTTCGAACACGTTTAAGGGAGTCACCACAACGGTGACCTGGGATTTTGGCAGCAGCCGGTTTACCTCCATAACCGCTTACCATGAGACGGCCTACTAGTCCTTTTTTGATACTGATGGCACTGAACAATTTATTACTGATCTGAGGATCCAGGAAAGTTCGGAGCAGTTTTCGCAGGAATTGCAATTGGCATCCAGTGCCAGGGGCGACCTGGAGTGGATTGTCGGTATCTACTTTTTTCACGAAAATGCCGACCGATTCTCCGTTATTCATGATCCTGAGGTATTCGATGCTGCTGCGCTGGAAGCGGGGTTGCCGTTCGGGATGGAAAATGGTTTGCCTTTGGGGTTTGTCGTCGGCGGTGATGCGACTACAGACTCGCTGGCACTTTTTGGCCAGCTTACCTATGACCTTGTGGATACTCTCCATTTGACGCTGGGATTGCGTTACAGCTGGGACGAGAAGTCCTCGGATGATATTCGCTCTAGCGATGCCTTTGCCAATGTTGACCTGCATGCCTCGCCGAAAGAGGAGTGGCGCGAGCCGACGGGAAAATTAGGCATTGCCTGGGATGCTGGCAACGACACTATGCTCTATGCGACTCTGTCACGGGGTTACAAAAGTGGTGGCATCAATCAAACCTCTCCGCAAGCCGCTGTTTACGATCCGGAGTTTCTCAATGCTGTTGAGATAGGGGCAAAAAACAGCTTGTTGGACAATCGACTCCAGATCAATGCCGCGGCTTATTACACCAAGATTGACGACCTGCAGGTCGTAACCTTTGGTCACAGTGGCTCGCTGATTGAAAATGCGGCAGAGGCGACGATCTCTGGCCTGGAGGTCGAGTTTATCTATCTGCCGGTGTCCAGCGTGATCGTCGATGGTTCTATTGCCGTTATGGATGCGACCTATGATGAGTTTGCCACGACCGATCCACTGAATACCCCAGCCGGTATTCAGGATCTGTCAGGCAACACCATGAATCGGGCTCCCGACAACCTGTTTTCATTGGGAGCGCAATTTCAATGGGCCTTTTTACGTTCGACGCTAACCCTGCGGGGTGAGTATTTCTATCAGAGTGAAGTGTTCTACCGACCCTTCAATGAAGATGCCGCCAAAGCTGATTCCTACGAAAACGTTAATCTGCGTCTGATGTTGGAGGCGGATAGCAACAAGTGGAACGCCGAAATCTTCGTGCACAATCTGACCGATGAGGATCAGGTTGCCAATATTTTACGAGCAATACCCGCTTATGCCGGTTTACCCTTAACCACGTTCAAAGCGCCGCGTCAGATTGGTTTGCGTGTCGGTTATCGGTGGAAGTGATACTGGCACCTGACCTATCCCAAGTGGGTATGGCGTCCACGGGGCCCGGGTCATAAGCTTTCAGCCTGGATTTAACAGAGTTGAAAGCTTATGACCCTACCCACTGATCAAGCCATTATGAGATCCGACCTGTACGGTACCGATGTTGAGCCGACCTATTCTGGGGTACTCAGCTTTATGCGCCGCAAATACACGCGTGATTTAGCGGGTGTTGATGTGGCTGTCACCGGCATTCCCTTCGATCTGGCGGTCTCCAACCGCTCCGGTGCCCGTATGGGACCGCGGGCCATTCGCGCAGCCTCCTCCAACTTGGCTTGGGGCCCCGTCGCCCACTGGGGTTTTGACCCCTTCGACACCCTGGCGGTGGTGGACTATGGTGATTGCGGATTTGATCCCTCCTGTCCGGAATCGGTGCCAGAGGAGATTGAAGGTCATATCACGGCGATTCTTGATCAGGGTGCAGCAACCTTGACCCTGGGCGGCGATCATTTTATTACCTACCCGGTATTGAAAGCGCACGCCAAAAAGCATGGCCCTTTATCGCTGATTCACTTTGACGCCCACTACGATACATGGAATGACAGCAAGGGGCGTATCAACCACGGTACCATGTTTTATCACGCGGCCAAAGAGGGGTTGGTGGACCCTGATCGCTCGGCACAAATCGGTATGCGTACCGCCATCGACGACACCATTGGCTTTAACGTCATGGACAACCGTTGGGTGCACGAAAACGGCCCGGAGGCGGTGGTGGAGAGGATCAGGAAAATTGTGGGTGACAGCCCCTGCTACCTGACGTTTGATATCGATTGTCTCGATCCCAGTTATGCCCCGGGTACCGGTACACCGGTGATTGGGGGCCTGACCAGTTTTCAGGCGCAACGAATCCTGCGCGGCCTGGAAGGCATTAATCTGGTGGGTATGGATCAGGTGGAAGTGGCGCCGTCCTATGATGTCAGTGATATTACGGCCTTGGCTGGTGCCAGCCTGGCGCTGGATATGCTGTGCCTCTATGCTGCCCGCAGGAAACAAGTCCCGTAGGGTGGATTCACCCTACGGTTTCGATCAATTTCAGTGTGACACCCATTTTTATCGTATAATGGAGGAAACAATGTTGTTATAGAAACGAAATGATATGAACCGGCAATATCAGGTTTGGCATAAAGCGCTTGCAACGGTCATCAGACAGCAGGGCGCGCCTGAATTCTGGTCGGCTCTGATTCGCGCTCTGAACTGTTTGGTGACAGTCGAGCGGCCGTTGGTGCTGTTATACAACACTGCCAGGACGCCTTCCGTCCTCCATGAATCCTTTACCGAGGAGGAGTTCCAACGGCATATTAGCAGTTATGTCAACAATGGCATCTATTTGTTGGACCCTTTTTATCAACTCAGCTTGCGCGGCATCCCTTCGGGGTTATATCGGCTGGGTGATGTGACGCCCGACCGGTTTCGGCAGACGGAGTTTTACAAGCGTTATTATAAAGACACCGGTATCACCGATGAAGCCAGCTACATTATCAACGTTGATGGCAAAGAGTTTATTCATATCTCCCTGATTCCAGCTGAAAAAAATGCCTATTTTAATCGAGCGGAACTGAGGCGATTACAGGATATTGCGGATCTGTTGGTGGCGCTGGTGCAACGTCACTATCGCGATAGCAAAGCGGTTTTGCCATCTGATTCCACTAGTCTGCATAGCGAGCTGCAACAGGCACTGACACACTTTGGCGGCAGTCTACTCACTGAACGGGAACAGCAGGTATTGCAGCTCGTACTACACGGCCATTCCAATCAAGCCGTTGCCGAAAAACTGGCCATATCGTTGGCGACCGTAAAGTTACATCGGAAGAACGCCTATCAAAAACTGGATATCCGTTCTCAGGCGGAACTGTTTTATCTGTTTATTGATTCCCTGTCCGGGTTCGATCCCGGTGTCAGCAGCGATCCTTTGGTGCAATACTTGTCCAAAAACTAGTCGGTTCACTGAGTTTTCCAGGTTAAGAGATCGAGCTGGCATGACGGACGGTAACACCTACTAATAAATAGATCACTTGCCCCCTTTGGAGGTACCTCTTTTTCACATCCTCCGGTTCATCTCTGCTTGATGCAAATCAATACAAAAACAGGCCGAGACTTCAGACTATCTGCCCGGTAGAAAACCAAGGTTTATAGGCGAGGCGGCAGCCCTCTAACGCAATGAGGTGTAGTTGATGGAATTGGTTTGTCCGGCAGGCAGCTTGCCGGCATTGAAGGCAGCGGTCGATTGCGGCGCGGATGCGGTCTATATCGGGTTTAAAGACGATACCAACGCACGGCACTTTGCGGGTCTCAACTTTAATGACCGCAAGGCACAAAAAGCCTTGGAGTATGCCCGCACCAGGGGTACCAAAATTTTTGTCGCCATCAACACCTACCCGCAACCAGCGGGTTGGCAGCGCTGGACACAAGCGGTGGACAACGCCGCCGCCCTCGGTGTGGATGCCCTGATTATTGCCGATATGGGGGTGCTCGGTTATGCCGCCGACCGCCATCCGGATCTGGCGTTGCACCTGTCGGTGCAGGGATCGGCCACCAACGCCGAAGCCCTGAAATTCTACCAGCAACAGTTCGGTATTCGCCGCGCGGTATTACCCCGCGTACTGTCCCTGGCTCAGGTAAAATACGTGGCCGAGCAGAGTCCGGTGGACCTGGAGGTGTTTGGGTTCGGTAGCCTCTGTATCATGGCAGAGGGCCGCTGTTACCTTTCCAGTTATGTGACCGACGAATCCCCCAACACTTGCGGCGCCTGTTCGCCGGCCAAGGATGTCCGCTGGTCGGAAACCCCCAACGGGCGGGAGTCGCGCCTTAATAACGTCTTGATCGACCGCTATCGGGCCGGAGAGAACGCCGGTTATCCCACCCTCTGTAAGGGGCGGTTTGTGGTGGGCGACAATACCTATAACGCCCTGGAGGAGCCCACCAGCCTCAACACCCTGCAGCTGATTCCACCGCTGTCCGAGATTGGCATCAAAGCCGTGAAACTGGAGGGCCGTCAGCGCAGCCCCGCCTATGTGGAACAGGTGGTGCGGGTTTGGCGTGAAGCGCTGGATACCTATGCCAGCAAACCACAGGGTTTTGCCCCGCGGGCCGAGTGGCTGGAAGCACTGGATCGGGTATCCGAGGGCTCCCAAACGACGCTCGGAGCTTACCATCGCTCCTGGCAGTAAACATTTTTTCGCATCGTCAGAGTTTGATTTATGAAGTTGTCCCTGGGTCCCATACTCTACTACTGGCCGCAGCAGCAGGTCGAACAGTTTTACCAGCAGATGCTGACAGCGCCGGTTGATATTGTCTATCTGGGGGAAGCGGTCTGCGCCAAACGCCAGGAGCTGCGCACCGCTGATTGGCTTAACCTGGCCGCCGAGCTTTGCGAGTCCGGTAAGCAGGTGGTACTCTCCACCCTGGCGCTAATCGAGGCACGGGCAGATATCAGTGGTTTGAAAAAGATCTGCGACAACGCTCCCTGTCTGGTGGAAGCCAACGATATGGGTGCGGTCAACATGCTGGCCGAACGCAAGTTGCCGTTCACCACCGGCCCGTCGGTCAACGTCTACAACGCCTATACCCTGCACACTCTCTACCAACAGGGACTGCAACGTTGGGTGATGCCGGTGGAACTTAACGCTGAGACCTTGCGCGCCATTCTGCAGGATGCGGCGGCGATGGGGTTCGCCGACAAAATTGAAACCGAGGTGTTCAGTTACGGCAAATTGCCCCTGGCTTACTCCGCCCGCTGTTTTATCGCCCGCGCCAAAAACCTCCCCAAAGACGACTGCCAGCTCAGTTGCATCGAATTTCCTGACGGCTTGATGATGGAAACCCAAGAGGGCCGTGAGCTGTTTACGCTTAACGGCATCCAGACCCAGTCCGGCGCCACCTACAATCTGCTCGGCGAATGGCAGATGATGCGCGAGATCGGTGTCGATGTGATGCGTATCAGCCCCCAATCCCAAGGCACCCAGAGGGTTGCCCAGCGCTTTGCCGACGCCCTTGCCAGGGACCAGCAACCACTGACCCTGGTCGAAGCGCTGAGTGAAGGGGAGCAGTGCAACGGCTACTGGTACGGCAAGCCGGGGAAGGATGTGGTGATTGACGGCGTAGTCTAAGCCGCAGCGCTGGCCAGCTGGCCGGCGTGATTCAGCGCCCGTTGAGCCAGCGTCGGTAGGGTGGAAAGATCGACGCTGTCTATCAGGTTTTTAACCTCCAGCCCCAAGTCGGTATCGCCTTCTATGGAAAGACGGCGCTGGAAAAACAGGGTGTCGGGGTCTTCCCGGCGACTGGCTAACAGCACAAACTCCCGCACTTCCCCGCTGATGGCCGCATCACTGTGTCCCCCCGGTGGTAGCACCCGCAGGGCGCCGGTCTGGCAGGTAAGGCGCCAGCGCAGTTGCAGGTCGGTGATGGCGATAGTGAGAAAACGCCCCTCCAGAAACGCCAGTTCTTCATCTTCCAGGGCTTCGGCAAACACCTGGTTCAACACTTTTTCCAACACCAGTTTTTGCAGCGCAAAGGGGCCCAGGTTCGTCAGTTTTGCCATCAGGGGTTTGGCGCGGTTCAATAAATGAAGGGTCAATTTTTCGGAATTCACGGGGTCTCCCGACAATCGGTCGCGGTTAAAATATTGGAGCTCAATACCCGGAAAAAACCCGCGTTGCCAGGCTCCTGTCCTAAAGGGCATCATCACATCGTTGCGAGTCGCTGTCAAAGCTGCGCCATGTGGTTCGTTATCCCCAATATTGACTGACTACCACTTTCGGGGGAGTATTCCAGAGATTACTTTGCCAATCTGTGCACGCTTCTTGGCTCCTTCGGCTATCATTAGTCCATCCATCATCGGTCATGGAAACAGTCATGAATAGAGAGTGGGTTGTATATCATCTGAAAGAGGCCCTGGGTGTTATCCAAGAGACGATAAATAGCATTGAAAACAGTCCCAAATACGGGGAAGACGACTATTTATTATCGATGACACACCTTTATCATCATGTTAACACGGCCTGGAACGCTCAACATTTTAGTGCGCATGAGACCGAGGAGAGCAGTGAAAGCAACTTTAAAGCGTGGCAGCAATTCCCCGTTGACATGGATCTGTAAACACCATGGGTGATTCCTCTTTGCCGCCATGGCCAACGACCGTCGCGGCCGCACGAGAATTACAGTTGAGATTGCAGCCGCAGGTGATTGCCGAGGACCAATTTGGTCCCGTGAACTTTGTGGCGGGCACTGACGTGGGTTTTGCCGAAGGAGGGACCATTACCCGGGCCGCGGTGGCGGTACTTAGCTTTCCCGAGCTGGCGCTGGTGGACCACGCACTGGCGGAGCAGCCAACCTGCTTCCCCTATGTGCCGGGTTATCTGTCATTTCGCGAGTTGCCGGCGATTCTGGAAGCGCTTGATCGATTGCAGCAAGCGCCGGATCTGTTGCTCTGCGACGGTCAGGGCCTGGCCCACCCCCGCCGTTTTGGCATCGCCTGCCACCTGGGGGTGGTCACTGGTCTGCCCAGCATCGGTGTGGCGAAAACGCGTTTGATAGGCACCCACGATGACGTGGGACCCAGCAAAGGTTGCCGTGTGCCCTTGGTCGATAAAGGCGAGATGATTGGTGCAGTATTGCGCACCCGGGACCGGGTCAGACCCCTGTATATCTCCAGCGGCCACCGGGTTGGCCTGGACAGCGCCTGCGATTTTGTGATGCGCTGCCTCACTCGCTACCGGTTACCGGAAACCACCCGTTGGGCCGACAAACTGGCGTCTCGGCGATAGCCTCAAAAAAAGTCGCCTGGTTATGGGCGGTTGGATACAACGGTACGCGCAGGAAATTGCGATGGGATTAAAACTGCCAACGCTCCCTGACTGCTGTCACCATCCACTCCAGCGCCTTGCCTTTATTACTGGCGCGCCAGCCTATGTAAAAGGAGCTGGGGGGCAATGGCTCGCGCAAGCGTAACTCTACCAACTCTCCACTGGCCAGCAGCTCTGCCACCCGGTAGCGCGGTACGGTTCCCACCCCGAGTCCCTGGCAATGGGCTCGAATCTTCGCCTCCATATTGGGTACGCTGAGTACCGATTTGGGGGTTTGCAGTCCGCGGCTTTGGTGTGGGAGATTGCGGGAGCTGTCTCGGGCCACCACCGAGCGAAACTGCTCTAGATCCTCCCGGGCAAGGGGTTGGGGCAGCTGCGTTGCCGGGTGGCCTGCGGAGGCCACCATCACACTCTCGAGTTCCATCAGTGGCACAGCGGTGATGCCCTTATGTACCGGCGGCAGGTCCGGCGCGCCAATCACCAGGTCCGCGCACCCGCTCAGCAGGGCATCCCAACTACCGGCCAACACCTCCTCGTAGAGGTTGAATTCGATATCCGGGTAGATCTGGTAAAACGCCTGTAACAAAGGGTAGAGCGACTCCAGGGGGAAAAAGCATTCCATGGCGATGTTAAGCCGAGGTTCCCAACCGCTGGCCACCCGCCTGGCACTCTCCGCCAACGCCGCCGTCGCGGCGAGAATATGGCGGCCCTCGTTCAGCAGCTCCTGCCCTGCGGGAGTGAGCACCGAACGCCGGCCCTCGCGTCGAAACAGGGTCACTCCCAGATCCTGTTCCAGCTTTTGTACCGTATAGGTAATGGCGGAGGGTACCCGGTAGAGCTCATCGGCAGCCGCGGCAAAACTGCCCTTGCGCTCGATGGCGTCAAGCACCTCCAGGGCCTCAATGGTAATCACTTGGCGCATAGATCCTCTCCCTCAGGCATTAATTCAAAAATATTGAATAATATTGTCAATATAAACCAATTTTCATAATTTTTAAGCTGAATATACTGAGTGAAAACAGATCATCAAATGTGAAGGGTTTTAGGCAGACTGACGGAATTAGAGGAGCAATAAAAGATGGGACTTTTAATCGATGGCCAATGGGTGGATCAGTGGTACGACACTCAATCTACCAACGGCCGCTTTGTGCGTAGAGAATCCCAGTTCCGCAATTGGGTGACCGCCGACGGCACCGCTGGCCCCACCGGCGAGGGCGGCTTTAAGGCCGAGTCGGGCCGCTATCACCTGTATGTATCTTTGGCCTGTCCCTGGGCACACCGCACCTTAATCTTTCGCAAGCTGAAGGGCTTGGAAGAGATCGTCAGCGTATCCGTGGTGAACGCTTATATGGGTGAGCAGGGGTGGAGCTTCGAACCCGGCCCGGGCGTGATTGCCGATGCGCTTAACCAAAGCCATTACCTGCACGAGGTGTACACCCAGGCCGACCCTCACTACAGCGGCCGCGTAACCGTGCCGGTACTCTGGGACAAGCAGCGTCGCACCATTGTCAACAACGAGTCGGCGGAGATTATCCGCATGTTCAACAGCGCGTTTGACGATGTCGGCGCCAAACCGGGCGATTATTATCCCCAGGCATTACGTCACGACATTGATGCCATCAACGATTTTATTTACCACGCGATCAACAACGGGGTTTACCGCGCCGGTTTTGCCACCACCCAGGAGGCTTACGACGAAGCGGTGATCGAACTCTTTGACGCCCTCGATACCCTGGAACAACGCTTGTCGCAACAACGCTACCTGGTGGGTGACACCATTACCGAAGCGGACTGGCGGTTGTTTACTACCTTGGTGCGGTTTGACTCGGTCTATGTGGGCCACTTTAAGTGCAACCTGCGACAACTGGTGGACTACCCAAACCTGTGGGGCTATATATTGGAGTTATACCAGCAACCGGGCATCGCCGAGACGGTGGACATGGACTATATCAAAGCCCACTACTATGGCAGTCACACTACGATCAACCCGACAGGTGTGATACCCAAGGGGCCGGTGATTGACTTCTGGCAGCCCCATCACCGGGAGAGTGTTGAGGGGACGCTATCGTCCCTCAGTGTCTAGACATTTAGAAAGACTGGATGTTACCTGGAAGGCAGCTTTGCCTGCACTCGGGCCAACAGCGCTTGGACACGCTTGGCATTGACGCCACCGTCCAGGCGTCCTACCCGGGACGCCGAGCGCACATCCATAACCGTATTGCCGCCGGGGTAGGGCAGCACACGTACCACCACGTCATCCTTAAAGCCGAACCACAAACTGGTGGCAGTGGCTTCCAGTCGACCCAGTTCGGGGTAGCTGGCCACAATTTCCATCCCCATTTCGGTGACCACTTCTTCTGTGATTCCGATCAACCGTTTTTTGGTGTAACCGGTCACCAGCCCCTCCAGCTCGGGAAAGAAGTGTTGTTGCAACTCCGCGGCTTCCTCGCCGAGGTAGTCGGAGGGGTTTTTGCCTTCACGCTGAGGCCCCACATCGATAAAGCTGGGGGGCAAGTCAAAGTCTGTAGTGGCGTCAGCGAGGGTCGGGATTTTACGGAACTCCGCCAGGTACAGAATCGGCGTCATCGACACAACCAGACTGACCACCAGGGCGTAAATTGCGCGTTTGGTGAACACTTTTTGATGCGCTATATAGGCCGCCCCCAAGGCGATAACCGTTAACACCAAGGCCAATAGGGCGGCGAAAACCGAGTATTTCAGGATGCCAAAGCCGACCTTAAAATGCCAGAGCTCATACCTGACGCCGACGCCGCTCATCAAGGCAGTAAGCGGCGTAAGCAAAGCCAGGATAAAGGCCAGGTTGAGGGAGCGCTGTTGTAATTTTTCCATAAGTGAATCCACACCTGATCAGTCCACTTCCCGGCAGCCTCTCCAGCTGCTGAAAACAGGCATTCTAGAGAGTTAGTGCGCCGATCTCAACTGACCAAGGAGAGGGATTCACTCGAGTTTGAGGCATCGGTTAATACTGTTCCAACGGGCGAGTCTTCCAGTCACCTTCACTGAGCATTTTATCGGCTATTTTCAGAACTTGCCCGATGTCATCTTCAGTGTGTGCCGCAGATACCACACAGGAGCCGCGCAACAGCATCCACACGCCGCGGTCGAACATTTCGTCACGGAAACGTCGTGCCGTGGCATAGTCATAGTTCAGGAAGTCGCGATAGTTGTGCGAATCCTTTCTCTCCGGCTTGCTCACGATGGTGAATACGGGGTCCATGCCCTGTGCATAGAGGGGTGCATCGTATTTGACGAACAGTTCGTTAAAACCTTCGCGCAATATCCTGCCCATATTGTTCAGGTGCTTCACAGCGGTGCCGCCATTTTTCTTCAGCTCACGCAGGCCTGCCAGCGCACCGGCAAGACACAGGGCGTTGGCATTGTAGGTGCCATAGTGGGGCATGGTCCAGTTGCTGATGGTCTCCATGACTGCCTTCTTGCCGCCCAGTGCGGCAATCGGCACACCACAACCCAATCCCTTGGCCATCACAGTGAGATCCGGAATGACGCCAAAGTATTCTTGGGCACCACCGAGCGCCATACGGAATCCCGTGACCACCTCATCAAAAATCAGCAGGACGCCCGCTTCTTCCGTGGCTTGGCGCAGGCCTTCAAGAAAGCCGGGATCAGGGAGCTGCACGCCGTTAAAGCAGGCCACCGGCTCCAGAATCACGGCGGCGATTTCGTGACCGCGCTCCTTCAGGGTTTTCCGCACAACGTCCAGCTCGTTAAACGGCTGAATGATGACATCCTCTTCGTAACTTTTCAGCTGACCGGCCACCTGGCGTTTGGTCCAGGGAGCGTGAGCAGGGCCGAAAGGTGCGTTGGGATTTACGCTTAGATAACACTCGGCGATGGTGCCGTGAAAGTGGCCCTCGAATTTGACAATCTTGTCCTTGCCTGTGTGGGCGCGGGCCAAACGCAATGCCATGTGATCGGCTTCAGAGCCGGACATGTTAAAGCGCACCTGCTCAACGCCGGGCACCATTTCGACGAGCTCTTCGGCCAACTCGGCTTCCAGGGCCACGCCGGTACCGTGCACCAATCCTTTGTCCAGCTGCTCACGGATTGCGTCGTTGACACACTCGGGAGCGTGTCCCAGAGTCAGGGGCGCGTAGGCCATCACCAGGTCGATGTACTCGTTACCGTCCACATCCCAAATGCGGGAGCCGTTGCCGCGATCAACAAAAAAGGCGGTGTCCAGAGCGCGCAGGGAGCTGGCTACACCACCCGGAATCACTTTGGCGGTACGCTCCAACATGGCTTTTGATTGGCTTCTGTCGATAGTCATGGGTGTTTCCTTTGTCGCAGTATTAAAAGTCAGGGCCAGAGGGTGGGATTTTTGCGGCCGTTCTGTTGCTCGCGGCTGTCGGCCAGCAGACACAACAATTCAAACACCATCATGGTGGACACCAATGTGGAGTAACCGGACGAATCCTTGTTGGGGTTGTGCTCCATATAGTCGGCACCGATGATGTCCATGCCGCGGCACCCCAATATGATGTCGCGGGCTTGCCAGGCGGTGAGTCCGAACAATTCCGGGTTGGTGGTGCCGTACATCGCCGAGGCACACAAACCGTCGGAGTCAAACGTAAAGAACGTTTTGCTGGTGCCGCAGATTTCACGGATTTTGTCGATCACATACTGGCTACCTTTCTCGTGGATCTCCTGACCGGTAATAACGGTCATGCCGCTCTCGTAGGAGAAGTCCCAGATCAGCTTTGAATAGCTGTTGCGAATACCCACCTGTACCACTTTCTCCGGATCGATGGAGCCGTCCAGCACGCCATAGCGCAGGCAGGAGCCGTCGTTGACCCTGTCGCCATCCCAGCTGGACAGGGTGTCGGCGTGGGCGTCGAAGTGAATCAGGGCCAGGGATTCATCGTGGTAGTCGGACAGGGCTTTTAATGTGGAGTAGGTGGCCGTGTGCTCGCCGCCCAGAATCAGTGGCAAGGCGCCGGTATCGGCGATCGCTTTCACGGCTTTGTAAATATCGTCAAGGCGATCTTCCAGCGAGGTCTTGGAAAAGGGCACATCGCCCAAGTCACCGATATTGCACTGCATAAAGGGCACATTTTCCGTGACATCGTGCATCGGTCCCACATCGATCAGCGACTGATGGCGAATGGCCTGGGGACCGTGGCGGGTACCGCCGGTGCCCATGGCGTTGATATCCATGGGCACGCCGAGACAGGCGATATCCAAGCCATCGGCATTGTCGGCGTGCGGTGCCTGAAACAGGCCAGTGTACTTGCGTGGCCCGTGTGCAGCGGTCAGACGTACGCCCTTGGCCATGGCCATCTGAAACCATTCGGTGACCGTGGGGTCGCGAAATTCAAAGCTGCTTCTGTCCATGGCGCGGTATTTGGCCAAGCGCGCTTCACTCATTTTGGGCATAGATGTTTCTCCGCATTGCTTATTCGAAAAGTCTTTGGGAGATGTTAATGGAAGGGGAGTGCCGACACAGTGTGATAGTTTGCCAATCTGGTGTGTTGGATGGTCAGAGTGATGGCTGCTTGTATCCCCACTAGTCGATATCGATGGCGATATCATCGATATTTAGGCTTGTTCAAACAGCTCTTTGGCCAAGCGTTTCAGGGTTTGCGCCTCCTCCCAGCGGTCACTCAGTTCGTAACCGTCGGTGCCGGTGATGGCGTAGGGCGGCGGTCCCAGCTCGCAGAGAAATACCAACCGGGCATTGGGCTCGCTAGCATGACGCTGTTTCCAGGAGGCAAAACCACGCTTCCACCAGTCTTTAAAAACGTCCACCCAGATCTGGTGTTGCGGGAAGTCGATCTGGATCTGAATCTGCTGGGCTGAAGCAACACGCCCCTGGAAGCCCTCGGCGCGATCGAGGATACGCTGTACCAGTTCATTTTCTTTGTCTGACAGCGGCGGAAAAGTCCACTCCTGGTTCACCATGCAGTGGGACAGGTCGGCGATCATGGGGATCTCCGGAACTTTTTCCATCAGCTCCAGGGTGAACAACATGTCCTGGGTCATGCTCATGCGATGGGTTTCCAGGTACAGGGGCAGGTCGGCTTGTTTGGCCTGTTCCATCCAGCCCTGCACCAGGTCCGCACAGCGGTTGAGATCGTCGGGCAGGACACGGGGAATCATGTTGATGTAGCGCAGGCGGTCGCGCACCTTGTCGGCATACTCCAGGGTAAAGTCCAGGGTGTCGCCCTTGCCTCCGTCCCAACCACTGTCGCCGGGGAAAGCGACTAGGGTGAGATCGAGGTCGGTGTTGTAGATTTCTCCTACCCACTCATCGCGCAGGTCAGCGTAGCCAGGGGTGGAAACCACATCCACACCGTCATAGCCGCCTTCAACGATCTGTTGTACCTGTGCGGCTACAGGTTTTTCCTCTTCGCCGGGGCGGCGCTGTTCCATGGCCCACATGGATTGGAATACGTCGATTTGATGGCTCATTTTCTTCTCCGGTTAAAACAGTAAAGGCCTTACCGCCAGCCCGGCTGGCGGATTATTGCACTGAACTTAGGCGCCCCACCACCAGAACCTCAGGCTCTCCCAGAGGCCTTGTGGCTTGCGGTAGAAACTCTCGTCGATGTCCTTGCCGCCGAGGAGGATGAACTCCTCTTCGATTATGGCGGGGACTCTCTGCGCGTAAGCGTTTTTCTCGTTCTCAAACTTGCCGGTCAAAGCAAAGCCCAGCAACTGGCCTTCTGCGGTCTTCAGCTCGGCTTTACAGTTGATGCCGTCGCTTTCGATAACTTCCCAGGTCGCGGATTTGGGGCGCGGTGCGCGGTAGTAGATCACCGGTACGGACGGCGTCTTCACGTGTACTGGCATCACACCGTACTGCACTTCAGTGTTGAGGTCGTACAGGGTGTGAGCCAGGGCGCGAACCTGAGCCGTCAGTGGTAGTACGAAAGGCAGTACCATGCCCTGCACTTCGGCGGCGTCACCGATGGCAAAGACGTTGATTTCGCTGGTTTCCATAAAGCGGTTAACACGGATACCGCGGTCGGTGGTCAGCCCCATCTTCTTGGCCAGCGTCAGATCGGGGGTGACACCAATGGCTACCAGTACCAGGTCGGCTTCAATGGTCTCGCCGTTGTCCAGAGTGGCCCTGATGCTGTCTGAAGAGGGGCCATCGCCGGCCTTGTCCACCTGTTTGGCCAGGCGGTCGAACCGGAATTTGACGCCGGCAGCCTCGAGGCCTTCGCGAACAGCGTTGGAAGCGGCTTTGGGCAATAGGGTGGCCAGCGGGCCTTCCAGGGCTTCGACGACTGTCACGTCCTTACCTGAGGAGGCCAGGTCGTTAGCGTATTCACAACCGATCAGGCCGCCACCAATTACCAGAATGCGCTGCTTGTTGTCGATAGTGGATTTGAAACTGGTGTAGTCCTGCAGGTTATTCACCTGAAAGATCTTGTCCTTTGCTCCGTCACCTAAGGGCGGCATGATGGGTTTGGCACCAGTGGCAAGTACCAGCTTGCGGTAGCCCTGCTTATTGCCGTTGCTCAGGATTAGTTGCTGAGCGGCAAGGTCAGCGTTTTCAACACGAGTGTGGGTCAGGATCTGGGCCCGGTACTGGGATGACATTTCGTCCGCGGTGTGGCGGATGATGTCAGCGGCGTCTTTGTTCTGACTCAGACCGTTGGAGATCACAGGTTTGGGATAGTAGGCGCCATCGTCGGCAGTGATCATGACCACCTCACTGGTGTCGCCTTTCGCACGCAGCTCTTTCAGCAGGTCATAGCCAGCCAGACCTGTACCGATGATAACAATGGGCTGGGTGGTGAAGCGATGATCTTCCGTAGGCTTGCGGAAGGTCTTTTCATCAGCGTTGACGTCGGCAGCCTGATCGACAATTTCAACCATAAAGAAGTCTGTTTTGGCGGCCAGGCACTCGGGGCAGGTCCAGTTCTCCGGAACCTCTTCCCAGCGAGTGCCGGGAGCGATTCCTTCTTCTGGCCAGCCTTTCTTTTCGTCGTAAACCCAGCCGCACACTTCGCACTGCCAGACTTTCCAATCTTCGTTCTTACTCATTGCCATTTACCTTTGTTTACATCAGACCTTCGTAGCCGTAGCGCTTACCGGCCAGAGCGGCATTGATCACTTGTTTGTGCCACTTCAGATAGCCCATAGTGCTGTGCTTTACTTCCGGGCGGATCAGGCGGTCCAGCTTCGGTGTATTGTAGAAGGGCACATTGGCAAAGCGGTGGTGGCCAGTGTGGTAGTTCATGTTCCATACCAGCCAGCGGTTGATAGGTGTGGTGTAGATGGTGCGGGTGTTGGAGGGCATGTCGGCAACCTTTGGCAAGCCGTAGTGCTCGGTCATGTTGTGAGCCTGGTGTACCCACTTCATTGAGATCATCGGTGCCAGCCATACTTGCACGGCGATCCAGGTTTCATTCTGCACACTGAAGTAAGCGATCAGGCTGTAACCCACCATATAGGCCCAGGCTTCAGCCATCATTTTGGCACAGTCAACCTTGGAGAAGTGCTGCTTTTCGTAGTCGATCAGGCCACCCGTGAGGCGCATCAGGAACAAGCCCCAGAGCGTAAAGAAGTAATCGATGCTGGAGAGATAGCGCAGGTAAGACCAGGTAGTGAACGGTCTGTCTTCAAAGCGGAATTCAACCAGCTCCTGGTCCAGGCTGCGCACGCCGGTCCACTGGTGGTGCATCATGTGGTGGGTGCGGTCAAACCAGAAAGTAATAAAACCGATGAAGCCGAAAATGTGGCCCCACAGGGTGTTCAACCAGGGGGTTCTAAAGGCAGTTTTGTGACTCATTTCGTGCTGCCCGGCGTACATGTAGGACAGCAAGATACCCTGGATCATGAACAGTGGGACGGTCAGCCACCAGTTGCCCCAGGTAGTGTACAGGTAGTAACCGCAGACAACAGAAGCACCGAAGTGGGTGCTGCACTGAATCCACGCCGGCAGGTCGCGGCGCTCCATCAGTTCTGCCAGCTGCTCGGGGGATACCAGCTGCTTGGCTTGAGAAACGGTGGGCTCCATGGTGGAGTCGGCCATTTTCCCGATCTGCGCGTCGGTGTAGTTAGACATGGGTACCTCGTAAAGGTTAGCTTGGGGTAAGCAGGCTATGGTAAGAGAAGATTATCTCTCGGGTATTATGATTTGTGAGCTATGCGTTATGACTTTTGAGCGCTTGTGCGTAGGTCCATGTGGAAAAAGTGACACGCTGAAGCCTGTGTCAGTTGTGCCAAGCTGATGGCGTAAAATCACATCAGCTTGGCGTTATGTAACAGCGATTCGATAGCGCACTCGTTGATAGCATCATCTTGTCTCCTGCAAGGAGAAGAATTACAGCGATGGCAACCAACTTGTAACGTCCGTTGCGGAAAAAACTGTCGGTTACAGAAGAACAGGGCTAAACGAATACCTTCGTACCCCGGTTGTTCCTCGTAGTGAAGAAGATGGTATCGAAGGCTTATATGAACGGGAGAGACTATGAAACGCAAAGATTTCAATAGAAAACACCTCGCATGCGATATCGCCATGCTGACTCTGGGAGCTGCCCTGGCCAGCGGCGCTTTGGCACAGGATAGCTGGTCGATAGAGGAGATTGTAGTGACCGCCCAGAAGCGGGTTCAGAGCACTCAGGATATCGGTGTGGCGGTCAGTGCCTTCAGTGGTGCTGATATTAAAGAGATGGGTGGCGGCACCATCAAAGATGTCGCAGCGCAAACCCCTGGACTGAGTACAGCCAATGCACAGAGTGGCGGCGCGCCGATTTTTTCCATCCGTGGTGTGGGCCTGGATGACTTCAATCTGAACAACGCCAGCGCTGTGGGTGTTTATATCGATCAGGTATACGCCAGTTCGCCGGCTTTTCTGACCTTCCAGATGCTGGATGTAGCGGCGGTCGAAGTCCTGAAAGGTCCGCAGGGTACTCTGTACGGCAAAAATGCCACCGGTGGCGCCATCACTTTTGTATCCAACAAGCCCACTGATGATTTCGAAGCGTCCGTCAGCGCCAGCTATGGCCGTTTCGACGAGACCAAAGTAGAGGCTTATGTCAGCGGTCCTCTGTCTGACAGCGTTCGCGGTCGCTTGGCGGCAACTACGGTACAGGGTGGTGAATACCAGAAAGATGTGGGCACTGGGCGCCCTGGGGAGAAGTATGGCGAGAGTGACCAAACCTCCTTCCGTGGCTTGCTCGCTATCGATGTGTCCGACGACACTGAGGTACTGATCGATGTGCACGGCGGGGAGGACAAGTCTACGCCGGCCCAGAACGTCATCAATCCCGACAATGACTTGCTGGGTGTGTCCCAGCCGGGCGGCTTCCTCAACGACGCCACGGATTTCGGTCCCCGCAAAGTGGCTTCCGCCGTGGACGTCACCAAGGACGACAGTGGCTTTGGTGCGGCTGTCACCGTTACCAGTGAGCTGGATTTCGCCACCTTCACGGCGATTGCGGCGTACGACGAGTATGACGCCAAGAACGAGGACAATTACGGCGCCCGTGATATTCATATCATGACCCTCCACAATGATCTTACCGCCGAGCAGACCTCTCTGGAGCTGCGTTTGACTTCCAACAATGACAGCGACTTCACCTGGGTGGCCGGTATCAATGTCTCCGAGGAAACCAACCAAGGACTGACAGGCACCAATCCCGGTGACTTTGTTGAGATCGCCTATTCCGCCTTCGGTGTGACGGCGACCGACGGTACCACGGCGGATGACTATGTCGATACGATCTACGACCAAAACATCAATTCCTTCGGTCTGTATGCGCACACCGAGACTCATTTGAACGATGAGTTCAAATTGACTATCGGTGCACGCTACTCCCACGATGAGCTGGATTACGATGCCGATATAGTCGATAACGGCAGCTACGATGCCACTGGCCTCTCCCTTGGCAACGGCATCGGTGCCTTCTCCTTCCTGCCCTCCGGCTCCGTCTTTGCCACGGTGGATATCGATGAAAAAGAGGACAGCCTGGATGGCAAGATTGCCCTGGACTACACGCCGAATGAGCAGTGGCTGTACTACGCCTCTGTCTCTACCGGGTACAAAGGAGGCCGAGTTTATGCCGGTGCGGCGCCTTCCAGCCAGTATTATTTCTACGCAGAGCCGGAACAGCTGACGGCCTACGAGCTGGGCTTCAAGGGCACGCTGCTCGACGACACCCTGCAGTTGAACGGTGCCGTTTACCGCTACGATTACAAGGATCGTCAGTCATTTATCGTCGACACGGCATTCGCCGTGGTGTTGGCAAACGTGCCTGAATCGGAAGTGGAAGGTGCGGAGTTGGATTTCTGGTGGCGGCCGCTGCAGGGCCTGGACGTCAAGGGCGGTGTCGCATACATGAACACTAAAGTGACCGAGCAGCCGACGTCTGCTGATTTGAATGGTCTGGTGGCCCTGTCCCAGCCCAACGCGCTGTCCCAGGCGCCGGAGTGGTCCTATAACCTGGTGGTTGGCTATGGCTGGGACCTGTCTGACAGCTTGAGTGCCAAAGCGACCATGGACTACAGCTGGAAGGACGAGACAATCGCCTCTGTCTCCGACAGTGAATCCTGGTATGGTCCCGTCAAATCTCTGGGTGTTCGCTTCGCGATTACTCCCTTGGATGAAACTTGGGAACTGGCTTTGTGGGGCCGAAACATCACCGATGAAGACGAGGCCGTCTTTGCGCAGTCAACCTTTATTGGCGAGGCCTTCCAAACCTTACAGAAACCGGCGACTTACGGCTTGGAATTCACCTATAACTGGCACTAAGCCTGCCACAGGCCCCTGATACGAGGGGGCCTGTACTCCCCTGGAAATCCCGACACCTGCGAAACTGACTATTATTGTGTGTGAGCAAGCGGTAATGGTTTATCAGCAGGGTGAGGCGGGAAAATTCCGGATAGCTCCATGAGTGGCGTGTACTACCTCCAACAATCAGATCCCCGGCCGGTGGTCAACCAGCTGATGAAACGCTATTTCCTGCGGCTGGAAGAGGCAGTTGCCGAGGTGGAACCCGCGCTGCGATTTGATGACATACTTGCGGCGAAGGGGGTTAAGCGACCCGATAAGGACGGGTTGGTCACCATCGATGATTTTTTGCAGGCGGTTAAGGCCCTTTTGCATACCGGTAGAATCGAAGGGCTCGGCCTGCGTTTTGGCAATCGGTTACGGTTGGCGGACTACGGCCTGGCGGGATTGGCAACCGCTACTTGCCCGACCTTCGGTGATGCTATTCAGTTGGAGGGGGCTCACGCGACCCTGATAACCGCAACGCGGGAGGTGAGTTTCTCCATATCCCGCTCGGGTGATTGGGTTCTCATCACCCTGCGGGAGGCCCACGGCGAACGCTGGGCCGAGCACTACCTGATCGAGCAGGAGTTGGCGAGTTTTTTACGGTGGATTCGGGAGCTGCTTCCCGAGGTCAGCTTAGAAAGCAGCTGTCGGGTCAACATTGCTTACCCTCGACCGCCGTACTGGCGCCTGTATCGGGAATTGTTGCAGTGCCCCGTCCAGTTTCAGCAAGACGCCAATCAGGTCATTTTGCCGGCCAGCTGGTTGGACTTGCCACTGGAGCACGCCGACCCGGAACTGTCCCGGGTGCTGGATCAGCAGTGCCAGCTGATCATCGAGCGCCTGGAAGATCAAGGGGGACTGGTTGATCGCGTGCGGCGCATGCTGATGGAATGCCGCGGCAAGCCACCGCTGTTACAGCAGGCCGCGGAGCGGTTGGGAATACCTGTGCACACCTTTCGGCGGCGCCTGTACGAGGCGGGGACCACCTATAAACAGATTGTGTACAGCGTGCGTATGGAGCTGGCAGCGGACTATTTACGCGACACCTCGCTGCCGCTGCAGGAGATTGCCTTTTTGCTGGGTTATGAAAGTTCACCGAATTTTTTTATTGCATTTAAAAAGTATTGGCAGGTGCCGCCCGCCGAGTTTCGCAGGGGAGGAGGGTAGCGACCCGATGTCAGAAAATCACAATCAGCTGTCAGTTTGAAACACTGTAATGAATGGGTTTGCATGTCACCTTTGGGAGGTATATCTATGAGCTGGGTTGTTGGCCTGACTCGACTGCTAATGGTATAAAAATCGGGAGTTCAAATGACAGCACCGGCAGATGATACCCTTGTGGGAGAAAACACCTTTACGAGCGATAAAACAAATGAAATCATGATCAGCTGGATAGTCGGCATCGCGGGGGCCCTGTCGGTTATTTTGTTCAATACCCTGCCGGCGTTTCTGGGGGCGTTGGCGCAATTCTATGGCTTCAGCAATGCCCAGCTGGGCACCCTGGCCTCCGCCTATTTCCTCGGGCATACCCTGATGACCATTGTCGCGGGCCTGTTTCTCAAGCGCCTGAATCTGCGCTGGGCGGCGCTCTGTTCAGCCCTGGTGACGGCGGCCTGTTTCCTGTTGATGATGGGGGTGAGTGATTATCAGGCCCTGCTGGGGCTCCTGTCAGTTACCGGTCTGGGCGGTGGAACCCTGTTTGTGCTGGCCATTGCGGTGCTGTCCAGCGGTGAGCGGGCCACCCGCAATATCGGTCTGTGCTTTATGTTGCAGATGATTTTCGCCGCCGTGTCGGTCTATCTCTTTCCCACGGTCATCATTCCCCAGTGGGGGGTGAATGGTGTGCTGACGTTGTTCTCAACCATGTTCCTGGTCATAGCAGGGCTGAGTGCTGTCTATGGCCGCGCTGATGTGGTGGCGGCCGTCATCGCCTACGAGGAAGCGCATGAACACAAGGGCGGCTGGTCCTTCGAGGCCCGACCGCTGCTGGCTCTGTTTGCCATGTTCGTCTATTTCGTGGGCATGGCGGCCATGTGGGCATTTGTGGAACGCATTGGCAGCAGCGCCGGTTTTGATCCGGTGTTTGTGGGAACGGTACTGACCGGTTCGCTGATCGGCGGCGCCCTGGCCTCATTGTTGACGGTGGTACTGGAAAATCGGCTGGGCTTGCGTTTGCCGATCCTGGCTTCCTGTATCCTGGGGCTTGTCGGCATGGTGCTGCTGGTCAATGGTGGCGAAAAAAATGGGACGCTGTTTGCTGTAGGAGTGATCTGTATCCAGTTTGGCTGGGTGTCTGGGGTGAACTATATTTCCGGGGGCATTGCTGTGCTGGACAGAACTGGCGATCACGCGCCACTCAATCCCGCGGCCATGGGCTTGGGGGTTATTCTAGGCCCTGCCATCGGTGGTGTGCTCAGTGAACAGAGCTTCACACCGCTGATCATAATGGCGGCGGGGGCGGCTCTGTTTGTCGCCGTGGTAATGGGCTTGTCGCCCTTGCTCCAAGGCATTCGCCAGTCCGTACAGCACCAGTAAACGCCGGTTTTCGACGGGGGCGTTCCTATCAGCGCCTTAACTCTGCCCGTTGTAACCGGCAAGAAACTCGCTGGGTGTGCAGCCAAACCAGCGTTGAAAAGCGTGGTAAAAATTGGCCGGCTCCGCATAGCCGAGCAGGTAGGCTACTTCTTTTTGCCCCAGTTGCGTTTCGGTCAAATACTCTTTTGCCAACCGCTTACGCAGGTTTTCCACCATTTTACGGTAGGTGGTGCCCTCCTCGGTGAGGCGGCGGTGCAGCGTTCGGGGGCTCATATTCAGGGTTTCAGCGACCAGGGGAAATTGTGGAATGGCACCGGTGCTGGAGCGAATAATTGCTTCGACCTGCTCAATCAGCTGATTGTTGGTTTTGAGGCCTTCCAATACCTTGTCACACTCGCGCAGGCAGAGTTCTCGCAGCACGGCATTGGCGGATGTAAAAGGTATCTCCAGCAGTGATCGGGAGTAGCAGAGTTCGTTGCGCTCTTGGGAAAAATAGGCTGGGCAACCAAACACCTTTTCGTACAGCTTGGCGTAAGCCGGGGCGGGGTAGCTCAAGCGCACGGCCGTGAAAGATGCTTGTTTCGGCAGGCACTGTCGAATGCCACTGGCGAGGGCGGCCAGCGCGCCTTCCACACACCACTGTGTTGGCAGCGGTGCCTTAATGCCCTGACACACCATCGCCACGTGATCTTCATGCAGTTCTGAATGATATTCGCAGATAGGGCCAAAAAGCGGGCGGTACTTATCGATGATCTTGCGCGCCATGTCCAGGTTGTCGCTGCTGAGCACCGCATTGCCGATCAGGCCGTAATCCGAGAGTTTTTCCGCGCTGCCCTGCAGCAGGCCCAGGCCAGACAGGTCGGTGTGCTCGAGCAGGTAGCGGTTGAAGGTATAGTACTGCTCGGTGGTGATACGGTTGCTGACGTCGGCAAGTTGATCGTTGGGGATATCGCAGGCGGCCAGAATGGCTTCGGTATCATAACCGTGCTCTGACAGCACGGCCAGGGCCGCTTTCAGCAGTCCTACCGGTGCTCCCACAGAAGGCTTGAGGTAGTTGGGATCGCTCATCGGATTTTAATTGATAACGACAGAATATTCAGTTATTAGCTGAGAAAGTCTGCTCAGCGCGATGCCATAAATTCTGTTGGTGTGCAGCCAAACCAGCGCTGAAACGCGTGGTAAAAGTTGGCCGGTTCCGTATAGCCTAGCAAATAGGCCACTTCTTTCTGTTCCAGTTTTGCTTCGGTCAGGTACTCCTTGGCCAATTGTTTGCGCAGGTTTTCCACAATCTGTCGGTAGGTAATGCCCTCGTCTGCCAGGCGGCGATGCAGGGTACGCGGGCTGATTTTCAGGGTCTCGGCGATCAAGGGGAACTGCGGCAACGAACCGGAAAAGGAGCGGATAATCGCCTCTATCTGCTCAATCAGCGGGCTTTCCGTTTTAAGGCCGTGGAGGGTCTTGTCGCATTCGCGCAAGCAAATCTTGCGCAGCTCGGCGTTAGCGGCTTTGAACGGTATATCCAGGTACGCTTTGGGCAGGCGGAGTTCGTTGCGCTGTTGTTCAAAAACGGCTGGGCATTGGAAAATGTCTTCGTACATGGAGATATATTCCGGGGCCGGGTAGGTCAGGCGGACCACGGAAAAATTCACCGTTTCGGGAATGCAGTCACGGATAGCGCTGACAAATGCCGCTAGGGCGGCTTCCACCTTGCGTCGGTAGAGCGGCGAGGGATCTTTGCCTTCACAGACAATAACGATTTCCTCTTCCTGGAGTTCGATGTGGAAATCGCAGATGGGGCCAAAAAGTGGGCGATACCTTTCCACCAGAGTCAGCGCCATGCCCAGGTTATCGCTGCTGATAAAGGCAACACCGATCAGGCCATAATCCATCAGTTTTTCTGCGCTACCCTGCAGCAGGCCGACTCCGGAAAGATTGGTATGTCCAAGCAGGTAAGTATTAAAGGCGCCGAACTGCTCGCCGGTCACTCGGTTACCGATATCTGCGAGCTCTTCCGGCGCAATACCGCATTTTTCTAAAATGAGATCCGTGTCATAGCCGAGTTTAGCGACAGCATTCAGAGAAGCAGATACGATGCCCACGGGGGCGCCCAGGGAACGGCGTAGATAATTGACGTCACTCATTTAACTCAGCTTTTAGGAAGCGATTTTATCCAAGAATAGGCCGATGATAACTATCTTATAACCAATTGCAATAATTCTTCAGTGTAAATATTAAGGCAACGCTATAAACAGCAATGCCTGTCACTAAAAGTCTAGTCGTCCGCTCGTCTCAGCGTCAATACGTCCTTCACGTCCTTCAATCTTCGTTCCGTTGGCACTTACACGATCTGCTGGCAGCTAGTCACAGTAGCCTGGCAGATTCAGACACTGTGGACGGATAACGCAACTGCAATAATCTGGACGACCCAAACAACTATTGGTGCCCGGTGCCCCCGCTGCGAATTTCGAGGACGAAAAATACTGTGCCTGCCGCACGGATCTGGGTAATTTGATCTTGTTAACTGGAGAAGACCATGTTTCAAATTTTGAATGAGAAAAGTCAACTGGTCGGCGAACGCCCCGATCTGAGCAATGAGCAGTTGCTGGAGATGTATAGCGGCATGGTGTTGATTCGCACCCTGGATCGCAAGTTTGCCAACCTGAACCTGCAGGGGCGCATGGCTTCCTATTACAAGATGGAAGGGCAGGATGCCCAGTTTGCCGCGGGCATGGCTCTCAACACCGAGAAAGACTGGCTGGTGCCGGCCTACCGCGATATGGGTATCTGGCACGCCAAAGGCATGGCGCTTGAAACCATTGCACGCGTGTGGCTGGGTGCGCAGGACTATAAATGGGATGTCAACGGCACCCGTATCACCAGTCCCTGTGGCACCATCGGCACACAGATGCCCCACGGTACCGGCGTGGGGTATACCCTGAAAATTGAAAACCGCGAAGAGGTGTGTCTGACCGTGTGTGGCGACGGTGCTACCTCCACGCCGGATTTCTCCGCCGCGTTGAACTTTGCCGGCGTTTGGAAAACCAACACCATTTTTCTGGTGCAGAACAACGGTTGGGCCGAAGAGACCCCCATGGCCCAGCAGACTGCTTCTCCCAGCATCGCCGAGCGCGCCAAGGGCTATGGCCTGAACGCCATCGAAGTAGACGGGATGGACCCGTTGGCCGTGTACCAGGCGGTGGCCGAGGCACGTCAACACGCCTTGGCCGGCAACGGCGCCACCCTGGTCGAAATGAAAACCTACCGTTACTCGCCGCACATGGTCTCGGCATTTGATCCGCGACCGCAGGAAGAGCAGGACTACTGGCTGGAGCGCGATCCGCTGCCGCGCTACGAGATCTTCCTGCGCAACGAGGGCTTGCTGGATGACACCAAAGTGGACGCCATTCACAAGGCCGCGCTCGACACGGTAGAAACTGTCATCGAAAAGGTGGAGAGTGCGGAGAAAGAAGCGGGTATGCCGGGCGTTGAGTACATGGTGCGCAACACCTACGAAAAAGTGCACCCCGCCCTGCAGGAGCAGGCCGAAGAGTGGGCCGAGTTGGCCGGCATGGCCAAACCCGAATTCTCAGATGAGGAGAAGTGGGAAATCGGCCAGGACGAAGTCCCCACTGGTGGTGAAATCCAGAAGTGGTGTATCCGTGAAGCGTTGAATGCCGCCATTGACCACGCCATGGCCGCGCGGGACAACACCCTGCTGCTAGGTGAGGATATTGCACTGGTTGGCGGCCAGTTTCGCGTGACCGAAAATATGATGGACAAGTACGGCAAAGATCGCGTGGTGGATACACCGTTGTGTGAGATCGGTATTCTGGGAACGTCTGTGGGTATGGTTCACGCCGGCAGCCGGGTGGTGTCAGAGATCATGTTCGCCGGTTTCACCAATACCGCCATTGACCAGATCATTGGCCATGCGGCGCGCTTCCGCTGGCGCTACAAGGGCCAGAAGAAAATGCCGCTGGTGGTGCGCATGGGTCACGGCTCCGGTGTGGGTGGTCACGAATACCATATCGACTCGCCGGAAACCATGTTCGCCCACGCCCCCGGCTTAACCGTGGTTTACCCGTCGTCGCCGATTGAAGCAAAGGGGCTGATGGCCGCTGCGCTGGAAAGCGACGATCCGGTGATCTTCTTCGAGCCGATGTTGATGTACAACACGCCACGTGAAAAAGTGCCGACCGAGCACTACACCCTGCCTCTGGGGCGCGCCGCAGTCAAGGCGGAAGGTTCAGACGTGACGGTTGTCACCTACGGCAATATGCTGCCAGCCTGTATGAAGGCCGCCAAACTATCCTCTGCCTCCGTGGAAGTGATTGACCTGCGTACCATCTCGCCCTGGGATCAGGAGACGGTGCTGAAATCTGTCGAGAAGACCGGCCGCCTGGTGGTGGTCACCGAGCCTTGCCGCACTGCTGGAATCGGTGCCGATATCGTTGCCACCGTCTCGCAAAAATCGATTTACAATCTGGAGGCAGCCCCGGTACAGGTTACTGGCCTCGACGGTTTCCGCCCGATTCGTCAGTTGGAAAAGATGGCGTTAATCCAGCCCAACCACGTGATTGCCGCTATCGACAAAGTGCTGGCGAACTAAGGGGAGAATGACCAATGGCACAAGTATTCAGACTGCCCCGTATTGGAGACTCCATGGCGGAGATCACTATCCAGGAGTGGCGCGTGGCCGTGGGTGATGCCATTGCCGCGGACCAGATTATCTGTGATGCGGAAACCACCAAGACGGTGGTCGAGATTCCCTGTCCCTATAGCGGCACGGTGTTGCACCTGGGCGGCGACGTGGGTGATGAGATCGAACTGGATGAAATCCTCATTGTTGTGGGCGAGCCGGGTGAACAGTGGTCTGGCGAGAGCGCTGTAGCGGGGGCCGATGACGAGGCGGGCGCTGCGGCGGCGTCTTCCACCAGTGCTGGCAAGCCTGCGGCTCCCACGGGGCTTGCCGGTGGTCCCGTCAAGGCACTGCCCAAAGTTCGAAAGTTGGCGAAAAAGATGGGTGTTGACCTATCGGCGATTACGCCCACTGGCCCCAATGGCACCATCACAGAGGCTGACCTGAAATCCGGCGGCGAAGCTGCGTCCAAGTCCGCTATCTCAGTACCGCACCGTCGCGAGAAGATGACGACACTGCGCAAGGCCATTGCCGCCAACCTGCTGAAGTCGGCCAATGAAGTGCCACACGCCGCAGTGTTCTGGGATATGGACATGACCAACATCATTGCCCAGCGCAAGGCGTTGATTGCTGAATTGGGCGAAAAAGTATCCATGGACGCCGTGATCATGAGCCGACTGCTGCCTCTGCTGGAAGAGTTTCCGGAGATGAATGCGACGGTGGATGGTGACGATATCGTTTACTACGATGAGGTGAATCTGGGGATTGCCGTCGGTGCCAAAGATGGCCTGGTCGTCCCGGTCATCAAGAACGCTGACCAGAGAGACGTCAAAGGCCTGTCTGATGAGGTGACTCGATTGGCAAGCGCCGTTAACGACATGAAGTTGAAGCCCGAAGAGCTGAGCGGAATGACCTGTTCCATCTCCAATGTCGGTGGCACCGGTATCGCGGCAGGCGGTATGTCCATCAACCCGCTTGGTATCTGCTTCATGCTGTCTATCTGTAAGGCGGTTCAAACCCCGGTGGTGATTGATGGTGAAATCGCCATCCGCCCGATCTCTCGCTTCCAGATTACCTTCGACCACCGTGTGGTTGATGGTGCACACGTCGGTGGTTTCTTCCGACGTTTGGAAGAAGGGATCACCAAAGAGGCTTAAAGCAAAGAAGAGAATGAATGATGACTCAATCTCGCGCAGTTAAATTGAAAAGCCGCCCCGGTAAGGGGCAATCTCCTACGTTGGATAACTTTGAACTGGGGGCGGTTGAACTGCCTGAACTGCAGGAGGGTCAGGTACTGCTGAAAAACCTTTACATGACGCTGGACCCCGCCAGGGGCCGCTGCCCGCCTTCCTGTACGCCAAGGTAATCGGCAGCTGTGGTTCCGATGAGAAAGTGGACTACCTGGTGAACGACATCGCCTTTAACCATATGGACAAGTACCCGGAGTACCTGGAGGAAATGGGCCAGTGGATCGAAGAAGGCAAGGTGAAGTATCAGGAAACCCTGCGTGAGGGCCTGGAGAGCGCGCCACAGGCGCTGCTGGATATGTTTGCCGGTAAAAACACCGGCAAGATGATGGTCAAGCTGGGTGAGCTTGAAAATCTGAGCTGATTAACTATCACTATCTGTATCTGTCGTGGCCCCTGCCACTCCCCTCTTCGGAGGGGCTTTTTTTTTTTTTATGTTCAGGACGAACGGTATGCCGCGGGTGTATGGATGCCCAAAACACTGCGTGGGGCAGGCCCTACGTAGAAGCGGTCTATAAAGGTTAATATGTCCAAATATTCTGCAGAACAAATCACCGCTTGGCGCGAAAGTGATCGCAAACACCATTTTCATGCCATGACTACGCCCAAACAGCACAAAGAGGGCAGTGTCGACAGCCTGTTTCTGACCCACGCTGAAGGAATTTACCTGTATGACAGCGATGGCAAGCGGTATCAGGACGCATTGTCGGGATTGGGCTGTGTCAATATCGGTTATGGTAATGAACGGCTTGCCAACGCGGCCGCTGAGGCGATGAGAGAGTTGTCATTTCAGAACACCTATTTTGGGGCGACCAATCGCTGGGCCTGCGAATTTTCGGAAAAACTTGCCCAACACGCGCCGAAGAGTTTTGATCACTTCTTTTACGCCAACTCCGGTTCCGAAGCCAATGAGAGTGCCATCAAAATGGCCTGGCATTACTGGCGCCTGAAAGGCAAGCCAAGCAAAAAAACGATTATCACCCGCGAACTGGGCTATCACGGCACCACGATCTTTGCCTGCAGTGCCACCGGTATGGAGGTGTACCACCCGCAGTTTGCCCTGCCAATGGAAACACCGCTGCTGAGTAAAATCCCCGCCACCTATTACTGGCGCGATGGCGCGAGTCTAACGGCCGAAGAATATGGTAAAAAATCCGCGCGGGATCTGGAAGAGCGCATTAAACAGCTCGGTGCCGATAATGTGGCCGCGTTTATCGCCGAGCCCATTATCGGTGCCGGCGGTATGATCACGCCGCCGCCGGGTTACTGGCAGGAGATCAATCGCATTTGTCACGAATACGATGTGCTGCTGATAATCGATGAAGTGGTCACAGGCTTCGGCAAGACCGGCAAGTGGTTTGCCACAGAAACCTTTGGTATCGACGCCGACTTTATCACCATGGCGAAGGGCATCACCTCGGCCTATGTGCCGCTATCGGCTGTGGCAGTGGGCGGTCGCGCCACTAAGGTGCTGTTGCAGGATGAAGCGCTGTTTGTGCACGGTTTTACCAACAATGCGCATCCGGTGACCATGGCTACGGCCCTTGCCAATCTATCGGTGATTGAGGAGCAAGGCCTGGTCGAGACGGTGGCCGATGAGCTGGGACCGAAGTTTGCCCTGCGCTTGCAGGAACTATGTACCCACCCGCTGGTGGGCGAAGTGCGCCATTGCGGTGTGATCGGCGCCATTGAATTGGTCGCCGATAGCGACGGCAATATCGCCCAGGCGTTTGCCGAGCGGGCCGAGGCGCGCGGTGCGCTGGTACGGCCCATCGGGCAATCAACCATTGGCATGGTGCTGCCCATGATAACTACCGGTGAGCAAGTCGACGATCTGTTTGGCATTTTACAAGCTGTTCTGGCTGAGCTTTCTTAACGGGGATGGGGGGATTATATCTTCAATCCCCCCATCCCCTTATTTCTTTAGGTTTCTTTGATGTTTTCACTGCAAGAAAAGGCTGCGTTTGTTATTGGTGCTACCACCGGATTAGGACTGGCGGTGGCCAAATCGTTTGTGGCGTCGGGTGCTCGGGTGGTAATCGGTGGGCGTCGGGACGGTGATGCCATCGCCGCAGACATAGGCGCCAGCTTTGTGGCCATCGATGTTACTGATGAGTCTTCCGTGGCGGCGGCTTTCGACGCTGTCGCACAGCGCCTGGGAAAGCTGGATATCCTGGTCAATAATGCCGGCGTATACCCAAGTAGTATGTTGGCGGATATGAACGTTGAGATGCAACAGCGCAATCTCGATGTCAATGTGAATGGCGTGCTCTGGGGGCTAAAATATGCCGCCCGTCATATGAACGATGGCGGTTCGATTATCAATACGGCCTCCATCGGGGCACACTTTGGCATGCCAGGCGTCGGCGCCTACTCGGCGGCCAAGGCGGCGGTTTGCAGTTTAAGTCAAACAGCGGCGCTGGAGTTCGCACCGAGAGGTATTCGCGTCAATTGTATTTCACCGTCGACGGTGCTGGGCACTGAAATGAATCAGGATCTCGCCGAAGAGGAACAGGTGATCATCAATACCTTGACGCCGCTGGGGCGCATTTCCGAGATGTCTGATTATGTGGGCATCTACACGCTGCTGGCCGGGGATGCTGGGCGGTTTATTAACGGGCAGGATATTCGTGTGGATGGCGGGCTGGGCATCGGCGTGCCGCCGGCGTTGACCGACAAATTACTGGTCTGATAAAGGATCCACACAATAGCCTGTCCACAGTTTTTGGAATATCTGGAAGTGGATGGCATTGTCTACCGCTCATCAAGGTATGGAAATGAACCCGCGATCGCGCTTTGTGAGCCCGGTCAGTGGGCTATTTCCAGGCGACCGTTTTTCCTTCGTGAACTGAAAGATTCCATCATGGCCAGTATCTTGACAGAAACGGTTAAAGAATTCGTTAGGAATGATTTGGGTAACGAGCGAGTGATTATATTTGTTGACAATGGTGTCCGGTAAAAATGAGAACAAGGGTAACTCGATCGGCGCCAAACGGCTCGTATGCGGCCGCTAGAGTGCTTGTTTGAAGTTTTGCATTTTTTATCGACGTTTCAAACGCCGCCGTACCGTTATTTTCAGGGTGCTATTATAGAAAAACAAACTGAAGAAAAAGCAAAAAAAGACTTGACATGGTTGGTCAGGTGCGCAACGCGTAGGCCTGTATTCGATTTAATCGAATGACAGGAATGACCATGTCTCACCGCTGTGAACCCTTATACAACGAACTGATGAATAACACCGTTTTAGCTGACTTTTTCGCACCGGCGACTAAAGCGCTCAATAAAGTGCGTTATACCGCCGGTCGATTTAAATCACTTCCCATGGAGGCATTTTGTTTGTTTGGCTGCCTGCGCCACCTGCAAGGCATTGCCACCATGCGTGAACAGGTGCAGCAGTTACTCCATTTGACCGACGCACAGAAAATGCCGGTGGCACGCTCAACCTATTCCGATGCCTTGAATTCCGGGGCGCGACAAGCGATTGTGCAGCAAGCCGTAGTGCAACTCGCTGACCAGGCTCGCGCGCAGCTGCTCGATCGTTTGGCACAGTTTGATGAACTGGAAGACCGCCCGGTCTACGCCGCCGACGGTAGCTACCAAAAAGAGAGTGCGAATTTCCGGCGCTGCACGCCCAAACACGGGGGTGAAGATAACCACAAAGGCCACATGATGTTGACCTTCTACGATGTGCGCCTGGGCGCACCGGTGGATGTGTGACTGGAAACCCGCAATAAGCATGAGGTGTTGGTCTTCAAAGACTATGGCAAGGAGTCCGGCAGCCTGCTGCAGCAACGACGAGCGCTGTGGGTGGTGGATCGGGCCTATGTGGATATGCCGTTCTGGGATGAACAAAAGCGACGTTACCGTCAAACTGTCATTACGCGTTGGAAAGATAACCTGGTAATTGAGGATCGTGAGGATAAGCCGTTTCAACAGACGAAAATCAACGAAGGGGTTATTGCTGACGAGTCCCTGACGCTGAAAGCCAGCAGCGTTCCCTGGCGGCTGATTCGCTACGAGACGCCCGACGGCACGCGCATGGAGTTTCTCACCAATGAGCAGGATCTGGCGCCGGGTGTTGTGGCCTTCTTGTACCTGCGTCGCTGGGATGAAGAAAAATGCTTCGATACCTGGAAAAATGATTTCGCCAGCAGCAAAGCTTGGAGCAAAAGTGTCACCGGTATTACCCAGCAAGCCTATTTGGCGATCATGACCTCGCTGTTACTGCTGTTGTTTGTTCACCACCACCAGGACCGTTGGCAGATTGGCGACGAGAAGAGTTTGAAGAAGCAGGATGATCGGATTGACCAGCAGTGCTTGAAGAAGAACCAACGCATTCCTTGGTACAGCTTCTATTACCGCGCCACATCGAAAATCAGCCGCCAAGTGATTCGCTTCCTTAAACACTGCTTTGGGAAACCTGCCTCTCCTCGGCTTTATGAGAGGCAGCTGAGGCCATTGCTGATGGCGTACCTATAATACTTAACCGGACACCGTTGATTTGTTGATAAATGTCGCCTAAAGCCAGACTAGCGGAAATTCATAAATCATAGAGTGCGACCATTTTTACTGTTGTGGTCATTGCCTTCTTTCAGCCAACTACAGACATTAAATTATTGCTTTACTCTTCCATTTTCGTGCGTCTGCAAACGGATATGAAGCAGTCCTTTGTTGTGTTCGGTCATGTTGGCACAATATTTTAGCTAAGAGATCGATATTCAATCTTAATGGGGTATCTGCAATCTTCTCTGTTCTCTTACTGGGTGTAAGAATTTCCACGCGACTTTACCGCCTGTAGGTGGCATTTTGAACTGCTATCGCAGGTTGACTTTGCAGTTGCCCTTGGATTCACTGTTATTAGAATTTAGCGGGTAAATATTATTATCGATAGAAGGTGTTGTAGGGAACCGTTGGTGAGACAGCGAGTCTCTTCTTTAATGTTTATTAATTGAATCTTTCACAGGAACAGAGGTGTTTATTGCAAATACTCTCTTGAGTCGAAATAAATGACTTTCCGTCACGCTGAGCGACAAGGCCACAAAGATCTTCAATGAATCAGACCTCTGATACTACACCCCTGCAGTCAGCTCTGGCTGAGTTGGGCACAGAGCTGTGCTACACTTTCGACGTAGAAGTTTCCGATCGAGTCTGATTTATTACAATTTATATATTTGCGGGTTGGAGTTTCTTGTCATATCCTGTGCGGCGGTCGAGATAACGGCCAATGGGAAAAAACAAAACCCCGGAAACAACGGCCAATATCAATGCGACGATACTGACAGATTGGAATGAATAGGTCGCTACAAGGTAAACTCCTAGCGTAGGCGTTATGATGTGAGCCACCGGAGACATTAGCGCATTGACCGTCGCCGCTCTTCCCGAAGGATCGTATTGGGCGGCAGTCCCCAACACATAGGGAATCATGAAATAGTAACCCAAATTGTAAAGTGTAAAGGCAGCTCCCAAAGTAAATAGATTCGTGGAAGCCGTCAGACTTGCATAAGAGAGGGAAAGAACACCCGCACAGATTAAAAGAGCATTTGTGTAACCCAAACGTGTCCCAATAACATTTGCAGCCACAGAACCCAATAGGCCGATGGCATTTGAAGCAGCAATAATAAGACCTGCTTCTTTTGGCGACAATCCAATGCTGACACCCATGCGCTCTGAGATCGTCCACACGATGCCGACACCAATCCAGAGAAATAGTGTCGCAGCATATAATGCTAAAAGACGTGGGTTAAAGATTGTTTCAAAAGCAATTTTCTTTTCTTTCACAGCGCTTTCTTGACCCTTCTTCTTATCCAGCAACCACTTCATTAGATAGATGCCGAGCAGAAACAAAAAGGCGAAAAAGATAAAATACGCTGAGTAGGAGATCCCGGTATATACCAATGGGGCAATAAATAACAATATAACCAACGTAATTCCATAACCGGTTGTAGAAATAGCATACAACTGCTCAGCATTTTGTGAGCTTGCCGTTGAGAAGTTTACCGCAGCAGTAATGAATCCGATGCCAATACCGACGATCATCCGGCAGACAACCAGTGCATAAAAGGTTGGGCTGGCGAGCACCAATAAGCTTCCTACGAGCCCCAAAGCACATCCCGTCTGTGCCAATTTAGCTCTTGAAAAGTTCCTGCCGTAAACGGCAAGCAATAACCCCGCGAGGGTCATAGAAGCGATTTCAATGGATCCAATCACTCCCGCTTGTTTTAAACTGAATCCATAGCCATCAACTAGAACACCAATGGTTAACGGTATAAAAGCGATCAATCCGAAAGTAAACACCAGGCCACATGTGGTGCTCGTAACAACAGTCCCTGGTTCGCCACAATCCAGTTTTTTTAATATTGTCATTCTATTACCTCTTGCTGATTATTTTACGGGCCATTATTATCTTGAAGCTTCAACTTAGATAGCCAAAAAGCAAAGAACAGGTGCCGGTGTCAGCCGGCGCCTGTTTTAGCCACGATTATCGGGTGGATGTATCTCAGTTAAACTGATAATTAAAACTCAGCCCATAGGTTCTCGGTGCACCGACGAGCCGTCCGATTAAACCGGCGGAACCGGAATCAAAGGCTTCGGTATAATACACCCGATCTTCTAGGTTCTTTGCCCATAGCGCGACCTCCCACTTGTCGTCATCAGGCAGAAGGCTCAATCGTGCATTCACCAGTGTATAGCCATCCTGTGACTCCAACTTGGTGTTTTCCGCTGTGTAATACGCTTTACTTTTATAGGTGGCATCGACCATTGGCGCCAAACGGAAACCGTTAGCCACTGGAAATTCGTAGCGCACCAGCGCGCTGAAGCTGGTCTTTGACGCATTGGGTAAGATATTCCCTTTGTAATCCGCCGTCGCGGAGCGATATTCTACAAACTCATTGTCGTTGTAGCCGAATGTTGTCTTGATATCCAATCCCTCGATGGGGCGATACCAGACATCCAGTTCCAGCCCCCGCACATCCGCATCACCAGCGTTACTGACTCGGAAGCGTCCCTGCAAGTCAGTGCCGAAGACCTGCATATCCGTATAGTCATAGCTGAAGACCGCAGCATTCAATTGCATCAAACCATCAAGCAAGGTGGATTTGGCGCCGGCTTCTATCGCAATCACCTCTTCGCTATCGAAGGGCAGTGTTCCATCTGCGTCTAAGGCCCAGACACCGTCGAAACCGCCACTTTTGAAGCCTCGGCTCACATTGGCATACAGAAGTACATCTTCGTTGAAGTGATAATCGATGCCCAGCTTATAGGTCGCCTCAGTGGCGTTGATGGTTTCATCACGCACCGCTTCACCATGCCCATAAATTTCCACAATATCCCCCTCGGCATTGGTCGTATCACCGAGTATGTTGGCAAAACCAGTGGGGCTTACTACGTTTACGGCGCGCGTTGAACCATCCCAGGTAGTTTCTTCTTTTGTCCAGCGCACGCCTGCGATCACATCGATTTTATCGCTCAAGTGCCATTGCGTATTTGCGAACAGTGCCATGGTATCGGTAGACTGATCAAACGCCACCAGCAAGTCAGTCAGAAAGCGATCGGCATAGCCAAAGTGGTCGGTGGTGTCGTTATCATCGGTGGAGTAAAAGGCCCCCACCATCCAGTCGACTCGATCGTTGCTGGCCGCTAGGCGCAGTTCTTGCTGGAAAGACGACATTTCGTTGTCGTAGGTGTTATCGGCGACACGGTTTGGTCCGCCGTCAAAATCCTCAGTGACATTACGTGTGAGATTTTCAACGCCGGTGACTGACGTCAGGTTAAGCTGGTCATTGATATCCCAGCTGATATTTAACACTCCGCCGGAAGATTTCACTTCATTGGGAACTGCACCACTGAATTCCCCCTCAAAGGGATCGTCACCATCCGGGTCGCGATAACCGCTGACGTCCACGCAGTTGGCGAAAGCGCCTGCGGCGTTCTGTTGCGTATAGTCGTCACAAACCAGTGTAGGATCATTAGGGTCCCGCTTTCCCATTGCCTGCCATGGCCCGCTGGTGGAGGTATCTCGCCCGGCATGCAGATTGGCATTCACTGTCAAACTGTCGGTTGGCTCCCACAGCAACGACATGCGAGCATATTGTCGATCAATCCCACTGATATCTTCACCGGTCAAGCGGTTATGGATAAAGCCTTTATCTTGCTTTTGAGAGGTAAAGGCAAAACGGGCCGCCAGGGTATCCGATAGGGGCAGGTTAATCGCTCCATCCACATTGGTGGTCTCGTAGTTGCCCAGCGTAATATTAAGCTCGCCTTCGGTTTCTTCAGGATTGGGCTTCTTGGTCACAAAACTTACCGCACCACCGGTGGTATTGCGGCCGAATAATGTTCCCTGCGGCCCCTTCAATACCTCCACCCGCTCGATATCAAAGGTCGAAAATCCCATCATGTTATTCGACATGAGATAGACTTCATCGATGTACATCCCCACCGAGGGATTGCTATTACTGGCAAAGGTGGAAACCCCTAGACCGCGCACCGTAAAGATGGGGTTACCGTTACCTGTGCTGTTTTTAACGTTCAAGTTTGGCGTATAAGCACCGAGGTCGTTCGCTGTCTGAACCCCCAACTGCTTTAACGTCTTCGCATCGAAGGCATTGATAGCGATACTGACGTCCTGTGCACTCTGCGCTCTTTTTTGGGCTGTGACAACAATCTCTTCTATTCCAAAACTCTTAACTTCCGTTGCATGGGCTTGCATGCAGCCTGTAGCAGCAGACACTATGGCAACAGGCAGTAGAGAATTTCTGTGCCATGGGTTGGTTTGTAGGGGGTTTATCATCATTTACCTCTCCACTATGTGCTTGTTATATAATCAGGGTGGTGCAGGAAAAATCGCTAAATCGTATAATCAGTTAGTCTTCCTGATAATTGAGCTTTTTTTCTTCTGCCTTGTAATAGACGATGGATAAGACGTTTACCGTTAGTCCGATTTGATTTTTTTCGATATTGGATGGGATTAGGGGATTAATTGAAAAGCCACAATCGTTGTGATGTGTAGATAAAAAATTACATGTTCGAAATACACTTAAAACAGCTGTCCGTCGTCCTAATGTTTTCGGTTGACTAATTTTCGCTGCGCTCCACCACAATCAGATGATCGTCAATCTGATTAATCTGAATCGGCAATATGGTTGCCAGGATAGGTAGAATGGTATCGGCTTCCTCTATTCGATAGACACCACTTAAGCGCAGTTCACTCAACTGACTGTCATTAATAATAATTCTCTCATCGATATATCGGTTGATCTGTTCAACCACCCTGTAGAAAGGTTCGTTTTCGAAAATCAACTTGCCCTCCTGCCAAGCCATATCCACTTCAAGATTCGCTTTAGTGACTTCACCTAATACAGGGTTATTCCGGCTGAACTCTATCTTTTCACCCTGTGCCAGTCTCTTTATATCCTGATGCGCAATCGCTAAGGTACCCGAAGTGGTGGTATTCGTGAACTTCGTGACCTCGACGATACCTTCGAGAACAGTGACAATGACCTCATCTCTACCGCGCTCGACATTGAACTTCGTGCCCACCGCGCGCACCAATGCTCCACCGACGTTAACTACAAAGGGTCTGTCAGGGTCATGCGCCACGGCAAAAACCGCTTCACCTTCATATAGCTCAACCTTACGTATCCGATGTCCCAAGGATACCGAAATGGCAGAGGAGGCGTTCATGGTCACCACCGAGCCGTCCTTCAGTTCATAGGATTCAATGGCTTTTACCGCTGTTCGGTAGGAGATCGTCGACTTTTCCTGCAAATTGGAATCTGATAAGAACGTAAAGGGGACAATCATTAACAAGGCCACGCAGGCGACTGCCAGCCATCGATGGAAACCACCGAAGGCACTCTTTTCCACGGGATCAGGTTTATTTTGTCCCGGACGATAATTTGCGACCAGGGCACTCAATTCCCGTGCCGCATGGCTTTCCCTTGTCTGAGCTGCCAGACGCTCACTGGAAAAGGCTTCCCAGACAATAGCTACATCCTGAAACTGTTCATAGTTTCCCGGTTTTTCATCACACCAGCACTTAAATGCCTGTTTTTCCTGTTCCGACAGCTCTTCACACTGATGGCGAAGAAACCACCTGGCGGCCTGCTCATCCTGCGACCAGGCTCGGCTGAACGCCAGAAAATCCACTATGTTAGCTTGTTTTCTATCAGTCATTTTAAGGTCATCCTACCGAAGGGCGTTCTAGGTCTTCCCTGTAATGATGTGCCAACCGTTTACGGCAGAAATCTAGCGCCTTAACCATGTGACGTTCCACCGTGTTCTTCGAAATTCCCATTTCGGCGGCTATTTCCGCATGTGAAAGCCCGTAAAATTTTTGCAGAATAAAGACCTGCTGACATTTGGGGGGCAAGTCCAATGCAGCCTTGCACAATTCTTCATAGGCCTGCTTATTAGTAATGTCTTGTTCAGGACCAGGAGCGGGATCGACAAGTTCCGTTTCAGTTAAAGGTGTGTGGGCTGCCGTCTCATGTCGATTTTGTTTTCTCAGGAAGTCAATCGCCAGATTCGTGGCAATTCTGAACAGATAGCGCTTGGGGCTGCTGATTTGAGTCGTATCGGTTGCATGTAATTTCAAAAAAGCATCCTGCGCGATTTCAGACGCTTCCTGAGACGGCACAAAGCGGCTGGCAAGGAAGTTTACCAAGCTGGTGAAGCAATTTTTATACAGCTGTTCAACTTCGTTATCGTTCAAACCAGAAACCATGTTTGTGCTTCGAAACCTATCTCGTTGTCTACTAAGACGTCTACAGGAAATTTAGCCACCACTTTAAATCCACATTTTTTATGTTCATTCGGACTAAAGGCGCCTCTATTAATTCTGGAAAATTGGGGCCCTGTTAACTACTTGTTATCACACCTTGTCTGTGACCAAGAGTGCGAACCTGGTCACAATGTCGCTGAAGAGCTCTGAATGAGATGTCTTCTTTAAAATTGAACTATTTGAAGCAGGCGTCCTTCTTTCGACCTTCTACCTGTAAGAACTCAGTTAATCCTGTATATAAAATCAAGCCCGTATGTTCTCGGCATGCCTGGCAGTCTCCCAGTCACACCTGCGGAACCTGAATGAATGGACTCGTTGTAATAGAGCTTATCTTCTATGTTCTTGATCCACAGCGCCACTTCCCAACTGTCCTCTACTGAAGACAGGCTGAGGCGGGCGTTAAAAAGTGTATAGCTATCCTGCGATTCAATCTGCGTATTCTTGGGTGTGAAATAGGTTTTGCCTTTATAACTTGCATCGAGCATGGGGGCTAACAGCATTCCGCTGAATACAGGCATTTCGTAGCGAATTAAGCCGTTAAAACTGCGATTCGATGCATTTGGAAGTGTGTTACCGGTAAAATCGTCGGTAGAGGAGCGAAATTCCACAAATTCACTATCCAGGTAACCGATGTCAACCTTGATATCCAGGCCCTTCGCGGGGCGGTACCAGAGATCCAATTCGAAGCCCAGGATATCCGCATCCCCGGCATTGCTGATTCCAAAACGGCCCTGCGCATCGATACCGAACACCTGCATATCGGTATAATCGTAGTTAAACACAGAGCCGTTTAACTGCATCAGCCCACGGAACAGCGTACTCTTGAATCCTGCCTCCCAAGCAATAACTTGTTCGCTGTCATACGGCCGCGTTTCTTCAAAAGACGAAGCCCAGGTGCCATTAAAGCCTCCGCTTTTGAATCCCCGGCTCACATTGGCATATAGCATCACGTCCTTTTCGAGGAAATAACCAGCGCCGAATTTATAGGTAAATTCATTGGCAGCAATGGTTTCATCTCGTTGGGCCCCCAATAAAATTCCGGGGCCATCAACGTCGATACCAAGCACCTCGGCTTGTGCTGCAATCAAGTTGAGGGTGCTGGTCGAGCCGTCCCAGTGAGTTTCCTCCGTCGTGAAGCGGATACCTGCATCCAGCTTCAGCTTGTCTGAGACATGCCACTGCGTGTTGATATAGGCTGCCGCGGTTTCCGTTTCCTGGTCAAAGTCCACCAACAGGTCGGCTAGAAAGCGAGCCGAATACCCATAAAGGTCGGTCGTTTCGTTGGTATCTTTGGAATAAAAGATCCCTAACATCCAGTCGGCCAGGTGGTTACTGGCCGCCAGGCGCAGTTCCTGCTGGAAAGAGGAGGTCTCATTATCGAAGGTGTTATCGGCGACACGGTTCGGCCCACCGTCAAAGTCTTCAGTGACATTACGTTTGAGGTTTTCGTAGCCAGTGACTGAGGTCAGATTTAGCTTTTCAGTGATATCCCAATCTATGTTTAACACGCCACCGGAAGATCTCACATCATTTGAAAAGGCTCCACTGAATTCGCCCTCAAAAGGATCGTTTGCATCGCTATCACGGTAACCGCTGATATCAACACAGTTGGTAATAGCGCCCTTGACATTATCATTGTTGTGCGCCGCGCAGTCCGTTATGAACTTTATTCCTGCCGGCCAATCCGCATCAGGTATGCCGGCATCGGGATCTCTACTCCCAACCCCCTGCCACGGACCATTATTGGATTTGTCGCGCCCGGCATGAATATTGGCATTCAAAGTTAATCTTTCCGTTGGTTCCCAAAGCAACGACAAACGTGAATATTGTCGATCGATCCCGCTGATATCCTCACCGTTCAACCGGTTATGGAAAAATCCTCTATCCTGTTGCTGTGAAGTAAAGGCGAAACGGGCTGCCAGCGTCTCCGACAGAGGCAGGTTAATCGCCCCATCCACATTGGTGGTCTCATAGTTGCCCAGCGTAATCCCGAGCTCTCCTTCGGTTGCTTCAGTGTTCGGCCTCTTGGTTACAAAACTCACCGCACCACCGGTAGTATTGCGTCCGAACACCGTTCCCTGGGGCCCCTTTAAAACCTCAACCCGCTCCAGGTCGAAAATTGAAAAGCTCATCATGTTATTGGACGACAGATAGATCTCGTCGATATACATCCCTACCGACGGATTGGCATTACTTGCAAAAGTTGAAATTCCTAAGCCGCGCAATGTGAATATGGGGTTGCCGTTACCGGTACTGTTTTTTACGTCTAAATTCGAGGTGTAGGGGCTAAAATCGGTGGTGCTTAGGATGCCCAGTCGTCTCAGACTTTTTTCTCCGAAAACTGAAATGGCGATACTCACATCCTGAAGGCTTTGGCTGCGTTTTTGAGCTGTTACCTCTATCTCTTCAATCAAGTAGCCTTCAGCATATTCGTCTTTGATCGACGCTGTAGTCTGTAATTGATGAATAGTGATGGTCGTTTCATTGGCAAATTTGTATCCCAGACCGCTATTTCCTAACATCAATTCCAAAGCGACACTGGGATCGTAAGTCCCTTTAATCTCTTGACTAATTTTATCTGCAACCAATGAAGATTCAAATAGGAGTTGTAAGCCTGTTTGCTTGGCGAACTGGGTTAAAGCCGAGCTAAGGGGCTGGCGCTGGATTTGAATGAAGCGTTCGTCGGCTTTGGCGATAGCTCCGGCCAGAGACGCAAAAAGTAAAACATTAAAGACTAGTATACGAGCATAGTTCTTAATTGCATATACAGGCACATATTCTCTCCATTTTTGACTTATCTTGCTTACACCTCGTTAAAAAACTTTCTTCGAAATCTGGTTTGTTTACACATTATCTGTAGCAACCGGTGGTTTGCACAAAAGAGTTGAAATACTGGGGTCGATTGAGAACAGTCTGCTCTTGGTTGACACCAAATTCAACCCCGTTCGGCAATTTTTTCTGCAATTTTCTCGAAAATCAATGACATAGGAAAATTAAGTTGCCGGAGTTAATCTGGCCTTTGTTTAAACCATCTAAAGATTCCGTACAGGCTGATCAGCGCCCAAAATCCCTCCAGTATGAAGGCGGAGGCGTTGAACTCTGCGATTAGGGAAATCATTACCAGGATTGCACCAACTGTGTTTCCGAGAGAATAGGTGAGGTCAGCGCTTCGGATACGTCCAGTCTGCAAAAGGAAATAGCTGCCGACGATTGCAACCACGCCAAGGTTTCCAACGATATTGTGCCACATAAATTTAGGTCTTCCATAGGTGAATTGTGCCGGTAGACCGCAAGGAGAGGTTGGCAGTAGTGGTACGTGCGATAGTGCACAGTACTCCTTGTTCGAGCTGACTTGACCCGGCCATCGGTATCTCGGTCGACGAGTGTAATTGATGATTTCTAGATGGCGCCATTGTGATTTCCTGCACCTTACAGTCTTTCTGAGGGGTTAGGGAGATCGGCAGAGCGGCCATAAGCAAGAGTGAAACTTAACGTGAAGTTATGTGTGAAAAGCTAATAGGCCTAACGTCCTCGGATCTTAAATTGGCCGACAATCGCATAGTCGATACTATTGCCCCGTTTTGATGATCTAAATTTAAACATGAATATAAAAATGTTGTCAACTACAAAATTATTTCATGAGACTACATTTAAGAGCGAATTGGCTGCTCATGTCTTCGAAAGGGGGCAAGAGCGTTACTCATCACGCGATCGACTGTGCAGAATCCCGGTGTTAAGAGGCCTCATCTTGCGCTCGGAAGTCACTATTAGGCCATTGGCCAGGCGTGCGTTATCTGCCGGTAATGGCTATGATGGCATTGACGAGTATCGGGATAGAAGTTTAAAATTTACTCTAAGATTATAGTTGACCCGGATTTTAGGATACCTTTGTTGATGCAAGCCTGAAATAGCTTCAAGCCCTTGTTTGCGGAAAATGGGGAGAACCTTAGGAAGTCTGAAAATTGTTCTTCCGGAGGATCAACGTAGATTTTCCTATATGGTTTTGAGGCCATGTGGAAAATGTCTGGTAACTGCTATGCGTTTGGTGCCGACAAGCCAATGCTACATTCCGGCGAAAACTGCAGTGGTTTCGCTCTGATGAATCAATAGATAAGGTCTGATTTTGTTGGTATTAAGTTTAAAAATGGAATCGTTCTATGTCGCTGCGTGAAAAACAAAAGGCGATACGAGCCCGTGAGATTATGAATGCCGCTGCGTTTCTATTTGAGAAGCAGGGCTACACGAATACCAAAATTGAAGATATTGCGGAACAAGCCTTTGTCGCTCCTGGCACGGTATACAATTATTTTGGTTCGAAAGACGGATTGATGCAGCAAATCGTCCGTACCCATATTAGCGAGCGGCATGCCGAACGCAAGCGCTTTTTAGACAAGCCACCTTTGGGCTTGAATGAAGCCATTGAAGCGTACACCGACCTTCTGCTCGACCGAGCATTCGTCCTTATAGGTCGGGAGATTTGGCGCCAGGTACTGGCAAGCGGTATTTCGGCGGGAAGAGACCGTAGCGACTATCTCGGGGAAGTTACAGGCGCGCTTGTCGAACAGTTCGAGCAACTTTTATCGACTTTTAAGGATCGGGGCATCTTCGCACCGGACGCGCCGATACATGATCTTGCGGAAGCGGCAATGGGTATTGCGGATTTCCATTTCTATCGATTTGTTTGTCACGATGACGGCAGTTTGGATGAGACAAAAAATAAGATCAGAAAGCAGTTGCAACTTTTGCTCAGCGGTTCGCTAGCTCAATCGGATGACTAATCCTCACCTAATCAAATCAAATGGGGTAAGCCCTGTTTTTACCAAGCAACTCGGTGAAATGGGGCCATCTCGCCACCCCGGTGTTCCCCGTGATCTACTCCGCAATCAGTTCCCAATCAATTAACAACCAGTACTGTCCACTTTGTTGTGCTCTCCGGTTACGGGAAGTGTCAATAAACTCATAATTCGGACCTGCGCCTATTTACCCTCTGCAGCTTGTGGTGAGCAAACTTTTCCGAGCGGGCGTTCGCCTTCTAAAGCTGCTGTAGCCGCTACCCTTCAGAGGGTTAACCCTGCCATGCCTATCCTGGCTGATTCCACCTGGAGTTATTGGCTTCCGGTTTGGAAGGCACATTCCCTTTTACAGGCAAAGACATTTGGGCCTGTGTACCCATTCTGCTGAATCCAGCTTCGTCGGAACGCCGCGATAGCATATCGAGGATCTCATATCTTGAGATCACATAGAGGCGGTTCTTTGAAGCCTACCAGCATTTACCGGTAAATCGAGGCACGAAACCCTTATATGAAGTTTACTATAAATTTAAGCTTCAATTTAAATTATATATCTGGAAGACCGTTTTGAATGGCCTAGCTCGTAGGGGCATGCAGTACTTATTTTGGAAAGATATTGCGCCAACATTTTTTCTGGTCATAAAATAACTTGACTTGAAGTTGACTGTAAATATATAGTTGACTTCAAGAAAAGGCTAACTCTTACTGCGCTGTCCCGTCGGTTCATAACTGTGGGCGCGAAAGCAGATTAAACAGGCAATACAACAGGTAAAGCGGGAGGAAGAACCATGTCCCTGGATTTGGAACCAACTTTAATAGACGTGCTCAACGACGTAGATCAGCCGGTCGAAAACGCCAAGGGGATACCGGCGCAGTGGTACACAGACCCGGATATCTTTGCGCTTGAACAGGAGCGCATTTTCAGGAAAACGTGGATGGCGGTGTGCTTTTCCGAGGAGGTGAGTGATGCCGGCGATGTTTTTCCTGCCAAGATCGCAGGGTCCGAAATTGTTGTTGTTCGCGACCAAGACGGAACGATTCGCGCCCTTCACAACATCTGCCGTCACCGGGCTTCCTTGGTGGTTCGGGAGCCTGCAAAAGGCCTCCACTCGTTAAAGTGTCATTATCACTGTTGGACCTACGGCTTGGACGGCGAGCTGCGAAATGCGCCTTTCTTTGACGGTTCTCCTAGTTGCAAGGCTAAATGCGACGGTTTTGAAACGTCCCTGGCGCCTATTCGCTGTGGTGAATGGGAGGGGATTGTCTTTGTGAACCTTGATGGAAAAGCCCCTAGCCTTGAAGAGTATGTCAAACCGTTGGCGGAGAGATGGCGCTCGTATGATACGGCCAGCTTTCCTCGGTTCAAGATGGTGGAGGGTAAAGTGATTCCAGCGAACTGGAAAGTTGTGATGGAGGGGCTTCTCGAGGTCTATCACGAGGAATTTATTCACAAGGACCTGACATACCGATTGAACGAGGATGGTGAAAAGACATTTGAAGACATCTGGGCAGGAGAGATGGTGGGCTTTCGCTCGATAGAAACACCCGATCATCCCGAGATGGCTCTGCCAAGACTGCCTGGAATGCCCGAGAGTGGACCGGCCCCGACTGAGATCTTTCTGCTGTTTCCGTCGGTTTCGCTTAACATTCTCGACAACCACATGGTTCGAACGATCTGGACGTTCGGGTCCCACAAAGAGACACGCTGGAAGTCGACATGGCACTTCGCACCGGGCGCGGCCGACAGTGAGGAGGGTAAAACTCTCTGCCAGGACGTGGTCGATTTTTGGGACAACGTCAGAAAAGAGGATCTTCGTGCGGTGTTGTCCGTTCAGGCTGGACTGCAGAGCCGGACTGACGAACCGATTATAACCAGATACTCCCCGTTCTGGGAGCCGATACTCCAGCATTTCCATCGCCGCCTCACCCAAGGGCTGCTCGAGGAGTGAGCGTCAATAGCTGTAGGCATCCACACACTGAATTAAGTATCTGAGAGGGTAGTCCATTGGCATCGAATAGTCAGGAAGAATTGATCAAAGTCGATAGTGATTTGGCTGCCGGGCTTGATAGTTCCGCAGAGGCGTCATTAGTTTTTATACAGGCAGACGGTGAGCAGGTTAGTGTCTCGGTTCCAGACGGCCAATCCGTCATGGATGCCGCCATAGAGAACGATATTCCCGGCATACTCGGTGAATGCGGTGGATCATGTGCATGCGCCACTTGCCACGTTTATATCGACGAGGCTTGGACCGATGTCGTTGGCCCGCCAGGCAAGATCGAAAAAGACATGCTCGAATTTGCGATCGATACGAAAGTGGGCAGCAGACTGGGGTGTCGCGTCAAGATGTCTCCAGAACTCAAAGGGTTGATCGTAAGGGTGCCTGAGCGGCAATACTGATACATTCATAGCAGAGGAAAGCCTCATGTATTTGGAACGTGCAACGGCAGTATTGGAAAAAAACTACCAACCTTTCGAGACGGGTTTTCGACGAATCTCGCCCGTGCAGATGGAGGTTGCCGCACTTCATTACTTGCCCGCGGTAAAGGGTGAAATGATCCGATGGTGGCTCGAAAACCTCGACACCTCCGAGCAATACCGAAAGTGGCATCCTATCAAAAATCTGGACATGGTTTGGTTGGATCGTCCGGATGGAGCGTCTTTCCTGGGATCCACGATGCAAATCCGCCAGGAATTCGGAGGTCATGTGTGGGAGTACCGCGTTAGTTATCATGATACGTCCGAGGTTGTTGACCCACGAGCTCTTCGTGACAGCGGCGCAAGCTTCGCCTATATGGCCCGCTATGGGGCGCTGAACGCTCCATTTTGGGTGGGGAAAAGCCTCACCGTTTGCCGCGACCTCCCCGATGGATGCGAAATACGCAGCCATTATTGGCTGGGTGACAGCGGGATGATGGATCTGGGGCCTGACGCCGACACCTTGTCGAAGATCATCGACGATGATTTCGCGTCTTCCTTGCTGGCGTATAACATTGAAGCCATGCGGCATCTCGCCAGTTTCCTGCCTCAGCTCTATTCGCAATGTTATGAAAGAGACACTAACTCGGAATAAGTCAATGAACGACACAAGCGATAATAAGAGAGCGGATCAGCATATGCGTGGCTGGGTTTCAGTTGCCCCGGGGCTGAAAGGGCTCGAGTTGTACAATGACTTGGCGATACCTGAACCCGGAATCGAAGAAGTCCGCCTCAGGGTAGAGGCGGCGGGTATCAACTTTTCCGATATCTTGATGCTTCAGGATAAATATCAAGTGCGCCCCGAGCGACCATTTGTACCAGGACAAGAAATTGTCGGAATAGTCGACGCGGTCGGGCCAGGTTCTCAGTTCGAGATCGGTCAAAAGGTGGCTGCTGAGGTCAAAACAGGCGGCTTCGCTGAATACGCAGTTGTCCCTGAAAGTGCAGCCTTCCAGGTACCACAATCCTTCCCGATCGCTCAATCGGCGGCGCTACCCGTGGTTTACGGTACCGCCCTCGTTGCACTCACCGAAAGTACCCGGATAGTACCGGGTGAGACGGTGTTGATTCACGCCGCGGGGGGAGGTGTCGGTTTGGCAGCTGTCCAAGTGGCCAAAGCATTTGGCGCAACGGTGATCGCCACCGCCGGAACTGAGAAAAAACGCGCGGCAGCGAAGCAAAATGGAGCCGATCACGTCGTTGACTATACGTCCAACGCCTGGGTTGACCGCGTGCGCGAACTCACGGCCGAAAACGGCGTCGACGTTGTGGTAGACACCGTTGGTGGAGACATCAATGTCCAGAGTATCCGATGCCTGGCACGAGGTGGGCGCCTGATGATCGTGGGATTTGCGTCGGGCAAAATTCCCGAAATACCGGCCAACAGGCTTCTGTTGAAGCGAGCATCTGCAATCGGTGTTTACTGGAATCAGGAAAAGGACAGAAATCTCTGGGCTCAAGTAAAGCAGCGTATATTCGATATGGCAACCGCTACTCTAATCGATCCTGTGATTGATACACGGTATGGATTCGAGGGGTTACCTGAAGCCCTGGCAGCTCTCGAAAACCGGCAGACGATCGGGAAGCTGGTACTGGCAGATATTGCAGGGGGAGCCGGCTGATGAGCACACAACAACGTCCGATACTTGAAGGTGTAAGGATCCTCGATTTCACACGGGTGATGTCGGGACCACTATGTACTGCTATGCTGGCCGACCTGGGGGCGGAGGTCATCAAAGTCGAAGAACCTCATGGCGGAGATATCTCGCGGGTTGTGCCACCATTGGTTGATTCGGTCAGCGCCTATTTCGGAATCCTGAATCGGAACAAAAAAAGTATTGCACTGGATCTCAAATCCACGGAAGGGCAGCGGATTGCGAAACAGCTGATGGCATCTGCTGACATTGTTGTCGAAAATTTCCGACCTGGGGTCATGAGCCGACTTGGACTTGGCTGGAAGAAGATTTCCCTGGCGAATCCAAGGTTAATTTACGCGAGCATTTCCGGGTTCGGGCAGTCCGGGAGATTCGCGAAGCTTCCCGCGTACGACTTGATCGTTCAGGCGATGAGCGGGTTAATGCATGCAACCGGGCAGGCGGAGGGACCTCCGACGGCGGTCGGCGAAAGCATTACCGATGCCTGTGCCGGTGTGTTCGCTTCCTGGGGTATCCTTGCCGCGCTCTTTGATCGGGAGAAAACGGGACAGGGACGTCGAGTGGATGTTGCCATGTTGGATTCCATCCTGGCCATGATGGCGACGAACGTGAGCCAAGAGCTCAATGGAGGTGAACAGAGCTTCAGGCGTGGAAGCCGACATCCGGCAACCTGTCCAGTGGATGAATTTCAGGCACGCGACGGCAGCTTTGTGGTTGTTTGTTTCGGCGACAAACCGTTTCGGAAACTTGTGACGGCAATTGACATGCCAGGGCTTGCCGACAATCCCCGTTTCGCAACCAATGAAATGAGGCTCAAGCATGAACCCGAGCTGAAGGAAATATTAAACCGTTGGGCGGCCGAAAAAACTGTTGAGTCGGCCCTTACCATACTTCGCGGAGCCGACCTGCCCTGTGCTCCGGTCTGGTCTTTACGTACACTGATTGAAGACGGATATCTCGAAGAGCGGGGGCTTCTTCAACAGGCTTTCTCAATGTCCGGTCAAAAAATCGAGGTGACTTCACAGCCGGTCAGATTCGATGGAAGTCGAGGAGACGCTGTCGCGACTATTCCGGAACTAGGTGCACAAACGAGCCACGTCCTTTCGACGGTGCTGGGTCTTGGGGCTGACGAGATTGCACGCCTTGGCGAAACTGGGGTCTTCGGGGATCTCCCTGTGAGGGCAGAAGATTTTACAGTGTAATTTGACTGTCTCATGAGTGAAACTCGAAAAGCGATATCAAATAGTCCGGTTCTTGGGGATGCCTGCAGTGTACCTCGTCAGGTTGTTATAAGAGTCAATGTTCACAATCGGCACAACATATTAGGGGAAGAGAATTATGCTATCTATTCATGAGGAGTTGTCGGTAGACAACAAAAAAGCCAACAAAGATTTCCTGATTGATGCCTTTAAAAGTATGTCTTTGATCCGTGCGTTTGAAAAAAAGATCGGGGAGTTGAGTACTGAAAAGCCGCCCAAAATCATAGGATCGGTTCACCTCTGTGCCGGACAAGAAGCTATTCCGGTGGGGGCATGCGCTGCGCTCGATAAGGCACGGGACAAAGTAGTTTCCACCTACCGGGGGCACGGCTGGGGAATCGCCTGGGGGCTTGATACGGGGGCGCTATTTGCCGAAATCTGTCACCGAAAGTCCGGCCTAAACGGAGGCCGGGCGGGGTCGGCTCTCATGATGGATCCGAAGAGCGGATTTATCGGAGAGAACTCCATCGTCGCGGCCGGCGCGCCCATCGCAGACGGCGTTGCGGTCGCCCAACAACTCAACGAGACAGGCGGAGTGGTTGTGATCACCGTTGGCGACGGTGCGATGAATCAGGGCGCGATGCACGAAGCAATGGTGTTTGCGGTAGCGCGTAAACTGCCGGTCATTTTTGTCTGCGAAAACAACGGCTGGTCGGAAATGACGCCCACCGACAAGATCGTCCCCCTCGATAGGCTATCTCGCCGCGGTAATGGATATGGCATGCCAAGCGCTACCATTGACGGTAATAACCCCTTGGCAGTGAGGGACAGCATTGCGATCGCCGCCGAGCGAGCCCGACGCGGTGAGGGGCCGGCGTTGATCGAGTGCAAGACCGCACGTCTGTGGGGACACTACAATCGCGACATTGAGCACTATCGACCCAAAGACGATCGCAAAGCGGCGGAAGCCGCGGATCCGCTGCCGAAACTTCGTGCCCAGCTAATTGATTCGGGTATGGCAGCTGAAGAACTGGATCGTTTCACGGAGGAACAGAAAGAGACAGTAGCAACCATCGCTGCCGCGACAATGGAGGCTGACAGGCCTGACTCTGAAACGGCACTTGCCCATGTGTATATCGAGCAAACGGCATCTAACGTTTCGCACTCAAATGCCGGAGAACGTCGTGAGGTGACCTATCAACAGGCCGTAAACGAAGCGTTGAAACGAGAACTCGACAGCCGCAAGGAAGTCATCGTGTTTGGCGAGGACGTGGGGCATGCCGGTGGCATATTCGGGTGCTCACGAAACCTGCAAAAGGAATTTGGCGAGAAGCGTGTATTTGATACCCCAATTGCGGAAGCGGCAATCCTGGGCACAGCGGTGGGTGCCTCCATGATGGGCTTGCGGCCAGTCGCGGAAATCATGTGGGCAGATTTTTCGCTAGTCGCCCTCGACCAGCTGTTTAACCAGGCGGCAAACATCGCATACCTCACCCGGGGTGAAACGGCTGCACCGATGGTTGTTCGCATGCAGCAGGGCGCGACGCCTGGCTCTTGTGCGCAGCATAGTCAGTGCCTCGAGGCACTGATGGCCCATATTCCGGGGCTCAAGGTCGGACTGCCAGCGACGCCGCAGGATGCTTACTCGATGCTTCGTGCTGCTATCGCAGATCCGAATCCGGTCATCATATTGGAAGCGCGGGCGCTGTATCAAAACAAAGGGACGGTTGACTTCGGAAAAATCGAGGATGTCGTTGGCGGGATGCGACTGGTGCGCCCGGGATCCGACTGCACGATCATATCCTACGGCACCGCGCTTGCGAGGTGCGAGGCGGCAGTCGACAGCCTTGGCACTGACGGAAAGGATGTGCGGCTTGTCGATATGCGTTGGCTCAATCCCGCAGACTGGGATCAATTATACCAACACGTGGCAGAAACCGAGGGCAAGGCGCTTATCGTTCACGAGGCCAACTTGACCGGCGGTTTTGGGGCGGAAATTGCCGCTCGCCTCTGGGAGCGTGGTGGGGTCAAGATCCAACGTCTTGGTACCATGGATACCCGAATCCCGGCAGCACCGGAACTGCAAGAAGCAGTTTTGCCGACGGTCTCCGAGATCTGCGTGGCGGTCCGCAAGCTTCTGGATAAGTGACGGCTTCAGTCCGTTCATGCGTTAATTTTTCCGGGTGTCAATTGAAGGGGGGTAACCAATGTCTATCGAAGTAGAGCAACCAGCGTCGATCAAGATCACAATGTCCAACATGTCGTCGTCCATAGAGGAGGGCACCTTGGCTAAATGGCTGATCAAGGAGGGTGACATGGTGTCGGTCGGCGATGTGATCGCGGAGGTTGAAACCGACAAGGCGACTATGGAAATGGAAACTGCAGAAGAGGGCACCGTCGCCAAGATTCTGGTTCCTGAAGGCTCGGAAGGAGTGAAGGCCGATACCGTTATCGCCCTCCTCATAGACAAGGATGTGACAGGGAAAGAGGTTCTAACCGAGACTGGCAATGACGCTGCGAAGAGCGAACTCGAGACTGACACAAATGTGGAATGTCCCGATGATGTAAGCGCAGATCCTGCGCAGAAAGAGGGCAGAGAGATTGTTTTCACATCGCCACTGGCGCGACGCTTAGCAGAAGCCGAGGGCATTGAGATCAACAACGTCGAAGGGACAGGTTCGCGCGGCAAGGTTGTTAAGGCTGATGTGGAATCTGTGATAGCGGAAGGCAAGTCGACGTTAAACCTGCCTTCTTCAATACTCAAGGCACCAAACTTCACGTCGGACGACCCAATTCTAAGACTGTTCGAGACTGGCTCATACGAGCTTGCAAAGCACGACAGCATGCGTAAGACGATTGCCCAGCGCTTGGTTGCGGCAAAATCCACGATTCCCCATTTTTACCTGAACATGGATTGCCAACTCGACGCGCTTCTGGCGCTGCGAAAGCAAATCAACGAGGCCGCGCCTACCGTCGACGACAAGCCTGCCTATAGGGTATCGGTGAATGACATGCTGATAAAAGCAATGGCGCTGGCCCTGAAGGCCGTACCTGATGCCAACGTGTCGTGGACCGAGTCCGCGACGGTGAAACACAAAAACGCAGATGTAGGCGTCGCAGTGACGATTCCGGGGGGACTTATTACGCCGATCGTTCGTCGCGCGGATGAAAAGGCATTGCCGGCAATCTCAAATGAGATGAAGAATCTTGCCGAGCTGGCGCGCAATAACAAGCTAAAACCCGAGCAGTACCAAGGCGGCACGACAGTGATCTCTAACCTTGGTATGTACGGCATCAAACAGTTTTCGGCGATCATCAACCCGCCGCACGCAACAATTCTGGCCGTCGGTGCCGGCAAACAGCAAGCGGTGGTGAAAAACGGCGAAGTGGCCATCGCGACTGTAATGCCGATCACACTGTCGGCCGATCATCGCTGTGTCGACGGCGCACTCGGTGCCGAGCTGCTGAGTTCCTTAAAGTCCCTCATCGAAAATCCGATGAGCATTCTGGTTTGATCCCGCAGGGAGGATTGAAATGTCTGCCAACTATGACGTCATTGTGATCGGTTCCGGGCCGGGAGGCTATGTGACCGCCATTCGCTCCGCGCAACTCGGCTTCAAGACTGCGATCGTAGAACGCGAGCACTTAGGCGGCATCTGTCTCAACTGGGGCTGCATCCCGACCAAGGCGCTACTGCGTTCCGCAGAGATCAAACGTTATGCCGATCACCTCGAGGATTTCGGTCTGACATTGGACGGAACCGTGACGCCGGACATCAACGCGATTGTCGAGCGTTCACGCCAGGTTTCTGCACGCCTCAATAGCGGAATTGGTTTTCTCATGAAGAAAAACAAGATTGATGTCATCTGGGGCGAGGCCACGATCTCCGACAAAGGCAAGATCGTTGTCCGCAAACCCTCCAGATCGATCGTGCAGCAACACCCGATACCGAAAGAGGTGGGGGGGGAGGGAGAGTACACCGCCAGACACACCATCATCGCCACTGGCGCGCGACCGCGTAGCCTTTCGGGGATCGAGCCGGATGGCAAGCTCATCTGCACCTATTACGACGCCATGGTGCCGGAAACATTACCCCAAAAACTGCTCATCATGGGTGCCGGAGCAATAGGTATCGAATTCGCAACCTTCTACAACGCGATGGGTTGCGATGTAACGGTCGTAGAACTGATGCCACAGATTCTGCCGACTGAGGATCTCGAAATTGCCGAAATTGCCAGGGAGAATTTCGCCAAAGCGGGTATCAAAATCCTGACCGAAGCCCAAGTGACACATGTTGAGAAAACGTCGAACTCGGTCAATGCAACCATAGAAACAAGTGGTGGCAAAGCCCAATTGATAGAGACCGATCGACTTATCTCTGCTGTGGGTGTTCGGGGTAATATTGAGAATCTGGGCCTTGAAGAGTTGGGCCTTGAGACTGACCGTGGATCCATCGTCACGGACGGTTATGGCCGTACAAATGTTGAAGGCATCTATGCTATTGGCGATGTGGCAGGACCACCATTACTCGCGCACAAGGCCGAGCACGAGGGCATCATTTGCATCGAAAAGATCGCCGGGGTTGCAGGCGTTCATCAGCTCGACAAGTCGAAAATCCCGGGCTGCACTTACTGCAATCCGCAGGTGGCCTCAATTGGGATGACTGAAGCAAAGGCCAGGGAGGCGGGTTTCGACATTCGAATCGGTCGCTTCCCATTCGGGGCTAACGGCAAGGCCATCGCACTTGGCGAGGATCAAGGGCTCGTCAAGACCATTTTCGACAAAAAGAGCGGCCAGTTACTTGGCGCGCACATGATCGGCGCAGAAGTCACTGAACTTATACAGGGCTTCGTAGTGGCCATCAACTTGGAAGTGACTGAAGAAGAGCTGATTCACTCGGTCTTTCCGCACCCAACGCTTTCGGAAGTGATGAAAGAAAGTGTGCTTGATGCCTTTGGGCGCGTTCTGAATGCTTGAGTGATGAATCGCACTTCCTTTTCTTTTGGCTATCTTTGTTGAATCTTCGGCAGGCTAAGGAATCTTTGATGGATCCTGAGAAAATCACTGTTCAATCTTTATATCCTTTGGATATCCCCACAGTGGCTACTTTCGAGCTGGGGGATTGGCCATTGCAAAGCGGCGAAGTATTGCGTGACGCCAGATTGGTGTATGCCAGTTACGGCAAATTGGCGCCGAATCGGAAAAATGTGGTGCTGTATCCCACTCACTATACTGGGGATCACAGCAGCAACGCTACCATGGTGGGAACAAAGCGAGTATTGGATCCGACGCGCTACTTCATCGTGATTCCCAATCTCTTTGGCAACGGAGTATCCACCTCTCCGAGCAATGCTCATCCGAGTCAGCGACAGGACAAGTTTCCTCGGGTGTCGGTTTACGACAATGTTAAAGCGCAATATCGCTTGCTGCAGGATCTCTGGGGGATCGACAGACTTGCCGCGGTTTACGGTTGGTCCATGGGCGGACAGCAGGCCTACCACTGGGCGGTTTTGTTTCCCGAAATGGTAGAGCGACTGATATGCTGTTGTGGTTCAGCGCGTACTTCAATGCACAACAGAGTTTTCTTGGAGGGGGTTAAAGCCGCACTTTGTGCGGATCGCCTTTTCAGTCCCGACGGCCCGTCTCCCGAACGGGGGTTAAAGGCCTTTGGTCGGGTGTACGCGGGTTGGGCTTATTCCCAAGCGTTTTATCGGGAGAAGCGATATCGGGACTTGGGTTTTGATTCCGTGGAGGAGTTATTACAGTGGTGGGAAAGAGATCACCTGTCCTGGAATGCTCATGACTTGCTGGCGATGCTGAGAACCTGGCAATACGCCGATGTCAGCGCTAATGATCAATTCAATGGTGATTTACGCGCGGCGTTAAAAAACATACGCGCCCGAACGCTTTTGTTGCCGGGTAATAGTGATCTCTATTTTCATCCCCGGGACAACCACCTGGAGCTTGCCCATTTACACCGTGGCCGTTGCGTGGAAATTCCCTCCAGTTGGGGACATATGGCGGGTTCTCCCGGACGAGGTGGGGTGGATCGCGCCTTTATCGAACGACAAATGAAAAAAGAGCTGAACAGCTAGTCCCTTGGGTAACAAAGCCATACCTATCACTAACGGTACACCAGAAAAGTCTTACCGCGCGCTATAGCGCTTTCGTCAAACCTCTTAGGAGTTACATCGTATGAATAAAGAAATGGCGGCCGAAATTGCGGCTAGTTTAGCAGAACAAGGCGTTAAGTACACTATGGCAAGCTTTGTCGACGTTCACGGTATGTCCAAGGCCAAGTTTGTGCCCGTCGACCACTTGCATCAAATGTTCAACGGCTCCGAACTGTATACCGGCGCGGCCCTGGACGGTGTTCCCCAAGAAATTAACGACGAGGAAGTCTCTGCGCGGCCCGATCCCGATTCCCTGGTGCAATTGCCATGGCGTAAGGATGTAGCCTGGATGGCTAGTGATCTCTACCACGAGGGTAAGCCTTTTGAAGCTTGCTCCCGCAATATTCTCAAGCGTCAGCTGGATAAAGCCAGAAAAATGGGTTTTACCTTTAACTTGGGTATCGAAACCGAGTTCTTTTTGCTGAGAGAAGATGAACAGGGCAATCCAGTACCTATCAGCAACAGAGATAACCTGGAAAAACCCTGTTACGACCCGATCGGTCTTTTGGACAATCTGGATATAGTGGCAGAAATGGTGGAAGTGATGAACGCGACCGGCTGGGACGTGTACAGCTTCGACCATGAAGATGCCAACGGTCAATTTGAAATCGATTTTAAATACGCCGACGCGCTTACTATGGCGGATCGTTTTACGTTTTTCCGCATAATGGCCAAAGAGGTTGCCCACAAGCACGGGGCCTTTGCTAGCTTTATGCCCAAGCCCTTTGCCAATCGCACAGGCAGTGGCGCCCACTACAATATGTCACTAGCCGACATCAACAGCGGAGAAAATTTGTTTGAAACCAAAGATGACCCCCACGGCTGCGGCTTGTCGGTAATGGGCTACCAGTTTATCGCTGGGGTGCTCAAGCACGCGCCTGCCATCTGCGCAATTATCGCTCCCACAGTAAACAGTTATAAGCGACTGGTGCGTCGCGGTAGCATGTCGGGCGCCACCTGGGCGCCGGTATTTGCCTGCCACGGCAATAATAACCGCACCAATATGCTGCGGGTTCCCTCAGGCGGCGGCCGGGTTGAGTGTCGTGCCGCTGATATCAGTTGTAACCCTTACTTGGGAGCCGCGCTCATCCTCGCCGCAGGTCTCGAAGGTATTCAGCAAGAAATGGATCCAGGTCGCCCTCATACGGAAAATATGTACAACTACAATGATGAGCAATTGAAGGAGCTGGGAATCGAGCACTTGCCTCGAGATCTTGGACACGCCATTGATGCCTTCGCATCCGATTCTTTCTGTCGTGAAGTCTTTGGCGATGACATGTTTAACGCCTTTGTTAATTTTAAACGTGACGAGTGGGACGCATATCAACACCATGTTTCTGAATGGGAGTTAAAGCGCTACCTGAAGTTCTTCTAATAAACTGAACAGCGAACTCATTGGATACCAACACCAAGCATATACAGTGGTTAGGAAATGCCGACTTGAAGAGATTGGGTCTTTTTGAGGCCTAGGCGGCAGCTCGGTCGGATTTTCATTAACGTCACTCCTTGACGCCCATTCACAAGAGGCTGCCGCCGCCGGCATTCTTCAGAGCGTGAAATGGTACTACGTTTTTCCGATGTGTTAGCCGATATGCTTAACGTGATCAGTCACGAATTGGTGGTGCCGGTCGATACGCTGTGGGACATGTGCAAACTGCATCTAAATCCTACATTCCTGCCGTATTTTGGGCACTGATGCTGGCAAGGTGGCGGTGGGTGAAAACTCGTCAATTGGAACCCAAAACACCCTGTTTCTGAACCGTGCCAGATTTAGGACTCGGATAGGCAAACGGTCAAAGCAAAAAATGCCAACCCCGGTTGGGGTTGGCGACAAGACTCCTTGAGGAGGAAGTAGGAGAGAATTGATACAGTGTTGACCGTTATTCGAATTTGATGGCGAGGGTGACACCAACCGTCCGCGGATCACCTATGCCGACAGTGTTGAAGCCAAAATCGGCGAGATCAAAAGCGGTGGTGATATATTCCTTGTCGAACAGGTTCTTACCCCAGATGGACACACTGTAGCGCTCATCGGCAGTGGTGAAATTGGCGCGGGCATTCCAGAGCCAGTAAGCTTCTTCGGTCAGTGAGGGATTGTTGTCCGCGGTGAAGAATTGATCATCCGTATAGACAAAATCGGTTTGCAAGCTAACGACCGAGCCACTCTCTAGGCTCCACTCATAGCGTACCAGTCCGTTGAGGTTCCACTCAGGAGCGGCGGGCTGGTCATTGCCGGAATAATCGGTGACCAGACCCGAGGAGGGATCGGTGAGTTCGTATTCTTTAAACTCCGTATCCAACCACCCCAGGCCTGCTTGTATATACCAGCCATCTACTGGCACATACTGGAGTTCCACTTCCAAACCCTGGATTTCGGATTCGCCCGCGTTGGTCAGCGTCTGTACCGGAATGCCCAGGCCACCACCGGAGGCCAGGGTAAAGACCTGCTGGTCCTTAAAGTCGTAGTGGAAGAGGGCCGCGTTTAGCTTTAGGCTGCCCTCGATCCAGGTGGACTTGATGCCTACCTCGTTGGCGGTGAGAAATTCGGGATCCGCGATCACAAACTCTTCCGGGAACAGGGTGGCGCCGGCGTTGAATTCACCGCCTTTAAACCCGCGGGACAGACTGTAGTAGACCAGGATGTCGTTATTGACGGTGTAATCCAGAGTGATTCGTCCACTAAGCTCCGACCAATCGGCTTTTTGCGGATAGGATGCAATCTCATAACCCAGAGATTCTACCGCCGATTGTTTAATATATTGGCCACGCGAGCCAGAGGCATCGTATATTGTGGTCCGATAGTCACTCAGGTCCCGTTCGTCATAGGTCCAGCGTAATCCCATCGTCAGCTTTAAATTTTCGGTAACAGGATAACCCACTTCGGTAAAGGCCGAGTAGCTGAGTGTTTCCTGCGCGCTGATAAACGCCAGTCCTTCTGCAGCAAAGCCGGGTAGCCCTGTGCCGGCGGTAATCGCCCCCGGGCCGAGATCATTAAGGCTGAAGGCTTCATATTGCTCCATATCCTCCTTGAAGTAAAACAGGCCCGCCATCCACTCGAGTTCACTGTCGCCACTGGAGGTGAACCGTAGCTCTTGGCTGTATTGGGTGGCGGATGCCTGGTAGCTGCCGTTAAAAAATTCTGCCGGACTGCGATCAGTGTCTTCCAGCATGGTGCGGTCGGCATCTTCCCAGGCACTGACAGAGGTGATAGTTACTCCGTCGAGTTCCCAATCGAGGGTGAGTGACGCGCCGTAGTTTTCTGTTTGCTGTTTGGTGTTGAGGCTCTCAGAGACTTCGTCGTATTCTTTTGAGGCTTCAAAGCCCAGAAAGTCGGTGCAGCCGTTGCCAAAGCCGGGCTGAGGCACCCCGCCACCGGGGCAGACAACACCCTGGGATTTGAAAGGACGCATGTCGCTGTTGTTTTTGGCCCCGTGGAGGTTAAGGTTGATCTGTAAAGTGTCCGTCGGTTGGCTGCTGGCGTTTAGTCGCCAGGCAATGGACTCGTTCTCGCCCTTGTCATCGGCACCGGCGATGGTTGAGTCAAAGAGGCCGTCCCGCTTTTGGCTCTGGGCGGCAAAGCGTATGGCACTATAGTCATTGAGAGGTGCGCCTGCAGCAATTTCCAGGTCTCTCTGGTTATAGGTGCCCAGGGTGGTCGTGAGGCTGCCGTTATAGCCGTCATCCACGTTAGGCTTGCGGGCAATAAAGTTGATCAATCCTCCGGTGGTGTTGCGGCCATACAGAGTGCCCTGTGGGCCACGTAATACCTCCACGCGCTCCAAGTCAAAAAGCTGGAAGCCGTGACTGAGGTTTGAGTTCAGGTAGACGCCATCGGAGTAGATCCCTACGGCACCCACGGCATTGGCATGGAAACTGTTATTGCCAATGCCACGCAGGAAGATGTTTGGGCTGGTAGAACCAAAGTCTGAACGCCAGGAAAGGTTGGGCGTTTGGGTGGCAATCGACCCGCTGTCGGTCATACCCAGTTGCTTGATGGCATCGCGGGTAAAGGCGGTCACGGAAACCGGGATATCCTGTAGGGATTCCGCCCTTTTAGTCGCCGTTACAATTACCTCCTCGATCAGGAAGTCATTCGCCAAAGCGGTATGGGTTCCGCCGGACCAAACCGCTGCACCAACAATACCAGCGGCCAATAGATTGTGTTGCATATACATATGCGCTCCCGTCATTATCGTTCTATTAGGTGGTGCCCCGAACCCCGGGGCCAGGGATTTCGATGGTGATACAGGTTTAGAAGAACTTCAGATAACGCTGCATCTCCCAATCGGAAATATGGTTGTGGTAATCTATCCACTCCTGCTGTTTAAAGTCGATAAACGCCTTGTGCATCAGTGGACCAAACACATCCTTTGAAAAGGGATCTGCCTCAAAGGCTTCCACGGCTTCTCCCAGAGTACGGGGCAGATTACTGACGCCCATTTCGGCTAACTCCTGATCGCTGTAGTTGTACATATTTTCGGTATGGGGTTTGCCGGGATCGAGACTCTCTTCGATACCTTTAAGGCCAGCGGCCAGGATAATGGCTGTCCCCAGGTAAGGGTTACAGGAAATATCCGCTGCACGACACTCAACTCGACCACCGCCATGGGGAATGCGTAGCATATTGGTACGGTTGTTGTTGCCATAGGAAATAAAGACCGGTGCCCAGGTAGAACCTGACATGCTGCCGCGACGAATCAATCGTTTGTAGCTGTTCACGGTGGGTGCGATAACCGCACAGATGGCCGGCGCGTGTTTGAGGATGCCCGCGGTAAACTGATAGCCCAATTCCGATAAGCCGCAGCCGCGGGAATCATCAACCGATTCAAACAAGTTTTCCCCACTGTTGAGGTCGGCCAGCGACATGTTGTAGTGAGCACCGCTGCCGGTGCGGTTGGCAAAGGGCTTGGGCATAAAACTGGCGAAGTAACCGTGTTTTTTGGCCACTTCTTTGGCCATCATGCGAAAATAGGTAAAACGGTCCGCCATGGTCAAGGCATCGGCATATTTAAAGTCGGTTTCAAACTGACCGTTGGCGTCTTCGTGATCAAAGGAGTAGACATCCCAGCCCATGGCATTCATGTTCTCCACCAGCTCACTGACAACCGGCAGGTTGTCCAGCATACCGGCGGTGTCATAACAGGGTTTGGCCAGGGTGTCCCTTTCGCTGGTGGGAACAGGGTTGCCGTTGTCGTCTTCTTTAAAGATAAAAAACTCGGTTTCAATGCCCAGGTTGAAGCTGAATCCCATCTGTTGGGCTTTTTCCAGCTGGCGCTTGAGGATTCCCCGGGAGCAGGCGGCAAAGGCTTCATCGCCGAGCATCAGGTCACTGGCGAACCAGGCCACCTCCGGCTGCCAAGGCAGTTGTACTACGGAGTTTTCGTCGGGGCGGGCGCTGACTTCCTGGTCATTGATATCCTGTGGAACCCCATCCAAGGCGGCACCGGTAAACATTTCAGAACCGCTAAACATATTGGTCAGGTGATTGATAGGCACAAACTTGGCTTTGGTCATGCCGTGAATGTCTACAAAGCTTGCCATGGCGTATTTGACGCCCTTTTCCGACAAGTCAGCGGCCAGTTTCTCGATTACATCTCGGTTCATTCAGTGTCTCCAGGTTTATGCCTACGGGTGAATATTTTTAAATAGGGGTTGAATACCTATCAGTTGATTGGTAATAATACTACCTCTTTCGGCGTGTAACTATCAACCAATAGATATAAGATTTTTTTTCTTACAGGTTCCAGCCTAATAGGAAAGTGGAATAAGGCGATCTTTTCGTGTGATTCGGATTAACGAGGTAGGCGATCGAGGATGCAAGCGTTAGGTGATTATCAGTGTTTTGCCCTGGGGGATATGCCACTGCAAAAAGGCGGTGTTCTACGCCAGGCCAAGCTCGCCTATAAAACCTACGGTAGGCTTAATGCTGATCGCAGCAATGTGATCCTCTATCCCACGCACTATACGGGTAGCCACCGATGCAACGAGGTAATGATAGGTGCGGGTCGAGCTTTAGATACAGAACACTATTTTATTGTGGTACCTAATCTGTTCGGTAATGGTTTGTCCACCTCCCCCAGTAACGCCCACCCCAGTCAGCAATTGGACGGGTTTCCCCTGGTCACTGTATTCGACAATGTGGTGGCGCAATATCGATTACTGCAGGAACTCTGGGGTATAGAGAGTCTGGATGCGGTATACGGCTGGTCTATGGGGGGGCAACAGGCCTACCACTGGGCCGCCTTGTACCCCGATAGGGTAAAGCGGCTGATTTGTTGCTGCGGGTCGGCGAGAACCTCGGTCCATAACAGGGTTTTTCTCGAAGGGGTTAAGGCAGCTTTATGTGCAGATAACGATTTTGGCCCAGAGCGACCTTCATCGCCCAAAAACCTGAAAGCTTTCGCCCGAGTGTATGCCGGTTGGGCCTATTCCCAAACTTTTTTCCGGGAGCACATATACCGGGAGTTGGACTTTCAACGGCTGGAGGACCTGCTGGCTTGGTGGGAAGAGGATCACCTCAGTTGGAACGGCTATGACCTGTTGGCCATGCTGAACACCTGGCTGCATGCGGATATCAGTGACAATCAACAGTTTAATGGCAACCTGGATACGGCCTTGCAAAGTATACGCGCCCGAACCCTGTTAATGCCCGGTATGAGCGATCTCTATTTTCATCCTCAGGATAACTGGTTGGAACTGGCATATTTGCACAACGGGTGTTGTGTCGAAATACCGTCCTGTTGGGGCCATATGGCCGGTGCGCCAGGGCGGGGTGGCGAGGATCGGGAGTTTATCGAAGGGCAACTGTCCCACGAATTGAACAGCGAACCAGAGGAGAGTTAACTGGATGCATATCCACTGTTTAAAGAATGTCGCCACTGAAGGCTTGGGGTTGATTGAATCCTGGGCGGCAAAATGGGGTCACAGCATAGGTTACAGCAACTGCTATGAAAACCCTGAATACCCCGATCTAAACCGGGTGGACCTATTGGTGATCGCTGGTGGACCCATGGGGGTCAATGACGAAACGGATTATCCCTGGCTGACCCAAGAGAAAGCTTTTCTGAAGTCAGCGCTGGAACAGGACGTAGCTATCTTGGGTATATGTTTGGGGGCTCAACTGCTGGCGCACCTGTTGGGCGCGCGTGTTTACCCCAATGCCCATCAGGAGATTGGTTGGATGCCAGTGATGCAAACTGGCGAGTCCCATCCCAACAGTCCCTTCGCGACTTTACCGAACGAGTTCGAAGTGATGCACTGGCACGGCGATACCTATGAGTTGCCCGAGGGCGCAATGAGTCTGGCATGGTCTCAAGCCTGTGATAATCAGGCGTTCTTGTACGGCGACCGAGTTTTCGGTTTGCAGTTTCATATAGAGCTTACGCAGCAAAATTTGCAGCAATTGTGTGAGGCGTGGCCGCCTGTGCCCGACGCTTACGTACAGAGCACAAAAGAGATTTGTGAGGCGCCCACGCGTATGGCGAGGTTAGAACGCACCATGAATCAAATTATGGATGCAATGGCGGCTTTGGTTCTAACCGAAGAATAATTTCTAGATAGTATCAATAGAGGAATTTTTATGTCGTTACAAGGTTGGACTCTCCCGCTGTCTCCCAAGGGCAAGGCAGCGGCCTTGTCACCACCGCCTTGGTACTATTCAGGCGAAGTGCTAGCGATTGAATTTACTTTGGATCCCCAAAGGGTTGCTGCTTATTTGCCGTCTCCGTTGGGAGTTGATCCCGAAGGTCGTGCACTTATGCTGTTTTGTGACTGGTGTTCGGCAGCGGACAACGACCCCCGCTTGCTGGCCGATCCCGGCGCAGGCCAATACAAAGAAGCCCTGATAGTTCTGGGGGCCACCTTGGATGGCAAGCCGGTAGGGCGGGTACCCGCTATCTGGGTGGATAACGACACCGCCCTGGTGCGTGGATTGGTTCAGGGTTTTCCGAAGAAATTGGGGACGGTTGAGCAAACCCGCGCCGTCAACATTGGGCGTGGCGGGGTACGTAAGGCGGTAGACAGCCGCTTCGCCGGTCACGTGTCCGCTCAGGGACATCGCCTGGTCACTGCCAGCGTAAATCTTGAGTGTGCGATTCAGCCTCAGGAGCTGCCAGCCTTGGCCATGCAGCCACTGGTGCATACACGTCTTTTCCCACGCCTGGACAGTGCTGAGCCAGCGGTCAATGAGCTGTTTATCAATCATCTGACGGACATCCAGATCGCGGATGTGTTTGCCGGTAATGCTACCCTGACCTTTCACGAATCCGAATACGAAGAACTGGAAGGCCTCGGTCTCAAACAGGTAGGTCGCGGTTACCTGTTCAGTCTCGCCTACTCACTCACCGGCGGTGAAGTGGTGCAGGCATAACTCAATATCAACCCTTTAAGTGTGTTAAAAAACGAGGATAAAACCATGGCAACTTTCAAAGCAACTCTGTTGGGCGGCGGTGTCGCGGACTGGGGGACATTTATCCCGACCAGTGACGGGGTTTCCACCTTCACTTATGAAACCGAAGGCACCATGCGCCTGGAGCTGGAAGGCAGGGATCCGGTGTACCTCTACGGTTACCTCACCGGCATGGATGATATCAATGACGAGCATATTGTGACCTCGGGGTTCGGCAATATGATTCTCACCGATATCGATGGCGAATCTATCTATTGCAAGGTGGATTGGTTCTGGAAGGATGAGCAGGATCAGGGCACTTTTACCCTTTGGAAAGGCACCGGCAAGTGGGAAGGTGTGCAGGGACAAATCCAGGTGTTTTTACGTCCGGCGCTGACTGGCAGCGATACCCGTTTTGGAGCCTTCCTGGAAGGTGAAGGCGAAGTCGAGTTGGGCTAAGTCCGACGTTAGCAGAAGGTATTTCCATGTTTTCTATTCAAGACAAGGTCACCGTTATCACCGGTGGCACTTCGGGTATCGGTCTGGCAGCAGCCAAACACTTTATCAGTCAAGGCGCCAAGGTGACCATCGCCGCGCGTAGTGACAAGCACAATGTTGCTCGCGAAATAGGCGCGGATTTTATCGCCACCGATGTTTCCCGCGTTGGAGATATCGATGTGTTGTTGTCTGGTGTATACGCCAAACACGGCCCGATTGATATCTTAATTAACAATGCCGCGATTCAGCCGCTGTTTACCCCCATGGAAGAAACCGGCGATGACCTGCTGGATACCGTTTTGCGGGTCAATATTAAAGGTGTCTACAATGGCACCAAGCTGGCTCCCAAATATATGTCAGACAAAGGCGGTGCTGTCATTAATCTCAGCTCTTGGTTAGGACAGCGTACCAGCGTCGGTATGTCCTCCTACTCCGCCAGTAAGGCGGCGACCATTCATCTGACTCGCACTGCGGCTCTGGAGTTGGGGCCGAAGAAGATCCGCGTCAACGCCATCTGCCCGGGGTTGTTTATGACACCGGCGATGGAGGATAGCTCTAAACCCTTGTGGGAGTTTATGGCGCCCCTGGGTCGCACCGGAAAACTGGAGGAGCTGGCGCAATTGATGCAATTTATGGCTTCCGATGCCGCTGCCTATATCACCGGTGAAGCTATCACTATCGACGGAGGCATGAGTGCGGGTTATAGCCAGAATACTATGGGGGCGGTGATAGGCGCCTTGCAAGCGGATTCCTAATTGCCGCAAGGGAGTGTGAGCTCTTGGCGATTATGTTGTGGTGGCGACGCATGTCGCCACTGTTTAAACCTAAGCCATAGATGTTTTTGGCTTATAAATGTAACCGGGTACATCATATTAATCCAGCGAGGGTTAATGCGATGCATGGACGCATCGCCAAGAGCCGATAGGCTCTTGCGAGCCTCCATAAATCAAGGGATTCCGCGCAATTCCGCGGATTTATGGGGGCGAAAGACAAAATAGTTAGGACAACTGTTTTGTCGTCAGGTTAATAGTCTTATTAAAACCCAGAAAATTCGACTGATTAGGAGAGTGGTGATGAAAGAAACTCGACAGAAAGATAGCGTTAACCCCGTATTGTTAGTCTTGGCCATAGTCGCTAGCCAACAGGGGGTGGCAGAGGGAAACGTTCACTTTGAGTTGGAGGAAATAATTGTAACCGCAGAAAAACGCTCGGCTGACGTCCAGGACACCGCCATCGCGATTACGGCCATGGAAGGGGCAAGATTGACCGAAAGCGGCATCCACAACGTGCAGGCCCTTTCCAGCTTTGTGCCCAACCTGCACGTAGGCACCCGCGGCGATGATGTGGAACTGGCCATTCGCGGTGTTTCTTCAAGCAACAATACCGAGGTGGGTGATCCTGCGGTTGCCTTTCATGTCGACGGTATTTATACGGCCCGCCCCGCCGGTGCCGGTGCGGTATTCTACGATGTCGAGCGCGTCGAGGTTCTGCGGGGGCCCCAAGGCACACTTTACGGTCGCAATGCAACCACGGGCAGTGTCAATGTCATCAGCAATAAGCCCAGTGACGAATTTGAGTTGGAGCTGTCTGCTGATATCGGTAACTACAATAGCTTGGTGACATCGGGCATGATTAACCTGCCGGTTGCAGATACAGTGGCGGTACGCGGTGCCTTTTTTACCAGCGATCACAACGGTTACCGCGACAACGGCAGTGTTGATGACGGGGATGATGCCGATTCTCAGGCAGGTCGAATTCATTTGGCCTGGGACATAAACCCTGATGCAGACCTGCTGTTGACAACGGATTATTACAGCTCCAAAGGCGTGGGCGGTGTGGTGAAAAACCAGCCTGTTGCCGGTGATGCAGAGGCATGGGCGCTCAATTTTGAAGGCCGCCGGGACAATAACTTCACAGGACATCGCTTGGAGTTTAATTATGACTTGGACTTCGCCACCCTTACTTATCTGGCTGGTTGGCGTAAGCAAGAGATTGATCGTATTGAAGATTTCGACGGTTCCAGCATTCTTTCGGCGACAAAATTGATGCAGCGGGAGGGGGTGGAGAAAACCCACGAGCTGCGATTGACTTCCGACAGTGAAGGCCCGCTGCTGTGGCAGCTGGGCGCCTATTACTTTGAAGAAGATCAAGAGGTATTTGCCCAGTTCAATGCCGGTCTCGACTTTGGTTTAGTCATTAGCTTTATTCGTCCGTCTGTCAGCGCCGAGTCAAAGGCGTTGTTTGGTCAAGTCAGCTATGACATTCGCGACGATTTACGTTTAACCGCGGGCTTGCGGCATTCTACTGATAAAAAGGGCCGCAAGGGGTATGAGACCATTGAACTCGTCGGGTTAGGGACTTTCCCGGCCGATGACACCAACGGTGATACCTGGTCGGCCAACAACTGGAAACTGGGTTTGGACTGGTTCTGGGCAGAAGATAACTTGCTCTATGTCACTGCCGGTACAGGTTACAAAGCTGGCGGTTATTCAGATCATGTGACCTACGACGAGGAGAATATTCTGTCCTATGAGCTGGGTTCCAAGAATCGCTTTTGGGATAACCGTGTGCAATTTAATGCCGCCCTGTTTTATTACGACTATGACGATTTGCAGGTGTCCCAGGCTGAAGGGACCAGCCTGGAAACACGCAATGCCGGTAAATCCACTGTGTATGGCGCTGAATTTGAATTAACAACGTTATTGACTGAACATTCGCGGCTGGATCTGTCGCTCGCCTACCTGCACAGTGAGTACAAGGACTTTATCACCATCGATGAGCACCCCGGCGGTAGTTTTGACGTGGTGGACCTGTCTGGCAATCGCCTGACCAAGGCCCCTGAATGGTCTGTTAATGTGAGTTACGAGTACGAGTGGGAGTTGACGAGTGGGGCGTCGCTCAAGGGGCGTATCCAGAGTCACTTTGAAACGGAGAGCTATTTGCGCCCCTTTAATCGTGCCAGTGAGCAACAGGACGCCTATACAAAAACGGATTTGATGTTGATCTACAGCACCCCCGAAAAACACTGGGAGTTTGAAGCCTATGTACGCAATCTTGAAAACGAATCGGTTCTGATAGCAGTGGAGGCTATTGATGCCTTTGGTCTGTTATTACAAGCCTTTGGCGCACCGCGCACCTACGGCGCCAGAGTGAGCTATCGCTGGTAGAGTGCACAGGGGAGCGACCGCTGTCGCTTCCCTTGTCGGACAGTTACATTCAAACGGGTGAGTACCAATGGATCGTCGAACAATATTGAAATGGGCGTTAGCCGGCAGCGCGCTGGCGACGCCTATTGCGAGAGCGCTGGAAGACTCTGCACCTCGCAGGATAAATGGGGGGCTGCCCCTGTCGAACAGCGAGAAAATACTGTTGAAACGGTTGGTGGATCTGATTGTGCCCGCCAGCGAGACTCCCGGAGCGGTGAAAGCCGGGGTGGTGGAATTTATCGAATTCATGTTGCAGCACTGGTATCGCGATGATGAAAAGAGGGCGTTTCGACAGGGGCTGCAGGCACTGTCTCTGGCACTGCAGACACAGTTGCAGCAAAATCCACTGCCGGCGGAGACGAAGCGGTTGGAAAAGGCATTGGCTCAGCTAGATCGCGCTGTGTTTGAGGGTAAAGAAGCCGAGTACGCGAGCGCCTACCGTCAGCTTAAACAGCTCACGGTGATTGGCTACTACACCTCCGAAATTGGCGCCAGCCAGGAATTGGCATTCCACCCAGTGCCTGGCTATTTTAATCCCTGCCAGACCATAACGGTCGAAGAGCGGGCTACTTTTTTCAGTGTCTTAAAAGAAATGTCCTGATGCCTATGAATACCAAAACTTATGATGCCATTGTGGTGGGCTCCGGTATAACCGGCGGCTGGGCGGCAAAAGAGTTGACCGAGCGGGGGCTGCGGGTGCTGCTGCTGGAGCGGGGGCGACAGGTTACCCATGGCAAGGACTATGTGGGTGAACACCAGGCCCCCTGGGATATGCCGTTTCGCGGTGAAGGCGATCGTCAACGCTACGCTCGAGACTTTCCTGTCCAGAGTCAATGTTACGCCATGAACGAATATACTGAGTCCTTTTTTGTAAATGATCGCCAACACCCCTACGAGTCTGATCCGAGCAATCCATTCCTGTGGATTCGAGGCTACCAGTTAGGAGGGCGCTCCCTCACTTGGGGCCGGCAGGTCTATCGCTGGAGCGATCTGGACTTCGCCGCGAACGTCGAAGACGGTTACGGCGTCGATTGGCCGATTCGCTATAAAGACCTGGCGCCTTGGTACGATCGGGTGGAGCAGTTTATCGGTGTCAGTGGTGCCAGGGAAGACCTGCCGCACTTGCCCGATGGTGAGTTTCTACCCCCGATGAAACTTAACTGTGTGGAGCGCCATTTTAAACAGGCGCTGGAAAAGCAGTATCCCGAGCGACGCTTGACCATCGGCCGCACCGCGATTTTGACGGAAGCGCACAACGGGCGTAGCCCCTGCCACTACTGTGGCCCTTGCGAGCGCGGCTGTTCCGCCGGCGCCTATTTCAGCAGTTTAAGCGCCACGCTGCCGGCGGCTGAAGTAACCGGGAAGCTGACAGTGCAGACCGATGCGATCGTGGAACAGGTGGAGTTCGATAAAACACGGGGGCGAGCCAGTGGAGTTACTTTTATCGAGTCCATTAGCGGTCAGCGACGAACCGTGGAAGCGAAAGTGATCTTTCTCTGCGCCTCGACCCTGGCAAGCACGCAGATTCTGTTGAACTCGCGATCGGAAGTATTTCCCAACGGGCTCGGCAATAGCAGTGGTACGCTGGGGCACTACCTGATGGATCATGTTATGACAGCGCCTGCTTTTGCCCATATGCCGGGCTTTGAGGACCAGGCTTATTACGGCAATCGCCCCAACGGTTTTTTTATTCCCCGTTTTGGTAATGTGGGGAAACAGAACAGGGATTATGTGCGCGGCTATGGGTGTCAGGGCTATGCTGTGCGCATGGGTTGGGAGCGGGGTTTGCAAGGTGCCGGCATTGGCCTCGATTTCAAACGCAGCTTGCGCCGGCCGGGGCCCTGGATGATCGGTTTTAGTGGTTTTGGCGAGTGCCTGCCCAACTATAACAACCGCGTGAGCCTGAATTTGGACAAGCGAGATCAGTGGGGTATACCTCAACTCAAGGTGGAATTTCGGTTTGGCGCCAATGAAGAAAAGCTGGCAGCAGATTTCCGCCGGGAGAGCGTGAGTATGCTGGAGGCGGCGGGCGCGAAGAATATCGTGGCGTCCGACGAGGTGGCACCGGGCGGCCTGGCGGTTCACGAAATGGGAACCGCACGAATGGGGCGGGACCACAGGACCTCGGTTTTGAACGGTAATAACCAGTGCCACGACGTGCCCAATCTGTTTGTCACTGACGGCGCCTGTATGACCTCGTCCGCATGGCAAAACCCGTCGTTGACCTACATGGCGCTAACGGCACGGGCGGCCAATTTCGCCGCCGATGCAATTGAAAAAGGTGTGTTATAAATGGGTATTCGTAAACAATATGAGGTGCTGTCACGCCGAGGTTTTATGACCACGGCTGTTAAGGTGGCAGCGGCGTTAGCGTTAAGTGGAGGTATGTCGACGGTGGCGGCGACACAGCAACAGACGCAAAGGCGTTTGGCCCAACCGATCCAAAATCTGGGAGTCCAACTTTTTACCTTGCGAGAGTGGCTGAACCGTGACTTTGAGGGCGCGTTGCGCTGGTTGGCGGACAACCGTTATCAGGAGCTGGAATTTGCCGGTTATTTCGGCAGATCCGCGGACGACATCCGCAGTCTTATGGGCGAACTGGGTTTGCGGGCTCCGTCTGCGCATATTTCCCCGCCCGAGGCGGGCGGAAATATCGATCCCTTTAAGTTGCCACCGGAAGAAATGATGAAGTTGGTGGCACAGGTATTCGCCCCCGATCAGTTGCGGCGGCGGGTTGAGGAGAGCCTGCCCATGGCCAAAGCCCTGAATCACAAATACCTGGTGTTGCCGATTCTGCCGCCATCGCTAATGCAATCCCTGAACGACATCAAAATCGTCGCAAAAGGGATACAATGTGCGGGTCAACTCTGCGCTCAAGAGGGATTGGCGCTTGCCTACCACAACCACGATTTCGAACTCCAACCACTGGACGGGGAGTATGGCACTTTGGATATCCTGTTGCAGGAAACGGATGACACCGAGTTAGTGTTGGAGTTGGATTTCTACTGGGTGGTCAATGCGGGCCGCGATCCGCTGGATTACTTTGCCCGCTATGCCAATCGAATCCCCTGTTGTCATATCAAAGACCGCAATGGTAACGGAGAGATTGTCGACCCCGGTCAAGGCACTTTGGCGTTGGACAGTATCGTGGCAGCGGCCCGGCGATCGGGTACGCATCACTTTTTTGTGGAGCACGATCATACCGTTGACCCCAAAGCGACTCTAGAGAATGCAGCTTTGTTCTTGACGGCCCCGTGATTGGTGGAGGGCTGACGATGGTTTCTTGTATAGGGTCATGTATCTGAAATGGAACTACGAAAGTGACCTGGTGATACACCTGTCCAGCGCCTGAAAGCCCGACTGAATTGTGACTGCTCGCTATACCCCAGCAGCGAAGCGATTTCATCCAGGGTGAGACTGGTATGACGGAGATATTGCTTCGATTGCTGTTGGCGGGTATCTTCGAGTAGTTGTTGGAACGAAGTTCCTTCGCTTTGCAGCTGACGACGCAGGGTCCGTACACTGACATTGAGGGGCTGTGCAATCGCCTCCATGTCGGGAAAGTGCCCTTGGGCTTGCCGCAGCAGGAGTCTGACTTTATCACTCAGGCTTGCTTCATTTTGGATGGGCATATGCCGATTGAAGTAGTCGACACAGGCTTTTACTGCCAGGGGATCTGCCTGCAGCGTTGGTGTATCCAAAACTTCGCCGTCAAAAATGAATTCTGTATCTTCACAGTTAAAATAGCAGTCGCAGGCAAAGACCTCTTTATAGCGATCGCTGTAGTCCGGTTCTTTAAATGTAAACCGCGCCTCGCACAAAGCAAACCTTTCACCGGTTATCCAGCGATATATCGACAGAGTTGCACTGAGCAATTCCTCGGTGAGAAATCGATAGAGTTTGCCTACCGGATACTCCTCGTGTATCTGCAGCCTCGCCATTTGGAGTTCCCGACTAACCCGAGGCTTTAACATCAGCCCCCAGGCCCGGTAAAAACGGTTGATCAGTTCCAAGGCCTTGCCTGGAGTTTCTGACCCCATCACACCCAGTCCGAGATAGCCACAGTGACTGACCGTAAGTTGAGTGCCCATCACCAAACCGAGATCTTTGGAGGGGGATAACAAGAACGCATTTTCCAGCAAGGACAGGGCCTGTGGATAGGTGATCACATTGCCGTAATCTTCCAACAACACAGTTGAGATATCGGTACCCCGTAGCACTTCCTCTGCGGGAATACCTTGTTTGGCGAGTGTGCGCAGTGCATGTGCGCAGAGCGGACTATAGAGAAACCCCCGATTGAGGTTTGTTGCTTTCGTCATTGGTCTCACAGCCAAAGTACAAAACCAGCCAAATTGGCCGATAATGGTAACACGATGACCCCGAGGGCCATACCCTTGTTCCCCTTGCCGCCCTAGGATAACCAGACCTAGTGACACACTGGAATCGACACCCAGACTGAGAGGAAATTGTACGATGAGCGACAAGGTCATAACCACAAGCAACAACGAGTTAACAGCGCTGTTATCCGAATTACGGGAATCCCTGGATCGACCACTGAACCAGGCTTTATCCATGCCGCCCCAAGCATACACATCCGAGGTACTGCTAGAGCGGGAAGTGGAGAAACTGTTTCGCAGGGATTGGCAGTGTACAGGACGCATCGAATTCCTGCCCAACCCTGGTGACTACTACACCTATGAAGTGGCAGGTACGCCGCTGATTGTGCATAAGAATTCACAGGGCGAGTTCAAGGCGTTTTCCAATGTGTGCCTGCACCGCATGGCACCCTTGGTGGAGGGGACCGGCAACGCCAAACGTTTTGTTTGCCCTTATCACCGCTGGAGCTATGACGAGGACGGTCAGCTGAAATTCGCCCCCCATGCCCCCAACATCGACTGCAGCAATCGCCGCCTGAAAGAAATCAAGCTGGAGGTTTGGCAGGGCTGGATCTTTGTCAACCTGGACGACGAGGCCGCGCCCTTGGCCCCGCGACTGACGCAGCTGGACGCTCTGGTCGGCAAGTATGACATGGCCAATATGGACACAGTGATCTGGGAAGATGTGGTTTGGAACACCAACTGGAAGTTGCTGGCCGAAAACTTTATGGAGTCCTACCACCTATTCAGCGTGCACCCACAAACGGTGCAACAGGTCGCCAGCACCAAGAGCACCCGTGCCGAACCCGGGGGAGACGCCTATGCCTTTCACTGGTACAGCGCGCCCGATCCCTTGCCCAACTTAGAAGGCACTGAATCCTCCCTGGCCGACATGCCGTTCTCTACACCGCTGACTCACTTGTCCATCGAAGATCTGCTCACGGGCTTCGACGTGGATATTTTTCCCGCCACGCTGATCGCCTACGGTGCCGCTGGTGGCTTCTGGATTCTGCTGCAACCCCAGGGGGTCGGTCAGGTGCGAGTGCGCTGGGGCTACAGCGTGCCCAAGGGCAAGATTCCGAAAGGCGCTGAGGGGGATGCCGAGCGCGCCGCTATTCGCCGTTTTATGGATCAGGCCAACGCCGAGGATAAGCAAATAGTAGAGGGCGTCTACCGCTCAGCAAAATCCCCACTGGCCGCGCGATCGCCTTTGGTGATGCCCAATATGGAGCAACCGCTGGCGGAATTTCAGCGGTACCTGGCTCGGCGAATGGACTAGAGGAGGGAGGCCACTGCTGGCGCTTTACTGTGGGGCATAGACAGCCTTGTTGCGATCAGCCCGACTAGAGCGCACAAAGATTCAGATCATGTCTGCTATGGCGGACAGCGACCCCCGCTTGCTGGCCAATACAAGGAAGCCCTGATTGTCTTGGTGGCCACCCTGGACGGTAAACCGGTAGGGCGGGTGCCTGCAATCTGGGAGGACAACGACACTGCCCTGGTGCGTGGGCTGATCCAGGGGTTTCCGAAAAACTCGGTACGGTTGAGCAAACTCGTGGCGTCAACATTTTCCATTGACGTCCCCGGTATATATTTAATACAATAACTATCAACTGATAGTTATAATTCCTGATGTTAACCAACCTTAGAAAGGTGATGCCATGAAAAAGTGGGTTTGCTTGGTATGCAACTGGGTTTACGATGAAGCGGAAGGGCTGCCCGATGAGGGCATTCCACCCGGAACACGTTGGGAGGACGTGCCCGACGACTGGATGTGCCCGGAATGCGCCGTCGGTAAGGAAGACTTTGAAATGGTGGAGCTGACAGAATAGCTCCGAACCGAGCGCTACGCGAACAGATCACCCGCCAGGGATTGGTGTCCCCGAAAATCCCCGCCAGTTTCAGTTGATAGCCGCAGTCAATGGATCGAAGAAGATTAATAACTATCTTCCAATAGTTATTGACAAGAATGGGGATTTACGCAAACATAAACCTATCAATTGATAGATATAGATTAGTCTGGGAGGTTATATGAATAATTCACAGCCCCAGCCTCATGGCTGGCACCTGGTAGGTCACACTGAGGAGGTGATGGAGCCCGGCAACTATCTCACCTGTGAGATTGAACAGGAGGCCGTGGTGGTGGTACGCAGCGACAGCGGCCAGCTCAAGGCCCTGTCGCGAGTCTGTCGACACCGCGGCTTTGATATGCTGGAGGGCGAACTCACCCCCGATGGCGACCTGATCGGTCGCAGCGGTCAAGTTAAGCGCCTGCGCTGCCCCTATCACGCCTGGACCTACGACCTGGAAGGCAAGCTAATCGCCGCCCCTCTAGCCGACCGGATTTGTGACTTTAAGAAGTCCGACATCGCCCTGCCGGAATTTGCCTTGAGCGTGGTTGACGATCAGGTGTTTGTGAATCTGGACAAAAACGCCGCGCCCCTGCAGGCGGATGCCGCAGTTTCCGAAACCGCTACCGAGACAACCGCCGATTAGCTCTAACCTGGGCACTTAAAGGAGAAGCAAACATTATGAATGCCATTATCAAGCGCGAAGAGTTTGACAAGGTGGTGGGTAGCATTGAGCGTGCCCACACTTTGCCCGGCCAAGCCTACACCAGCGACGCGTTTTTCGACGCGGAAGCGGAACACTTGTTCAAGAGCGAGTGGTTTCCCGTGTGCCACGAGCAGATGCTGTCCAACCCCGGCGACTTTTACACCCTGGATGTGTTCAATGAAAAACTGGTGGCGGTACGGGGCGACGACGGCGAGATCCGCGTGCTGGATCGCCTCTGTCTCGACAGCGGCGCGGACCTGTTTATCAGCCCCTTTGTGCAGGGCCGCTGTGAGGACATGCTTGGCGACCTGCTGCGTTACCGGGCCTGGGTCTACAACCTGCGGGGCGAACTGATCGAAGCACGCAATGTGAGAGACGAGACTTTCGATCTCAGCGACCACAGGCTCAACGCTTATCGCACCGAGACCTGGAAAGGCTTTGTGATGGTCAATATCGATGGCCGGGCTGAACCTTTTGCCGAGGGCGCCAAGGTTCTGGAGCGCTGGGTGGAAAACTACGATCTGGAAAACCTGGTGCGCCTGCCGTCTATCGCCACCTTTGAGATGGACACCAACTGGAAACTGGTGGCGGAAAATTATATCGAGGCCTATCACCACCTGGCGATTCACCGCAATACCTTTGAGCCGGTGTCGCCGGCGCGAAATACCTTCGTCGAGGACCTCGAAGGCAGCAATGACAAAACCATCGTCTTGAATATGCCCATTGAAAAGGCGATCGGTGAGGGGCTTGGCTCGTCCCTGCCGCCCATCGAAGGCCTCAGCGAAGAGGACTTGGCGACCTTCCCGGTGTGGCTGGTGATGCCGTTCTTCCTCTTGGTCGGTCTTCACACCAGCGTGGCTTGGCTGCAGCTGGTACCCTTGGGCCCAGACAAGTCGATGTGGATCATTCACACGTTTTTTCCCGCCTCGAGTCTGCAGGAGCCGCAAAAGGTGCACGACACCCTGAGCGGCGGCATTGCCATTCACAACGAGGACATGGATGCCTGCGTGGGCAACCAGAAGGGCATCGTCAGCCGCTTCTTCGAGCAGGGGCGTCTGCACCCCACCGAAAAGGGCGTGTGGTATTTTGACAAGTACATTCTCGAGACCATTGCCAAGAAAGCACCGGAGTTGATTGCCTAAGTTCTCTCACCCTGTGAGTCTCTTGTGTCGGGGCGAATCATCGCCCCTTTTTTCCTGCTTTTCTCCCTGCTTTTCTTGGAGCGACCATGAAAACCGTTTTGTTTGTTGTCAGTGAAGTTGGTTACACCTGGGATGAGGTGATACTGCCGCTGGAGGAATTTCAGTTGGCGGGTTTCGAGGTGGCCATTGCCACCCCGGGTGGCCGGCCTGCTCAGCCGGACCCGGCCGGCGTCAAGTGCTACCCGCTGCTGCACTTGATTGGTTACGGCACCCGGCGCGGGCGCAGTCCCAACTCTCCCCTGGGGCGAGCGCTGTCAAAGCAGCTGGCCGAGCCGCTCGATCTTCGCGCGCAAGCCGCGGTGGAGTATGATGCCCTTTATATCGCCGGCGGCCACGGTGCCCTGTTTGACTTGCACAACAACGCCCAGTTGCGAGCACTGATTCGGGACTTTTACCGCCAGGACAAGGTCATCGGGGCGCTGTGCCACAGCTCCTCCATCCTCTGTGAGGTGGAAATCGACGGCGACAGCCTCGCCGCCCGCCACCGCCTGACCGGTTTTCCCGCCGCGCTGGAGCACGTAATTCTGACCGCGCGTCTGGTGGATCGCCGCTTTTTGCCCATGCCCCTGTGGACCGGCCGCCAGCTGAACCACAATCGCCGCCGGCGGCCGCTGTGGTTTAGGATTCTCGAAGTTCTCAATCTGTATACCACCGTGCGCGACGGTCAAATCGTCACCGGTGTCGGTCCCAAGAGCAGCCGCCGGGTAGCCGCAGAGATGATGACGGCCATGGCGAGCCAGCCCGCAGCCGTCGCCGTCCAATAACCCGCCGGAGAGACGATCACTATGGCCAGGTTGATACACACCATGCTGCGGGTAAAAGATCTGGAGACCTCCATCGCTTTTTACCGTGACGCTTTTGACTTGGATGCGGTTGAGCGCTACGAGGCATCGGACTTTATTCTGGTCTTCCTGCGTAACTGCGGAAGCGAGATGGAAATCGAGCTGACCTACAACAAGGGCCGCGAAGAGGCCTACAACGTCGGCGATGGTTTTGGTCACCTGGCAGTGAGCGTCGACGACCTCGATGCCCAGCATCGGCGCCTGACCGAGATGGGGCTGGCCCCCACGGACATTGTCGAGATGAAAGATGGCGATCAGGTGGGCGCGCGGCTGTGTTTTGTGCGCGACCCGGATGGCTACGCCATCGAGGTGCTGGATCGAATCGGGCGCCTGGCGGACTGACCTTTGTCGGTGTATTGAGGGCTTGTATGGAATACCTGGTACGTGCGGCCGCCCTGGAAGGATTTTCGGAACAGGTGCTGGAACTGGGGGGGACGCCCGAAGCGCTTTTCCGTGCGGTCAATATAGACCCTGAAGTCCTGGCCGAGCCTGAGAATCTGATTGCCTATCGCACCTTCCTCGAGCTGTTGAACTTGGCCGCTGAGCACACGGCCAACGAACACTTTGGTCTTTTGTTGTCGCGCAAGCAGAGTGTGCGCATGTATGGCGCTCTAGGGTTATTGCTGCGGGAATCGGCCGATGTCCGCAGCGCGCTCAACGGCTTTATTCGATTTTTCCATTTGTACAATCAAGGTGCCACGGTGGAACTGCAAGAGGACGGCAGGTTTGCGATCCTCAAGTTCACTATTCACCAGCCTGGCACCTATTGTTGCAGGCAGCAGGAAGACCTGGCATTAGGGTTGGGTGTCAATCTGATGCGGCTGCTCTGTGGAGAGAACTGGACGCCGGTCAACGAGTGCTTTATGCACACCGCGCCCCGGGATATGCGTCTGTATCACCAACGCTTCCGCTGCCCTTTGCGCTTTGATCAGGAGAGCACCAGCACGGTGTTTGATACCGGGGTTTTGGATCAAAAAATCGCGAGTTCCGACGAGCAGCGTCACAGCATTCTGTTGGAGCACCTGGGCAGACAGTTGCTCCACAGCCCGAACGATTTCGGCCAGAATATGAAGCAGCTCATCACCAAGGCCATGTTCGCCGGTGACTGCTCCATTGAGCGGGTAGCCGATTTCCTGGCCATCAACAAGCGCACCCTGCAGCGCCAGCTCAAGCAGCAGGGCCTGAGCTACAAAGCCCTGCTCGAAGAGGTCCGTATCGATACGGCCACTCGGTACTTGAGAGAATCGAGTATGCCGTTGACCCAGATTGCCGATATTCTCTGTTACAACGACCTCAGTGCCTTCTCCAATGCATTTAAGCGCGGCTGTCAGATGTCGCCTCGGCAGTGGCGAGAGGCGCACTGTGGCAAGTTCAGGCCCGGCGCCTGCGCAGGGCATAGGCCCCAGCCCCGAACAGGGTTTTAAAGAAACTCAACCACTCGCTCAGGTTGGGCTTGGGGGCTTTGTTTTTGGCCATGCGTTCCAGCTGGTGTTCGAACCAGGTTATGTCCAGTATGACCTTCTTGTCGATGGCTTTTATGCCGGTGGTCAGGGGGCGCAGCTCCGTGCGGAAGTTGTGGTCGGCCATGGCCTTATTGGGAAGTTGGGGGTCCACAGCAAGGGGACGGGCGATGCCGATAAAGTCAGTGGCGCCGCTTTGCAGGGCCCCGTTCATTCCAGCACTGGAGCGAAAGCCGCCGGTAACCACCAGCGGTGTGTCCACGTGCTTGCGCACCTGTTCCGCGTAGTCGAGGAAATAGGCCTCCCGCTGGGCGGTGCTGGTTTTTACATCGCCGGTCATGGCCAGGCTTTCATAGGTGCCGCCGGAAATTTCGATCAGGTCGATGCCCGCCTCCGCCAGCGCCTTCACCACCTGCATGGACTCCGCTTCGGTAAAGCCGCCGCGCATAAAGTCCGCTGAGTTGAGCTTGATGCCGATGGGGTAATCCTCCCCCACCCGCTCGCGGATCGCGCGATAGATGGCGAGCACAAAGTGCATGCGGTTTTTCAGGCTGCCGCCCCACTGGTCGTCGCGCTGGTTGTGGCGCGAGGACAGAAACTGGTTGACCAGGTAACCGTGGGCGCCGTGGATCTGCACCCCGGTAAAACCTACCTCCCTGGCCAGGCCTGCACTGGAGGCAAACTTGTCGATGATGGTCTCGATTTCAGTGTGGGTCAGGGCGCGGGGTTTGTTAAAGCCCTTTTCCAGACCGTTTGCCAGGGCGATGGCCGAGGGGGCCACCGGCTCTTTGCAAAGGTAGTTGGGAATCTGCTTGCCCGGGTGATTGAGCTGGGCCCAGAACTGGGTGTTGTTGCGAGTGCCGGCTGCGGTCCAGGCCCGGAACAGGTTCAGGTCGCTGCGCTCGTCCAGCACCACATTCTTCGGCTCTCCCAGGGCAGTGCGTTCCACCATCAGGTTGCCGGATACGGCCAGGCCTATGCCGCCCTCGGCCCAGGTGCGGTAGAGGTTGACCAGCCCCGGGGTGGGGTTGTGTTGGCGGTCGCCCAGCTGTTCGCTCATGGCGGACTTGAACAGACGGTTCTTAATGGTTTGGCCCCGCTGCAGGGCAAAGGGGGTGTTCAGGCTGGGGATCTGTTTTTCAGCCATAACTTGTACTGTCATAGGTGTTTCCTCGTTGGGTGAATTTTGTTTCAGTGAGCAAGTGCACAGCATCTGAGTTCATGCCCGTGCGTCTGCTTGCATAAAGGCGATGGACAAATGGCGATGCAATACCTGCGGCAGGCCGTCGATCACCGTGCTGGCGTTGTGTTTCAATAAACACTGAACGCTGGCATTGTCGCGAGACAAGATCTCTGCCTGTTCCGCCTGCGTACCCATGACCTGCGCCAACACCGACCAGTTGGGCGGATGTAGATAGAGCCCGCAGGTCAGTGCACAGCCGTGGTGGCTTCGAATTTGTGCGACCCCCAAACACTTGCGTTGACAGTGATCCAATAGCTCGCCGTGGGCGACCTGCCCGTAGCAGGCCCAGTCCGTGCCTCGGCTTTCCGCCAATTGCCGGGAGTGGGTCATTTGCTCGCTGCTCGGCAATTGGGCCTTGATACCGCAGCGGGCTAACACCTGTTTCCAGACGTTGCCGATCCACTGGTAGGCCGCCACCGCGCTTCCTTTACTGATGGCGTGGTCGGGGGGCAGAAATACACTGACACTCAGCAGTTCCGGCCCGGCTAACACGGCGCCTCCACCGGACTTGCGCTTCACCAGCGCTATTTCCTGCTGCTGTGCCCGACTTAGCCGTTGCGGGTCGGGCCGCTGACCGGCTCCCAAAATAATGGCGGGTTCACGGTAGCGGTACATCAAGCACCAGGGCGAGGGAATGTTGGCGCTCAGGACGCGACGAATCAGTTGTTGTTCCGCGGTCGCCGTACCCCAGACTACCTCGGATGGGGAGGCTACCCCATCGGGGCTACGAATAACGACGTCCGTGGAGGACAAAGTCGCGTTCAGCATGGTTAAAACTCGGCTGTCTCTATACGATGTTTTAAATCCTTTAAAAATAGGCCCGCAGGGTAGCCGTCAAGAGCGCGATGGTCGAAGACCAGGGTCAATTCCATTACCGGTACCGCCTCGATACGGCCGTCAGCGACTACTGCCCGATCGCGAACGGCGCCCGCACCGAGAATGGCCACCTGCGGCGAATTCAATACCGGCGTAAACCATTCCACGCCTGTGGCACCGAGAGAACTCAGGGTAAAGCTACCCTTTTGGTAGGCGGAAGCGGGCAGTTTATTGGCCCTCGCCTGTGTGGCCAAGTCTTTCAATTCCGCGACGATATCGACAACGGACTTTTTCTGGACCTCGCTGATAACGGGCACCAGCAAGCCCGAATCCGTGGCGATGGCGACAGCGATATTGACGTCCTCATGCCGCTGAATACCCTCGGTGGAAATTGTGGCATTGACTTGGGGGTGGTCCTGCAGAGTGCCGGCCAAGGCTTTGAGCAGCAGGTGGGTTACGGTGACCTTGAGGCCGGTCTCCTCCCGCAAGGCGTCAACCCGGACCTGGCAGTTGGTCATATTGACCGTGATGCCCTGCGCCACCCTGGGCGCCTGCCAGGCCTGGCTCAAGTTGCGGGCGATCATGCGGCGCAACCCTTTCAGTGGGGTGAAGGTTTCGTCGTTCATCGCCGCTACCTCACGCTATTTCCAGCAATGGCTGTCCCTGGGTAAAATACGCTTCCTCGGCCAGGTACAGCTTGCTCACCACACCGGAGGACGGCGCAATCAGTTCGTGACTGGATTTCACCAGCATAACAGTGGCCAGGCACTGACCTTCAGTGACCGCATCGCCCTGGCTTACATGCCATTCATCCAGCATGGCTTCCATGCCGGCTTCCACATCTTCCCAAATGGTGTCGTCTAGCGTTACTACTGTAGTCATTTATCAAATCCTCAGCGCAAATGGGTTTTCATCAGTTCGACCGCGGCATTGACTATGTCGTCGGCCTGGGGGATGGCCGCCAGTTCCAGAGGGCGGGTGAAGGGAATGGAGACACCCGGAATGCCCAGGCGGCGGACTGGTGCCTTGAGTGCTACACGGTCGAGACGCTCGGCAATCAGGGCCGTGATTTCACCGGTCATGCCGAAATTGAGGTAGTCCTCATCCACGATCATCAAGCGGCCGGTCTTGCCCACAGACTCGAGTAAGGCTTCGGTATCGAAGGGCACCAGGGTACGCGGATCGAGAATTTCTGCACTGATGCCCATCTCGGCCAGTTTATGCCCTGCGACCACGGCCTTGGCCACGGTCTGCGACAGGCCGATAATGGTGATGTCGGTGCCCTCGCGCACCGTTCGCGCCTGGCCAAAGGGAATGGCATACTGCTCTTGGGGTACGTGGTTGTCGATCTCCGCGTCGACATAGCCCATCACCGGCAGGCCCATCAGGGCCTTGTGGAACAGATACACCACCGGGTTGTTGTCGCGGATGGCGGTGGTCATCAGTCCCTTGGCGTCGTGGGGATTGGACGGCGCCACCACTTTTAGCCCGGGCACGTGGGCAAATAAACCGTGCAGGGTCTGGGAATGCTGGGCGGCATCGGAAAAGCCACCGCCGGTGCTGGCGGTAATGACCATGGGCAGCTTAACCGCACCGCCGGACATATAGTGTACCTTGGCGATCTCATTCATGATCTGGCCGAAACACACGCCCATAAAATCGACAAACATCAGCTCGGCGATGGGGCGCAGACCCTCTGCGGCTGCGCCCAGGGCAACGCCCATAATGCCGGTCTCCGAAATGGGGGTATCCATCACCCGCTCCTCGCCGAAGCGGGCGTGAAGCCCCGCGGTCGACTGAAACACGCCACCTATGGGGCCCACATCTTCTCCCAGGCAGAGGACACTGTCGTCCCGCTCCATCTCCTGGGAGATGGCTTCGGTCATGGCTTGATGAAAGGGCTTGTTTCGAATTGAATTGTCGGACATTGGTTACCTCCTGTTGTTAGTCGGCAAAAGTTAGTCGGCAAACGCGTGCTGAAAGGCTTCTTCGCGTGCGGGATATTCACTCTGGCGGGCGAAGGCAAAGGCCTCGTCGATACGAGTCAGAGCGCCAGATTTAATGTCCGCCAATTGATCGTCATCAAGCACACCTTCCCGTTTCAGTTTCTTGGCCAATCGGGCGATAGGGTCCTGGGCCTTGAGGGCCTCGACCTCCCCCTTGGGGCGATAGACCTCTTGATCGCCCTGGTAATGGCCGTAGTAGCGAAACACCTTGGCTTCCATCAGAGTCGGTCCACCACCGTTGCGGGCCCGTTCAATGGCTTCCCCGGCCGCGGAGAAGACCGCCTCGGGGTCGTTTTCGGTTATGGCGATACCGGGCATGTTATAAGCTGAGGCGCGATCCGCCACGGACGCCACTGAGGTGGACCTCGCCTTCGACGTCGAGATGCCGTAGTAGTTGTCCTGGCACACAAACACCACCGGCAATTGCCACAGCGCGGCCATGTTCAAGGCCTCGTGAAAGGCACCCTGGTTGGCGGCCCCTTCGCCGAATTCCGCGATCGCCACCCAGTTCTCGCCCCGCCGTTTCGCCGCCAGCGCCGCGCCTACGGCCTGGGGAATGCCCGCACCTACAATGCCGGTGCAGGCAAACTTGGCCTTGGGGTCAAATAGGTGCATATGGCCGCCTTTGCCGCGACAGAGCCCGTCCACCTTGCCGTAGATTTCCGCCGTCATGCGGTTGAGATCCACACCGTGGGCAATGGCAAAATGGTGGGTGCGGTGTGTGCCCCACACGGAATCGCCTTCCTTTAAGTGGGCGCAGACGCCGACAGCGGCGGGCTCCTGACCCGCGGACAAATGCATTTCACCGGGCACCGGACCGGCACCGAGGTCAAACGCCAAACCCTTTTGAATGGCTGGCGGAAGCTTTCCTTCAAAGTAGGCTGTGGCCAGGTGCTCCTCATATTCGCGGATTAACACCATGGTTTTATACATCCACAGCTTCTGTTCCTGTGATGCAGACATAATTATCACCTCAACGGTTGTTGCTGGTTTTCCCGCGTTGGCGGGCGGTTACAGATGGATTCAAACGGTGACGCGGGAACTGTGTTCAGCTCGTAGCGGTTTCCGGCGCAATAATCTCGACGATGTCTTCCGGGTCGATGGTCGCCGCCTCATCGGCGGATATCCCCTCGTAGGCCTTGAAGAAAGGCATAGCCATTCTCAGAATCGTGCCGCACTCCAAACAGTTATCTAGGAAAAGGCCGCTGTCGCTGTCGAAGACCAGGAACAGCTCGGCGCCGGTGTGGCTCCAGGGGGTGTGCTCATGGCCCACCTCTTCGTAGGCGACATGGCCCGCGCTAAAACCACCTTCGTCGTATTCCCACTCGCCGGCGATGGTGTAGGCGACGGCGCGACAGTGATGGACGTGGCGGGGCAGTCGGGTGCCGGCGTCGAACTTGAATTTCATCACCACGCGGTTGGCGGCCTCGTCGGCCTTTAGCACCTTGAAGCTGGCCCCCTCGGAACCGGGTAGGGGCAGATAGGGCTGGTTGTCGTCATTGATGATGGTGAGTGACAGATTGGACACAGGCTCCTCCGGGTTAGCTCAGTCGTGGTCGATGGATATAGCCTAGGGGATATCCAATCTTGGAATTTGCGATTCGACGACAAGGGCTTGTGTATAGACGACAGTGCTCGGAAGATACGCCAGGGAGGGTTTAGTTGCCCCCCCCTGGCTGATATGCCGATGTCCACACCGCTGACTCACCTGACCATGGAGGAGTTGCTAACGGGGTTCGACGTGGATATTTTCCCCGCCACCCTGATCGCCTACGGCGCCGCTGGCGGCTTCTGGATTCTGCTGCAGCCACAGGGAGTCAGTCAGGTGCGGCGCGCCTAAGGGCAAGATTCCTGAGGGTTCAGAGAGCGATGCTGAGCGCGCCGCCATTCGCCGTTTTATGGACCAGGCGAATACCGAGGACAAGCATATAGTGGAGGGAGTCAACCGCTCGGCGAAATCATCGCTGGCGACACGTTCGCAACTGGTTATGCCCAATATGGAACAACCGCTGGTGGAATTTTCCGGAATTGCGAAATGAATGGCGTCACGCCGGAGGTTGTACCCATTACTGCTCCCATGGGGAGGGTAACGGGTACAACATAACTCTGGGATCTCAGCCTCTGGAGCGATCAACCAAAATGGAAAAACGCAACCTTGTTTTCATCTGGATCACGGAAATAGGCGCCGTAGAACATATCGGGGATACGCTGGCCGGGCTCCCCGTCACAGGTTCCTCCAAGCTCCAAGGCTTTATGATAGAGCTTGTCCACCGCTTCCTTGGAACCGGGGTGAATAGCAACCATATTGCCATTGCCCGGGTGCGGATCTTTTTCGTTGAAGGGAAGACACACCGCCAGCATCGGCTCTTCCGTGGACTTGCCGATCATGGCGAGGCGGCCCGTATCGACAAGCTGTTTGGCGCCCTGCTCTGATAGCAGTTCGGTATAGAAATTTTTGGAAGCGTCCATATCGCGAACGCCAATAGTGACATACCCAATCATAGTGGTTACTCCTTGATTGAATGGGGTGGCTTTTTATCAGGTGGCAAAAATTGAACGAATTTCTCGCATATATCGACCCAGTAATGAGTATTTAAGCCGCCACTTTGACGAGCATTTTGCCGGTGTTGGCACCCGAGAAAAGGCCGAGGAAGGCTTCCACAGCATTATCCAGCCCTTCGCATAAGGTCTGCGGGCTCTTTATCTTTCCTTCTTTCAATAGGCTGCCGACGTCTTGGTAGAGATTATTCCACTTGTCGTAGTAACCCGGAACCAACATACCGCGAATGGTGATGTTTCGCTCCATGGACGGCCAGTAGTTCGGCGGACCGGATGGGACTTCGCCGCTTTCGTAGCTGCTGATATATCCACACCCGACAACGCGGCCCCAGGGGCGTATATTGTCTAGCGCAGCTTCCAGGTGATCCCCGCCGACACAATCAAAGTAGAGACTGATGCCTTCCGGCGCCAGAGCCGGTAGTGCGTTTGCCGGCGATTGGGTTTTGTAGTTAAACGCCGCATCGAAACCCAACCCATCACATAGAAATTTCACCTTTTCGTCGCTGCCGGCACTGCCAATAACGGTGCAGCCGCGTTGTTTGGCAATCTGGCCGGCGAGACTGCCTACGGCACCCGCTGCACCAGAGACAAACACCACATCGTCATTTTTCACTTCGCCGGCGTAAACGATACCGGCGTAGGCGGTCAGGCCGGTCATGCCCAGGGCGCCCAAATAAGCTGAAGCGGGGGCCAGGCTCGTGTCCACCCTGCGCAACACGGCGGCTTGGTCTACCGCTTCGGGGCCGGGCTGAGGCCATTCATCCGGGTCGATAATGGCGTATTTTCGCCAACCTAGAAGATGCGCCACGGTCTCACCCACCGCAAAGTCCGGGTGGTTGGAGGCGATGACCGTTCCCACTGCATCCCCCTCCATCGCAGTGTTCAGGGTAAAGGGCTCAACGTAGCTGTCGGCTTCACTCATGCGCCCGAGCATATAGGGGTCAACCGAAATGTACGTATTTTCGACCAGGATTTCACGATCCTGCAAATCGGGCAACTGAGTTTCCACCACTGCAAAATCCTCCGTTGTAACCATACGGTTGGGGTAGCGCTTCAATTGAACTTCAAGGTTTCTCATTGTCTTGGTAAGCCTCTTTAAATGGGCGGGTTGTTGTCAAAGGTGGGTGAGTTGGCTGCCTTCAAAGTCCACCTCTGGGGTTTTTGATGGATTTTCGCTACCGGAGCTACAGGGCACGAGTTAGACAGTAGAGAGTTACATATCTATCATTCGATAGATATAATCAGAAGGCAACAATGTTTGTCAACAACAATTTTTGGTTTTCAATCGCTATCGTTATCTTAGACGTCGAGCCAGATAGCGCTGAAATTTCGCCAGCTGTTGTTCCACTTTAGGCATATCGTACTTGCCGACCAGGGCGACCAGTTGCGTCAACCGGGCTGCCGGGGGCTTGATTGTCATACTCATATCTATTGATTGATAGTTATTGACAAGGGGCAGGCGCCTTCAGATAATACCGAACATGATTGCAACAACCTCAGCTTGCGCCTGAAAGAAGGTGGCGGCGCCGAGGCATTTCCACTGAAACCTTTCCCGCTCGGGAATCCGTTAGCGCGGCTGAGCCGAGCAGGAAGTCAGGCTGCGCAGTCCCCCAACATCCACGGCAACAAATGCGCCGTCCCAAAGCAGGTACAAGAGATGAACCAAAAAGCAGTTACTTTGGACGATAAATACACCTTGAAGTCCGGCCGGGTTTTTATTTCCGGCGTCCAGGCCCTGGTGCGCCTGCCGTTGCTGCAAAAAGAGCGTGATGAGAGCGAAGGCCTTAATACCGCCGGTTATATCAGCGGCTACCGGGGATCGCCCATCGGCGGCTATGACCATGTGCTGTGGCAAGAGCGCGAGCGCCTGCAGAGTCACAACATTCGTTTCGAAGCGGGTATGAACGAGGATATGGCGGCTACCGCCGCCTGGGGAACCCAGCAGCTGCACACGGACGAGAACGCCCTCTACGACGGTGTGTTTTCCATTTGGTACGGCAAGGGGCCCGGGGTCGATCGCAGTTGCGACGTGCTCAAGCACGCCAACCTCAGCGGTACCTCGCCCAACGGCGGAGTATTGGCTATTTTCGGGGACGACCACCCGGGTAAATCGTCGTCGGTGGCCCATCAGAGTGAACAGGCCATGGCCTCGGTGCATATGCCGGTGCTTTATCCGGCCACCCTGCAGGACTATATCGACTTCGGCCTCTACGGCTGGGCCATGTCTCGCTACAGCGGCTGCTGGACCGGGTTCAAGTGCGTCAACGAAACCATCGAAAACGCCGCCTCGGTGGACTTCGACCCGGACCGCGTGCGTGTCGTGATTCCGGAGGATGTCGAGGCGCCGCCCCAGGGGGTGCACTTCCAGGCCCAGTTAGCGCCGGGTATCGGCCCGCAGCAGGAAGAGGTGCTGATGATACGCCACAAGTTGCCCATGGTGCAGGCGTTTGTTCGTGCCAACGGCCTCGACAAGGTGGTGCTGAAGGCGCCCGAGCGCCGGCTGGGTATAGTCGCGGCGGGCAAATCCTATCTGGATGTGATGCAGGCCCTGCAGCTGCTGGGTGTTGACGCCGAGCGGGCGCAACAGTTGGGGATCAGCGTCTACAAGGTGGCCATGATCTGGCCGTTGGAACCCGAGGGGATCAAGGCCTTTGCCGGGGGCCACGAGGAGCTGCTATTTGTGGAGGAAAAGCAGGCCTTTATGGAGGACCAGGCGGCAAAACTGCTCTACAACCTGCCCCCGGCACAGCGCCCCCGCATTACCGGTAAGACTGACGGCGAGGGTACAGCCCTGCTGCCGGCCGACGTGCAACTGGACCCGATTGCGGTCGCGCAGACAATCGTGCAGCGCGCTCAGGCGCTGGGCATCGTGGACGACGCACTGGCGGCTAGGGCGAGCGAACTCGCTCTGCGCAAACAGCGCTGCCCGGCACCGGCCAACAATCTGCTGCGCATGCCCTACTTCTGCTCCGGCTGCCCCCACAATCGCTCGACCAGGATCCCGGAGGGCAGCAAGGCCCTGTCCGGAATCGGCTGCCACGCCATGGCCGGTTATATCGTCCCGCAAACTGCCCGCCCCACCCATATGGGGGGCGAAGGCGGCAACTGGATCGGCATGGCGCCCTTTACCAAAACCCAACACGTGTTCCAGAATCTGGGTGACGGCACCTATTCCCACTCCGGTTTGATGGCACTGCGGGCCGCGGTGCTGGCCAAGACCAATATCACTTTCAAGATCCTCTTTAACGATGCCGTGGCCATGACCGGCGGCCAACCGGTCGAGGGTCAGTTGACCGTTCCCGCCATTACCCAGCAGGTCGCCAGCCAGGGGGTAAAACGCATTGCGGTGGTGACCGACGAACCGGATAAGTACCCCGCCAGCTACGGTTTCGCCGAGGGCGTCAAAATTTACCACCGGGATGACCTGGATCTGGTTCAGCGGGAGTTTCGCAATATCGAAGGTGTGACCGTCATCGTCAACGATCAAACTTGTGCCGCGGAAAAGCGTCGGCGGCGCAAGCAAGGCAAGTTCCCGGACCCGGCCAAGCGCGCCTTTATTAATTCCCTGGTCTGCGAGGGTTGTGGCGACTGTTCGCAGCAGTCCAACTGCGTCAGTATCCAACCTAAGGAAACCGAACTGGGTCGCAAGCGCCAGATTGACCAGTCCAGTTGCAACAAAGACTACAGTTGCGTGGAGGGTTTCTGTCCCTCGTTTGTGACCGTGCACGGTGGCGAGTTGCGCAAACCCGAAGCGGCCGATTTGCCTGATGTGCTTTTCGCCGAGCTGCCGCTGCCGCGCCAGCCCGCCATCGACGGCAGCTATGGCATTATGATCGCCGGCATCGGGGGGACCGGCGTGGTGACCATCGGTGCCGTGCTCGGCATGGCTGGGCACCTGGAAGACAAGGGTGTCTCCATTTTCGATATGACCGGCCTGGCACAAAAAGGCGGTGCGGTCTACAGCCACCTGCGACTGGCCCGGGGTCCGGCCGATATCCACGCGCCGCGGTTGGGGGCGGGTGACGCTGATCTGCTGTTGGGCTGTGACATAGTTGCCGCCGGGACTGGTGATGCTCTGCAATCGGTTAACGCCCAGCGATCCCAGGTGGTGTTAAACAGTGACCTGGTGCCGACAGCGGCGTTTCAGACCAATCCCGATATGGCATTCGACAACCAGGCGTTGGTCAAAACCTTCCGGGAATCCCTCGGCGAGGAAAGCACCCACCTGGTGGATGCCACCCAGCTGGCGCAACAACTGATGGGCAACACCATCGCCGCCAATATGTTCCTGGTGGGCTACGCGTTTCAACTTGGTTTGATTCCCCTGGGCATCGATAGCATTGAGGCAGCTATTCGCCTGAACGGGGTAGCCGTAGCCTTTAACCTGCGCTCCCTGAACCTGGGCCGCCTCGCCGCACACGATAGCGGCAAGGTAGCCGCACTGCTGAAAAGCCACGCTGCCGATAACCGTACTTGCGAAAGCGACGAGACGCTTGACGCCGTGGTTAACTACCGCGCGGACTACCTCACCGAATATCAGAACGAGGATTACGCCGCTCGCTACCGCGGTTTTGTCGAGCGGGTGCGGCAGGCCGAGGCTCAGGCTGTACCGGGCAGTGAGGCGCTTACGGGGGCGGTGGCACGCTACCTGTTTAAACTGATGGCTTACAAAGACGAGTATGAAGTCGCTCGCCTCTATACTTCGGGCGAGTTTCAGCAGCAATTGGAAGCCCAGTTTTCCGGTAATTACAAGCTCGAGTTCAACCTGGCTCCACCGCTGCTAGCACGCAAAGACAAGGTCACCGGCCTGCCGAAAAAGCGTGCCTACGGCGCCTGGATCTTTACCGCCTTTAAGCTGTTGAAGCGACTGAAAGGGTTGCGGGGCACGCCCTGGGATATCTTCGGATACACCGCCGAGCGCCGTATGGAGCGAAAGCTGATCGACGAGTATCGTCATGCCATCGAGGCCCTGTTGCCGGAGCTGAACCCTCGAAATATTGAGATCGCGGTGCAACTGGCCAGCGTGTCAGACCAGGTTCGTGGCTTTGGCCATATCAAGGAGCGACATCTGGAGGCTGCCCAAGTGCAACAACAAAAGCTACAGCAGCAGTTTAACAGCAGCGATCAACAGGCCGAGTTTGTTGAAGTCAAGATGGTCGGCTAGGATGGGAATCGGCCGGGTTGATCCTGGAACTGGCGATGGGGAACCGTTACCAGTTCGTTACTGTGAGGCCGGGCCGGTGCTGTCGCGAGCCACCAGCTCAAAGGGCAATTTTACCTGGTGATTATCCAATAGCCGACCCGTCATTATTCGGTAAAGAGAAGTCATCGCCTGACGCCCCAATTCCTCGGCCGGTTGCTTGATGGTGGTTAAGGGGGGATCGGTAAAGGAAGAAAACTCGATACCGTCGAATCCGGCAACCGAGATGTCCTCAGGAACGCGTAAGCCCAGGTTTTTGCACTGGTGCATAGCGCCAATCGCCATTTCATCGTTCATGCAAAAAAGCGCGGTGGGTGGTGTTTTTTGCCCAAGCAACAGCGTGGCTGCTTTTTGGCCGGACGGCATAGAGAAGTCGCCTTCAGCCACGAGAGAGTGATCCATAGTGATATTCGCCGCTTCAAGGCTTTGTTGAAAGCCCGCCAGGCGATCTTGAACCAGTGGGCTAGTGGCTGGCCCTGTAATTACACCCAGGCGGCGGTGTCCAAGCCGCAGCAAATGCTGAGTGAGAACTTGGGCCGCCCCCCGGTTGTCCAGCTCTATGACCGGGTAGGCACACTCATTACCAATTCGCTCACAGGCATTGACCATGGGCACGGCAGCGGCGAGAGCAATGTCTTTTTCAGCAAACGGGTATCGACCATGCAGCTGAATCAAACCATCGGCCTGATTGGTCAAGGCCAAACTGGCGTACTCTTGTTCCCGCCCCGGTGTGCCTTGTGTGTCACCCAGCAGGACCGAATACCCCATTGTTTGGGCCTCTTGTTCGATGCCGCGAATGACTCGGGAAAAGAATGGGTTGGTGATATCGGGGACCAATACCACCACGGTAAAGGATCTGCCGGCGCTAAAGTTCCGCGCCAGTAAATTTGGACGGTAACCCGACTTTTCTACCGCCCTTAATACTCGCTCTCTGGTTGCCTGTGAGACCAGTTGGGGTTGTCTGAGAGCTCTGGAGACCGTTGCCGTGGAGACGCGGGCGATACGGGAGACTTCTCGGATATTCGGCATTTAAGTTATCCGTTTTGTTTCAGAACAATATTGTGACTCTGCAACCGGCAACGCAACCTTGAAATAACTATCAATAGATAGATATATGCTCGCAAACTGGATGGCTGCTGTCAATAGCTATCACCTGATAGCTAAAGCGTGGGTGTGGCATCTTGCTGAGATATTGCTCTATAATATCGTTCATTTGATAGGCTACAGGATGGTCATGAACCAAACAGTAAAAAAGGGGGTAGGGCGCCCACGAGCCAGCGACAAGCCTGCATTAATGCCGGCACGCGAAGATATACTCAAGGCTTCTGCGGAGCTGTTTGCTGAACTCGGCTTCAAGGGCACCTCGACGCGTAAAATTGCCGAACGGGTGGGTATTCGGCAGCCTTCGCTGTTTCACCATTTCCGCAAAAAGGAAGATATCCTCACGGCGTTGGTGAACGAAGGCGGGAGCAGCATCCTGGACTACATCGAGCGCATCGATTTTGAGGCGGACCCCCGGGTTGAGCTCTATCAATTGATGATTTTTGACTTCTATTTTCTGATGACAGAGCCTTTGCATGTCAACGCCATCATCGGCTTGCCCGAGGTCCGTAATGGCCCGTTGAAGGAGGTGGTGGACCGAGAGCGCGGGCGGATTATCAATTGTTATCGCCAGCTCATTGCCAAGGGGGCTGACGACAATTGGTTTGTGGTGGCTGATTTGGAAGTGGCGGCCAATAGCACCTTTGGTATGGGCGAGGCGCTTTGGTCCTGGTATGACCGGGAGACAGGGGCGGACCCGAAGGTCGTGGCGGCGCAGATAGCGGATATGGCGATGCGCGCTCTGCTGGTGAAACCCTCGTGGCTGGAAACGGTTAAAAAACGTGCCAAACTCGACGTGCCGGATTAAGTCCGCTTTTTAGGCATGGTTTAGTAAACAGGGATTTTAGGTTCCAATTGGCGAGTCTTTACCCACCGCTGCCGAAACTGCATCAGTGTTTGGTGAAAACTGATTAAAATCGAGGTTAAGCGGTGCGCTTGAAGAGCTCGAAGCCCAACAGCTCTAGCCAATGCGGGTGGGATTTCCCCGATAATATTTCTGCAGGGGTTTTCCCTTGTCGATCCGGTCTTGCACTGCGCACAAAAGGTTTGTGATTCAGAAAAAAATCGCAACAGATCCAAATAGCCTAAGCCGATTTCTCCCCGGTTTTGGATATGCCTTCTCACCCGTCCGTTCGTATTTTCGATCGTCGAACTGGTTCGCTCGGTGGTGTCCATGGCGATAAGAATGGCATCTTCCACCTCGTCAAAACGCTCACCGAGATCTCTCTGTAATGACTCTGATCGGAAAAAATATTCATCGCCATTATGGCGGCAGCGCTGCAGTTTGCAGATGGCCCATACGGTATCGAGCGGGATTGAGAATTGTTGGGCGATCAATGTGAACTTTGCCGACAACACATCCGCAAAAGCCAGCACTAGGTCTCGTTTGTTTTCCAGGGTAATGCGTACGGGCCTGATTCTGTGTGATTCCATGCATTCGAGTTTTCTGAGTTGCTCGACGACAAAATTATACAGCTCACGCCGGTCTTCAGGTGTTGGCCCGGCTTTGTTGAGTATGTCGTGCTCCAGCCAGCTGATGAGTGTATCGAGGGTGCTGGAAATGTGGCGTATCCCATCCACTTTCTTTTTCGATGAACACAGGTCGTCGGCTAATTCGATATTGCCCTCGGCGTTTCCGGATTTACGCTGATGGCCAGTTAACGCTGTGATAGCAGACTTTAACCGGTTTCGGTAATATCGCCTCAGATCCATCAAACTCCTGGATAGATGAAAATTGTCGTAATCATACGATGTGGTCGGGAAAACGTGTTTATGCCCGGAAACCAAGCCTTTGCCATCATCCCCAATGGTCCGCTGGGGATTCAACCCTTTGGCTTGTGCATCCCACAGATGAATCGCCCAGGTCTCTTCATCCCGGTGGTCTTCAGCGGCGAGCAGGTAGCAGTACATTGATCGCGTATCAACCCCGGACAATATGGGTTTGTTGTGGTGGAACAGCTCATCATTGGCCGTGATTTCAATCGTTGACAGTTGGCGCGAGATGACAGCCAGGCCAATAGGCTTTTTATGTGACGACGGCATGGATTTGGCGGGACAAGCGGAGGGCGAGAAGGAGGCACTGATCACAAGGTGGGGTTCCCAAAAGAATTAAAATCGCGCCATTCTACCGGAAGGCAGCCGTCTGAAAAGGGATCAAGATGGGTAATTATCGATCAAAAATGCCTTGTGGAAGTGGTACCCTGATCTGAGCCACGCCAAAAAATGTTTCAGCTGTCTGGCTGCTTTCTGGCACTGAGCGGCCCTTAATGCAAACTTCAGCTACAGTGCGGACACCGGAAATTCTTTGGTCATCGAATTCAACGAATAACTTTAGTGATGAACTTCGCCTAAGGGTAGATAGCACCCATTGGATCGCTAATTCTTGCTTGTGCGTAATGTCCGCTATAGGCAGCAGGTGTATTAATACTGACCAAGGTTTAATGGCCGCTTTGGCAGGTAGCTTAGGTCCTACTCGATCGACGTAAGCCGTTAGGGAGCCAACTCTACGCTCCCCGGCCACCAGAGTTACATTTCAAAATCTGGAATAGTAGGGAGTCAATAGACACTCGTGGATTGTATAAATCCATACCTTCTCAAATCATTCTTAGAATTTCAATCCACGTAACTGTAATTAGACTGACAGAATAAAAATGGACTTTTTGACTGTCAAAGTAAACCTGCATTAGTCGGATATTGATCCCGTCAATTGCTGTGACATGGTCACGCACACCTTCATGCTAGGGCTTTGGTTCGCGCGAAACTTGCCTCCTGGGTTTTGATGCCAGGGACGGGGAGGGAGACAGCATGCGCTCAATAGGGTCAGGCCGGTGGCCAGTAAGCTGCAATACGTAAGCCACGGATCGGCCTTTTCCTTCGCTCTTTAATGCCCCTTTTTCTGCCAGATCGACGAGATCACGAGTCGCGGTTGCCCGGGAGGCCCCGGTAAGGCTCGCGTATTTCTTGGCGGTCATCCCACCTTCAAAGCCGGCGGGCCCGGCCTGAAACATCCGGTTGATGGCTTTGGTTTGCCGTTCATTAAAGGCGGCTCCCCCAAATGTGTCCCAGAAGCGTGACTTTTCAAGTGCGAAGACCACCTGGTGTTGCGCTTCAATTTGGGCCTGGCAAGCGGTGTCACAAAACCAGGTAACCCATTCGGAGAAATCGAGCGATCGGTTAACGGATGCGAGTCGCTCGTAATAGGTGTACTTATTGGCCTCGATGGCAGCCGACAAGCTGAACAGGGGCGCTGAGCGCATATCCTGGCAAATGGCGTGCTCAGCAACGGCACGCCCGACGCGACCATTGCCGTCATCAAACGGGTGAATGAGTTCCAGCCAAGCGTGGGCGACGGCTGCTCTTACCAGTCCGGGCATCTTCGAGGTAGATTCTGCTACAGGCGCGGTGTCGTTATACCATTGGAGAAAGGCGTTTATTTCCCCGGGAACTCTCGCGCTCGGTGGCGCTTCATAATGCACCGTCTCATAGTCCACCGGTCCTGAGATGATCTGCATGGGGCGTGTGGACTGGCGGAAGTCGCCGATGATGAGGGGTTCCAGGAGGTAAGGCCGCGGTTGGACCACCATGCTTTGCCACTGACAGAGGATCTCCGGTGTGAGCTGATCACTGATCTTTCGCCGGACATCCAACACCAGAGCGGCTACGCCTTCGGCTTTGGGGTCCCCCACGCGCAAGGGCGGGGAATGCATGCCTAGGTGGTTTAAAATGCTGGATCGGACATCGTCCCGGTTCAGGTTTTCCCCTTCGATGGCAGAGGTCGCTATCGCCTCGGACACCAGCCATTCGATGAGCGTTTCATGCTTCACGCGCTTATCCAACAGCCCGTATTCTTTGGAGGCGTCGTAACACAGGGCCTGGTACCGGCTGACTGTCTTAGCAACGGCATCGAGATTGACATGGAAGTGGGGCCAATTAGGCAGCTGCCAGCTATAGTCCATGAGGCGATTCTCCTATCTAATTGCCTCAATTTAGAATGAAATATGAGGTAATTGCAAGCTCCTTTTGACTCATGCCAGGAACCTGGAAGAAGAGCAGTGGCGAAAAACCTGCTGTAAGGCCTTAGACGCTGTTTTCGTCAAAGTTCATATTATAAAACAATGACTTAAATGAGGAGCTAGAGTAATGTTTATTGACGTTATCGTACATTCATAAACTGTCGATAATGTCAGATATTTGCTATGCTCAGGGCACTGCAACAGGGAGATAAAGCCATGATCGAGAATGCCCGTGAAACCGTTGCCAGCCCCGAGGTGGTTGAAGAAGCGCTGCGGCAGCTCAAGGCATCCCTTGAGGGTAATGTAGAAGCTCAAAAAGCGCTAAGAACGGTTGAAGCCGCCGTTGAGGGTGTGGTCCTGCAACTGAGCGATGACCGGCTGCCGAAGAGGGGTCTTGCTGATGCGTATGTTGCAAAAGTTACTCGTCCAATGACCGAGGTTGTATGGAATCGTACTGCTCGTGCCTTACTCGCAAGCGTCGAGGAAATGAGTGACGACTGGTTGGTGCATATTGCCTCCTGTCCAACCGACAAAGGGGCATTGATCGAAGCGCTGAGTGAAGCCTTGCTGGAAAGTTCAGACCAGTTGTCCGCCAGGGAGAGGGCAGAGTTGCGCGGTGCACAAGCCAAAAAGGCCTGGCTGGAGGAGCGCGGCGGCAGCTTGAGCCCACAAGAAACCGCTGACCTAATGGGGGTGAAGCGCCAGACAGTCAGTGACAAACGCAACAGGGGGGAAATCCTGGGGGTGCCGGTTGCCAAAGGTTACCGATACCCTGCCTGGCAGTTTACAGACGGTAAACCGCTCAAAGGGCTGAAAGAGGTTTTACACGAGCTTAATCAGGCCGGACATAGCGACTGGGCGAAGCTACGCTTTTTTCTGGGCGAGAACGATTTTCTCAAAGCTAACTACCCCGCGACACCGACGCCGATTGATGCGCTAAAAGCGAATAAATCGGCGGCCGCTGCGGAGGCGAGTGCCAGCTACATGACCCTGGTATCGCTGTAGGGGAGCCGAAGTTAAGGATGACGATTAAGCACTACACCTTTCGCCCGCCAACCGGCTATCAGGCGTTCGAACTCGCGACCTATCGGCTTCCGGCGGGCACGTTCGTTTACCGATGCTACGGCTCTCACCGTCCACCTGAACAATCGGTATATTTTGGGGCTGCAGGGTCGGGCCGATTCAGTGACCCGAGAATGGAGTTGGGGGTGATGTACGTGGGGAAGAGCTTCGCTGCTGCTTTGGTGGAAACGTTGTTACACAGTAGTCCTGAGGTCGACGCGATCCCAATTGACGACTTGAAGGCTATAGCCGTTGCGGAGCTGAGCTTTGAGCGGAATTTAGAGTTAGTGAAATTCAGCGGCCCCGAGCTCAAGCGCAACCATACAACCGCGGAGATATTTACCTGCCCTCACAGCGAAAGCCAGCTCTGGGCCAGCGATATTATCGACAATCCTCGGGACTATGCGGGTATCTATTACCCATGCCGGCACAATAGCGATGTGCATGCTCTTGCACTTTTTGACGGTCGTACTGGGGATATTGTTGTTAATCCGCTTGGCACTCTTGATGCCCTGGACGAAACGTATGAAGTATTGGGCCGGCATGGAGTCGGTGTTTTCTAGTAGGAGGTCTAATGTTGAGATTGTTATAGACTTGGCTTACTGCCTTAGAATTGCTAAAAAAGGAGGAGATTTACCACAAGTTAACGCTAACAGCTTAAACTCGAAAAAATCGCCTAAAAGTAAAGAGTTGTATCTAATGAGACAAACGTCCATATTATTAATTGCTCTTGCGATGGTAGTTACAGCTTATCGATTATTTGTGCCAATTGCATATGAAAAAGGTCATGGAATATCACCAGTAGAATTTCAATGCTCTAAAGAAATGGTGCATCTTACTATAGACAATCTAATTCAAAGAATTCCGCTTACAAAAATACATATTGGCAGATCTGCAAGCGGTGGTACGATTGCTACAGCTTACTTTTTAATATTTCCCTATGTAAAAATTTCCATTAACAAAGGGTGTGATAGTGCGGTTAGATTGCGTTAGCCGTATGTCTCTGAGAATTGATTATAAGTCCAAGGCACTTACTTAAATAACGAGTTTGTCACGTGACATTAATTTCTTCGCACGAGGACAAGAGCCTTATTGCGTAACTCTCTGCTGAGCCTTTAACCCAATTGGGGCTGACAAGGAAAAACCACCACGAAGATAATGTACACGAAAAAATCATTGTGGTGAGTGAGAATATGAGATTTGACTTCGCTTTGAATATGCCAGGTAGAAAAACATCAACAGCTAAAAAAATAACCGAGGAGACTGCAAGAAATAACCCATGCCATTTTATTCCGAAGCAATTTCTTCTAAAGCCATAGCTAATACTCTCTTTGAATAAAAGACTAAATTTCTTCTTGTCTCGGGTTTTCTCTAAAAGCCACTTTACAGCAGATTCATAAAAGGCATCGGCTTCGGGAAGGTTGCTGTCCTCTAATTTACGATCTGGTAGCGACCAACCGTTTATATTGTTTTCAAAGAAATCGTAGTATCGTTGTTTTGTTACTTTATCGATTAGATTATTACATTGTCTTAACAAATATGTGGTGGGTTTTCCTCCCCAAGATTCGTATAGCTTGTTTTCAGCGACTTTCCCTCTATATCTAACGAAGTGTGCCATCGCAGTGAGGAGGCCAAAAAGTAATAAAAGGCCGACCAACCCTACAGTGAATTCATAAAGCTGCGGAAAGGTGACATATATTGCGAGGGTCGGTGGTAATATTGCTAGCAGAGCAGGTCTAACTCTCGCGTTCAAGCTATATTCATCGAAATAATCAGATAACATTTAAGCTCCACCCATCATCTTTTAAAGTCAACTTCATAGTTCCTTTGTCTTGTGTTGTAAATACCTTATTGCCTTTGTTTGAGCCAGTAGAATATTGATTGTAAAATTCAAGGGCTTTTTTGTCAGGGTGACCATGAGAATTGTCACCAACTGAAACTATAGTCATGGCTGGTTTAATTGCTTGGATATGATCTACATAGTAATTTTGAGTATCGGCTGGATCATCAAAAAACGTAAGAGAACCATGATGGCCCGCCATCAATATTGAGGACTTCACGTCACCCCTTGCGTAGTCCCGCATTATCCCGTATCGCCAAGTTTCTGCATCACAATCGCCGGTAAGCAATGTACTTGACCCAACGTTATTACTGTTCCAATGCTCCACTTTAATAACAAGACCTTGGGCATTAGCATTTTTTTCTAGGCGTTCATTTTTTGCGCTCAAATATCGTAATCGCGTCATTCCAAGGTCTTGCTTAGTCCGCCTTTTTTTCTCTTGTGAACCCACTCTCTGGCGCAAATTCATATATTCCAAATATTCAATCGAATTGGTAGTGGTTCCTGGATAGCCGCTATCCCAGATGCATTGGATCGGAAAGGAGTCATGTATCTTTTTAACTCCACGCATATGATCCGCATCTCTATGAGTGCAAATAAACGCGGTTATAGGTGTTCCCCAGCCAATTGCGTGGCCAAGATAGTTAAGCACCTTATGTTCGTTATTATTTGTCACGTTGCAATCACAAATGTAGAAACTCCCATTTGTTGCTTCAATTAACACCATGTTGCCTTGGCCGACATCAATAAAATGAATTATCGTATTCAATTTTCATCCTCACAATACCTGGTTGTTTTTAGTGGTTATGGATAACATAAACTTAACGACGAGTGAACTGTTACTGTTGAAATTGTTGCACGAATGCACTTATCACTATGCCTTTCGCGAGTTGTTAACCCTTACTAGCTTACCCCCTGTAATCACAAGCATAACAATGGGCATATCATACCTTGCTTGTAAATGTTTCAAGGTACATAGATCCTTACTGGACGGTGGCGAAGGAATGGGATGGCTATGCCAGGTGCCAAGAAACGTTACTTGTTCATTGGTTTTCAAATGAATATCATTAAATACTTGAGCGAGTCCTTCGGTGCTTAGATCAAATTGAGTTTCTGATCGCAGGCTGCGAGCGGGGGCATCAATAATTTTCGATACATATACGGTTTTTGACAATCGACAATATTGACCCGCTAAAACGCCGCCATTTTCAATTTCAGGAGATATATTGCTTTGTCGTTCTATTTCGGCTGCAAGATTGCCATTGACTCGAATGTCCCAATCAAACCTGTCATCGCGGGGGATAACTACCGTTGGGTGCAGCTTGTGATGCTGCCAGCTCATATTTAACGTATCGGTGTCGATGGTGCCGACATGGACAATGCCGTGGTCTGATATTTGACTGGTAATTTCCTTGTCGACCTGCGTTGATATTGCTGCGGTCATTAATGATAGTTGGATATCACTCATAGTAGTGGTAACTGAACCGCACCCTTCGCCGTAAACTTGCCTCTCTGGCCCATTATTACTATACATTGCTAAGTGAATCGGAGGCGACTCTACACAGAGTGTATTGACATATGCCATTAAGTCATCCACTCGAACTGACCTGCCTACCCCTTCTATGGCAACCAGACCCATAGTTGCTTTTCCATACATCAATGTGTGAATCAAACGTCCAGGAATAGTAGGGCAGTGGTGGGCAAGAAAGTGTCGTACTGGTAGGGATGCGGAAGTATCAATCACGTAATCCGTATTTTTGTTCAGTTTATACCCACTAGGTTTCCCTATGTCCCTAATATCTTCGTGAAAGGCTTTGGCTGGTACGTTTAGACCCCTGATCTCCCGCTGGAGTAACTGCGACTTTGAGCCAGCTAGGCTATCTATGCCATCTACAACGAGCCCATGGCGCGCGTTGTTATGGCTGCTAAAGTAGTCTTTATCAACCAATTCGAATTCATAGGTGCCGCACTTAGCGAGATGGAGTGCCAGCTTGGACCCCAGGCTTCCGCAACCCAAAATACCCAATTTATTGGTTGTGGCTTCTATTTTGCCTGAAACCGCTTTAAGTAGGTCAGGGCATGATTGTTCAAGGAAACTAACGGGGTAGACCGACGCCTCGCTCACTAGACAGCCATTGTCATCTGTCGTAAAGACCACTCGGTAGGGGATCAGTTCATAGAGACTGTCAGTTCCTATGACGTGAAAGGGCCTCCTCACGGCGAAAGCCACCAAGAATTCTTCAACCGGGGCCTTTGTTGCCTGTGAGCCTCTTTGGGGGCCTAGCAGGCCTTGGATATGCTTTAACCTGGCAGTGAGTGCGTCTTTAAGTTGCAGATGAGCTGCGAACTCTATTAAAGACTTAAGGTCAACTACCTGCTCAGCTCGATATTCGTCGAAGACGAGTTCGGGAGCGGTTTGAAAGACTACCCCTGGTGCATGTCTCACATTGGTAAATTTGCTGATATATGAAAACTTGGCTTTGTATGCCTGATTGGTTGAACCTAGAGCCGGCGATTCCAGATTACCGATAAATAGGCTTTTATCTCCCTTTGAATCTAAGTAACGGAAGTGATAGTAACGAAACGGCTTGTAACAGCTATGTAGTTCCTTTCGTATGGCGTGTGTATCCGCCATCACGATGCCAGCAGTATCGTCACGGCGGATGCGTTCCCAGCCCTGTACGGGGCAGTGAAGCTCGTTGGCAGCGGCATTATTCATCCACAGCCGGGTCGCCTCAAGGATAGCAATTAGGCCGCCGCCGTGTAATAAATCGATGAGTGGTGTTTCGCTTACGCAGGGAAAAACCAAGTCACCCTGTCGATGCGGATTGATGTGAGGTAAATTTGTGGGGGCATCGCTTCGCAGGCGAGGCGACGGTGCATGAATGGGGTAATCCAGTGGGAATCGCCAGAACACTGTTTCCTTTTCATGAATACCTGTGTCTGAGATACCGGTGGTACGATAGGCGAGCGGCAATTCAACGGCCCAGGTGGTGGCAATGACGACCGCATGCTCACCAGATGAAACATTGTTAATACCCAAAACAGCATTAAAGGCCTCTATCTCGTCGATAGCGGCTTGAATGGAGGCTGTCACTTCAACTGCGGCGTCATCCATGTCCAAATGCTTCTCCAGTAAGAATGCTGCCGGTTATGGCCGATCGAGCCGATGTTTTCTTTGATCCCGTCTTACTTATAGCTTCCAGTTGGGGGCCGCTATTTGTCAATCGGAAGGTTAAAAGCTCCGGCGCCTTGCCGTTCGACGGCTTGTGATCAGCTAAACAAGAGAACTCCCCAGAAACCCCTTCAAGTATTTTCTCGTAAGCTTGTTTGGCTTGGTAGTTAGGTGGATCTGCATCGTCATCTTTGATTTCATTACTACTGGAAATAATAACTGCTCCCTGATTTGCTTGGCTGAGGGCAGAAATGGCATCGTCGGAGTTTTCAGGCTTTTCATCTGATGCTGAATCATGGCTAATTGTGTGCCAGGAACAGTGGTGAGGAGCTATCAGAATGTCGTATTTGAGCCTGGCTGTATCATTTTTATACTTTTTCCACATTATGTCCCAGACCTCTACCCCGGCGTCACCGGCTAAGAGAATAAAATTGGTGGGCGTGGTATAGCCATGGCTGGCGATCCCCCAATTGATAATGACGCTCGAGCGATTTTTGTCCGGGCAGGAGCCATTTTCAAATTCATCATCGTGGAGAGGCCCAAGTACTTGAGCGCTCAATTCCTTTATTTCAACCTCATTGAGAAGCGTAATTTCATCACCATTATCGTAGACGAGATCTAGGATATCATCGGTTTTACCGTCCTCATCCTGGCCGATCAACCGTATGCGGTTGCCTTCACTGCCAATTACTTGATCCTTCTTATAGGCATAGACCCGTCTTTTGGCCTCTTTAACAAAGGCGACTGCATCGTCGCACAAGGTATGATTTTTGCTTCGGCGTCGAAACACTATAGGTGACGACCAGATTTCCCGGATAAAAATCTTGCCATTATCGCCTTCTTTTGGTTCTTTATAGTCTTCAGGCTTCCCTACGTGGAAGTTATCTTCGAAACCCCGAATGTGGTCTTGGTCCGGGTGCGTGAGTACAAATACGTCTACGTATGTCCGACCGTTACCATCCTTCGGTAACTGAGCGTAGAGTTCGCCTAAAGCATCACACTTGTCGTCATTATCCCCAATATCACAAAGGTGTATATCGATCAGGACGTAATAGTATTGGTTGTTTGACGCAATTTTGAGCAGTGTCGTATCGCCATTCCCGACTGGGAAATGGTGAATTGTTGACTTTTTAACCATTTTGGTCTCCTGTGGTCATTTGATGCCCAGTTTCGGGCATTTATAGCTTGTTATGGACAGTTGTTGCCCCATATCCCTATAAGCTGATGGAACTTGAAAAGGTGGAGATATTTCTCCACTTTTTTGTTAGAGATCAGCCTATATCCATAAGGAAGCAGGAGAAGAGCAGACAGTGGGGACTGAAGAATATTACTCAGAGGTAGAGGTTGAGCATCAACTTGCGAAGCTGAGTCAAGCCGATATCGCCCGACTAATACAGATATTTACTGTAAAAGGCTGTGAGGCGCGCGCCGGCATGGCCGGTGGAGATGTGTTAAATCAAGCAGTCACCCGAGTATTGGGGGGGCATAGGCTCTGGCGCAAGGACCATTCGGCTGTACAATTTTTGATCGGCGCTGGAAGTAGCATTATTGACAATGAAGCCAAAAGGCGGGCTCGAGAGCAGCTGACTTCCAGTATTGATGAGTTCGTAGAAGAAACCGATTTGAATGAGGTGTCAGCCGAGGTAGCTGAAAGGTTAAGTAATAAGTCAGTTCAATGCGAAGTTGAAGCTGAGCAGGATGATGCTGGCGTTAATCAGTGGCTCAATAAGATTCGGAGACTCTTCTCTGGTGATACAGATGTACTTTGTTATCTCGAACAAAAGCTATCCGGTATTAAGAAAGCTGAAATTCTACACTTTTGTCAGTTTACCGATACAACATATCGTGCAGTGGAGCGTCGCTTTAAAGATAAAATAAGAAAAAGATTCCCGCTAGGGTTCGGATCTAGGGAGAGCCAGTCATGAATGTTAGTTTTTTTGATGAAATGAATGAGTTGATTATTGAATCAATTCTGGAGGCGTCAGACGAAGAAATTCTTGCCTCAATTGGCGGAGAAGGGTTGCCAACATGGAACGAAGTGCAGCAGTCCCATGACTTTATTCAGAATTCGCTTCAAACTAAGAGGGAAGAAAGGTTGGAAGCAAATAAGTCTAAACTACTTTCTTTTAAGTCTGCTAGGGAAAAGCTAATTAATAAGCTCAAATCTTCTAAGAAAGTAGATGAGATGGTAGGAGATATTGTCAACGTTATTCAGAATAAAGAGGGCGTTCCTGACGGTGTACTGATTGCATTTAGAGAGCAGAGCAAAGGAGGAAGCGATGACGATATTAAAGATATTTGGGAGAACTTGGTTCGTTTAGGTCTAATTGATATCGAGGAAGATGAATAAGTCATTATGAAATTTAGACGTAAACCAGAAGATATTCTGCAAGAAATAGGCATCTATCAGCCAGATGATATCGATTTGGAATTGATTGCTTTTATGCTTGGCGCGGAAGTAAAATTTTCATCTTTGTCTGATTGTGAAGGGTATATCATTGGCTGCGCAAACAAGGCAATCATTACCATTAATAATGATGCAGATCCTAGGCGACAGCGATTCTCGCTAGGGCATGAGTTAGGCCATTGGGTCAACGACAAAGGGAAAAATTTAACTTTTCGTTGTGACGCTAACGACATGAAGCAATGGCAATTAAAAAAGAATGACTTTCGTCAACATAAAGAAGTGAGGGCCAATCAGTTCTCCGCCGAATTGATAATGCCTGGTTTCTTATTTACTCCTCAGTTGGCGAATAGAGATATCAACTTTACGTCATTAAAGTCGATATCGAGTGAATTTCGATCGTCAAGGACAAGTACAGCAATACGAATCGTCGAATTGACAGACAAACCCTGTATGCTGATATGTTGGGCTTCGGATGGTCGCCGTCGCTGGTTTTCTCGTAGTGAAACCTTGCCGGAAGGAATTTGGCCGCAACGCCGAGTGTTGAGACCAAACCAAACCTTTGCTTCTTCCGATGGTGACGACGTAGATGCGGATAAATGGATTGAAGGCGACATGGCTTCTGACCATGTGGTAGTGGAAAGTCAATTTTATAATGGTTTTGATTGGTTGACATTACTTTGGTGGCGAGATGAGAGCCAACTTCTCTCTGAAGATGAGTAACTTTCGCGTCTGTGTATAGACTTCGCTTTAAGAAAATCTGTGAGTGTGGAAATTAAGTTTAGTAATTTTATTGGGGGAGATGAATAAAGTGTCGTTGATTGAAGAGTATAGCTTGACAAAGTCGGAAGTGGTGTTGTCGCTCAGTTTATTCCACCGCCAGTTTCCCAAGTTAATTCACCGCACCTCCAACTGAACTTCCCACATTATTCACTCCGGTGGCGTAATGGTAGATGACAGAACAACCTGGGAAGTACAC
>Ga0213841_1000085_pt1 | contig 252595 bp, 201 predicted proteins | sample SWPATP23_FD_160125 | JGI IMG/M metagenome (GOLD analysis project Ga0213841, IMG submission 160125) | Coastal seawater microbial communities from Marineland, Florida, United States - SWPA TP2 #3 | ecosystem: Environmental > Aquatic > Marine > Coastal | place: USA: Florida | collected 2016-08-14
AGATAATGGATGCTCGGCCTAAAACCTTCTCAGTAATGGGGCCCGATACCAATCCCGTGACCTGCGTTCGATTATAGTCCCCATACAGCAACCCTAAGCGGCCTTCAAACTCCTCCGTCGGCTTCTTTGTGACGAGGTTCACGCTTCCGCCTGTCGAGTTTCGACCATATAACGTCCCCTGAGGGCCGCGGAGGACCTCGACGGATTCCAGATCGAAATATGCACCGCGCAGGGACGACGTCCGGGACAGATAAATGCCATCCACATGCTGTGCAACCGAAGGATCAGCTACACCCTGTGCCTGAATAAAGCCAACCCCACGGATTGTCGTAAACACTTGGCCGTTGTATACGCCTGAGTTAATGCTTGGCACGTTAACATTCAGGTCGAGGACCCCTTCGATTTTGCGCTCTTCCAGTTGTTCAGGCGTAAAAGCCGACACCGACGCAGCAACATCCATTATTGTTGTTTCACGTTTGGTCGCAGTTATTGTTATTTCTTCAATAGAATGTTCTTCTGCATAAACCGCTGACTGAAGGCACGAAATTACCAGCCCCACCATCGGCCGTTGGAAACTTTTCATCACTTGTAGCTCCACCTTTTTATATTGCTCTTAACACTAGTCGCAGCCATAACCAATACTATTCTACTAATTGCTTCTTACTACAGAACATATATATACTATTCGTAAATGAAACCAGCTGTCAACTACTAATTGTGTGCATTTTAGTATGTATGTCATATCACTAGTGTCCCAAAGTTCAAAGGCTAATTCCTTGTAACCAATTGATTTAAAGGAGAAAAGTTACACTTTATGTGTTGTCGCCGACTTGAACTGCACATGCCCTACTGGCGACCCTGTAGCCGTACTTGGCATACAGAGTACTAAGGGTTTTGTAGTCGGCCCTGAAATATCCCGCCAGGCCCTGCTGTTACTGGGGTTGAGCGATAAATACCATGGCCATTTCGACCAATTTTGGCTATTCTCAGCCAAATTCTGATCGAAATGCTTAAGGAAAAACAATGCTCACGGACACCGATCAGTACCAACAGACGAGCTTTTTTAACGCCGATCTCCTTGATGCATATTCCGCCAGATCCTGAATCCCGCATACAGGCAAAATGTGATCGTAGCCAGATGAGTATGCTACGCTAACGCATTTACGGTATGGCTACTGGCTACGAAGACCTAGTCCATCTCCACTTACTGCCTAACGATGCCGCGTTTCAAACGGCAATCGAGAGCGACCGGGAGCTAAGCAGTTCACCTACCTTATGACGGGAAAAACGAGTTGATCGAGCCGCTGCGGTGAAGTGGCACGAGGTTCTGGTGAGCTATCTACGCCCATCATCTCGCGGAAGTGATTATCATGCCGGGGCAGTACTTGCGCTACTGGTTAAACGTCTACGCAAAGCCTGGCCGAAGGTGAACATTATCTTTCGTGGTGACTCAGGTTTTTGCAGGACCGCTATTCTTGAATGGTGCGATCACAATCGTGTGGGCTGTTCTGTGAGTTTCGCTCTGCCGCAGGCAGCTGGCGCCGTGAGCGGCGGGTGGCGGTGAAAGCCGAACACAACGTGCAAGCCGCCAACCCGCGCTTTGTGGTCACCAGCTTGATGCACAGCGCCAAACACATCAGATCACGAGCGTGGTCATACCAACCAAACCGGCCTGAGGGCTGCCCAGGCCACACGCCTCAATTATCAATAACAGGGATTGCGTAGCCTCCGGTTAAATCAAAAAGAAAAATCGGCAAGCCGATGCGTCCCCTACCTCACGGTTTAATTTGCTTTGCAATATAACCTCTGAGTTTCTGCTTGAAAGGCGGACGAATCATTTTAAGCGGATCCATTTTGGACTGGCGGAATATCGCACGTGCATGGCTAAAATTTTTGAACCCGTCAAAACCATGATAGGCCCCCATGCCACTATCACCAACACCACCAAATGGGAGATCTTCCTGTAAACAATGCGCAACAAGATCATTGATTAACATGCCGCCAGACAAGGTGCGATGGCTAAACGATCTAATTTCTGCATCGTCTTCGCCAAAATAATACAACGCCAGCGGGTGCTCCTGCTGGCTCAGCTCTTCGATCGTTTCCTCGATATCGTTGTAAGGCTTTATCGACAAAAGACCGCCAAACGTTTCTTCCTGCATAACCCGAGTATCAGCGGGCGCATTGAGTATTAAACTGGGTGGCACACACCTACCACTCCCCTCTCCCAACGGGATGATTTCGGCGCCATTGCTCTCGGCTTCTGCTGCCATATTCCGCAAACGCTTCGCATGGCGCTCGCTAACAATATGAGTAAAGTCTTTGTCACTAGCAAAATCAGGATACAGTTTCGATGCACTGTCCTTGCAATGCTGGACAAAATCATCAATCTGGCTCTGGTGCACATAAATCAAGTCCGGACACAGACAAATCTGCCCGCCGTTCATTGTCTTGGCCCACATGACTTTTTCAGCCGCAAGTTTAAGATCGGCCGACTTTGAAATCACTACCGGGTTTTTACCGCCGAGCTCCAGGGTCATGGGCACCAGATTAGGTGCAGCTGCCTGCGCAACCCGCCGTGCTATTGATGTTGAGCCAGTAAACAGCAAATGGTCAAATTTAAGGGCAGCGAAGGCAGCAGCCACATCGGCCTCACCCTGAACCACAGTTAACTCGTCAGTATCAAAGCTTTCGCTGACAATATCAGCCATCACCTGCGATGTTTTTGGCGTTAGCTCAGACGGTTTAATCATGCCACGGTTACCCGCAGCAAAAATATTCGCGAAAGGCGCCAACGACAACATTACGGGAAAATTCCATGGAGAAATATTACCAACAACGCCCAGCGGCAAATATTCAACAGTTGATTTAGCACCAAGCAGTCCGAGCGGAAAGTTACTCTTGCGTTTTTCTGTTTTCATCCAACTCTTGACGTGCTTTTTACAATACTTGAACGAGTCAAGTGTCGAAACTAAATCCATTGCACGTGTAGCCGTAACGTCGCGATTACCAAAGTCGGCATTGGCCGCTTCACACAGCGCCGCCTCGTGGCGCACAACCATATCAATCACGCGATCCATGCGATCAATACGCTCTGACGCCGAGGGGTAAGGATTTTTGAGATGAGCCTGACGTTGGCGACGCAATATCTCGTCTAATTGCCCAGATTGATTGATACTTGCTTCTGCTTGATTCATTGGCTTTCCCCTTCTTCTATCAGACTATTTATTCGATCAGCAATTTGTACTCGACAAACACTAGAACGATTAAACTAACGTAAATTCATTACCTGATTCGGCCGCATTGACCACCACTTTTCGTCCTATTGGTTCTTGGCTCTCAATTGCTTGAAGAGTTTCACTATCACCTTCTTTGACCTTGGCTAGGAAGCGCTTCTTCCCACCTTCAACTCGCCCTACAATAAAAGCGTTTACTGGCTGGCCTTTAGCATAAACAAATGAATAGGTTTCAATTTCACCTTCCCCCTGGTAGCTGGGCAAGACTTCAACCGTCTCTTGAGCATCAACCAATTGTTGTGCTGCACCAGTGTCAGCCGGCTTCCATTCTTTGACCGGCTCGGTCGAATAAACACCCACAGACTGCTTGGACAAGAAGCCGCCATTGGCACTGATTAAACCAAACTGCCCTGGCATCTCCCGTAGCCGAGTGGCAACTTCAGCAATAGCATGCAGACTGTAACTGTTGCCTGGCCCACCAAAAAAAGGCAACCCGCCAGTCACCGTTAGCCCCTTATTGGTTTCCCAGTCCAACCCCATCGCATCGCAGGCGGCCAGTACGGCAATCGGAAAGCAGCTATAAATATCGACCAGATCCATGTCTGCAATTGACTTGCCTGCCTGTTTCAAAGCCTGATTCAGTGCTGCTGCCAGGGCATTGGAGCGCCCCAGATCCGGACGTTCAGATACCCAGGTGTCATCGGCGTCGGCATAACCATGCAAATAAACCCATTGTGATTCAGGAATACCCAGCTTTTTCGCCATTCCCACTGATGTCATAACCACCGAAGCACCCTGATTCACCGCATCCTGGGCGACAAGCCATTTGTGGTAAGGAATATTAATCGGGAAGTTTTCTTTGGAGGCGTTCGCCAGAAATTCCTCGTCGCGAGCTACCGGGTACTGCGAGTAAGGGTTTTGTGCGGCGACTTCACTGAATGGCGCGAACAGTTTTGCCATCAAGGCCTGGTGCTCGGCAACAGACAGCCCGTGCTTGACTCGCCAGGCATTTTCGAACAGAGCGTAAACCTGCAAGGGAAAGGTAGCTCCATGCGTAAGCTCCACATCGGTTTGCAAGCGCTGAATGCCTTTATCCTCAATATCGCCCTCCAGGGTTTCAGACCAGTCGAGCTGCCACTGATTGCGAAGTGCCTGCTTCATGGCAGCAGTCGCTTCAGAGCCACATATCAAGGCTGCTTTGCTCTCACCGTTGAAAATAGCCTCAGCCAACTCATTGACAGTACGCTGCGGACTTTGACCGCCCAGGTGCCCATAGACTAACCGCCGAGGATTTGCGCCAATACGTTGAGCCACCGAGAGCGGCGGCTTGTTGCTGGTACCAAAAGGATGCTTATAAGACCTGGCAGAATCCAACATCAGCCGTATCATGACAAGTGTGTCGATATGCTCGGCTAACCCCTCACAACCGGTATCGGCCAGCGCCAACTCTGCGGCCCGAGCAGCCAATTCCACAGGGGTCAGCACCTCCTCAGGTGTTTGTATATCCCGAACAACACACTGCCCTGCTCCTACCAAAATCGGCGTATTTTCTATTGACATAATCGATCCTAAAAAAACGGGTGAATTCAAATTGGAAACAAATAATCTTGTCATCACTACGCTTTCTCAGCCAGCCCTATCTATCGTCTTGCATCGAACTCAGCCAGCATGTATTCAACATCTTCTCCAGCATTTCGATCTGCTTTACCAATAGAAAGCTTTCTGATTAACTAACAGCTATATCCTAGCTTCAGCCAGAAAAGCTCGGCTTATTCAGGTTTTGATGATCCTGAACATTCCTGCCATTGACTATGCGCCTGTTTGTAACCCGAATATTTTGGGTTATCAATCGCCATTTTTATCAATGTTCGACGCTTAAAGTAAGCATATAAATCGCCATCAACTGACAATTCACCTGATTTCAATAGACGACTGATCTGTGATGCAATACTACCCTGCTCGGCCGATAAACCTAAGGCCTTAGCCATTACTCCATCCAGTTCCTCTAGCTCAGCCTGATTCTCCAACTGGCGCGCTACAATACCCAAGCTATTGACAGCAACTCGTGTGGTATAGGCATTAAACCCTTCCAGAGAAGGCAGCAACTTGTCGCGCATAAATGTTTGCACTGCTTCAAGCAATTCAGTAGCGGTGGTCTCACTCATAACGCCCCTCCAGCAATAATAATAAATCAATTTCTGATTCTGAAAAACGCCGCCCGATGGCTGCCCGTTCCAACGACTTATCCTGCCCCGAGCGGTAAAGGCCGAGCATTAGTCCACAGCACAGGCCCCAAGTCACAGCGGTATGCACTTCCCAATAATGCAATTCACTCATATCAGGTGCGAAACCCATCACCGACTCGTAGCCCGCTAATAGTTCTTCATAGCTGCCAAACCCACCTGCTGGATTATGACTATGCCCAAAGCGCCAGACATTGCTGCAGAAATAACCGAGGTCTTCTACCGGGTTGCCTACATGGGCCAATTCCCAGTCGAGCACAGCTGCCAATCCCTGATCATCTACCAGCAAATTACCATTGCGAAAATCACCGTGTACCAGCGTTTGTCTGGTATTTGCAGGTTCGTTCTCATATAACCAGTTTAAAGCCATTTGATGTACTGGCGAGCTATTACCAAAACGGTCAGCGAGTTTCTGCCAGCGATCGAGGCGCTGCCTGTGTGTTTGAATTTCCATAGCTGCAGGTAAATCGGCAACCGGCACCTGATGGATACGCGCGGCCGCCTGGCCACACTGGTAGGCCAACTTTTTTCGAGCTTCTGCGTAGCGCTCATCAGACAATAAACGAAAAGGTAATGCTTCCCCGCTTTCTCGTGTCATCACATAGCCGATACCCAAGTTATGCTCAGGGGCTAACACCTGTACAACAGTAGGCACTGCGACGCCATACTGCCCAGCAAGGCGAACAACTTCAGCTTCGGTGTCGAGCGATATTTCGCTCACCATTTCATCGGCCTGTGTTTCCGAAGACTGATCACCCGCCAGACGTCGCAAAATCAATTGAACATCTGGCACATCGTCAGCAACACAATCAAATGCCCAGGTTTCCATATTGGCGCCACCCGACAATCGCTTTAAACCCGAAACTCTGCGCTTTTCTGCCGGTTTTACCTGCTTGCTACTACAGGTCGATAAAGCTGTCTGCAAAAGCCCACTAATCTGTTCGCTCATAACAGTAGCCCTCCGTATCAAATTATTGATAAAAAATGTTCATAGAATGCTTATGAACTCACAAGAATGCAATCAATTTATTCCCTTTCTGCGCTGGCATGGATTAAAAACCTTTCTGAAAAGCGAACGGCCATACGTCGAAGGACGTGGCGTCGGCGGCCTGGTTAACAGAGTTGTTGCCGAAGTAGCTTTTTTAAAGAAGCGAAAAAGCTCGCCAAAACCATTTGCGACAACGGGCCGCTGGCCGTGATGGCCAGAAAGCAATGCATTGTTGAATCAGCCAACTGGTCAGGTGAAGAGTTATTTGCCAACCAGAGACCCATCGTGCTCCCTGTCCTCACAAACGAAGACGCCAAAGAGGGGCCACGCGCCTTTGCAGGAAAACGCGCACCCAACTGGCAGGGCAAATAACCAACTACAAACCAATAAAAGGAGCCTGAATAGTTCAAGCGCCTTGCCGGGATGGGGCAAAACGCGTCCGCGGCCAGCCCCGCACGACTTTTAGCGGCTGCCTTGTGGTGCGTTTTTAAAATATTTCAACGCTGTCACCGACTAAAACTCTAGAAGTACGAACCTGATTAAGTGGGTGGCTAGCATCAAAATAGCCAAAAGAAATACCAAACAACAGTTTCCACTCACTAGAAATATCGAGCTCTTTTCTGACTGCGTCGGCGTTGAAGCCAAGAACCGTTTGCGGGCAGCTGCCAATATTACGCTCCCGCAATGCCAACATCAAATTTTGGGCATACATGCCAACGTCAGCGGCTTCACGCACCCCGGCCCAATCGGGCATAAATATAAACGCTGCCTGGGGAGCACCGTAAAAGGATAAGTTTTGTATCAGGGACTCTGCTCTTTGCGCCTGATTATCTCGCGATATACCTGCCGCGTCAAAATACAATTTACCGGCGCTACGTTGACGATTCTTGTACTCCCCCACATAAAGACTGTCGTCAAATGGAAAGTCCAGCTGGAAGTTACCCTGACCAATATTTTGCAACAACACCTGCTTCATGGACTCAGCGCGAGCGCCGCGGACAATGCAAATTTTCCAGGGCTGGGTATTACAATTTGAAGGCGCATAACCGGCCGTGGTCAAAATATCATTAAGATCGTTCTCTGGAACCAGATCCTGCTTGAATAAACGCATAGATCTTCGCGCTCTAGATAATTCCCCAAAATTCTCGAAATTATTCATATACCCTCTATTATCTGAAAAGATTCTGCCCTTGCGAATCGGGGCATTATGTGTAAGCAATCATTAACTACTTGTCCCTCTGGCCAGTAACAAGAATGCAGGATATAGAAATGGTGGAGCATTGATTAACCTATCACTATGATTCACGCCAACAAATCAGCGTAAATTATTAACGACAGGCCAACCACCATGTAGTGGCGGATCGTGGGGGGGAGACACCGGCTTTTCCCAGCACTACTGAATGCGGCTTAATTTTGGTCTAACAGATTCTTGGCGACAACAAAGCCGCAGCCAAGTCAGAACGATATTTACAGAAAATTACTCAATTAACCCACAACGTCAACAACCAAGCCATCCAGCTCCTCTGACACCTGAATTTGGCAACTCAGTCGACTGAATTCGTCCGCATCGTCAGCAAACTCTATCATACTGGCCTCGAGTTCACCTGCCTCTCCGACTATTTCAAACCAGTCTGAACGAATTTTGACGTGGCAGGTTGCACAACTACATGCACCACTACAATCCGCATCAATACCATCAACGTTTGCGGCAACGGCAACCTCCATGAGGCTCTTACCTCCCTCAGTTTCCGCTATAACTTGTTTATTATCCGGGGTCACAAAAGTTAATTTTATCATCTTTCCACTAATAGTTGATTGATGTGAAAACACACAATTCAGCCTTACCTCGATATATACTCCCTGCTAGACAGGTTCTCTCCACCTCCATTCAAAGAGCGCAACATATGAACAAGTAACAAACTCCGGCGGAACCTGAATACCACAGAACGTTCATGAACTGCCTGCATTATCACCAGAGCATTGATACGACAGCACAAGAGCCCTTCTCATCCTGCTGAATGCTAGCCGCCTAGCGTAACTTATGTTCAATTCCGAACCTAATTATAGATTTATCACAAGAACTAACAATGACCAAATTTAACATCAGGATTAGCGGGTTATTACAATAAGATTGCAACTGGAATCTACCTTTGGGCGGCATGGCCGTGTGTAGTCGCGAACGAGCCAGAGTTGGCTGCAAAGGGCGCCAAACACCCTCGTAATGAATCGTATTTTCAGTATTGATCTATTTTTGTCACGCCATCCGGGAAAGCGCGGTTAAAGCTGACCAACAGGTGACGGCCACAGAACGCGTTCAGCAGTAGGTGCAACAAGTAGTCGCAATTGCCGCGGAAAAACCGATACTCCTGTTAACCATGCGACTTGGTATCGGCGGCGTCAAAATCCTAGCCGCTCATCAATCTGAGGGAGCAACATGGCTCCGCCACTGCTTTTAAATATCCCCGCAAGAGTATTTGGCTTTAAAATTACCTTGTTTAATGAGTAGAAAATCGATGGAAGTCTGCCAGCATTCTGTCACAGTGGTATTTCTTGCTATTTTGACCCCTGCACTTTTGTATTCAACGCTTACCCATCGTCCTTTATGAAATTATTGGGCTAAATCCACCACCAACCATAAACAACTTTCCTGTAATCTCTTGCAAAGAATAATGTTTAAATAGGATATTGGTATTTTCACACAACCCTTTATATAGGTTCATTTAAATTAAGTGCCCTCTATAGCAGCGGGCCAGGTACCAGGTAAACAGGGCTGCTTATCTCTATTATCAACTGTTCTCTCAGGAATTGAGGAGATTCAAGAATTCGGCTCGGGTGGCTGGACTATTTCGAAATTCTCCCAGCATTGCCGATGTTTTCATATTAGAATTTTGTTTTTCCACTCTACGCATCATCAGGCAGAGATGTGTTGCTTCTATGATGACAGCGACAGATGAAGCGCCGGTTATCTCTGTAAGTGCATTGGCAATTTGAAATGTGAGTTCTTCCTGAATCTGCATTCGGCGAGCGTACATATCTACGATTCGTGCAACTTTTGAGAGACCCAGTACTTTTCCTTCGGGTATGTACCCTACATGAACGCGGCCAATAATCGGCAGAAAATGGTGCTCACACATTGAGTACAATTCTATGTCCTTAACGAGGATCATCTCTTCGTTGCTAGAAGGAAATAGTGCGCCGTTTACAATTTCTTCCAGTGTTTGGTGATAACCGCGAGTCAGGAAAGCCATCGCTTTAGCTGCCCGCTTGGGGTGTCTTTTACACCGGAACGATTAATGCGTCAACCGTATCAACAATTGTTGAGTAAGCTTCATGTAAGCTCTCGAATTCTCTAATGATTTAGGCCTTCTACTCCTGTTCTCTGAGATTGACTTGGCAAGTCGCGCACAATAATAAGTGCGGCATGTTCTATGCGTGATTAATTACTTGGGGTCAGCCACTACTATTCTACTTGGGTTTCCCCCTAGTGCCAACTTTGTTGGCCTGTATAATTCTCAACACACACGAAATGTGCTGAGTGGTGTACTCTGAAGAAAACCTGCAGCTGCGCTGCACCTCTCCGGAATTGCATTTACCACCGTTGCAGCTGTGGCAGTCACCTTGACCCGATCACTGGCATCTTACTCATCCAAAAAGGATGGGAGAGCATCTTTAAAATCGAAACCCACTTACATGTTGGTGCGCTTTCATACTCCAATTGCCAATAATGCTCTCTCGGCCAGATCACCCCGGGAAGCTGTGATAACGTTCAATTCTAAAGGTTTGTTACCCAGCCAACAGGGCACCCCATAGAATTTGGCGCTCTCCTAAATAGTTATAGATTAGCTTGACTTAGTCTTCCTCCATGGGAGCTGTAACCTAAGGTTAATTTTTTTGAGAAATACCGCTATTGCAAGCTAGTATATTGCAAGCCCAGAATTACTGTCGAAATACCGATTTCGTTCTTATTCTGGGGAAACCATGCCAACAGACATTACACCTATATTGGTTGGATCGGGCCAATATGTTGTTCACGATATTAATTCAGTGAAAGAAGTCCTGTCGTCGGTAGAGCTGGCGGCCGGAGCGACGTTATCAAATGCCGGAAGTGACGATCTGGCTTCTCATCTTGACACAGTGACCACGCCCCGCTTGTTCATGGATTCAGCCAAACCACAGCGAGTCATTTACGGTAGCGAAGGCGGACAAAGTCCTCAACATTTTGAGAATACATTTGCTGAGTTAATTCACGCGGGAGAAAGCAAAACAGTACTAATTTGTGGTGCAAAGGCCACCGCCACGATGAGAACTGCACCGCCTAACCAGTGGGAGATGGATTGGACAGAGGACCTGGAAGGGGACGTTCCGCCACAAGTTTATGCGCTACTTGAAAACGCGTGACGTACCAAGCAGGGTAAGTCTGCACGGATATGCGGATGACACATGGGTGTCTGCACCCCGGATTTGGCTGCTTCAATTGCGGTCGCGTCTGCCTCAAAAGTCGCATTGTCCCGAGCTGGCTAGATCAATCGACGACATGGATCTGCTGGATATTTACAGCTGTGGTATTCTCGACCAGTGACGCTATGGGCATCGATTGACAAAGCGACCGAGCGCTGACCGTGACTTGGCGGTGAGCTCTTGATAAAATCATGGCGAGAAAAACCCAGGGCAAAGTGGTCGTTAATCCCAATTTATAGTAACCCCTGCCTCTGACCTAGTAAGTGGAAAGAAGAATTATGAGAAAGACAGCTATCACCACCTATGAAATGCTGGATTATTTTGTGCGTATCAGCGGCGATAAACCGGCGCTCAAACAAGATGATCGCATGCTTACTTTTGCCCAGTGGCAGGAAAAGTCGCTAAAGGTTGCCAATGCACTGGCCACTGCAGGCATTGGTGCAGGTGACCGTGTTGCCATACTGACCTATAACCGCATAGAGCAATTTGTCATTTTATATGCGACGATGAAACTGGGGGCAGTTTACGTTCCAGTGAACTATCGCCTGGCAGCGAGTGAGTTTAAATACATTCTCAATCAGTCAGAAGCCAAAGCCATTTTTGTTGATGATGAAGAGCTGGGTGAAAAAATCGACAGCATAGCTGGTGAAACAGGGCTGGCGACTTTTATAAAAATAGGTGCTGAATCTGCGCAGCCAGGGCGCTGGCAATCCTTCGAAAGCTTTATTGCTGATTCTCCAGCAACATCCATAGACTTTGAACCGCTGCCTGAAACGCCGGTTTACCAGATGTATACCTCAGGTACGACGGGTTTTCCCAAGGGCGTGGTGGTAACTCAGCAACAGTCGGCGGCTTTTGTGACTCATGCGTTGTGGATTCCTCCGCGTATTGGTGCGGGCAAGCCTCATCTGGCGGTGGCCCCCATCTTTCACTCCGCCGCGTTGTGCAGTGGCCTAATGTGCCTGTGTGTTGGTCGGCCTGTAGTGATTTTGAAAGATTTCAATCCTGTTCAATTTGTCGAAACCCTGGTTAGAGAAGAAATCGCTGATGTGATGGCAGTACCTGCGATGTTGCAGGCGTTACTGGAGCACGTTCCCGATCTGGAACAATACGATTTCAGAAAGCTGGAAAAAGTGATCTATGGTGCATCGCCAATTACAGTAGATGTACTGGAACGCTCGATGGCGGCTTTTGGTTGTCAATTCCAGCAAGGATTCGGTATGACCGAAATCGTGGCTTCGGCCACCACATTGACCGCTGACGATCACATTAAAGCTCTAAACGGTCGTCCCGAGTTGTTGCGCTCCTGTGGCCGGCCGGGACTCTTCGTTGACATAAAAGTCGTTAACCCTGAAACGCGCGAAGAGCTGGCTGTTGGAGAGGTCGGCGAAATCGTGCTGCGCGCACCACATGTGATGGAAGGCTACAGCAACCAGTCTGACAAAACTGCCGAAGTACTGGATGAAGACGGTTGGTACTATTCGGGTGACGGTGGCTGTGTCGATGAAGAGGGCTATGTTTACATTAAAGACCGTATTAAAGACATGATTGTCTCCGGTGGCGAAAATGTTTACCCCGCTGAAGTTGAAAATGCTTTGATGTCTCACCCTGATATTACGGATGTTGCCGTCATCGGTCTTCCTGATGACAAGTTTGGCGAGGCCGTTGTGGCCATTTGTGTTCCCGTGCCGGGCGCTGAAATTGATGCTGAGACGATGGTTGACTATTGCCGTGAGCGTATCGCGGGTTACAAAATACCGCGCCGTTATGAGTGTGTTGAGCAATTGCCTCGCAATCCGTCAGGCAAGATTCTAAAGCGCGTGTTGAGGGAGCAATTCGCGTAATAGTAGTATTCAGCAAACCTGAGCTGAAGGGGTTGGAGCATCTGCCAGGCATTAACGTCACTGTCGAGTCAGATGACTTACCTTCAGGTAACGATCTGGTGCCGGCGAATATCGAAGCCGGAAAAGTCGACACTGTTTCAACCGTATCTGCCTACCAGTGCTCACCATCATTCAACAGCACTACCCTGACTTAGTGCCACTGTAGTCGTGGTGGAAAATAGATCACTCTGAACGCCAGGCAGGGCGTAAACATAATCAGCCACGGATCAAGTGCAGCGATATTGAGCAACTGATACAGCTTGCTCATGGCTGAAAATCTAGAAGAGGACTACTGAAGTTATGAAAGAATCTATTCAAAAAATAACCATTGAGGATATGCACAAGGACATTCAGCCAGTTGCGCGTTTGTTTGTCAATTTGCCGATGTACCGTTACTGGTTTTTGCGCCTTCTCCGATTTATTACGCGTCTGGGTTTATTTAAGACGCCCTGCCTGCCCGGTGTGAGTTATAGCGATACCAGTTTGGTGAATGCGAAAGTGCGGGTTTATTCGCGAGATAAGAATAGTGAATGTGCTGCCCTGAAACCCGGGGTGCTGTGGATACACGGTGGTGGCTTGATTACAGGTGCCGCCGCACAGGACAACAAAATATGTTCCCGCTATGTTAATGAGCTGGACGCCGTGGTTTGCTCGGTGGAATACCGCCTGGCTCCCGAAAACCCTTTTCCGGCAGGCCTTGATGATTGTTTTGAAGCCTGGCAATGGTTTTTACAGCAGGCTGAAGAGCTGGGTGTTGATCCCTCATGCATAATGGTAGCCGGCCAGAGTGGCGGTGGTTGCATGGCAGCCAGTCTGGCGCAACATATTTACGATGCAGGTGGGGTGCAGCCAAAAGCGCAGCTACTGTTTTGCCCAATGCTGGATGACCGCACAGGTGCCAAGCGCGAATTGGATCATATGGGGTATGTGGGTTGGACCAATCGTTGTAACCGTCAGGCCTGGAGTTGGTATATGGGCTGCGAGGCAGGTGCGGATCAGGTGCCAGAAAATTCGGTGCCGGCAAGAAGAGCCGACTTGTCCGGCCTGCCACCGGCATGGATTGGTATTGGTGATCTCGATTTGTTTTATGATGAAGCCAAGATTTATGCGGAGCGGCTCCAACAGGCAGGTGTAGAGACGACCTTTGATCTTGTTAAGGGTGGACCGCATGGGTTTGAAATTCCTGCTGACGGTACACCTCTGGTGAATGATTATTTTACCCGACACTTCCAGTCGGTACGACGTTTGGCTGGATTAGATGCTGGAGCTGCCCAGGCAACTTAGCGTGTTTGCTTTATTGGGGGAGTGAGTTATGACAAAGACCGAGTCGGTGGCGCTGCTGCAACTCCCGCAGCAGGCCCGCTCCTAGGGCAACGGGCTTAAGCTCGTGTAAGGAACCGTCTTTCTTACCCTTACTTCTGGGAGTACGAACGGCGTCATAGGTTTAGGCTGCATGGCTAATGCGTGTATCCTGTTGCAGTGAATCCCATGCTAACAGGAAATGAGACAATAATGCATTATCGAAAGTGTGCTTGAGTGCCAATATTTTCTTTTCCAACTTTTCGTAAGAAGTCCTTGCTCTGCTCACTCCCGTAACAACGCTCTCGAATCGTTCCTCGCTTTAAGTTGCATGGTGATAGGTGAGATATTCAATCAGCCGCTTGCTCTTGTCTCCCATCTCAGACCTCTATGATCAAGCGAGTAACCTTCATGCAATGTGCCCGGGTGCTCCGGCTGGCGAGTATTACAACCGACCTTGGCAGAACACGTCGATGGTTCCACTGTTACCAGGGAAGAAATCACCAAACCAGTGTCGTATTTAAAACATTCCCTACCCAGCGCCCCTCCCTTTTCTCTTTTGCTTTTCGCCAATCTTTCTACACTGTTGCCGTCTGACATCACATGAGCGATCTCATGACTCCCCACAACCAGGAAATTATCTTAGACCTTGTAGAATCCGCGACTTTTCTGACGATGTTACCAACCGTCGTTCGCTACAAGGCCAAGCCCTAGTTTACTTTTTGGATCCACTTACAGAAGTAATCGCACCATGAATAACAGCACCTTCTTCGCGCTAATGGCAGAGTTCGGTACCGGAGACATCCCACTTGAGAGTTGCTGTGTGAAGTACTTTGGTATGAGCATAAAAAAGGGCTAGCGCTAAAGCCCGGCTCCAGCAGTTACCCATCCCAGTCTATCGCGCTGGTTCGCAAAAAAGTATGTGGCTGATTAGTGCTGCAGATCTAGCAGCCCACATAGACAATATGAAACAAAAAGCCAAGCACGACTGGCAACGACTTAAACGAACGGATTAAGGCAACCACGACCAGTCTTTGTACTTATCTTTTCGACCAAACTCCCGGATATGTGTATAGCGTTGCAGGCTTGACCAAGATTTGTGCCCAGTAACACCCGATACACGCGGAATATCCCACCCCAATTCGAACAACCAACTGGTACATTCGTGCCGGAGATCATGAAAGCGCAAATCTTCAATTTCCAAAAAATGGCATGCCCGGGTAAATGCGGAACTTATCGACTTCCCGTTATAGGGGAATATTTCATCTGCCCGTTCTTCCTGCCTCTGTATTATTTTCATGGCAAAATCTGTCAAGAATACCCATGTATCCGTTTTCTCTCTCGGGTGTTTCATATCCCTGACCATGACTCGCTGATTGCTATGATCTAGATCCGACCATCGAATCCGACAGATTTCATCCTGTCTCCGGCTCGAAAACAACGCAAACAGTGTAACATCAACCATAGGAATGCTCGCTCTACCATCCCTGTCGTCAAATAGGCTCAATAGCCTATTGAGCTCTTCCAGCTCTGGACGTCGATCACGCTGCTTCGCTTTTGCCACCAGCTTTTCTTTTCGACATAAGAATGCCGCATCATCGATAGACTTGAGATTAAGCGGAATATTGCGCCCAATGCTTACTGCCCGAAAGGCATTACGTAACCATATAAGATCATTATTGACTGTAGCCGCCCCCGTACCTTGACGACGTCTTTCATTAATGTGAGCCACAAGCTGGCCAGAAGTAAGCTCGATAGCATCGAGCTCAGAGAATTCAGGGTGATTAATCAGGAAGTTGATATGGCTAAGTTTGGAGCGACCGAACTTGCTCTTTCGCTCAAAGTCATCTCGATACCACTCCAAAACTTGCCCAACAGTCACGCCTTTATGGCGAACATGCTCCAGGGCACCAGGCAGCCTTAATTCACTCTCACGCCTCGCTGCCCATTCTTTGGCCAGGGATTTTTTATCAAACGTTTCTGATTCTGATAGAACTACCTTACCATTACGCTTTAGACGCACTAGAGCGGTATAGCGCATGCCATCTTTCCGCTTCCTTGGAATAATGGTTGCCATAAGCTGGATCCTCCGGTGCAACCAAAGTGCAACCAAAACATCTGGTTGCACTTTGGTTGCACTAAATTGTGAAAAATAGGTTAAAAACAGTATAAAACAGGTGGAAACGAGTTGCCAAAAAAACCTTTTAAATCAAGCTATAAGACAGATACTGCAAGACCTTCAGGGTCCAGACGATTTTGTGTCGCCCCCATGGATGGGACAAGCAAACACTGTCCACTACACTTAAATTGAGATTTTTGACTGGTTAGTTTTGTTCTCATTAGCAACCAGTTAATAACAATGAAACCGCCAGAAGCACAAATACCGCTGCTAGCTGACGCCTACCGAACCCAGCCTACCGAGTTCCAAGAAAATCCGTATTTCTGGATTACCCCTTAGTGGAATTTGCGGTAATTTGCTGCAGTGAAAACAATAGGATTTCTAACATCAGGCATTCGCCAGAGTCGTATTTGATCTCTAAAAAAACTTCCGCAAAGGAGCCGACTCCTGCCGTTCATGCTCCTCAAGTAATACCACCTCTACGACTGCTTCTGTTCAAACACCTGCCGTAAGAAAATTCATCAGTAGAGCGACCCTGAAATGTCCGCTCCTGGCTGTTAGCTGTCTTTTTCAATCGAAAAATTCACTCCCTTTATCGGGGCTTGGAATGTCCCTTAACGGCTATAAAGCTGTCGATTATGACTATGAGGAGGAGCCACTGGGTAAGAAATTGCTGAGTGATGAATAGTTACAGTATCGATAAGCGGTTGAAAGCCGACGTAATTCAAATCATTAAAGAATAGCGCCGCAATTCAGAAACGTTCTGTGGTAAACCCTGGCGAAGTAGGCAATCAAGGTAATGTTCCACTGTTAAAGGTGGATTTTTGAGGCTCGCACGATGATCGCGAGCAGCTTGAATTACCGCGCCAACATTAAGATCGATCAGGTCCAAGATGAAGTCATCGGGATGCTGAGCTGTCATATTGTAGGGTTCGAGAGCTTCGGCGGCAAAGTCCTTGAGATTGAACGTCACGATCATCTCGGCACGGGTATGAATACCGACCGCAACCACATTGCGATCATTGGGATCGGGTAACCTGATTGCATCGATAAGCGGTTCAAAGCCTGTCACGAGTCCGCCACGCACATGGGCATTCATCAGGTCTCGTACGCGGTACAGCTTGTCCAGTGGTAGATCGGGTCGCTGCGCATGCAAATTACTGATCCATTCTTCGTGGATCATATTGGAACAGCGCGCACGGAAAAGATCACTTAACGCCAGGTACATCAGTAAACTACGGAGCGGTGCCGGATAAAGCACACACGCATCGTAGACGACGGTAAAATTGGAACTCATTGGTATCCCAATCCGAGCTCTTGGTCCAGCCCGGAGAGTTCATCCAATGCTTGGCGGCGCTGGCTGTCGATACGTTGCTTAAACTCCAGTACATCTTGGTAACGCACTTTACTCTAGAAGATTTAAATACTATCTGTTTGTCAGAAAAGTGCTCAACACCGGGCATCTATGGACGCCCACCAATCTTCCTGAGGACCCAAGAAAAAATGCCCACAAAAGACTGTGGGCAAACACCTTCCAGAGGGAGAGAAATCAAGATTTGTCGCAAATCGGGTATCAACCATCGGGTGCCTGTCACAGCACACCCGATGGCAAAGCTTTAATTAAAAGCTGCATCCTGCATATCAAAAGCTGTACCTGGCGGTAACGCCGTAGGTACGGGGTTCAGCCAGGGACGTGTGGTAGTCCAGGCGGCTGGTTCCCAACAGGCCACCGAGCACAGCCGATGCCGTGACGTTTTCCCACATCACATCACTGTAGATACGATCGGTCAGGTTGGCGCCCCACAGCGCGACATCCCAGTTGTCATTGCGCCAGCCGATACGGGCATCGACCTGCTCGTTGCGCTCCTTGTTAAAGGGCTCCTTGGCCTGCCCCACGGCGTGCTCGGTCTTGAACCGGCCGCTCAGGCTGGCGTACAACTCGGCCCCACCGTCCAGCGGACGCACGTAATCAAGTGCGATGGATCCCGACCAGTTGGAGGCATACTCCAGGCGCTCGCCACTGCGGTCACAGACTGGGCCGCCCGAGTGCGGGTGACAAGAGGCACCTTCAAACTCGTCGTAGGTGGCGTCCAGGTACTCCAGGGCCGTGTGCAATGTCAGGTTCTGCGTCAGCATCACGGTAGCGTCCAGATTCACACCCTGGGTAATCTGCATGCCGGCATTATTGGTCAGGAATACCGCCGCATTGGTGTCCCACACCACCGCCTGGAAATCGTCATACTCGGTGTAGAAATAGGCCATATTGACCCGGGCACGGCCGTCGAGCAGCCCCTCGATTTTGGCGCCCAGCTCGTAGTTGGTGGTCTTTTCGGTATCATAGCTGCGCGAAGGCAGGGCAATATTGCCGAAAGCGCTGCTAAAGCCGCCGGATTTGGTACCCGTCGAGACAGTGGCATACAGCATCACATCGCCGATATGATGATTCAGGCTGATCATGCCGGTGACATTGTCGTCACTCATTTCGTCGCTCAGCTCCACGGGGGCACAGGTTGGATCAGTACCGCCGACGCAGACACCCGAGAATTGCGCGACTATGGGGTTGACGCCGTTGGCGGGGAATCCGGCGAGACCGCCGAGATCAAAGTAACTGGTACCACTGGGATCAAAGGCATCGGTGCGCATATCAAACGACTTTTCTTCATCGGAATAACGCAAACCGAACGTCAGACTGGTGTCTTCCGACAAGTTCCAGGTGGCCTGGCCGAACAGCGCCATGGCGTCGCTCTCGTGGACACCCATATTGGAGAAGTAGTGCCCAACAAGCGGCGCGCCCGCGGCGCCAAACCCTACCCAGTGATCACCAAAGACAATTTGAGGAGCATTATCTTCCTTGCCCAGCATCAGCTCACTGGTAAAGTAATAAGCCCCCACCATCCAATCCAGGGTTTCACCGCCCGCTGAAGTCAGGCGGATTTCCTGGCCAAAACTTTCATCGGTATTGTCGACATGACTGCGGATCAAATCCAGCTGCGTGCCATCAGCATCCGAGCTATAGCCGAGCATATCCCACTCCTGGTAGGAGGTGATCGAGGTCAGGGTCACGCCGCCATTCAGTTCGTAATCCACCTGCACTGAGCCGCCTTTCACCTCAAACTCCATATCGCCGACCGAGTCGAGGGCGAGTTTGCGGTTGTCGGGATCGGCATCAACGGTACCCACCCCAAACGCCGCAGCCAGGGCATTCATGGTAGCCAGGTAGCTGCCGTTTTCGTCATAGTGGTTTTCCGGGTAGCCCACCAGGCCTTCGCTCTTGGAGTAATAACCAATGGCGCGCACGGACAGGGCGTCGGAGGGTTCCCAGAACAGCTGCCCGCGGAAGGCCTGGTTGTCGACCTCGTTATATTCGTCACCGCTGACAACATCTTCCAGCCAGCCGTCGCGGTTGCGCATCTTGCCACTGAGACGGTAGCCCAGGGAATCACTGATGGGCGCGCCAATCGCGAAGGTCAGATCACGGCGATCGTAATCGCCCAGGGTGGCTTCCACCGAGCCTTCAAGTGCATCGGGCATCCCTTTGGTGGTCACGGAAACCACACCGGCGTTGGTGTTCTTGCCGTACAGAGTTCCCTGGGGCCCCATCAGCACCTCAACCCGCTCCACGTCCACCAGGTCGGTCAGGCCGAACACACTGCGCGGCATGTAGACACCGTCAATAACCACACCGACCGAGGGCTCGACAGTGGGGTCAGACGGGTTGGTACCGGCGCCGCGAATCTTGAGGGAGGTGCGCGACGGCAGGGCGCTGCTGATCACCGACAGGGTGGGCACCCGTTTTTTCACGTCGCCGACGGTCTGGATGCCGGCGTTTCTCAAATCATCTTCCGTGACCGCGGAGACGGACATGGGCACATCCTGGAGGGACTGGGCACGCTTCTGGGCCGTGACCACGACCTCCTCCAGCATGAAATTTTCATCGGCGCTCGCATCGGTGCCACTGATAGCGGTTACCGCCGTCGCCACAGCCAATGACAATGTTCTATAAACCGGTGCTCTGTTATTACTGTTTGGTTTCATATGCCTCTCTCCAGCTATCAAGGGATAGCTTAATATTTATTGATCGCGTAAACCTCAGGCTTCAATGGCAAACCCAGAGTCCCCTTGTTGACTCTGATCACTAATGAAGCGCTACACCTTAATAGTAATAATATCCACACTTCCCTGGCTTTGCCTAAAGTGACAAATATTTGGCTCCGAGTGACATCGCTCAAAGCGACTTTTCTGTCGCTCGCAGTCACCCAATGCCAAACCCCTGACACGTAATGCCAAGCGCCAAAAGGGGAACACTTTAGAATTGGCAGCCTTTTCAAATTGTCCAATAACAAAGTGATGTCGACGATGAAAATCCCCCTTTCACCCGCTGGCGGCTGGCTGCTGGCGCTGACCAATCTGGTCTTGCGGCTGCTGCTGCGTCGCCGTTGCAGGAGCAGCCTGAAGGTCTCCGATGTGCGTCTGCAGGTAAAACGGATCGATCGCGCCCAAAGCTGGCGGCCACCGGCGGGGCTAAAGCATCGCCGCGATCAGTTAAACGGTTTGTACTGCGAACACTTTGAACCCAACGATGTGGCGCCTGACGCCCCTGTGATACTGTATTTCCCCGGTGGCGGATTTATTCTCAGCGCCATGCGCGGACAACGACAGATGCTGGCGGATATCTGTCTGCGAAGCGGCAGCCGTGCACTGCTGGTGCAATACCGTACCGCACCAGAACATATGCTGCCCACGGCACAAGAGGATGCGCTCAGCGCCTATCGGGCGCTGTTGAACGAGCCGGATACCGATCCCCGGCGCCTCTTTTTGCTGGGTGATTCCGCCGGCGGCAATGTCGCCTTGAGCGCCCTGCAACAGGCTCGCGACGCAGGCCTGCCCCAACCGGCCGGTGCCATGCTGTTATCGCCGGCCACGGATCTGTCCTTTCACGGCGGCAAGTTGATCGACAACCTGCGGCGCGATCCATTTTTCGATATCAGCTTTCTGTTGTGGATGCGACACACCGCCCTGCCGGAGGGTCAATCCTCTCATGACCCGCTGCTGTCGCCCGCCTGGGCCTCTTTCACCGGGTTGGCCCCCTTGCTTATTGAGGCAGGCAGCACCGAGGCCCTGCTCGACGGCAGCCTGCTGGTGGCCAAACGGGCTCCCAAAGAAGGCGTTAAAGTCCATTTGACGGTGGAGCCCAACGCCCCGCACGTCTACCCGGCCATCGGCTGGCTGCGCCAGGCCAGAGCGGCCCGGCAACGCATGCAGCACTTTATGAAACAACAGCTGCGTCTCGCCGACGGTGCTGAGTTACCTGAAACCAGCGCCGAAAGACACCGCTTAGTTTGCGAGTGACAACCGAAGACTGCCCACACAGCCATTAATACCAAATCCCAGGGGTGATGCAATTCCGAGCACCCCTCCACCAGCCTTTAGGAGCCGCCATGAAACAGCTAAGCCCCCTCGACTCCCTCTTCTACCATATGGAAACACCCTCTCAACCCATGGTGATTGCCACTCTGTGGATCTGCGACCAGAGCAAGGCACCCAACGGCATCGTTCGCCACAAGGAAATTCTGCAGTACGTTGAAAGCCGCCTGAGCACCAACTCCATGTTCCGTCGCCGCTTGCAGCCCGCGCCATTGGAACTCGATGAGCCCTACTGGCTGGAGGATGAAAACTTTGATCTGGAATACCACGTTCGCCACGTGGGCCTGCCACAGCCGGGAGACTGGCGCCAATTGTGTATTTTCACCTCCCGCCTGATGTCGCGCTCGATGGACAAGGAGCGCGCGCCCTGGGAGCTGTACATTATAGAGGGGCTGAACAATGTCGAAGGTGTGCCGGAGAACAGTTTTGCGGTACTGCTGCGCATGCACCACGCCTACGCCGATGGCAAAACCGGTATCGAGATGAGCAAGGCGCTGCTGGAAAGCTCCCCTCACAGCGACTTTGACAATCGCGCACCCGTTTATGTGGAGCGCGCACCCACCAGGGTCGAGATGTGGTCCCGTACGGCGCCGCGCCTGTTTAGCCAGGGCTATCGCAGCCTCAAGGCGGGCTGGAAGACAACGGGCAAGGGGTTGCAGCTACTCAATAAACTGAAAGAAGAAGCACGCCCCGACCAGAACCATGCCCCGCAAACCATTTTCAACACTCGGGTTTCCCCGCACCGTACCTACGGTACGCTGACCTGGAAGATTCCTGAACTGACGGCCATGCGCCAGCTGAGCAAAGGCGCCAGCCTCAACGACGTTATTCTCGGCATTGTCGCCGGCGGCCTGCGCCGTTACCTGAAAAAGCACGATGCGCTGCCGGATAATGACTCGCTTATTTCCATGTGTCCGGTGGCGGTGCGTTCCGAAGCGGCCAAGGACGCCGGCGGCAACCTGGTCAGCTCCATGTACATCGCCGCCGGCACCGATGTGGAAGACCCCGTCGAGCGCCTCGGCCTGATTCACGAGCGCACTTCCCGCGCCATTCCCCTGGCACGCAATGAGATCGCGGGGCTGAGCGACAATGCCCTGGAGGTGGTCCCGCCTTACCTGCGCCAGGCGCTTTTCTGGGGTGCTAACAAACTCAACGTCGGCTCCAAATGGCCTGCCTTTAACGCCATTGTCACCAATGTGCCCGGCCCGGTGGGTATGGAGAAGAAATATTTCGCCGGCGCCGAACTGGTGAATATGTACCCGCTGGTACCCATCGCCAACGGCTGCGCCATTACCCACGGCATCACTGGCGTCTACGACCAGTTGAACCTCGGCGTGCTGAGCGACCGCGTAGTGGTGACCGATATGGATTTCTATATCGAGTGTATGAAGGAGTCCACCGAAGAATACCGTCAGCGTCTGCAGCAGCTCCTGGACGAACAACAGCGAGCCGCCGACACGGAAGACGACAAGGCCAAGACGGTTAAAAAAACTGCCCGGAAGAACGATCAGCCGATCACCGAGAAACCTTAATCTTACACGCCATCCAACAACGCAGGACAACACAATGATATTGGGCAGTACTCAATCGCGACTCAATGCCACGATGAACAGGGCCAGTTCCTATAAGCAGTGGAGCGATGCTGCGATTCAGTATGATAGGGAAACCGGCCTGGAGCACTGGAAAAAGTCTGACGCCTGTGAAAGCTACGACTACCACACCATTCGTCACCGCTTCGATATCATTCGCGACCTGCGCCTGCGCCGCGATTACCACCAGCTGCTGTTTACCCTCAACGAAGGTATTCACGGCAACCTGGGCGGCATGGGCAAGCCCTCGCTCTACAACAAGGCGAAATTCGGCACCAAAAATCTGATTCACCAATATATCAATGAGCTTTGCGAGGCGCTGGAGGAGCTACATCAGGCGCCTGCAGATGTCATCGCCAGCGAAGAAAAACAGGATTTCTTCCTGCGCGCCAGTCACTGCTACGGCCGCAGCGCCCTGATGCTCAGCGGCGGCGGCTCATTGGGCTTTTTTCACGCGGGCGTGGTCAAGGCCTTGCTGCAGGAGGGGCTGTTGCCCGACGTGATGTCCGGCTCCAGCGCCGGCTCCATCATCGCCGCCATCGCCGGTACCCATCGGGACGAGGAGTTGCCCGAGCGCCTGTCTGTGCGTAACCTGCAAATGGACCTGGCACCAAGTCAGCCTCGCAGTCGCTCAAATCTCAGGCCTGCCAATACCGCAACCGTCATCCGCAGCATCGAGCGCTGGATTCCCGACCTGACTTTTCAGGAGGCATACGAACGCACCCAACGCGCCCTGAATATCACTGTCAGCGGATTGTTACCCAATCAGGCACCGCGCCTGCTTAACGCCATCACCTCCCCCAATGTGACCATCCGTTCCGCCGTGCAGGCCTCCTGCGCTGTCTACGGCATCTATCCCCCGGTCACCCTTGAGGCGACAAATGCCCACGGCGAAAAAGTCCCCTACTTGCCCGACTTGAAATGGATCGACGGTTCCTTCCTGGATGACCTGCCCGCCAAGCGCCTGGCCCGCCTCTACGGAGTTAATCACTTTATCTCCAGCATGATCAACCCGGCCGTGCTGATGACCAGCGGCAACCCGGATAAGCGGGAAGGGCTGATAGACCAGTTGTTGCAAACCCAGAAGCGATTGCTCAAATCCACAGCGATGGAAGCGGTCAAACTGAGTCACCGCTTTGTACGCATCAAGTCACCAGCGGTCAATATGATCCAGTACCTCAGCTACAACACCCTGGCCCAGGAGTACACCGCCGATATCAACCTGTTTCCCCGCCAACGCCGCTTTAACCCGATAAAGCTGCTGTCGCCGCCCACCCCGGCTGATCTGCGCAACCGGCTGCGCGAGGGCGAACTGGCCACCTGGGAGCGGATTGAGATGGTGCGCAACTGCACTTCCGTGAGCCGAACGCTGGATCGCATTATCCGGGAGAACAACTGGAAAACCGGTTAGAAACACCCTGACAAGGCTCGATTCCATGGCAAAAGTAAAAACCAGAGACCTGATACTCGACATTGCTCTGCTGCTATTTAATGAGCGCGGCGAGCGTCGGGTTAACAGCGTGGACCTGGCTTATGAAATGAATATCAGTCCGGGCAATCTGTACTATCACTTCAAGGGCAAGGAAGAAATCGTTGAGGAGCTCTACGCGCACTTTCACGCCAGCCTGCTTTTGGTGATTGAAGATGAATCCACCGCCAACGAAATCGATACCCAGGGCTTTCTCGCCTACCTGTCCCTGATCTCCGATACTTTTGTCAAATACCGTTTTATCACTCGGGATTTAACGGGGCTTTGTGCTCACTATCAGAATATCGCGCTACAGGCGACAAAAGTTATGCAACGCCTCCACGGCCAGTTGCTGGCGCTGATCAGCCGAACACTGTCGTTCTCTTCTGTCGAGCACATTGACAACGCCCCCAGGTTGCTGGCCGATAATGTCTTCAGCACACTGCTTCACGCCAGTAGCTGTGACGGGCTGCTCAATGATGTCGACAGCGGGCACGGGGCGGCCCCCAACTCACTACAGGATCGGCTACACCTGCTGTTGCTGCCCTTCTTGGACTCTTAACGAAACTACAGCAGCCGCAGGCAAGCGGGAAGCCCAGGCATAGGCACTGAATCTGTTAAGCGTAGAAACGATACTAAAGGTTCCCTATCCTTTCCCCACAGCCTGTCGACAATTTTCAAGGCCGCTCCGGTGACCACTACAACTTTGTTCTCTAAATCCATCACAAAAACCCTATCCATTTTGTTTAAAATGTTTTTTTGTTACACAAGCCCACGCAAAAAGCCCAGCAACACATCCAGCAGTTTTTGCGGATTTTCAAAGGCCAGCATATGCCCCATATCGTCGAGAACCACATGGGTACAGCTGGGCACCTCGCGGGCCACCAGCTCTGCCGGCTTGATAAACTGCACATCGTGTTCGCCCTCCAGCATCAGGCAGGGGCAGCTGATTTGGCGCAGGCCCGCAATCTTGGGGTCCGGATCACCGTAGAAGGCCGCAAGAAAATCGGCGATCTCGTCCGGGTTGCCATTGGCCACGCAGGCCTCGAACATGGCAAAGGCACTCTCGGGATTAACAGCCTTGTGCATGGCATTCAGGTAAATATGCTCAGTCGCTGTGGCTCGGACACCAGCCATAATGGTTTCCCAGTCCAGGCCGCGGAAACCGGCAATCATTTGCTGGCCCAATTCAAGCTGGGTCATATCCACTTTGGGCAGTTCTATACTGGGGTCGGTCAGGGCGGCCCCCTCATCCGAGGGCAAGGTAGCAGAGCCGGTATTGGTGGCCATCACACTCAGCAGCCTGTCGGAGTTTTTCATGGCGTAGCGAAAGCCCACCATGCCGCCGGTGGCATGGGTCAGCAAGTGGAATTTTTCCAGGTCCAGGCTGTCCGCCAGGCGCTCGATATCACCGGCAATCACCTCAACATCGTAGCCTTTATCATCGCCGCTCACGCGGGTCCGGCCATGGGCGCGCATATCCATATTGATCACGCGGTAGCCCGCCGCCACCAGGCCATCGGTAATGCCGGGTAGCGTCCAATAGAGGCCGCTCTCCGACAAGCCGTGCAGGGTAATAATGGCTTCGCCTTTTTTCTCTGAGCCGTGATCGGTGTAGTGAAGTTGCAGGTTATCTTGTTTTAAATATGCCATTTTCAAATACCCATTGTTTAATTAGTGCCCATTCAAAAACACCCGTCATTCCTGCGAAGGCAGGAATCCATGGCCGTAGAATCCGCATAATTCCTGGATTCCCGCCTTCGCGGGAATGACATTAAATGAAAATTACGGAGTTTCCGGGTGCGCACTGGCTATTTATTACTGTACTTTCTCAGCTTTAGGTGCACGCCATTTCGGAAGACTGCCAAAATCCGGGTTATAAATCCGCATACCCAGATTGATGCCGTAGTCACCACGGGTAATGGGCAACCAGTTTTCTGCCGGTACACCTTTGGGTTGTTTGGACGCAATATGGATAGTGATGCCGCCAGCCTCATCCAACTTCATGCCGGCATTCTGGCCCGCGCTGTACTTTTTGCGGTCGTTGGGAATAAAAAAGCCGTTCTCTTCGTCATACAACGTAATAGACCAGAACGCCTTAGCCGGTGGCAGCTGGTCTTTTTCCATGCGTACCACATAATCATGTTGGGCGTTAAGACGCTAGCCATCGGCACTCAGAACCGGTGGGTAGGTGGCCTCTGAAAAGGGTTGGCCAGCGGGCCCGACCACCGATTGAAAAACCAAAATATCCAGTTCCATTTCCCCTTTGGGCTTGAAAATTTTATCAAAGTTTGCCGCGATAAACTGGGGGTTTGCCATATCGGCCAAAGCCTGCGCCTTTACCTGCTCAGAAATCTGGCGAAACTTCTTGCCGTCAATCTTCGCCACTTTACCGGCATCAAACGACTGTCCGGGAACGATGCCCAGGGGCTTATAGGCAGCAAGCAGTGCGTTATCCAACGGATTTTCGGGGTCAAAGGTGTTGTGGTTAAACACAAACTGCATCACTTCCAGCAGGTTGTTTTCAAATACATCTGCGTCTGTGCGCCCAAATGCAGGAAACGTTTCGGTGGTGGTGTTGGCAATTTTCTCGCCCCCCAGAAACTGAGACAAGCCGATGATTTTCACCTGCTTGACGGCTTCGCGAATTTTAGCCAAGCGCTGCGGTTCACTACTGTGGGGCATAACGCGATATACCGCGGCCACAAAGTCGCTATCCAGCTCGACAACCTTGTCTACACCGTCGACCGCCTCACCCTTGTAGTTGGGGGTACGTGCGGTATAGAAAAGTATACGGGTCGGCTTATCGAAATCCTTTCTGCTGGAAGACAAGGGGATATTGACGTAGTGATCGTAGCCAGTGGTTTGCAGCGATGCGTAGTTTGAGTCAAAGGCAGGCGCCTCAAGAATGATGGGTTCCACCGTCAAGTCCAGGCTGTTTAACACATATAGTGTATCGTTATTGGGGCGGGCAATCAGCTTGGCCGTGTGGTCGAGCAGCTCTGTTTGCACAAAGGTTTTATTCCAGCCGCCGGTATTAAACGGATTGTTGGTATCGAGAGCGCCTTTGTTGTTGACATTGTACATCGACACATATTGGTAGGAGCGGCGCACAATGTTTTCTATTTCCGCATCGCTTAACTCGATAGCATTTATTTGAGACTGTGTTTGGCCATCACTTTTGTATGTGTGATTGTCGCTTTTACAACCTACCAATGACAGGTAAAACAGCAGCGCCAAAAACAAATAGCGGGTATTGCAGGATAATAAATACATTAGTCGCCTTACCCTATTTCAACGATTGGTATTAACTTTATTTCAGAAACTCCGGGTCCAGGTATTCCGGATTCGGATAGCTGTAGAACCCTTGCCCGCTCAACACACCGGTATGGCCCTTGGAGAGAAAATTCTCTTCCAGGTAATCGATATTTTTTTGGTACTGGGGGTTGTTGGGCTCCGTTGCCGCCAGCAGACGCTGTACATTGCGGCAAACTTCAAAGCCCACCTGATCCAACACACCTATTGGCCCCATACGCGTACCGGAACCGCACAGAATCCAGGTCTTATCTATGTCCTGCGGCGTGGTGATGCCATTGACCACCAGCGACAACGCCGCGGTTGACCAGGGCACCAGCAGCGTATTGATAATATAACCCGGTTGTTCCTTTTCCAGTTTGATCGGCGCCAGCTCACTGGCTTCGACATACTTGACGACCTCTTGAAAATACCGGTCCTCAGTACCCGAATGTTTCATCACCTCGGCAATGGGCGCGTGCCAAATCGGATTGCCGTAGTGCAGCGCCAGAAAACGCTCCGGGCGACCGGTCGACTCCGCCATATCGCTCGGCTTCATAGTCGAGGTATTGGTAGTAAAAATGGTGTGCTCCGGGCAGAAGCGATTGAGGTCCGCGTAGATTTTTTGTTTGATCTCCAACACTTCCGGCACGGATTCGGTAACCATATCTGCATTGGCGGCCCCCGCCTCCAGGTCGGTGGTGTAGGTTATACGTGCCAGTCCGGCCTCAATATCCTTGTCGGTAAAATTTGGACGCACAGCGCGGAAGGCTGTGACGTATTGGCGATGGAGATCTTTACAGGCGGCCAGCGTCTCGCCATTGATATCGTACTGGGTCACGTTAAACCCGTACATGGCGTGATAGAAGCTCACTTGGGAGCCCATGGTGCCACTGCCCAGGGCCAATACATTTTTTATAGTCATAATAGATTCCTCTAGTAGTTCAGCAGCGTCGCCAGCCACAACAGGATGGCAACGAACATTCAGGTTCTTATTTGCCGGTTATCGCTACAGCGTTGCCACGGCGAAACTCGGCAAAGGTAGCCGTCGCGATGCTGCCCGCCTCCGCCGGTATCCCCGTCTCGGCGGTGCTCGCCTCCAGGCGCTCCAGATAACGCTCCCCCAAGGCAACCGCATCGCGGCTGATAATCGACGCCATAAAATGGTTGGCCTCTTCGGCAAGGCCCTTGTCGAGCGGCAGGTTGATACCCCTGTGCACGGCGCGCTTGACGCCCTGCACCGACAGTGGCGGTTGACCGGCCATCTGGTTGGCTAACGCCATTATTTCATCCATCAGCTTGTCCGCATCCACCGCACGACTCACCAGACCTATCTCAGCAGCCTCATCTGCGCTCAACATGGCACCGGTAAGAATCATCTCAACGGCCTTACCCGCGCCCAGAAGACGTGCCATACGCTGGGTGCCGCCGGAGCCGGGAATAATGCCGGAAATACTTTCCGGCAGACCGATCACACCGTCGCCGCGGGCCATCAGGCGAAAGTCACAGGCCAGTGCCATTTCACAGCCACCGCCCATGGCGTAACCGTTAATGGCGGCGATATAAACGGTGCTGGACTGTTGCCAGCGGGTTTGCATCCCATTGATGCGGGCACCGAGAACCAGCGATGCCAGCGACGTGCCCTGACAGCGCTTGTCCAACCAATGAAACAGTTTGGGAAAGCGGCTGAGCCGGTAAACGAGCCGGGTCATAAAGGTAGTCTGGTTACGCAGCTTGGCCACCGCCGTATCCGATGACAGACCGTTGACCACCTTGGCGATACCGTTTAGTTCAAACGGGGAATAGTGGGTCACAAAAGTACCCGGCGCCTTGCCGGTCAGCACCACCACGCGCACCTCGGGGTCGACCTCCAGTTCAGTGGTCAGGCGATCGAGTTCCTGTTGCAGGTGGGCGGTTAAAAAGCCGCCCCGGGGGTTATCCAACTCCAAAATGGCAACCCTGCCTTCGCGACGCAGATGGACTTTTTCGACAGGCGCAGTGCTGGTCATGAGATCTGAATCTCCGTGCTGTCCGGCAGTTGGGAAATAAAATCTTTACCCAGAAGTATTGCCGGCGTAAAGCTGCCGGCAGGCACATCCCTCTCGGCGAAGTGTTCAATAATAGCCACCGGCGCCTGTTGGGTGACGGTATAGCCGTTGGCGGTTTTCAGCCGCGCCGTGGCTACCTGCCCCACAGCATTACGGGCTTCACCCCACACGGACACCAGCTGGCGACCGCGGCGCTCGGCACTGGGGCCGGTCACTTTTTTGTCGACTTGCTTCTTAAGAAAATTTTGCACCCCGTTCATGCGGATAATGGGGCGGATATAACGGGAAAATTTGGCCTGGCGAATATCGGCATTGGAAGCCGGCCAGGACACGGTAATATTGGGAATACCCGTAGTATAGAAGGCAGTGGATATATCCCCCCAGGAAACGGACATGGATTGGCGAGGCCCCTCCCCGAAATCGATATGGTCCACCTGTACGGGTATTTCCTGTAACACGCCATCGCGTCGACCATAGGTGCCCAACGCCAGGCCTTCGACCATGCTTTTGGCGGTGCCGGGGCTCAGGGCCATATCACCGGCAAAGCCCAGGTGCAGGTCGGTGGCATCGGGCAGCGCATCCGCCAGGGCCTTGGCCACACTGTCGGTGGGAATCACATCGAAACCGATGCCCGGGCAGACCACGATACCCGCGGCCTTGGCGGCATCATTGACGGCCCTGGAATGGGCGTGCTCGAACACGTTCATTTCACCGGAGATATCGAAGTAGTGGGTCTTGGCCTTAAGGCAGGCCTCGATCATGGGGGCGCTGGTGGCGGAAAAGGGGCCGGCACAATGCACCACGGTATCCATATCACCCAGTTGCTCTGCCACCTTGCGGGGATCGGACAAGTCAAACGCGCGCCACTCAAAGCCCAGCGCCTGGGCCACCTCCCGGGTTTTGCTGGCATCGCGACCGGCCAGTACCGGCGTCAGACCTCTTTCCTTGGCCAGCTCCGCGATCAGGCGGCCGCTATAGCCATAGGCACCGTAGATCATCCAACTTTTCATAGACATAGCATAATCCTGAATTTCACTATCAACATTATTAATTTCGGCACATTTGGAGTGATTTTCGGTCACTGTTTCGCGGTGTATACCAGCCTGATAAGCGCAATTAAATAAGTACCATAGAGAACTAGAATAATGATCTTTGGAGTGGTTTAATTGCGTTAATCAGCCAATAGTTTAGAAATTCAGCCACTTCTTTGAGACTGTTTCCACAGGATTATTAACAGTGCCATTGGTTATTCGCGCAAGCGTCCTGCATACATACTTAGACTTTTGCCAGCAGCAGGGGCTGGACCCCAAGCCGCTGCTCAAGTCCGCCGGCTTGCCCGAGGATTGTGACCCGTTTAGCGATAGCTACCTGCCCCTGCCCGAGGTCTATAACCTGCTTTCCGAACTTACCCGGGCCAGTCATTGCGAACATGTGGGGCTGCTACTGGCAAAAAACCAGGGGTTTAACGCGCTGGGCGCGTTGGGACAATTGATGCAAACGGCCAATACGCTGGGCGAGGCCTGGCAAACGGGCGCTCGCTATATGCCTCTTTTCTCCAGTAACTTTATGTGGTCCCAGGAATCGTCGCCCCCCTATTTAAAAATGGATTTCAAAATCCTGTTTAACTTACAGCACAGTTTGCGGGAGGCAATCGAACATTCCGTTGCCCATCTCTATAGTGTCTTTCGCCAGATTACCGGCCAGCAATGGCTGCCCCAGGCAGTGTGCTTCCGCCACACACCGCCCAAGCAACTCAAACCCTATAAAGAATTTTTTCGGGCGCCACTGCAGTTCGATGCAGAATTCGATGGTATGTGGATGCTGGCTAAAGATATGGAGCTGCCCCTGCCCGGGGCCAATCCCCACCTCCATACCACACTGTGCCAGTACGCAGACACGCAAATCGGTGACCGCGGCGAAGACCGCACGCTACAGCTGGTCAGGGCCCATATCAAACACAGCTTGCCCTCGGGTGAGTACCAAATGCCGCAGGTGGCCAGCAACCTGGGGATGTCAGCGCGTAGCCTGCACCGAAAACTCCAGCACCAGGGTTATCGCTATGAAGAGCTGGTGGCGGAAGTGCGCATGGAACTCAGTTGTTATTACTTGCAAAGCGGTGAGCTGCCCATTACCCGGATTGCCGAATATGTAGGCTATAAAAATGTCAGTACCTTTTCCACGGCCTTTAAAAAGCACAAGGGGCTGACGCCGCGAAAGTGGCGACAGCAAAAATAACTGTGCTCCTACCCCACAGCCACTAAACCCATCCTAAAGTTCGGTTTCGTGCCTGATCATCGCGCGCTGGGTGGAGCTTCATTCATGAAGCGTAGCGCGCGCCGATATTCAACAGTGAATTTTACTGTTTGAAAAACAAGCCGGTGCCTTCCACATTGTTTTCCCAGCCGGGCTGCCAGTGGTATCTCCTAACGCGCTCGCCACGAGCGTCACTGTCGATCACCGAGACATTGATGCGGAAGTCCTGCCAACGGGAGCCGTAGCTTTGGTCGAGAAAGGTGATCGGCACACGGATCTCACTGGTATAACCGCCCTCGCGCAGGGCCGTGCGCCCGGTAAAACCTTCGGGCATCAGGTCCGGGTAGATGATATTTCCCTGCTGTCCATCCGGGGCCACGCCGGCAAACATCCATTCGCCTTTTTTCAGGGCTTTGGTGCTGGCGGTCTGACTGGCGCTCAACTGACTGGGGCGCCCGTCAATCATGATCGAGGTCAGGTCCGTGGAGCCGTCAAAGCCCAACGGTTTGGCAAGCGTCACCTCATCGTCGGTAACATCGAAGGCGATATACAGATACTGATCGTCAAAGCGGGTATCGAAACGCACATGGCCATCGCCGCCTGCCTCGTCGCCAAAGGCGTAGCGCAATGACTCCCACTCGCCCAGGTGGCCGTCAAAGTTCAGCGGAGCTTTCACCTTACTGACGCTGTTGCGGGCCACCGGCTGAATACGTACGGTCTTGTCCCAATCGGCCTTTTTCAGGGGGTCGATCTGGTAACTGGCGCTGGCGGTAAAGACCAGGGGCTGCACCTGATCCAGGTCCGCAAAGCCGGCCAGAGATAACAGTGCCTGGCGGGTGACCTTCTCGCCCGGCGCCAGGGTACCGGTGAGCGTGGCGTTTCTCACCTGGATATGGGGGTTGGCTTCAAAGCGAATACGGTAGTCCAGCGGTTTGGCAAAGGGGTTGCTTACCTCGATATCGTAGGAGTGCACGCGATCGTTCGCCAGCAGTTCCTTATCCTGGTACCAGGCGCCGTAACTGAAGACTTCCTGCTGATCAAAGACCTTATCAAACCCGGGCTCGGTCACATACTTGTCCAGGATGCCCTCAAGCGCCAGGTTGGCAATCACCGGCCCGGTTTCGCTCATGGTCACCCAGGTAACATGGTCAAACTCGCCGTAGGTGGTGCCCCGCAGCAGCGACGTGCCGCCGGTGGAGCCCAGGGTGATCTGTTCATGACCCGACTCGGCGGTGTGGTAATCGTAGGAGTGCATATGGCCGGCAAAGGCGGTGTATTTGCGCTGCGCCAACTGTGCCTGCAGCTTGTCCCAGTTGGGCGTGTTTTTGAATTTCCACAGTGGTTGGTGCATAAACACCAACGTCCAGCGCACATCCGGGTTGTCTGCCAGGGCTTTGGCGGCATAGGCGTACTGGGCGTCATCCAGCTCCGGATTCGTGATGCCCGCCAGCCCGGCTTCGGTATTGAGCATCAAAAACAGCACGTCCTTGTACACCACATGGTAAAAATCGGCACCGTAGCGTTCTTGCCAGACCTGCGCCATCACGTCGTTGGAAAAATCGTGGTTGCCCGGGGTGTAGAAATAGGGCGACTCCAGCTCGTCGATCATGCGATTAAAGTCATTCCATTGCTGGTTGAGGATCTTCTTATCGTCGGTATAGCCTTCGATCATATCCCCCACCGAGACTACAAACTCCGGCTGCAGCAGGTTGACCTTGCGAATGGCCTGGTGAAAGACCGGTGTGCGATGGCCGCCGGTGCGGTCCGACATAATCACAAACTGGAAGTTATCCGGGTTGTTCTTAAAGCGGTCATGGGTCAGTGGCAGTGCGTCAAAACCACGGCTGTCCAGCTGGAATTGGCCCTGTGCTGATACCCCTCTTGGTGTTTCGGTTTTATTGGCGTGCCCCTCGTGTTTGTCGCGGTGATCCTGATGGGCGCTGGCGCCGCCGGCCAACAGTGCCACCAAAGCCAAAATACCGGATACGCACAATTGATTTCGCTGTTCCATTCACTGTCCTCTCAGCCTTATGGTAGATCTATAAGCACTGTAGCCGATTGGCTCGCAAAAAAATTCACAATTTACGACACTCAACCTATAATATTGCGTTTTACGCGCCCCCATAACCCATGCAAACAGCCATACCTGCCTCCAGCCTGCGGGGCTTTACCGCAGCCTGCACCGAATTGGGCCTGGACCCCGCCCGGCTCTGTGTCGAGGCGGGATTGGACGGCCTCGATGAACAGTCCAATGCGCCCATTCCCAGCGATCAATCCACCAAATTGCTCAATCTCGCGCAACAGCGCAGCGGCTGTGATCACTTTGCCCTGCTAATGGCTCAACTGCAGGGCTCAAACACCTATGAGGCTCTGGGCCCGCTGGCGCTACTGCTGTCATCGGCCGCCACCCTGGGCGATACCTGGCATATAGCCGAGAGCTATTACCAGGCGCTGCGCAACCGTGATATTTACTGGTACCTGGCAGAAGCGGGCAACAAACTGCAGATGCAGTTTGCTTACCAAAGTGAAAATGCCGCACCCCTGGCCATCGAACTGACCCTGGCCCGATTCTTTAAATGGAACCGCGCAGTCACCGGAGGCCAGTGGCAGCCGCAGGCGGTCTACCTGCGCCGCCCGGCGCCAGCGAAGCCCCAGCCCTACCAGCAGTTTTTTAAGCGCCCTCTGGTTTTTAATGCCGAATTTGACGGTTTTTTGCTGGAAAGAAATGACCTGCAAATTCCACTGATCAGTGCCGATGCCGTCCTACACGAAACCCTGGTGTTGCAATTGAAAGATCCGGAGAAATTCGCATCCCGAAACCTGGGGGAACAGGTGCGTTTTTATATCACCCAGGGTTTTGCCAACGACGATTACCAGTTGCCGGCTATCGCCGACAAGCTGGGCATGATTCCAAGAATGCTGCAGCGCAAGTTGGCGGATGACGGAATCAAGTTTCAGACGTTATTGACCGACGCCAGGTTGCAGCTGAGCCGGTATTACCTGCAACATACCGACTTGTCGTTGAGGGAAATTGCGCTGCGGGTGGGGTTTCAGAATCCGGGAACGTTTTCGAGTTTTTTCAAAGCTCAGCAAGGAGTGACTCCCTATCACTGGCGTAAATGCACCAGGAGCAGTGAGTCTTCTATAGGGGTAAATTAGCAACAGAGTACTACAGAACGGTTTGTTATAGCTTGCCGCAAGCAACCATCAAAATGTCTCCAATCAAGTTTCGAAATCTCTACAATGAAATCAAAATCAAGTTCTCGGTTCGTAGGCGTGTACCACTATTCGTAAACCTTTAATCTTCAACAAGTCACGAACCACTGTGACCCCGTCTCACTGGCCAACCCTTTGATAATGACTTACTCTGAGCAGGCATTATCCTAAACATGCCACTGAAACCTATGAAGACGGTGTTTTGAACCTACCCAATGCAGCTAAGTTGGCCAAGATGCCAGTTGAGTCGTTTATGGAACGCATCGCCAGCCTCGATATCGTGGTCTTTGACCAAACAGTCGATGAGTTGGCATATGACCTGGATGCCCTAGGTAGGTCAAATCATTATTTCAAACGTAGGCCCGTTGGTAGCCTTGGTCCTGGTAGAACTACAGTCAGTACTACCCAAACCGTTTACAGCGTTTACCGGGACTGCTTGCGCCATTCAGAAGGCGACACCCCAAACTGCTTTTTAAAGGCACGGGAAAAGGCACTGACTTCGGTATAGCCGAGCATGGTCGCCAGGTTGGTAAGCGGCATGGCGGAATCGCGCAGGTATTCCCGAGCCAGGGCATAGCGCACCTCGTCCAGGAGTTGCTGATAGCTAACCCCCTCCTCTTTCAGATTGCGTTGCAGTGTACGCTTGTCACAGGCCATCAGGTTGGCAATGGCTTGGATACTGCACTGTCCCTCGGGCAACAGCTTCCTGATCGCGCCTTTAATCTGGCCACACAAATCCTTTTGATACTCACGATCCAGGATATCAGCATATTGCGTGAGAGCCGAGAGCACTCTCTCATCCCTGCCAATCAGTGGCAACTGCAGATCACTGCGTTTAAAAACAAATCCGTCAAACTCACTGTTAAAGACAATGGGCGCGCCAAAAAAGTGTTTGTAAAACCAGTCATCCTTGGGCTTTTCACTGTGAAAACACACTTGCAGTGGCTGCCAGCGATTGTTAGTGATACGCCGTAAAACCTGGTAGCACTGACTTATACCCAGATCAACGGACTGCTTTAAATTATTGGTTGCCGTCGTATCTATCGTGTACTTCAAGTAGGCAAACTCGCCCTCCAACGACAACCTCCACTCGATGCCCTGTACATGAAGGTGCATATAGCGTATGCCATTTTCCAAAGCGCTGCCGAGGTCCGAGGAGATTTCCAGCAGCAATCCGACCAGCCCCGCAAAAGTATTCTTCTGTTTGCTGGTTAACAGCAATGCAAAGTGTTCACAGTGGGTGGTTCTGGCCGCCAGATCCAACAATTTCATCAGAGAGTGAAACTCAATCCGATTTTCCTCATTCTCAAAGGTGGCCGCATCGACATTGCACTGCTGCAACAGAACCTCAGGATCAACAGCAAATTCCCTAACCAGTTCGGAATAGCCCTGCAAGACTCCGACACGCGAAGTATATGCCATATAAAATAACTTTCTTAGTCAAAAATTGAATAATTACCCAGTGTAAATGCAACCACTTCTTACATATTAATATTTATTTGTTTGTAGCGATTTGTCTAGTTTTCGCCCAAGTCCATCGTATCGAATAATTCTAAGCCAACGAGCTATTCCCCCCCCACGTGAGCGCTCCTTTAACAGGCGGACGCGCAATTTATCAAATATCCGTCGCCAATTATCAAGCGATAACAGGCGTATTTCTGAATGATAGGTTCGTCAGGTCGGGCTAGAAATCTCTAACACAAACCAACCGCCGGTGACCCGTTAGCCAAAACTGGCAGCAATTATCAGCATTAGCCCCTAGACATTCGATACCATAAAAAATGAGGAGAGGCAGATGAAAACCAACCCATTGCGGTTCAACAAAAAGTCCAGCGTCCTGCTGGTTGCGACTATCAGTGCGGTGATTGGCGCACAGGCCAGCACGGTTTCGGCAGACGATATGTTCATGCTGGATGAAATTGTAGTCACCGCCACCAAGCGCCCGGAGAGCCTACAGGATGTGTCCGTTTCGGTTTCCGCCGTCAGCAGCGACTTTATGCAAGACGCGGGTATTGCCGACATGAACGACGTATCGACCCACGTACCCTCACTGACGGTAACCACCAACGTTTCCCCGTGGAATACCAGCTTCCGTATGCGCCGCGTCGGTCACGAAGGCAATATCCCCACCTTTGAACCGGATGTAGGCCTGTTTATAGACGGCGCCTTCCGCTCCAAGTCCGGCCTGGGTCTGGGCGACCTGGCGGATATCGAACGCATAGAAGTATTGAAGGGCCCACAGAGTACCCTCTACGGCAAGAACGTGACTGCCGGCGTAATTGGAGTCACCACTGCCGCGCCGTCACAAGAATTCACCGCCATGGCTGAAGCCACCCTGGCCAACGACGACTACAGCAACGTCAAAGGTTATGTAAACGGCGGCCTGAGCGATACCCTGGCCGGGCGCCTGTCTTTCTCCACCACTCGCCGTGACGAAGTCATGGACAACATTGGTAGCGGCGACGACAGTGGTAACCTCGACAATATGTCCCTGCGCGGGCAACTGCTGATCGAGCCCAACGATGATTTGAGTATTCGCCTTATCGCCAGCGCAGTAAAACGCGATATGACGGTTCAGGCGGGTGATCCCGAGTGGGATCCACAGATGCTCGCAGCCTTTACGGCTGTGCAATCCAACGCACTTGCGGGCCTGTTTGCGCTACCCGCCGGAGCGCCCAGCAACACCACCCCGATGCAGGACAATATCACCGGCAACCGGAAACTCGACTCGATTAACGACCCCCACACCTTTAGCCAGGACAGCTTCGACTTCAGTGCGACAGTCACCTACGAAATGGACGGGTTAACCCTCACGTCCATTACCTCCTATGACGAGTACGACGTTGAGACATTCATGAGCGATGTTACCCACTCCCCGCTGGCGGTAGTCTCTTTCCACGACACCACCGATGGCTACTCCTATAGCCAGGAGTTCCGCTTGAGCTCCCCCGGCGGCGAGACCATTGACTGGCTGGCCGGCGCCTTCTATTACCACAATAACTTTACCCGTGGCGACGGCACTGATACTGAGTTCACCCTGCTCCAAGATATCGACAATCTCGGTATGACTTTTGCTGCAGCTGCAGCATTGGCAGCAGGACTCACCCCAGCTATGATCCTAGGTGCGGGGGGGGCACTTCCTGTATTAGGCATGCCTGGCGATACCGGTAATTTCTATAACGAACAGGATACCGATACCTTCGGTATTTTCGTGTCGGCGACTTGGAATATCTCCGATACCTGGTCGGTTAGCGGTAGCCTGCGCTATGGCTACGAAGAAAAAGACGCGGAAATGGCTCTGAGCCAAAATGTGGTTGCAGGCAGTGTCCTACTTAACGCTACGACGCCCAATGGCTTCACCTACGAAGACAAGGACGACTGGGATGCGGTTACCGGCAACCTGTCCACCGAATATCACCTGAACGATGACGTGATGCTTTATGCATCATACTCCCGCGGCTTTAAAGCCGGTGGTTATAACCTGGGCTTCGGCACCACCCCGATAACTGACCGTCCATTTGATGAAGAAAAAGTTGACGCCTTTGAACTCGGCTGGAAAACCCAATTGCTGAGCAACCGCCTGCAATTTAATGGTGCCATCTTCCACACGGAATACACCGACTTCCAGTCCGCCGCCTTTACCGGCCTGTCGTTCCTCGTCAACAACGCGGAAGAAGTCACCGTTGACGGTATTGAGTTCGACGGCGTCTACTTGATCAGTAAACAGCTGACCTTTAACTACGCCGTATCCTACGTCAAGGCCCAGTACGACAAGTTCACAGACTTTACGCCAGCAGAGGGTGAAGACCTGGCATTTGCACCGCGCTGGAAAGCCTCTGCTGGCTTGCAGTATGAGCAGCCGCTTGCCGGTGGTGATTTGTACACCCGTGTCGATGTCGCCTGGGTGGATGACAGCATTCCCGACACCAAACTGGAAGCCCGCAACGAGCAAAGCGACTACGCCCATGCCAATGTCAAGCTGGGCTGGCGCAACGACAGTTGGGACCTCTCCCTTTGGGGCAAGAACGTCACCAACCAGGACTGGGTGAACCAGGCCAGCGCTACCGGTGGTATCGGTGGCGCTACAGGCTCACGCCAGCTGTTCCTGAACGATCCTGCTTCCGCCGGTGTCACGGTTCGCTATATCTACTAGTGACATATGCGGAAGTGAAAAATGACCGCCTGTAAAGATCAGGCGGTCACTGAAACTCTCACCTCTTATGGGTAATAAGCTCTCCTTTATCCAAGCCCCTGTAAAACCAGGGGCATTTTTACACCACCCTTCTTTGTAGAAAACTCTAATACAGGCGCCCCTCTATTTGGCCGGAATTGCGTTCACTTCACCATTTGTCAAGCTTCCGTCACCAATTATCAAGCGATCATCCGCCGGCTTTAGTATTGTGGCCAAGCTGATGCTAGCCCGCAGTAACAAAGTTGGTGATGTATTTTCGGGTAAAAATCTTGGCACCCGAACATACACCGCGTCGATCGCTCACGCGATGCCAACCATTGCGGCCTGTCCAAGCACAACGTTTCACACATCATTCTATTCCACGAATCGTTCTAGAAGGAAAATCATGGAACTTGTAAAGACGCTATCACGTGCCGCCGTGTTGAATTTATTGATTACGGCGTTGATCATCTGCACTGGTCACTTCACTTTCTATCTTTTCGGCTGATTCCTAGCTGTCGAGGACACCTGATGAAAATAAACTACCGCCTGTTTTTTGCTGCGCTTGGCCTTATTGGTGCGCCGCTAGCTCACATTGAAGCCGCAACCATCTCGGGCACGGTTGCCAATACCAAGGGGCAGCCAATTGCAGGCGCCCTGGTGACACTATGGAACGAGGCGCACAATCGCAAGGAAACCGTTTATTCCAATGCCGCGGGCAACTATACCCTAGACACCGAGTTTTCCGGCAGTGTTATCCTGCGTGGCCGCGCGCCCTACTATCGCGATTTCAATACCGCTTTTGATCTCGCCGCCGACGACCGCCAGCAGCACAATTTGGCGCTGGAGAAGATGACCGATCCGCAGGAGATTTCCAATTCCCTGACCGCCTCGGCCCACGCCGCGCAGTTACCCTTCCCGGATGAAAAAACCAAGAACGCCTTTATCGCCCAGTGCAGCTACTGCCACCAGCAGGGCAATGCGTTGACCCGGGTCGCGCGCGAAAAGGATGCCTGGAGTGATACCCTTTGGCGCATGGAGGGATACGGGGCCTACATCACCTACGGTGAACACAAGCGCATTGTGGAACTGTTATTCAAGGGCTTCGATGGTAAGCCGGTCACCGCCGAGCAGACTCACACCTATTTTCCAGAGCAGGCCCAGGCCCGCATTGAGGAGTGGCATGCCGGCGACGCCATGTCGTTCCTGCACGATACCATGGTGGGGCATGACGATAAGCTCTACGGCATCGACGAAGGCAAGGACATGATTTATCTGTTGGATCGAGCAACTGCCGAGATCGAGGAGATTCACATGCCTGTCACCGACGAACAGGTCGGTGGACGCTTGGGTGGCGTGAGGCTGCCGATTGGTATCTTCACCGGACGCCATGGCCCCCACAGCGCAGCCCAGCTCAAGGACGGGCGCATTTATGTTACCGCGGCACTGTCCGGCAAGTTGCTGATGTTCAACCCGGATACCCGCGAGTGGAAACACTACCCGGTGCCGGAGGGCTTCCTCTGGCGTAAAGGGCTGTACCCACATACCATCCGGGTCGACCGCGACGAAAACCTCTGGTTTACCACAACCATATCCAACCGCGTGGTGAAGTTTAATCCACATACCGAGGAGTTTACCGATATAGCCCTGCCCAGTAGCGGCTTTTTGCGCTGGATGTCCGATGTCTTTACCGGCGTAGTAATGAAGGTGGCCGGCCTTTTTCCCCAAGAGAATGGCCACCTGGTCCTGTCACACCACAAGTGGTTGAATGGCGGCAGTGAGGTGTTCAACTGGCCTTACGGTATCGACATCAACCCGGTAGACGATTCGGTCTGGTATTCCAAGTTGCTCAGCGGCAAGATTGGCACCATCGACAAAGAGACACTGGAGGTGACTGAGTACGAAACGCCACACAAGGGCCCGCGTCGCCTGCGTTTCGGCCCGGATGGCATCCTCTGGATTCCCTCGTTCGACGAGGGCTATCTGATGCGCTTCGACCCCAAGACCGACGAGTTTGAGAATATCAAGCTGCCGGTGCTGGGCAAGGGTGAGTATGAAATGCCCTATGTGCTCAACGTGCACCAGAAAACCGGCGACGTCTGGATCGCCGCCAACAACACCGATCGCATACTGCGCTATATTCCCGGTGAAAAGCGTTTTATTGCCTACCCGATGCCCAATCGCGTGATCTGGTTCCGCGACCTGGAATTCACCCAGGACGGCAAGGTGTGCACCAGTAATGCCAACCTACCAGCCTATGCCCACGAAGACGGGGTTCCTGCCTTTGTCTGTCTCGAGCCCGAGCCAAATGGCGCCTATGGTCGCGAGGCACTGGTCAGTCGTAAGTAGCTAACAACCAAGCAACACAACGCATGCAACCATGGCGGACTTCCAGGGGTTTCCATCGCAGATGGACTAAACCCCTTGGTAGCCCGCCATTACTGGCATCCAGAGGCAGTGCGTCTCACTTTCTTATATTTATAGTGTATTTTGGCCTAAGGCGATCAGGATCGAGGCTATGGCTCTACCTCAAAAATACTGGCACAAACGGTAACTGGTTTCTTGACCCTGGACAGAAGATCCCCCCCTTCTAAAACATCCGACACGCAATTTATCAAATTTTTGTCACCAAAGGTCAAGCGATAACCGCTCAATTCCTTAATGATAGGTTTGTCTGATTGAATATTAAAGTGAAGAAACTTCAAAGACGCTGGTTACCCGCAGGTCGGTACTGGCAAGCCTTGGAAGGAGCTATGAACCCGGTCGTAACTATTGTCAACCCCGCCTCCGGCAAGGAATCTCTCGCCATCTACAGTCAGAGCGAGGCTCGCCCGACGATTTGGCGTGGCCTTAACCAAACTAATTGCCACTTCGTTTTGAGATGTTACACATTAACAAAGAGCCATCGGAATACTATGTACTTTTCGACAGCCCCAATACAGCTTCCGCACACGTTGCCCCCAGCAAAGCGGTGTTAACCACAAATCCTCTTGGAAATCCTACTGCCAGAGGCTGCCTGCTGGTTTGTCTGGCATTTATTGGGGGTATGCTGTTGACATCCATTGCAACAGCCGCGGAAAGGAAAAGCCTGCACTTGAGCTGCGCCAGCAGCCCCGACCTGCCGAAGCTACAGGTAAATACGATTCTTCTAAGCTGTGCACTGCCCCAAAACCACCAGCTCTTCGCTCGGCTTGAACAATTCTACCGAAAGACGTTCCACGCGCTGGGATTTGGTTTTACCATGGCATCCGTGCCGCGTGCACGGGAGATCGCCGAACTAAACAGCGGCCGTGTGGACGGCACCTGTGGCCGCACAGCCATCCCCCCCTTCTCCAACCACCCGCACTTGAAGCGAGTCGCCACACCAATTGGCCGCTACACTCCTCAGTTGCTGACCAACAATCACCAAAATCGGATTCAATCCCTCAAAGACCTGGCGCCTGGATATAAACTGGCCTATATCCGGGGCAGTGAAGGGATCGAAGTGCTACAAAAAAAGCATCCTGAGCTGCAACTCATTGCCCTTACCAATACGGAAATAGCGCTCAAGATGCTGGCCGATTATTAATAAGCTCGCTATTGAAAGATGACTCATAATATTCGACGAAAGCAGCATTATTGTTTTTCTCGTTCGGAACAAAGCGATGACAAACAACCAAGTTTCACCTTTACTAAGGAAAAAATTTGACTTCACAGAAACATTTAACCTATAGGAGGTAACGACAGTGCCAATATTGGAATCACAAAATGAGTCCGTTCGAAACATGGCCGGGGTGCACCTGTATCATTTTGGTCTATCCAGTTGCTCCCAGCGGGTTCGGCTGGCCTTGGAAGAAAAGGGCGTGACCTGGCTGGGACACATGATTGATCTGCACAAGTTGGAGAACGTCTCTCCGGAGTATCAGCAGATTCACCCGAAAGGCTATGTGCCCGCGCTTGTTCACGACGGACAACTGGTCACCGAATCGCTGGACATTATTCGCTACATCGACGAGAACTTTGCGGGTCCCGTCCTGTTGCCGGAGTCTGCTGAGAACACCAAGGTACTCGACCACTGGATGACGCTTACCAATGAAAACCAGTGGAGCCTGAAAACCCTAACCTACGAATTGCTGTTTAAAAAACTGGGGCACTTTTCCGATGAGAAAGAGGTTCAGTATTATATCACTCACCAGCAGAACCCTGAACTTGTTCAATTTATCAAGGATTTCACAGCAGGTTTTCCTCAGGAGCGAATTCAAGGTTGCCAAGAAGAAGTTGATTTCTTTTTGACTGAGCTTGATTTGGCGCTATCTTCCAGCCCCTTCGTGGCAGGTGATCAGTTCTCGCTTGCCGATATCGCTGTTGTCGTCAATGTTCACCGCTACCAGCTGCTACAGATAAACCTTAAACATTTTTCCGCCATTAACAGGTGGTACCAAAAAATGGAAGCACGCCCCAGTTTTCAGAAAGCAATCAGGGAATATGAGCGCTAGTAAGGATAGCGCCCAACAATACGCACCCTTTTTTGGAGGGGGAATCAGTTACCATTTCCACTAAGAATCTCTCGCCATTGGGCCGATAACGGTTATCGATTACCGGCCCGTATTTATTCCACTTCTTAGCAGGCCCTGTTCCAGGGTTTGATACAGCTAGCAGAAAAACAGGAGTCGATTACGTGAATAAAAATGTCTACTTGGGCATGCAGCCCGGCGACCTGGACGGCAAACCCTACGCCAAATACTGGCAGCCCGACATGGCTCCGCTACCAGCGCATGCCGCCGAAGCCATTTTGCAGGGGACCATTTCGCAAGAATTGGGGTTCGCCCACGAGGAGGCGGCACAGCTGTTGGAGCCCGGCTATCTGCCACTGGAAACGGGTTATACCCGGCTTGCCAACGGCCAGGTGTTTGTCGCCGTGCTGACTGACATGCCCGGCGTATCGGGGGAGATGATCGATTGGTGGTTTGGTTGGCACGGGAACGAGAATCAGCGCTACAAATTGTGGCATCCGCGTGCTCATATGAAAGTCAGCATGGAAAAGGACTTGGCGGCTGAGTCCGGCATTACGGATCGCGAGAAATATGTGGGCAATGTCTCCTACGTTGAGGAGTATATTGGCGGCGAGAGTTTGCCGATTTCCATTGCTTTTCATTCGCCCGCCGACAGCCACTTGGATGAGTCAAAGTTTGAACAGGCAAGGGTGCAAACAGCGGTTTGTGCACGCATTGGCTTTACCACAAGCAACCTGAATTTTTCGCGTGTGATACACCTTATCCGGGAAACCGATAGGGGTTGTGAGATGCGCAGTCGTTTCTGGCTGGGGGACGTGGCGCTCCGCGCTTTACCCGAGCGCAGCGCTGTCAACCGAATGCTTGGCTCGCGGTTTGTCGCCAGCAGGGCGGGCAAGCTGGAGATAGGGCGAGACCTGTTGGTCCATTGCAGTATGGAAATGAATCATCTGGCGAGTTTTTTGCCAAACCTCTATCGAGATTACCATCCACCAGTGAGCGACCGTTCCAAAGCCTTCTCCAGCGAAGAGGTGCCCAGTGACAACGCTTGATGATGATCTAAAATCAGCGGGTGGCCTCCAGGCATTTTTGCCGTGGTGTCTCGGCCTTGTCGGCATCTGTTTTTGTATGCTGGGCTATGGCGAGGGTGAAAACCAGCCGCGACAAAGCTCTGTCGAGCAGCCCCCCAAGCAGGCCACACCTCCTGCATCTGTTCGGCCCAATATCTTGCTGCTGGTAGCCGATGATCTCGGGTATTCCGATCTGGGCAGTTATGGCGGCGAAGTTTCCACACCGAGACTCGACGCACTGGCCCGTTCGGGGACCTTGTTCACCAACTTTCATACCGCCCCCGCCTGTACACCTACGCGATCCATGTTGTTGACCGGCGTCGATCATCACCTGGCCGGTGTCGGCAATATGAAGGTGTTGATGGCGGAGAATCAGCAAGGTCAACCCGGCTACGAAGGTGTGCTCAACCATCGGGTTGTCAGCATCGCGCGGCTTCTGCGGGATTCGGGCTACCACACCTATATCTCGGGAAAGTGGGACCTCGGTGGCGACCAGGGGCAGTGGCCTTCTGACCGAGGTTTTGAACGGACATTCGCCTTGCTGGAGGGCGCAGGCAACCACTATAACGACGGCGCGGTCATACCGCTATTGACAACCCGGCATGTCAGAGATGGACAGGAGCTGCCGCGACCCGCCGGTTACTCGTCGGACTTGTACACCGATAAATTGATTGAGTTTATGCAGGCGGATCGCGGTGACGGTCAACCGTTTTTTGCCTACGCCGCCTACACCGCGCCCCACTGGCCACTGCAGGCACCGGCAGAAACTATCGAAAAATACAAAGCGACCTATCGGGCGGGGTGGGACAAGTTGCGGGCACAGCGGCTGGCGAAAATGAAAGCCCAGGGCCTGATCGATGCCGATCAGAGCCTGCCGCCACGATGGGCCGGCGTGCCCGCCTGGGAGTCGCTGACGCCCGAGCAACAGCAACGGGAAGCCAGGAAAATGGCGGTCTATGCGGCCATGGTCGAGAATATGGACCACAATATCGGCCGCATTCTTGATCATCTGCGTAACAGTGGGCAGTGGGACAACACCCTGATTGTTTTTTTGTCCGATAATGGTGCCGATGCCGCCAATATAGCACGGCAACTGCCGGGTGGGATGCCGAGTCCGTTGCGTTGGCTCTATCGCACGCTGGTCTCCCTCAACTTCGATAACAGCCTGGATAACCTAGGGCGGGAAGATTCCCACTTCTCCTACGGATTGCCCTGGGCCCAGGTCAGTGCCACCCCCCACTTCCTGCACAAGGGCCTGGTGTCGGAAGGCGGCATCCGCGTGCCCTTGATCATTTCCTATCCGGCCAAATTCCCCGCAGCCGCTCGCTCAAGTTCGGTTACCAGCGTTATGGACCTGGCACCCACGTTTCTTGAACTGGCTGGCGTCGAACCTCCGGGGCCACGCTATCAGGGGCGAGAAGTTTACCCCATCGAAGGCCGGTCACTGATGCCGCTGTTGCAAGGTGACAGCGACAAGGTTTATCGGGACACCGATGCCCTAGGCTTCGAGTTTGTCGGCAGCGATGCTTTGATTCAGGGAGATTGGAAAATTCTGCGGATCAACGACTATTTTCTCGATGGCAAGTGGCGACTGATCAACCTCAAAGACGATCCCGCTGAAATGGTCGATTTATCACAGCGCTATCCCGAGCGACTGGCACAAATGAAAAAAGCCTACCAAAAATACCAAAAGGACAAGGGCATTATTCCTTTGCCCGCCGACTATTTCGAAAGCTGGCCAGGCAAAGGAAATATTTGATTCCAATTGCGCCGTGATTGCAGAGCAAACCCGGCGCACTAATCAGGATTAGATTTGCCTGTGAAATAGTACTGGCCTCCTTCCTATCGGCTGTGGCAGCTGTACCGATAATCCCAGCGAGCTACGTTATAGCGGGAAGTCCAAACAGATTAAAGCCAAAAAGCCACTACCCGCTCAATGGTCCAAAACGCCGCCACCGAGCCTATGCCATAGGCCAGCACTCCGCCTCCGTGCCTGACCACCGGCAGCTGACGACAGAGGCGCCCTGTCAGTAACACCGCGCACACGAATACCAGCTGCCCCAGTTCAACGCCGACATTAAAGAACAGCAGCGCCGTGGGTACGGCCTGACTCGGCAAGCCCACCTCTTGCAGGGCGCCGGCAAAACCAAAACCGTGCAGCAATCCAAACAAAAACGCCACCAGCCAAGGCCATCGTTCGGTGGCGCTCATACGCCCCTGCCGCCGATGCACAATCTCCACAGCCAGCAGCAAAATACTTAGCGCAATTACCGCCTCGACCGGTGTAGAGGGCAACCACAGCCAACCGAGTGTGGCTCCTGCCAGGGTAAAACTGTGGGCGAGCGTAAACGCGGTGATGGTCCCAATCAGGCGCCGCAACCCAGTGACGATCATCACCAGCGCCAGTACAAACAGCAGGTGGTCAATACCGACCAGTATATGTTCAACCCCTAACAGGAGATAGGTGCTGGCCACCTGCAGCAGTGCGGGCTGGTCGGCCACCGCGAAACGGTTATTGGCGCTGTCCAGGCGCACAGTCTGCTCGCTGCCGTCGGCCATTCTCAGCCGCACCAGCACGTCATTTTGCAGGCGCTGCAGCCCTTCAATGGCGATCTGCTGACCGACCAGGCCGCCAGTGCAGTACAGCTGCTGGCGCTGCAGTCGAGCCCCGCCTCTCCAGGCTGATTCCTCACGCCCCGCTTGCCGACAGTTGTCGGGCAGGCGCGGCTGCAGGCGAAGCGTGCGCTCCCCTTTGGCCGGCACTTTCCACATCAGTTCATAGTGTTCAGCGGTGAGTTCGCGTATTTCGAGATAAGCCGGGCGGATAGCGTCCGCAGAAACCGGCAGCGATAGCAATAGCAGAAACAGTCCAGCAAAAACGTTTGCGGATAGCCAATTCATAGCGCGGCCGCCTCAGGCTCAAAGGACCAATCGATATCCACCGTATAGCGTTGACGCAGGCGCTGATACGCCTCTTCATTAAGCCGGCGCCGTTCACGGTATTGCCACTGCTGCAAAACCTTATCGCGAATGTCAGCCAGCGCTGGCAAATACGCCTCCTGTCGCTGCTCGATATAAACCAGATGGGCCCCAAATGCGGAGAGCACCGGTCCCTGCCAGCTGCCCACGGGTAATGCACTCAGTCCCTCGACAAACCCGCCCCCCAGCTGATCACCAATAACCCTGGTGCTGACATTGCTAAATTGCGGCGCCTGCAAAAGTTGGTCTGCACTCAGCAATGAGGGCTGCTCCCCCTCGGTCCGCAACTGCTGCAAGCGCGCCCGAGCGGTTTCGACAAAGGCCTCTCCTCTTCGGTCGCGACTAAAGAAAATATGGCGCAGGCTGTAACGGGCCGGGCGTGTAAACTGGGTATGCTCTGCGCGATAAAAGTCTGTCAGGGTCTCTTCGTCGGGCTCTGGCAACGGGGTCAGGTCTTCAAACATAAAGGCCATTTTTTGACTCAGGCGCCGGCGTACCATGGGGTCGCCGCGATCCATACCCAGCGATATGGCTTCGCGGTAGAGCACTTCTTCGCGCACCCGTGACTCAATCATGTCCCGAATATCCTGCGTCCCTGGTGGACGGTTCCAGCGTCTCTGCCAGGCACCCATCAACTGTGTAATTTCGGCGTTACTCAGCGCAATATGACCCTCGCGCATGTCGGTTTGATCGGTGCTGCTGTAGAGCTGAAACAGGGCCATACCGATAACTACAAAATGCAGTAGCGGTTCTTTGAACAGAGTGCGAAACATAACGGCCTCTCTCTATGCGTTCTCTCTATACATTAATCACGCGGCGCCGGGTTATACCAGATGGGCGAGGTATAGGCCCGATCCTGTTGCTCGACAGCAATCGCTGCGGGTAGCTTGCGTTTTTCACGCACCGCGTCATAGGTCGACCAGCGCGGGGTGGGAATCTCCAACACGCGCACATAATAGAAGGCGCGCAGCGAGGGGTCGAAATCCGGGTCCTGCCACAGCGCCTGCAGCCGGGTAGCACCAATACTGTTACTGTAAGTGGCCGTATCGCCATTGACGGTAGAGCCCACGGGTGCCTCACAACGCACCTGGCCACCTATGGTTTTAATCGCGCGCACGCCCCCTTCCCCATCGGCACAGGCCACATCGATCACCTGCTCACGCGTCTTGCCATCGGTATCCACCCAGCCCTTGACCACCTGAATGCGGTCGAGGTTGGCGCCGTCAGGGTCTTTAACCGCCTGCACCATCAGGCGCGGAGCTCGTTCGGCGGCAGCCGGATCGCCGCCGTTGATTTCACCGCCCATTGGCACACCGCGGGCATAGCCGCGCCGGGCAAAGTCGCTGGCGCGCAGGTCGGCTTCCACAAAATCAAACCCGACAAATATCCGCACCGTCAAACGGGTACCGGTAGTGGCGTAGGTCTCTTTGCGCATCATTGCATCAAACAAGGCTTCACGGGTGTTGGCCGTTGCCCACACCCCCTGCAGGCCCGCCGCCAAGGAATCCAGTCCACTCTCGTCGGGGCTGTCCTCCTCGCCGGGTCGCAGCGGCGCGGTGCCGGTCAATTTCCCTTCCCAGCGGTAGGGAAAGTTACCCGGCTCCATCACGGTCGCCTTGCCGAAAAAGTTCTCTTCTCGGGTAGTGGCCAGGGATGTGTGGGCGTCAGATGCGCCGACCAGGCCGAATTTGAACGGGTTGGCGCCGAGCTTTTTTTCGTAGGCCAGGCCGCGCTTTAGGGCCTCACGGGCATACTCCCTGGGCAACATATCCCCGGTCTTGGGGGCGTGACCGAAGTTGCCGGAATCCCAGGTTTCGTAATCGGCAAACTCATCATCCGGTGACAGTAAAGGATGGGCTTCACCGTCACCCTTGATTTGGGTGACTTCATAGAGCGGCTCCCAGCGCGAACGGCGCCGGGCGTAATCGGCACTCAGGTCACCGCCGCTAAATGTCACATCGTCAAACATCAGGCCATTGGACAGATTGCCGTTGTGAGCGATGGCAAGCACCCGACCACCGGTGGTCTGTTCATAGCTGGCCATCCAGTCCCACAGTTTTTCCGGATCCTGCGAATCGAAGGCGGAGAACGGCAAGATCTGTCCAACACGATCCTCGTTATCGGCAAACACCACCACCCGGTGCAAGTTGCTGGCGCCGGGGCTCGAGGTCCACTCGTAGCCCAGCAACGCGGTAAACTCACCGGGTTGATTGTGCTGCTGGGCAAAGCCCAGCATCCGATCCCATACGGTGCGCATCAGCGCCGGGTCTGGCATGGGGTCTACGCCTTTGGCTTGGGCCCCACCCCACAGAGCGAAGGCCCTGACAAAATCCCCGCTACTGAATGCATCGTAAAAACGCTTGCCCCAGGGGTGGGCCAGTAGCGCCGGGTTGGATTCGCGGGCCATGGGCGCCAGCCCCAAGTTCTCTGCGTGATCGGCCACCACCAGCCAGTCCAGGGGGCGAATAATCCTGGCCTCCACTCCGGCGCTGGAAGTCACGGCTTCCCCTTTGGCAAAGCGGTAGGCCTGGTCCGGATCGAGGGTGTTTCCAAACAACCCGGCATCCGTGGAATAGGAGGAGTGCAGGTGGGAATCGCCCCAATAGACGTATTTCGCAGTCTCGCTGGTCTCTGCCGTCGCAACAGCCGGCGCGCTGTGTTTTTCAGCAGTCCCTGACACCAAAGCCGTACTCGATTCGGGTCCGGAGCATCCGCTCAGGATTGCGCCTGCCAATAATACCGCTACCGTTAGCGGCTTAGCCTCATACATAGCCATTTCCTGTTTCCATTAGGTTTGTTTCGAATATATTGAATTCAAATGAAGGCACGCCGATCAGCGTATGATAGGAAATCTATCCACTTTAGCTCTGCGCGGAAGACTTGCCCAAAACCTGCCGGGTTATCCAGTCAGCGAACGCCATCAGCAAACCCGGCGCCCACCGGCTGATGCCGTAAGTCAGACGAGCGCGAACACCAGGAATAATGAGGTATTTTCCTTTTTTAAGTTGGGCCAGGGCATAGCGGGCCACATCATCTGCCTGAAGCTGTCCTAGCAGGTTCTTCATCCGACGTGTCGGGGCGGGAAGGGTATCCTTCTCCAACGCCAAAAGTGGCGTATCCACTTCCGGCGGGCAAAACATCGAAATCTGAATATTTGTAGTTGCCAACTCGGCTCTCAGGCTCGATGCAAATCCCATCAGGGCATGCTTGCTGGCACAGTAAGCCGTATAACCGTATGTGCCCACCAAGCCCGCCATGGAGGCGACCAGCATAATCTGTCCGGAACCGCGGGCCATCATCTTCGGCAACAGGCATTGAATAGTATCGCGGGTACCGGCGTAGTTGATCTGCATAGTCGCGTCGGCTTCGCCGCGGTCGGTGTCGAGAAACTCCTTCGCCACTCCGGTGCCGGCACTGGTGATCAGCAGATCAGGAGCGCCGTGGATTTCACACAGCTGATCCAGACTGGCACTGAGGGCCGGATAGTCGCCCACATCCACCGACTGGATCGCCACTTTCTGGCCTGCAGAGAGCATGGGCGTCAATTCGGTTTTGGCCGCTATCAACTTGGATTCACTGCGCGCCAGCAAGACCAGGTCCGCGCCTTCTTTTGCGAGCAATTTTGCCAGCGCCAGGCCAATGCCACTGGAGCCGCCGGTGATATAGACCACTTGTTTGTTTGTACCTGCCATTTTTTTACCTGCCATACCAACTGTCATTGGGTAAAAAATTGTTTTTGATCACTGGCCTCAACTGTCTCCAAGGGATGTCGCACAGGTAACCGGCAGCTCCATTCCCGACAGGGCGCAGGCGAAATCACTCACCAGAAAGGCCACTGCTGCACCCACTCCTACAGGTTCCCCCGCTTGAGCCTTGAGATACTCTCGCCATTGCCGGGCGGCTTCGCCCTGCTGACTAACCCCGCCCCCGGTTGTAACGGCGGCCTCTTCCGCTATCCCCGGATAAATCAAACCGGGGCAAACAACGTTGACAAGAACATTTTGCGGAGAGAATTCCGAGGCCAACGCGCGAGAAACGCCCATCACGGCCTGTCGGGTAGCACTACCGAAGTAGTCCTGCACACCACCTGTGACTACCGGAGCAACAATATTGATCACACTACCACCGTTCTGCTGAACCATGACGGGAATCGTGCGCCGGCAAAAATTGATCGTACTGATAACACCTGTCGTTAACACCTGCTGCCATTGATCGATACCGGTCGACAGAAAATTCTCACCACTCTCTGGAGCAACCGCATTGTTGACCAATACATCGATACGACCGTAACGCTCCAGTACTCCACTGACGCATTCATCCAGTTGCTGCTCGTCGCGGCTGTCGACGTTCATGCCAATGGCCTCAGCACCTTCGGCGCGAGCTTCAGCCACCAGGCGCTCGAGGTCCAAAATGGCTCGGTCATCGCCCAGGGGAATCCGATCGGCGATCACCAGCCGGATTCCCTTCTTGGCTAACGCCACAACTGCGGCCTGGCCTATACCGTGAGACCTGGATGCACCAGCCACTATCGCTACCCGTTTTTTCAAAATACGCCTCTGCCGTATAACGCGCTCTCGACCCGGCTTGGCACTACAGCCACTGCGATAAACAACCGGAATCCATAGGCTTACCATACAAAGTTGGGCAAATCACAACTTGATAATTCGCGGCAGATGCTTGATAAAAGACGGCAAGGCAGGATTGAATACGGCCGGGCAGTTCCCGGCAACAATTTGAGAGAAGAGCACTGATGAGAGCAGGATCGATCACCACCGGCCTGCCCGTTACCCGAAATACCTGACGAGGCCCCCAGATGCGGGTGATAGACCCAGGGCGCTACCGATACTGCTTGCGCCACGCCGACGGCGCGAGCCCAAACTGCTTTTTAAATGCCCGGGAGAAGGCACTAACTTCGGTATAACCAAGCATAGTTGCCAGATTGGTGAGCGGCATGGCGGATTCGCGTAGATACTCCTGGGCCATGGCGTAACGTACCTCGTCCAGCAATTGCTGATAGCTGGCACCCTCCTGCTTGAGGTTGCGCTGCAAGGTACGCTTGTCGCATGCCATCAAATTAGCGAGGGTTTGTATACTGCACCGCCCCTCTGGCAATAGCTTTCTGATAGCGCTTTTTATCTGGCTACACAGGTCTTCCCGGCTGTCGCGATCCAATAGTTCGGCATATTGACTGAGCACTTTGTGCACACGCTCGTCGGTGCGTGACATGGGCAACTTGAGGTCACTGCGCTTAAAAACAATGCCGTCAAATTCGCTATTAAAGATCGTGGGCACACCAAAAAGATGCTTGTAATACCAGTCATCCTTGGATTTTTCAGAATGAAAACACACCTGCAGCGGTCGCCAACGATTATTGCTCAAGGAGCGCAGCGCCTGAAAACACTGGCATACAGCGAGATCAACGTCCTGCCGCGTATTGATTCCGGGCGGCGCATCCACCGTGTATCTGAGACTGGCAAATTCACCCGTCTCACACAGCCGCCACTCCACCCCCTGGGCATGGATGCGAAAATAACGTATGGCTTTATTGATCGCGTTTTCAAGGTCTACAGAAGACTCCAGCAACAATTCCATCAAGCCGAGAAAGCTTGTCTTTTGCTTGCTGGCCAGCAGTAACCCGAAATGTTCACAGTGAGTCTCTTCAGCAGCCAGCTCCAGCAACCTAAGCAGGGAATTCAACGCAACCCGACTGTCATCATTCTCAAGCAAGGCGGGATCGATATGGCATCGCCGCAGCAGGATCCCAGGGTCTCCGGCAAATTCCTGAACCAGCTCGGAAAATCCTTGCATAATGCCAATGCGTACTGTGTAGGTCATATCAATAAGCTTTTTAAAATACCTTGCTAATAATAAATCAAACTTATCCAGGTCGTCAGTGGGTCGCTAAATACTTTGCTCACATTTGTCGTGACCTGTCAATCCCACTCTTCATTGCCACCGAAATTGCCACCGGATATAGAGCAATCGCGTTGACCCGCGGTCTCCCCAAACCCGTGTTTCGCCCCAAGCTAACCAGCGCTTATGTTGGTATCTGCGCCATTTATCAAATATCAGTCGTCAATGGTCAAGCGGCAATAGGCGGATTTCTTAAGATAGATTCGTCAGGTCAGGGGATTGGTCTGGTAGAGAAATCAACCGCTATACCCGCCACCCCCGGAAAACCATGACCTGCAAAAACTTTCTCTCTCGCTCTCTGGGAGCCTGATGGCCAAGGGGCCACTGGTGGTGGATATAGCGCGTACCTTGCACCTCGCCTGCCAACCAACCAATAACAAAAGAGGTTACCTTGAGAACTTCGTCTAAAAAAATGGCCCTTGGCTCACTCGTCGGAGCCATTACGGTCGTATTACTGGCGTCCTGCGGCAAGCCGGCTCCCGCACCGGAACAACAGGAGAGCGAGAGCCCGGCAGCGCCTCTCGTAAGCTACGAGCGCCCGCCCGCCAATCCACTTAAAAACGCTTACTTCGGCGAGACCCACCTGCACACAGGTTATTCCCTGGATGCCAACCTGTTTGGCACCGACCACGATCCGCGCACTGCCTATCGCTTCGCCATGGGCGAAAAAGTGTGGCTGCCGAAGAGCCGGGCCTACCAGCGCCTGCGCACACCGCTGGATTTTGCCGCAGTCACCGATCACGCCGAGACCCTGGGCACCTTCGGTCAGTGCCACAATCCAAACAGCGAAAACTACGGCAGCCTGAGTTGTTACGGCCTGCGCTTCAAACTGAAACTGATGTTCAAGCAGCTTATGAGTTCTGCCCAACAGGAGGGTCAGGAAACCGGCCGCTACAACGAATCGGTGTGCGGTGAGGACGGCCGTCACTGCAAAAGCGCAGCCCGGGAAATCTGGCAGAAAATCCAGCAGGCCGCCAATGACTATTATCAGCCGGGCAAGTTCACCACGTTTATCGGTTTCGAGTACAGCCCGACCCTGGACTCGGCCGGCATGCTGCACCGCAACGTGCTGTTTCGTAGCAGCCAGGTGCCGGACAATGTGTTCAGCGCCTACGACGGTTTTCCCGAAGACCTGCTGCGCTGGCTGGACACCCGCTGCCAGGGCGATTGCCAGGCGCTGGCCATCCCCCACAACCCCAACTTTTCTCGCGGCCTGATGTTCGGCGACGCCAACACTGACGCCACGCCGCTGACCCGTGAGAACCTGGCGTTGCGCGCCAGGCTGGAACCGCTGATGGAGGTATTCCAGGCCAAGGGCAATTCCGAGTGCGCCCTGGGCGTAGGGAATAACGATGAAGAGTGCGGCTTTGAAAATCTCTGGCCACCCTGCAGTGAGGAACAGGCCCAGGTGGATCCCCGCACCGGCCAGCACGCACCGCGCTGCATCGGGCCCAACGACACGACGCGCCAGACACTGAAAAAGGGGCTGCAGGAAGAAAAAATGTGGGGCTTTAATCCCTACAAGTTTGGGCTGGTGGCCGCCACCGACAACCACAATGCCACCCCGGGCGATACCGTGGAAAGCACCTGGAACGGCCACGGCGGCGAACCCGATGCCAGCCCGGAGTACCGCCTGGGCGAGAAGAGCAGTTTGGTCACCAAAACCCTGGGCTTTGCGGTCACGGCACTCAACCCCGGTGGCCTGGCCGGCGTCTGGGCCGAAGAGAACACCCGCGAGGCCATTTTCGACGCTATGCAGCGCAAGGAAACCTTTGCCACCAGCGGCTCGCGTATCCGTGTGCGCCTGTTTGCCAGCTTCGACTTTGACCCGCAGCTGCACCAACGCAGCGATCGTATCCTCACCGCCTACGGCCAGGGTGTGCCCATGGGCGGCGATCTGGTGGTCACTCCCGACCAACTCTCTTCCCACAATACCGCATCTAAAAAGGTCGCGCCGTATCTGCTGGTAATGGCCCAACGCGACGCCCATTCAGCGCCGCTGCAAAAGATCCAGATTATCAAGGGTTGGACCGAGAAGGGCGAAGCCCGCGAACAGGTCTACGATGTGGCCTGTGCCGAGGATCTGCAACCAGACCCCGCTACTCATCGCTGCCCGGACCTGGCTCCGGGCGTCGATATCAGTGACTGCTCCCTGGACCAGACCAAGGGTGCCGCGGAACTGTCCACCACCTGGAGCGACCCGGACTTCGATACCGAGCAGCCGGCCTTTTACTACGCGCGGGTGCTGGAAATGCCCAGTTGCCGCTGGAGCCAGTACGACGCCAATCGCCTGGGTGTACCTCATCCCGATGCCTTCCCGGCCACCATTCGCGAGCGCGCCTGGAGCTCACCGATCTGGTACAGCCCGCGCGTGCCTCGCAATAAACAACAAGCAATAACCACTCACACACAATCAGGAGAATAAAAATGACTGACGAAGTATTAACCTCGGTTACCAATGGCCCCCTGGCCGTCGCCACCAGCAAACAGGTGATTCGAGACTCGAAGGATTGGTCGAGAGCCGAGATGTTCCGGCAACAGGATCCGATACTTGAAAAAATTATCACCAGCAAGGATGCGCGGGAAGGCGCCACCGCCTTTGCCGAAAAGCGCGAGCCCAACTGGCAGGGCTGCTGACGCAGCGCCTGTACCAGTCAGGTAATTGTCGCCATGCCCCTCTATGAACCGACACTTCCCTACCGCTACGTGGTGCCCCTGGTTACACTGTTGGACGAACAGGATCCGGACGGCACGCGGGAAATCCTGGCCGCGGCGGGCATGGATGGCGCAGCGCCGCTGCCACCCGACTCGTCGCTGCCCATGGCCCGTTTCGAACAGCTGCTGACCCTGGCTAGTGAGCGCTTGCAGCGCAGCGACCTGGGATTCGAGATGGGACGTCGCATTACCCTCGACAGCCACAGCACCCTCGGTCAGGCGCTCAAACGCTGCAGCACACTGCAGGAATTGCTGCTGTTGATCGAGCGCTACTACCACCTGGTCACACCGGCCTTCGCGGCGCGCTACCTGCCCGGAGAACAAGTTTGCGAATGGCGGATTCGCGTCGCGGCGCCGATGACACAAGCAACCCTGCATATGATGCTGGAAATGCAGGCCGTGTCCATGCATGCCGATCTGCTGCGACTGTTCGGCACGGATGCCAACCTGGAAATTTACCTGTCGGCGCCGCCACCACCCCATGCATCTCGCTATCGACGGTTGTACCACGCCCGCTTTCATTTTTCTTCGGGCACCCTGCCCGAGGTGCGATGCGTATTGCCGGCGGCCCTGGTCAACCGACGCCTGCCGCCTCGGCGCGGGGTTGGCGAATCGCGCGAAACCGATATCCGCACGGTGTCGCAAACGGGACTGCAACCGGCCAAACGCTACGGTGAGTGGGTAGCGCTGATGCTGCGCGAGGCACAGGCGGCACAACCGACCGTGGCGGAATTGGCGGAACTGCTCAACCTGTCACCGCGAACGTTGGCGCGTAAGCTCAGTATGGAAGGCATCAATTTTCGTGAACTCGCCACCCGAATCCGCTATGAGCGCGCTTGCACCCTGCTGGATGACCCGCACACGCCGATGCACCAGATTGCCTGCCAGCTCGGCTACAGCGATACCACGGCATTTATCCGGGCGTTTCGCGCCAGCGGTGGGATCTCACCTGGACTCTACCGGGATAGCAGCAACAAAAATCAGCAGCCGACATTTGGCAACAAATGTCAATCCGCCCCCCTCCGCCTCCCATAAACTATCCATCTGCTTAGCTGTAAGTCAGCGCTGCAACACGCTGCCGGCAAAACCGCACAGGAGATAACCCGATGACAGAGTCCGCGCAAGAATTCCATACCCTCTGGGGCACCCCTCACTCCCTGTACACGGGCAAGATCCGCTCGTACCTGATCAAAAAGGGCTTACCCTTTCGCGAACTGTGCCCCACGCACCCGCGTTTTCGCAGTCATATCCGCGCGGCCACACAACTCAAGGTGGCGCCGGTGATCGAGACCCCCGACGGCGAGATTCTGCAGGACACTACCGATATGATCGAGTATTTCGAACAGCGCCTGCCCGAACCGCAGATGAATCCCGACACACCGGTTCAGCGCGCCGTGGCCTGGTTGATCAGCGCCTACGGCTCGGAGGGGCTGCTGGCGACGGCCATGTCCTACCGCTGGAGCTACCGCGAGCAACAAGAACACTTCCTGCGTGCAGAATTTGGCCGCGGCATCTACGCCGGTCCGGATCGCAATGCGCGCAACGAGGCGGGCCTCAAATTTATGAACTATTTCAACAATTTTCTGCCGCTGTTTTTCGGCGTGACAGAGGAGACCCAGGGCACTATCGAGACCGTTTACCTGGAACTGCTCGACGCCCTCGATATTCACTTTCAGCACTACCCCTATGTGATGGGCGGGCGCCCGAGCATCGCCGACTTCGGCCTGATGGCGCCGCTCTACGCACACCTGGCGCGCGATCCGGTGCCGGCGACACTGATGAAAAACCGGGCACCCAATGTCTATCGCTGGACCGAGCGCATGAACCGCGCCGGCATTGCCGACGGCGAGTATCACAACTGCCCGGAAGCCTACTTCCCCGATGACACAATCGCCCCTACCCTGGAACCGGTGCTCTGCCTCCTCTTTGAAGCCTGGGGCCCGGAAACCCGAGCCAACGCCGATTTATACAACGCCTGGGTCAGCGAGCACCCGGAACTGCCGGCGGGGCATTTGGTGGCCCACAATGACGAGCGTGTGGTGCACCCCACACTGGGGCCCATCGAATACCGGCTGCGCGACTGCACCATCAAGCGAGCAAGTGCACCCCACGGCCTCTGGCATTTTGACCGCTCCGCGGCCTACACGCGACAGCTCGACGGCGAGGCGGCGGAGCGTTTTGCGGCGCTGGTGCAACGCAACGGCGGCGAAGAGATGATGGCGATCCGTTTGGCGCGGCCCATGCAGCGCCAGGACTACGTGCTGGTGCTGGGTTCCAATCCATAGCCCGCATCAATAGCCGAATCAATAATGGCAAGGCGCCATACCCTCACAAGGTGTCACGAGGAATAACAATGCAATACGAAGAGATTAAGTACGAGCTAAAAACATTTCCCATCAACGGTATCGAGATGAATGTCCTGATCGCCGGCGAGGGGCCGGATGTTCTGCTGGTGCACGGTTATCCCGATACCCACCAGGTCTGGCGCAAACAGATTCCGGTACTGGTCAAAGCCGGCTACCGGGTGATCGCCCCGGACACTCGCGGCTGTGGTGAAACAGAAATATCACCCAATCTGCAGGATTACCATATCGACAACCTGGTAGCCGATTTGATCACCCTGATCGACGCCCTCGAGATCGACAAGGTACGCCTGGTCGGCCACGACTGGGGCTCGGCCATTTCCTGGCACCTGGTCACCCACCATCCCGAGCGGGTCGACCGCTATGTGGCACTCTCCACCGGCCACCTGTCCGCCTACACCAGCGGCGGTCTGACACAGAAGGTCAAGGGTTACTACACCATGCTGTTCCAGCTGCAGGGTTTAACCGAATGGTTCCTGCGCAGCGGCAACTGGCTGATGTGGCGACTGATGACCGGCTTCCCGGAAGAGCAGCCCCAGTGGCAGGCGCAACAATCGCGTCCGGGCCGCCTCACCGCCGGGCTCAACTACTATCGCGCCAACACCATGTTGTTCATTACCGGCAAGGCACCCAAGGCCCGGGTACCGGTAATGGGCGTGTGGAGCAGCGGCGATCGCTTTCTCGCCGAAGGGCAAATGAAAGCCTCGGCCAACTTCGTCGACGCCCCCTTCCGCTACGAGCGCATCGAGGGCGCCAACCACTGGCTGCAACTGAGCGGAGCCGAACAGTTCAACCCGCTGCTAGTCGACTATTTAAAATAAGACCGCTCGCGGCGCTTCAAATAAAAGCCGCTCGCGGCGCGCTGAAATAAAACCGAACGCTAAGTTTAGGAGTTATTGAGATGATCCACGGCGTCAATCATATAGCCCTGTCGGTGCCTGACCTCGAGCAGGCGATCGCGTTTTACGGCGGCCTGCTCGGCCTGGAAAAGGTCGCTCAGATGTCCTGGGACGCCGATTCGAAAACCTCCGAGATGGCGAGCCGGATACTGGCGGTCGAAGGCACCGCCGCCGACGCCGCGCACCTGCGCGGCCCCAATATGCTGCTGGAGATTTTTCAGTTCAAGGCGGGCAATGCCCAAACCCAGGACCCCGAGCGACCGGTGGTCGATCACGGTATTACCCATATCTGCTTCGCGGTGAAAGACCTGGACCAGGAATACACCCGGCTCAAGGCCGCCGGCATGAAGTTCCATAGCGAGCCGGTCAAGGTCGCGCCCGGCGTGCGAGCGGCCTACGGCCGCGATCCCTTTGGCAATGTGATCGAACTGGAAGAAGCTGCCGGCCGGGTGCTCGCCAGCAAGTCGGCGCTGGATGTGGTCAAGGACAAGGTCGTTACCCGGGGGCTGGGCGCGATATTTCTCGCGCTCTTTCTCGGCTTCTTTCTCTGGCAAACGCCATCGCTCTGGAACAGCCCGCTGACCCCAGCCGAGATCGACCACTATGCCGCGGAACTGGAAAAGTACTTGGATGAGCCCCCTGCCGAGAAAGCCGCGTTCATCCAGCGCGTGCGGCAATGGGCGGCCGGCGACGACGGCCGGCCGGTGATGCTGGTCAACCTGATGCGCTACCGCGACCAGCTCGAGGAACTGCCGCCGCATATCGATTTCGAGGGCACGCCGACCGAGGCCAACGCCTACTACGAATCGCTGGTCGCCCCCCTGGCGCTCAAGCGCGGTGAATATCCCCTGCTCGGCGGCAACGCTCAGGCGCGCAGCCTGATCGTTTCCGACGTCGAGAGCGCCAGCGAGTGGGAGCGCGTGGTAGTGATGCGTGCGCCCAGTAGACGCGCCTTTATCGAATTTATGGCCGACCCTGCCTACGGCCCCACCGTGCCCTACAAGCTGGCGGCCACCGATGTGGTGCTGATTCCGATCGACGCCGAGATGGTGGTGCCCGATCTGCGCTGGATCGTAGGCGGGCTGCTGCTGGCTGTTTATCTGCTAATCGGCTGGCGCCGCGCCGCCGGTGAGCTAAAGCGCATCGCCGCCTAACCATTTTTGCTGTTAACAAAGAGTTCGCCAATATGAGTTCTACCTTTTATCCCCCGCTCAGCCAAATCGCCTTTTCGGTTATCGATCTGCGCCGCACTGAAGCCTGGTTCCGCGAGGGGCTCGGCTTTCTGTCCGCCGGTGGCGATCGGCTGCTGATGGGCTCACCCATCGCGGGCCGCGTTCAGGGACTGAGCGGTGCGGCCTCCTGTGCCTGGTGGATGGTAGGTCGCAACCAGTGGTCTCAGTTTGAACTGTTCCAGTTCCGCCGCCCGCTGGCCAAACTCCTGCCCACCGATTTCCGCGCCTGTGATATAGGCCCCACCCGCCTCGGTGTGCACGTATTCGATTTTGACGCGGCGCTGGCCAATCTGGCGCGCCTGGGCAGCGAGCCCCTGACGCCGCCTATGGGTGAGCCGGGCAACCGTCGCGCCTGCGTGCGCAGCCCGGACGGATTTTTTGTGGAAATCATGGAAGACGACCCCCTGCCCCTGCCCGACGGCAGCGAACGTGCCGACTGCCCAGTAGCGGTGCGCTCGGTGACGGTCAGCACCCCGGACCTGGAAGCGCTGGAGGACTATCTCACTGCAGTCGGCGGTCGGGAGCCGGAAGAAATTGCTCTGCACACGCCCGAGCACGAAGCCCTTTGGGGGCTGCCCGGCGCCACCTGCAAGCGCGCAGTGTTTCGCGCCGGCGATATTCTGATCGAGGCGGTGCAGTACCTCGACCCGGTGGGCACACCCCGACCACAGGACCACCGCATCTGCGATCAGGGTATTCTCAATATCGCCTACGGCGCCCGCAACAAGGCCGACCACACCCAGGTATACAAAAGGGCCGTGGCATTTGGCGTAGGTTCTCACCGCAAACCCTTTCATCTCGGCGGTGCCGGCGTGGTCTACATGGAAGAATTTCAGGGGCTGCCGGTGGAGATCATGTGGATGAAGCCCGGCAAAATGGATATGAAGTACGGTTTCGAGCCCCTGCCCTACGACGCCTACCCGCAGCCCGACAATCAGCTTATAGAGGACAAAATTCTGATCAATGCCCCCGCTGTCCAAGTTTGGGAAGTACTGAATGATCAGGACAGCATGAGTCAGTGGTGTGGCTTCGACGAGGTTGAAGTCATCCGCGAGGGCCAGACCAGTCGGCACGGCGTGGGATCGGAGCGACGCATGCGCGGAGCCATGGGCAAGGTGGTCGAACAGATCACGAACGTCGAACCCGAGAGGAGCCTGCACTACCGCGTAATCGACGGCGCACCCTTTCATTTTCACCGCGGTGAAATCACGCTGCACCCACAGGGAGAGCAGACGGAAGTGCATTGGCGCATCGGTTTTCGCGGCAAGTTGCCGCTGATGGGCGGTGTGATTCGACGCATGATGCAGCCCATGCTCAGTGGCATGCTCGAGAACAAGCTCAAGCCTTATATCGAAGGCGCCGGAAACTGATTTATTCCTGCGACCGATAAACCATCAGGTAGAAACTTTTTATGGCTATTAAAGATTTCAACAACAAGACTGTAGTCGTCACCGGCGCCGCGTCCGGTATCGGCCGCGAAACCGCTCTGGCATTCGCCCGTGAAGGGGCCAATATCGTCACCGCCGATCTCCGGGCCGAGGCGCTGGAACCGCTCGTGCAAGAGATCGAGGCGCTGGGCGTCAGCTGTTTGCCCTATGCCGTCAACGTCGCCGATGAAGTCGCGATGAAGACTTTCTCCGAGGCGGTGAATTCGCGCTTCGGTGCCCCGCACGTATTAATCAACAACGCCGGCATCGGCTACCTGGGCCGGTTTCTCGACAGCGGCCTGGAACACTGGAAGCGTGTTCTCGATGTCAATCTGATGGGCGTGGTGCACGGCTGCTACCACTTTCTGCCAATGATGACCGCCGCCGACGGGTCGCGCAATCTGATCAACGTTTCGTCCTCTGCCGGCAACTTTCCGTCGCCGTCCATGGGTGCCTACGCCGCCTCCAAGGGCGCAGTCAGCATCTGGACCGAGGGACTGAAGATGGAACTGGTCGACACCAATGTGCACATTACGACATTTTGTCCCGGCGTGATTAACACGCAGATCGTACGCAACGAGTCGGGCGTTGCGCCCAGCGTTTCCGATGAAATCCTGCAAAAAATGAGCGATTACTACAACCGCGTGGGCTGGGCGCCAGAGCGGGTCGCCAGGGATATGGTCAAGGCCGTGCGCAAGGACGGCGATATTGTGCTCAGCGGCCCCAAGGTGGGGTTGGCCTACCACATTTCGCGCATATCTAAAAAGCTGATGCGTACGATTATGATCGACTTTTCGCGCAAGGCGGGCTACCTGTGATGAAAGATCAGCGTTTGTGGGAGCACAAAATATGAAGGCGGTTGTTTGTCAAAATAGCGAATTAAACGTGGTCGACCTACCAGAGCCGACACCGGGACCTGGGCAAGTGCTGGTCGAGGTTCACCACTGCGGCATTTGTGGTTCCGACCTGCACTTACGCCACCACTGCGATCATATGAAAACGCTGGTAGCACGGGTCGGCAATGCCGACAACTTTCCTTCCAGCGCTGATCCCATCGTATTCGGCCACGAGTTCAGTGCCGAAGTGCTCGAGCATGGCCCCGGTTGCACGGGCAAACTCAAAACGGGTACACGCGTCGTCGCGCAACCCATGCTGCGGCACAACGGCGGCATTATCAATCCGGGTCTTTCCCACCACGCCAACGGCGCCTATGCCGAGCGCATGCTGTTGCAGGAAGCCACCCTGGTACCGGTGCCCAATGGCATGTCGTCGGAAATGGCGGCGCTGACCGAACCCATGGCGGTGGGTTGGCACGCGGTGCAGCGCAGCGACATCATCAAAAGGGATGTGGCCATCGTGATCGGCTGCGGTCCGGTAGGCCTGGCGGTGATCTGTGCGCTCAAGGCCCGCGGTGTGGCAACCGTGGTGGCCAGCGATTTTTCCGCCGGTCGACGCCAGTTGGCGCAACAGTGCGGCGCCGATGTGGTGATCAACCCGGCAGAGCATTCGCCCTACGACAACTGGCGGGAATACAACTTCTTTATGGACACCCCCAGCCTGATGGAAATGGCGCTGAGCACCCGCGAGAAACTCGACAAACAGCCGTTGCCCTGGTGGCATGTATGGCGCCTGGCGGAGAAGCTCGGTAAAACACCTGCCCGCCCGGTGATCTTCGAGTGCGTCGGCGTGCCCGGTGTGGTGCAACAGATTATCGACGGCGCGCCGCTGATGTCTAGAATCGTGGTAGCCGGTGTCTGCATGCAGGTGGACCGCTACGAACCGTCGCTGGCCATTATGAAAGAGATCGACCTGCGCTTTGTGGTCAACCACACCCCGCTGGAATACCGCGACACCGTGCATATGATCGCCGAGGGCAAGCTCAATTGCGCCCCGTTGATTACCGGGGAAGTTGGGCTCGCCGGTGTGGCCAATGCCTTCGAGGCACTCAAGAACCCGGAAGGTCACGCCAAGATTCTGATCAATCCCAAAAGCGCGGCGACCGAGCCGGTGCCCCTGCAGCGTTAGTCCCCTTAACCTTATTTGCCTCAACACTCCCCAGGAGAAGTACGATGAGTTTACAAAACAAGACACTGTTTATTTCCGGCGGCTCGCGCGGCATCGGCCTGGCCATTGCGCTGCGCGCCGCCCGCGACGGTGCCAATGTGGTGATCGCCGCCATACGTCTGGTGGTGGATGCCGAGGGTATCGCCAAGAGCCGCAAGCAGGAGATTATGGCCGATGCCGCTTGGCATATTCTCACCCGCTCCAGCCGCGACACCAGCGGGCAGCACTTTATCGATGAGCAGGTACTGGCAGCCGCTGGTGTCACCGACCTGCGACCCTATCGCGCTACCGAGGGCGATACACCACTGCAAACCGATTTGTTTGTGCCGGCCGATGCGGTGACCCCGCACGGCGTGCTGGTGTAAGGAGTCCGCCATGACTAGCGCCTCTCCCCTGCGCCTCGAACTCGACGGCGGTGTGCTGACCCTGTGCAATACCGACGCGCCCTGGAACCGTATGACGTTTGCCTATATGGACGCGCTCGAACAGGCGGTGATGGATGCCGCCAACGACCCCGAGGTGCGCGTGCTGCTGTTTACCGCCGACGGACTGGATAACTTTTCGGTGGGCATGGACCTCAAGCAGCTGGTGCGCGACGGCGACTCACGCGGCGGGCTGGACGCCATTCTCGACCAGCGCCGGCGCGTGCTGGGCATGATCGAGGCGCTGGACAAGCCGTCCATCGCCACCCTCTACGGCAACTGCCTGGGCGGCGGCCTGGAGCTGCCGCTCGCCTGTCACTTCCGCCTCGCCGCCGACAGCGGTGCACAGATAGGCCTGCCGGAGCTGGAGTTGGGGACGGTACCGGCGTGGGGCGGGAGCGTGCGCCTGGACCGTTGCGTCGGCCGCGATCGGGCGCTGGAGATGATTTTGCGTGCGCGCAAGATTGACGGCGCCGAAGCGCTGGCGATCGGCCTGGTGCATGCCATCCACCCGCTGGCTGAACTCAAGAACGCGGCCCTGACGCTGGCGCGGGAACTAGCCGAACAACCGCCCATCGCCGTGGCCGGTGTGTTGCGCAGTGTGGTCGGTGCGGCGGAAAAATCGTTGGAAGAAGCGCTGGACGAAGAGCGTCTTGCAGTACGCCGCTGCGCCGCAAGCGAAGACCAGGCCGAGGGGCTGGCGGCCTTTATCGAAAAGCGCCGGCCGGTATTTACAGGCCACTAAACCCACTAGCGAGAAAAAAATAATGTATTTCACCCAAGCCCTACACCGCAATTTACAAAGCAGTCCCGACCGCACCGTGACGGTCTTCGGCGTACGCAGCGAACAGTGGGGCGAAGCGGTACACGCAATCGTGGTGGCCAAGCCCGATTGTGAACCGAGCGAAGCGGCGCTGATCGATCACTGCAAGGCAATGATCGCCGGTTATAAATGCCCCAAACGAGTCGAGTTTCGCGATGCGCTACCACTCTCCGGCGCCGGCAAGGTATTGAAAACCACTCTGCGCGAGCCCTACTGGCAAGACCAAGAACGCTGTGTCGGTTAAACAGTCGGTGAGAGTGACGATTAATAAAATATGAGGAAATCCCCGTGGAAAAGAGCTTTATTTGTCAGATCGAAAACGGCATTGGCCGCCTGACCTTTAACCGACCCAAGCAGGCCAACAGCTTCAATATCCACTGTCGTGAAGATATGGTCGAGGCGGTTGATCAGATTACAGCTGCCGCTGAAGACGGAACTTTACGCGTGGTGGTTATTACCGGCGAGGGCAAGTTTTTCAGTACCGGTGGTGATCTCAGCGCCTTTGCCGCACAGCCGGACAAGCTGGTGGAGGCCATTGATGCCGGCATTGATTTCGTTCACCCGCTGCTGCTAAAACTGGCCGACTTGCCGGTGCCGGTGATCAGCGCGGTCAATGGTCCGGCCAGTGGCGCCGGTATCGGTTTTGCACTCTGCGCCGACTTTGTACTGGCGGCAGACAGTGCCCTGCTGCGGGGCGGGTACGCCGCACTGGGCCTGACCCCGGATTCGGGAGCCTCCTATTTCCTGGCCCGCCGTGTGGGTGCGGCCAAGGCCAAAGAAATATTTATGCTCAACCGGGCCCATGATGCCCAGGAGTGCCTGCGCCTGGGTATTGTCGATAGCGTCTACCCGGCCACGCAGCTCACTGAGGAAATCGAGGCCCTGGCGCAGCTGTTAGCCAGCGGACCAACCGAGAGCTACGGACGCATCAAGGCCCTGTGTGACCATGCATCCACGCAGGACCTACAGACCCATCTGGACATGGAGCGCAGTCTGATGCTCGATAGCGCCCGCTCGGCGGATTTTCAGGAAGGCTTGCGGGCCTTTGTCGAAAAGCGCCCGCCGAATTTTTCCGGCAGCACTCACGGCCGAAAAGCCTAGCCGCGTTGACATTACCCAACTTATTTTTTGAGAGAAACCCTATGGCAGATTATAAGGCCCCGTTGCGGGATCTGCGTTTTGTGCGAGACGAGGTGCTGGATTTCCCCGGCGTCTGGGAAAAATTACCCGGCTGTGAGGATGCCACCCCGGATGCGCCGGCCGCAAGGTGCCGGGCAGCTTAAAATTCCCCGACAGCATTATCTTTTAATATTGTTCTTATTTGCAGCGTTTTTTTTCAAGCTCACTCCCAGTAACCATTGGGTTTCATCCCCTCTATCGAGTAACTCTAAAACCAGCGCGCTTTCTCCCAGAAGGGATCGTCGTGTTAACCGCCGAGCGCGCAATTTATCAAATATCCGCCGCCAATTATCAAGCAACAGCTGGCGGTTTTCTAAATGATAGGTTCGTCGGTCGGGCTTTTAAATCTCTTAAGAACCAAACCCACTGGTCACTCGCAAGCCAAAACTGGCAGGCAATTATCAGCACTAGCCCCTAGACATTCGATACCATAAAAAATGAGGAGAGGCAGATGAAAATCAACTCATCGCGGTTCAACAAACAGTCCAGTGCCCTGCTGGCAGCAGCTGTCAGTGCTGTGATTGGCACACAGGCCAGCACGATTTCAGCAGCAGACGATATGCTCATGCTGGAAGAAATTGTGGTCACCGCCACCAAGCGCCCGGAAAGCCTGCAGGATGTGTCCGTTTCGGTGTCCGCCCTCGGCAGCGACTTTATGCAAGACGCGGGCATTGCCGATATGAACGACGTATCCACCCACGTTCCCGCACTGACGGTAACCACCAATAACACCCCATGGAATACCAGTTTCCGCATCCGTCGCGTCGGCCACGAAGGCAATATCCCCACCTTTGAACCGGATGTTGGCCTGTTCATTGACGGCGCCTTCCGCTCCAAGTCCGGCCTGGGCCTGGGCGACCTGGCGGATATCGAACGCATTGAAGTGCTGAAGGGCCCGCAGAGCACCCTCTACGGCAAGAACGTGACTGCCGGCGTGATCGGAGTTACCACGGCTGCGCCGTCACAAGAATTCAGCGCCAGGGTTGAAGCCAGCCTTGCCAACGACGACTACAGCAATGTCAAAGGCTATGTTAACGGCGGCCTGAGCGATACCGTGGCCGGGCGCCTGTCTTTCTCCACCACGAGCCGTGACGAAGTCATGGAAAACATTGGCAGTGGCGGCGACGGCGGGAATCTCGACAATATGTCCCTGCGCGGACAGCTGCTGATCGAGCCCAACGCTGATTTGAGCATTCGCCTGATCGCCAGCGCGGTAAAGCGCGACCTCACAGTTCAGGCGGGTGACCCGGAGTGGGATTCCACCACCCAAGCTCTTTTTGCTAATACCCAGGCAAATGCAGCCGCGGCTTTATTTTCACAACAGGCAGGTGCGCCCACCAATACCACCCCGCTGCAGGACAATATAGCCGGCAACCGCAAACTCGATGCGGCCAACACCCCCAACGCCTTTAGCCAGGACAGCTACGACTTCAGTGCGACAGTCACCTACGAAATGGACGGGCTGACGCTCACCTCCATTACCTCCTATGACGAATACGACGTTGCGTCATTCATGCCTGATGTCACCAACTCCCCGCTGGCGGTTGTCTCGTTCGACGACACCACCGACGGCTACTCCTACAGCCAGGAATTCCGTTTGAGCTCCCCCGGTGGCGAGACCATTGACTGGCTGGCCGGCGCCTTCTACTACCACAATAACTTTACCCGTGGCGACGGCACCGATACCGAGTTTACCCTGCTTGACGATATCGACAACCTCGGCATGACTGCAGCTGCTGGTGCAGCATTGGCAGCAGGAGCTACCCCAGCGGCGATCATAGCCGCAGGAGGAGCACAGCCTATCCTAGGCATGCCTGGCGATACCGGTAATTTCTATAACGAGCAGGATACCGACACCTTCGGCATCTTCGTATCGGCGACCTGGAATATCTCCGAAATCTGGTCGATTAGCGGTGGCCTGCGCTATGGCTACGAAGAAAAAGACGCGGAAATGGCACTGAGCCAGACTGGCGGTGGCGGCATCCTGCTTAACAACACCACACCCAATGGCTTCACCTACGAAGACAAGAACGACTGGGATGCGGTTACCGGCAACCTGTCCACCGAATACCACCTGAGCGATGACGTGATGCTTTATGCGTCCTACGCCCGCGGTTTTAAAGCCGGTGGCTATAACCTGGGTTTTGGTACCACCGCGCCAGCTGATCGTCCCTTTGACGAAGAGAAAGTTGACGCCTTTGAACTCGGCTGGAAAACCCAATTGCTGGACAACCGCCTGCAATTTAACGGTGCCCTCTTCCACACGGAATACACCGACTTTCAGTCCGCCGCCTTTACCGGCCTGTCTTTCAACGTCACCAACGCGGAAAAGGTCACCGTTGACGGTATTGAGTTTGACGGCATCTACCTGATCAGTGAACAGCTGACCTTTAACTACTCCGTGTCCTACGTCAAGGCCACCTACGACAAGTTCACAAGCTTTACGGCAGCAGAAGGTGAAGACCTGGCATTTGCCCCGCGCTGGAAAGCCTCTGCCGGCCTGCAGTACGAGCAGCCGCTTGCCGGTGGCGATTTCTACACCCGCGTCGATGTCGCCTGGGCGGATGACAGTATCAACGACACCAAGCTGGACCCCCGCAACGCGCAAAGCGACTACGCCCACGCCAATGTCAAGCTGGGCTGGCGCAACGACAGCTGGGACCTCTCCCTGTGGGGCAAGAACGTCACCAATCAGGACTGGTTGAACCAGGGCAGCGCCACCGGTGCTATCGGCGCCTCTACCGGCTCACGCCAGCTGTTTCTGAACGACCCAGCCTCCGCCGGTGTCACGGTTCGCTATATCTACTAGTGGCACCCGGTTGCAGTAAAAATGACCGCCTGCAAGATCAGGCGGTCATTGATCGATAGCCTGCTAGCACATCCATCCTCTCAATTAACCGACAAGATAGGTGGTCGGATAGTACCGGCGACCAAGGGGAAACCATGGCTTTTGACTCTCTCAGGGACAAACGGGTTTTAATCACCGGCGCCGGCTCCGGCATCGGCTATGAAATAGCGCTGGCGTTTGCCAGAGCAGGCTGCCGCATTATTGCAACCGATATTCAGCAGCAGGCGCTCGAAGCGCTACAGCAACAGCTCGAGTCCCAGGGGGCCGACTGTACCATCCACCTGCTCGATGTCACTGACCAGGCAGCCTGGACAGCACTGGCCGAAAAGCTGGCCACCGCAACGCAAGTGCCTGATATTCTGGTGAATAACGCCGGCATTGCCTATATGGCCGGCATTCTGGAGACCAGCCCGGAGATGCTGGATCGCACCCTGGCTATCAACATCAAGGGGGTCGTGTATGGCTGCCAGGCCTTTATTCCGCTGATGAAAGACAGCGACACCCCGAAGCAGATCGTCAATATCGCCTCCACCGCGTCCAAGACTCCGGCCCCCAATATGTCGGCCTATGCCGCCTCCAAGTTCGCCGTAGAGGGTCTGAGCGATGTGATCGCCATGGAGCTGCACTACACCAAAATCAAGGTGCTTTGCGTCCATCCCGGGGTTATTGATACGGCGATTGTAAAAAACCGCAACATGATAGGCGTCACTTTTAGCGACGAACAGATCAGTAAATTACAACACTACTTTACGTCCAAGGGCTGCCACCCCAGCGTGGTCGCCGCCGACATCGTCGGCGCTGTCAAGAAGGGCCAAGCCGCGCTACACACCGGACCCAGAGCCCTGTCCGGCGGCCTGATGTCACGCCTGCTACCCAAACGGCTGCTGCGCGGACTGATCGTAAAGGTGGCCCCTAAACTCGGCTATCTCTGACGCCGTCGCGGCCAATATCGCCCTTACATCCGGAGTAATCGAATGAACACTTTGTCTAACAGCCTGCACATTACCGCACGGGCTCTGCTGTTGGCGCTGTTGGCTGCAACAACCTGGTCGCCGGTATCGAGTGTCGCCGACGCTGGCCCCACGCAACTTCCCCGGCAGGTTTACTGGGGCGACACCCACCTGCACTCGGCCCTGTCCACCGATGCCTTCGGCTTCGGCGCCCGGCTGGGCCCGGAACAGGCCTATCGCTTCGCCTCGGGCGAGCCGGTGACCAGCAGCGGTGGTCTGCCGGCCCGGCTGGACCGTCCGCTGGACTTTGTGGTGTTGGCCGACCACGCCGAGTCCCTGGGGATGATGCCGAAACTGTACGCCGGGGATGCGCGCCTGCTGGCCGACGCCACCGCGCGGCGCTGGCACGAACAGATGACCGGCAGCGCGGAACAGCGCGCCGCATTCCGCAAGTTGTTTTCCGATCGCGAAACCCGCAAGGCCGCTTTCAACAAGTTGCAGCAACTGGCTACCGATGAAGTCCAGGCCTCCATATGGGGTGAGACTATCGCGATCGCCGATCGGTTTAATCGCCCCGGTGTGTTTACCACGCTGCTCGGTTTCGAGTGGAGCTCCACCCCCGGCGGTAGCAACCTGCACCGCGTGGTGATCTTTCGTGACGGTAGCGAGCGTGCCGGCCAGGTGCTGCCAATGTCGATGTACGACAGCGATAACCCGGAACAGCTGTGGGCCTATCTCCAGTCCTACGAACAGCGCACCGGCGGTCGTGTAATGGCGATCCCGCACAACGGCAACCTCAGCAACGGCCTGATGTTCCCGGCCGAAACCCGCTACGGCGGAGGCCCGATCGACAAGCGCTATGCCGCGTTGCGCGCGCGCTGGGAGCCGGTGGTGGAGGTCACGCAAATCAAAGGCGACGGCGAGACCCATCCGCTGCTCTCGCCCGATGACGAATTTGCCGATTACGAGACCTGGGACAAAGGCAACCTCCAGGGCGTGCCCAAGTCAGCGGACATGCTGCCGCGCGAATACGCGCGCGCCGCGCTGAAAACCGGGCTCGCGCTGGAGACCCGACTGGGCATCAACCCCTACCGCTTCGGCCTGATCGGCTCCACCGACTCGCACACCACCCTGGCTACCGCCGATGAAGGCAATTTCCTCGGCAAACACAGCAGCCTCGAACCGACGCCCGACCGGTGGAAAAAATCAGTAGGCGCTCCCGGCAAGCACGCGATTCTCGGCTGGCAGCAGGTGGCCTCGGGCTATGCCGGAGTCTGGGCGCAAAACAATACCCGCGAGGCGATCTGGGACGCGCTGCAGCGCCGCGAGGTCTACGCCACCACCGGCCCGCGCATCACCGTGCGTCTGTTCGGCGGCTGGCAGTACAGCGACGCGGATGCCGAGCACTCCGACCTGGCAGCCATCGGCTACGCCGGTGGAGTTCCGATGGGCGGTGTGCTGCCAGCCCGCGGCGCCGCGCCGGCACCGCGCTTTCTGGTCGCCGCCAGTCGCGACCCGATCGGCGCGCGACTCGATCGCATTCAGGTCGTCAAGGGCTGGCTCGATGCCGACGGCAGCGTGCAGGAGCAGGTGTTCGATGTCGCCTGGTCCGGCGAACGACAACCCGACCGGCGCGGCCGACTGCCAGCGGTCGGCAATAGCGTCGACCTGGCCAAGGCGCAATGGCGCAACAATATTGGGGCGGCAGAGCTGGCCACAGTCTGGCAGGATCCGGACTTCGACCCGGCCCGGCCGGCGTTTTATTACGTCCGCGTGCTGGAGATACCGACGCCCCGCTGGACCGCCTACGACGCAACACGTTTCGGTGTCAAGATGGCGGAGTCGGTGCCCATGGTCACCCAGGAACGCGTCTACACCTCGCCGATCTGGTATACGCCCTGATGTCGGCAACCCCGTCACACTTTGTTGAAATTTGCGAGCAGGCTCGCACAGAAGAGGAGAAATTTCATGGCGCAACGTGAATTCGATGTGGTTGTCTGGGGGGCCAGCGGCTTCACCGGCGAACTGGTTGCCGCGTACCTGGCGCAGTCCTATGGCGTGGACGGCCCGCTGCGCTGGGCGATCGCAGGCCGCAACCGCGACAAGCTCGAGCAGGTCCGCGACAACCTGCTGCCGGCGCCACAGCAGGCGCGACTGCCCATCCTGATCGCCGACGGCAACGACCCGGCGAGCCTGGCGGCCCTGGTGACCCGCACCGCGGTGGTCTGCACCACAGTCGGGCCTTACGCCAAATACGGCACCGCTTTGGTGGCGGCCTGCGCCGAGGCCGGCACCGGCTACTGCGACCTGGCCGGCGAGGTGCAGTGGATGGCCAGGACCATCCCCGCCTACCAGAGCCAGACCCAGGCCAGTGGAGCGCGCATCGTACACACTTGCGGTTTCGACTCGACGCCCTTCGACCTGGGGGTGTGGTTCCTGCAGCAGTCGATGCTGGAGCGCCACGGCGTAGCGGCGGCGCAGGTCAAGGCGCGGGTCGCCAGCATCCGCGGCGGTGCCAGCGGCGGCACCATCGCCAGCTCGCTGAACCTGATGGAGGAGGCTGACCAGGACCCCGCCATCCGGCGTCTGATCGCCAACCCCTATGCGCTCTATCCCAAGGGCACACCGCCCGGCCGGGACGGAGCCGACCAACAGGGGGCGCGTTTCGATCGGGATTTCGAGCACTGGACCTACCCCTTTATCATGGCGATCGTCAACACCCGCGTGGTGCGGCGCAGCAATGCCCTGCTCGGCTTTCCCTGGGGCGAGGACTTTCGCTACGACGAGGCGGTGCTGGCGCCTTCCCGGTTGCAGGCAACCAGCCGTGCCATCGCCACCGGCATCGGCATGGCTTGCCTGGCCCTGCGCCCACTCCGCAAGCTGGCGCAGCGCTTCCTGCCGGCACCGGGGGAAGGCCCCTCCGCGGCGGAGCGCGAAGCGGGGTCCTACGAGTTGTATTTCCACGGCATACACCCCACCGACCGCTGCAAGGATCTCCGCGTGCGAGTCACCGGCGATATGGATCCGGGCTATGGTTCAACCGCAAAAATGCTGGGCGAAGCCGCCGTGTGTCTGGCTTTGGACGAGCCGAGCGTCGACGGCGGTTTTTGGACTCCCGCCTCGGCCATGGGCGGCCAACTGCTATCCCGACTGGTCGACAAAGCGGGGCTGACTTTTGAACTCGTCGACGCCGAGCCGCCAGCAAAAGGATGACAGACGAAGCGATCAGCCCCAGCCCGGCAGTGTCACGAAGTTCCCGGCTGTCTACAGAAGCTATCGGTTGATAGAGTCAAGGCGCTATCGATACTGCTTGCGCCACTCCGAAGGCGCCAGCCCAAACTGCTTTTTAAACGCGCGGGAAAAGGCGCTGACCTCGGTATAACCGAGCATGGTGGCCTCTTTACACCTGCACGCCCTGTGGCGTGACCGCATCGGCGGGCACATGGACAACTCCTCTCCCCTGCGACTGGAGCGCGACAGCCGCGGTGGGCTGGACGCCATTCTCGACCAGCGCCGTCGCGTACTGGGCATGATCGAAGCGATGGACAAACCGTCCATTGCCACACTCTACGGCAATTGCCTGGGTGGCGGCCTGGAGCTGCCGTTGGCCTGTCACTTCCGCCTCGCCGCCGACAGCGGCGCGCAAATCGGCCTGCCCGAGCTGGAACTGGGCACGGTGCCGGCGTGGTTGTCATCACCGGTGAGGGCAAGTTTTTCAGCACCGGCGGCGATCTCAGCGCCTTTGCCGCACAATAGATTGTAGACAGACCAGTAGAAAACAATCACAGCAGGACTTCAGGCCAGAGAACAGCGTAACATAATAAGCATCTATACATGCTTATTAAAGCCAGCAAGTTGGATGATCCTATTTTACCGAGAGGGAGACTCAACCACTACCATCTTCTAACTCATAGACAATCAGCACATTACCTGCTTCACCGAACAGGCCGTACCCCGACTGGATAAAAAGCTGGTTATCGGCAATGGCCATAGAAGCATTGTCTATTGTGCCACCGTGACCGGTAATACCATTGACGGTATCTTTGTATTCCATTGCGGTGGCCTTATCGATCAACAGGCTACCGTCTTCCATGGAAAAAGCTCGCACGCGGCCATCCACCGAAGGGGCGATCACCGCTCCCTCAATGGCAATCGGTGCGGCCGACAAGCCAATCTGCTTGCCGCAACGGCCCTTTTCCACAGCCTTACAGAGTTCTCGAATACCTTGCGCCCAAATCACACGCCCGTCGCGGATATCCAGCTTGTAAAGCCCGGGGCGCGGCCGGTAAGCGGCCATGCGGTTGTTATATTGCTCCGAGATCTGACCGGATACTTTTTTCAAATCCGGATCATTGACGGGCACATAGAGATAATTGCCAGCCTGCGCCATCCCCCAGTGGATACCACCCAGGTTGGAACCATCACTGAGGCGGGTCTCCCAAAGCAGCTCGCCACTCGCGGGGTCGAGCCCGTACACCTGGCCGCTCTTCTGGCCCGCCAGCAATATCTCTTTGCCCTCGGCGGTGGTGGCGAGAATGGGCGCGGCGCCGAAGTCGAAATCCCAGCCCATCACCGGGCAGTTGGGATGGGTCTTGCCGTCGTACTTTGCCCGGCAACTGGAGTTCCACAGGTCATTTCGGGTGGCCTGAAAACTCCAGCGTTTTTCACCGGTTTTCAAATCGAAGGCGATAATGGCATCACCCGATCCTACATCGGGGCCCGAAGAGATAGGACCGGTACCGGCAATGATCTGCTGACGCTTTTTGTCGATTAAGGGAGTTGCCCAGATGGAGGCACCGGCGGGGCCGTAGCGCTTGGCACCCGCTGCGTTCTGGCCCACCAACCTGGCCTCGGGCATGGTCTTGGCGGTCCAGATCAAGGCGCCACTGTCCAGCCGGTGCGCCGTGATCATGCCCTGGGATTGACAGCATTCGTAGTGGGGGTCGATGGCCAACATGGATTCCAGTGTCGAGTGGGGCACATAGAGCACGCCTTCGTCCAGCACCGGCGAGCCGGTGATAATGCCGTTTTGGGATTGCACCCCCCGTATTGTCCAGACGTTCTCGCCGTTGCGGACATCCACTACGTGCACATGGCCGCCCATATCACCCAGCACTAGCACCGTGCGACCATCGGCCAGTTTGCCGGCACTGAGCCCGCTGCGCGGGGGATTGTCGAGGGCGTACACCCACTTGACACAACCGCTGTGCCGATCCAGGGCGTAGAGTTTGTAAATATCGGCGACGGCCAGAAACAGGGTGTCGCCAATCACCACCGGCTGGGAACGCAACTCGGTGGCGCCGGGAAAGGCCAACACCCACTGGCGCTTCAGGCGGTGAATATTCTTGTGGGACAATCGGGTATGGCGCTGAAAGCGGCTGTTGTTGCCATCGAAGCCCCAGCGGCTCTGGTACCAGGGTTGCGACAGGTCAACTGCACTATTGCGACAGGCCAGTGATGCTTCCCACTCTGCGCCGGCGGCGGTTTTCCGGCTCAGCCAGGCCACCAGCGCTTCTTTTTCCACTGACGACAGCGTACTGCCCACCCCTTGCATACGCCCCTTGGTCAAGGCATCCATAATGTAGCGCCCGTTCATGGCTTCCAGGGTGCTCAGCGCCGGCGCCTTGGGGTGACCGCCACCGTGGCAGGCTGAACAGTGTTTTTGATAGATCTGCTCACCGGATACGCCGGCGGCGGCCATCACTTTGCTGGCGGCACAGGCGACAACCAACACCCCCAAGACCTGACGAAAGCTGCGAGACAATATGAGCACGGCCGTTCTCCTCTACTTGTACGAGTCTTCCAACTCAAAGACCACCAGCATATTGCCGCCTGCCGTGCCAAAGGTGCCGTAACCCGACTGGATAATCAGCTGGTTGTCCGCCACCGCCATGGTGGCATTGTCGATGGCGCCACCCTGACCTTTGATTTTATTCACCGTGTCGGTGTATTCGAAAGCGGTGGGCTGATCGAAGAGCAGTTCGCCATCGTCCATGGCAAAAATCAGCACCCGGCCTTCGGAAGACGGTGCAATCACAGCGCCATCAATGGCAACGGGTGCCGCGGTCAAGCCGATATGCTCGCCACAATTTATCGCTTTGCGCTGGCAGAGCTTATCCATCCGCACTTCCCAAATCACACGCCCGTCGCGGATATCCAGCTTGTATAGCCCGGGGCGAGGTTTGTAGTGGGCAATTTTGCGTTTGTATTCATCGGCATAGTTGGCCGCCATTTTTACCATGTCCGGATCATTAACCGGCACATATAAATAGCCATCGTGCTGCGTCATACCCCAGTGGATACCACCGGGAACAGCCCCGTCACTCACTCGGGTTACCCACAGTAGCTCTCCACTCTCCGGGTTGATGCCATAAACACGGCCACTTTTTTGACCGGCCAGAATGATGTCATTGCCATCTTTGGTGGTGGCTACGATCGGTGCCGCGCCAAAGTCAAAGTCCAATCCCATCTGCGGACAGTTGGGGTGGGTTTCTCCAGTCGGTGACTTAGAGCGGCAACTGGAGTTCCAGAAATCATTTTTAGTGCCCTGAAAAGACCAGCGTTTTATACCCGTCTTGAGATCAAAGGCAATGATGGCATCACCGGCGCCCACCTCAGGCCCCATGGTGTAAGGGCCGGTACCGACAATAATCTGATTGCGAGCGCTATCGATAACGGGGGTTGCCCAAATAGAGACGCCGGCCGGACCGTAAAGCGTGGCACCCGCTGAGTTCTTGCCAATGGGTTTGGCATCCTCCATGACCTTACCGGTCCAAATTAACGTACCGTCTTCGATATTGTGTGCCGTCACCATGCCCTGCGAGCGGCAGCACTCATACAAAGGCTCGACGGCGCGAATGGATTCTGAGCCCGAGTGCGGCACATAGAGTACACCCTTGTAGAGCACCGGCGAGCCGGTAATCACACCAAACCGGGTTTGTGCAGCACGCTTCGCCCACACCTTGCCCCCACTGCGGGCATCAATAACATGCACGCCACCGGTGATATCCCCCAGAAAGACAACGGGCCTGCCATCAGCTAACTTGCCGGCGCCGACAGCGCTGCGCGGCGGAGTATCAAGTTCGTATATCCACTTGAAGCAGCCCTTGTGCCTGTCGATCGCGTAGACTTTGTAAAGGTCGGCCACAGCCAGAAACAGGGTATCGCCAATCACCACCGGCTGCGAACGCATCTCATTGCCGCCGGGGAATGCCAGGGCCCACTTGCGCTTCAGACGATGGACGTTGTTACTGTTTAAGCGGGTGTTAGCTTGAAAGCGGCTGTTGTTCTGATCAAAACCCCAATTGACCTGGTACCAGTCTTTACCCAGATCAATAGACGTGTCACTGCACATCTGCGCCTGTTCCCAGTTGGCGTCTACCGAGGCGTTGCGCGTCAGCCACTTCGCCACGGATTCTTTATCCGCTGACGACAGGGCGCTACCAATACCCTGCATCCGCCCCTTGGTCAGCGCATCGATAATAAAACGGGCATTTTTCGACTGCAGGCTTTGCTTGGAGGGGGCTTTGGGATTGCCGCCATCGTGACAGGCAGAACAATAGTCCCGATACACCACATCACCCGGCACGGCGGCGGCTGATAGCGCCAGCGGGCTGATACCCAGGCAAGAAAATACAAGGCCAATACGTAGCAATTTACCGACTGACATAACCCTTACCTCTCTTTCGATGTGGCTGATCGCAGTTGATGAGAACCCCACCTCGGCATGCTTTACACCGATTCGTAACACGAGCCATCCTGCCCCGCAACACAGGGCGACTCGCTCGAGTTATTTACAGATTGAGTAAACGGGCCGCATTGCCGCCCATATACTTGACCATTACATCATCGGCCAACGGCAGTTTCAGAGACCACTCAACAGAAGCCGGCAGAGACCCGAATGGGTAAGCCGTTCCAAAAATAAACTGATCTTGAAGCTGGGTAATCGCATCGGTATACAGATTGCCACCGGGGAAGGAACAGTAGATATCTGGCGACAGGTAAAAATTGGGATGTTTCATAGCCAATGCTAAAGCATCCAATACGCGAGGATATCCGCCATGAGCCAAAACCACTTTCATTTTGGGGAATTTCTGCAGCACCAGATCCAATGGCGGCCAGTCGTTGGCGCCAAAGTCGAAACCCGCATAGATGCCACTCTGCACCATGAGTACGGAATCAGTAGCCACAATGGTCTCGTAAATCGGGTAAAGGGATTTGTCGTCCAGCTTAAGTGGTTCACCATTGGGCTTGCGTACATAGCCAGGCTCCAACACGGCGCCGGGCAGGCCATGCTCTTTGACCGCTTTTTCAATCGCCGCTGGCGCATTGGCAACATCCCTCAAATTAATGCCGTGCAAACCGGTGGCGCGATTATCGAACTGGCGACGCAGATCGATCAGCATATCATCGGTGATATTGATACTGCCCTCTTTGGAGAGATTGGCGGTTGCCTTAACGTCAGCATTGGTAGTGCGCCCCGGCATAATGATGTGATCAACGCCGGCGGCGCGCATCTCTTCTTTCAGCAGCCGGATGCCTTCCGGCTTGCCCACCTGATACATGGAGGGCGAAGTGGACTGGGCCAGCGGATTATGCAGTTTGTTCTCCCATTCCAGTCGAGCCAACTTAATATCAAACAGCATTTTTTGCGGTGCGATGGGTGGGCGGCAGCGAAAATCGACAATACGCATTTTCTCACCGGTGCGATCGAAGCGTTTTTGCTCTTCAGCACTGACCTTTAGTCCAATACCTGCAGTGGCAGCCACAGCCGCTGCGGACTTCAAAAAATTACGACGTGAGTCATTGGTGTTATTAGACATCGTTACCCCCTGCTGTCAGCAGATTTGAATGAAGTAGGTAGCTTTTTAAAAAGCCCTGTAGAATATGGCTCAAGCTGGTGTATTCAGGCCTTTTTCAGCACCGCAGTCAGTACCAAACCGAGCACCAAAACACCCAAACCGGATAAAAACAGTACCGGGTTATAAGGCGCAGTATCGCCGAGCAAAGCAGCGCTGCGGTTTACGATTGCACATTCTTCATCATTACTATAGAGACATTTGAGGACGTCACTCATAGTGCCGGATTCAAACGCTTTAACCGCTTCGCTATAGAACAAATACCACCAAGCCGCGCCCAACGTCGAAACCACTGCACCAATAATCGTGACAGCCTTTGAAACTTTATTCATAAGAGTACCCAACTATGGATAAAAAATGCCGGGCTACCCTGGGGCAGCCCGGCGCTTGCTCAATGCTTACTCAGCACACTGGTGTGGTTTGAACTCGAGGAGGTCAGCTGGCAGCGATTCAGGCATGGGTGACTGGCGTACACGACCATCGACTTCAATAGCAAAACGGGTAATGGTCCATTGGCCATCGCGCTTTTCCATACCCATATTATAGGTACCGGTAGTCGCAACGCGCAGCTTGCCATTTTCAGGTGTCGAGGCAATCAGCATAAAGGTACGGACTTGAGCCGTGTTTTCAGTCTGTTCGGCAACGTGCTGGTTGCCTTGGAAGTGACGACGCATTTTGGTGTTCTTGTTGCTGCCCGGGCCACGGTAACGCAAATCGGTAATGGCTTGCAGCGCTTTTTTGCCTTTCGCTTTCAGCAGGCCCTGACAAGGAACACTGGATTCAAAAACTACGTCGTCAGCAAATAACTGGTACCACTCGTCCCAGCGCTGCTCGTCGATCAGGTATGCGTAGGCAGACACATGATTGAGAATTGCCTGACGGTCGGCAATAAACTGAATTTCCTTAGTGACCTTACCGGAGTTATCCGCCTGCATCATGTTGAATTTGTGCCCAGGCAGGCGCTTTTGCAAGTCGGTCAGCTCGGCCCAGTTCGCAGACAATGCAGACATGCTGCCCAGCGTCAGGGCACCGGCGGCGATTGCAGTGGTCAAGCCTTTGAATACTCGTTTGGTGGTTTTCATGGTCATCACTCTCTCCTCCACAGGATCATTGGATAATCGCGCCCTAATTGCGCATTAAGGTAATTTCACTACAGTCCGGCAGGCTGGCGACAAAGTCCTTACCCATCAATTGCGATGGCGTCAGGCTGCCACTGGGCAAGTTCTCTGCCGTCAACAAATGCTCCACGATGGCCAGCGGGCCAATAATGGTAACCTGATAGCCGCCGGTGGTTTCCGCAAACGCCCGGGCTTTTCCTCCCGCCGCATTGGTGACTTCGCCCCAGATTTTCAGGCGCTGGGATACCCGCCGTTCGGGATCCGGACCTGTGACTTTTTTCTCAACCAGACGCTTGAGATACCGCTGCACAGACTCGAGCTTCAGCAGCGGACGCAGCAAGCCCACCAACCGCGTCTGCCACACCTGGGCACTGGTGGCCGGGTTGTACACGGTGATATTGGGGATACTGGTGTTGTAATAGGCGGTACTGATATCGCCCCAGGAAAACGGCAGCGACTGCTCGGGGCCATTGCCGTAGTCGATCACGCAAGGCGTCATATTCGCCTTGACAACCTCGCCGTCACGGCGCTCATAGGTGGGTTTGGCAATTCCTTCCACCATGGTTTTGGCGGTGCCGGGCGCCAGATCGCCGCCACCGGAAAAACCCAACCGCAGCGCGGTCGCATCCGGCATGGCTTCGGCCAGGGTACGGGCAATACAGTCGGTGGGGATCACATCGAACCCGGCACCGGGACAGAGCACGATGCCCGCCGCTTTGGCGGCCTGATTGATCAACGCCGAATGGATGTGTTCAAACACCCTCCACTCGCCGGTAATGTCCAGGTAATGAGTGCCGGTGGCCAGGCAGGCCTCGACCATGGGCTTACTGGTGGCCGAAAAGGGGCCGGCGCAGTGCAGCACCAGGTCCACCTCGTTCAAAACAGCCCGCAGCGCCTGAGTGTCATCCAAATCCACCACTCGATAGGGCAACCCCAGTGAATCGGCCACAGCGGCGGTCTTCGCCGGGTCGCGCCCCGCCAGCAGCGGCGTCATACCCCGGTTAACGGCCTCCTCGGCAATCAACTTGCCACTGTAGCCGTAACAACCATAAATCATCCAGTTAGTGTCTTTACTCAAGGGTTTTGTCCTCTTCGCTCTTGCTTTCCCGCCAGAGAGCAGGAGCAGCAACCTTTACCACCCATATTAGCAATATTTTTAACTTAATCAAGTGGTTTTTTTAGCTAAAGTGAGTGCTATACTCGTCACTTCAGTTATTAGGAGTCGGTATGCCACAGCACATCACCTTCCCGCAGGCACGAAATCAGCTAGCCAAATCCGCCAAAGGGCAGCGCACCATACGCGCTATTTTGGATGCGGCCATTGGCATCATTACCGAAGATGGGGTGAGCGCCGCGTCCCAGGAGAATATCGCCAAAGCGGCCGGAATCTCTCAAAGTACCCTGCGCCACTACTTTGCCACCAAGGATGAGTTATTTACGGCGATTTTTAACGACGCGTTCGAAGGTTTTCGCGAGAATTTGCAGGCAATACTGTTTGAACCGGTCAGTAGTCCGCTACAGCGTATCGAACAGCTGGTTTCCAGCCATCTCGATTACATTGCCAACTCGCCAGATGCCTATATCTTTGAAACCATGGCGTATTTTGCCAGGAATGAGGATGACCGATGTCTGCAGGATCAGTGGTATCAATGGTTGATTCAGCACTACGCCAGCTTGATACAACAGCTCCGCCCTGACCTCAGCGAGGATGCTTGCGAAGAACGGGCATTTCAGATATTGACCACCAGTCTCGGCGCCTGGATAACCCTGGGTAAATCGCGCCCGAACCTGCTCGGCCAATCAAAAGAGCAACATAAATTGGCCTTGATCCAAAGTGTGGTCAATATTGCCAAACAGGAGTGAGTGAATACCGCCGACGCACGGTACTGACAATTAACATTCAGCGTCTCTTTCAGCCTATTCACGTCCCACGGAAAGACTTGTAAAAGCGGTCGCCAATAGTGAGATAAGTATTGAAAAACTGCATTGTGTGCCACTAATGATTGTCACCACCCCAGGACACACATAATAACCTGCTAACCGAAATTCGGACCCGTCCAGGCCATCTTTGGCGTAGTGATCGATAATCCAGGCGTGATTGTGGCTGCTGTTTGACATAAATTTTCCTGCTTGGTTTGACCTAACTCCAGAATGCCGCCACCCGCTCGATGGCCCAAAACGCGGCCACCGAGCCGATACCGTAGGCGAGTATTCCGGCGCCGTATTTGGCCACGGGCAGCCGCTGGCATAAAAAACCCATTGCCAGCACTGTACACACAAATATCAACTGCCCCAGTTCCACCCCCACATTGAAAAACAACAGCGCGGCGGGAATGGCCTGGGCGGGTAACCCCACCTCCTGCAGAGCGCCGGCAAAACCAAAGCCGTGCAGCAGCCCGAACAAAAAAGCCACCAGCCAGGGCCAACGTTCGGTGGCGCCCACCCGGCCCTGCTCACGGTGCACAATTTCTACGGCCAGCAAAAGAATGCTCAAGGCGATGGTCGCCTCCACGGGTGCTGAGGGCAACCAGAACCAGTTGAGGGTCGCCCCCGCCAGAGTAATACTGTGGGCCAGGGTAAAGGCGGTGATAGTCCAGAACAGGCGGCGCAATCCGGTGACGATCATCACCAGCGCCAGCACAAACAGCAGGTGGTCGATGCCCGCCAGGATATGCTCCACCCCCAGCACCAGATAGGTGAGCGCAACCTGGGACAGCGCGGGTCGGGCACTAATTGTAAAACGCGGATTATCGGCCTCTAGCCGCAAAGTCTGTTCACTGCCGTCGGCGAGACTAAAGCGCACCAGTACGTCATTCTGTAAACGCTCAAGTCCCTCGATGGCGATCTCCCGGCCGACGAGGCCATCGACACAAAGCAACCGCTGGCGCTCGATCACAGCGCCAGCGCGCCAGGCAGGCGCCTCCCCGCCCTGCACACGGCAGTTGTGCGGCAACTCTGGCGCAATACGCAGGGTACGATCCCCCTTGGCGGGCAGCTTCCAGATCAACTCGTAGTAGTGTTCTGCCAGTTCACGAATTTCCAGATAGGCCGGACGGATAGCGTCGGCGGATGCCTGAATAGACAACAGCCAAAACAGACCGGCGATAGCGATCAGTGGGCATTTCACAGGGAAGCGGCCTCTTGCTCAAAAGGCCAATCCACATCGACGGTATAGTGCTGGCGCAACCGCTGGTAAGCCGCATCGTTTTGGCGACGGCGCTCGCGGACCTGCCACTGTTGCAAGACCTCTTCGCGGATCTCGGCCAAGGGTGGCAAGTAGGCGCCGCGTTTACCTTCGATATAGACCAGGTGCGCGCCGTAAGCCGACATCACCGGTCCCTGCCAGCGCTGGGTTTCGAGTGCGGTCAGCCCATCAACAAACGCTTTGCCTAACTGACGGGCAATGGCCTCGCTGCTGGCATTGTCGAATGCCGGTGGGTGTAAAAAACGGTCAGCGCGCAATAGCGAAGACTGCTTACCTTCGGATTGCAAGCGCTGCAGGTGTGCCCGGGCGTCCGCTTCGACGGCCGCGCCCCGTTGATCGCGGCTAAAGAATATATGGCGCAGGCTGTAGCGGGTCGGGCGTAAAAACTGATCGCGCTCCGCGGCCAGAAAATCCGCCAGTTGTTGCTCATCGGGTTGCGGCATCGTTGACAGGTCTTCAAACATAAACGCCATTTTCTGGCTCATACGCCGGCGCACCACCGGATCATTGCGATCCATACCCAGTGACAGGGCTTCGCGGTAAAGCACTTCTTCTCGCACGCGGGCCTCGATAATTTCGCGCATATCCTGTTGGCCCGGCGGGCGGTTCCAGCGCCGCTGCCAAGTGTCGGCCAGGCGGGTGATTTCGGCGTGGGTCAAGGTGATATGGCCTTCGCGGGCTTCGTTGTTACCGACGGCACTGTAGAGGGCGAACAAAGCCAGGCCGATGGCGGTAAAATGCAGCAGGGGTTCTTTTAGCAGTGGGTGGGACATAACGGATTACCTCTACCGAAATCTACTTTTAACCCTAAAATTGATCTTTCTCGTAGGGCGGATTTATCCTTCTACGCTAGTAATTAACCGCGCGGTGCCGGGTTATACCAAATCGGCGAGGTATAGGCGCGATCCTGTTGATCGATACTCACCCCTTCCGGCAGCTTGCGCTTTTCTCGCACGGAGTCGTAAGTCGACCAACGCGGCGTGGTGATCTCCAGTACCCGCACGTAATAAAAGGCACGTTGGGCGGGGTCAAAATCCGGGTCCTGCCACACCACCTGCAGATTCGCCGCACCGATGGTATTGGTATAGGTGGCGGTCGTACCATCAACCGTCGAGCCCACCGGGGTTTCGCAGCTAACCTTGCCATCGATGGTTTTAATGGCGCGCGCGCCAGTGGCACCGTCGGCACAGGCCACATCAATCACCTGCTCGCGAGTTTTGCCCTGGGCATCCACCCAGCCCTTGACCACCTGAATGCGATCCAGGTTGGCCCCGTCCGGGTCTTTTATGGCCTGCACCATCATGCGTGGCGCCTTGTCACCGGCCGGCAGATCTCCTCCCATAGGTACACCGCGGGCGTAGCCACGCTGGGCAAAGTCTTCGGCCTGCAGATCGGCTTCACTAAAGTCGTAACCACCGAACACCCGCACACGGATTCGGGTACCGGTGGTAGCGTAGGTTTCCTTGCGCATCATGGCATCGAACAGGGCTTCGCGAGTGTTTTCCGGTGCCCAGACGCCCTGCAAGCCGGAAGCGGCCATATCGATGCCTTTTTCATCGGGGCTGTCCACCTCGCCCGGCTGCAAGGGTGCAGCACCGGTCAGCTTACCCTCCCAGCGATAGGGAAAGTTGCCCGGCTCCATCATCTTCGCCTTGCCGAAAAAATTCTCTTCCCGGGTAGTGGCCAGAGAGGTATGGGCATCGGAGGCGCCGACCAGCCCGAACTTAAACGGGTTGGCCCCCAGGTTTTGCTCGTAGGCCAAGCCGCGCTTTAGGGCTTCGCGGGCATACTCTTTGGGGAGCATATCGTCGCTCTTGGGAGCATGACCGAAATTGCCGGAATCCCAGGTCTCGTAATCGGCGTACTCGTCGTCCGGAGACAGCAGAGGATGAGTTTCGCCATCGCCCTTGATTTGTGTCACTTCATAAAGCGGCTCCCAGCGAGAGCGCCGCTGGGCGTAATCGGCACTCAAGTCACCGCCTGTAAAAGTAACATCGTCAAACATCAAACCGTTGGAGAGGTTACCGTTATGGGCAATGGCAAGCACCCGCCCACCGGTTTTCTGTTCATAGCTGGCCATCCAATTCCACAGCTCTTCTGGATCCTGGGAGTCGAAGGCGGAAAACGGCAGAATCTGGCCAACACGGTCTTCGTGATCACCGAACACCACCACCCTGTGCAAATTGTTGGCACCAGGGCTGGAGGTCCACTCGTAACCCAGCAAGGCGGTAAATTTGCCTGGCTCGTTGTGCTGCTTGGCAAACCCCAGCATGCGATCCCAAATGGTGCGCATAATCTCCTTATTGGGCAAGGGGTCTTCCCCCTTCGACTGCGCTAAGCCCCACAGGGAAAAGGCACCGATCACATCACCCGCTTTAAACAGATCATAAAACTGCTTGCCCCAAGGGTCGGCCAGCAGATCGGGATTGGCTTCGTGAGCCATGGGAGCCAAGCCCAGGTTTTCGGCGTGGTCGGCAACCACCAGCCAGTCTAGTGGACGGATAATTTTGGCTTCCACACCGGTACTGGAGGTAACGGTTTCACCCTTGGCAAAGCGGTAGGCCTGATCCGGGTCGAGGGTATTGCCGAATACGCCGGCATCGGTGGAATAGGAGGTGTGCAAGTGGGTATCGCCCCAGTACACCTGTTTGTCCGCATGGCCTGTGGCTGGAGTGCTACTGGCCGCGGCAGTACTGCTTTTTACCTGATCACTGGCCGTCGTTGACAGTTCTGATTCAGGACGGGAGCAGCCACTCAAGCATATAGCCATTACGACGCCAGCCGCCAACCTGTTTGCACGATGCATTTCCTTCTCCTAACGGTTTTCTTAGCGAATACGCCTTATGTTAAATGCCTTTTGTCTGAATGCATATTAGGGAGCCCTGTCGCCTTGATATTTGCTCGAAGCGGCCACAAAAAGCTTATTTTCGGCCAAAGCACTACATTTTCAAGCGCGGCTAAGACCAGTGCCGTTCCAAACCGTGGACGGAGATGTCGATAGGATTGGTGCACGAACAAAAACGCCCGCAGCAAGCTGCGGGCAACAACACCCTTACGAGAGAGACACTGGCTGAATAACCTTTCTTGAGAAGGGATTAAACAACCATTATCAGAGAGTAGATCAGAAGTTGTAACGCGCCGTAATGCCCACCGAGCGTGGATCGTTGATCCAGCGTCTGTGATTTAGACTGGACGCGCCAGCGTCGGCGGCGTTGAACAGTGAGGCAATCACAAGGTTGGAGGTAACCTGGGTATAGGTTTCGTCCGTCAAGTTTTTACCCCAGATACTGATATCCCAGTTGTCATTGCGCCAACCGAATCGGGCATCCCAAAGTTCGTAGTTCACGTCCTCAGCATAGGGTGCAAAGGTCGGATCGGCAGAATGATCGGTTTTAAATGACATACCAACACGGGCGTATATCTCATCGTTGTTGTTGAGCGGCAGATTGTAATCCAGCGCTACAGAGCCGGTCCAGTTAGCCGCAAAAGGCATACGCATGCCAGACTGATCGCAACCGGGGCCGCCGGTCAGAGCATGGCAGTTGGCACCTTCAAAGTCCTTATACTTGGCGTCGAGATACTCTAGCTTGGTGGTCAGGGTCAGGTTTTCACTGACCATATAGGTCAGATCGATATCCACACCCTGAGTCACCTGCTTGCCGGCATTGATCACGAAGAAGGATACAGTTGTCGGATCAAAGGTGGCAGCCTGGAAATCCTTGTACTCGGTGTAGAAGTAGGCCAGGTTCAGGCGCATACGACCGTCCAGCAGGCCATCGATCTTGGCACCGACTTCATAGTTGGTGGTGTCTTCCTGCTCAAATTCCCGCTCATCGGCACCGGCGGGACCGAAAGACCCGTTAAAGCCGCCGGATTTGGAGCCGGTAGAGACAGTGGCGTAAAACATGGCATCGTCGATGGTGTGGTTAAGGCTCAACATACCGGTCACATCATCGTCAGAGCGGTCGTTCTGGCGATCGACCGGCCCCCAGCTTGCAAAATCTGCCGGATTAGTGGTCAGTGAACCAGAGGTCAAAGGCACGAAACTACCACCGGTATAGTCGCCGGAAAACCAATTGGCAAAATTGAACAGGGTGCCATCGGCGTCATAGCTGCTGACATGCATGGCGAAATCCTTGTCTTCTTCACCGTAACGCAAACCGGCGGTCAGCGAGGTATTTTCCGTGATATTCCAGGTCGCCTGGCCAAAGGCGCCCAGCGATTCGGTTTCATACTTGTTTTCCCAGAAGGCATAGTCTCCCACCTCGATCAGGTTTGGCGCCACAGGCGCCAAAAAGGCAGGAGAAGCGACACCCGGCAGGCCACCGTATTGGGCGTAGATATCCTCCTGGGAACCGCGGTGCATATTGCTCTTGAAATAGAACAGTCCGGCTACCCAATCGACCGTCTCGCCCCCGGGCGAGGTCAGTCGCAGTTCCTGGCTGATGCTCTGCTCATCCATACGGTCGTTAGTGGCCAGAATGGGTAACGCGGTGCCGTCGCCATCGCTGTAAAGGTTATCCTGTTCCCACTCCTGGTAGGCGGTAATGGAGGTCAGGCTCAGGCCACTGCCCACCTCATAGTCCAGCTGAACAGAGGCCCCCTGCACCTCCAGCCTGCCGCCACCCGGTTGCGTCAGGGAAACTTTTCGATCGCCGCTGTCGATACCCGGGGTCTGCCCCAGTACACCCAGGTAACCATAGTATGCAGATGCCGGGTTGTACTCCAGTTCGTTTTCGCTGCCGTTGGCATCGGACAGGCTGTAATAGGCAATGGTGCGCACAGAAAGATTGTCGTTAGGCTCCCAGAAAATCTGGCCACGGTAGGCCTGACGATCCAATTGGTTGTAGTGATCGTCGCCGGAAATTTCGTCATTCATGAAACCATCGCGACGACGGGTAACGGCGGCAACGCGATATCCCAATCCATCTGTCAGCACATCGCCAACGGAGAGTTTAGTTTCCCGGAGGTTATCTTCACCCAGGGAGACTTCCACTTCGGTCTCAAACTCAGACGGCGCTCCCTTGGTGTGCACAGACACGACACCGGCGTTGGTGTTTTTACCGTAAAGGGTTCCCTGAGGTCCCAGCAGCACTTCCACGCGATCGATATCGACCAAGTCCGACATGCCAAACACACTGCGCGGCATAAAAACACCATCGACAAACACCCCCACAGAGGGTTCCAGAGTCGGGTCAGAGGCACCGGTGCCCGCGCCGCGAATCGCGATGGAAGACATGGCCGGAGACGCCGCAGAATAGATATTGAGCGCCGGCACCAGATTCTTGACCTCATCGAGGCTGCTGATACCCGCATTTTTAATGGCTGTATCGGTGACTGCCGATACACTCATGGGTACATCCTGCAGGGATTGTGCACGCTTTTGAGCCGTTACAACCACCTCCTCTAAAAACAAAGCTTCTTCAGCAACTGAGCCAAAACAAGCACTGGCGGTAATTGCTGCAATAGCCAGGGACAATTTGTAGCGTTTATCTTGAGTCTTCATATTCGCTCTCTCCAGTATGTGGAATGTTTTATAGTCGTTATGTAGCCAGAATACGTCTGGTTTTTTACTGGCTACAGGTCCTAACATAGAACAGATAGCGCCGGACGTATTTGCCGAAAACGGCAGGTGAAAGGTTAATTTCGGACACCCTGCCATTATGAAACGATTAGGTCTGCAGTGACTCCCGGTCCATCAGCAACGAACCACCCTTGATGGCCAGCACATCGTTACAACCGTCCTCGATCATGGACGCCCGTGCATCACGCAGCATTTTCTCCATCGGGTACTCCAGAGTCAGTCCGTTACCGCCAAACAACTGCAGGGCATCGCTGGCCACTTCAAAGGCGGTCTGGGTGCTGGTGATCTTGCTGGAGATGGAGCCGATCAGCGCGGGCTGCTCAGCGGTAAAGTTATATTCGATATTGCGGCGCGCCAGGGCACGGGCCGACTCCACCTTGCGGAACATATTCAGCAGTTTGGCGCGCACCCCGGCGTGCTGAATAATGGGCACCCCGCCCTGCTTGCGTTCGTGGGTGTAGTCCAGCGCAGCCTCAAAGGCGGCGCGGGCCAGGCCAGCAAACATAGCGCCCATACCGCCGTTGGCCTCGGCCAACTGGGTATAAGCCACTTGCTTATATTGCTCAACGGGAGCAATCAACCAATCGGTGGAAATACTTACGTTATCGAAGTAGATCTCACCCTGGGGCAGTGCACGCTGGCCCATTTTTTCCAAGGGCTTACCGCGACTGACGCCCTTGGCATCCAGGGGCACGACCAAAGCTACCTTTTCCAGGCCATTGCCGCGGTCGCAGGCACAGAAGAGCGCACTGAACTGGGCTACGGTGCCGTTGGAGACCCAGGCGGATTTCTGGCCGTTAATCACCACTTCGTTGCCCTTGATCGTGGCGATACAATTGGGGCGCGACTGACTGCTGCCCGGGCTCATGGTCACACCGCTGAAGTCCACCATATCGCTGCCGTGGTCCGGCTCGGTAATGCCCCAACAACCTATAGCGTCTTCGGGGATATTGTCGAGCAGGAATTTGTTGTCAAAATGGTGAGCAAGCAACCAGGGGATACCTGCCACCACCAGCGAAGTCGAGAGGCCGGCATCACCCCAGGTCAGCTCTTCAAGCATCACGCTCATAATGCGTGCCGCCTGCAAGGGCTCGAGCGAAAACAACAGCTGAAAGCTAGCCCCCAGATTTTTATACTCTTGCCACATCTGCCAGTAGGGTGAGCCCTCGGCAATCACCGCTTCGGGACTCATACGGTCCAACTCGGCGCCAATCGGGCGCAGCACTTCCGCGGCAAAGCGGTGCAGACTCTGCTGGAATTCCAGGGTCATCTCATCGAGCTGATTATCCAGGCCTGTCAGGCTGAGTTTATCGTTGAAGTTTTGACTGGGTGAACTCATCGCTGGAACTCCTCAAAAATTTTTAATCATTCGTTTCACTTGACGGTGCCGGCAATAAGCACCCGACGAAATATTCAGGCCTTTTGATTGAGCAGCTCGGATTCACCCGCCAGGTTTTTGCCGAGCAGCGGCATAATCAGGCGGCGATAGCCGGCGGGGAACAAACGCTGGGCAAGGTCCAGGTAATAGGCGAAACCGGTAATCAACACCCGGGCCTTGCCCTTTTCCGCTGCCCTTAAAATCCTGGCGGCGGTTTTTTCCGGCGTCATACCGTGCTTGGCAAAGCTGTCGACCACATCGGTACCTGCACCCGCGGCCGCGGCGATATTGGTAGCAATCACCCCGGGATGCACACAGGTCACCTTGACGTTCTGCGACGCCAGTTCGGTGCGCAGCGCCTCGGTATAACCGCGCACCGCATATTTGGTCAGGCAGTAGACGCCCACCCGGGGCGCCGTGATCAAGCCAAAAATACTGGAAATATTGACCAGGTGAGAGCCGGGATTGGCAATCAGATGGGGCAGAAATTCGTGGGTACCGTGAATCACGCCCCACAAATTTACATCCATGACGCGCTCATACTCGGCGTAGTCGTAATCGGCCATCAGCTTATCGCGCGAGGCGACACCGGCGTTATTGATCACCAGATCCACCTGACCAAACTCGTTAATCACGGCTTTAGCGTAATCGGCAAAGGCCTGACGATCAGCCACGTTCAGCGGTGCGCTATGAACCTTAATCTGATCTCGTTTGGGCAGCTGCGAAACAGTTACCGCCAGGGATTTTTCATCGATATCGGAAATCGCCAGATGACAACCCTGCTCGGCCAGCTGCACCGCCAGCGCCCGGCCGATGCCGCTGCCGGCGCCGGTAACCACTGCAACCTTATTGAAAAAATAGGTCATCACTCTCTCCCTTAAAACCTTATCAATAAAATGCTTTGCGCGCGAACATCGGCACCCAACGCAGCGGCAACTTGCGTATCAAGGTCTGCAACAGACGCGCTTTTTTCGGCATAATCCAATACATGCCGTCCGTGGTTGCCGCCTCGTAGATCGCTTGGGCAATCTCTTCTGCGGTCAGGAATTTCTGGCCTTTCAGATGAGAAACCGACACCCCATCGGTCATGGGCGTTGCCACATAGGATGGCATCACCACGTTGACGGTGATGTAGTCCTTCTCCCACTCGATCCGCAATGCTTCGGTGAGGCCGCGCACAAAAAACTTGGTGGCAGAATAAATCGCCTCGTTAGGTACACCGTAGATAGACGCCGCCGAACCCAGGTTCACCAGATGGGAGTCCGGTGTTTCTTTCAGCAGCGGATAGGCGGCGCGGGCGCAGTTGACCACCCCATCCATATTCACCTGCATCATAGTCTGCAAATAATCCGCATCTGCCTCCGCGAACGGCTTATCCTGAAAAAGGCCGGCATTGTTGATCATGGCGTCCAGTCGACCACCGGTATGGGCGGAAAAATCTTCGAACGCCCTTTGTACCGAATCCCGGTCAGTCACATCCACCTGTCCAAAGCAGGTGTTTGCGCCCTGCCCGATGGATAGCGCCTCAACAGATTTACGGTTCAGGTCATAGAGGCCCACAAACCAACCGTGGCTGGCAAACAGCCGAGCGGCGGTGGCGCCTATTCCGGAGCCGGCGCCTGTAATCAATACCGTTTTGCGATTGATCATTGCCATAGCCCCTTATTCGGTAAAGACCCCTGCCGCGTCCGGCGCAAAGCGATCCAGCAGAAAACGCTCCTGGGGTTTTTCCGAGGCTGTCTTGGGAATTTCTTCCACCACCTGCAGATAGGTGGGTACAAAATTCGACTCCAAAGCATCGCGGCAGGCTTTGAATAGCGCCTTAGCATCAAAGGTCGTGGCATTCCGGGTCACAATGGCCGCCACCACATCTTTTTCACCGGGCGCACCCGAGGCGGCCGGCACGCCGTAGACAAATACATCGTCCACACTGTCTTGCTCGGCGATGGCTTTTTCCACAAAACCGGGGTTGATAAAGTCACCGTTGCGACGGATACCGCCACCGTCGCGGTAGTCGAAAAACAGCCAGCCATTTTCGTCGGCGTGGACAATATCGCCGGTGCGGAACCAACCCTCCGCGGTTTTCTTGGTGGAGGCTTCCGGGTTATTCAGGTACTTCACCACCACTGGGGAATTATCGCGATTGCGCCAGATCAGCTCACCGCTGACATTAGCGGCGCAGTCGTTGCCGTCGGCATCGACAATACGCGCTTCGTGAATCGGGTTGTCGTTGAGATTACCGAAGCTGCCCGCCGGGCCCGAACCGTTATTCCAGAACAGCCCGCCTTCGGCGGCGCCGTAGACTTCAAACAACTTAAGGTCAAAGCGTTTTTCAAAATCGTTCCAGATCACCGCCGGCATACCAGCACTTACCACCATCCGCACCGGGTTGCCGGCATCGTTGGCCTTGGGCGGTTCACTGTACACGGCCGCCGTCATACCGCCGAGCAGGTTGAAGACCGTACAGCCATACTGGCGTACCGTATCCCACAGCTTGGACTTGGAAAACTTGCGGCTATACACTGAAGGGATTCCCGCCGCCAGGGAGACGGCCAGGGTAAAGAACTGGGCGTTACCGTGGGTCAACGACAGGCCCGTGTAGAGCACATCGTCTTCAGTAAAGCCAAACAGCTGGGGCAACAGTTTTCCACCCACCGCAAATTGCGCACCGGCTTTGACAATACCCTTGGGGTCGCCGGTGGTACCGGAGGTGTAGAGAATCTGCAGGGTGTCCAGGCCCGATTCGGAGCGAATGGCCACCGGCTCGCACTCCTGAGAAACCACATTGAAATAGGTATCCAGTCCCGGTAGCCCATCACCCACAAGACCACTGTCTTCCGAATTCACCAATAGCGACCATTGCAGTGGGCTCTGGGCTGCCACAGCACCAACTTCCAGTGCATTATAGTCCGCACAGATCACGCCGCGACAGTCCGAGTTATTGAGCATATAGGCGAGCTTGTCACCCTTGGTGCGCGGATCGATAGGCACCATCACATAGCCGGAAATGGAGGCGGCAATCAGGGCTTCGACAATTTCCGGGTGGTTGCGCAGCAACACAGCAAATCGTGCACCCTTTTCCATCCCTTGCTCGATTAGAAACGCCGCCAATGCATTTCCATTGCGGTACAATTCATTGTAACTGCGGGTTTCGACAACGCCGGCTGTCTCATCGACAAAAGTCAGAATAGTTTTATCACCGTACCTGTCACAGCCGTCGGCGATCAAATTGGCAAAAATGGTTTCATCACGACTCATTAGTTTAATTCCTCTCGTGCCAGTACGGAGATAACAGTTGCCGCCGCATCCAGCCCCAGACTGCCGCCAGCGTTGTGTGCCAGTGCGATACGCGCGCCTTCGACCTGACGCTTGTCTGCACGGCCCTGTAACTGCTTGGTTAGTTCAACAATTTGTGCGGTACCTGTGGCACCAACGGGGTGGCCCTTGCGCAACAGTCCACCGGAGGTATTCACCGGAATTGTCCCGCCCAGTTGCGTGGCACCGGTTTCAATCATGGCACCCGCCTCGCCTGCCTCACACAGCCCCAGGGCTTCGTAGTACTGCAGCTCTGAAGGTGCCGAGGCATCATGCAGCTCGACACAATGGAGGTCTTGCGGGCCCACACCAGCGCTTTCGTACGCCTTGGCGGCACACTCGGCACCGAGACCGGGCTCGTCGATATCGCGATCCCAGCCACTGCCCAGCACGGAACTCAACACTTTAACCGGTTTGTTCAGCGCCATTTCACGGGCCTTACGCTCACTGACCACAATCACGGCAGCCGAGCCGTCACCCAGGGGCGAACACATGGGCAGCGTCAGGGGGTAGACGATTTCCCGGGCCGCCAACACCTGCTCGACAGTCAGGACTTCCTGGTACTGGGCGTTAGGGTTAAGGCTTCCGTGAAAACTGTTCTTGGCACTGACCATGGCAAAGTGCGCCTGGGTGATGCCGTACTTCTGCATATAACGCTGGGCGCCGATAGAGTAGATATCCATAAAAGCCGAGCGCTGGCCGCCGCTGGCCGCCGGCGGCTCGATGCCGGTGGCCTCACGCAAACGATTCAGGGCACCTTCCACACCGGCGGGATCTTCCACATCCACGGCGCTGCCAAAAGCCATCAGGCTGCGCAGCTTGTCGGCGTGGAAAAGTTTCTCGTAACCGCACACCAGCACCACGTCGTAACAGCCGGCGGTGACCATGGCGCAGGCCTGGTTAAACGCGGTCGAAGAAGAAGCGCAGGCATTTTCCACATTCACCACCGGAATATGTCCCACCCCCATCTCCCGCAGCGCCACCTGACCGCGGATCATCTCCTGCCCCACGATCAGGCCGCCCACGGCGTTGCCCATATAGGCCGCGTCGAGTTCGGAGGCTTGCAGGCCCGCATCGGCCAGTGCAGCCTCAATAGCTTGCACTGCCAGACTTTTCAGCGGTGTCTCCAGGTACTTGCCGAAGCGGGTCATCCCCACGCCCGCCACATAGGCATTCATTTTCATGGTCTTGGCCTCTGCCCCATTTCTTAGTTTTCCTTGACGGTCAGGTAACCCTGCTCGGCCAGGAAGCTCAGCAGTTCGCGGTGACCAAAGGCCTTACCGGCAGACTGGAAGCCCACCTCGCGCGGCGCTTCGTTTAACAGGTGACGACAGCCCGCCGCAATCAGTTCACCGGTGACCACGTAGGGGGAGTGCATATGGATCTGCACATTGCGACGGGTCAGGATACCCCAGGCTTCCACATTGATAATGGCGCGCTGCAGCAGCGGGTCTTCCTTGGGGGGCTCAACATTGAACACTGTGCCGGCCACTTGTGCGGCGGCTGCATCCCGGGCGGCGGGATCGTCACCGCTCATTTCAATCACCTGACGCACACCGCCGTGGATCATTTCGCGCACGGACGCATCTTCGAAGGCGATCACGGTCTTACAGTTGCGTACACGCTCATCATCGACATACCAGGTGGGCTCGGCACAACCACCCCAGGCTGAAGCGGCCATCACATCACTGACATAGGGCACAGTAACGGTCAGGTCCTTGGCGCGCTCCCACTCCACCAGCTCGTTGTTTTTCAGGTAGTAGTGCGGACAGGCCAGCATACGCATAAAGGATGCGGCGGAGGCCACAGAGGGATCACCCTGGGTGGAGAAGTAGGTTACATCCAGGCTGTCAACGCTGGCGTCTTCCAGGGCCACTTCACAGGCCAGGCCACCTGCGCACCACATATAGGCGGTTGCCGGCGCCAGCACCAACCCTTTCTCGGCGTAGGCGTCACTGTATTTGGCCTTCATATCCAGCATAAAGTCCTGCTCGCCGGTGGTATCCAGGTAGTGACAGCCAGCATTGAGCGCCGCCTTGACCACAGGCTCGCCGATCACAGTGAAGGGGCCGGTCACATTGACCACCACCTTGGCACCGCTAAACAGTTCGGTCAGCGCGCCTTCCTCGTGCTCCACTGCAGCCACTTCAGCATCGATGGAAGCCCCAACACGCTCGGCCACGATCTCCAAACTTTTGCGCAACCGCTCCTCGTTGCGGCCGGCGGCAGTAAAGGGAATGCCCAATTTATGCAAAGATTCAGAAATCAGCTTGCCGGTATAACCGCTCGCTCCCAGGACAATGACATCACTCGCTCGGCCCATTTTCGATAATCCTCTTGGTGTTATTGAACGTTGAGGCTTATCTTATGACTGCGGCAGCGCGGGGTATTTACTGTTACTGACAATTGACAGGTTAAATTCGGACAGGCTGAAAACCTGCCGAACTTAACTTGAACTAGGCAACCCCGACCACGGGGGTTAGGCTGGCGGAAAATTGTTCGGCGCGATACTGAGCAGGCGAAGTCCCCGTCCAGCGCTTGAAGGCGTTGTAGAAACTGTGCAGTTCACTAAAGCCGCAGCGCTCGGAGATCGCCTGGATGGTCAGCTCCCGTCGGCGCAGATCCTCCAATGCACGCTGCCGACGCACACCGTCGAGCAGAATGCGAAAGTTGGTGTTTTTCTCCTGCAAACGGCGGCGCAGTGTGCGCGGCGACAGGCCTACCCGCGGCGCAATCTGTTCGAGACTGGGCATCCCTTCGTTAGCGCTACGAAGAATACTGGTGACTTCCTGCACAATATCGGGTTCGCGCTGCAGGCGCGAGGCCATGGTCTGGCACAGCTGCTCCATGGAGGATTTGACCATTGCATCGTAACCTTCGCGCTCACAATCCAGGTACGCCAGGGGCAAGCGCAATTCGGTGGTACGCTGGTTAAAGCTCGGCTCGACGCCAAAGTAGTGGGTATAGCAATCGATATCGTCTGGCGCGGCGTAGGAAAAGCTCACGGCGGTCGGCTGACACCCCTCGCCCATCAATGCGACCGATTGATTCCTCAACATGGCCAGGGCCATTTCACTGATAAACGGCCTCAGCTCTCCCAAATGATCGGTATCGGTAATGCGGTGTACTACTTCATCGCCAATCACCAGGGTATCCCAGCGCATATACGGCATGGTCAGGCAGCGGTAGCGCTTGAGCAGCTCGATCGCCTCGCGGGCAGTGCGGCAGGCCATTTCGGCATAACCAGGCGCGCCCATCTTCCAGGGACTGATCTGGGCACCTACCTCGATCGCCAGCCCGGGACGGCCACACTGCGCAACTACATTGCGAAAAAACGCCAACTCCTGGGTGCGTGAAATCAGGGTGTCGGGCAGTTGCAGATCGGCAACGGTAATACCGGTACCGTCCAACAGCGCCGCCAACTGCTGTGGGGCCGGCGCCAGTATATCAATCACCGGTAGCAGAGAGTGTAGGTACCGCTGATAGTGCCAACCGTTCATAAGATCTCTCCAGGAATGCCTCCAACACCCTGCATGGTAAGCAGGATCCGGATCAAAGAGAGTATTCAAATCGGTCGATTGCGTGTTAATTTCGGCAAGGCTGTCTCATAATTAAAGGGCGCGGGCAAAAATTGGGTTAGAATCCCCTGGTTATATATAAATGCGTATATAAAAAGCACTTATAAAAGCTAAAGATATATAGAAGCCTGTATTTATAGCCAATACAAATTATTAAAATGAGCACTGCAAACAGACTTTGCTACACATTTTTATTGCGGTCAGCGGCCCGTGTGGCCAAACTCCATGGTGTAGACCCCGTCAAACTGCTCGAAGGTACAGGGATTGCCCCCTCTGCCCTCGCCGATCCCTATCAGCTGATTTCCCACGCCCAGGAACGGCAATTTTACTTAAACCTGATCCACACCGTTGATGTCCCCTCCCTGGGCCTGGAAGTGGGAAACGCCTCGATTATTTCAGAACTGGGTTCGGCCGGCCATGTACAACTGGCCGCCGGTACAATTCGCGAGGTCATCAACGGCTCCCACAAACATTTACCCCTGCTCTATGCTCACTTGAAGTGGGACACGGAACTCGAGTCAGGGGAGATCATTCACCGCTTCAGTGATGAGTTTGCCCTGGGAGAACTCAGGCGCTTTATGATCGAGCGGGCATTAACGGTGATTCAACGCCACGCCGAGGAGTTGATCGGACCCGATTGCAAACCTATCGTCGTCACCCTGGATTATCCCGACCCGGGATACCGCGACCGCTACGAAGCCATTTTTCAGTGCCCGATCAAATTCAACCAGCCTCATAATGAGATTCACCACCACTTCCATTATTTGGATCATCCTATCCCCACCCATGACCCCAAAGTCAGGGAAGTGTTGGACGGGCTCTGTGAAACCCTGATGCAAAAACTCAAGGTGGAACACGATGTGGTCACCGACGTGAAACTGGCGATAGGGGAAAAGCCCGGCACTTTCCCCAATATCGAACAAGTAGCGGAAAAACTGGGCATGTCATCGCGCACCCTGCGCCGGCACTTGACCGACCAGGGAGCCAATTTCCAAAACCTGCTCAATGACGCGCGCCGGGAGGTGGCCGAGGACCACCTGCGCAACAGCGCCATGAATGTGCAGCAGATCGCCGAACTCTGCGGTTTTAGCGATGCCCAGAACTTCGCCCAGGCCTTTAAACGCTGGACGGGTCAGTCACCAACAGAGTTTCGCAAATCTGCGCAGACGTAAGCGAGCGCTCACTTACAACACCTTATCCAGCGCCTCGCGCAAATGTTGCACCGTGCGATCCACATGGTGCAACTTGTCCAGCCCAAACAGGCCGATGCGGAAGGTCTGGAAACCCTCCGGCTCGTCACACTGCAGCGGCACCCCGGCGGCGATTTGCAGACCTTGGGCCAGGAACTTGCTGCCGTTGTGGATCTCGGCGTCGTCGGTGTAACTCACCACCACACCGGGCGCTTCAAAGCCTTTGGCGGCTACACTTTTAACACCTTTGCTGGCCAGCAGCTCCCGTACTTTTTGCCCCAACTCCAACTGTTCGGCGCGCACCTTGTCAAAGCCGTAGGCTTCGGTTTCCTTCATGGTGTCGCGGAACTTGATCAAGGCATCGGTAGGCATGGTCGCATGGTAAGCGTGACCGCCGTTTTCGTAGGCCTGCATAATTTGCAGCCACTTTTTCAGGTCACAGGCAAAGCTGGTGCTGGTGGTCTGCTCGAGCCGTTCCAGGGCCTCCTGGCCGAACATCACCAGGGCGCTACAGGGGGAAGCACTCCAGCCTTTTTGTGGCGCACTGATCAGGATATCCACCCCACAGGCCTGCATATCCACCCACAGGGTACCGGAAGCAATGCAATCCAGTACAAACAGGCCACCCACCTCGTGCACGGCATCCGCCACGGCGCGGATATAGTCATCGGGCAGCAGCATCCCGGAAGCGGTTTCCACGTGGGGCGCAAACACCATGTCTGGTCGTTCCGCCTTGATGGTGGCGACCACCTCGTCAATGGGGGCCGGCGCCAGGGCCGCTTGGGGGCCTTCCTCCACCGACTGGGCTTTCAGCGCAATGGCCTCGGAGGCGATCTGCCCCATCTCCAGGATCTGGGTCCAGCGGTAACTGAACCAGCCGTTGCGGATAATCAGGCACTTTTTGCCGGTGGCAAACTGGCGCGCCACCGCCTCCATGCCATAGGTGCCGCCACCGGGCACCACGGCCACTGCCTGGGCATTGTAGACTTGCTTCAGGGTGCTGGAGATATCGTTCATCACCCCCTGGAAGGTCTGGGACATATGATTGAGAGAGCGGTCGGTAAAGACCACGGAGTATTCCAACAGGCCGTTGGGGTCGATATCGGGCAGTAAACCAGGCATGGTCAGATCTCTCTTTTCAGTACAGTTCACTCCCAGGATGCGAGGTGCGCCGGGGAGGTGTTGACGGATTCAGCTCAGCCAATCGCAAAAAAGGGCGAGTATAATAGGGATTGAAGGCCTTTTTCCAATGACATTAACGCGCATTTTAGTACCCAAACCGCGCAGGTGCCGGTGTATCCGGGTTTACATTACTTAAACAATCTTTACGCCCGCATTCGCTACAATTGCCGCGGTCTGAATATCACTGCGCTGAGAGGCTCCCATGATTAGCTTTGAACTCAACGGCCAGTCCGTCACCACGGATGCCCCGGCAGATACCCCCCTACTGTGGGTGATCAGGGATGACTTCAAGCTCAAAGGCTCCAAATTTGGCTGCGGCATGGGCCTGTGTGGCGCCTGCTCCATGCACCTGGATGGCGAATCGGTGCGCACCTGCGTGTTGCCGGTCGCCGCAGTGGCGGGCCGCGCGGTGACCACCATCGAAGGGCTGGGCACACCGGACAATCTGCATATCCTGCAACAGGCGTGGATCGCCCACAGTGTGCCCCAGTGCGGTTACTGCCAGTCGGGCCAACTGATGTCCGCCGGCGCGCTGCTGGCCCGGAATCCCAATCCCACCGAAACCGATATCAACCACGCCATGAGTGGAAATCTCTGCCGCTGCGGTACCTACCCCCGCATCACGGCGGCGATTCTGGATGCCGCCAGCAAACTCAATCAGGGCCTGGCCTATTTTGATCCCGCCTCGGCACCTCAAACCCGTGCCAAGGGAGGTGACCCGGTATGAGCCAGCTAACCCAAAACCGCCGCAGCTTTCTGAAAATGGCCGGCGTTGCCGGCGGAGGCCTGATCCTGGGTATTCCCCTGGTCGGCTGCTCCAGCGCCAAACCACCGGCCTACCAGCCAGAAGCCCAAGCCCTGGCCCCCAATGCTTTTTTGCAGATCACCAGTGACAACCGGATTCACTTCTACCTGCCCAACAGCGAAATGGGGCAAGGGGTCTATCAGGGCTTAACCACCCTGGTGGCGGAGGAGCTGGAGGTCAGCCCCGACGCCATTGAGGTGCACCACGCAGACGTGCACAAGGCCTACCGCAACCCCGAATTCAGCATGCAGGGCACCGGTGGCAGCACCAGCCTACGGGCCAACTACCAGCGCCTGCGCCAGGCGGGCGCCAATGCCCGGGAAGTGTTGCGAGCGGCCGCGGCCCAGCAACTGCGGGCGCCGGTGGCAGAGCTGCAACTGCAGGAGGGACAGGTGCTGTGGCAAGGTAACCGTTACCCCTACGGCGACTTCGCCGCCCTCGCCAGCACCCTGCCGGTACCGGAAGATACGCCTCTCAAAGCCCCCAAAGACTTTGCCCTGATAGGCAAGGACAGGCCGCGATTGGATGCAGTGGCCAAGGTGACCGGCAGCGCCGAGTTTGGTATCGATATCGAAATCCCCGACCTCTACCGCGCGGTACTGGTGCGCTGCCCGGTGTATGGCGGCCAGGCCAAAAGCTTTAACGCCGATCCGGTAAAGGTCATGCCCGGCGTCAAAACCGTGGTCAACGTTTTTAACGGTGTGGCCGTCGTCGCCGATACCTACTGGCAGGCCCGGCAGGCAGTGGCACAACTGGAAGTCGAGTGGGAACTGCCGGAAGAGTTGAGCCAATGGTCCTCCGACGTCCTGCAGAAGGAATTTGAAACCGCCCTCGACACCGAAAAGGGCGAAAAGGCGGAAAAAGTCGGCGACGGTGCCAACGCCCTGGCTGACGCAGCCAAAACCGTCAGCGCTCAGTATTGGGCCCCCTACCTGGCCCACGCCGCCATGGAGCCCCTAAACTGCACCGTGCAGCTGCAACCGGACCGCTGCGACGTGTGGACGGGTACCCAGATGCCCGAGGGTGCCCAGGGCATTGCCGCCCTGCACGCGGGCCTGGACAAAGATCAGGTGGCGATCCACTCCACCTTTCTGGGCGGCGGCTTTGGCCGCCGGGGCAACCTCGATTACGTGGCCGAAGCGGTGAGTATTGCCAAAGCCACTGGCCTGGCCATTCAACTGGTGTGGAGCCGCGAGGACGATACCCGCCACGACTGGTACCGCCCGGCAGCCATGGCGCGCTTTGAAGCCGGTCTGGATGACCAGGGGCAGCTGCAGAGCTGGAGTGTGAAACACGTGAGCCCCAATATGATGCCCCATGTGATGGATGAAGCGGTTGACGCTATGTTGCACGGCGCAGTGCCCTCGCGCTTTGCGGACTGGCTCAGCAAACGGGGTTACGGCCTGTTTGAAAACTGGGTAGTGGAACCCTTCAGCGTGGAAGGCCTGGCGGAAGATTACGACGCGCCCCACAAAGAAGTGCGGCATATCACCCGGGACCCGGGCCTGCGGGTGGGCTTTTGGCGCTCGGTGGGCCACTCCTTTAGCGGTTTCTTTAAAGAGAGCTTTATGGACGAGCTGGCAGTAGCCGCCAATCGCGATCCGCTGGAGATGCGACTGGACCATACCCGCAACAACCCGCGCTTGCACCAGGTGATTCAGCAGGTCGCGGACCTGGCGGGCTGGGGCAAACCCTTGCCCCCCGGTCACTTCCAGGGCATTGCCGCGCAAAAGTCCTTTGACACCTATGTCGCCCAGGTGGCGGAAGTGTCAGTGGACAATGGCCAGATCAAGGTGCACAAGGTGTTCTGCGCCGTAGACTGCGGTCTGGCGGTCAACCCGGATGTCGTCAAAGCACAGATGGAAAGCGGCATTATCTTTGGACTGACCGCAGCCCTCTACGGCGAGATCACCCTGCAAGACGGCGCTGTGGTACAGAGCAACTTCCACGATTACCCCATGCTGCGAATGAACGAATCACCGAGTATCGAAGTGACAATTGTGGCGAGCCAGGAAGATCCCACCGGCGTGGGCGAACCGGGTGTACCGCCCATTGCGGCGGCCGTGGCCAATGCGGTTTTTGCGGCGACCGGGCAGCGCTTGCGCTCCCTGCCGTTAAAGCTGGGTTAAATTTAACTAGCGCCCATCCGGAAACACCGCTTCTTTCATTGCGAACGTAATATTGTAGGGTAGATTAGGCGTTTTTTGCCGTAATCCACCATCCGGTACCCGATTTAACCACCTTTGGTGGATTACGCTAACGCTCTTGTGCCCTATGGGTAAATCCACCCTACCCAAGCGGTTATATCGTATTGTGGCAAAGCAGAGCTGTCTAATTTTCGAACAATCAGTCACAAAAAACCCGCGTCTTGCGCGGGTTAAAGCATATTCGAGAGGAGAGTAACCTTTTTGTCCGCAAAGCCTGGGAATAGTTCCCCGGTTTTTCGATTTTTTCCAAATTTTTTCGCCGAGCTTCCCCCTGCCCTGTTCCCGATATACGTCATATTCCCTATACCCAATTCCCTGACGCGATGAGATGCTGTACCGTGACCATTGATGTATCAGTACAGTACTTAACCTATGCAACCCACTCAGTCCATTTTCCGCGTGCGACGCGACTACAACCAATGGGTCGGCAACCAGACCCTGGAAGACTATGCACTGCGATTTACCGCCAAAAAAGCACGGCGACTGACCATCGACCGAGTGGGCATGACAGCGCTCGGGGCCACGGCGTTTCTGGCCCTGGAGGTCTTGAGTGCCACGGCCACTTTGCAGTACGGCTTTATCAATGCCTTTTATGCCATGCTGGCGGTAGCGGCGGTCATTGTGCTGACCGGTCTGCCCATCAGTTATCACGCGGCCAAAAACGGGCTGGATATCGACCTGCTGACCCGGGGAGCGGGATTTGGCTACCTGGGCTCCACCATCACGTCTCTGGTGTACGCTTCTTTTACCTTTATTTTCTTTGCCATCGAAGCGGCCATCCTCGCCTCGGCCCTGAAGGCGTTGTTTCATATCCCCTTGGCGTTCGGCTATGTAATCTGTGTCTTGGTCGTGGTGCCGATTGTGACCCACGGCATTACCGCCATCAGCCGCTTCCAGATAGGAACCCAGCCCCTGTGGCTGCTGCTGCAGTGCTGTGCGCTGCTGGTGGTGGGCTATTTTGAGTACGACAAGGTGGCCGCCTGGACAGCCTATAGCCCCTCCGCGGTAGCCGGCGGCACCGGCTTTAATTTGGCCCTGTTCGGGGCCTGTTCCTCGATTTTCTTTGCCCTGGTGGCCCAGATCGGCGAACAGGTGGATTACCTGCGCTTTCTGCCCGCCAAGACAGAGGCCAATCGCCGTCAGTGGTGGTTTTGGCTGCTGTTCTCAGGCCCCGGCTGGATCTCGGTGGGGCTGATCAAAATGCTGTTGGGTTCGTTTCTGGCCTATGTGGCTATCCGCCAACTGATCCCCTACGAGCAGGCCATCGACCCGGTCTATATGTACCAGATGGCGTTTAACTACCTCACCCACTCCCCGGCCACGGCGCTGATGCTGGCGGGTGTGATGGTGATCCTCTCCCAAATGAAGATCAACGTCACCAACGCCTATGCCGGCTCCATCGCCTGGTCCAACTTCTTCTCCCGCCTCACCCACAGCCACCCCGGCCGAGTGGTGTGGCTGGTGTTTAATGTGGCTATTGCCCTGGTGCTGATGGAGTTGGGTATCTACCGGGTATTGGAGGCCATTCTCGGGGTGTTTGCCCTGGTGGCCATCGGTTGGCTCGGCTGCCTGTCGGCAGACCTGCTGATCAACAAACCCCTCAAGCTCAGTCCGGCCCGTATCGAGTTCAAGCGCTCCCATCTCTACGATATTAATCCGGTGGGATTTGGCGGCATGTTTATCGCCACGGCCCTGGGCATGGTGGCCTACTTTGGCTACCTCGGCGAAACGGCCAAACATCTGGCCCACTATCTGACCCTGGCCTCCTGTTACCTGCTAGTACCCTGCCTGGCGATTATCACCCGGGGGCGCTATTACCTGGCCCGCGAAGATAACAGCCCGGCGCTGATCGACGCGGCTCAAGTGGAGGATAGTAAGCCCCACGAGACAACAAAGGCCCAACAGCATGCCTGCTGTATCTGCGAAAACGAATTCGAAACCGAGGATATCAGCCACTGTCCAGCCTATGCCGGTCCAATCTGCTCACTGTGTTGCTCCCTGGATGCCCGCTGTATGGACATGTGCAAAAACCAGGTGCGTTTGACCGACCGCCTGGCGGCCTTTATCAACCGTTTTACCCCTCGCCAAAGCACCCTGGTAAACGCCCGGGTGATCCGCTTTTTTGGCCTGTTTGCCGGCATCAGCCTGGTAAACGCCACCTTCCTGGGGTTGATTTACCTGCACAGCGCCCCCGACAGCGTCGCAGGGCGCGAACTGCTGAGCAGCACCATGTGGACCCTGTTTTACGCCCTGTCGATCATCTCCGGGGTCTTGGCCTGGCTGTTTTTGCTGGCCCACGAAAGCCGCAAGGTGGCGCAACAGGAATCCAACCGCCAGACCCAGTTGCTGATCGAAGAGATTGAGGCCCACAAAGAGACGGATCTGGCCCTGCAGGCCGCCAAAGAGGAGGCGGAGCGGGCCAATGACGCCAAGAGCCGTTACTTGTCCGGCATCAGCCACGAGCTGCGCACGCCGCTACAATCGGTGTTGGGTTACGCCCAGCTACTGCAACAAAAAAGCGATATCCCGACTCAACACCAGCGGGCGCTGACAGTGATCCGCAACAGCGGCGAGCACCTGGCCAATCTGATCGAGGGCTTGCTGGAGATCTCCAAAATTGAAGCGGGACGGCTGGAAATTTTTTACCGGGAAGTGCGTATTCAGGACCTGCTCCATCAACTGGTGGCGATTTTTAAACCCCAGGCCGAAGCCAAGGGCATTGAGTTCCACTACTGTGTGCACAACCACCTGCCAACGGTGGTCACCACCGATGAAAAGCGGTTGAAACAGATCCTGATCAACCTCTTGTCCAACGCCATCAAATACACTGAAACCGGGCGGGTGGATTTCCATGTTTACTACCGCAACCAAGTCGCGGAATTTACCGTGGTGGATACCGGCGTCGGCATCGGCAGTAAAGACCTGCAACGCATCCTGAACCCGTTCGAACGCATTCGCGATCACCACGTCCCCGATGTCTCCGGTACCGGCCTGGGGCTGACCATTGCCAAACTGCTGACGGAAATTCTGGGCGGTGATCTGTCGATACAAAGTACCCTTGGCAGTGGTAGCTGTTTCAGTGTCTCACTGATGCTGTCGTGGGTGCACAAACCCACACCCCAAGCCACCCCGGAAACCACGATTCGAGGTTACACGGGCGTGCCCAAAACCGTGATGGTGGTGGATGACGAAGCCATTCATCGCGGCCTTGTGGCCGATATCCTGTCACCTGTGGGTTTTAGCGTCGTCGAAGCGCGCCACGCCCGGGAGTGCCTGGAATTAGTGGAAGCCTACACCCCGGACCTGATGATCCTAGACGTCAATATGCCGGGGCAGAACGGTTTGCAACTGGCCAAAACCCTGCGCGATAAAGGCTATCGCATGCCCATCTTGATGCTCTCGGCCGATGCCACTGAACAACACAGCAAGGACAAGGACTGTTACACCGCGTACAACGACTATATGACCAAACCCATTCGCAACCGGGAGCTTCTGGAGCGGGTCGGTGAACTGCTGCAACTGCAGTGGCAATATTGCCAACAACCCGCACTGTTCGCGACCGCGACAAACACCCTTGCTCATGTCGATGACATCAACCTGCAAATGCCTGATAACGCCCTCACGGAAGAGCTGTTAGAGTTCGCCAAAATTGGCCATAAAAAAGGCGTCGTGAGTGTTTTGGAGCAGATGCGGAACCACCCGGAGTTCACTCGCGACGCGCTCGAATACCTGCAGCAGCTGACCGACAAAATGCGCTTTGATAAAATTGAGGAACTGTTGGAGAACTCACCGGCATGACCCGACAAGACGTTGTTTTAGTGGTGGACGATTCACCGGAAGCCCTGAGTTTAATTAACGACACCCTGGAACAGGCAGAGATCGACGTACTGGTGGCCCTGGAGGGGCAACAGGCACTGACCATCGCCAAACGCATGCAGCCGGACATGATCTTACTGGACGCCGTCATGCCCAAGCTGGACGGGTTTGAAACCTGCAAACTGTTGAAAGCCGACCCGCAGCTGGCCGGCATTCCGGTCATCTTTATGACCGGCCTTACCGACACCCGGGATATAGTCCGGGGCCTGGAAGCGGGCGGGGTGGATTACCTCACCAAACCAATCCGCCCCGACGAACTGTTGGCGCGCATGAAAGTGCACCTCAACAACGCCCGTATCACCAGCAGTGCCCAGCGGGCGCTGGATTCCAGTGGCCAGTACCTGTTTTCCGTCGACCGTCATGGAGCGATCCTGTGGGCCACACCCCAGGCCTATGATCTGCTGGTGAAAGCACGGCCCGATGACATCTGGCAACAGACCACCTTTGCCGATCGGCTCAACAGCTGGTTGTCCCAATCACCCGGTCAAAACGCCTTGCTGGAATTTCCAGAACTGGATCACCCGATTGCCGTGCAGTTTAAAGAAGCGCGAGGTGCGAACGACTTTTTGCTAAAACTGGTGGACCAGGTCCAGGTACCGGACGAACAGCTGCTGCAGGAAAAACTGCAGCTCACCCCGCGAGAAGCGGAGGTGCTGAGCTGGCTGGCCCAAGGCAAAACCAACCGCGAAATCGGCCAGATATTGGACATCAGTCCGCGCACCGTGAACAAACACCTGGAGCAGGTGTTTGTAAAAATCGGTGTGGAGAACCGCACCACCGCCGCCAGTGTGGCGATCCGGGTGTTGGCGGAGGGTCGGGGTTAGTGCTTTATCCCATCTAGAGGGTGGACTCCAGGGCTGCATCCGCCGCGGCCAGTGCGCTCAAGTTAACCGTACCCCGACTGCTGACCGTGCGAGTCAGGATATGGACCGGCTTTGCAGTACCCAACAGAATAGGTCCGATTGAAACCCCACGTCCCACCGCCTTCATCCCTTTGAAGGCGATATTGGCGGCATCCAGGTTGGGCGCGATAAGCAGATTCGCTTCACCTTTCAGGTTTGACTTGGGAAAGATCCGCTCGCGGATGGTCGACGACAGCGCCGCATCGGTGCGCATCTCTCCTTCCACCTCCAGATTGGGAGCACGGCGCTGCAACAGCTCGCGCGCTTCGCGCATGCGCAACGCCGACGGGTGATTGGAGCTGCCGAAGTTGGAGTGTGACAGCAGTGCCACCTTGGGTGTCATACCAAAGCGGCGCACTTCGGCCGCGGCCAACAGGGTGATCTCGGTGATCTGTTCCGCGGTGGGTTCGTAATTGATATAGCTGTCGGCGATAAAGTAGGTGCCGTTGTCGAGGATCAGCAGGTTCATCGCCCCGGGGCAGCGCACCCCATCCCGCAGACCGACAATATCCTGTACGTGACGGTAATGATCCTGAAAGTTTCCGCGGGGGCCGGCGATCATCGCATCCGCTTCGCCGCGGTTGAGCAGCATCGCCGCCAGCGCGGTGGGGCTGTTACGCAGAATGGTTTCCGCATCGGCGGGCCAGACGCCACGTCGCCCCATCAGGTCGTGGTACTCTTCGGCAAGCACACCGTAACCGGCGTAACTGGCGGGGTCTACCAGTTCGAAATCCTGATCAGGACGGATACGCAATCCCACCTCGTCGATCACCTGCTCAACCATACCGCGCTGCCCCACCACCAGCGGATAAACGGTTTTATCTTCCAACAGGGTCTGTACAGCGCGCAACACCCGTTCATCCTCGCCGCCCGCGTAGATCAGCCGGCGTGGGTTTTCACGGATAACGTTGAACACCCCTTTCATCACCGAACCGGAGCGGATCACATAACGGCTCAGCTGCTCCCGGTAGGCATCCATATCGGCAATGGGACGCTTGGCCACACCGCTGTCCATGGCCGCCTTGGCCACGGCTGGCGGTATCTCGGTGATCAGTCGGGGATCGAAGGGTTTGGGAATGATGTAGTCAGGCCCAAACGTAAGGGTTTCTCCCTGGTAGGCGTTGGCAACCACCTCCGACACCTCCGCGTGGGCGAGATCGGCGATCGCCTTGACGCAGGCCACCTTCATCGCTTCATTGATTGCCGTTGCCCCCACGTCCAGGGCGCCGCGAAAGATAAACGGGAAGCAGAGTACATTGTTCAGTTGATTGGGAAAATCGGAACGTCCCGTGGCGATAATGGCATCGGGGCGGGCCGCCTTGGCCTCCTCGGGCATAATCTCCGGTGTGGGATTGGCCAGGGCGAAGATCAGCGGTTTCGGCGCCATCTGCTTGACCATCTCGGCGGTCAATACGCCCGGTGCCGACAGCCCCAGGAAAATATCCGCCCCCTCGATCACCTCGGCGAGGGTGCGCGCCTCGGTCACAATGGCGTAGCGGGCATTGTAAGGATTCATCTGCTCCTCGCGCCCCTGGTAGATCACGCCGGCGATATCAGTTACTACAATATTCTCTTTGCGCACCCCGAGTGTCACCAGCAGGTCAAGACAAGCCAACGCGGCGGCGCCGGCACCGGAGGTCACCAGTTTGACCTCATTGATCTCTTTGCCCACCAGGCGCAAACCATTCAATACACCGGCAGCGGCGGTGATGGCAGTGCCGTGCTGATCGTCGTGAAATACCGGGATATTCAGTTTTTCCCGCAACTGCTGCTCGACAATAAAACACTCCGGTGCCTTGATGTCCTCCAGATTGATCGCCCCAAAGGTGGGCTCCAGTCCGGCGATAATCTGCACCAGGTTGTCGGGGTCGTCCTCATTGATCTCGATATCGAAGACGTCGAGGCCGGCGAACTGTTTGAACAGCACCCCCTTGCCCTCCATCACCGGTTTGGAGGCCAGGGCACCGATATTCCCCAGCCCCAATACGGCGCTGCCGTTGCTGATGACGCCCACCAGGTTAGCCCGCGACGTGTAATCGGCTGCGGTTTCGGGATTGGTAACGATCTCTTCGCAGGCACTGGCCACACCCGGTGAATAAGCCAGGGCCAGGTCGCGCTGATTGGCCAGGGGTTTAGTGGCGTGGGTGGCGAGTTTTCCCGGTGTGGGATAACGGTGGTAATGGAGGGCGCTTTCGCGCAAATCATCTGCCATAAAAATGTTCTCTGTTATTGATTACCCAATCACGATAACAAGCCGGTTAACGCATTTAACTACTGTATATGACTGCAAGTTCACCGCTGTCTGACATGGACTCAAGTATGCGACCGACTTTCTTTATCATTAGTTTATCTGCCTTGATGGAAAAAGCCACAAAGTGTCCCGTTTCATAAAAAGGGAAAGACAATATTTTTTTACTTGACGTTGTAAATCTTCCCGTATTATTTCAGCGTTGAGTCCCAGATCGTGGTAAAATCTCGCCTAACAGACAAATTATTGTCGTGATACCTGAACCGAATGGTCGATTGGCACTTACTTAAGCCCAATTCTCCTGTAGGTCGGACTTCGCTTAAGGCGCCTACTTTTGGAAGTCCGACAAAAATACCCGAATTAGCGCCGTTTGTCGGACTAAAAGTCCGACCTACAGCAGCCATGTTGATCTGGGTTTTGGCTTAAGTAAGTGCCATTCAACAGAATGGTCCGTTTAACAGCCTGTTAGGCAAATTGAGTTATTGAACCTATGAGCAATCTGCCCAATTGCCCCGAATGCAAATCAGAGTATACCTATGAAGATCGAAACCTTTATGTCTGCCCGGAATGTGGAAATGAATGGGATCAACAGGCGAGCGAAGCTGAGCAGGAAAGTGGGGTCAAGGACTCCAACGGCAACCTTCTGAGCGATGGAGATACCGTCACCTTGATTAAGGACCTGAAAGTTAAAGGCTCTTCATCAGTACTTAAAGTCGGCACCAAAGTGAAGAATATTCGGCTGGTTGAAGGCGACCACGATATCGACTGTAAAATCGAGGGCTTTGGCGCAATGAAACTTAAGTCTGAATTTGTGAAAAAAGTTTGAATGTTTTGACAAAGGGGTCGTAGTGCTCGCTTTTTGGATGGTTTGTTGATAAAGCAAGCACTACGACCCCTTTAGAAAAAGACAATGACTCTGCCTGCCACTCCCGGCTACTTGAAGACGGTTGCCATCCTTACCAGCCTTCCACCCCGGTCATATCCGGCAACTGGTGGGCAATACCCTTGTGGCAATCGATACAGGTTTTTTCCTTGTTGGCCAGCGCCGTCGAATGCTGCTCCACCGCTCTCTTGCTCTGGCGGGTAAAATCCATAAACTCGAAGTTATGGCAGTTGCGGCACTCGAGGGAATCATTGGCCTTCAGCCGTGCCCACTCGTGTTCGGCCAGCTCGCGGCGTTTGTCCAGAAACTTGTCCCGGGTATTTATGGTGCCAAAGATCTTGCCCCAGACTTCCTTGCTGGCAGCCATTTTGCGAGCCATTTTGTTGGTCCATTCGTGGGGTACATGGCAGTCGGAGCACTTGGCCCTCACCCCGGAGCGGTTGTTGAAATGGATGGTGGTCTGTAACTCCTGGTAAACATTATCGCGCATTTCATGACAGCCGGTGCAAAACAGTTCGGTATTGGTAAATTCCATTGCCGTGTTAAACGCACCCCAAAAAATGATCCCTGCAATAAAACCGCCGAGGGTCAGAAATCCGAGACTGTAGTGCAGGCTGGGACGGTTGGCAATGGACCAATAGCGCTTTAGCCGTTCGTTCATGGAGGGTTCTCGCTAGGGTTTGTTCTTTTTCAGCAGCGCGCTCTTTTTGAGAAGCGTATCTATATCCACAAACGTGTTTTCCACAGCGTCTTTGACATCCATCTGCGTGACGTGGCACTGGTTGCAAAAGTAGCGCCGCGGTGAAACGTCGGCGAGGAAGTTACCTTCGCGGTCCATATAATGAGTAACACTGATCATGGGCGCCTGAGATTCCTCGGTGCGCTTGCGACTGTGGCAGGACAGGCATTTGTTCGCGCGCCGGTCCACTTGATAGTTGTCGGTTTTATGGGGGATCACCGGCGGTTGCATGGGATAGGCGCGGCCGCGTTTGATGTCTTCATTGGAGACTTTGGGCATCCGCGGTGCCTTGCCCTCGAGTACCACGGGGGTGTCGCCCCGCAAAGTCGCGGAGGTTTCCGCCCAGAGCGTGGAAATGGCACTCGTCAGCCCCAAGGCGGAAACAATCGCTAGCAGGTAAGGTTTCATGGCGCTGTCCTCAGGCTTTTTCCACTTTGCAGGCACACTTTTTAAAGTCCGTCTGTTTGGAAATCGGGTCCGTGGCATCCAGGGTGACCTTATTGATCAGCTGACTGGCATCAAACCAGGGCACAAACACCAGGCCACGGGGTGGCTTGTTGCGTCCCCGGGTTTCCACCCGGGTGCGAATGCTGCCGCGACGGGAGGTGACCTTGACTTCGTCGCCGCGACGCAAGCCTTTTTCACGCGCATCTTCCGGGTGCATATAACACACCGCATCGGGATACGCCTTGTAGAGTTCGGGCACCCGTTGAGTCATGGAGCCCGAATGCCAGTGCTCGAGCACCCGCCCGGTAACCAGCCAGATATCGTATTCTTTATCAGGAGCTTCGGCCGCTGGCTCATAGGGCAACGCAAAGATCACTGCACGGTTATCCGGTTTGCCGTAGAACTGAAAACCGCTACCCGCCTTAACATAGGGATCGCTGCCTTCGCGGTAGCGCCAAAGTGTTTCCTTGCCGTTGACCACCGGCCAGCGCAGGCCGCGCACCTGGTGGTAGCGATCAAAGGGGGCCAGGTCGTGGCCGTGGTCGCGACCAAAGGTGGCATATTCTTCGAACAAGCCTTTCTGAATATAAAAACCAAAGTGCTTGGCTTCGCTGTTGTCGTGTTCCGCAGACATTTCACTAAGGGGATAGCGATCCACATTGCCGTTTTTAAACAACACCTCATACAGGTTTTTACCCTGGTATTTCTGGTTTTTCTCCAGCAGTTTTTCAGGCCAGACTTCATCCGTAGTAAAGCGCTTGGCAAACTCCGCCAGTTGCCAGAGATCAGACTTGGCCTCGCCCGGAGCCGTCACCATCTGGTACCAGAACTGAGTGCGGCGCTCCGCATTGCCGTAGGCGCCTTCCTTTTCCACCCACATAGCCGTGGGCAGAATCAAGTCGGCGGCGATGGCAGTGACCGTGGGATAGACATCGGAGACAGCGATAAAGTTTTTCGGGTTGCGGTACCCGGGGTAGCCCTCTTCATTAAGGTTAGCCGCTGCCTGTATATTGTTGTTGCACTGTACCCAGTAGGCATTCATCTCGCCGTCTTTGAGCTTGCGGTTGTGTAACACGGCGTGATATCCCACCTTCTCGGGAATCAATCCCGGGGGCAGCTTCCAGATTTTTTCCGCGACTGCACGGTGTTTGGGATTGGTCACCACCATATCGGCGGGTAGGCGGTGACAGAAGGTGCCCACTTCGCGGGCGGTGCCACAGGCCGAGGGTTGGCCGGTGAGGGAGAAGGGACTGTTGCCAGGGGTGGCGATTTTGCCCGTCAGCAGGTGTAGGTTGTAGATCAGGTTATTACACCAGACACCGCGGGTGTGCTGGTTAAAGCCCATGGTCCAGAAGGACACCACTTTGGTTTTGGGGTCGGCGTAGAGCTCGGCCAGCGCATCGAGCTGCGCTTTCGGCACACCGGACAGTTGGGAGACCTTGTCAGCGGTGTATGCACTCACAAAGTCCTTGTACTCGGCAAACGTCATGGGTTCGGAGTCACCTGCCTTGTCGGCGTTCTTGGCTTGCTGCTGCAGCGAATGTTCGGGGCGCAGGCCATAACCGATATCAGTCATGCCGCGCCGAAAATTGGCGTGCTTGTCGACAAACGCCTGGTTCACGCGGCCCGTCTTGATAATGTAGTTGGTGATATAGTTGAGAATGGCCAGATCGGTTTGTGGTTTGAATACAGCACCGATATCAGCCAGATCGAAACAGCGGTGCTCAAAGGTGGAGAGCACCGCGACCTTGACCTGGGGAGCACTGAGGCGGCGGTCAGTGACCCGGGTCCAGAGGATCGGATGCATTTCGGCCATATTGGCGCCCCAGAGCACAAAGGCGTCGGTGGCTTCTATATCATCGTAACAGCCCATGGGCTCGTCGATACCAAAGGTGCGCATAAATCCGGCCACTGCCGAGGCCATACAGTGGCGCGCGTTGGGTTCGATATTGTTGGAGCGGAAACCGGCCTTCATCAGTTTGACCGCGGCATAGCCCTCCCACACGGTCCACTGCCCCGATCCAAACATGCCCACCCCACTGGGGCCCCGGTCCTTGAGCGCCGCTTTAAACTTCTCGGCCATCACGTCAAAGGCCTCATCCCAGCTGACCTCTTCAAAGTCGCCGTTTTTGGCGTAGCGGCCGTTTTTCTTGCGCAGCAGTGGCATCGTCAGACGATCCTTGCCGTACATGATCTTCGACAGGAAGTAGCCCTTCACACAGTTCAGTCCCTTGTTGACCTCGCAATTGATGTCGCCGTGGGTGGCGACCACTTTGTTATCCCGCGTGGCGACGTTGACACCGCAACCGGTGCCACAAAAGCGGCAGGGGGCTTTTTCCCATCTCAGTCGGGTCTCCACGGAGCTGGTGATCAGGTTGGTGGCACTCGCCGGTGCCTGCACCCCCGCCGCAGCTGCAGCAAGGGCAACGGCGTTGGCCTTAATGTAATCTCTACGGGTCAGTTTCATCGTCTTGTACCCTATCGTCTTCGCTTTGCTGGTAAACGAGCTGAACGCTGAGCACTTTTGGGATAGCTCTGAGAGTTTCGATGTGGCGCATCAGCGCTTCGGCGCTGTTGGCTTCGATGGTGACCACCAATCTGCCCCGGGGGTCAACGGTATGCACTTCCAGGCCCGGAATAGTAAGGCTGCTTGCCACTGTTGTGACCGCATCGGCAGAGGTATACACAACCAGACTGACCAAATGCCACTCACCGGTGGTGACCGGGGATGCCTGGGGACTTGTACTGTGGGAGACGGTATTCATGATTGTCGCATCAACCTTAACCGGGGTGGCCAGCCCGGTTAGCGGCTTAAATGGTTGGTGGTCCTAGAATCAGCTGTGAAATCCACACGATAAAGCCGTATCCACCCACAACGACAATGGACAGTAGGGGAAAGAGCACCAGTGTGATGATCAGAAAGATCCGTAATTCAACCTGCTTGTCAGTGGGCCTGGCCATAAACCTTACCTCGGTTTGTTGGGGCCATTGGGGAAACTCCCCATCAGCACACTTTAATGTAGATCAAAAATTAAGCGGAGTCCGCTCTTTATTTTCGATGGTTGGCTTGCTACAGTGTAGTAATTCGTTTATTTAGTAACCAGGATTGTCAATGCCCGCAAGCAAGCTACCCGACCTGTCCAAGGCCGAATACGAAGTACTGCGTGTGCTGTGGAAAGCCAAAGAGCTCAGTGTCCGCGAGCTGCACGACCAGCTCACTAATGGCTGGGCTTACTCCACCACCAAGACGGTGATGGACCGCATGGTGAAAAAAGCGCTGCTCAGCCGCGAGAATTTTCACGGGGTGTTTATCTACAAACCGCTGATCAGCCGCCCTGCAGGGCTGGCCCGGATGGTGAGATTTTTTGCCAACAGCGTACTGGAGCAGGATACCAGCTCGGTTGTAGCCATGTTTGCCAAAAACCAGTCCCTGTCCCCGGAAGAGTTGGATGAACTCAGTGCACTGGTAGAGAACCACCCGGACGACTAGCCTGGGCCCCGCACTAGATGATTGCCTCCGTCCTTAATATATTGAGTTACGAACTCCTCGACCTGCTCAAACAGCAGGCCTTTTACGCCACCCTGCTGTTTGTGCCGGCCCTCGCGATCAGCCACTGGTTAAATGACAAGTCCCCGCTGTTACTGCTCTGGCTGTGGACCCTGGTGCTGTTGCGACTGGTATTGCCCCCGGAATTGGCCACACCCTTCAGCGCCCGGGAGGCGTTCGAGGCTGTTATGCCCGCCGCCTCCAACGTCGGCGAGATTGCAATCTTGCGGGAATTCACCTTTCCCGATGGCAGTGCACCGGCTATCACCTCGCTGCCGGTGCTGCTCACCTGGAACAGTCTCTACATAAGTATCTGGCTGGCCATCACCCTGGTTTTGTTGAGTCGCTACTGGCGTCAACGCCGCCGTTTCCAACGGCTGATCCAGCGCGGGTGCCCGGTTGCAGACGCCCGGCTGCTCAACAGCCTCAAGTCCTGGCAAGCGCACTATCGCATCAAACGCCAGATCCGCCTGGTGGCGACACAGGCTTGCCTATCCCCCTTTACGGTCGGCACCTGGCGGCCGGTTATCGTCTTGCCTGAAGCACTTTTGCAGACGCTGCCCCAAGAGCAACTCGACGCCATCATTGCCCATGAGATAACCCATGTAAAACGCTTTGATGATGCCTGGATTCACCTTCAGCTCTGGCTGCAATGCCTGTTTTTCTTCGCGCCAGTCGTGTGGCTCTGCAATGCACAAATTAATCGGTTGCGCGAACTGGTGGTCGACCGCATCGTGCTGACCCAAAACAAGATATCCTCCTTACATTATGGTCGCGCCATGCTGGCGGTACTGAAACTCAATCAGCCCGCGAAACAGTCTCCCTCCCCGGCCAAGTCACCACTGGCAACGCCTCCAATCGCGGGCTTTGTCAGCGCACGACAGTTTTACGGCACCCGCTTTAAAGCGCTGAGCAGCGCCAACCCGCCGAAAAGAAAAGAACAGCTGTTGGAACTGGCGCTGATCGCGGCAGCAATTCTGTTTATTCTGCCGATGGCCCCCACCCCCAAGAGCCTCCAGGCAGAGCGCCAACACATATATCGCCTCAGCGATACCATGATTCCCCAGCAAAGGGGGCAATTGGTCTCTCCACTGCAGGAAGGCCAATTGAGCTACCCTTACGAAGTTCGCAAAACCCAATTTGGCATTCTTCAGCAGGAAGAGATGCACATGGGCGTGGATATCAATGGGCAACTGGGCTCGGCAGTGGGCGCCATCGGCCCGGGCATTGTGGAAATTCCGTCCGACAACCCCTCTGACGGCCTTTTTTACCTCAGCAGTAAGTTTGTGGTTATCCGGCACGACAACGGCCTGAAGTCGCTGCTCGGTCCCCTCTACAACCTGCAGGTTCAAAAAGGCGACCTGATCGAAGCGGGGCAAACCCTGGGTTATCTCGATAAATCCCTGTCAGCCAATAACCCCCAACCCCATATCCACCTGGAGGTATCCCGGGACGGTATCCGTATCGATCCGGCCAAAGTTGTTGATTTCAGTGGCCTGACCGCGAAGCACCTGCAGGCACCGGCACACCTGTGGTAATTAACTCACCAGACTGGTGGTCGATGGGCGGTAGCTACATGACCCGGGAGCAGTAAAACGCTCCCGTACCCCACCCAAGATTTTTTAAAAAAAAAATTTGTCCCCCTTTGAATTCCCGGTGCGTCACCTTGGGGAGCGCCGCAGATTGACGCTCTACCATAACTCTAACGACAACCCTCGGAGAGCCATCGGAATGTTCAAACCATCCGCTACCCACACCCTGTTGAGTTCCGCTATTGCACTGACAGTAGCAGCCACGATCTCCCTGCCCACCTATGCCGCCGGTGCCGCCAGTAGCCTGATTGAAGAGATCCAGGTCATGGCGCGCAAGAAAAGCGCCGCTGAGTCCGTACAGGACGTACCGCTGGCCATTACTGCCTATGGCGGCGAGCAGCTGGACAACATGTTTGTGAAAAACCTGAGCGACATGAGCTACGCCGCACCCAATGTACAACTGGAGGAGGTGGGCACCTTTCCCGGCGTGCAGAATTTCACCATTCGTGGCCAGGGCATCAACAGTTCCATTCCCTCCGTGGATCCCACCGTGGGCACCTTTATCGACGGGGTCTACCTGGGCATTACCCACGGCGCGGTGATCGATATGTTCGACCTGGAGTCGGTGGAACTGCTGCGCGGCCCCCAGGGATTGCTCTTCGGTCGCAACGTGACCGGTGGCGCTGTGGTACTGCGCACCGCACGCCCTGACGGTGAGTTCGGTTACCGCGCCCGTACCCAACTCACAGATCACAACCTGTTTAACTTTGCCGGTTCCATCGAAGGCGCGCTGGTGGAGGACAAGCTGTTCGCCAAGCTGGTGGCTTACTACAACGACGATCAGGGTTATTTTGATCGCGAGGGCAATGCTCCTCTGCCTGGTATCTATTTGCACAACCCCTCCGATGACAGCAGTACCGGTGAACTGAAAACCCAGTTCCTGCGGCCGACCCTGGTGTGGCAGGCGACCGACGATCTGGAACTGACCCTAATTGCCGAAAGCGGCGAAACCACCGGTGATGGGGCTGTCTGGGCCAATGTGACCGCCCAGCAAAATGGCGTACAGGATGAGTTCACCACCACCATGGATGAAGAGGGTGAGACCGATATGACCTGGGACCAGGTCACCTTCGAAACCAACTGGAACGTGGGTTTTGGCGAAGGTGTGGTCACCAATATTCTGGGTTGGCGCCAGGTGGATGGCTTTTCCGTGCCTGATATCGACGGTACCGACCTCCCTATTTTCACCGTGCCCGCCTGGACCGAACAGGATCAGCTCAGTAACGAACTGCGCTACTCCGGCACCTTTATGGACGGCGCCTGGGATCTGACAACCGGCCTCTACTACTTTGAACAGGACATCTCCTACCGCGAAGCCCGTTACGTGTCTGGCGGCGCCTTGCAACTTGCTTTGGGTGGGGATATGGACCACAAGACCTGGGGCGCATTCGTTAACAACGACTACCACCTGACCGAAAACCTGACACTGACTGCCGGCCTGCGCTTTACCCGGGAAGAGAAAGAAGCCCAGGTGATCAGAGGCGGACTCGATGGCAGCAACCGCTGCAGCGACCCGGTCAACTTCAACTGTGCCTTTGACCAGCTCGAAGACACCTGGAATAACTGGACGCCCAAGCTCGGCTTCAATTGGCATTTCGCCGAAAGCGCCCAGCTTTACGCGTTTTACACTAAAGGTTTCCGCAGTGGCGGCGTGAACTTCCGCAACGCCAAACCCGACCTGATTCCGGCCGGCCCCACCAAAGAGGAAGCACAGGGCAGTTTCGAAATCGGTGTGAAATCCGACTGGATGGACGGCCGCCTGCGCCTGAACGCCGCCTACTTCTACAACGAAGTGGATGACATGCAGCGCGAGCTCAATCAGGGTGACTTGGACGTGGTAGTGCTACAGGCCACCATCAATGCCGGCGATGTCACCATTCAGGGCGTGGAAGTGGACTTCGTGGCCCTGCTGGCGGAGAACTTCTCCATCAACGGCTCAGTCGGTTATACCGAGGGACGTTACACCGAGGTGGACCCGGCTTTTGATCCCTATGTGGGCACCGATCTGCCGCGCCTGGCTCCCTGGACTGCCAGTCTGGGCGCCACCTATGACCTGGATCTGGGCGACAAAGGTTTCCTGACCTTCCGGGCCAACTACAGCTTCCGCGATCGCGCTGCCTACAACGACGCCAACACCCATTACTTTGATCAGCAGCACGAGTCCAGCGCCAGTGTGAACTACACCACGCCGGACGAACACTGGAAACTGTCGCTGTTTGGCAAGAACCTGAACGACGAGGCGCGCTGGGGCAACCTCACCTCGATCGGTGGGGCCTATACCGCCGGGCCTATGCAGAAGGGCCGCGTCTGGGGACTGGAGGCGGAATACCGCTACTAAACCCTAATGGGCGTGGCTCTCCACTGGGGAGCCACGCCCTGTTAAAGTTTAGCCAACTCCTCCTCCATCGCCTCGCGCATTTTAAATTTCTGCACTTTGCCCGTAACCGTCATCGGGTACTCATCCACCATGCGAATATAGCGCGGCACTTTGAAGTGGGTGATCTTGTCCTTGCAATAGGCTTTCACCCCTTCCGCATCCAGGCTTTCCCCCTCCTTGAGTTTGATCCAGGCACAGATCTCCTCGCCGTATTTTTCATCGGGAATACCGAACACCTGCACATCCTGAATCGCCGGATGGGTGTAGAGAAACTCCTCCACCTCCCGCGGGTAGACGTTTTCACCGCCGCGGATAATCATATCCTTGAGGCGGCCCACAATCTGCACGTAACCCTCTTTGTCCATGATCGCCAGATCCCCGGAATGCAGCCACCCGGCCGCATCGATGGTTTCTGCGGTTTTTGCCTCGTCCGCCCAGTAGCCGAGCATCACCGAATAACCGCGACAGCAGAGCTCTCCTTTCTCGCCAATGGGCACAACGCGTCCCTTGTCATCGATAATCTTAATCTCCTGATGGGGTCCACAACGGCCGACGGTGCCCACCCGTTTGTCGATAGGATCGTTGATTCCAGTCATATGGTTGACCGGACTGGTCTCAGTCTGGCCGTACATAATGGTGACCTCGCGCATGTGCATATCGCCGATCACCCGTTTCATCACCTCCACCGGGCAAGGGGCGCCGGCCATAATACCGGTGCGCAGACTGCTCAGGTCAAATTCGGCAAACTGCGGGTGCTCCAGCTCGGTAATAAACATGGTGGGAACCCCGTGCAGGGCTGTGCATTTTTCCTCCTGCACGGTTTGCAGCACTGCCAATGGGTCAAAGGCGTCACTCGGGAAGATGGCGGTGGCACCGTGGCTGATACAGACGAGGTTGCTCATCACCATACCGAAACAGTGATACAACGGCACCGGTATACAGAGGCGATCATTCTTGCTAAAGGCCATCCCCTGGGCCACCTGGTAGCCGTTGTTGAGGATATTGCAGTGGGTCAGGGTGGCGCCCTTGGGGCTGCCGGTGGTGCCGCTGGTAAACTGGATATTGATGGCGTCGTCCGGCTGCAATTCGGTTTTCAGTACTTGCAGGCGCGCGACTTCCGCTTCGCCGCCCAGTTGGCAAACATCATCGAAATTGAACATGCCGGGCGTGGCCGCCTCGCCCATGCGAATCACTATTTCCAGGTGTGGCAGTTTCGCCGCCTTCAGCTGGCCGGGTTCACAGCTGGCCAGCTCCGGTGCCAGCTGCTGTAGCATGTTCAGGTATTCGCTGCTCTTGAACTGCTCCGCGGCGATAATGGCGCGACACCCCGCTTTATTGAGGGCGTACTCCAGTTCATAGAGCCGGTAGGCGGGGTTGATACAGACCATTACCGCGCCAATCTTGGCAGTGGCAAACTGGGTCAGGCACCACTCGTAGCAGTTGGGTGCCCAGATCCCCACTCGCTCGCCGGGCTGGATACCAAGCTTAAGCAAACCGGTGGCCAGGCGGTCGACCTGCGTCTGATACTGTCGGTAGGTCCAGCGGATCTTCTGGTGTCTGACCACCAGGGCTTCACGGTTGGGATAGCGCTCGACAGTGCGGTCAAAGCAGTTGCCGATCGTCTCATAGAGCAGCGGTGTCCTGGATTCACCATAGTAATAGCTTTGTGTCAGATCAGTCATCGCATCGGTACCTGTGACTTTTATTCTATTTTGCTGATATTGGTAAGGATTGTTATAAAAATAGTCTATGGGCCATGAGGGAGGAAAGGCGATTTCACCCGACTCCTCTTGCAATTTATGATCCCCGGATTGGAAGTGATATCCATTGGCCCCGATGGCCAACGTATTGTCAGTATTGGCCACAACGGCGCAGAGGTGCCGATTCTGGGGCAGACCGAGAGTGGGTGAGAACACCCGCGGAAGGGATAAGTGCGCCGCGCAAGCTATAGGCCGGCGGCGCAGGGCTGCTGAAAGGAGATTAGTTACCCGACAGCTGTGGAGATTGCAGGCCCAGATAGTCACGCATAATGGCAAACAACTCCGGCTGCTGGATATTGGCTCCCAGGTCAGACGGCAATTGCTCGTTGGCCAGCAGTGGCACCTGGGTACCGGTGTGTTCCTCAATCATGGCGCTGTTGGTGGCATAGTTGACCCCCATCAGACTGCCTTCGGCGGTGCGCAGTACCGCTACATGGCCCAGGCTGTGAGCGCCCGGCATGCCGTCAAACAGACTGGGATAGGGGATCAGCTGTGCCGCCTGACCGTGATCGGCGGTCACCAGCACCAGGGTGTTAGGGTATTTTTGGGCATAGTCCAAGGCCAATTGCACACTGTCGTCCAGCGCCTGCAGTTCCCCAATGCTGCCGCAGGGACGGCGCATATGGGACTGCTTATCAATGGAGGCGGACTCCACCATCAGGAAAAATCCGCGCTCGCTATTGCCGAGACTCTTCAGTGCCGTGGCGGTCATCGCCGGCAGGGTCGGCACGGTTTCGTGGGCGGGGTTGACTTCACAGCTGTAAGGTTCGGGCGTGATCGCTTTTTGCTGGCGGCTATCAGCGAGGGTTTTGGCACTGTTGCCGTTTTCCCCCCGCAGGGAGACCGGCAGGGTGCCGGGGGCAAACAAGCCCAACAGTTTGCTGTCACTGTCGACCACACTGAGCTGATCTTTGCGGGTTATCACCTGGTAACCCTGTTCGCGGGCAATATCCAGCGAGTTTCTTTCGCTGTCACTATTGAGCGGCTGCTGAAAATGTTTGAGACCGCCGCCGAGCAACAAGTCAACATCGGAGGCGGCCAACTGCTCGGCAATGGAGCCCTGACCGCCATTTTGGCGCAAATCCTGCTCACAGTTGGTAACCCAGCCACCAAAACTTTTGCCGCTGATCATGGTCGACGGCCCCTCGCAGCCGCGTGCGTTGATATGGGCGATAAAAGACGCTGGCGTGGCATCGGTGATGCTGGCGGTCGTTACAATCCCTGTGCGCAAGCCAGCGGCTTTTGCCAGCTCCACAATGGTGGGCAGATCCCGGTCGTCACCGGCACTGGTGGCAATGCGGCCGCGACTGGTCACCACGCCTGTAGCAATGGCGGTGGCGCTATTGGCGGAGTCGGCAACATAGAGCGGTTGTTCGGGCTCGTCCTCGGCCACCGTCAGCACCTGCACCGAGGCACGGCGGGGCAGTTGGTCCACCACCAGTTTGCCAGTGGCGCCTTTCAGGTAATTGCGCGCGATAGTGATCTGGTGATCATCCATGCCATCACCGATAATCAAAATCACATTACGCGGCTGTTGTGCTGTGTCAGGTGTGTCAAGGGCACAGCCCGTCAAGCCAAGCCCTGTTACCAGGGCCAGCCATTGCGCCACATAGGTGAACCTGCGAAGCAGCATCTTAAAACCCCCAAAATTGTTGTAAAAGGTGGCCGGGGACACCCTATAAACCAGCGTACGATCAGACTCTATTGTCGCCATGCTGCTACAATGTAGCACAACTGCTAATAAAATCACTCCGCGATGCAAATGTCAAGGGAGCAAAGGGGTCGTAGTGCTTGCTATTTAGGCAATGCTTTGTAAGCTAAAAACTTTTACTTCCCCAACCAACTCTCCAAGGAAAGGACCATACCCCATAAAAACACGGACCTATGTTGCCGGAATACCCACCCGTGCCGTTCAGCGAGGCTATAACCGAGAGTCCACTGTCTTTTGTGACAAGGATCAAAACACTTCCCAGAAAGGACCTACAAACAATACGAAAAACGCTCATCGTCAACTTTCCGTTGGGTAACGAGCGTTACAAAAAGCAAGCACTACGACCCCTTATTGCGACCCCTTATTGGCTGAACCGTTTGGCTCTACAGATCTAATTCTGCAATTCGAATTGCTTCAGTCACTTGTGTTTTATCGCCCAGCATATTGCTTAAAATAAGTACTGCCTTGGTCAGTAGCTTCGATTCATTTTGTTCACCGGCCTGGTCGATGGCCAATGCGAGTGTATCGTAAATATCTTCGATGTCCGTGTTAGAGAGGTTTTTGGATAACATGTCTGATTTCCTCCTATACAATTTGTGTGGCGGCAGTTAGTGCTTTTTCCAATTTGGTGGCATTGACACCTTGCCAGCGGGCACACACATGTTGGTCAGGGCGCACAAGATAAGCACTACCCGCGACGGCGCCGTATTGAGAGGCCATCCGAGCGTAGTGATCTTCAATCACCACATCAGCCAAGTCTTGCAGGCCCGCAGATTGTCGATCGGCAATCAGAATTCGACGTACAGGGAATTCAAAGCTTCCTGCTACTTTTAGGCTTTCCTGGACATCGACTGATAATGCCTGATCACGCCCAAACACAATCAGATTAAAACTGTCCCCCAAGCGGTCAAACAGAAAATCGTCTTCACCCAACTTGAGGTTTTTGAGCACTTCCCCACAGGCCGGTCCGGCAGAAAAAGTCTGATCATCATCCGCAAAGCTGTTTAAAGCGCTGTGATGGTAGTCGTGAGGGCGGGAAGTACGCCAATGCAGCAAATCCTTGATAAAGGACCCGGACAGTGCCAGTGATAACACCGCATCTCTCAACAAGCCGAAACCGCGCGACGGTGGCGTCATAAATCGCGTGGATTTGCCGCCTTCTTCACAGATCTCCCGCGCGGCCTGAACCCGCTCCGCCGAGTAGGTCTCGAGCAGTTTGGCAGGAGCCCAGCCCTTCAGCACAAACGCCAGCTTCCAGGCCAGGTTATTACTGTCTTGCAGGCCGGTATTGGCACCTCGCACACCAAAGATGGGCAGCAAATGGGCCGCATCGCCCACAAAGAGTACGCGGTTGTGCACATAGTCGGGCAGGGTTTTGGTGCTGGCGCTATACACCGTGGCCCAGTCCAGCTCCCAGGAGACTTCCTGACCAATCATTTTCAAAATGGCGTTAATACGGCTGTGCAGCACCGCAGGGTCCAGGGCTTTTTCCGGGGTTTCGTCCTCAGGCAGGCGAAAATCCAGGCGCCAGATACCGTCAGGCTCCCGGTGTACCAAGACATTGTTGCCCGGGTTCCACTCGGGGTCAAAATGGCAAAGGCGCTCGGTCGGCAGATCAAAATCGGCTTTGATATCCGCAATGACAAAATTACCCGTATAGGCCTGGCCTTCCATGCGTAATCCCATCAATTTGCGGATGGTCGAGCGCCCGCCATCGGCAGCGATCACCCAATCAGCTCCCAGTAGATATTCATCATCTTCGGTATCTACTTTCAGTGACACTGTCCCTTTTTTCTGCGCAATGCCGGTAACCTTACTGCCCCAGTGAAGGGTGGTCAGTGGATTATTCTCCACGGCTTCCACCAGGTACTGTTCGATATATTGCTGTTGAATATTCAAACCTGGCGCAAAGCGATCGTCGTCGCTGCCGGGCATGACCATCTGAAAGACTTCTTTACCGCGATAATAGGAACGGCCCAGATTCCACGACAGCCCCTTTTCGACAAAGGGTTGGTGGCATTCAATCATCTGCAGGATTTCCATAGAGCGGCGGGTAAACACAATGGCTCGACTGCCGTGACTGACTTGGCGCTCCGATTCCAATATCAAAGAGGAGATACCAAAACGGGCCAGATCCAAAGCGGTGGCAAGACCGATGGGCCCTGCACCGACTATCACCACTTTGTGCTGCTGGCCGCGACCATCAAGTTCTGGCGCGCGTTCGTAGGGGTATATTTTGTAGTCGTAGAAAACTGACTGTCTGGGTGTTGTGTCCGGCAGGTGCATTTACCGCCTCCTCTGATTAACGTGCTATCAGCCCATCTCGAATGGGATTTATTGTTGATGGATAATTTAACAATTGAGACAGAGACTGTATGTCCTCCTAATAAAAGGACATGGAAATATCCCTATAGCCGGTTATCGCGTTGAGGATCGATCTGATTGAGAGTAAAAGCAGTACTAAGCGTGACAATTGCTGCCTTTACCTTTAAAGCGTTAGAATTGGGCGATTGGGTATCCATTAATGGTAGTGAAATGAATACGTCAGACAGCCGTTCGAATTCAGATCAGACACCAGCGTTGATCGATCCATGCTGGATACTCGGTCTGTCGGAGTGCATCGCCTGTACCGGCACATTGGAATTTACGACTCACTTTTTCGATATGATTGGTCGGGCGGTTTCCATTGAGCAATGTATCATTTTCACCTACCGCCCTGATGAGAATATGCATTGTGTGATGGCGGAGAGTAGCGCCAGCCCCCAAACGGCCAAAGTCTTGGCGAACGATTATGTCAGCGGCCAATTTAAAAAAGACCCCAATTTTGCGCTAATCAAAGGCGCTTTGGAGAGTGATAAGGGCACGATAAACACATTGCCCGCAAACGACCAGGGCATGCCCAGTGATTACCTCGAGCATTTTTTCCACGAGGTGCACCTGGTTGATAAGGTGTCTCTGACTGCGGTGAGTGAACACACTTGCTATTACATCAATTTGTACAGAGGAGAAAATATTGGCAAGTTTACCGATGACGACATGGTAACGCTCAATTTTCTTGCGCCGGTTTTATCTGCGTTAGTCTTAAAAAATTTTCAGCCCCAAAGTCATACCACACAAAAATTACCACCTGCTGCATCGACCATTTTGGCCCAGTTGTCGGAGCGTGAACGGCAAATCTGTGAATTGATTCTGCAGGGATATACGCTAAAAGTGATCGCCACAGAGCTGGGCATCTCGGAAACCAGCGCGGCCACCTATCGAAAGCGGGCATACCAAAAGCTGGGGATTCCTTCAAAGGGGAAACTGGTTGCACTGTGCAGGGCTTAATCTAACACAGGACCTCCTGTACAAAAAGCAAGCACTACGGCCCCTTAATGCTGCCGCTTTACATTAAGCCGGTAGTGGAAACCGACCTTCTTTGAGATAACTGTCAATGGAAAAATCCGCACGCGTTTCGCCGTATAAAAATACGTGGTCCTTGCGGGTCTCACAGGAAATAGCCACTTCGTTTTCGGGCACCTTAGAGCGAATTGCGCCTGGGGTAAACACCGCAAGATTTTGGCCCGACTCCGGGCAGCGGGCGGACACATACCGCACAACAGCCACGTCCTCTTCCCGCAACGCCGATCCCAAAGCTTGTGTTTGCGCATAATCACTGGGGTGTGTCAAAGCGTCCAGAAACCGCCTAAATGGCTTGTCCGTCAAGTTGACCCCCCGATTATGGTGGGCTTTCAGCCAAAACAGCATGTGCTGTGTTGTGACGGGGTTTGGCGGCAGCTCATCGAGATCGTTGATATAGACCAGCCGATAATAGGCGACCTCCGCGAGGCAGGTTTCCGCGGTTAGTGAGGCGTACAGTATTCCTGGCTCGTGCCGCCGGCCAAAGCGTGAGCCATAGGGCAGTGGCGGATAACGAAACGGGGTGGCTAGCAGGTAGTGCAGCCCTTCGACCTCTTGGGGCAACGGCGGCTTAGCAGTCTCCAGCAGCCTTTCCAACAAGTCCTGCTCCGTAAACGAGTCCACCAGCGCCAGTGTTGCTGCCTCCTCCTGGGTCTCCACCAGGCGACAGGCGCGAGAGGCAATAGGCTGTATGATTTCAGAGCTGTTAACAGCCTTCCAGATAGCACTCACACTTTGCCCCGCATGGCATCACAATACTGAGCGACCTCAACCAGCCCTTGCAGGTTCGCCATCATTGTAATCGGTGAATGGTGCCCAAAGGCACGGTTGGGTGTGCGGAACCAGTGGCGAATATTCTCGGGATCACCGCCCATCAGGGCGAAGACCGCACGATAGATGCGGATGACCAACAATGCGATACGCCCAGGGTTGCTATCCGGGTTCAAGCCTTCCGCGCAGTGGCGCCGCAGGCTGGTACGGGATGTACCGAGGATTGTGGCCATCACCTGCTGGTCGACGCCCATGATCTCTTGGGCTTTAGCCAGTGCTTTTCCCAGTACTACGTGCGGATCAGTAGACGGCTGTACCATCATGGCTCCCATCTATTTCCCTACATGGTCAAAATTTAGCAGGAAAGCGCCAATTATTCAACCAAAGTGACCATTTTTACTATTTATGGTAAATATGGCCATATAAATGGGCATGCCGCATCGTACCGGCCGGCATGTTAAATCCCGTCCTCATCAACCAGGTGACAACACGCCAGCACCAGTGCCCAGAACTCGGAAAAATCATTGACCACCACATCCGGTTTGTGGGGATAGCGCTCGTTACCGGGAAAGATTTTTTCCAGCCAGGGCAGGTCCCACTGGGCGCCGTTAAAAAACACCGCCGTCATGCCCGCGCGTTTGGCGGCGATCACGTCGGTGGTACTGTCTCCCACATACCAGAGGGATTCGCTCACCGGCATGCCCAACTCGGCAGCGGCCTTGAGCAGCTGGTCCGGATGGGGTTTGCGTCGCTGGGTATCGTCACCACAAATATTGCAAGCAAAAAGCTCGCTCCAGCCGGTGCTCTCCACCGCCGCCAGCTCGTGTTCAAAAAACTCCCGGTCCCGGTTGGTAATCACCCCTACGGTGACCAGCTTATTGAGACCCTGCAGCATCTGTTTGACCTGAGGCTCAAAGGGCAGCACGGTGCCGTAGTGGTTACGGTAGTGATGTTTGAAGATCTGATGGGCGATCTGCTTGGTTTCCTGGTCGTCGCCAAACAGCACTTCAAAGATATCGGTGCGGGAGATCTTGCGGTCGGCTTTCACCTTGGGGTGTAGCTGGCTGTAGCTCTGCACATACTCCACCAGGCGGGCATCTTCCTCGGACTTGGTGGTCTCCGGGTCCACCATACGGTCCAGGAGCCCCTTGCGGCGCAGCTCCGGCAACATATCGTCGACGGCGTGGTACATGGCATCCAGAGTGTCCACCAGGGTGGCATGCCAGTCGAACAGGATCGCCTCGGGCGCATGCAAACTGGCCATGGCAGGATGCCAGTCCGGTTCGATTCGCGGCGGCGGGGCGTGGGGCGCGTGAAAGTGGGGCGGGCGATTTTGCACCACCGATGTCTCAAAAGCCTGGGGATCACGCTGCTGAATCTGCTCCAGCAGATCCAGCAGCTCATCGAAGCTGTTGACGATGGCATCGGGTCGGCACGCAGAATCCGGAGGAAACAATTGGCGGAGATAACCCTCGGACCAACAACCGCCGTTGTAAAAGATCGCAGTCACCCCCGCCGCTCTGGCCGTCACCATATCCGGGTAGCTGTCGCCCACATACCAGCAGCCACCATCCGGCGTCCTGTCGATAGAGGAGAGCGCCGCGTGAATCACTTCCGGATGGGGTTTGTAGTGTGTCACGTCATCCGCACAGACGGTGGTCGCGATCAGTCCGGCCCACTCGCCATCATCGACAATCTGCAGTTCGTGGTCGAGAAACTCCCGGCTGCGGTTGGTGGCTACTCCCAGTTGGATACCCAGTGATTTCAGTGCCGCCAGGTAACTGCCCACGCCCTCCTGAAAGGGATGTACCTTGCCGTAATAATTGCGGTAGCACTGATTGTAGGCGTGATGGGCCTTGTGTTTCGCCTCCAGATCATCACCAAAAATGGCGTTAAAAATCTCGGTGCGGGATACCCGCCGTTCAGCCAGAATCTTGGGGTGCAGGCGGCGGAAAATACGGATATAGCGCACCAGTTTAGCGTCATCCGGCGTGCGGCACTGCTCCTCGGGCAGCAGGTGCTCCACCAGATCCAGGTCTTCCAACTGGGGCAGCATTTCCTCCATCGCTTCGAACATGGCATCCATGGTGTCCACCAGGGTGCCGTGCCAATCGAATAAGATTGTGGATGGGGCCGGCAAAGTTGCCTCGGTCGTTGTCTTAGCCATTAAATGCCCTGTTCAAATTGCCGCTTGAAATCCATTTCAGTTCTTAAAACTCTCACAATAAGAAGGCCATCACTATCCAGCAGATAAAAGATACTGTGAGCTTTGTAAGCAATACGTCGCAAACCAGGATATACGTCCGCAGCACTTCTCCCTAAAGCCGGATTTTCCGTTAAAACCTCAAAACGCACTATTAATTCGTGCAGATATATTTTTGCCCGCTTCAGTCCAAATTGGCCAATACCATATTCATAAAGTTGAGACACATCCTTATCGGCTTTCTTCGTTAGGCGGTATCCTTTCATCTTTTTGTAGTCTTCCCTCTACTTCTCGCATGATGTCCTTTACGCCACGCTCACTGATACCACTATCCAGACCGGCCTTAATTGCCGCTTTTAGAGTTTTCAACCTTTCGAATTCCTGCTGATCACGCCTGATCAGATCGCGTACATATTCGCTATCACTGGCATAGTCACCACTTTCGATCCGGGACTTTATCCAGGCATCATGCTGGTCAGTAAATGAAATGGTCTTTCTTACCGTAGCCATTTTTTGTTGCCCACACTAAAACCTCACACTATTGATGCAATATAGCACCGATATTATGATTTTCAAGGAATCCCAGGCTATTCCAAAGGGGTCGCAGTGCTTGCTTATTGAGCAGCTCCTTAATCCTTCATAATATTGTGCTGCTTGCTATTTAGGCCGAACTTTGTAAGCTACAAGCCCATTTAAGTCCTCAACAACTATCCAAGGAAAGGATAATGCCGAGAAAAACACGGATGTATATCCCCGGAGTACCCACCCATGTGGTACAACGGGGCAATAATCGTAGCGCAACTTTCTTTTGCGACAATGACTATCGCTACTACCAGCAAGCCCTGGCAGAAGGCATGAGGCGCTACGGAGGTCAGCTTCATGCCTACTGCCTGATGACCAACCACGTACACCTACTAATCACACCGGATTACCCAGACAGTATCTCGCGCATCATGCAGCATATTGGCCGCTTGTACGTCGGATATGTCAATAAACACTATAAACGCTCGGGGACTTTGTGGAAGGTGGGTCAATTTTATTGGCCACCGGCGGGTCAAAATAAATGGCCATTGACAATGGTTATAACCAGAAAGGCCCTTCAAACTTAATTTTATACAAAATGCATATCATGTGGTGATATACTTCATGGGACAGTAAATGGTCGAGGACTCAGGGATAGACAATCTACTGTTACTGGATGGCGAAATTATAGAAGCTGATTCAGAGCTGGAATTCTACGCTCACTTTGCGGCCAGCAGAGTAGATGTGAGCGAAGCGAGGCCGCATGGCATTAGGTACTCACTAACATTGCACGATAAATATGGCGAACAGCTACTCGGCTTTGATAATTCTCATCCGATAGAGGACAAAAGGCGAGGGAGATATTCCAAGCACAGGAAGCTGACCACATGGGACCACAAGCACAAGTTAAGGATGTGGCGGTGGTAACCCCGTATGAGTACGAAACCGCTGAAAAGTTAATTTCCGACTTCTGGGCTGCCGTGGATGAAGCTATCAGACTGGAGTCATGAAGGAGGTGAAGAGATGAAATTAGTGATAGGAATAGCATCAAGCGATTATATCCGCCAGCGGACAATGGCTATTGCCGCGGGCCGTGTTACGCCGAAAAAAGACGACCCCAAAGTATGGGTTACCTCCATGGAGTCGATTGGCAGACTGCTCAGTAAAGACAACTACGCAATGATTGACGTCATCCGCAAACATCACCCGGCGACAATCTCTGACCTGGCCAAGCTGATGGGCAGAGAGCAGGCCAATGTCTCTCGCACTCTCAAACGTATGGCAGACTTTCATATCGTTGAGTTTGTAGAAGCAAATGGCAAAAAAACACCCGTTGTTAATTGGGATGAGATCGCCATTATCCCAGCTTTGGCCGCGTAGTATTCATAGAAAGGGGTCGCCCATTAGCGCAGCCCGCGCAAAATACCGAACCAGCGCCACAACCGCAAAATGTCTGCCAACGCCCCGGCGATATAAGTAAAAGCGGCGGCTTTGAGAACCTGGCGCACCGCGCTGATTTGATCGTCACGGATATACTCGCCCTCCAGCAGGATCGGCAGCGCTTTGTTAAAACTGGCATCCCACTCTTCCGGCAGTATAGCCGCGTACATCAGCACCGACACCAACATGGTCATTACACCTATCAGAGCCGTCAACAGCATGGCATGGGGAATAAACACAACGGCCGTGACCACGGGTGCAAACATCAGCAGCGTGATGCCAATATGTTGCAGGCGCAGGGCGCGCGCCAAGTAACGCCGTCGTAATTCACTCACTGGCTCCCGGCGATTAAACTGGATCGCATGCCCGACTTCATGAGCGGCCACCGCCACCGCAGTCAGGGACTTGCCCCTGTAAACATCGGGGCTTAACCGCACCGCATTGGCACTGGGGTCGTAGTGATCACGATTGGTTCCCGTTTCTTCCACCGCCACATTGTCGAGTTGAAAGCGTTTTAACAAGTGTATAGCCAGCTCACCGCCAGTACCTGGCAGACTCGGCAGCGTTGTGCTGTGCCAGCGCATAACGCTGTGTACCCACAGATGGGGCCCATACAGGAGAGCGATCACTAACAGCAACAGCAGCAAATAGGTCATAACGGCCTTTGATCAAGCGTGATCATCAATGCGATACCATATTCTTACTGTGACATATAGGGTCAATATCGGCAATCTCTGTAGGAGATTGCCGATACGGTTTGTAAGCAATCATCCACCTATCCCAAAGCGCGGTTAAGTCATATAAACGCTGGCGCCTATTTCGGGGACCTATCAAGAAACGACCCTAAAAACCTTTAAAATTCAAGAGGTTGAGGATATCGTGAAACGTCGTTGTGGACATAGCTCTCAGGGAAATAGCTTCAATATCGACATCTATTTCGCCCCTCCCGATTCTCATGTGTTTTACCAAAGCAAAGGGCGAGTTTGTTGCTGAAATGGTACTGGTTCATCAAAATGGTAAGTACCTTTGCGATTATGCAATGGCTTTCATTAATTGCCGCAATATTTTTATTACTAATCGGCAGGAATAATTTTCAGAAATTAATGATCTGGGTATTAACTAAAATTAAGCCATATGGTCGCATTGGTGGTTTATTGTCTACGGCCTTTGGGGTGTTCTTAGTATATGCCTTTATCTGAACAACAATATAACGAACAAGGATATGTAGCGCGACGAGGATATGTTAAAGTCTGGTGCAAAAAAACTCCCAAATAGGTATTCATGCTGTTCAAAGAAACATATATGAACCCCAAGAAATGATTAAAGATGAATCGCTTAACATACAAAAATTGCAGCACGCTGCAAACTGATAAATAATGAGAAGAATCAGCCTACATAGGCCCAAGGAGAAAGTGAGAGGGGCTAAAAGAAGACTTCGGGCTTTAGATAGGTGGGCGGATTCGTTTGAAGGGTACTTTCCAGTAGAGGATGCCGATGAAAAATACTGGCACTGGAAATTGCCTGTATTAGACCGACTGGTAAAGCCACCCACAACTACAAAAGAAATTCAGTCCCATTGTGCGAAAGCAATATTGAGGGCTGTAATCCACTTATCAAATGCCAAACCTCCACAGTTTAAAAGTGCCATTGTGACTGCTTTAATCACATATCCTGAAATGTTTGGCAGTGAGCTGTGTATATTTTTCGATAGCGACTATTTTGAGTCGTTCTATGATAGAGATAACGATTGGCAATCTGTGAAGCCGATGAAAAGTGGAAGCTTAGCCAAACATTTAGGATTTGAAGTACCTGATACATTTATTGAAGTCGGTTACATTCACCAGGCGAAAGATGATTGGGAGGGTGAAACCAAAGTCTTTAAAGAAGAATGGTGGTCTTATCGCGAGCAAAAGGGGTCGTAGTGCTTGCTTATTGAGCAGCTCCTTAATCCTTCATAATATTGTGCTGCTTGCTATTTAGGCCGAACTTTGTAAGCTACAAGCCCATTTAAGTCCTCAACAACTATCCAAGGAAAGGATAATGCCGAGAAAAACACGGATGTATATCCCCGGAGTACCCACCCATGTGGTACAACGGGGCAATAATCGTAGCGCAACTTTCTTTTGCGACAATGACTATCGCTACTACCAGCAAGCCCTGGCAGAAGGCATGAGGCGCTACGGAGGTCAGCTTCATGCCTACTGCCTGATGACCAACCACGTACACCTACTAATCACACCGGATTACCCAGACAGTATCTCGCGCATCATGCAGCATATTGGCCGCTTGTACGTCGGTTATGTCAATAAACACTATAAACGCTCGGGGACTTTGTGGGAGGGCAGACACAGAAGCAGCTTGATATCAGCCGAAGATTATCTACTGACAAGCTATCGGTATATAGAATTAAACCCCGTCACTGCTGGCATGGTACCCAGACCCGAGCTCTACTACTGGTCAAGCAACAGAGCCAATGCCTGGGGTAAAGACGATGAGCTGGTAACACCTCACGAACTTTACCTGGCACTGGGGCGGGATGTTGTTACGAGGCACCATGCTTACCGCGAACTGTTTAACCAAGCGCTACTAGAAGAAGATGTGCAAACCATACGAGAAACACTCAATGCCAACTATCCATTGGGAAATACGCACTTCAAACAGCAAGTGGAAGCGGCATTGGGTATAAAGCTCGGCAAGCTAAAGCGCGGCGGGCGGGCTAATGTGCAAAAAGCAAGCACAACGACCCCTTAAAAAAGGGATGCCACAATCTGGGTGGATTACGCTAACGCTCTTGTGCCCGTTTTTTGGGTAAATCCACCCTACGAGGCTAAAATGTCGCAACCGCCTAGCGGCTGCGGCGATAAAGCAGCCCGCCAACCGCGGCTACCGCTAACAGGGCAACCAGCAACAGGTTTTCGTTACTGTGCAGCGCTTCGTGTAACAGCCACTGGGCTTCGGGGTGACCAGGGTGGGCCAACACCGGAGTAGAGGCCATCGCAGTCAGAGTCGCAAGCATTTTTTTCATGGTGAATTCTCCCTAATGGTTAATCTTAAAATTTAAACAACCGCTTTCGCCGGCGGAATATCTCGTGGCGGCAACATGCCGGCGTCGACAATGAAGCGAATAATCTCGTCGATGCCCTGCCCGGCTTTGAGGTTGGAAAACACAAACGGCCGGTCTTTACGCATCAGCTTGGCGTCGCGGTCCATCACCTCCAGCGAGGCGCCCACCAGCGGTGCCAGGTCGGTTTTGTTGATAATCAGCAGGTCGGACTTGGTAATACCGGGACCGCCTTTGCGCGGGATCTTGTCGCCGGCGGAGACATCGATCACGTACAGGGTCAGGTCCGACAATTCCGGGCTAAAGGTGGCGCTGAGGTTGTCGCCGCCGCTTTCCACAAACACAATATCCAACGAACCGTGGCGGTTCTGCAGTTCGTCGATGGCCGCCAGGTTCATGGAGGCGTCTTCGCGAATGGCGGTGTGGGGGCAGCCGCCGGTTTCCACACCGATAATGCGGTCGGCACTCAGAGCTTCGTGTTCGGTGAGGAACTTGGAGTCCTCCTGGGTGTAGATATCGTTGGTGACTACAGCGATATCATAGTAATCGCGCAGGGCAGCACACAGGGTGCGCAGCAATGCGGTTTTACCGGAGCCCACCGGGCCGCCGACACCGACACGTAAGGTTTGTTTGTTTGAGGTTTCCACAACTCCCCCTGGGTTTCTGTGTTGTTCAATCTGTCGTTTTCGCTGTCCCGTTGCCGTTACTCAGGAGCGGAACAAGCGGGTGTATTGGGTTTCGTGCTGGGCGCTGGCAATTGCCAGTGCCGGCAAGCCGGAGCCAATTTCGTCGGATTCGACCTGCTTGGCAATATCGATACACTGGGGAATACACTGCTGCAATTCACCGATCAGTTGTTGCGCCTGGGTTTGCCCCAGAGGCACCAGTTTGGTGGCCGCGGCCACTTGGTTTTCGAGCCATGACCAGGCGTAACCGGTGAGCGCCGCGTCGGTGTCGATCTGCCAGTGTTGGGCGGCCAGCGCAAAAGCCACCACAAAGCTGATATCGCCGTCGCGCTTGTCCAGCGCGTCGGGTAATGGCACGTCCAACTGTTTTAACAACCGCATCAAGGCCTCGCCGGTAGCGGTATCGGTCAGACGCAACTCACGGGTTTCCCGGCAGGCCAACAGCCAGTCATTGCAGGCCATCAGGCCATCAATATCGTCGCGTTCCAATGTGTCCAGCGCCTGCACCAGTAGCGGCAAGTCCACATAGGCTAAACCCTCGGTGGCCTGCAGTTGCAGCCACTCTTTGGCGCTGACCACTGAATCCACCCAGCCCTCTTCCACCGCGTACTCCAGCCCCTGGGAGAAGGCGTAAGCCCCCACCGGCAGGCTGGCGCTGCTTAATTGCAGCAAGCGGAGCAGTGCGCTGCTAGTGGGCATGGTGGTGACCGTGGTTGTGATTATGGCTGTGTCCATGACCGTGGCTGTGCCCCTTGGCATAGGCCCCGGACTCGGGCACAAAGGGCGCTTCGGTAAGGGTGACCGTCAAGCCCAACTGCTCCAGCATCTCCTGCAACACATGGTCGGGAGTGATCAGCAGGCGTTTTTCCAGCACTTGGATTTTGACGTGACGGTTGCCCAGGTGATAGCAGGCGCGGCTAAAGGTGAGCCAGTCGTCGCACTCAGCGGCCATCACCGGCTCCACCGCCGCTTCCACGCGTACGGTTTTGCCACACTCGGACTGCAGCAGTTCACCGGGTTTTAACGCCTTTCCCCGCTCCAAGAAAATCCGCACTTCGGTGCCGCTTTCTGCCTGGGCTTTGAGACGGCCTTTGTCCCGCTTTTCGTGATCGAGCACAATCACTTCGTCGGCGTCGGCTTGTTCCACCACCCCCAGGCGATTATAGATATTGATTACCATAAAACTTCATTTATCCCATTAAAAGAGAAAATAGCGCTGGGCCAGCGGCAGCTCCGTCGCCGGGTCACAGGTCAGCAATACACCGTCCGCTTTCACCTCATAGGTCTGCGGGTCCACTTCAATTTTGGGTTGCCAGTCGTTTAACACCATATCCTTTTTGCGGATATTGCGGGTGTTATTACAGGCCACCAGGCGCCGCTTTAATCCCAGGCGTTCTCCCACACCGGCATCCAGGGCCGCCTGGCAGGTAAAAGTCACCGCCGTCTGGGCCGGGGCCTGGCCGTGGGCCCCAAACATGGGGCGGTAGTGCACCGGCTGCGGCGTGGGGATGGAGGCGTTGGGGTCGCCCATGGGGGCGGCCGCAATCATGCCGCTTTTCAGGATCAGCGCCGGTTTAGCACCGAAAAATGCCGGTTTCCACAACACCAGGTCCGCCAGCTTGCCCACCTCTACGGAACCCACTTCGTGGGCGACGCCGTGGGTGATGGCCGGGTTGATGGTGTACTTGGCAACATAACGACGGGCGCGGAAGTTATCCGCACCGTTGCTGGCTTTGTCTTCCTCCAGGGCGCCGCGCTGCACTTTCATTTTGTGGGCGGTCTGCCAGGTGCGGGTGACCACTTCCCCCACCCGGCCCATGGCCTGGGAGTCTGAGGAGATCATGCTGAAGGCGCCCAGGTCGTGGAAAATGTCCTCGGCGGCAATGGTCTCCTTGCGGATACGGGAATCGGCAAAGGCCACGTCTTCGGGAATGCTGGGGTCCAGGTGATGGCACACCATCAGCATATCCAGGTGTTCGTCTACCGTGTTAACCGTGTAGGGGCGGGTGGGGTTGGTGGAGGAAGGCAATACATTGGCTTCCCCGCAGGCCTTGATAATGTCCGGCGCGTGGCCGCCGCCGGCACCTTCGGTGTGGTAGGTGTGAATCACCCGGCCTTTAAACGCGCCTAGCGTATCGTCCACAAAGCCGGACTCGTTCAGGGTATCCGTATGGATGGCCACCTGCACATCATATTTCTCCGCCACGGTCAGGCAGTTATCGATGGCCGCCGGGGTGGTACCCCAGTCTTCGTGCAGTTTGAGGCCGCAGGCGCCGGCCTGCAGTTGTTCTTCCAGGCCTTCGGGCAGACTGGCGTTGCCCTTGCCCAGAAAGCCAAAGTTCATCGGTAGATTATCGGTGGCCTGCAGCATTTTGCCGATATTCCAGGGACCGGGGGTACAGGTGGTGGCGTTGGTGCCGGTGGCCGGGCCGGTGCCGCCGCCGATCATGGTGGTGACGCCGGACATCAGAGCCTCTTCCACCTGCTGCGGACAGATAAAGTGAATATGGGCATCGATACCCCCGGCGGTGAGAATTGCCCCTTCGCCCGCTATCACTTCCGTGCCGGGACCGATATTGATGGTCACCGCATCCTGCACATCCGGGTTGCCCGCCTTGCCGATACCGACAATACGCCCTGCCTTGATGCCCACATCGGCCTTAACGATGCCCCAGTGATCCAGAATCAACGCGTTGGTGATCACCAGGTCCACGGTTTCCGCCGACGGCAATTGGCTTTGGCCCATACCGTCGCGAATCACCTTGCCGCCGCCAAATTTCACCTCGTCGCCGTATTGGGTGTAGTCTTTTTCCACTTCGATCCAGAGTTCAGTATCCCCCAGGCGCACCCGGTCACCGACGGTGGGCCCGAACATATGAGCGTAGCTGTGACGGTCCATGGTGCTCACGGTGTTTTCCCCCCTTGTGATGCCGTTGCAGCCTGCAGCTGGCCCATCACTTCACCCCGGAAGCCGTAGATGGTGCCGGAGCCGGCATAGGCCACCAGCTCCACTTCCCTGCCCTGCCCCGGCTCAAACCGCACGGCGGTGCCGGAGGCAATGTTCAGGCGAAAGCCCTTGGCTTTCTCCCTGTCAAAAGAGAGGGCCGGATTGACCTCGTAAAAGTGATAGTGAGACCCCACCTGCACCGGCCGATCGCCGGTGTTTTCCACACGCAGGGTTACGGTTTTGCGGTCGGCGTTAAGGGTAATATCCCCCTGCCCCACCTGAATCTCTCCGGGTATCATCTTCGACTCCAGCCTCAGTTAATGGGGTTATGCACAGTGACCAGCTTAGTGCCATCCGGGAAGGTGGCTTCCACCTGCACCTCGGGGATCATCTCCGCCACGCCTTCCATCACCTGGTCCGCGGAGAGGATGTTTTTGCCCTCGCTCATCAGTTGCGCCACACTTTTGCCGTCGCGGGCGCCTTCCATCACCTCCATAGTGATCAGGGCCACGGCTTCCGGGTAGTTGAGTTTCAAACCCCGGGCCAGGCGGCGTTCGGCCAGCAGCGCGGCGGTAAACACCAGCAGTTTGTCTTTTTCTCTTGGCAACAGTTCCATCGCGGTTTTCTTAACCCCTTTGTGAAAGACAGATTAATAATCAGGTTAACCAGATACGTGGCGGACAGGCCGCTCGGTCCAGCAATGCTGGCCGGACCGACGTCCACCAACGGACAAACAACTCCCTGCCCTGTTCGGAACAACCGCCCAGGTAGCGCCCTACCAAAAATTCGCCGCACACACTGATGCCCGCCAGGTAAGGGCGAGTGGGCTCGGTAGTGATTTGGTGGCGCAGAAGTTCTAACAGTTCGGCAGCTTCTCCCTGGGCAAACGGCCCCGCCACAAACACACCGTTAATGGGTTGCGACTGCAGGCCCACATTGGCGGCGTATAGCGCTCGGGTTTGTTGCATTAAACCCAGCTTGTCAATAAAGACCGGCCGCCCCTCCCGGAAGACCATAAAACGCTGCCGGAGTTGACCCTTGGCAAAGGTTTGCCCGCTGGCCGGTAACCCCAGGGAGGTCACCTCCCAGCCGATAAAACGGCCACCGGGCGCCAATTCCACTCGGGTTTGCAGGCAGGCCTCGGCGTCTGGGTAAATAATATTCTCCAGGGGCAACCACTCCAGGCTGGCATTGGGGCCAACCTGCAAAGTGACGCGCTGTTTTTGCGGTTTTCTGTCTGGTCGAGCGCGGTAAACCCGGGCTGCCCCCGGTGTGGTCATCAGGGCTTGGGCGTTCTCGGTGGCCTGTACAGCAATTTGCAGCTCATCCCCGGACACCATGCCTCCGGGCGGGTGTAACGGGTAAACGTGCGCCAGATCCGGACCTTCCGGGTAAAACGGCTTTTGCACGTACAGAGGGCCCTCGTGGACCGCTTTGACCAGGCGGGTACCCCGTGGGGTGTGGGAAAATTGCAGCTCAAGCCGCGCGTGCCAGTGCCCTGCCACGCTGCGGGTAGCCGGCTCAGCCATTGCCTGGGCAACAGCCTGCTTGTTTGACGCATCCATGGCAATGGTCATTTCGCGATCCCGTTTCGCATGTCGTATTCCCTTAGGTTCAGTGGGCGACAGGGTTGGGCGGCAGCTGTTTTGTTTAAAAAACTATACCGCAAGATGTTGCTTTATCAAGTTATCGTTCAGGTTCTCCATCCGGTCGCTGGCCACAATGCGCCCCTTCTCCATCAACCGGAATTCCTGCCCCACACGGCGGGCAAAGCCCAGTTTCTGCTCCACCAAGATCACCGTCAGGTTCTCTTCGCGGTTGAGTTTTAAAATCACATCGCCGATCTGTTTGACGATATTGGGTTGAATGCCTTCGTTGGGTTCATCCAAAATCAGTGCCTTAGGTTCGATCACCAGGGCCCGGCCGATGGCCAGCTGCTGTTGCTGACCGCCGGAGAGGTCGCCGCCCAAACGGTGGCGCATATCCTTTAACACCGGAAACAGCTCATAGATCTTTTCCGGGATCTCTTTGCACTTGTCCTTGCGCACCGGCAAGCCTATGCGCAGGTTCTCCTCCACTGTCAGCAGCGGAAAGACGTCACGCCCCTGGGGCACATAACCTATGCCCAACGAGGCCCGGGACTCGGCGCTCTTGTTGTGAATGGCCTCTCCCGCCAATTTAATCTCGCCACCGCTCACCGGCAGCAAACCCATCAGGCACTTTAAGAGGGTGGTTTTGCCCACGCCGTTGCGACCCATAATGCAGGTCACGGCACCGGTGGGGATATCGAGGTTCAGGTCCCAGAGAATCTGAGTGCCGCCATACTTTTGGTTCACCTGTTGAATACTGATCATGCCTCGTCCCCCAGGTAAACCTCGATCACCTCGCAGTTGTTCTGTACTTCGTCCATAGTGCCTTCGGCCAGCACCGAGCCCTGGTGCAATACCGTCACAGTGCGGGCAATACTGCGCACAAATTCCATATCGTGCTCTACCACCACCACCGTGCGCTCACCGGCGAGGGAGGTAAGCAGTTCTGCGGTGCGTTCGGTTTCCTGCACGGTCATGCCGGCCACCGGTTCATCGATCAACAGCAGTCGCGGTTGTGCTGCCAGCAACATACCGATTTCCAGCCACTGTTTTTGCCCGTGGGACAGAGCACCCGCCAACATAAAGCGTTCCTTTATCAGACCGATGGTTTTCAGGATGTCGTCGATCATGTCCAGTTCAGACGGGCGCAGCGCGGCGGTCAAGGTAAAACGAATACCCTTATTGGCCTTGAGTGACAGCTCCAGGTTTTCAAGCACGCTCAGGGCTTCAAACACCGTGGGTTTTTGGAATTTTCGCCCGATGCCCAGCTCGGCGATTTCCGGTTCGCTGTGCTCCAGCAGGTTGATGGTTTGCCCAAAATACACGCTGCCTTCATCGCAGCGGGTTTTACCGGTAATCACATCCATCAACGTGGTTTTACCCGCCCCGTTGGCGCCGATCAGGCAACGCAGCTCCCCGTCATTGATATACAGGTTGAGATCGTTCAACGCTTTAAAACCGTCAAAGCTCACACTCAGGCCTTCGATATACAGGATCATTTGGTGGGAGACATCCACCTGCGGGGTTTTGTCCCGCAAAAATGACCACACCTGATCCCGGCGCCAAATTTCCCGGGTCGCATCCAAATAACTCACGATAATACCTCCTGTGCACCCATGGGCGGTTCGGCAGCATTGTCATCGCTGTTTTTCCCAGACCGATCATCTTTATTTTTGTCGGAGTGGGTTTCCGTTGCTGGAGCCGCTTTTTTCTCCAGCAATCCCGCTATCCCCTTGGGCAGGAACAGCGTCACCCAGACAAACAGCGCGCCCAGTGCAAACAGCCACCCTTCGGGCATAAAGCCGGTAAACTTGGTTTTGGCGTAGTTCACCAGCAGCGCACCGATAATGGCGCCGTAGAGAGTACCGCGACCACCAACGGCTACCCACACCACTACCTCGATGGAGTTGATGGGCGAGAATTCACCGGGGTTGATAATGCCCACTTGGGGCACGTACAGGGCGCCGGCAATCGCCGCCAGCACTGCCGAGTAAACAAACAGCCAAACTTTGTAGCTCTCGGTGCGATAACCCAAAAAGCGGGTGCGGGACTCACCGTCGCGAATGGAGACAATCACCCGACCAAAGCGGGAGGCCATCATAAAGCGACTCAGGTGCAAGGCCAGTAACAACAACAGTGCAGTGGCAATAAACAGACCCACACGTGTGCTGTCCGACTGCAAATCAAAACCCAGCAGCTCTTTAAAATCCGTAAGGCCGTTGTTGCCGCCAAACCCCATTTCGTTGCGGAAAAACGCCAGCATCAGGGCATAGGTGAGCGCCTGGGTCATAATTGACAGATACACGCCAGTCACCCGGGAGCGGAAGGCAAGCCAGCCAAACACAAACGCCAGCAGACCTGGTACCAACACTGCCATTAACATGGCAAACCAGAACTGGTCCATGCCATGCCAGTACCAAGGCAGCGCATCCCAGTTGAGGAACACCATAAAGTCCGGCAGGTCAGGGTTGCCATAAACACCGCGATCACCGATCTGGCGCATCAGGTACATCCCCATGCCGTAGCCACCCAGCGCAAAAAAGGCACCGTGCCCCAAGCTCAGTACACCGGCGTATCCCCAAATCACATCCACCGACAGGGCCAGCAACGCAAAGCAAAGGTATTTACCCAGCAGGGTGATGGTGTAGGTGCTGACGTGAAAAGCCGAGTCTGCCGGAATCAGCAGGTTGCTGACGGAGCAGATCAGTACCGTGACAAACAGCACTGCAGTGACCATCTGTATACCCTGTCCGGTGAAACGCCCGCTGGACAGGAGAGATTTTATTACACTCATTCAGCCGCCCTCCCTTTTTGCGGGAACAACCCTTTGGGCCGTTTTTGAATAAACAGGATAATAAACACCAGCACCAGGATATTGGCCAACACCGCGCCGGTGACCGGCTCCATAAACTTGTTGGCAACGCCGAGTGAAAAGGCGCCCACCAGGGTACCCAGCAAATTGCCCACGCCGCCAAACACCACCACCATAAAGGAGTCGATAATATAAGCCTGCCCCAGGTTGGGGCCGACGTTGGTGAGCTGGCTCAGAGCCACTCCCGCCACGCCAGCTACGCCGGAACCAAGGCCAAAGGTCATGGCATCCACCCACTCAGTGCGCACGCCCATGGCTTTGGCCATAGCGCGGTTTTGGGAGACCGCCCGCACGTTCAGGCCGAGCGACGTCTTTTTGATAATCAGAATCAGGGCCACAAATACCAGGAGCGAAAACGCCAGAATATAGAGCCGGTTATAGGTCAGTGACAGCACCGGGTTCAGCTCCAGCGCACCGCTCATCCACTCGGGGGAAGACACCTGGCGGTTCAGCGGGGAGAAAATGCTGCGCACCGCCTGCTGCAGGATCAAGCTGATACCAAAGGTGGCCAACAGGGTTTCCAGTGGACGGCCGTTGAGGTGGCGAATCACCAGTCGTTGTATGGCAATACCCACCAGACCGGACACCATAAACGCCGCCGGGATCGCCACCCACAGGGAATAGTCGATAAAGTTGGGCATCACCAACTGCACCACATAGGTGGTATAAGCCCCCAGCATAATCATTTCGCCGTGGGCCATATTGATCACACCCATCACGCCAAAGGTAATCGCGAGACCAATGGCGGCCAGCAACAGTACCGAGCCGAGACTTAAACCGAAAAACAGTTTTTCCACAAAGTTGAAGAAACCGGTTTTCTGCTCGATGCTTTTCAGAGACTTTTGTGCCGCTTTTACCACTAGGCGGTAGCTGATCTCGTCAGCATAACGCTCTACCAACTCGTTCAGTGCGGCTTTGACCGGCAGCTCCAGACGCCCCTTGAGGGTGTTGACTGCCGCCAGCAGTTGGGTGTGATCGGCACTGGATCCGAGCGTATGGATTGCCAGCGCCACATCCATCAATTGCTGTACGTTTGACGATGTTTCCCGGTCCCGCAACTCGCGGATCAAGGCTACTGAGGTTGCATCCAGATTGGCCAACATGGCGTTAAGGGCGTCCATGCGGCTTTCTTTATCGCCGTAGCTCAATGCACTGCGAGCGATGGTCGTGCGCAACAACTTGCGCAGTTTGTTGTTGGTGCGGACTTTTTTGTAGTGTTTTTTGAGTTCGGTTTTAGTGACGGTTGTGACTGTTTGTGCCGACAAAAGGTCCGTCAGCGTATAGCCCTCATCGGCAAGTTCCGACACGCCAAGCACTTGCTGGCTGTCAGCTTTGCTGTAATAGAGTTTACCCGCCAGCAAGGCCTTCAGAGCGGGCAACGCCTGCTGTTTACCCGCCGCTTCCAACTCAGCCACAATAACGGCTTTCTCTTTAAAACTGGACTTGGGTAATTGAGCCAGCAGCTGCGCCAAGGGCGATGGCAGCGCTAGTTGAATTTGTTGAGTGTCGGCCGCCGCACTGGCATTGACCGAGACGCAAAAGCATAAAGACAGTGCGATCAGCATCGCCCCCCATACCTGTCGCAAACAGGCATGAGGTTTTACTCGTGTAACTGCCACAAGCATTCCTCGCTAATAAAAACAACACAGTTCTCTGGCGACAACCGATGCTGATGAACATTAATACCGCTCCAGCGCATCCATGCGCCCGCGGCATACAATTCGTCCTGAACATAAAGCTCGGGTGCAAAGCACCCGAGAGGTTTACCTAAGGAGAAATCAGTAGTTCTGGCCGGAGCACTTCTTGGTTTCCGTATTGTAGTTGCCACACTTCACCGCCGGGTCTTTCCAGTCGGCGATAATCTTGGCACTCTCAGGCAGGAAGTCGGTCCAGGCGTCACCGGGCACTTCGCTGTCGGTGGACCAGACAATGTCAAACTGACCGTCTTCCTGAATTTCACCAATCAGCACCGGCTTGGTGAAGTGGTGGTTGGGCAGCACTTCCGCCACACCACCGGTCAGATTGGCCACTTTGATGCCGTACATGGCGTCACGCACTTCATTGACCTCAGTAGTACCCGCCTTCTCTACAGCTTTGGCCCAGGCCTTAAAGCCGATATAGGTGGCTTCCATCGGGTCGTTGGTCACGCGCTTGTCATCCTGAATGTAGCTCTTCCACTGTTCGATAAAGGCTTCGTTGACGTCACCTTCCGCACTCTGGAAATAATTCCAGGCCGCCAGATGGCCCAACAACGGCTTGGTATCAAAACCGGACAGCTCTTCTTCACCCACAGAGAAGGCCACTACCGGAATGTCTTCGGCGGAGATGCCCTGGTTGCCCAGTTCCTTATAGAAAGGCACATTGGCGTCACCGTTAATGGTGGAGACTACCGCAGTCTTCTTGCCGGCGCTGCCGAACTTCTTGATGGAAGACACAATACCCTGCCAGTCAGAGTGACCAAACGGGGTGTAGGAGATCATAATGTCCTCGTCCGCCACGCCCTTGGACTTGAGGTAGGACTCCAGGATTTTGTTGGTGGTGCGGGGGTACACATAGTCAGTGCCCGCCAGTACCCAGCGCTCCACTTCCAGCTCTTCGGCCAGGTAATCCACCGCAGGGATAGCCTGCTGGTTGGGAGCCGCACCGGTGTAGAAGACGTTTTTGGAAGACTCTTCCCCTTCGTACTGCACCGGGTAGAACATCAGACCGTTGAGCTCTTCAATCACCGGCAAAACGGATTTGCGGGACACGGAGGTCCAGCAGCCAAAGATTACGTCCACCTCTTCCTTGGTCAGCAGTTCACGGGTTTTTTCCGCAAACAGCGGCCAGTTGGAGGCGGGGTCGACCACTACGGCTTCCAGTTTTTTGCCCAGCAGACCGCCTTTTTTGTTCTGCTCCTCCACCATCATCAACACAGTGTCTTTGAGGGTGGTTTCACTGATGGCCATAGTGCCGGAGAGAGAATGCAGTACACCCACTTTAATCGTGTCTGCCGCCAAGGCACCCACAGAGGCCACTGCGGCACTGACGCTCAGTGCGATACCGGAAATGACGTGTTTAATTTTCATAACTTACCTTCCCAAAAATTGGTTGTTTAAATAACGCCGATTAGATCTGCAGCTGTACGCCAAACGAAATGCTGTCGGTGTCGGTCCCGCGATAGCCGCTGATGTTGGCGTCACCGGTGGCGTAGTTCAGGTTCAGGCGCGCGTTGTGGCCTTTGATCACATAGTTGAGGCCCACTTCGGTCAAATCGCTGGAGGGCAGGTCGGTGGGGTTGTTTTCCACAAAACGCACATAAGGCTGGAATTTGCCGTAACCGTCACCCGGAATCAGGTAAGCGGCGGTGGCAAAATAAGAGTCGCCGTCAAACAGGCCAAAGTCAGTTGCATCGTCCGGTGCACCGCCGATATAGTCGGAGTCAAACTCCTTATACTCGGCCTCAAAGGTTACCACACCGCCGCCGTCCAACACGGTTTCAGACAACAGGTCCACGGCGTAACCGGAAAAGTCGCCGGGATTGGCGGCCGTGCCCACACCGTCAGACTGGCTCTGGAAAGACAGGCCCAGGGTAAACACATTGCCCAGACCACCGTAGTAGGTACTGGATGTGTAATAGGCGGGATTGTTTTCCATGCTCAGGAAGTTGTAGGCAAAACGCGCCGCCACCAGCGGTGAATCGCTCTGGTTCGCGGTATCGTTTCCGGCCAGGCCTTCAAACAGCCCCACGGCGTACTGGAATTGACCCGCCTTGCCCCAAACGGTGACACCGTCATCGCGGCCATAGGTACCGGCCACATCCACCTGGTCGGAGGCGAACAGCGGCTGGGTGTACTGGTTCCAGGTCAGGGCATAGAAAGGCCCGTTCATCTCAATGCGGTCGGCGGGCACCAGGTGGCGGCCGGCATGGATATTAAAGTGTTCGTTAAACTCAAAGCGCATAAAGGCGTCGAGCACGTCGGTGGGGCCATTGCCGAAAATTTCGTCGGTATTAAAGGTAAAGCCGATAGTGTCGGTAATCTGACCGTTGACGTAGAGACGCAGGTTCTGGATATCAAAGTCAGAGGAGGTGTCTTCCCCATCCGGCGAACCATCTTCCACAAAGGTGGCGGCAAAACGGATACCGGCGCCCACGCTGACCCAGCTGTTGTCATTAATCTCCAGTTTGGCGCCGGCGAAGGACGGTACCGAAATGCTGGCCACGGCCGCAGCGGCCAGGGCTGTTCTGATGGCGGTCGCCAGGCACGACGGCCGGACGGTGTCCAAATGGTTGAAGCTGCTCATGTTATCCCCCTGAATATTTGGTGTTTGTATCACCACCACCATTATTCAGGTATGAGCAAGTGACACCATTCGGCGATTAGCCCAGGGGGGTACGTTATTTGACGTAGAGCGCGACCGTTCGTTGCCCATGCCCGCGCCATATAGACAACGGCGGAAGATCGAAGCAATCAGCTGCCGAGGTGTAAGTGACCGCGGCTTTACATACCGCTTGCTCCTGGTTTCTGCCCATAACGGGCCAGACCTAATCGGTAATCAACGGTGATTGAATGGCCAGCGCATCAAGGCTGGTATTGTCGTCATACACACCGGCGCCGACCTGATAGGGAGTACCGGCAACTGCTCTTACATAGCTGAGCTTGCGGCGCGGCGTCGAACCGCCCGGCGCCAACCAAACGTATTCAACCCAGCCCCCTCCGTGAGCGGCCTTGTTACAAAGCGTTGCACCGTAGGGCTGTCCCGCATAGTCCGTATGTTTTTTAATATCCCCGCCAACAGTACAGCAAATGGTTTGGCCATCATGATGAACTTCCTCTATGAGAATTGACTCAACGCCCCCGCCAGACACCAGGGGCTAACCATCGGTCCCCTGAAGGTATCCCCTGACGAACCTGCAGTCACGCAGCTAAATCGCAGCCCGGGATTGCATTTTTGCAGGCCTCTGCAATACTGTCATTGTGAACTGGGATGATCTTCAAGTGGTAAGGGCAGTATTCAGGACCGGTAGCTTCGCTGCAGCGGCTCGCTGTCTGAGCATTAATGAAACAACGGTTGCCCGTCGCCTGACTCGCCTGCAAAACGACCTCGGTGTCACGCTGTTCGAGGCGGTTGATGGTGCACGGGTCCCGACCAGGCACTGCGAGGAAATCGTTGCGCTCACCGAAACCATCGCCGATCGAGCCGATCGAATAGCCAATATCGGCAGGGTCGAACACCGGCATTTTAAACGAAGACGTATTGCCGCCACCGATTCCATTACCGCTGAGGTCTTGGCACCAAACGCCGCACCCTTTCTGTTGGACCATCCTGAACTGACACTGGACTTTTTGGCCTCAACCGAAAATGTCGATTTCTCGCGGTGGGAAGCAGATATTGCCATTCGGTTGAAAAGACCTGAGAAGGGAAACTTTGTCATGTCGAAATTGACGGAGTTAGATTTGTACTATGTCGAGCCTGCGCTTGAAGACTCTAGGTCAGACACTCTCGTGTGTGCCTATCCGGACGAACTCAATCTGACACCCGAGTCCAAATATTTCATGCAATTGGGTCTTCACCAGAAAGCCAGGTGTCGGAGTAAAAATCTGTTGGTTCTAAAACGGATGGTGTTGTCAAAACGCTGCTGTGCCGTACTCCCCGGCTACATGTGTTCTGACCTATTCACCGCCGAGGGATTTCACCTCACCAAGTTCGCAGAACGTCGAAGTGCCTGGCTGCTCAGGCAATCGCACCTGAAAAGTGACCCCGCTACTCGCACGGTGATTGATCGGATTAAGCGTTGTTTCGATGCGACCTCGATGGACACTTAAGCTTTAGTTAGATTTCACTCATCAAGTCCTCAATGAAATGTGCTGCTAATTCGTTCCTTCCCGCATAACCAGACTTAGCATAGATACTTGTGGCTTGGCCTCGAACAGTTTTTTCCTTTACATTACGAGCTTCTGCAATTTCTTTCATCGATAGACCTTTAATTAAATGAACTCAAAAATTTCGCTCTCCGTTCCGCCCCCCAGGATAAAAAGCCCTGTGCCAGTAAGTGCCATCCAGGCAAATATTATGAGGCCAAAAGCTTGAGTAAGTCCTGCTAGTCCCTGATGCCCACCCCGCTCCGGTACACGCAGCCTCAACAATGTTCGAAAGTCCTCCAGCGCGAGCTTCCATTACAATCGAGAAAATGGAGACCATTGTTTGAAAGACAGTGTTTCAGAAGGTGAAAGTCCGATAAAAATCCGCACCAGCATAAAAGCTGCCAAAGTTAATCCCAGATAAGCGTGGATTAAATAACCTTGCGATGTTCCACCATCCTCTGCTAATTCACCTGTAAGGTAGGCTGTAATACCAAACACAGCAAGCCCCAAGTGAATAAATTTAGCATATATTGGATAGGAATAATTTTGCTCACTCATAATTACCTCCGAATCTAACCACCAGTAAGCTAATTACTCACTAATTTACCGCTAGAAGGTACGAAGAGAATTGGGCAAGGGGCTTAATTTGGCCCCTTTAGGGCATATGCCCCATGTCGGACTGCTTAAAAATCGAACAAGGCAGGCTGGCAATGGTCACTTCGCTGTTGGGTGTCCCTTCCGGGGCTGAGACTGGTGAGAATGCGGCAATAAAGTCCAGCTGAACTACACAAAAGTCCAAACAAAACGAATGGATTTTGGCTATATTTATACTTCGAAAAGTTAATAGCGTCATAGTGAGAATAACGATAGCTTTGCGGTGTTCAGAGCGTTAAAAATGGAAGAATTTGACATAGTAAAGTGGTGGGGAGCGAGTGTTGCCACTGTTGCTTTACTCTGGAACATATATAACCATTTATCAAATACGCCAACGTTAAAGGTCAAGCTCAAAAGCCCTGTAATCGACTCTGGTTATCAACCTGTTTCCGTAAGAAAAACGGATCATGGTGAAGTTCAAGAATGTGCCACGTATTGTCATATTGAAATAACCAATACTGGCAGGCTGCCAGCAACAATCACAAATATTGAAGCTACTCACTCAGAAAACGGACACGGTCGTATTTTTTCCTCATCACAACGATTTGTGTCGTACTCTGAAATTACCATGCCAATGTCAATTGCTCCTGGAGAGCAGTGGAGTTGTCGTTTGGATATGGAGGACTTATATTTTCTTTCAACACGCGGAAGGCCTGAAATAAGAATTGAAGTTTCTTACAAAGCTAAGCCTATAGTTGTAGTTCCCGAGATTCCGGCTAACGAGACGAGTCAGCAGGAAGCGCAAAAAATGCGTGCTTCTGCTTGAGACGTTGCGCCAACGTTAGACCCTACAGAATCAATCTTCCATGCCTGCAAGCTGGCGGCGACCGTTTACGCTGTCGTTCTGCTGTGCCTTGTTCGCCGAGTGTTCTGACTATATACCCTACATAGAAGGGCGATCATCCACAATGCCAGTGCCCTTAGCCTTCTGTCCCCGCAGACTCGCTGAGATTCCGAGTCACTCGAATTCGTAGGTGCTTCCCAATCCCCTTCGGCCGGGATATACCCGGTGTCTGTTCACCCCGGGTTTCTTTCTGGACTACCGCTCAAACTGGTCCACCAGGGTACGCAATCCGTGTACCTGTTTAATCAGCATTTCCGTGGACCGGGCTGTGTGCTGGGAGGCCTCTGCGGTTTCATTGGCCACCTGACTGATGCTGGTGACATTGCGGTTGATCTCCTCGGCTACAGCGCTCTGCTCTTCTGAAGCGGTGGCGATCTGCAGACTCATATCCTTGATAGTGACCACCGCGTTGCGGATGGACTCCAAGGCTTCCCCGGCAATGCCCGCCTGTTTTACGCTGGCCTGGGCCTGCTCCTGACCGGCGTCCATCACCGCCACCGCTTCGGCGGTACTGGCCTGCAAACTGCCGATAATCGTCTGAATCTGCTCAGTGGATTCCTGGGTCTGGCTGGCCAGGGCGCGCACTTCGTCCGCCACCACCGCAAAACCGCGCCCTTGCTCGCCGGCACGAGCGGCTTCAATGGCCGCATTGAGAGCCAGTAAATTGGTCTGATCGGCGATGCCGCGAATCACGTCAATCACGGAACCGATGGATTCACTGTCCGCCTGCAGCTGGGAGATGACACTGGAAGCCTGCTTTACCTGTTGTGCCAGATGTTCAATCGCCGTCACGGTTTCATCCACCACCGAGCGGCCGGCCACCACTTGATTATCGGCGTCCTGGGCCGCATCCGCGGTGCTGGCGGTATTGCGGGCCACTTCCTCGACCGTGGTACTCATTTGCTGCATGGCACTGGAAACGCTCTGCAGTTCGGTGCGTTGGGTTTGTACGGCGCGATCGGTCTGCTCTACCACCGCCGAAGCTTCGCTGGCCACATCGTCGACCTGTTCCGCCGATCCGCCGACCCGGGTCAAAATGGTACGGATCTCTGCCTGCAGGGCCGCGATGGTGAGTTCCAGTTGCCCCAGTTCATCCTGTCGACCGGTATACACCCGGCGCGCAATGGGATTGTCAAAAATGTTGCGGGCTTTTTCCGCCGCCTTGCGATAGGGGGCGGTAAATAGCTGTGCCAGTACCAGAGCGATCGCAACACTGGCGCCGGCGCCCAGCAGAGGCCGCAACATGTTGTCCCCGGCGACCGGCCAGGTGGCGGCCAACACCGGCAACAGACAAACCAGATAACCGAGCAATAACCGGCCCACCATACCCAGTTTGGGTTTGCCCAACCCCAGGGATGCCGGTATGCGCGCTCCGCTCTGGATACACTGGTAAAGTTTCTCGGCCCGGTTACGGACTTCGGAGTCGGGTTTGACCCGCACTGACTGATAACCCACCACGACACCGTTTTCATAGACCGGTGTCACATAGGCGCTCACCCAGTAGTGATCGCCGTTTTTACAGCGGTTTTTGACAATGCCCATCCAGGGTCGGTCTTGCTTGAGGGTATCCCACAGGTCTTTAAAGGCCGCTTTGGGCATGTCCGGATGGCGCACAATATTGTGGGGTTCACCCTCCAGTTCCTCGCGCTGGTAACCGGCAATATCGGCAAAAACTTTATTGGCGTGGATGATCCGTCCACCCTTGGTGGTAGTGGATACCAACCGTTGATCCGCGCTATAGGTACGCTCTCTACCAGTCACAGTACCTCTACTCATGGTTACCCCCTATCTCCTGTCTCGCCTGAGTACCACAATGCGCTGTCTTTATTAACGCTTTTGACTCAAGTTATTCATTCCCAATATATATCGACCTGTACCTATTAAGCTTTAGGCCGCCATTCCCAGCGCCTCCAGCACTCGAATAGGCTGCAGGGGTTTGCTCAAACACACTTCGGCCCCGGAGGCGAGAATCCGTTGCACCGCCTCCTCACTGCAGTGGCCCGTCATAGCCAACACTCGAATATCGCGGGTAGCCTCTCTCTGCTTCAGGCGTTTACACACCTCAAAGCCATCGATACCCGGCATCATCAAATTCAGCATCAGCACATCCGGTTTGAAGGACTCCAGTTTTTGGCCCGCCTCAAAACCATCGCCAGCGGCCTCAATGGCACCCACACCGGGTATATCGCTCAGTAACTTTTGTAGATAGCGGGTCAACTGTTGATCATCATCCGCGATCAAGACACGCAGGTCGCCATTGGCCTTAACCGGCTCCGATTCATTTGTCGGTATCGCAATACCGCGTTGCCGGGCAAACTGTTCGATATCGCAGCGCAAAAAGCGGCGGTGGCCACCGGCAGTAGTCTGTGCCGGCAGCAGACCTTTGGAGGCCCACAGACGCAGCGATGCGGTGGATACCATCAACAGTTCCGCCGCTTCTACTGGGGTCAAATAAAGTCGTTCAGTCATACTGAGCCCCTACCTGGATTCAAAACCTCTCCATCTCTTGGCCGTGGCTTTTCCACCACCTGGTGAGCATTTCACCTCTTCGCGAGAAGACGGGCGCAGTATAACGATTATTGATATTTGCGGTTTTAGCGCTTTAAGCGCTGGTTGATATGGATCAAAAAGAAAGGTAATTCAGCGGGGTGTCGTTCAGGTTTCTGCCGGATCCGCCGAGACAGCGGCTCCCCGAGGGGGAGCCAGCGACTTTATATACTGAGATCGAGGGTTTTCAAAACCCGGTGGGAGGGGTAGCCATCGGCCACCATATTGCGTTTTTGCTGGAAAGCCCGTATCGCCTCCCGGGTGGCAGGGCCGAGAATGCCGTCCGGCTCACCAGTGTCAAACCCCAAGTCGTTGAGCCGTGACTGCAGCTCTTTCACCAGTGCCACACTCAAGTTGGGCATGTCGGTGGGCGGCGGGCGGCGCAATTCGCCCGCGCCATTGATGCGGTCCGCCAGGTAACCCACCGACAGGGCGTAAAATTCCGATCGGTTCCAGCGCATAATCACATCAAAGTTGTCGTACACTAAAAACGCCGGCCCGTGATGTCCAGCCGGGACCAGCAGAGCTGCATCTACGTCGGCGCGGGGCAGCGCCGCGCCGGTGGCACTGTGCAGGCCAGTCTCGCGCCAGTGGTCCAGAGCCAGGCGGTTGTTCAATCCCAGGTCCTGATAGTGATAGTCTGCCGGCAGGCGCACCTCCCGTCCCCAACGCAATTCTCGCTGCCAACCAAGCTGCTCCAGGAAGTTAGCCGCGGACGTCAGGGCATCGGGGATACTGCCCCACAGATCCACACGGCCATCGCCATCCCCGTCCCGGGCATACCGTCGATAGGCAGAAGGCATAAACTGGGTGTGTCCCATGGCGCCCGCCCAGGAACCCAACATCGGCGGCCTTACCCCCGGTTGTTGGAGCAACCGCAGCGCATCAAACAGCTCACCGGTAAAAAACGCGCTGCGCCGTTGATCACAGGCGAGCGTCGCTAATGAATCCAGTATCGGCATCTTGCCCAAGTAGCTACCATAGTTGGTTTCCAGGCCCCAGAAGGCCACCAGGTATTGGGCGGGAATCCCGTACTGTTTAACCAGCTTATTGAGCAAGGCCCGGTGTTCTTGTAACAGTGCCCGGCCTTTGGCCACCCGCTCCGGCGTTACCCGTCGGTTGAGGTAGTTGGCAAAGCTGAGTGAAAACTCCGGTTGGCGGCGATCCAGTTCGATCACACGCGGCACTGGGCGCAGGTTCGGTAGTGTGTCGGTCACGACTGCTTCGGGAACCCCCTGTTGCAGGGCTTTCTGTTGCAGGTTGGCGATGCATTGACCAAAACCCGCAACCACCGCTTTGCTGGCATCTTGAGCCTCCGGGCTTTCCACCCCTCTCACCGGGGACCAGGACAGACTCAAGACTGCAGTGCTTGTCAGTGCCATTGCTAATCGGCGGGTTCGCCGAACGTCAAATACACGCAGGCGTTTGCCCGCCGAAAAAAATAGGGCCATGGTTCTTTAACTCGTTACCTCATCTACAGCAATTGCTCGGCCGTCACCGGTACCATAAGAACCCACCTGATGCCGGTGGGATCGGTCCAGACTCCTATGGGTCATTGTGTCTGGCGCTCGGGGCGCTTGCAAGTTTATCCTGCGCCAGTTGCAGACGACGAAAGCGATTAACCGTGGCCACCAGTTCCTGTAGCCGGGGCAGAGCCAGGGTGCCCACAATATAGGGCGTAATGGTGTCCAGACCTCTCTCTTCCACCTGTTGCAGTACCCGCCGCAGGCCACCCACCAGATCTTCGGTCTGGGAAGCAGAATTTTTAAGCAGGTAGTTCATCAGGTAACCCACCGACTGCAGCTGGCCGTTGTCGATCAGCTGCTCGACGCGGGACACATCGATCTCCTCCCGGCCGTAACGCAGGTAACGATTATCCAGCGCCTGGATTTTTTCCCGGTCGCGGTGATAACGGGCATCCAGACAGCTCGTCTGTAGGTGGCGCGGCTGGCGCTGCACAATCGGCACCCGGGCTTTGGCGTTTTCAACTCGGGAGGCGCTATCACAGGTCACCAAGCTGTGCGCTTCACTACTGACGTCCCGGGGCAAGTAGTTGTCCATCATGATCACGGTGTCGGCGCAGCCAAAAAAGTCGCCGGAACCTCCCATCACCAGCACTACCGACACACCATTGTCCCGATAAAGATCCTCGATCCGCTGCACCAGTGGGGTAATCGGCTCTTTGTTTTTGTGCACCAGCGCCTGCATCCGCTGATCGCGAATCATAAAATTGGTGGCGGAGGTGTCTTCATCAATCAGTAGCGTACGGGTCTCCGCAGCCAAGGCTTCCATGATATTGGCCGCCTGGGAAGTGCTGCCGCTGGCGTTTTCGGTAGAGAAGCATACTGTATCTTTGCCCTGGGGCAGATTGGTGATAAAGGGGCTGATATCCACCCCCGTAATGGCACGGCCATCTTCGGCACGGACCTTGAACGCACTGGGATCCGACACCACCTGCTCACGACCGTCGCCGGGGATATGGTCATACACGCCCCGTTCAATGGCATGCAAGAGCGTGGATTTACCGTGAAAGCCCCCCCCCACAATCAATGTAACCCCCCGCCGGATCCCCAGACCGCGTAGCGGTTGGCCCTGTTTGTCTTTCAAGGTGACGGCCAAGGTTTCCGGCGCCTGAAAAGGGACCGCCCCCGCCAGCGGGTGATCGTCGACGCCGCTGGCCCGGGGCAGGATGGCATTGTCGGCTATAAACGCCACCAACCCCTGGGGTTTCAACTGCTGTCGCAACAGGCATTGGTTTTCCACCGAGTCGACGTGAGCACGAATGCTCTCTATCTCTTCATTGACGGTGAGCAGCGCGCCGTCCACCACTTGGGGCAGCTCTTCAAACAGCATAATACCGGCCTGGCGCGCGTTGACCGAGCGACCATCGGCGGGTAGCGCCAGCTGAAACCGCACTTCCACCTGGCCATCGTGTACCAACACTGCATTGCGTTCCAGCACCTGCTGGCCGTAGCTGGCAATGGACATTTCACCGCTTTTGCCGGAGCCGCGCCCCCCCTGCACCAGGTGCTTTATTCTGTCGGCAAAACGCCGCCCCAGACAGTCCTCCAGCGCAATGCGTCGGCTGACACTGCTATAGAGATCCCGCGGCAATGCCGCTATGCCAGGTTCAATAATAGCGCGACAGCGGGAGGGATCGGCAAACGGGTCCCCCTGCACATGGTCTATGCGCAGCAAAAAGTGCGGGTACTGATAGTCTCCGACAAGCTGCTTGTAGGCTTTGTAGCCCTTGCGATCGATTTGTCCTAGCAGGTTTTCAAGCTGCTGCAAATTTGGCATAGGTGGCAAGCTCGGCCTCTATTCTACCCTTTTTAGCTTAGACCAGAACCGCCCGGCGTTAGCTAGTGCCCCTCCCTTTGCCCTGGGCGAAGCGTTGGGCGCCATTGGTCACCGCCCCGGCCTCTACCAGCATCTGTCCGCGGGTGTATTCCAACGCCAGACCATTCACCAGGTTATGGTCAAAAGACTGGTAAGTGGAGAGGCGATCGATCGCCAGGCAGGACTGGGGAAAGCGGGTAAGGCCGCTGGCCATCTCAATGGCTGTTGCCAGGGCCTGCCCCGATGCCACCACCCGGTTGGCCAGGCCCATCTGGTAAGCCTCTTTAGCGTCCACCGGGCGTCCGGTCAGGATCAGGTCCAACGCCCGGCCCAACCCAATGATTTGCGGCAGCCGCTGGGTGCCGCCATCGATCAAGGGCACACCCCAGCGTCGACAGAAGACGCCCAGGGTGGCGTCCTCCGCCACTACCCGCAAATCACACCAAAGCGCCAACTCCAGACCGCCGGCCACCGCCTGGCCTTCAATTGCGGCAATCACCGGTTTGCTTAATAACATGCGGCTCGGCCCCAGGGGGGCGGAAATATCCAGTGGGTCACCGCTGGGCTCCTCCATACGGTTTATGGACTCACCACTGGCCAGGGCTTTCAGATCCGCACCGGCGCAGAAATTCCCTCCCTCGCCACAAAGCACCGCGACCTTGGCACCTTCATCTTTTTCATACGCCAAAAAGGCCGCCGCCAGCGCATCCGCTGTTTCTCGATCGATAGCGTTGCGAACCTCGGGCCGCAGGATGGTGATTGTTGTTACGGCGTTCCGGGTCTCTGACTGAATCAAGGTATGGGCCTCCTGCTGGACGTCTCCTGATAGACGCCGGGGGATGCTCAAGCTGAATGTCGGGCATTATAATCCAGGATCCGTTGCACCCGTTCATAATTCTCGAGCCGGCGGGACGACTCCCGGTCAGCTTTGGACACCACCCGATCCAACTCTGCAATATAGGTCGCAGACAACCGATGGTGACGCGCCCCCAACACCACCAGCTGTTTGTACCAGTCGTAGGGCTGCAACTCCCTGTCCACATAGTCGGTTTGGGCTATATAACTAAAAGCCCGATAGTTGAGACCGTCCAACTTGGCCGATATCACTTCCTCGCGGTAACCAAAGCCCAGGCCTTCGTACCGGTCCAGTACGGGCTTGTCGGCGCCGCTTAGGCGGTACAGGATACCGTAAACCTTGTCTGAGCCATTATCGGTTGCGTGCAAGGTACACTTGCCTGAGTCATCGCGACCGCGTTTGGCAAACGAGATGCGGTAGCCAGGGTTGTCTATAATCCCCATGACTTCCGCTGAAGGCGTTCGCTCACGCAAGCGCAGTGGATGCAGATTGGAACCATAAGCCAAGTAGTACAAATGTGCCAAAACCATCACCTGTTAATCTGTGCCGCGGAAAAATTCACTTCCGCTTATTTGTGAACCATATATGGCGTAACACTTTTTAAAACGCACCTTCGTTGTGCAATGGTGTGAATTCAATCGCCGAATATATTTCCATTCTCCTCGTTTTTTAACAAAGAAAAAAGCCCGAAACATTAACCTGCCATAATCGTGTAATAACGCCGCACCTGTTTTTTAGGTGTAATCATTCTTATAAAAAAATTTTTATAACCATTGCTAGCAGATTGTAGAAAGCCGTCTATATTTAATGAAATGGGCACAGTTATTGCTGTTTAGAGTTCGCACAGGTTGATTAAACTAGCAACAGTAAGGGTATTACCTTATATGAAATGTGGTATTAGTACTATCGTGTTAAAAAGCTGATGGTAAGGAGGAGATATTTGTAGGTAGTTTAGAATTTTTGTGATTGAAACATTAATTTAATATTCCATTTGTACACTTTATAGCCTATTATGCGCACCCCTTTTGAGGGGCCACTGATAAAAATATAACCAAGTCCAAGGAATCATGGACTGACCAAAGGAATGACCACTTTAGTAGTGAAACACCTATTAAACCCAAAGAGACACATTACACACTAGAGGAAGAAATATGAGCAGAGTTGCATTGGTTACTGGCGGAACCCGTGGTATTGGTGAAGCTATTTGCACAAAGCTTAAGTTAAAGGGATATACCGTTGTAGCCAACTATGGCGGTAACGATCTGGCGGCCGAAGCTTTCACCGAGCGCACCGGCATTCCCGCCATCAAATTTGATGTTTCCGATTTCGAAGCCACTAAAGCTGCCATCGAGCAGATTGCACAAGATTTTGGCCCCGTTGAGATTCTGGTTAACAACGCCGGTATCACTCGCGACGGCACCATGCACCGCATGACCTTCGAGCAGTGGAACGACGTTATCCAAACCAACCTGACCTCCTGCTTCAACACCTCTCGCGCTGTGATCGACGGCATGCGTGAGCGCGGTTTTGGTCGCATTGTAAACGTAGGCTCTGTGAATGGTCAGGCTGGCCAGTACGGTCAGGTAAACTACGCCTCTGCCAAATCCGGTATCCACGGCTTTACCAAAGCCCTGGCCCAGGAAGGCGCCGCCAAGGGCGTGACTGTGAACGCCGTTGCCCCGGGTTACGTTGACACCGACATGGTACGCGCTGTACCGGCCGACGTTCTGGAAAAAATTATTGCCACTATTCCGGTTGGCCGTCTGGGTAAGCCGGAAGATATCGCCCGTACCGTTGAGTTCCTGGTGAGCGACAACGCCGACTTTATCACCGGCTCTACGCTGTCCGTCAACGGCGGTCAGCACATGTACTAAGTGTACGCCCAGCCAAGGCTTTGCCTTGGCTGCTCTGCCTAAAAAACAAAAAAAGCCGCTGTATTTACAGCGGCTTTTTTTGTTGTCGTGGCAATTAGTTTTTTAGCTGTACTGGTGGATAAATTCGGTAATCAGCGGCCGCACGTGTTTGCGGAATTTGGAGCCGCTGAAAATCCCGTAGTGGCCAGCGCCTTCCTGCAGGTGGTGGCGACGCATTTTTTTCGGGATATTTTTGCAAATGTCCTGGGCGGCTTCGGTTTGTCCGATGCCAACAATATCGTCTTCGGCACCTTCCACGGTCAGCAGGGCCGTTTTATCGATCGCCTCAAAATTAACCGGTTTGCCGTGGTAGGTGATAGCGCCGCGGGCAATTTCGTTTTTCTGGAACACCCGCTCGATGGTTTCCAGGTAAAACTCCGCTGGCATATCCAACACCGCCATATACTCATCGTAAAACGCGCGGAAGCGATCCGCATCCTCCTGTTCGCCAAACAGCAGGTTTTGGAAAAAGTTGAAGTACTTCTTGGCGTGCATCTGCGGGTTCATCGACAAAAAACCGCCCAACTGCATAAAGCCGGGATAAACTTCGCGACCGGCCCCCGGGTAACCCTCGGGTACCGACATAATGGCAAAGTTGCGGAACCAGGCCATGGGATGCTTCTGAGCGTACTCGTTCACCCGGCTCGGGTTTTTGGAGGTATCAATCGGACCCGCCATCAGAGTCAGGGAGCGGGGTACACTCTCGCTTTTGTTTTCCGCCATCACCGCCGTGGCAATCAACGCCTGCACGGTAGGCTGGCAAATGGCCATCATATGGGTGCCGGGGCCCAGAAACTCCAGAAATTCAATCAGGTAGCTGACATAGAGATCAAAAGTAAACTTGCCCACTCCACGCGGTACATCGCGGGCATCCAACCAGTCTGTAATATACACCTCGTGATCCGGCAGCAAGGCTTCAACTGTGCCCTTCAACAAGGTGGCGTGGTGTCCCGACAGAGGGGCCACCAATAACACCTTGTCCTTGTCCTTGTGCCCCTGGCGCTGGAAGTGGATCAGATCACAAAACGGCTTGCTGTTCACCACCTCTTCGCGAACGGAAACCGACTCACCATCGATGGGTACTTCTTCAATATTAAACCCGAGCTTTTCGTACCGACGGGTCAAGCGCATACCGGTTTCAAGCATGGCGTTGGTGAGGCGACCCGGCACGGTGTAGGTGAACGGATTAGACGGACTGCAGGTGATACTGTGAATGAGGCTGTAACTGTCATGCAGCAACTCCGCCCCACGGGTAAAGTAATCATAAGCTTGGTAGCGCATAGCTAATACCTTGCGATATCAAATCGTTCGTAATAATTCAGCTAATGGCTGTTGCGGGTTTTTGCCGATGACTACTTCTCTAAAGACAAAACCAGGTAGAGCGCAGAGCCATTACCTGAATGATTACCCTGTTTAGACAACAACAAAAAAGCCTCCCCCCATGGGGGGAGGCTTTTAAAAATTACTTGGCAGCTTTAGCGGCAGAGTTTACTGCAGCTTGAGCTTCTTCCATAGCAGTTTTCAGCACTTCACCGGCCTTTTCCTGGGCACTGGTGATCACGTCATAGGCATCCTTGGCAGCGGCAGCCACTTGGTCCTGTACGCCTTCGGCATAGCTCTTCTGAGCTTCTACCAGGCTTTTCAGGTCTTTCTTCTCGGTGGCACCGTCAACAAAGGCAACACCTTGATTCAGCAGGCTGCTGAACAGGGCGTTTTGCTGCTGGACCAGGCTTTCCATGGCTTTGGCGTTAACAGAAACCAGCTCGGTTACCGGCTTCAGGGATTTTTGGAATTGCTCGTTTACTTTATCAAACATGACAGACCTTCCTTCTTGGCTTTGCTGCAAAGCAGCATTGGTGATATAGGCAAGTCTATGGAAGACCAAAGATCAGGTCAAAGGTTTTTTGCTGCAACGCAGCAAAAAAATTAGTCTTATTTAGAATAAGCAGTTATTTACTTATTCTATAATTTTTGGTCTTTTTTGCAGTGCACAAAAGCAAAAAAGGCCCCTCAAAGAGGGGCCTGTGGTGCTGACTGAAAGCTATAAGCCCCCCAAGTGCAGCTAGCCACTCAAGCTAGTAAGCGCTCACTTAGCTGCTTTGGAAGCCGCTTTGGCAGGCCTGGGAGTAGCAACAGCAGCTACTTCGTTAGCCTGGGCAAAAGCGCCCTTCATTACTTCGCCCAGTTTCTCCTGGGTTTCAGTCATTACGGCGTAAGCATCCTTGGCAGCAGAAACCATTTTTTCCTGTACGCCTTCGGCGTAGGCTTTCTGGGCTTCAACAAGACCAGCAACATCTTTTTGAGCGCTCAGGCCTTCGGCATAAGCTACGCTGTCGTTCAGAACGCCAGTGAACAGGGAAGTTTGCTGTTGGGCCAGTTGCTCCAGGGCTTTGGCGTTTACAGAAACTATGTCACTTACCGGCTTGAAAGAGTTTTGGAATTGCTCTGCAACCTTGTCAAACATGTCATCGTCCTCTTTGGTAATAGACTTGGCAGATTGTGCGATGCTTGGCAGCTGGTTTAATTGCTGCACCGCAACAAAAGTTAAGTGAAGTGTACCTGTGAGAAGTGAGCCAGGTCAACGCTTTTTTGCTGCGCCGCAGCAGGAAATTTTAGACTGATTTGTCATAGAAGGCGGGTAGGTTATTCCTTTTTATTTTGCAGTGCAGCAAAAGGGCAAACCACCCATATACAGAGCGAGAGGCGGGCTTATTTTTTGGTATCGCCGGGTTTGTGAGTCTTGGTCCAGGCGTCCATATTCTGCTCCATCAGCTTGCCAAACATACCCAGGGGGCTTGCTTCCACCAGGTTTTTCATCACGCTTTGAACCGTGTCCTGCTGCTCCATAAAACTGGCCAGACTCTGCTCCAGGTACTGGCGCACAAACACCTGCATATCGCCGCCGTAAAAGCGAATCAGCTGCTTGAGCAGGGAGTTGGTCAGCAGGGACTGCTGCTCGTTGGTTTCCGACTCACTGATAATCTGCAGCAGAATTGATTTGGTCAGGTCGTCACCACTCTTTGAGTCCACCACCTCAAAATCCTTGTGGTCAATCACCAGTGACTTGATGTAATCGAGATTGACGTACTGACTCTGGGAGGTATCGTACAAGCGGCGGTTAGGGTACTTCTTGATAGTAATCAACGGCTGGCCTCGCGGGACACAAGATACACGATCCCCGCAGTATATCAGCTCATCGACAGAGCCGCGAAAAAAACCCACCGGGGCGCCGGATATTTCCCTGACGCCGGTGGGTTTTGGGTGTTTTGTGGTCAGTTACAGCCGTTTTTTCACGTAGCTGCCCGGCGCATTTTCCAGCGGCGGGAACGCCTTGTGTATACCAGGCATCTGGGCTTTCACTCTGTCTCCCGACATAGGCGCCAACCACTGATTCCAGTCCGGCCACCAGGATCCTTCGTGCTGCTTGGCCCCTTCAAACCAGGCTTCGGCTGTTTCCGGCAGCTCCTCGTTGATCCAGTGGGGGTATTTGCCGCCTTCTTCCGGGTTGATCACACCCGCCAGGTGGCCGGAGCCCGCCAGCACAAACCGGGTGGGCCCGGAAGTGAGCAACGCGCCCTTGTAGGAACCCTGCCACAGCACAATATGGTCGGCCATGGTGGAGAGGAAATATACCGGCATATCGATTTTGCCCAAGTCGATAGGCACATCGTCAATCACCACAGTACCCGGCTCGCGCAAATTGTTGTTTACGTAAGAGAAATCCAGGTACTGCTTAAAGCAGGCCGCCGGCAGGTTGGTGGCATCGCTGTTCCAATACAGAATATCAAACGCCGCCGGATCCTTGCCCTTGAGGTAGTTGTTAATAAAGTAGGACCAGAACAGGCTGTTTTCCCGCAGCATGCTAAAGCCCAACCCCAGAATACGGCCATCCATAATGCCCTTCGACTCGGCGTTATTCTCCACCATGGGCAACATGGTGTCGGTCAAATAGTGGCCCACTTCACCCGGTTCGGAGAAGTCCAGCAGGGTGGTGAGGAACGTCAGAGAGTTAATGCGCTCATCCCCTTTGGCCCGCAGGTAAGCCGCAACCGCCGCCAGAGTGGTACCGCCAACACAGAAACCCAGCATATTGACCTTATCGGCACCGGTAATCGCCTGCACCACGTCCAGGGCTGCAATGGGGCCCTCTTTCATATAGTCCCCGAAATCCTTGTGTGCCAGATCTGAATCCGGGTTCACCCAGGAGATCATAAACACCGAGTAGCCCTTGGAGGTGAGCCAGCGCACCAGGGACTTCTTCTCGTCCAGGTCGAGAATATAAAACTTGTTGATATAGGGCGGCGTCAGCAGGATCGGCCGCGCATACACCTCGGGCGTGGTGGGCGCATAGTGGATCAGCTGCATCAGCTCATTCTGGTACACCACCTTGCCGGCAGAAGTTGCCAGGTTTTCCCCCACCTCGAACGCATCGGCATCGGTCTGGGTGATCTTGAACGCTTCCGCCGGGCTCTGTTCCAGGTCACGCATAAAGTTCTCGACCCCTTTGACCAGGTTCTGGCCTTTGGTGTCGAGAATCTCACGGCACACTTCCGGGTTGGTCAACACATAGTTGGTGGGCGACACCGAACTGATATACTGACGGGTGTAAAACTTCACCTGTTCCGCCGCCTTCGGGTCGTTGAACTCCAATGCGTTTACCATGCTCTGGAGCATCTGGGAATTCAGCAGGTAAGCCTGTTTGAGGTAACTGTAGACCGGATTGTCGGACCAGTCCGCATCCCTGAAACGGCCGTCCCCACGCTGCTCGGCCACCACCGGCTCCACCTTTTGCCCCAACATGGCTTTGGTGGCGTTCTGCCAGAGTGCCACTTGCTTTTCCATAAACGCCATCTGCTCACTAACCAGCTTGGCAGTATCAACCTGCACACCGGAGGACAACAGGTCGGTCAGTTTTTTGGGGTCAAACATGGCGCCCACATCACTGGGCTGGCCCGCGAGCTTGCGACTCAAGACCTCTTGGACCATGGAATTAAAGACTCCGGAGAACTGCTCCAGATAATCCAGGACGGCACTTTCGTTTTTTTCTTCCACTGAATACTCCTGCTGAGGGTAACACGAACGGGTTTACAGACCGTTGGAACACAACGGTCTGTCAATTTTGTGAAAAGTGATTAATCACTTTTCGCCAAGTTTACCGGCACCTATTCCTTGCCGGTGGGCTTGAGGTTCACAAACCCTTCCATCAACTTCTGGTAGGAAGAGAAGGCGCGCTGGCTCTCGGTGATAAACGGCTGCAACATGCCAATCAGGGCTTCATTGCCCCCACTTTGCAACTGCTCTCCCAATGTGTTGAGCACGGTTTCGTGGAACTTGCTCACATCCGGCAGGCCCATCAGCTCGCGGGCCTCCTTGGGAGTTAGGTCGATCTCTATATTCACTTTCACTGGGTTCTCCTTCGGGGCAATTTCCTTGCCAGTGGCCCGTTTGGGGTTAGCAACCACTTATTGTGCAGTGCAGCAATTATACCCAAAAACTTCCAAAAGGCACGAAAAACATACAATTTTGTATAAAGTTTTTTGCCAAAATATTGTACATGTGTACCACTTAGCGCGCCGTCCAGGCGCCGTCTAACACCACGGTCTGCGCCGTCATATTACGCGCTGCATCGCTGACCAGATAACCCACGGTGCCGCAGATCTCATCCAGAGAGATAAAACTCTTTTTCGGCATAGGCGCGAGCATGATGGTGTCGACCACTTCATCTTCGGAGATACCGTGTGTCTTGGCCTGATCGGCAATCTGCTTTTCCACCAGCGCGGTTTTAACGTAAGCGGGGCAGATGGTGTTGATGGTGATATCCTGCTCAGCGGTCTCCAGGGCGATCACCTTGGAGAACCCGATCAGCCCGTGTTTGGCGGCCACATAGGCGCTTTTATAGGGAGAGGCGATCAGGCCGTGAATAGAACCGATATTGACGATGCGGCCAAAGTTATTGCGGCGCATCAGCGGCAGGCAGGCGCGGGTGAGCATGGCCGGCCCCACCAGCAATACATCGTTGACCAACTTCCACTTGTCCACCGGAAACTCTTCCAGCGGCGCAACGTGTTGAATGCCGGCATTGTTTAGCAGCACATCCACGCGGCCATCCGCCTCGGTGATGGCCGCCACCACGGCATCGATATCCTGTTGGGAGGTGACGTCCAGTTTGACTGGCACCACCTCTTCTGATGGTGCACCGATTTTGGCAACCGCAGCGGCCGCGGCCGCCAGATTCATATCTGATGCCCAGACTTTGTAACCCTGTTGATACAGATACTCCGCAACGGCAAAACCGATACCACTGGCGGCACCGGTCACCAGCGCTGTTTTTTTATCCATTCCTTAGTCCCCCAATACTTAAGGTTATATCGACACAACGATCGACCTACAAGTATTGAGATTAACCCAAGAATCGGATTCGTCCAATGGATAAAACCCTGTGATAAGGGTGATAAAAATAGGGAACATTCCAGTTCCCGTTCGCCCCAGCGCAGGGCGAGCGGGTTTGGTCACTGTCTAAAAGTGGTAAGTCGCACTAAAGACATAGGAGCGGCCCAGGATAGTCCGCCCATTGCCGGCGGCATTGCCGGTAATGCGCGGATCACCTTCGGTCAGGCCATCCTCGTCAGTGATATTGTCGCCGGCCAGTTGCAGAACCAGATCATCGCTGACATTGAGGATCACCCCCAGATCCAGTTTCTCGTAACCGGGCAGGTCCTGGGTATTACCGTTGTCACCGAAGCGATCATCTACGGCGCTGAAGGTGCCGTACACAGTACCGGTCATGCCGGCCAGCTCAAAGTCGTAGCTGGGGGAAATACGCACCTGCCAATCCGGTTGACGCGGCGCTTTGTTGCCTTCATTTTCGGCCACGGTATTGGTCAGCTCCGTGTCCTGAATGGTGGCATTGAGCGCAACACGGAAGTTGCCGCCGTTGTCATACTGGGCATCCAATTCCACCCCAAAGGCTTCGGCACCGGATTGCTGAGTCGGCGCACCGGGGAAGGGAGTAAAGTTGAGGCCGGTAAACTCGTTATAGAAGAAGGTGGCAAACACACCGATGGTCTCACCGGAGAACTTGTAACCCAATTCGTACTGATCGATCTCCTGTACCACTTCCTGGCCTTCGCGGATCATATCAAAGGTCGGGTAGCGGTAACCGCGACCGATACGCCCGAAGACACCGGAATCCTCTGTCAGCGCATAGTTCAAACCCAGGGTTCCGGAGGTTTTGCTGTCACTCAAAGAGCGATCGGTATCGATGGTGCCGTCCGGGTAACCGGGGCCGGAATCCACCACATAATCGGTGTCGACTGTTTCGCGACGGATGCCTGCATCCAAACGCAACTCATCGGTAATCTGCCACTCATCGGCCAGGTAAAACGCTTTGGTTTCGGTTTCCCCTGTGGCATCGATACCGTAAGCCCAGCAACCGGCGCCGGGAATATCGGTACAACCTATGCCCTCCAGGACTTCACCGTTGGCCCGCACTTCAAACGCCACTTGGTTGCCCAGGGACCAGAAGTCGTCAACGCTGTATTTGGACCAGAAGTAACCGCCGGTAATGGTGTGATCACCCAGACTTTTACTGATACTGAAGTCGTTGCTTTTGGAATCGATATCCTTTTCCACCACCCAGAAGCCGACCGCTTGTACATAATCATCGCCATTCAGGGTACGGCCGGACAGCTCAGTGGTTGCCGTCAGGCCATCAGCAAGTTCCGACATGGGCACTGCACCACCAGAGGGAACCAGACCGTAGGTATTAGCGTCGCCGCTGGTGTAGTTAAAGCGGTTGCGCACCTGCCAGCCATCGCCAAAGTCATGCTCGAAACTGAAACCGGTCACGCCGCCGTCCCAACCGCGCCCTTCGGAGAAGTCGTAGACAATCTGATCGCCGTCACCGTTAATGGTCACTGCGCGATGTTTGGTAGCATTGCCCACATAGGTAAAGGTACCGCCATCCACGCCGGGAGCCTCCAGGGGCGCCGGCAAATACCAGGTGCCGTGATCATCGGTTTCTCGGTGATAGAAATTTGCCTTGCCGTTGTCCCAGAGCTTGGTCAAGTTAACGGTCAACTGCTTGCCCTTTTCCGAATCAAACTCGGCATCGCGAATGCCCGGCGAGCTGGAAACATAACCACCCACCATATAATAGAGATCTTCCGCCAGCTCGCCGCTGACCATGGCATCCACCCGCTGCAGGTTGTAGTCCGAGGTGCTGTACTTCAACAGGCCTTCAGTCTCTTCACTGCCTTCTTTCAATCGGAAGTTGGTGGTCAGGCCCGGCTGACCGTTGGAAAAGACCGGGTTGGGGCCGCCGCGCAGGGCTTCCATACCATCAATGGTTTCGTCGATACGAAACAGGGTGGAGTTTTCCAGGAACGACAAGGTGGACGGCGGGTAGATCGGTGCGCCCTGCAACTGCACTGTCACAAAGTCGGCATCGCCAGTGCTGGGAAATCCGCGCACAAAAATATTGGCGCCGCTAACACCGCCGGAACTCTCGACCCATACACCGGGAATGGTTTTAAACAGGTCCGCGGTACTCTTGGGCGAAAACTGCTTGATGGCTTCGTCGCTGACGGTCGTAATAGCGAAACTGGCATCCAGTTTTCTGACCCCGGCGCCACCCGGTGTACCGGTAACTACAACTTCTTCCAGTTGTAACAACGGCACTTCTTTCTTTTGCTCCTCCTCTGCCGCAGCCATCAGCGGCTGCACGGCCAGCGCAGCCACCGCCGTCAGATTCGCCAAACGGCGACCTTCCTGGCGAACGCAACGTGACACGGCTTGGGCAATCTGTTTCTTCTGCATTGTCATCTTCTCCCCATCATCTCTCAGTTGGATTGGTTATTGAGCGTTGTTGGATGTGGTTCTGCCGTCCCTGGGTGGTCAGGCTCGCTATAACTTCGATAGCTTATCCAGTGACCAATTAGTTCCACAAACCCATCCTACCCCACTAACTTTGTTATTGCAATCGATTGCAAACTAACCGGCAAAGCAAAACTGCCTTATGCAATCGATTGAAATATAGGTTAAGTTTAATATTTCAAATCGGTCTAAAACATTACCCGGAAAAATACCTGGGCACTGAAAAAGCGCTTAAGGACGGGATCACTTCATGGGCTTCAACGAGAATATCCGCATCGCCCACCCCCACAGAGCGCATGCCAGCGCGGTTGATGGCTTCGACGCCGGCCACTGCATCTTCAATACCGACACAGTTCCCCGGCTCCACTCCCAGGCCCTGGGCAGCGTTTAGAAAAATCTCCGGGTGGGGCTTGGGATTTTGCACATGATTGGCATCGGCGACATAGGTAAAGTGGTCCGCAATGCCCAATCTCTCTATCACCGCCGCTGCATTTTTGCTGGCCGAGGCCAATGCGATGGGAATACCCTGACTTTTCAATTGCTCCAGCAACCCGGCAGCCCCCTCTAACAGGTCGTCCGGCGTCAGGGTTTGAATCAAGGTACGGTAGTGGTCATTTTTTTGATTTGCCAACACCTCCTTTTCTTCAATAGAAAAGTTGTCGCGACGCCCGCCCAGTACGACATCCAGCGAAGCCATACGCTCCAGCCCTTTCAACCGGTCCTCGGCCTCCGGTTCCAGGTATATGCCCAGCTCGCGAGCCAGTTGCTGCCAGGCCATAAAATGAAATCTGGCGGTATCGGCAATCACGCCATCCAGGTCAAAAATGGCCGCGACGCAGCCTTCGGACTTACTCATCGAATCTCTCCTCATCAAGGTTATTGCTATTGGGCTTTAGTCGAGCGGCTCAACCACGGTGTCCGCCAAGGTGATTTCCGCGCCGCGGTGGAAAATGGTCAGCGGTTCGCCGGCCACCAGTTCGTAGCGCACCTCCCTCTCGCCGACATCCACCTCCATCAGGCTGCCGTTAAACTGCAGGCGGAACTTGTAACCAGCCATGCCTGACGGCAGGTAAGGATCAAAACGCAATTGCCGGTTATCCAGCCGCAAACCGGCAAAGCCGTTCACCAGACACAACCAGGCGCCACCCATACAGGCGGTGTGGACGCCGTACTGGGTGTTGTTGTGGTGATTGTCGAGATCCATACGGGCCACCTGACGGAAATAGTCCAGCGCTTTATCCCGGTAGCCCACTTCACTGGCAATAATGCTGTGGATACAGGCGGACAGGGTGGAGTCATGGGTGGTAATGGGTTCGTAATAGTCGAAATCACGCCGCTTTTGTTCGAGGCTGAAATCCCCACTGCGCAGCAACAACGCCAACATCACATCCGCCTGTTTGCACACCTGGTAGCGGTAGATCACCAGGGGGTGGTAGTGCAACAACAGCGGGTAGTGCTCTGCCGGGGTATTGTCGAAATCCCAAACGGCTTTTTGCAAAAAGCTGTCGTCCTGAGCATGAATTCCGCGACTCTGGTCGTAGGGCAGGTACATAGCCTCCGCCGCCCGACGCCACGCTTCCGGCTCCTGCGGTTCCAGAGCGAGTTTTTGTATCAAGGTGCGGTAAGTGTCGGGCTCCTCTTTTTCCAGCCACTGGCACAACTGCACCGCAAACCGCAAATGGGTTTTCGCCATTATGTTGGTGTAGAAGTTGTTATTGACCAGTGCGGTATATTCATCCGGTCCGGTGACGGTATTGAGGTAGAAGCGCTGTTCTTTGTCGTAACAGCCCAACTGCATCCAGATGCGGACCGACTCCAACACCACCTCGGCGCCGTACTCCCGCATAAACCCTTTGTCGCCCGTGGCCTCGTAATAGCGCTGGATGGCATACGCAATATCGGCATTGATATGGTACTGAGCGGTGCCGGCCGGGTAATAAGCGGAACACTCCTCTCCCCCAATAGTGCGCCAGGGGAACAGGGCCCCTTTGTCAAACGCCAACTCGCGGGCCCGCTGTCGCGCGGCATCCAGAATCGAGTGGCGGTATTCCAGCAGCTTGCGCGCCAGCTCTGGTTGGCTGTAGAGGAAAAACGGCAGGATGTAGATTTCTGTATCCCAGAAATAGTGACCGTCGTATCCGTCGCCGGTTAACCCCTTGGCGGCGATATTGGTGCTGCCATCCCGGCCCACGGACTGAAAAAGCTGGAACAGATTAAAACGCATCCCCTGTTGCAGGCTGTCATCCCCCCGCACTTGCACATCCGCGGTGAGCCAAAAATGATCGAGGTGTTGCTGTTGCCGCTCCGCGTAGTGCTCAAAGCCATTACCGGCAACGCTGTCGAGATAAACACTCAGGTCTTTCAGGTATCCAGCATTGTCCTGGCCATTATCATAACTACTTGAATCATAGGAAAAATAGCCGAGATACTTGGTTATTCCCAGGGTCTGGCCCTGTTGCAGCTGCGCCTCAAATTGCACTTCGGCACCATCCTCGCCCCAGGCGTGGCAAGTTTGAACATCACTTTCGCTGTGAACCTTATGGTTCACGCCGGACACCAGATAAAAGCCGCTGCTGTGAATTCGCTGCAGCAACAGAATTTGGCCTTCGCGACTGTGCCGCTGCAGCAGTTCGATATCCCCATTGTTGATGCGGGACCCGGCGCGCGGGTCGTCCCCTTCTGCCGCATCCCCAGGCAGCTTTGTATCCATGCCCGACACCAGCTGAACCCGGCCGCTAAAATTCAGCGGCGTTACCCGGTAATTGATGACGCAGAGATGTTTATCCGCCAGGGACACCAGCCGCCTGCTATCAATCAACAGTTTCTTGCCCGTGGGCGAACACCAGACCAGCAGACGCCGCAACTGCCCGGTACGAAAGTCCAGCGAGCGCTCGTAATTCAGCAAAGTCCCCTCCGACAGGGAAAAACGCTCACCGTCCACAAACAACTCAATCAGAGTACCGTTGGGAGCAGTCACCATACGCTGGTTGTTGCGGGCATAACCGTAGGCTTTCTCACCATAGGTAATGGGCTCGGCAGTAAATACACCGTTGAGAAACGTGCAGGCACTCCCGGCGGCAGCCCCAAATCCCTCTTCATAAACGCCCCGGATCCCCAGATAACCGTTGCCCTGGGCAAACAGCGTCTCGCTCAAAGCGAGTTGTTCAGGGTCAAGGCTGGTTTCGGTTAACTGCCACGCCTGGGCAGGGTAAAAAGACTGTAGACACTGGCTCATACAACCACCAAGGTTCAAGTTGGACTGATTTGGCTCCACCACACACAGTAACCCAGTGCAGTTAAGCCCTGTTTTGGCTTTGATTGCATAATAGACGCCATTTTCACCAATTGCAATCGATTGCAATAAATCAAAATGTTGGTATGATGGTCACAAATCCGTCCACCGGATGGCAGATGCAGCAAAAACTTGGCTGACAAAGCCACCAAACATCGCTGACAACCACTGCGGAGCAACCCCATGAAAGAATGGCGCGTAAAACTCTCCCTGTTCCTGACCTACTTCACCTTTGCCATCCTGCTTAACAGCGTTGGCACCGTAATCCTCCAAGTCATTAACAACTATGACGTCAGCAAACAGGGCGCCAGCGTGCTGGAAGGCTTTAAAGACCTGCCCATCGCCTTTGTCTCCTTCCTGGTGGCCTCCTTCCTGCCCCGCTTTGGCTTTCGCAACGCCATGATCACCGGGCTCGCCATCGTTACCGCCGCCTGTTGCATGATGCCCCTCTTCCCCAGCTTCCTCACCACCAAGTTGCTGTTCCTGAGCGCCGGCACCGCCTTTGCCCTGGTCAAGGTCTCGGTCTACGCCTCCGTCGGTCTGGTAACCCGCAACAGTCAGCAACACGCCAGCACGCTCAATACCGTTGAGGGTATGTTTATGGTGGGTGTGTTGGTCGGTTACTGGCTCTTCAGCGCCTTTATCGATTCCAGCGACCCCAAATCCCAGAGCTGGTTACAGGTCTACTGGTTGCTGGCGGGCCTCTGTGGCGCCAACATCCTGCTGCTGCTTTTCACCCCCTTCGACGAATCCCAGGCCAGCACCCACAAACAGAAAACTGAGAGCAGCCATCTGGCCCGAGACTTTATGGATATGCTTAAGTTGGTGACTAAACCCATGGTCTATGTCTTTGTGATATCCGCCTTTCTCTATGTCCTGATCGAGCAGGGCATCGGCACCTGGCTGCCCACCTTCAACAACGAAATTCTGAAGCTGCCCTCTGCCATGAGTGTGCAGGCCACCAGTATCTTTGCCGCCTGCCTCGCCATCGGCCGCTTGAGTGCCGGGGCACTGATGCGCAAACTGCACTGGTACCCGGTGTTGAACGTCTGTCTGATTGCCATGGGAGCCCTGGTGCTGCTGACCATGCCGTTAACTAAAGGGATTGTGGCCAACCCGCAGATCACCTGGTTTAACGCCCCGATCGCGGCTTATATCTTTCCCCTGATCGGCCTGTTTATGGCCCCGATCTACCCGGCGATTAACTCGGTAATGTTGAGTTCACTGCCCAAACCACAGCATGCGGCCATGACAGGTTTGATTGTGATTTTCTCTGCGCTGGGGGGCACTACCGGTTCAGTTATCACAGGTATTGTTTTTGGGAAATTTGATGGGCAAACGGCGTTTTACCTCTCATTAGTACCCTTGGCGATCATTCTGGTGACTCTTTTCCTCTTTAAGCGAGAAACGGAGAAAGGTAGTTCAGATAAAGATTTAGCCCTTCAAACTGCATAGTTTATACCGGGTTTACATCCTGCCGTTTCGGAATAGGCTCCGATGCTTTTTTCAGCAGAAAACTAGTGAATGTCTATGGTTTCTGGTTCGAATGGCGGGGGTGAATTTGCACATGGTCGTCGTGGATTACGGCAAAAAACGCCTATTCCACCCTACGGTGCTGGCCGGATAGAATCCCCCCAAAGAGGAAATAAACCAAGCTCCCACTTACCAAAATTTACAATCGATTGCACATTCCCTACCATAGACTCTAAGCCAATCAGCAATCGAACCTCATGCCCAAAGATACAACCACCCCCGTTTCCATGTCCGACATCGCACGCGAAGCGGGGGTCTCCGAATCCACCGTATCCCGGGCCCTGGCCAATAACCCCCTGATCGCCGAAAAAACCCGCAAACGGGTGCAGGAGATCGCCCGCGCCATGAACTACAAAATCAACGAAAGCGCGCGTAACCTGCGACTCAAACGCAGCCATACCGTCTCCGTGGTCATTAACGCCAGCCAAGGCAGCGGCCAGTCCTTCTCCGACCCCTTTATGATCGACATGATAGGCAGCATTGCCGATGAACTCAGCCGCCACCACTACGATCTGCTCTTCTCCAGCAGCCTGGTGGACCAGAAAGACTGGCACGACTACCTGCTGGGCTCCCGCCGCGCGGACGGCGTGATAGTGATCGGCCAGGGTACCGATGACACCCCACTGCGGGAACTGCAACAGCACGGCGATCCCATCGTGGTCTGGGGCAACAAACAGGACGACACCCCCTACTGCACCGTGGGCAGCAACAACTTCGATGGCGGCAAAGTCGCCACGCAGCACTTGATCCAGCAGGGGCGGGCAGAGATTCTCTTCCTGGGTGATATCGACCACCCCGAAATCAACGCCCGCTATCGGGGCTATTTGGATGCTTTGCAGCAGGCGGGTCTCGATACCCATGAACACCATCTGGGTACCGCTTTCTCCATCCAATCCGGTTACCGCTGTGTCGCCAATCTGCTGGCTGACGGCCTGCGTAACGTTGATGGTGTGCCCTTTGACGGCATCTTCGCCGCCAGTGACAATATTGCCATGGGCGCCATCAAAGCCCTGCAAGATCACGGTCACCGGGTGCCCGAGGACGTCAGCGTGGTCGGTTTCGACGATATCCCCATCGCCGCGATTTTTGAGCCGCCCCTGACTACTGTGCGCCAACAGATCCACACCGGCGGTGAAGCCCTGGTCAGCAAGGTGATGGCTCTCATCAACGGCGAAAAAGCCCCCTCCGCCATGCTGCCCACAGAACTGGTGGTGCGCGGTTCCTGTGGTGCCAACCGGGATTACAGCCCGCTAAAAGAAACCCTCGCCCAGATAGAGTGAGCCGCAGCGGCCCCAGGCTTTAAAACCGCCTTGCAGACCGCTACAATTCTGCCTCTTTGCCCTGAAGAACGGTGGGCTTACCCATTTCCAGAGATACCCCAGACAATCTATGAATATTCGCGAATTGCTCAATTCCAAGGTACAGCAGGCGATGCTCGCCGCTGGCATCCCCCTCGACTGCAGCCCCCACGTGGCCCCCAGCAAAAAAGCCGGCTTTGGCGACTACCAGGCCAACGGCGCCATGGGGGCGGCCAAGGCCATGAAAACCAAGCCGCGCGACCTGGCTGCCAAGATTGTTGAAAACCTGGCTCTGGATGACGTGGCCGAAAAGCTGGAAATCGCCGGCCCCGGTTTTATCAATATCCATCTCAAACCCGAGTGGCTGGCAAAAGCGCTGGACACGGCACTGACCGACAGCCGCCTCAGTATCGCTGCTGTAACAGCGCCCCAGACTGTGGTGGTAGACTACTCCTCCCCCAATCTGGCCAAGGAGATGCACGTTGGCCACCTGCGCTCCACGATTATCGGTGATGCGCTGGTGCGACTGTTGGAGTTTCAGGGTCACACGGTGATTCGCCAGAACCACGTCGGCGATTGGGGTACCCAGTTCGGCATGTTGATCGCCGAACTGGAGGAGCACCTGGGCGAGGGCGAAGAGGCCCAGATGGCGCTCAAGGATCTGGAAGTATTCTACCAGCAGGCCAAAAAGCACTTTGACGACGACCCCGCCTTTGCCGACAAGGCCCGCGACTATGTGGTGAAACTGCAAAGCGGCGACGCCAAGATGGAGAAGCTGTGGCAGCAGTTTAAAGAGGTGAGCCTGAACCACAGTGAAGAACTGTACGCAGGCCTGAACGTCACCCTGGACCGCCGCAGTGTGCGTGGCGAGAGCGCCTATAACGACGACCTGCCGGTGCTGGTAAAAGTGCTGCAGGACAAGGGCCTGGCGGTAGAAGACCAGGGCGCCCAGGTGGTGTTCCTGCAGGAACTGGCCGACAAGGAGGGCAACCCCTCGCCGGTGATTATACAGAAACAGGGCGGCGGTTACCTCTACGCCACCACCGACCTGGCGGCCATCCGTTACCGCGCCGGACAGTTGAACGCCGACCGGGTGATGTACTTTATCGACGCCCGCCAGTCCCTGCATATGCAGCAGGTGTTTACCCTGGCCCGCAAGGCCGGTTTTGTGGGGGACAATGTCAGCCTGGAGCACCACGCCTTCGGCACCATGATGGGCGAAGACGGCAAACCCTTTAAGACCCGTACCGGTGGCACCGTGAAACTGGCCGACTTGCTGGAAGAAGCGGTGGAACGCGCCGGTCAGGTGGTGAGCGAGAAGAACCCGGAGCTGGCCGCCGAGGAGGTGGCCGAGGTGGCCCGTAAAGTGGGTATCGGCGCGGTTAAATACGCGGACCTGAGCAAGACCCGCACCAACGACTATATCTTTAGCTGGAGCGCCATGCTCAGCTTTGAGGGCAATACCGCGCCCTACCTGCAGTACGCCTATGCCCGGATCCAGAGTATTTTCCGCAAGGCTGATGTGGACGCGACGCAATTAACCGGCGAGATTCAGCTGGTCGCCGAGCAGGAGCTGGCCCTGGGGACCAAGTTGCTGCAGTTCAGCGAAGCCCTGGAGCAGGTGGCCCGGGAGGCCTACCCCCACGTGCTATGCAACTACCTCTACGACCTGTCCAGCCTCTATATGCGCTTCTATGAAGCCTGTCCGATCCTCAAAGAGGGCGTGGACGAAGCCACCCGCAACAGCCGTCTGCGGCTGTGTCAGACAGTGGCCCGCACCCTGCAGCAGGGGCTGGATCTGCTAGGCATTGAAGTGATGGAGCGGATGTAGACAATCAACGCCGAGGTTTGTGGATAAAACCTGATGCAGCCTATCCAGGCTCGCAGGTTTTTCCACGGCATGCCTGATACCGAGCACCAAGGCCTGTTCCCGGCTGCTGGTTTCGCTGTTTAGGACGCCAACAGTGTGTCCACCTTTTCCTCCAGCTCTCGAAGGGTAAACGGCTTGCCCAGGGTGGCATCCACCCCATAAATACGAGCGGCCTTCAGGCAACGGTCGCCGTCGATAGCCCCCCCGCCACTGATCGCCATCACTTTACAGGGGAACTCCGGGCCATGCGCCTTCATCTGCCCCAACAACATGATGCCGTCAACTTCCGGCATCAGCACATCAGTGATGATCAAATCCGGAATCTCCTTCGCTAACAGCGCCAACCCCTCGGCGCCACTGTAAGCACAGGACACCTCGTAGTCCCTGAGTTCCAATACATCCCGCAGGATATGATTGAAATCTACATCGTCGTCAATAACGAGTATTTTTTTCATGGCAACTTCCTTATAACTCGTAGGTGTATGTATAGACCATCGGTAACAACGGCGCCAACTTCCATGCCACCGACCCGAGTAAGCACTTACCCGCATTGACCTGCCTTGGCGCTTTATCAATTCCCATCATTTATATTAAAAATGCGTATCATAACCTGGCATTGTGGATACCCGTTTAACTGCCATACGGTCACAAAAAACCTATCACAAATAACACTATTTTATTATAAAAATTGCCTTTTTGGGTGTATCTTGACCTCTTGTGCAAAGAGGCTGGAAATAGGTCAGATTACTGTTTTTCCCTGTCGAACCGATACCAACGTCACTAGAAAGATCTTATTTTGGCATAAACATTTCTTGACTTATTTCCTAACGCAATAGGACAAGCATGCGAGGTGTGGCATGAATGGCAGACATTTTCTTTTCAACGGTCAACATAAATTATCGCTAACTCCCCTGGCTGCGGCACTGTTGGCCTGCTTGCCCCCGGCGGCTTTCGCGGCCGAGGAACAAGTCAAGGTGATGGAAGAAGTGGTTGTCACGGGCACCCCCGGCGGCTCTGAAATCAGCAAGTTAGAGGCCAGCTTTGCCATTACCACCGTTAGCGAACAGGATATCCGCCAGTTTTCACCCAAGAGCACGGCCGATCTGATCAAAACCGTACCCGGTGTTTGGGTTGAGAGTTCTGGCGGCGTCAGTGGCGCCAATATCTTTGTGCGCGGTTTCCCCGGTTCCGGTGACGCGGAGTTTGTAAGTATGCAGATTAACGGTGCGCCGATTTACCCGCCACCGACCCTGTCTTTTTTAGAGAACTCCACCCTGTTCCGCATCGATGAAACCATAGAGCGCATGGAGGGCTTACGCGGTGGGCCTAACCCGGTCTTTTCCAACGGCCAGCCGGGCTTGACCACCAACTTTATCCTCAAAGAAGGCGGCGACGAGAGTGAAGGCGTCCTGAAATACACCACCTCGGACTACGACCTGCAACGGGTGGATGCGATGATCAGCGGTGCACTGCAAAATGACCTCTATTACATGATCGGTGGTTATGCCAGCACCTCACCAGGTATTCGCGACGCCGGTTTTAACGCCGAAGAGGGCCAACAGCTGACTATAAACCTCACCAAAACCCTCACTGACGGCAAGCTCAACCTGTTTGCCCGCACCACCGATGACCACGGCACTTGGTACCTGCCCGCCCCCCTGAAAGTACCGGGTGTGGACGGAGAGTTTACCTACGTGGGTACCCTTAACCGCAATACCACCGTTGGCTTTGGACCTGACGACGAGCAGCAGGCGTTTGACTTTGGCGAGGGCCGCGGCTGGGACGGTACCGTCTACGGCGGCCGACTGGAGCTGGATTTGGGCAACGGCTGGAGCTTTGTCGACCGTTTTAGCTATACCAAAGGCGACGCCAACACGTTTGGGCTGGTGCCGGACGGTGCGGCCGTGCAGCTGAGCGACCTGGGCCTGGCCAGCGCCACCACCCTGGTAACCGGCACCACCCTGGGAGCCGATGATTGGGTACAGCGCGTCGGTTTCTGGGTGGTCATGAAGGAAATTGAGTCGTTTACCAATGACTTCAGCCTCGCCAAAGAGTGGGACGGGGCCAAAGTTACCGGCGGTTATTACACCGCCACCTCCTCCGCCGACGATTGGTGGGCCCTGGGTAACGGCGACGATTACTTACACGTTCGCGATGGGGGGGAAATGACCGATATCAACTGTATGGATCCCGGTCTGCTGATCACGGACTGTGGGTTTAACTACGATATCAACGGTAACGGCGATACTCGCAACCGCGCCTATTACCTCGCCGGGGAATGGGATATCAACGACGCTTGGCGCCTGGATCTTGGCGTGCGCCATGAAACCCACGAAGTAGAATATTCCGTCGATGAAGGCCTGGACGGTGTTATCACCAAGAGTGTGGACGGTTATGACGAGTCCGAAGTCTCCTGGACCCTGGGAGCTAACTGGAGTCTGTCAGAAAATGCCGGGCTGTTTGCTCGCTTTAATACCGGCTATAAGTTCCCCTACTTCGACGATTTCCGCGATAACTTTGGTGTATTTGAGTCAGGTGGTGACTTGATCAAGGAAGTGGACCAATATGAGTTTGGTTACAAGTATGCCACCGACAACCTGGGCCTCTATGTTACGGCGTTTTTCAATACCGTGGATGGCAGCCAGTTTGTCACTCAGCCGGGCGCGCCGGTGGAAGTATCAGAGAACGAAGCCTACGGGGTAGAGATCGATCTGGATTATTACAACAATGCCGGTTTCAGTGTTTCGCTCAATGCTACCGTACAGAAAACGGAAGTTGAGAAGTCCAGTACCCCCGCCAACGAAGGCAACGACGTCATACGGCAACCCGACTGGCAAGTGCGAATAACCCCCAGTTACGACTTTGAGTTTAAAAATGGCTTTAAAGGCACCGTCTACGGCACAGTGACAGCAGTAGATGACCGTTTCTCCGATCCGGCCAACATACAAACCTTAGATAGTTACGAGAAATTCGATCTGGGCGTAATTATAAACGCCACGGACAAACTCAGCTTCCAACTGGCGGTGGACAATGTCACGGATGATGACGGGCTGACCGAAGGGGATCCTCGCGCAACCTTTGCCGCCAACGCGCGCACCATCTTGCCCCGTTCCACCAAATTCAGCATCGGATACGAATTCTAAAATCGTTGCTGAGTATCAAGCCCTTTACACTGTCGGTCATCTCCGGGCCGACAGTGTTATAACTCGTTGTAGGTTTGTGCTGCGCAGTTTCATCTGACGGAATCGCACCACTTCACGTCGACACAGCCGACTTGTCTCATTTCCGGTCCGCCTTACCGCATGGGGAATTGCCAGCCCTAGTCATTGACCGTCTAATCCCTAGTTGTATTACTCAACACATCCCTAACAACGAGGTCACAATGGCAGGATTTATCGAGAGTACGTCGCAGCCGGCGACGTCTATCAATACCGATGACAGCCGTTATCGCTTTGCACTGATCACACTCACGTCCCTGTTTTTTATAATGGGTTTTATCACCTGCCTGAACGACATTCTTATTCCCCACCTGAAAAATGTGTTTTCACTCAACTACACTCAGGCCATGCTGATCCAGTTTTGCTTTTTCGGTGCTTACGGGTTGACCTCCGTGCCTGCCGGCAATTTGGTGAAACACCTCGGCTATCAACGGGGTATAGTGATCAGCCTGCTGATCGCCGCCAGCGGTTGCCTGCTGTTTGTGCCCGCCGCGGGTCTAGCCTCCTATCCGCTGTTTCTCGCCGCCCTGTTTGTGTTGGCCACAGGCCTGACGCTGTTGCAGGTCTCCGCCAATGCCTATGTAACGCGCCTGGGCCCGGTAGAGACCGCTTCCAGCCGCTTGACCCTGAACCAGGCCTTTAATTCCCTGGGCACCACCCTGGCGCCGTTTTTTGGTGCTCTGTTGATTCTCTCTACCGCCACGGTGGCGGTCGCCAACCTGAGCGGCGCTGAATTAGAGGCCTTCCGTGCCCACGAGGCCGAGGCCGTCAAACTGCCCTACGTGCTGTTGGCTGGTGCCTTTTTTATGCTGGCCACCATTTTCACCCTGTTGAAGCTGCCGGTGATCATCGACGCCAAAACCAACGCCAAAACACCCGACACGGCCAGCCACGACGGTGCGCATCGATCCGCCTGGCAGTACCCGCACCTGGTACTGGGGGCTGTGGCTATTTTTGTTTATGTGGGCGCCGAGGTGGCGATCGGCAGCTTTCTGGTGAATTTTCTTGGCGAACCCCACATCGTTGGCTTGGTAGAAGCGGAGGCCGCGCCCTACATCGCCTACTACTGGGGCGGTGCCATGGTGGGTCGTTTTATCGGTGCGGCCATCATGACCCGGGTATCCGCGGGCAAAACCCTGGCGGCCAGCGCCATGATGGCGGCACTACTGGTGGGGGTTGCCATGAGCACGTCGGGCACTGTCGCCATGGGGGCTATCCTTGCGGTGGGGCTGTTTAACTCGATTATGTTCCCCACCATCTTCAGCCTGGCGGTGCACGGCCTGGGGCAGCATACCAGTCAGGGCTCCGGCATCCTCTGTACCGCCATTGTCGGCGGCGCCGTACTGCCACTGCTGCAGGGGATCTTTGCCGACCAGATCGGAATCCAGATGGCCTTTTTCCTGCCGCTGCTGTGTTACGGCTACATTATTTTTTATGGCCTGAAGGGCTCGAAGCCGCAGCGTTAAAGCCAAACGGCTTCCTGCTCCAGAGCCAGGCCACACTGCTGCATTGTGTTCATCAAATGTTGCACCGTTGAATCGATCGGCAGTGTCGACAACCGCTTGCGGGCGAGTAGAAAATCGTTGAGCGTGCTTTGCCAGAGCCCGGCATTGCCATAACGTTTCAGGCGGGCTGGCCAGTTCGGCATCAGCCAGAACACCACCCGGTCGCCCAGGCGTTTCTTGAGGCGCGCGTAATTGAGCAACCCAACGCCATCGTAATCCGGAAAAAAGAGCACCTGACCGGCGCGCGGCCGCTCAGCCAGCCAATCAAGCAGACCGGTGCTGAGTTGGCCGCTGTAGTAAGCGACGCTGCTGTCGGTCTCGTGCGGCAGCCAGTCGAGTCGGTCGAACAGCGCCTGGTTTTCCACCAACCAAAGCCGGCCTTCGGTAGCCCAACAGTTGTCTGCATTGAGGGCCAGGGCCGCGGCTCCCAGCTGATCGGTCGCAGCGCGCAAATCCAGCCGATGACCGGCGCCGTCGCGCCACTCGGCCCGACCAGGACCGGCTTTCAGCAGCAAATAACTGGTATCGTGCGCATGGCCTGCACTTTTACTGGAACGTGCGGTGGCGATGTTGACGGCGCGATTGGGCAAGCTGTCGTCCAGTTCGTTGTGGTCGCGGGGACTGAGTTTGCGGAAATGCTGCTCCAGCCGATCCGGATCCGTGACCTGGTAGACAATGCCCCTCCCCTTGGGCTCTAACCTGACGCAACCGGCCTGGCGGGCAAAGGCCTCCAGCGCCCGGCGCTGGGCGACGCTCAAAGCGGACCCGGCCAAGCGGCCTTCACCAACCTGGCGCAGCTTGCCCAAAGCGGCGATCAGGGCTCGGCTCATGCCGACACCTCCTCCAGAGCTTCCAGGATTTGCCAGCTTTGCCGGCTGATGTGGTTTTTGCCCTGCTGGTGGAGGATCGGCACGCAGTAGCGAGCCGTGGTCAGCGGTGCCGGTGAGGCGAAAATAAGGGCGAATCCAAAATCACCGGCGGTATCAATCAGGCTCTTCTGATTGCGGGCGTCTAGAGCCAAGGCTTCGTCCAGATAACAGATGGCGCGCACCGGATGGCGCTGGTCCTGCATCAGGTGGAGCATGGCCAGCCCGGTGATCAGCTTGGCCATCAGCACGGTGCCGTTGGAAGCGGCGCTGTCGATGTCGTCGAAGGACTCCGGTTGCTGATCGGTTTTACCGACGATAAACACCAATCGAAAAAGATCAGCAACCCTGAGCCCCTGGCGGGCGTTGCCTTCCTCGATCAGTATCTGTTTGGCGCGATCCAGTTGGGCGTCGTCCAGCACGCTGCCGTGGTTGAACAGCTCAAAGGTGTCTCCGCTGTCGACCTCCTCAGCGGTGCTGATCAGCGTTTCGATGGCTTCGACCAGGTGGCTTTCGTCCTCGGGATCGATCTTGAAGGTTTTCAGGTCCGAGAGCTGGCGATGTCCGATCAGGCGGTTGAATTCACGCATCCGGCTCTTGAAGGCGCGCAGGCCGTCGCGCAGTTCGCGCAGACTGGCGGTGACGTTGACTACCGCGCTACGGGCTTTCTTTTCCAGTGCTTCGGCCTCCCGGGGCAGTTGGTGACTGAACTCGATGATGCGTTTCAGTTCGCTTTCTTCGTCGTCACTGTACTGATACTTGGTCAACCCTCCGGCGTGAAGTTCCACCAGCAGGGTGTGGAGTTGGCGATTGAAGTCCAGCAGGCGAGCGCAGTCACGCTGGTAGCTCTGAAGTTTCTCGGCCAGGCTGTCGAGGGTCCAGTCCGCTTCACCGAGCCAGGGGTGGTGAGGAAGCTGCTCCAGGTAGTCGAACACGTCGGTGTCGTCGCCGCGTTGATGGCGCATGCCCTCTATCGCCTTATGCTGGCTTTGCAGGCGATCGCGCCGTTGGCCCACTTGGTGCAATTGCTCACGCAAGCGGTCGGCGAACTCTTCGGCGCTGGCCTGGGACGCCAGAATCTGCGCCAGACGGTTTTCAATGTCGGCCAATTCATTGCGCCGCTGTTCAGCGGACGCTTGCAGTCGGCACAGCTCGTCGTATTCCTCCAGATCCTGATCGGCGCGCTGTTTTTCCTCTTCCAGTCGCGCGCTCTCCGCCTTGGCAGCGTCCATGGCTAGTGCCGTCTCCAGCTGTTGTTGCAGTTGCCGCTGTTGCCGGAGTAACTCGGTTTGGCGTTCGCGCAATTCCGGCTCACTGCGTTGGGTGTGTTGCGCCGTCAGTTCATCCAGATTGAATGCCAGGCCAGGCCAGCGCAGATGGTGGGCGTCGGATTCCGACAACGTCTCGAGCAGCGCTTCCGGATCCAGCCGAAACTGTTGCGGCCCCAGCGTGAGCACCGGTCGGCTCAGCACCCGGTTCAGGCGCTCGAGGTCCTCGGCGGGCAGCGCCTCGGCCAGCCGCTGGTAGAGGTTGTCCGCCAAGTTGGCAAGTTCCTGCTCCAGCTGTCTGAGTTCCTCGCTGTTGCGCGCCTGCTCGCGACGAATGGCGTCGGTCGAACGACTGCCGGCCTGGCTGACCAGGGTGATCTGGGCTTCCAGAGCGCGTTTAGCTTCGGCCTGCCGGGATTCCAATTGGCTGCGCTCATGCACCAGCGCAAAACGCTGTGCCAGACTTTCCCGGCGTTCATTCTGTTGTTGCAATTCCCGACAGTCCTGCTCCAGACCGACTTTTTGCTCGGTCAGTTCCCGGTCGCGCTGGACCAGTTGTCGCTCCTCTGCTTTCAGATGGTCGTGCTCGTCGTCGAGTTGCCTGGCGCTTTGTTCAAAATGGGCCTGCCATTGCTGCAGCCCCTGATCGATGCGAGGCCGCCAGTCAATCAGCTTGCCGCGCAGCGTCAGCCGGTCTTCGAAGCGGGCTTCCAGGGCCTGGATACGCTTCAGTTGTGCGCAGGCGGCCTGGTATTGGGCGCGCTCGGCGTTGACCTCGGCGAAGGCCTTGTCCCATTCCTGTTTGAAGTCGATGCTGGCATCCGGCAGGTCGCGTCGAAAGATGCGCAGCAGATAGTCCTTCACGTCGGCGGAATTGAGTTTGTCGAGTCGCAGCGTGCGGGTCAGCACGCGACGGAAGGCCTGGGCATCCGAGGCGTTTTCCAGCCGAAACACGGTAAAATCCGGTTCGGCTCCCTGGCGTTTTTTGCGTCCGCCGTAGAGCACCTCGGCAAATTCGGTGGCATTGTAGCCGAACACCAGCTTATCTTTTCCGGCAAGATGGGCCGCCAATTGTGGCTGAGTCACCAGCGAACCGTTCGGCAGGCGATAGTCTTCGACATCGAGCTGACCCTGGTAGGCGAAATACTCATAGTCGTGGCTAACGCCCTTACCGACACAGCCGAGCACCACAGTGCCGGTCTGCGGCAGACTGACCTCAAGCAAAATATAAGCGCTGTTGTTGGGAAAATAGAAACGCCGGGTTTTGTCGAATTCGTGGGCGCCAAAGTCCATGCGGCGCCGGTCGATGATCAACAGGAACTGCAGGGCATTGATCAGGCTGGTCTTGCCGGTATTGTTCGGGGCAATCAGCGATACGGAATCGTCCAGCGGCAGTTCGGCGCGCCGGTAACCGGCGCTGCCGAGCAACACCAGGCGTTGAAAGCCGAAACTCATCATGGGGTATCGCCTCCTTGGCCTAGATCGGTGTCTTCCATCAGGGCGAGGTTGTCATCCTCGGCATCACGGCTTCGACGGGCCAATTCCTCGATGTGATCCAGATACCGGCATACCGCCGGCAACAATCGCCAGGTACCGCTTTCGACGCTGACGAAGCCGAACCGGGCCGCTGTGTCGAGTAAGTTTTTCAGACCGGCCAGATCGATCTCCTCGGTCTCCAGCAATTCCCGGTGCTGTTCGTGAACCGCTTTCAAGAAGGCGGTATCGATCACCCAGTCGCCAAAGCGCATTAAGGGTTTGCCGGCGTCCGCCTGGGTGTCGAAGATCACCATGAACAGCAGCGCCAATTGGCGGGTGGCCTTGTTAACATTGCTGGTGGCGTCCTCGGTATGGAACCAGGCAAAACCGCGCCCGTCGATGCGCAACTCATACCCCAGCGCCGCGAACAGCGACCGATAGGCATCCTGTTCGCGCTCCAGTTCGGCCCAGAGTGCCGGGTCTGCGACCCGGTTCAGGTGTTTGCCGTTGTTGAACAGCCGGAACAACTCGGTAAGCCGGGTGAGTTGGCCGAGGTCCAGTTGTGTATCGTTCATGAACTTTCCAATGGCTGTGAATGCAATCGATGCGGATGGTAATGCACCCGGACGGTTTGTAAATCGGTGGTGGTTATTTGGTCCGACTGGCTCGCTCGCCAGTCCGAATCCCGCACCAGGTCGTGGTAAAGCCGCAACAGCACCACATCCGGCAGACGGCGGTAGCGCCGGCGCAGCCAATCCATCAAATTCCCCACCGGCAGAGCGGCGCGCAGCTCGACTCTCAGGGCCTCTTCGTCGACCCATTCCGTGTGGTCAGCCGGGGCCGATGCCAGTTCCTCCGGAAAACTGTGTACCACGGGGGTAAAGGAGCGAGCCTCGGCCATGATCGTCAGTACCTCGTCGCCGACACCGACCCGCCGGCTGCGCTCCGAACGCCATAGGGGCAAACGGCTGTCACCGCCCTTGACGCGCAAAGCCTGGCGCAGGCCCTTCTTGCGCACCTGGCCCAGCAAATGGCTGACCGAAGCCGAAAGTTCGTTGTGCTGGCGGGCCTCTTCGCGCAAGGGCAACAGGGTATCGGCGCATTGCTGAGCAACGACCCTGCCGAGACGGCGCAGTTCCTTGGCCTGGTAGGCGACCTGGCGCAGCTGCAGGCGGTGGCTGTAGAGTGCACCCTGAACGGACAGCGCCTCGGTGGCTCGATCCAGGGCCTGCTCGGCGGCTTCCAGATAAGGGTAAAAAGTGCCGGCCAGGCCGCTGTCCATCATCTCGTTCATGGGCTCGACGTATTGGTCGTAGGCTACCAGCACCGCCTTGTAGCGGCGGGCTATGGGCATGGCGGTGTCGCTGGCCTTGGCCTTTTCCGCCAGTTCCAGAATGGCGTGCCGATCCTGGTCCAGCTGCTGGCCGATCTGGCGAAACAGGTCTGAAAGCCGGGCCGCGCCCCGGCGCAGGGTGTCACTGTCGTGCCCTGTCAGCCCCTCGGACAACTCGGCTGTCGCCTCGCGAATCGCCTCGACCCGGGCTTTCAGCACCGAGGACAGGCCCAGTTCGTGCTCGCGGGTCAGGCCGCGCACGAACTCCAGCACCAGGGGATTCAGCTGCAGGCTGTTCGAGCGCGCAAGCCCTTGCAACACATCGGCGTTGCACAGCGAGCGCAGCATGGCCGCCTGATCCTCGGGCCCCGCATCCGGGTGATACTTGCCGATGGTGGCCAGCACCTGACGCTCTTCGAACACCGGCAGCTCGCGCGAAGCCCGCGTCAGTGCCTCGACGAGGTCCCAGTGTTTGTGAAGGTGATAGACCAGACTTTTGGGGGTAGCCATGGGCACTCGTAATGGGAAATAACCGATTTGGACCCGCTAGTGTGCCACATCAGGTCCAAATTTGCGCCCCGGTAATGAGGCTTGGGCAGCAGCGCAAAGGTCTTCCTTATCAAACCCATCTCGCTTGGCGTCGCAGGACATTTGATGGGGGTCAATCCAACGATAGACGGCACTCGGTCATTTCAACACCGGCCAGTACCACCATTGTTGGCGGCGCCATACGCCGCTGCTGTGTTACGGTTACTTTATTTTTTATGGTCTGAAGGGCTCGAAGCCGCAGTTTTAAAACCATCTTCCAGGGAGTACCACAAGTCCGCTCGCGCCAGGGGGGTCGCCTCTGGCAGCAGCGGGTTTTCCAATCGTATCACCGTGCGTTTATGCAACTGCGCCCGCTGTAACAGGGGCGCGTTGTATTGATTAAACAACTCATCAAACTCGCCGCTGGCAAGCATCTCGTTCAAGCCGCGCTCAATATCCTCTGCCAATTCTGTATCTTTGTGATTCACAAAAAAATAAAACGCGGCGGGATAATAGATCAACAGGTGTTCATCCACCTCAATGCCACTGTCGGCATAGGTCGCGGCCTCGTCCCAAATCTCCACAATGGAGCGTGGAAAATAATCCAATCGCCCAGACACCAACATGCGAAACACACCCCGGTAGCTTTGGACCGGCTGCACCCGAAAACCGTTGTGCTTGAGAATGTTAGTATCGGGCCAATCGTGCACCTGCCCCAGGCGCAGTTGGCGCAACTCCTCCACAGTGTAGAGCTGATTAAACTGCTCGCGGTAATTGCGATGAATCAGGGGCAGTCGCCAGCCAATCAGCCCTTTGTGGATAGGGATACGAATCGGTCGCAAGGCCCGTTCCCGCTCCTGCGTGGTCATACTCCAGACCACATCAACCGTACGACCCAGCGCTAAGTTGTGCAGTGAGCGTTTGCCCACCATGCCCGAGGGCCCTGCGATCAAGCGGTAGGGTTTGGCGGTTTGTGCCAACGCCCGCTCCAGCAGCACCAGTGGATATTTATTGCGCTTGTCGTCCTGGCGCTGCCCAGGATAAACAAGATCGCGGGCCTGTGCCGGCATCAACACCAACAAACAAGCGACGAGACACCCTGCCATTGCCCGAATCAACACCCTACACCCCTTCACTATCGTTATGGTACTTGTAATAGACTAGCACCTACTCCGCACACTGTAACTCTGCCTTATCAGCCTGCCCCGGTTCCAGTTGTACCCGGTTAAAGCTGAGCGTTAATGCCCCATCAGTCATCAACACAAACGGCGTATCCACACGGCTCAGGTCTAGTCCTGCCCGGGTAAAGCAGCGAAGATCGATACTCAAACGCCGCCACCCCCACTGAGCCTGTTGCCTGAGCCAGGGGTCAATAGCCACCTTGCCCGAACAGGGATAACCGCAATCCATGCGTGCATAGACCGCCGCCACCGGCGCCTGCTCCACATTGACGTCCATGCTCAGCACTGCCTCCTGCTGTTCAAAAACAGACAGGTCGTGGGGCTCATTATCCTGCAGGTAAACCTGACCCGGGCGCTCACCACGCCAGTGGACCTTGCGGGCGTCGCCGGCACGTACCTGGTGAGTCTCGGTCACCACCAGATTGTCCGAGCCTTCGGTCGCCACCCGCTGTTTGTCCACGGAAATGCGCCAGTTGCGTTCATCACCCACATACAACTGCCAGGGTGCCACTGCCGAGCGCTCAAACAGCACCAGGGGCTCACTGCCGACGTTCAGAGTCTTTAACGGCATCTCCACCAACCGCTCCGGCAACCGGTCTTGCTCCCCGTAGCGCAAGCCGTAACCCGCCGCCAATAGCGGCTGGTAATCTTCGTGGTCGCGACTGAGGCTGGCTTGGGTTTCACTGCCGGGCCAGCTGAACGGCAGGCGCCCTCGGAAGTCATAATTGATAGCACCATCGGGGCGGCGAAATATCACATCGCTGACGCCTGCGCCTTCCGAGCCGGGCAGCCAGGCGGCGACAAACGCGTCGGAGGCATTGAGTTCCTTGTTAACCAGCCGAGGGCGGCCGGACAAAAAAATGGACGCCACGGGTATGCCTTGGTCTTTCAAGCGCCGCAGCAACTTTACATCACGGTGGCTTTTGGCCTGATAACTGAGGCTTGCCAAATCCCCCTGAAACTCCGCGTAGGGATCCTCCCCAAACACTACAATGGCGACGTCAGGCGCTTGTTCGAACGCACCCTGCTCGTTGTATTCGACTGTACCGCCAGCCGCTGTCACCGTCTTGCGGATAGCTTCATAGATAGAGGTGGCACCGGGAAAATCTTTATTGAGGTTGTCATTGCCCTGCCAGGTCAAGCTCCAGCCGCCACTTTGCTTGGCAATATTGTCAGCACCGTCGCCCGCTACCTGCACCCGCTGCCGGGGAGACAGTGGCAACAGCTGACGCCGGTTTTTCAGCAGCACCAGAGATTGCCGCACCGCTTCGCGCGCCAAGGCACGGTGTTGATCGCTGCCGACTACGGCCAGGTTTGCCTCCGGTTGTGTTGTGAACAAACCGGCGCGCAACTTGACTCGCAGGATGCGCCGCACCGCATCGTCGATGCGAGTCGGGGTTATGTCGCCGGCTTTTACCTGGGCCACCGTGTTTTCCAGCAACCCACGCCAACCCGTCGGCGCCATCAGCATATCTATACCGGCATTGATGGCAGTCGCACAACTGACATTACTGCAACCGCTGATATTGCCGTGCCCGTTCCAGTCGCCGACCACCAGGCCATCAAACCCCAGACGCCCCTTTAACAAGTCGGTCAGCAGGTAGCGGTGGGCGTGCATTTTCTTTCCCTGCCACTGACTGAAGGAGACCATTACCGCCTGTACCCCGGCGTTAAGGGCCGCGCGATAGGGGGGCAAATGCCACTGGCGCAGCTGCGCTTCACTGCCCCGGAAATCACCGCGATCCTTACCGCCTTCGGTGCCACCGTCAGCAATAAAATGCTTGGCGGTGGCGATCAACTCGACCTGTTGGGCAAACTCCGCCCCGGGAGCTGCCCCCTGCAGGCCTTTGACCATGGCCTCGGCGCTGGTCGCCACCCAGGCGGGGTCTTCGCCAAAACCCTCAAAAGTTCGCCCCCAGCGGTCATCGCGCACCACCGACAGGGTCGGGGCAAATACCCAGTGAATGCCGGTAGCCAACACCTCCTTGCGTGTCGCCTCGCCAATACGCCCGATCAGCGCCGGGTTGCCGGTGGCACCCAGGGCGATATTGTGGGGGAACAGGGTCGCGCCCATCACATTGTTGTGGCCGTGCACCGCGTCAGTGCCCCAGAGGATGGGAATGGCCACGCCGCCGCTGGAAGTATCCAGCGACGCTTGACGGTAGGCATCGGCCAACTCGCGCCACTGGGCCGGTGTTGCCCCTTTGTTCTGGGCCGGGAACGAGCCGCCGCCGTTGAGCACAGCGCCCAGCCGGTAGTGCCTGACGTCCTCGGGTGTCACTGATCTTATTTCGCCCATAATCATCTGCGCGACTTTGTCACGCAGGTTCATCTGGGCCAGCAGGCCGTCGATTTTCCGTTCCAGTGCGGCGTCGTGGGCAAAGCCAGGCGACAGCGCCGGCCACTTTTCCAGCTCAGTGTGTTTGTCGGGTCCAGTCCGCCAACTGCAGGCCAATAATGTGGTGATAACCACGCCCATTACCAAGCCCAGGCGTTTATTCTCCACAGCGCCTCCTTCTATAGACTGAACCCCACGCGTAAACCATAAGACTTGGGCGGGTTATAGACCCCTTTTAACACGCCTTCGGTTTCGGCAAAGCGGTTTTTAATACGCTCATCGGTCAGATTTTTCCCGTAAACTTCCAGGTACCAGCGTTCGTCCGCCGACGTGTACCGCACATTGAGATCGACAGTGGTATAGGCATCCTCCCGGTCCGTATAGCGTTCGGTGAGCTGGCCGGTGTCAAAATCCACCGTCTTGTCCAGGTTAAAGGGGCGCAGGTAATAGTCATCCTGCCAATGCACGGAGAGCCAGGGCGTCAGCGTGCTGCCGTCGGTTAATACCAATTGGTGTTCGTAACTGAGAGTGACACTCCACTCCGGGGCTCGCGGCAACTGATTCCCCTTGAGATTGACAACGGCACAGTCGCCGCCAAACCGCTGCTCACAAAAGACGGTATCCTGGGTTTCCCAGTCATCGATTTCCGCATCCAGCCAGGCAACGAACCCGGAAAAGCGCCCCTGGCGATAGGGCGCCCAATCGATTTCAATCTCCACGCCGTCAATGGAGGACTCGGCGGCATTTTCGGTCACCAGCTGGGTCTGGGTGGGGATATTGGCTATCTCCTCCGGGGTTTCCCCCGGCAACGGATCGCGGATGGGGCCAAAGTCCTTGACAGTGGTGACCTGCATATCGTCATAGTCACTGCTAAAGATCGCCGCCGTGAGGTTCATGCTGCCGCCCAGCAAGGTCGCCTTGACACCCAGCTCCCAGGTGGCCACCTCCTCCGGCCCCGCATCCAAGGTGATTTCTTCTCCGGTGCGCAACACAGTTACCACATCGGTAAAAATGCCGCTTTTAAACCCGGTGGCGTAACTGAGGTAATACATCACATCGTTCGAATACAGGTAATCGACACCGAGGCGAAAGGTATCCTTGCGCCAATCCCGCTTGACCGAATTGTCGGAAACCCGCGGGATATTCGTTCGATTGCCCCCAAAGAGTCCGTTGTTCAGGGTCGGCACCTGCTCGCCATTGAGATAGCAGCCGTCGATCTGGTCGCTGAAGCACACGTAGTTGCCCCCGTCCTTGTCCTGCTTTTCGTCCTCGGTATGGCGGTAGCCCAAGGTCAATCGCCACTCATCCCCCAGGCTCCAGGTGGCCTGGGTGAAATAGGCGCTGGTTTCCGATGTCCGCTCGGGCTGCAGAAAATAGAGGGCGCCGTGGCCGTTGGCGGCGGTGCCGGAGGTCTCACCGGGAGCCGGCGTCGCACCGGTTTCAAAGAGAAAGGGCAGATCCACATCAAACAGGATGCCGTTGTCTTCCTCAAAATAGTAGTAACCCAGAATCCATTGCAACGCACTGTCACCTGTGGAAGCCAGCTGCAATTCGTGAGAGGCGGATTCGTAATCCGACCACTGGGTGCCGAGGTAGAGGTCCACCGCACCTACGCCACCGTCCCCGTCCCAGAACTGCTGACGCTCCTGGTCGGCCTGGCCATAGTGGTAACTCAGGCGCAGTGAGTCGCCGATATCGTAACTGAGGTTGGAACGAATACTGTCGATACTGAGGTCCAGGTGGCCGGCGACATTGGCGCGCAGACTCCAGAAGCGTTGGTCGCACGCATCGTTCGTGCCGCGCAGGCGATCACAGTCCATCAGGTCCTGACCGCCAGCACTGTCATCCTGGAAACGTTCGTAGGCCAAATGCCAGGATAACGCCTCATGGGGTGACCACAGGACACTGAGTCGCGCTGCCCAGCGATCGGAATTACCGTAACTATCGGCATCGCTGTAACCGCCGGCGCGACGCTGGTCGCCACGGTCCAAGTCCGGATCAACATCGATATAGGAATCGGCACGCTCCCGGAAGGCGTTGACTCTGAACGCCAAATCCTCCCCCACAGGCAGATTCAGCGTTGCCCGCAATTGCCGGTGGTTAAAGCGGCCAAGCTCCGCTTGCAGCGAGGCCTCCAACGCCTCCAGCGAGGGTTTGGCACTGATCAGGTTCACCGCACCCACGGTCGAGTTGCGTCCAAACAATGTGCCCTGAGGCCCCCGTAGTACCTCCAGCCGTTCCAGGTCATACATTAACGCCATGGCTCCCTGGGGACGGGGAGAATAGATGCCGTCGACGTAGAAACCCACATTGGGATCGCCCAGCTCTGTGTTATTGGTACTGCCCACGCCGCGCAGGTTGATTTCAACGGCATTGTCGGAGTTACTGACTCCCAGATTCAGGTTAGGTACCAGAGCCGACATATCCCGCGCATCTTTGATGCCATTGCGAATCAGTGCTGCCTGATCAAACGCACTGATGGCAATTGGGGTATCCATCAGCCGGGTCTGGCGCTTGGTGGCAGTGACAATTACCTCCTCCAGCAAGGCGGGTTCGGCCCAGTCTGTCGGCTGGCCATAACTGCCATTGCCGACCAGAACCGCAATCAGCAGAACACCGGTTTTTCGCATAGTGCTATTCTGTCATCCAAATTGCGATTAGCTGTCATCACAGCCCTACACCAAGCTTAGGCCAGATTTGCGCGCGCTCCAATACCCGTTGTTAGCCAGGCGTTTGGATAAGGTGGCGATTGCTCGTTACCACAAGTGGTAACGAGCAATGCGACAGTGTGTATCAATCACAAGTTTCAACGTTGGACGCCATATCGTAGGCAAGACTGGCATGTTCGACATTATCCACACAAAAACCAACCGTGACCTGACCACCTGCAGTGGTGGTGGTCACCAGCGTCACCTGCCCGCTGGCGTCGGTCACCCCGGACGCGGATTCGGAAAAGTCTCCGCTAAAGGTGCCACTCACCGTGGCATCGGCTACCGGGTTACCGTTGTTGTCAAATATCGTCACCGTGGCGGTGCCATACTTTTGACCCTGACCGGCATTCTGGGTGCCTGTCACTATATCCTGTACATGCATGCTGGTCGGCGGCGGCGCGACATCGCCGTAAAGATCGAAGTTGTCCCAGTAGAAGGTGTAACCGGTAAAGGCATCGGGATCAAACAGGATAACAACCGTATTCACCTCGGTATCCGTCGTCGCACCGTCGATACGGTCATCCAGACGGAAGCGCAACCGTTGCCAGCTATTTTGTGTCGTGGTTATTGCCTTGTACTTGGAGTGTCGGCCACTGGGGTAGTTGGTGGGTGTGGCGACATTGCTGTTCTCCAGCTGCACCAGAACCTCCGTGCCCACCGGTGCATCGGAATAGATATCCATGTAAAACGCTTTGTCGCCACTGAGCAGCGGACCGGCATCGCTGATACCAGCGGTATCCGCCGCAATCACATCCCACTGCACACTGCTGTTGCGCACATAGTGCGCCACCACCGGCGAGCTGTTGACACTGTCAGGCCCGGGATTACTGGCAGCCTGGTTGAAGGTACCGTCCTGGTAGGTGTAAGTCAGGTTGCGCTGGTCCTCGAAGTTGTCGAAAACAGACTCCACATTCAGCGAAGGCTCTACAAACACATCCAGGGACAGGTTATGGGTACCACAACTGTTGGTTACAGCAACCGTGATATCGCCGCTGCTGCTCTGGCCCCAGTCCACGGTTACCGTTGCCGTACCCTGCCCGGAAACAATGGTGGCACCTGCCGGCACCGTCCAGTTGTAACTGCTGCCAGTGCCGTTTTCATCGATCACACTGTAGGTCACGCCGGATTCACCCGGAGCCACGATATGGCTACCGCTCAGGGAGGGCTGTCCATTGCTGTAGACACGCACATAATCCACTTCCATGGTGCGCGGGAAGATGCTGTCGTCGACTGTCCCCCCCCAGGTGCCACCTACTGCCACGTTCAACAGGAAGTGATAGGCGTAATCTTCAAACGGCCAGGCGTGACTGCCAAGATCTGCCGGTGTTTTGGTGGAGTACAGCAGATCGTCCACATACCAGCGCATCTCAAACGCGTCCCACTCCACCGCGTAGGTGTGGAAATCATCGGACCATTTTTGTGGCTGCTTGAGAATATGGGCCCCGGTAAAGGCGTTATTCGGCCAGGGGTCGCCGTAGTGAATGGTGCCGTGGGCAAACATGGAAGCCTGGCCGGTGGATTCGAGAATATCGATCTCACCGCTCATGGGCCAACCGACGGCAGGGTCCGTAGGCAGCATCCAGAATGCCGGCCATAGGCCGGCGCCTTCCGGGGTTTTGATACGCGCTTCAAAGCGGCCGTTGGTCCACTCGCCGCTGTTGGGCATATTGGCGGTACGCAGGCGTGCGGAGGTGTACTGTTTGCTTTTGACCCGTTGTTTTTTGGCAGTGATGGAGAGAATGCCATTGGCGACCGTGGCATTGTCAGCCTTGTAATACTGGAGTTCATTGTTGCCCCAGCCGCACAGGCCAATATCACAACCGTCTCCTTCCTGAAATTCCCATTTGGTTGTGTCGACGGCGCTGCCGTTGAATTCATCGCTCCAGATCAGCGACTGGCATTGCTGCGCAGCAACCGAGGCTGAGCTTGCCGCTAGAACAGTAAGGCCCAGCCATTTCATCGACTGCTGTTTAAGTGTTGTATTTATCTTCATGGAGTACTCCATTGCGTTTTATCGTTATGAGTTGCTTCCAACCTCTGTTGATACAAAGAGAAAGCAAAGGCGGTGTATGTTGTCCTTAACCTGACAGCGATGAGGCTAATCCAGCCACCTGATCCTTGTAGAGCTATGCTCTCTTTCAGTCCCGAGACAGACGCGCATTGGTACTTTGAGTATCTACTTTGTGCCATAACCGGACGGTTGCGAGTGGCACTTCCTGGAGCGGCACGATGCTTAAAGGTGGCCTGACCTGCGGTGGCACGGTCGGGGACGGCGGCTTTTTTTCACGTCTTTTGTGAAAAAATGACTCCGTCCCCTTCGAAGGGCTCCACTCCCCTCTGCCGAGGCACCTGTCGCAGGTTACTCCGATTTTGTGATTTCCCGGGCTACGGAGTGAATTTGTGGTGGTGCTTTCGTTTGGTGGGAGTGGCCCCATTGTAAGGGGACTGCATTCTAAGGGGACGGTGCATTCTAAGGGGACGGAGGGATTAAACTTAGACCACAGACAACGTGGTCAAAATTAAATCCCTCCGTCCCCGACCGTGGTCTGGTCAAAATTAAATCCCTCCGTCCCCGACCGTGCTCGTCCCCGACCGTGCTCCGTCCCCGACCGTGCCACCGCAGGTCAGGTCACCATCTGGCACTGTGCCGCTCGCAGAGGTGCCTCTGGCAACCGTCCACTTTTGGTACACAACCGCATTTAAATAAGCTACAGCTCACCGCCACCAACTTCCCAGCGCACATTGTCCAGGAGAAAAGTCACCCCCTGCTGGTCATCCCACGTCGGGAAAATCACAATACCGGTATTGACCTGGTCCAGGTCCAGACCGCCAGCGGCGAGGGTGTTGACTTCCACCTCGATGGTTTGCCAGGCGCCACTGGCCACTACCCCCAGGGACTGGTCGCCACTGGTACAGGGATATCCGCAATCCACCTTCATCACCATGCCGGAGGTATTGCTACCGTAATCCAGGACCTTCAGGTCAAACACCAGTTTGCCGCTGGCAAAGTCACTGAGATCAACCCCCGTCGGCGACTGGATATAGAACACGCCGTTGCCTCCGTCGGCTTTGAAGTCCACTTCGATCACTGTGTCATGGCCGCTCTCACCGGATTCCACTAGACTCCAGTTGACGTGATTACTGGTGGCACCATCGAAATAATCCGTATTGGCCACATTATCCCAGGCGCCGATACCGTTGCCCCAAGTAGCCGCCACCGCATCAGTGAATACTTCCAGGGTATCGCCTGTTACTTCCACCGCCGGCGGCGCAATACCACAGCCGTTGTCGTCTTTGTGGCCACACACCAGCTGAATATTGTCCACTTGCACATGGGCATAGCTGGTGGGTTCCAGCACAAACAAGTTAACCACACTGCTGGTATCCAGCGGTTGGTCACCGCTATTCACCAACAGGGTATTGATAGGCACCGATACACTGGTCCAGGTATCCTGCGGCAAATCCGCCACCGAGAGTTCGACAAATCCAAGTGCAGGCCAGCCGCTGTCCAACTTAACCAGCAGTGTGCTATCAGGATCCGTGCCAGCACTGTCGATAAACAGATCAAACTTCAACTCACCGGCGTGCAACTCCCACCAGTTGGCGGAGTTACCCATGCCCAGTAGCGTAAAGGGCTCACCATCGGTGGCGTATATTGAGATATTGCCGCTGTTGGTGGTATTGATATCGATCACGGTACCGTGTTCATCGCCCATCGCCGTTTCGGAGAGAATCAGCGCGCCATCATTGGTCCAGAAGGAAGCCACCCCCAGCTCGCGGGTAACGGTTTCTTCACCCACCGTCCAAGCCAAACTCTCAGCGCCGTCAGTGTAGAGATCATAGCTGGCAGTATACACGTCGTCGGCAGCGGGAATTTCCACATCCGCATCCACCGAAGAGGCGCAGCCAATGCCAGTGACATTGTCCACGCTACACTCGTATACGCGCACATAGTCCACCAACATCTGAGCCGGGAAAACCGTATTTTCATCGGGGTTACCCGGCCAGTTGCCACCCACCGCCAGATTCAGCAGGATATGAAAATCCTGGTCAAAAGGCGCATTGGCCGGTGACGTATAGCCGCTTTCCAAACCGCCATAAAAATAACTCCACCAGTGATCGGCAGTGACCGTGTGATAGTGCACACCATCCACGTACCAACGAATCTCACCCTGTTCCCACTCAACGGCGTATTCATGAAAACCGTCGGTGAGATCAACTTCGTAATGGTGACCGGCGGAGACGTTTAACGGCCAGGCCATACCGTAATGAATAGTGCCGTGCACCACGTTTTCAGAAAGTCCGGGATTGACCGCTTCCATAATGTCGATCTCACCGCCGGAAGCCCAACCGCCATACTGCGAATCAGTGGGCAACATCCAGAAAGCAGACCACAAGCCTTGGCCTGCAGGCACCTGGATGCGCGCTTCAATCCGCCCGTAGGTAATATCCACCTTGTTATTCGTGCGCAGACGACCGGAGGTGTAAGGGTAGCCATTGCTCGCTTCCTCGCGGGCGGTGATAACCAGGTTGCCATCGCTGACACTGATATTGTCCCCTTGGTACCACTCCTGCTCGTTGTTACCCCAACCTGGAATACCGTATTCGGTGCCGTCACCGGTCTGAATATTCCAGTTGGCCGCATTCAGGCTGTCGCCGTCGAATTCATCACTCCACACCAGTTGCCAGCCACTGTTCGTACTTTTATCGACTGAGGTATTCCCCCCGGCGCTACCCGTTGCCGGTGCTGTGTCACTATCATTGGAAGAATCACCGCCGCAACCGGTTAAGCCGCCCAGTACCGCCAGGGTGACTAGTATCCCGGTATACAGGGCATGTCGCTTATTAATTATCATAGAACCCCCAAGTTTTTATAGGCATACCGCAGTCTAAAATCGCCAGCCAGCTGCACAAGGCAACTGCGGTGAATGGGGGTTTATTTGCGGTAAAAAGGAATTTAAGGACTCAGGACGACCAACAGCCGCAGGGTCGGTTAACGATCTTGTGGCTAACCCGCCTCGGAAAGAAAACTTTTGATCGCGCCGCGATAGTTGCGGCTGACCTTCAGCCGCTCACCGCAATCCAGATAGAGAAAGTACTCACCTTTGGTATGGGGTGTGACCTGCTCAATGCGTTGCAGATTGGCGATGGTGGAGCGGTGCACCCGCTTGAAGAGTGACGGATCCAGCTTGTTCAGCAACTCTTTCATGGTACAGCGCATGATATGGGTTTTGCCTTTGACATGGACACACATATAGTCTCCAGCGGCGTCCACCCAGTCGATATCGGTCTCCGGCACCAGGGTGACTGTATCGGAATCCTTGATAGCAATCTTTTTCGGGCCCGAGAGTACGGTTTCCGCAGCAGGGCGTTCTGCAGTAACCCCGCCGGCTTTCACCTTTTGGGCGATATCGTCGATCGCACCAATCAACGGTGTCTTGTTGTCGTCGCCCGCGGCGGAAGCCTGATAACGATCCATGGCCCGCTGCACGGCGCGCTGCAACCGCTCTTCCTCCAGCGGTTTAAGGATATAGTCAACCGCATGGACATCAAACGCATCCAACGCGTACTGCTCATAGGCGGTGGAAAACACCACCATGGGCATAGCATCCGCCTGCAGTGCCTTGACCACATCAAAGCCGTTCATTCCGGGCATCTGGATATCGAGAAACATCAGGTCCGGGTTGTGTTCGAGGGTGGCCTCCACAGCTTCGCGGCCGTTTTGGCACTCCGCGATCACCTCCACTTCGGGTATTTCCTCAAGGCTGGCCTGCAACAGGCGCCGCGCCAGAGGTTCGTCGTCGACAATGATTGTCCGCAGTTTATTCATGGTCAGCTGCTGATAGTCGTTTTAACTTATTATAGCCATAACCGCTCGTTATTTAGTAACCCTCGCTATTTAACAACCAGGGAAAGGTCCTTCAGTTCACGCTCTGTTTCCGTATCCGGCTCATAGGGTATATCGATGGTGATCTTCAGGCCGTTGGGTTCTGCGGTGCCCAGCTCGAAACGGTGATCGTCCTCATACAGGGTTTTTAGCCGCTCCATCGTGTTGCGCAGGCCAACGCCCCGGCCCTGAGCGAACTCCTCCTCCGAGATGGACAGACCAGGTCCCGTATCCCAGACCTCAATACAGAGCCGTTGCCCCTCCACACGGGCCCGAACCCCAATGGTGCCCCCATTTTCACTGGGGGAGATCGCATATTTAATGGCATTCTCCACCAGCGGCTGTAGCAGCAAGCTGGGAATGCGGGCCGGTTTTGCCTCCTCGGTGATGGCAATATCCAACTGCAACCGCTCGGCAAATCTCACCTGCTCAATATTCAGGTAAAGCTTCAGGGCTTCCAATTCCTGGTGCAAATTAACGCGATGCACCGGGTCATTATCGAGAGAATAGCGCAGAAATTTGCTCAGTTGCTGCACCATTTGCTGTGCAGTCTGATTGTCCTTGAGTTTGATCAAGGCATAGATGGCATTAAGGGTATTAAACAGAAAGTGAGGGTTAAGTTGGTAACGCAGCATTTTCAACTGCGCTTCCTTCGCCACCGCCTCGGCTTTTAAACGTTTGTACGTCTCCGCCTGAGCCTCCGCACCGGCTGCCAGAGCCTTGGCGTGTTCCTCCTGCATCAGGTTGTAGTATTTAACCCCGTAATAAAGCGCCGTCCAACACAAGAAGATAAAAAAACTGGCAAAATACCAGCCCCCAAATTCCGCCCACAGGTTTTTGTTTTCCTGCACGATCCAGATAAACGTCAGCATGCGGACGACAGTCCAGAGGCCGGAAACCAGGGCCACAACCACGAGACTGAGCAAGACCCGCAGCAGCAGATTTCTTTCCCACAGGTAGGTGTAAACCCCCCGCAACGGAAACGACATCAACACCCCCAGCAGCCCCTGCGACAGCGTATGATTGATATAAGGCCAGGCTACAGTGTTGTACCACAGGGTCAGGGAAAAGAAGGTAATCAGTATTAAACCGGTCCAGAACAGCAGTTGAAACAAGTAATACTGGTAATCCCGGTTGTTGTAGATTGCCTCGGCAAGCGTGGTCTTACGTGTAGAAGTCATGGTCAGCTTCCAATGGAGTCTGAGGCTCATCATACGTTATCGAGTTACCATAACCTAGCGGATCTGAGGTCATTTCGTCCGTGTTAACTCACCCCAGAACCGGCTTGTCGCAAAGCCATCGTTCCCTCATAAGCGCCATGATATTTTCGCCTGAACTTTGATTTCCGTTGGCTTAAGTTCGATTGTTCTAAAAGTACATTAAGGCTGTGGTTTTAAGAAACAATCGCGATAAGCATGCCAGCACTCAGAAGCTGCATTACTTATCGACCGGGTCAATCGGGTACTTTTATCGGGACACAACACTAAGAGGTTTACATGCACTCAAGGATTTCGCGGAAAGGCGCACTATTGGGGCTCAGTATCAGTCTTGCGGCTCTGGCGGGCTGTAACACAACAACGCCTGCCTCCGACACCGTGACAGACGCCCACGCCGGCTATGACATCGAAACCTGGCCGGTGGTGCAAAGTGCAATCGAACGCGACGAAACCATTGAGCAGGCGGTTGCCGAACTCCTGTCAAAAATGACACTGGCAGAAAAAGTCGGCCAGATCATGCAGCCGGAATTACGCAACGTCACCCCGGAAGAGGTCGTGCAATACCATCTGGGCTCTATTCTCAACGGTGGCGGTGCCTTCCCCAATAATGACAAATATGCCAGCGTCGAGGACTGGGTGGCATTGGCCGATGCCTACTACCATGCCTCCATGGATACCTCTGACGGACGTCAAGCCATCCCAGTGATCTGGGGTACTGACGCGGTGCACGGCCATAACAATGTCATCGGCGCCACCCTGTTTCCCCACAATATTGCTCTGGGTGCGACTCATAACCCTGAGCTGATCAAACAGATTGGCGCAGCCACCGCCAAAGAAGTGGCGGTTACCGGTATCGATTGGGCCTTTGCACCCACGGTAGCGGCCGCGCGCAATGACCGCTGGGGTCGCACCTACGAGGGTTACTCGGAAGATCCGGAAGTGATCAAGGCCTTTGCCGGCAAAATGATTGAGGGCCTCCAGGGGGAGGGCAACAGCAATGACCTGCTGGACGACACCCATGTGGTCGCCACCGTTAAACACTTTATCGGTGATGGCGGTACCCAAAACGGCATCGACCGCGGCGATAATATTGCCACGGAGCAGCAGCTGTTTGATATCCACGGTCAGGGTTATGTGACCGCACTCGAAGCCGGCGCCCAGACGGTGATGGCGTCATTCAACAGCTGGCACGGCCAGGAACTGCACGGTCACCAATACCTGTTAACTGACGTATTAAAAGGTCGTATGGGCTTTGACGGCTTTGTGGTGGGCGACTGGAACGGCCACAGCTTTGTGAAGGATTGCACCACCACCAGCTGCCCCGCCGCCATCAACGCCGGGGTGGATATGTTTATGGCGCCAGATCCGGACTGGAAGGAACTCTACCACAACACTCTCAAACAGGTAGAGAGTGGCGAGATTCCCCTGGCTCGCCTCGACGATGCGGTCACCCGCATATTGCGGGTCAAGATGCGCGCCGGTATGTTTGAGCGGGGCGCACCTTCAACTCGCAGCCTGGCCAACAAGCTCGACGTATTGGGGTCCCCAGCACACCGCGCCCTGGCCCGCCAGGCGGTGCGCGAGTCCCTGGTGCTGCTGAAAAACAAAAACAAGCTGCTGCCACTGGATCGCAAGCTCAACGTGTTAGTAGCCGGTGACGGCGCCGACGATATCGGCAAGCAATCTGGTGGCTGGACTCTGAGCTGGCAGGGGACCGGCAACCAAAACAGTGACTTCCCCGGTGCCACCTCCATTTTTGCGGGCATCGAAGAGGTAGTGAGCGCAGCGGGCGGCACCGCTGCACTGAGCGTGGATGGCAGTTTCGACAACAAACCCGATGTTGCCATCGTGGTCTACGGGGAAGATCCCTACGCCGAGATGCAAGGGGATATCGACAGCCTGGAGTACCAGCCCGGTAACCATCTGGACCTGCAGCTGCTGAAAAAACTCAAAACGGAAGGTATTCCCGTGGTTTCTGTCTTCCTGTCCGGCCGCCCGCTATGGGTCAATCAAGAGCTGAATGCCTCCGACGCCTTTGTCGCCGCCTGGCTGCCGGGCTCGGAGGGGGCGGGTATTGCCGATGTGTTGTTCAAAGACAGCGAAGGTACCATCAACCACGATTTTGTCGGCAAGCTGACCTTTTCCTGGCCCCACCAACCGCAGCAGACGACCCTTAACCGCCACGGCGAAGACTACAACCCGCTGTTTGCCTACGGTTATGGCCTGAACGCATCAGACAAGGATACCTTGGCAGACAACCTGGTAGAAACAGGCGGCCAGGAGCTTGCTGAAGATAATTCGTTAAAAGCCCAATCCCTGTTTGCGGCACGGGCACAAGTCCCCTGGTCGCTGTTTATCGGCGACCAGCGCAACTGGCAGGTGCCGGTTAACAGTAACCGGGTAAGTACCCACCAATCCGACAATGTGATTATCAAGGCGGTCAACAAGGACGTGCAGGAGGACGCCCGCCAGGTGACCTGGGGTGGCGAAACCCTGGGACAGGTCTTTCTGTACGACACCGACAACAGTCACGATATGCGTGAACTGTTAGGGCAACAGGCGGCGCTCAGTTTTGAGGTCAAGGTGGAAAGCCAGCCAACCGCAGCGGTTACCGCCCGTATGGACTGTGGTTACCCCTGTCAGGGCAGCATCGACATAGAAGCCGCGCTCAAAGCCCTACCTGAAAACCAGTGGCAAAACTTTGCTATCGACCTGCAGTGTTTTGCCAGGGCCGGGACCGACTTCAGCAAGGTGACCACGCCGCTGCTGCTGGCCACAGAGGGCGCTCTAACGCTGAGTTTTGCCAACGTCAAACTGCAACCCAACGGAGCCAGCAGCGCCAATATTCGCTGTGGCGAAAACAACTCCCCAGCTATGGCAACAGCCACCAACAACCCGTAACCATTTTCTCATCTGCTTGCTCTCCACTTTAGAAGAGCCTTCGGGCTCTCCCTTTTTTCCCTGCTCCCCGTTGTTCTAGCCCATGCCCTTGAACAGCGGTGCGGCAAAGCGGGCAGTGCCGACAACAACGCCGATCAACCTGAAGTTTAATTGGCGGCAGGTTGACGCTCACACTTTACAACTATGCAGGCGAGCACCGTGTCCAGCAGATTCGTCCCCTCTCGTTGGCCACCTCATCGTGCCAAATGCCCCGCTCACCGCAGCAGTGTTGTTTTACCGACCGCCACCGGTAACCTAGCGACAGCCACCTCTACAGGTGGGAAAAGGGAAATAACCTTGATTGAATCAGAAGTATTTGTGTGAGAAGAGTGGAGAACGGTATGAGTACACCCTGCCCGAGTCATGAATCTGTGAGCGGTAAGTTTGTCACACTGGCAGGCGAACGTTATTACCTCATCGAAAATGTCGACAAGATAGCGCCATTTTTTATTAGTTTGATTTCCAATAGCGATCACTGGCTGTTTATTTCCTCTACTGGCGGCCTGACAGCCGGTCGCGTATCCCCGGAAACCGCCCTCTTTCCCTATGTCACCGTCGACAAGATCCACGAAAGCGCGCCTTACACCGGCAGCAAGACACTGTTGCGAGCGGAGATTGATGGGCAAATCCACCTGTGGGAACCGTTCAACCCGGAGCACGACCATCGCTATACCCTCAGTCGCAACCTGTACAAGAACCAGCTCGGCAACAAATTACTGTTTGAAGAGGTTAATCACAACCTGCAGTTGACCTTCCGCTATGGCTGGAGCTTCAGTGACAGCTACGGTTTTGTCCGGCACTGCGAACTGGAAAACAGCGGCGCTAACCGCTGTCAGGTAGAGGTATTGGACGGGCTTCAAAACATCCTTCCATCCGGCACCCCACGATTCACACAAACCAACTCCAGCTGTCTGGTCGATGCCTACAAGTGGAGCGAACTGGACGAGCAGACAGGGTTGGCCTTTTTCACCCTTTACTCGGGCATCACCGACCGCGCCGAACCCTGTGAGTCCCTCAAAGCCAATACCGTCTTCTGCCTGGGACTCGAGGGCCATCGCGTATTGTTATCCTCCGAACAACTGGAGGCTTTCCGCCAGGGTTGCACCCTCACCCAGGAGCCACACACGCGCGGTATCCGCGGCGCCTACCTTGTCAATGCATCGCTGGAGCTGGCCACACAATCATCCCAGCGCTGGCAGCTGGTCGCCGAGATTGATCAAAGTCAGGCCGACGCGGTTTCACTGCGCCGGCAGCTGAACGACAAGGCGGCTGTGGCTACAGCGATCGCCGACTCCGTCGATCAGGGCTGCGATGAACTGGCGCGTATTATGGCCAGCGCAGACGGATTTGAGGCTACCGCCGAGGAAACGGTGTCCAGCCACCACTACGCCAACGTGTTGTTTAACGTTCTCCGCGGCGGTATCTTCGACAATCAATATCAGGTCTGTGCACGGGACTTTTGCGCTACCGTAAAAATGTTCAATGCGGGGGTGTACCAGCAACACCGCGACTGGCTCGATCGCCTGCCTGCACAACTGGACTACCTCGAGTTGATGGCAGAGATACAACGCAAAGGAGACTTCCAACTCGAACGTCTCGCCACGGAGTATCTACCGATTACCTTTGGTCGCCGCCACGGCGACCCTAGCCGCCCCTGGAACCAGTTTGCCATCAAGTTGAAAGATGATCAGGGTCGGCGCCTGCTTTCCTACCAGGGCAACTGGCGCGATATCTTCCAAAACTGGGAGGCGTTAACGTTCAGTTACCCGGAATTTATCGAAAGTGTGATCGCCAAGTTCGTTAACGCCTCCACCGTGGATGGTTATAACCCCTACAGGATCACCAAAAAGGGTATCGACTGGGAGGTAGAAGACCCGGAGGACCCCTGGAGTTATATCGGCTATTGGGGCGATCACCAGATTATCTACCTGCAAAAGCTGCTGGAGTTGTCGCAACAATTTCACCCCGCCCAGCTTAATGCACTGCTGCACAAGCCCATTTTTTGTTACGCCAACGTGCCCTACCGCATCAAACCGTTTGAAGCGCTGTTGAAAAACGCCAAAAGCACAGTCGACTACGACCAGAATAAAGCGACACTGATCGAGCAGCGGGTGGCCGAGCTCGGCGCCGACGGCAAACTGGTTCTGGATGGCGCGGGCAAGGTCTATCAAGTCAACCTGCTGGAGAAGCTTTTGGTGCCCCTACTGAGCAAACTGGGCAACCTGGTGCTCGATGGCGGTATTTGGCTCAATACCCAACGACCGGAGTGGAACGACGCCAACAATGCGCTGGTGGGTCAGGGGCTGTCGATGGTGACTCTCTACTATATGCGTCGTTATATCACCTTCCTGCAGCCACTGTTGTCATCACAACCAAGCGCGACGCAAACCGACGGGATCAACCTGTCCAACGAAGTCGCCCAATGGTTGAACGAAACCGCCGCCGCTCTCGATGGGATACGAGATTCCCTGGATAAAGGCCCCATCACCGCTAATCAGCGCTATTCCCTACTGACTAAACTGGGGCAAGCAGCCAGTCACTACCGCGAAACCCTTTATCAACAGGGGAGCTTCTCCGGCAGCACCCTCGTGGCCCCGGAGCAGGTGACGGCGCTGTTGGATGACGCGTTAACCGCCATCGACCACAGTATCAAGAGCAACCGGCGTGAAGACGGCCTTTACCACGCCTATAACCTGCTGGCGCTGAAACCGGATGCGGCCGACGTCGACACCCTCTACCCCATGCTGGAAGGTCAGGTGGCTGCACTGAGCGCCGGTGCCATCGTTCCCGACGAGGCGGTTGAACTACTGGAAACCCTGTTCGAGAGCGATATTTTCCGCCCCGACCAGAATACCTTTATGCTCTACCCGGACCGTTCACTGCCCGGTTTCCTGGATAAAAACCGCGTACCTGCCCAAGGGGTTGAGGCCATCCCGCTGCTGATGCAGATGCAGGAGCAACAGGACCATCAACTTGTGGTACGCGATGCCGAGGGTTGCTTCCGTTTTCACGCTGAACTGCACAATGTGGACGACCTCAATGCGCGGCTGGATAGCCTGGCACCGGTTTACGGCGACCAGGTTGAAGCCGCGCGCCCGGCGCTGCAGGCACTCTATGAGCAGGTGTTTAATCACAAGGCCTTCACAGGGCGCTCCGGTGGCATGTTCGGTTTTGAAGGGCTCGGCAGCATCTACTGGCACATGGTGTCTAAAGTCCTGCTGGCCGTGCAGGAGAACTTTTTCGCCGCTCGCGAACAGGAGGCGACCGCCTCCACCTGTGAACGCCTGGCACAGCTTTATTACCGCGTGCGCGACGGCATCGGGTTTAACAAAGCGCCGGCCGAATACGGGGCTTTCCCTACCGACCCCTATTCCCACACCCCCAAACATGCCGGTGCCCAGCAGCCGGGCATGACTGGACAAGTCAAAGAAGAGGTACTCACCCGCTTTGGCGAATTGGGTGTGCGTGTCAGCGAGGGGGCGGTGAAGTTCGATCCATGCTTGCTGCGGGAGTGCGAATTCACCACTGAACCAAGAGAGTTCCGCTTTCTGGATGTAAAGGGCCAGTGGCAGACGCTGACAGTGCCGGTCCAGGCTCTCGCCTTTACCTGGTGCCAACTGCCGCTGGTATATCGCCTGGACAATACCGCCAAGCCGGGGGTCGTCTTGAGCTGGGACAATGGTGAGCAGCAGGAAGTGTCCGAGCTCGCCCTGTCAGTCGAGGTGGCCTCGAATATATTTCGACGTAGCGGTCGAATCCGGCAAATTGTATTGACGTTGACTAGCGACCAGCTGCTTGGAAACTAACAGCGTATAAAGGGGCCACGCCCGAATGGGACTTACTTAAGCCCAAACCCAGGTCAACATGGCTTCTGTAGGTCGGAATTGAGTCCGACAAACGGTGTTCATTCGGGCATTTTTGTCGGACTCATACCCAAAGCACTCGCTTCGCTCGCGGGGCAGGCCCAGTCCGCCCTACAGGGGACTTCGGCTTAAGTAAGTGCCATTCGAGCAAGCCCCCTTTTTCATGCAGAGAATTTCAGTAACATCAATGAACAGGATTTCACATGCAGACTTTGGAAAACATGATTGAAATCAGCCAGTATGACGACGCTGGCTACCAACCCCTGGTCGATTTCAACTGCTGGCGGATAGCGGTACTGAACTATATTGACGAGCTGGAACCGGATCGCATCGACAATTTCCAGAAGCACGACGAAACCGACGAGGTTTTTATCCTGCTTGAAGGGCGCTGTATCCTGTTTGTGGGCGAAGCCAATGAGCAGCAGGAGATCGTCAACATCCGTGGGGTCGACATGACCCCCAACCGCCTCTACAACATCAAACAAGGGGTATACCACACCCATACCCTGAGTGAGGACGCCAAGGTGCTGATTGTGGAGAATCGCAATACTTGCGAGAAAAACTCCCCCAAAATCGGGATTAAAGTCAGAGAACAGGCACGATTAATGCGGTTAACCCGGCAACTCTGGTGCACTGAAAATTAACGGTACATTTGTCCCAAGTACTCGAATTCTAGGCGTCGTTACCGTGCCACTTCCGGTTTAGCCTCACCAGCGTCCATCTTATCGCACAGGAAGTCCACTTTGCCCCATTAAGGTTCAACTCACCGCACCTCTCTTGGAATAATGATTTAGCGTTGGTGGTAAAGCCCAATAGCCGGTTTTCTCCACGCCCCCAACCGTTTGTACTCACAAGAGAGAGGAAGAGGCTCTGTATGAATAAAAATAAATTTAGGAGGAAGTTGCTGGCAACTGCCATTGCTTCCTACTCGATTCTCGGCACCAGCATGGCGTTAGCCGCAGAAACTCCCGAAGATACTGCGAGCAAAGAGCAAATCGCCGAGGCGATGGGTATCGAAGAAATTGAGGTAGTCGGTATTCGCCGCAGCCTGATCCAGGCAGTGGACAGAAAACGCGATGCCTACGGTGTTGTCGATGCCATTACCGCCGAAGACATTGGTAAGTTCCCCGATGGTAACCTGGCAGAATCCCTGCAGCGTATCACCGGTGTATCTATCGACCGCAGTAACGGCGAAGGCTCCAAAATCACCGTTCGCGGTATGGGTCCGGAATTCAACCTGGTAACCTTGAACGGCCGTCAAATGCCCACTACCGGCGACCGCTCATTTGATTTTGCCAACCTTGCCTCAGAAGGCATTAGCGCTGTTGAAGTTTACAAAACTGCCAAGGCGTCTCTGCCCGGTGGCGGTATCGGTGCCACCGTTAATATGGAAACCGTCAAACCCCTGAATGATCCGGGTTTAAAAGCCTCCATCAGCACCAAAGCCGTTCACGAGACCTCAACCGATGACGGCAACGGCGACGAATTCACCCCGGAAATTGCCGGTATATTCAGTAACACCTTTGCCGACGATACCATTGGTATTGCCTTCACAGGCTCCTACCAGGATCGCGACAACTACGAGCAGAACGCCAACGTCGACAATTGGATTCCCAATGTCGGTACCGGCAGCGCCGTGATCGAGGACAACAACCAGCGGGAAGACGGTTATACTTGGTACCCCCAGAACGCGGGTTACGGGGTTGCCGATATCAGCCGCCAGCGCACCAACGGCCAGTTGACACTGCAGTGGGCGCCCTCCGACAAGGTCACCGCGACCCTGGATTACACCTATTCCAAGGTGGAGTCCGAGAAAGATTTCAACGCCTTCGGGGTCTGGTTTAACAACGGCGGCTCCACCGTCAGCGGTACCGTCAACGAGAACGGCACCTACACCCGTGTCGCCGAAGCCGGCGGCGACTTCGCCACCAACGTAGGCCGCGGCGAAGACATCAAAGAAAACAAGTCACTGGGTATCAATCTGGAATGGGAAGCCACTGACAACCTGAAATTTGTCTTTGACGCGCACGACTCCTCAGCGCTGTCAGAAGGCGCCGGCTTGGGTAACGACGCCTTCCTGATTATCGGTAACACCTTCTGTGGTTGGTGCGGCGACGTACCTGGCGCAGGCCCCAGTACTGCCAGTATCGATGTGAAAACCGCGGAATTTGGCAGCAGTGGTATTCCCATCTGGGATTTGACCTTTGTGGATGGCGCCGGCAACCCCCAGGATGAACTCACCGGTGCCGACATCGGCTCTCTGTTTGGTGGTGTCACCCAAAACCACGATGAAAACGAGATGACCCAGTTCCAGTTTAGCGGCACCTGGACCAATGAAGACGATGGCGCGTTGCGCAGCATCGACTTTGGAGCTTCCCGTACCGAGATGGACTTCAAATCAACCAGCGCTAACTCAGGTCTGCTGCCCGCCGGTTGGTGGAACTGGTCTGCCCAGTACTGGCCAGACGACCAGTGGGTACGCGCCAGCACCAGTGGCTTGCTGGATGGATTCTCCAATGATGGCGACATCCCCGTGGGTTATTACTACACCCAGGATTTCGATTACATCCGCAACGGTTATGAAGCCATTGAAGACACCTTCGCCCCCGGTTGCTGCTACAGTGACAGCTGGGGTCCCGAATTCAACGGCCAGTTGGGCGCAGGTCTCATTGACTCCGATGCCCGGGTTAACGAGGTAGTCACCGCGTTATTCACCCAGTTGACCTTTGAAGACGAATTTAACGGCATACCCTTCAGCGTGGTTGCCGGCCTGCGTTACGAAGAAGGCGAAGTGAACTCCAAGGGCCTGGAAACACGTGCACTGGATGTGATCTGGACTGGCGGTAATGAATTCTCCTATGTGTTTGCGGATGAGCAGTCCTTCTCTGACGGAAGCGGCGAAAGCAAGGAGTTTTTACCCAGCCTGGACGTAAGCATGGAAGTGGCCGAAGGCGTGATGACTCGCTTCTCCTACAGCCGCAGCATGACCCGTCCGAACATCGGCAATCTGGGCTCTACGACCACTTTCGACGGTATCCCTAAAGTCAACCAACGCAAAATCAATGTTGGCAACCCCGAGCTGAAGCCCTATCTCTCCGATAACTTCGACTTCTCGCTGGAGTACTACTACGGCCAGGGCAGTTACGTATCGGCGGGTTACTTCAAGAAGATTGTCGACAACTTCCTGGTGACCACCACCACTCAGGAAACCGTTGACGGGTTGCGCGATGTCTACGCCGGTCCCCGAGCTGAAGAGGCGCGTGCACAGTTGGAGGCTGAAGGTATTCAAGCCACGGATCCAGCAGTGTTTGCTCGCATCAACGAAAACATGGGTGTTACCGACCTGACCACGCCGATCGCGCCTAACGCCGACGATCCGCTGATTGTTTTCGACGTCACTCGTCAAACCAACGCGGAAACCGCCAACCTGTTTGGTTGGGAGTTTGCCCTGCAGCATATGTTTGGCGACAGCGGCTGGGGTGTTCTGGTTAACGCCACCATCGTGAACGGTGACGTGGAAGCTGACCCCAATATGACCGACAAGCAGTTTGCACTGCCCGGTATGAGTGACTCGGCCAACGTGTCTGTTTTCTATGAAAACGACAACTTCTCTGCCCGAGTTGCTTATAACTGGCGCGATGAGTTCCTGTCTGGTTTCGACCAGCACTCTTCTCCGGTATTTACTGAGGAATATTCTCAGGTCGATGCCAACGTCAGCTACAATGTGAATGACAATTTCACTGTATTTGCCGAGGCACTCAATATCACCGAAGAGGTGCAGCGCACATACGTTCGCTTTGAAGAGCAACTGTTGCGCGCCAACCAATACGGTGCTCGCGTCAACATTGGTGCTCGCTACACCTTCTAATCCCCAACCAGGAAGCCGCTGCTATCAGCGGCTTCTTTTTTTCTAACAACCCGGCAGGTACAGCGTTGAACAATATTGTTGTGATCGGCGGTGGCAGCGCAGGCTGGTTAACCGCGGGACTGATCGCCAGTGAGCATTGTGACCCGGCAAGCGGTGGGGTTACAGTCACACTGATAGAATCCCCAGATGTTAAAACCATTGGTGTCGGTGAAGGCACCTGGCCGACCATGCGCTCCACATTGGAGAAGATCGGTATTTCAGAAACAGAATTCCTTTTACAATGTACCGCCTCATTTAAGCAGGGGTCGAAATTTGTCAACTGGATAAACGGCAAAGACAACGACCACTACTACCACCCGTTTACTCTGCCTGCGGAATACACCAGCATCAACCTCGCCCATCACTGGCAACAACACAGACAGCGGGTATCCTTTGCCAACGCCGTCACTATCCAGGGCTACCTCTGCGACAGGGACCTGGCCCCCAAACAGCTCACGACACCCGAATACGCGTTTATTACCAATTACGGTTACCACCTGGATGCCGGCAAGTTTGCACAACTGTTGCAAAAGCACTGTATCGAAAAGCTCGGTGTCAGGCATATCCTCGATCACGTCACTGGGGTCAATGGCGCCATCGACGAGGACATTCGCTCCGTAAGCACCCGTAACAACGGCGAGATCAACGGTGATCTTTTTATAGACTGCACCGGCTTTGCCAGTTTATTGCTGGGCAAACACTACCAGACCCCGTTTATCAGTAAACAACAGATCCTCTTTAACGATACGGCACTAGCCGTGCAGATCCCCTACACAGAACCAGACAGCCCCATCGCCTCCCACACCATCTCGACCGCACAAACAGCCGGCTGGATATGGGATATCGGCCTGCCGACCCGACGCGGGGTGGGCTACACCTACTCCAGTGCTCACACCACCTATGAACAGGCCGAACAGGCTTTGCGCGAATATATCAGGCGCTCTCACGGCGACCAGGCCGAGTCCTTCGAGTTACGCAAAATCCCCATTAATCCCGGACACCGGGAAAAATTCTGGCACCGAAACTGTGTGGCGGTTGGCATGGCCTCGGGTTTTCTCGAACCGCTGGAAGCCACGGCACTGGTGATGATCGAGCTGGCCGGCAAAATGATCAGTGAAAATTTGCCCGCCAACCGACAGACCATGGATATAATCGCCAAGCGTTACAACAACACCTTTTTGTACCGCTGGGATCGCTTCATCGATTTCCTCAAGCTGCACTACGTATTAAGCCAGCGCACCGATTCGGATTATTGGTGCGACAATCGCCGCAGCGAGGGTATTCCCGCAAGCCTGCAGGAACAACTGCAGCTGTGGCAGTACCACGTCCCCTGGCACGGTGATTTCACCCAGGTGGATGAAGTATTTCCGTCCGCAAGTTATCAGTATGTCCTCTACGGCATGGGCTTTGAAACCCGAGCCAGAGCCACCTTCAGACAGGCGGCAGACAGCGACAAGGCTCACCAGCTCTTCCAGGAGAACAACCGCCGGGCCAACCAGGCGGTTGGCCAACTCCCCGGCAACCGGGAGCTGCTCAACAAGATCAAGCAGTATGGGCTGCAAAAGATTTGATCATTGCGTTTATCAAGAATGCATTTATGAGGAATAACTATGGCTAACCATGTACTGTTAGACAACATCACACACAAAGACCTGAAGATTCGTACCGGCTACGGGAAAAACCAGGGCTTTGATGTCAGTTTGACACGGGTATTCCCTGTCGAGTTTTCCCAGTTGCAATGTGAATATCCGATCTTTTTCAGCAAAAATACCGACACCAATCAGTTTGAACCGATCGTCCTGCTGGGGTTTGAGGAACACGAAAATCTGTATCTGGGCGAACAGGACTGGAATGCCCGGTATATTCCTTTATCCATACAACGCCAACCGTTTCTGATTGGGTTTCAAAGCAAGGTTGAAGGCGGTGTACCGACCCGGGAACCGGTAGTCCATATCGACTTGAATCACAGCAGCGTCAATCATTCGGAGGGTGAGCCGGTATTTCTGGAGCACGGCGGGGCGACCCCCTACCTGGAACATATCACCTCGGTTCTAATGACCATTCAACAGGGTCACGAAATCAATACCGCGTTTTGTCAAACCCTGGTGGGCCTGGATCTCATTGAGTCAGTGACCATGGAGGTGGCACTTAACGACCGCTCGAAACACACGCTGGTGGGTTTCTATACAATCAACGAGGACAAGCTCGCCAAACTGTCCGGCAGCGCGCTGGAGGCACTGCACCAGAAGGGCTATCTGAGGCTTATCTATATGATGCTGGCATCCCTGCCCAATATCAGAATCCTGATTGACCGCAAAAGTGACCAGCAGCCCCTGGCAAAGGCTTCTTAGCATTTAGCGATATCTTGCGAGTGTTAGTGCCCGCAGAGGGATTATTACCAAAGGATTCACAGCAGCATGTTAGAGATTGGTACCCAGGTCGATGCCGTAGAAATCAGCGGTGCAGAACAGCTCGCCGAAACTCTGGCATCGGCGAATGGACCAATGGTTTTCAGAGGATTGGTGTCGGCATGGCCGCTGGTGCAGAAGAGCCAGATTTCCGATCAGGAAGTGGATAGATACCTGCGCCAGTTTTACCCCGGCGTGCCAGTGCAGGCCTTTGTGGGCGATGCAGATATCGGCAATCGTTTTTCTTACAACGACGATATCAATGCCACCAATTTCACCCAAATTCAGACTCAACTCGACTGGATTCTCGACCAGATTCAGCAGCACGCCGACGACCTTCAGCCACCCACTTTTTATATGGGTTCCACCACCCTGAATTACTGCCTGCCGGGTTTGAGTGAACAAAATCACCTGGCGCTGGGTTCTATCGAACCTGTGGTCCGGGTCTGGATCGGCAACCAGACCCGAGTGGCAGCCCACTATGATGTGCCGGACAATATTGCCTGTGTCTGCAGCGGCCGGCGCCGGTTTATCTTTTTCCCTCCCGACCAGTTGGACAACCTCTACGTCGGCCCTCTGGATCTCACACCCGCCGGACAACCCATCAGCCTGGTGGATTTCGAAAATCCGGACTTCGATAAATACCCGCGTTTTGCCGATGCTCTGGCAACAGCCCAAGTGGCGGAGCTGGAACCGGGAGATGCGGTGTTTATTCCCAGCATGTGGTGGCACCATGTGGAAGGACTCGATAAGTTGAACATTTTGATTAACTACTGGTGGCGCCAAGGTCCCAACCATATGGGTTTGCCCACCGACGCCCTGCTGCACGCCATTATGAATATCCGAGACCTGCCGCTGGCGCAGCGATCGGCCTGGCGCCATATGTTTGACCACTATGTGTTTAATCCCCAAGAACATGTGACTGACCACATCCCCGAAGCACAGCGGGGAGTCTTGGGGCAGATGGACGAAAACACCGTCCGCAAGCTGCTTGGGACTTTACGCAACAGTCTGAATCGCTGAGGACTAGCCGCCAATACATGTTTAAGCACTGAATATAAGGGGTCACAACCGCATGGATAACACCCGTCATGTCGTCATCGTCGGCGGTGGTACCGCAGGCTGGATGGCGGCAGCCGCTCTGTCAAAAACCTTTGCTGACACCATCGACATCTGTCTGATCGAATCCGATGCCATTGGTACTGTGGGTGTGGGCGAGGCCACCATCCCCGCCATCAAACACTTTCACCAACTACTGGAGATAGATGAAGCCGAGTTTATGGCCGCGGTAAACGGCACTTACAAACTGGGCATCGCCATTGAAAATTGGGGAAACCTAGGCGGGAGTTACTTCCACCCTTTTGGCGTCACCGGTATCGACACCTGGGCAGCACCTTTTCACCACTACTGGTTAAAAGCCAAACGGCAAGGTAACACCTCAGGCCTGGGTGAGTTTAGCCTTGAGCGCTGCCTGGCCAAGGCCAACAAGTTCTCCAAAAACCTGAAGCACAATCCGGACTACGCCTACCACTTTGACGCCTCACTCTATGCCCGCTTGTTGAGAAAATACAGCGAGAGCCGCGGTGTCACACGCATCGAGGGTAAAGTGATCAAGGTCAATACCAACGACCGATCAGGCTTTATCGAGTCCGTCGTGCTGGAGTCAGGCCAGGCTATCAGCGGCGGACTGTTTATCGACTGCAGCGGCTTCCGCGGTCTGCTGATCGAGCAAACACTCGGCAGCGGTTACGAAGACTGGTCTCACTGGCTACCCTGTGACCGGGCTGTGGCGGTGCAAACCCTAACCGCCGCCTCGCCAGAGCCCTATACCCGCTCCATCGCCCGCGGTAGCGGTTGGCAGTGGCGCATTCCCCTGCAGCACCGGGTCGGCAATGGTCTGGTCTATTGCAGTCAATACCTGTCCGATGACGAAGCCCGCAAAACCTTGCTGGACAACCTCGATGGTCAACCCCTCAACGAGCCACGGACCTTAAAGTTTACCACCGGCCGCAGGCGCAAGCTGTGGATTAAAAACTGTGTCGCCCTGGGGCTGGCCAGTGGTTTCCTGGAGCCACTGGAGTCCACCAGCATCCATATGATCCATAACTCTCTTTTGCGTCTGATCAAGCTCTTTCCTGCCGGTGAAATCAACCAGAGCGAGATCAATCAGTTTAACCGCGAAGTCAAAATAGAAGCCGAAGCTATTCGCGACTTTATTATCCTGCATTACCACACTACTCAACGACAGGACAGCCCCTTTTGGACCTATTGCCGCGATATGGAGATCCCCGATACCCTGGCCCACAAACTTCAGTTGTTCAAAGCCAACGGCCGGATTTTTCGCGAACAGAATGAACTGTTTCTGGAGCGCTCCTGGACCGCTGTGATGTTGGGCCAGGGATTGGTGCCCGACGGTTATCACCCGCTGGTCGATAAATTGAGTGACAGCGAACTGGATCAGTTATTGGGGCGAATTCGTGCGTCGATAGCTGTACTGGCCGAACAGGCACCTTCCCATCTGGATTTTATTAAACACCATTGCGAGGCACCGGCGCTCTAGTCGACTAATGCGTCGACAACAACGACCCCGCGCCCATCAGCAATACCCAGATCGAAAACAGCAGTTTCAACTGTAGCACCGGCAGTCGGCTGGCCAGCCGGCGCGCAAGCAGTGCGCCGACCACGGCGCCCGGCCCCGCAAACAATACCACCTCGCCAAACAACTGGGGATTAAAAATCAGATGCTCGGCGATACCCGCGAGCACTGTCACCGCGGATACCACCACTGCCGAGGCCACCGCCATAATGGCATCAAAGCGCCGCAGGATCAGGTAAATCGCCAACAGCTCCCCCACGCCCACGGACAACCAGGCAGTGACTGCCCCGCCCCCCACACCGATCAGCGCCACCGCCACAAGATCCACCGATGACAGCCTCACCCGCACCCGGTCCGCCGCCGGCTTAAGCCACAGACTCGTGACCAGGATGGCCAGGCCCAACACCACCGAAAAGCCCGCAAACAGGGTGGATAACGAGGCGGGGGGAGCAATATCAGCGCCATATATCCACCAAAGACCGACAACGGAACCGGGAGAAACCAGGGCCACGATGGTTACAAACGGCAGCCAAGGCTGTGTGGTGCCGTCTTGCGGTTGTGCCCGAAAATAACGCGTCCAGGCTATGGCGCCGGTGGTCATGCCCAGGCACTGGATGCCAAAACTGGTCGCCACCGACTGGGCGCTGCTGAAGTTTAACTGCTCAAAAGCCGGGATAAACACTACGCCTCCACCGGCACCCGTGGCATTGGCAAATATTGCACCCAATACACCCAGAAAGGTGTAAGCGATATTGTCTTTGACAATGGCCAGGGATGCGGGCAGATTCGCCATTAACACTGCCAGCATGGCAATTGCGCCCAGCAATAACAGGATCAACTGCCGGTTGTCGGTGTAGAGATTTTTCGCAATTGTGGGCATGGTCACACTCACCCTGGAGCCAGCTGGATCAAGTCGGCCAACGCCTCCTGTGGATCCAGTCGGTGGTTATCGGTTTCTGTTTCGAGCTTCTCTACTATAGACGTGCAAGGTGGCCCAATCCGTCCCTGTACTGGACAACCTCAGTACAATTCGCGCCTCTCCAGTCTGGCCAGCAGTTTGAGCCAGCACAATACTGCCCAGAGGCCGTCCTTCTGATAGGGTGCGTAGGGCATCAACTTTTTACCAAATAGGCTTCTAACTCCTCCAGGGATTTGCCCTTGGTTTCCGGCAACAGCTTGGCAACGGCGGTTAAGCCTACCAAGGCAAACAGACCGTAGATCAAAAATGTGGCCGTGTTCCCCAGGTGGGCCAGCTCCCAAGGGAACACCAATTGCACCAGAAAACTCACACCGGAATTGATCAGACCGACAAAGGAGATCGCCAACCCCCGGATGCGATTGGGAAACAGCTCCGAAAACAGCACCCACATGACCGGTCCAATGGAAAGTGCAAAACAGGCGACAAATCCGAGAATACCGGTGAGGATCAACGCCGGGTTAATGGTGACCGCCGCTGCAACCAGATCTGACTCATGGGCCTTGGCCGTCTCTTCCCCCAACGCCTCCACCAGTGCTCTTTTATAGGCCAGGTCACTGATGTAGGTGATATCTTTCAGCGGCTCTAGTTGCTGGCGCTCGATCTGCGCCGGCAGGGCCTCGATAGCATTGGGGGATAGGGTATAAGTGGCGGAACCAAAGCCGTAAGCCAACAAAAACATGCACACCGCAATACCGCTCACCCCAAAGGTCAACAGCGGTTTGCGGCCCAGGCGGTCGATCAGGTACATGGCTACCAGGGTAAAGATCAGGTTAGTCAGTCCCACCAGTGTCGCCTGCATAAAGGCGGCATCAGTGCCTATGCCCGACTGTTCAAAGATCATGGGGGCGTAAAAGAACACCGCGTTGATCCCGGTAATTTGCTGCAGCACCGCCACCACAATGCCGATGGCAATCACCAGCCGCAGAGAGGCGCTAAACAATTCCCGAATGGGCAACCGACGTTGCGTCTCCCCCTGTTGAAGGCTGCGCTGTACCGCCTGCAGGTCACTGCGGGCAATCTCCGCGCCGCTGACTTTTTCCAACACCGCCAGTGCCTCCTCACTCCTGCCTTTCATGACCAGCCAACGCGGACTTTCCGGCACCAGAAACAGGCAACCGAAATAGAGCACGGCGGGCAGGGTTTCCAGTCCCAGCATCCAGCGCCAGTTCCATTCCTGGAACTTCAATGCCACGGCCCAGGCCGCGTCGGACTGGCCCATTTTTAACACCCAGTAGTTGCTGAAAAAGGCCACAGAGATGCCGATCACAATATTGAGCTGGTTGATGGACACCATCCGGCCTCGCAGTTTGGGCGGGGCAATTTCGGCAATATACATGGGCGCCACAATCAGCGCTGCGCCCACTCCCAAGCCACCGATCATGCGCGCCACCACCAGTGTCCAGTAGCTGGGGGCCAACGCTGAGACAATGGCGGAGACCGCAAACAGAATCGCCGCATAGCGCAAGACGGGCTTGCGACCGAGGCGGTCACTTAACGGGCCAGCGACCATCATCGCCAGGGTCGCTGTCAGCGTCAGCGACGCCACGGCCCAACCCAGCTCCAGTTTGCTGAGCCCGAACTCGGGTTCGATAAATTTGACCACCCCGGAAATGACCGACGCGTCAAAACCCATCAAAAAACCGCCCAGGGCGACAATCAGGGCCACAGTGACGGTAAAACGCATATTCTCATTCATTAGGGGATCGCCCACATGTAATTCAGGAACGGAAAGCTCAAGGTTCTGATAGCAAAACTCCCCGTAAGTGAGACCAAAGCCAAAGGGAAACATGTGTGTTGGTTATCAAGCAGTGGTCCAGCGGTTGGTGAAAGCATAATAAATCGTGTCTTGAAGGGTGATTCAGGGGGTATATTCCAGTCCCTAGGATAAGCGGGGCAAGCCCGGACACAATGGTAATGAGACAAGCAGGACCTTAATTGCGACGAGCGGGGAAATTCAGGTCCGCCACTTTGCTTTGGATAGGTGCTGCGCCCCCGTCAAAATAGCGGTAAACAATATTGGCATTTTTACAACGGCTTTTCGTGCTATGGTCACAAAAAAAGCATCACAAATAACACAAATTTATTATAAAAACCGTTTTATTAGGTGTATTGTAAATAGGTCGAATCACTGTTATTTATATCTCAACCGATAGCTTTGTCATCAACTGCAAGCCCGATTGGTAAAAAGCGTTTCAGTAAGCGCGTTCGGCCGTTTGTGAATATGGCTGTCAGTGGATAAGTTGCCCCCTATGCAACACCTGCCCATCAAACTGTCGCTGTTTATTAACTATTTTGTGTTTGCCATGCTGCTGAACAGCGTGGGCACCGTGATTTTACAAGTCCAGAACACCTATGGGGTTAGCGAACCTGATGCCGCCATTTTGGAAGCCTTTAAAGACCTGAGCATCGCCATCACCTCGTTTCTGGTCGCCTCCTTTATTGCCCGTATCGGTTACAAGCTGAGTATGCTGCTGGCTCTGGGTTTTATCACCTTGATGTGTGGGCTGATGCCGCAGTTACCCGGCTTTTGGATGAGCAAACTGATGTTTGCCGCCACGGGTATCGGCTTTGCGCTGGTCAAAGTCTCCGTTTTCGCCACCCTGGGCCTGGTCACCGACAACCGACACGCCCATGTCAGTCTGATGAATTTCCTGGAATCCTTTTTTATGGTCGGAGTGATGGCGGGTTACTTTGTGTTCAGTGCATTCGTTGACGACCGCCATCCGGAATCCACCGACTGGCTGCAGGTCTATTATTTATTGGCCGGACTGTCCGCGGCAGCCTTTGTTTTGCTGTTGGTGGCCCCACTCGACGAGTCGCCCATCAACACAGACACGGGCGTCAGCCTGGTGAAGGAATTTGGCGATATGATCGCACTCTGTATCAAACCGCTGGTGCTGATTTTTATTGTCAGTGCGTTTCTCTACGTATTGATCGAACAAAGCATTATGTCCTGGTTGCCGACGTTTAATAATACCATCCTCCAATTGCCCCCCACCCTCAGTATCCAGATGACCAGTATCCTGGCAGCCTCCACGGCATTGGGGCGCTTTTTGGCCGGATTGCTGCTAAAGCGCTTTGACTGGTTCTGGGTGTTGCTCTTAGGCCTGTTACTGGCAGGCCTGTTGGTGCTGGTCAGCCTGCCCCTGGCCGCCGGTGTGGGCGATCGCACCATCGACAGCTGGTTTGATGCCCCCTTGGCGGCATTCACTTTTCCCTTGATTGGGCTCTGCATTGCGCCGGTCTACCCGGCGATCAACTCGGTGGTTTTGTCAGCACTGCCCACCCGCCAACATGCTCCCATGGCGGGTTTGATTGTGGTGTTTTCCGCGTTGGGGGGCACCTCAGGCTCGATCATTACCGGGCATCTGTTTGCCCTGGTCGGCGGAAAGTCGGCGTTCTATTTTTCACTGTTGCCGCTGTCGCTATTGCTGGTCACCCTGTTCCTGTTTAAACGGGCCTGTCATGACAGCGATTGAATCTGCTTCCCCCGCCGAACACTCCCCCGAGCGGCTCTACCCGACGCTGTTTGATGTGGTGCAGCGATCAGGTCTGTTCCGTGACTCAAAAACCTTTGCCGATGCCGTGCCCAAATCCGCCCCCGAACTTCTTGAGCAGAAATTTTGTACAGAAAGCCGTCAATCAGGCTTCGATCTTTCGACGTTTGTGAGCCAACACTTTGAACTGCCGCCACCGGATGAGGACCTGTTAGCCACTGCCAACGCGGCGGTACCGCAAAAACCGCTACGGGAATACATCGAGCAGCAATGGCTTAAACTGCGTCGCAACACCAGCCAGCAGCCGGCGTTTTCCTCCCTGATTACCCTGCCCCAGGCTTTTATTGTGCCCGGTGGCCGCTTCCGGGAGATCTACTACTGGGACAGCTACTTTACCTGCCTGGGTCTGGCCGTCAGTGGCCATATCGACCTGGTGGAGTCCATGGTCGCCAACTTCGCCTACCTGATCGATCGCGTCGGTTTTATTCCCAATGGCAATCGCAGCTACTACTGTACCCGTTCGCAGCCACCGGTATTTGCCCTGATGGTAGAGCTATTGGCCCGGGTGAAACAGGATAAGGGCGTCTTCAGCCAGTACTTGGAACCGTTGGAGCAGGAATACCGGTTTTGGATGCAAGGGAGTGAATCTCTGGCAACGCAGGGTCAGTGTCACAAGCGCGTTGTGCGGGTTCACAATGGATTCCTTAACCGTTATTGGGACAACCGCAACAGCCCGCGACCGGAGAGCTACCGGGAAGATCTGGCTCTGGCGGAGACAGCTACTCGCCCCAAAGAGACACTCTATCGGGAAATACGTGCCGCCTGTGAGTCCGGTTGGGATTTCAGTAGTCGCTGGCTCTCCCGGGCGGACCAGCTGAACAGCCTCATCACTTCGCAAGTGATTCCCATCGATCTCAACTGCTTGCTGTATAAACTAGAGCAGCTCCTCAGCCGGATTCACGCCCTGAAACAGCAACGCAAAGCCGCCAAGCGGTACACACACGCCGCAGCTCAGCGCAAACGGCTGATTCAAGGGCTGTGTTTCAACCCCCGAAAGGGGTTTTTTGTCGATTTGCGATTACCCGCCTTCAAGCCGTCAACCGTACTGACCCTGGCCGGGGTTTTCCCCTTGTGGTGCCAGCTGGCCACGCCCAAGCAAGCCGTTGCTGTTGCCAGAGAGCTGCGTAATCATTTCCTCAAACCCGGGGGCTGGGTTACGAGCCTCAACCACAGTAATCAGCAATGGGATGCGCCCAACGGTTGGCCACCACTGCAGTGGATCGTTTATCGCGGTTTAGCACGCTACCACTTTGATCAGGATGCCATCGTGGGGGCAAAACGGTGGTTAGAAAACTGTGCCCTAACCTATCAACAAACGGGGCTGTTACTGGAGAAGTACGATGTCGTAGAGCCAGGTAAGTTGGCCGGCGGAGGCGAATATAACGTTCAAGAAGGGTTCGGTTGGACGAACGGAGTGATCGAAAGGATGGTTGCTTCACTGGGAGTAAACTCTCCCTTATAGGGAGTCGAGATACCCAGTGGATATGAGGTCTGGTTTGAACGTCGATCAATCACTATACAGTTTTCTTTTCTCAGCTTAGAGCAGGTATTCAGGAAAGAAGTTAATAATAGGGTTATATATTTAAGTATAAGTAGAGTTAGTAGTTAAAAATTAGTTACGGATCCTCAAGCGACGTTGTTATCTCACTCTCATTGATTTCTTGTGTTTAAAACCTCGAATAAGCGTGGTCAAAACCCCGTAGGTGTGTGGTCAAAGTCACGTTTTACCGTGGTTAAAACCCCGGACAAGACGTGGTTAGAACCCCGGAGTAGATGTGTTTAAAAACACGGCTATTTTCACAACGTTATCCCCGGATTTGGGTAATTTATCCACAGTGATTACTTGTGGTTAAAACCACGAATTGAAGACGGAAAATAACATACAGTGTGCCTTTAAAAATGTACGGTGTGTTTTTGATAACTCTCCGTATGTTTTTGCGGCGTTCATTTTTAAAAGGGTATTTGGGCCTTTTCGATTTTTTATATTGTGGTTAAAACCCCGATTGAATTTGTCTTAGTGTGGTTAAAACCCCGATTCAGGGTATGAAGGTGTGGTTAAAATCCCGAAGCTTAGGGTCAAATGTGTGGTTAAAACCCCGAGGAATGGAAAGAATTTGGCCAAAAGGCCCCAATTTTGGGGCTCTCATGCGAGAAAACAGGAAAAATAGTGTAGCGCAAAAGAAGCGGCTAATAATGAGGGTTTTTTTTCGAGGTTTTAAACACGCTTTTTTAGTCGATTTCTCCGCGTTTTAAAACCCCGTCTTTATCGCGCATTACGGTGAGCTTTTCGATGGTGCCGCTCTCTTTCGCGGTTTCGTATTCCAGGTAGTAGTCAGGAATACTTTGTTTTTCTATCAAAGCTTTAACTTTGCGGCGAAACTCCCTCAGTGGGGACTTGACACCAAATTTGCGCCAAAGTTTTTCCAATCCGATTTCCCAAATGGGTTGATCCCCGCAGTGTTTGCGGCAAATCTCGTACATACGGCGGTCGTAAGGCGATCGCAAGGAAAAGTAGCGGCGGTTGTAGGTCAGGATTTGGTGCGCACAGATGGATTTAAATAGCTGCTCAGAGAGTACCACCTCAATATATTCCAGCCGGCCATTTTTATCGGTAACCGCAGCACCGGAGTCAATCAAACCAAACACTTCCCCTTTGGTGGATTTGGTGCCGTTGTTGGCGGTGATGTTGGTGCGAAATACAGTACCACGCAGCCGGGCCAGGGTATCGCCGATGGCCTTATACGCCTTGCCATCTGTACCGCGGTTGGTCGTTACCAGATAGTCGTAGGCCGTAATCTTTAAACGGCGGCTTAAGGGACGGCCCCGGTTTTCAGCCTCCGCCAATTGACCGAAACAATAGATGAGCAAATCCTTGTCGTGGATGGTGGCGCGCCCATCACCTGAGGGAATCACTTCCAGCCAGTTACCGGTGTGTTCGTTTTCGTAGCGAAAGCGCGTTTTGTCGGGCTTGGAACTGACCGCAAAAATGGGATATTCCATGGACTGAATATCGCTTTTGGGGACAATGTCGACGATGTCCGCCACAAAGAGGTCGAGTTGATCGTCCGAGGTGACCAGTAGATTGCTCATTCTTTGTTATATAGGTGTTGGCTTTAGTTATTGTATTGTTCGCTGTCGTGTGTCTCCTGAGGAGACACCTGCATGCCAGATTGCGCCAATAGGCGTTGAATAATGGCAGTGCGGATAATAGCACTACGGTCCTTTTTGATCTTCTCTATCTGCTCCACCGATTCGAGAGCCTGACTCAATATTTCAGCGCTGTTTTCATTCAGGGAGACGGGAATCGCTTCAGTGGAACCCGGGACGATAAACTCCTCGGCCACGAGGTTGGGGTAGTCTGGCCGTTGCAACAGCATGGTGATGGCTTCATCGATCCAAGTGGAACGCTGCTTTTTGTTGTAACCAGTAGTGGCCATCTCTTCATGCAAGCGGTTAAGCATGTTCACCGGGATCCGCAGGCTGGTTTTGACACCGCTGCGTTTTTTAACGGGGGGAGTAAACTTAGCCACGTTCTGTTCCTACTTTGCTAATCAGGGCTTCCAGTGCATTGGCCAAGCCGGAGGGTTTGTTGAGGTTAAACTCTTCGATCATCTGGGAGCTGTCCAGCTGTTCAGCTGCAGCCCGTACGACGGTTGCCAGGGCATGAATATCGGTGCTTTTGTGCACTTTCACGGCTGGCTGTTTGGGCTTGGGGGATTTATCACCGTTGAGTTCGTTTATCAATTGGGCGGCCGGCAGCTGAGCGAGCATAGCCGCTTTTTTAAGGTCGTTGATCTTTCCGGTCTCAATGGCTTCCACCAGAGCGGCAGTTGGGCAGCGCAAAACTGCCAGGTAGCGTTGAGCTTCTGCACGGCTGCGGCCAATAATTTTACTGAGCTTGGTCACCGATGTTTTCTGGATCCCCTCCCCGGCTTCAATCAGTTTTTTGACGCGGTCGACTTTTTCCCACAGCGACATGGGTTCCCGATGAACGTTCTCTTCCCACTGGAGAGTGTCTATTTCATGCCGATCCAGTTTGTCCTGGATACGCGCGGTGATATGACTTTCACCTAAGAGGATATGCGTCAGCAAGCGACGTTCACCAGCGATCAAATGGAAGGTGCTCTCCTCCTGCCACACTGCGATGGGATGAATCATGCGGTCAGCACTTTTTAGGCCTGCGGAAAATTCGATGATGGAGATCAGATCACCCAGGGTTTTGCCCTGAAGGCCAGCTTCGGAGGTGATGCGCTCGATATAACCCTCCTGCCACTCCTTGGGGTTGGCTGACAACAATGTTTCGCGGTCGATGGGGAAGCGTTCGGCGATATCTCTCACCTGTTCGGGGGTGATGGCGAGTTTACGAGGGTTGTCTGGGTCGGTTTTGATGTAGGCCACGGGAATGGTTTTGGCCATCACCGATTTTACTTTTTCGGCGGTGCTGACTTGGGCTTTTACAGCGCCAGTCCATTTCTCAGTGGCTGCGGTACCCGGATTTGAAATGACCTTGCCGGTTCCGGCACGCTTGGCTGTCGATACCCCAAATTTGCGAGCCATAATGTTTCCCTTGTTTATAATGGGTGTCTCCTGAGGAGACAGGGTATTAATTCCTCGCTGTCTCCTCAGGAGACAGCTGATTGTGATTAGGCGGTTTCAGTGGCGAGAACGCTCTCGTCCGCAAAAATTCGGTCCAAGGCGAAGCGCCCTACTTCAAGACTTTTGACAAGCGCGGTATGGGTCTTGGAAATCTGGAAAATACTTCTGGGCGAAATACCTTTGATGTCTCGTTCTGGGAAAGCGGTAGATTGTGGCAGGAAGATATCTTTGGGTAGCATGGTACTACCTAGCTCATCGTGCAGCATCTCCAGTGTGCCTTTATGGATATTGGTGTTGGCTCGTACCTTGTTTGGGCAGAGTCCGACCAGCTCCAGTTGATACTCCGCCGGGCGGGAAAAGTTTTCCGATTGAATAACCTGCAGCATGGCGTTAATACCCTGGATACTTTTCTCTTCCGGCTCAAAGGGAATAATCGCATGGGTGGCCGCTTTTACCGCAGAGCGGAAAATCGGGTTACGGCTGGGGCCGGTATCCAGAATGATCAGGTCGTAGGTATCAACTACCTCCTGCATATGGAGGAATTCACCCAGGCGATTGATGATTTCCGAGGCGATCTTGCCGCTGCTGTTGTCGTATTCGCTGTTGATGCGCTCCAGCAGAGCCGGGTGCCCCACCATCACGTCGACTTCAAACTGGAAGCCATTGTCTTTGGATATGTAGGTCTGATGCGGGAGCACAGCTTTGCCAAAAAAGATGTCGGCAATGCTGGTGCGCTCTTCGATATCCGGGTCCCCGTCGTATTCCGGGTGCGGTGGCGGCAACTGTCCGCCGGTCTCCTGCGGTGCTGTCTCCATGCCGATCCAGTAATCGGAGGAGTTGCATTGCATATCCAAGTCGACGACGAGGACATTTTTAAAACCGTGGATAGCCGCGTATTCAGCGATCACACTGGCGACAGTTGTTTTACCAACACCGCCTTTTTGGTTGAGAACTGCGAGCACCTTTCCGTTGTAATCGAACATAGGAGCGCCTCTTATCCGTTAGAAAATATACAGGTATTAATATACAAGGCTAAATATACCGATATTATTCCTGCGTGCAAGTGTCTCCTAAGGAGACAGGGTTTTTAAGGATGAGAGTTGCTCAATAAGTGATCAATTAGGTGGGCGATGGTTGATTAGATGGGCTGATTTAAGGTTGTGCTTTGTTTTCAGGTGGATGGTGTCTCCCCAGGAGACAAAGCACATTGTTTAATCTTCCTGGGCGTTAAAACCGAGCTGCTGGCAAAGGGTGTCGAAATCATCAAAATCAAACCAGTCGAGAGTGATTTTTCCGGAGCGGCCATTGCCGCGTGTGGCGATGGATACCGGTCGGCCGATAGTGTTACTCATGCGCTCTTCGAGTTGTGCCAAATAGCGTGTCATATCGTCATCAACATTGGAGATTTTATGGCTGGCGAGCTGTTCGAATTGCCGGACCGTAATATGTTTTACCAGTAAGTCCCGACATAGCTTGACCTGCTGATCACTGGGCATGGTGGCAATGGCACGGACATGTCCCAGGGTGATTCGGTTGGGATTATTGTGCCAAAGCTGCAGAGCCTCATCGCACAAATGTTGCCCTACCCGCTTGAGGTGGGAAATCATGTAATTTTTCATGCCCACGATCTCGCGGACCTGGCGATTGGTGTATCCCTGTGAACGCAAAATAGCGATGCACTTGGCGATTTCCGCTTCAGAAGGATTGGGTTCTTTCTCCAAAACCTCTAGCGCGGACGGAACATCCACTATGTGATTGAGCAGGTCGACCATGAGTTTGTCACAGATACAGAAAGGATCAGACGCAAGTATAAAAGATTGGCTGTGTATAGTCATATGACAAGATATGGCTAAAATTCGTATCAGTGTTGTCATGTGACTATAGAAAGGGAGGCACGAGGAGGATGCCTGATTGTCATGTGACAAATTATGGCCTGGAAATCTTCTCCTGTGGGGACAAAGATTGAAATCTCGTGACAATATAAGAGCGGCCATGGGTGGGAGCGCCTGAACCATAATGTTATATGACAACGCCCTTTATGCGTTTGGCCAGGGGAGCCGTTTAAGGGTTGTCACATGACAACGTAGAGCTCTCTAGTCTTGTTATGACCATTTTAAAGAAAACGATGGCAAATATTGCCGCGCGGCAATAGCATAAAGCTCGGCATTTTGTCACGTGACAATTAAGGGATGGGAATGAGTCGATGGCCCTTTATCTATTTAGTCATATGACTATATATAAGAAGAACGAAATGCTGTGAACAACATAGTTTGTCATGTGACAACGATAGGCGTTAGTCTGGGAACTCCCCCGACCAACAAATATCGAAATTAACGCCAATAGCGGCTATACATTTATTCAGACTTCTTAATCTTGCACCGTTTCATCGACGTGGAATGGAGGAGATGTTGTATGGAGTTCCCCGATGTCGGGCCAACAAGCGGTAACGGTTAAGCCTTATAATCCCGGAAGACTGGCGCAGGATCTGCGTGAGTCGGGCGGTCCATTGTTGATATACGGTGAGACCGGACTGGGAAAATCTACCTTGGCCAAATACCTGGCGAAAGCCCTTACCAATACCAATCACTCGGTTTATTGCCTTAACTGTGACCCGGGCTCGCCTGCATTTGGCATCCCCGGTGCAGTGACGCTTGGGCGCTGGCAAGAATTTGAATCGGCAAGCGGAGAGGGACAGTTTGGTTGGACGTTAATGGACGCCGAACCCCTTTGCAGCCTGGATGCGGTTCGCTACCGCTTGCCTCTGGTCACAGCCATTTTCCATCTCCTGAACCGCCATCGAACAACCATTAAGGGCAAAGTACTGTTGATAGATGTGCCGGGGGTTAACGACACGCCGGGCGAGGAACTGTTAGCGGCGTTGTTGGCTCATGTTTCCTGCCGGCGGCTGTGTTACTTGGTGGCGGACGAGAAAAAGGGCCGTTTTCAGGTGTCTCCTGAGGAGACAGCGATGGCGTTATCCAATGAGCGGCTAATGGTTGATGTTATGTGGCGGGATCCCGAAGCGGTTCGTCCGAATAAATCTCAACGCGCCCGATGGCGCAGTGAGTTGTGGCAAGGCTTGATGAAAGGGGCTCGGGAATACCAGTTGCCTTTAGAGGGAGTTGGGCTGTTAGGGATTGCGCCTGAATTAGAACGAAACAGCTCCTGGACCGGCCGTCAGCTAGCATTATTAAAGCATGGGCTCCCCCTGGGGATGGGGGAGGTGATCGAGCGCAATGCAGAGAGACTGGGGATACGGGTGTTTCCAACGCCACAATTAAGGCCCCCGAGTGTTCTGGCCAAACGCATCGGCGCAGGGCAGGTGGACGGCATCCTGGTGCGGGATGCGGTTGTTTCGCCCGACGGTATCTTGCACACCGAGCACTTGCGTGAAGTGGCCGGTATCCAGCGGGCACGCGGCGGCGTCAGCCTGTTTACCGGTGGCTATAATCCCAGTAACCCGCGCACCGGTGATCCTATTACGGTTAGCCTGTGTGGAGCCACCGCCACCATGCTCAACGGTGTGTTTGGCGATCCGTTGTTACACCTGCATTTGCACAACCAGCGCCGGCACTTACTGTTTGATTTGGGGGAAGCGGGGCGTTTGCCCACCAAAGTGATTCACCAGACAAGTGATATTTTTCTGAGTCATACCCATGCCGATCATATCGGCGGCTTTTTATGGTTCTTGCGATCACGTATTGGATATTACCCCCAGTGTCGGATATACGGACCACCGGGAATAGCCCAACAAATATTGGGGTTAATTAATGGATTGCTGTGGGACCGGGTCGAGGATCGCGCCCCGCGGTTTGAAGTGACGGAGTTACACCTGCATGAAAAAGCCACCTATGAGCTGCGGCGCTGGTCCCTGGAGGCGGGTAAAACCACTCTGCAAGCGTTGCCCCCGGTGACTGTCATTGATGGCTTGATTGTCGAAGAGCCGGCGTTTGGCGTGCGTGCGCGAGTCCTGGAACACGGCATGAACGGGAAGAGCACCCCGGTGTTAGCTTATGCATTGGAATTGTCACCCCGATTTAATGTCAGTAAAGAGCGGTTGGCGGCATTTGGTGTCTCCCCGGGTCCCTGGCTACAGACTTTGAAACACAGTTTGGAAGCGGGTAATAAGCTGGCGGTGATTCACCTGCCCAACGGACGCAATGAAAGCATCGAGTCGCTATCTGAACAATTATTGATCAGCGGGAGTGGGGAAAAACTGGTGTATGCGACGGACCTGGCCGATTGTGCAGAAAACCGGTCGTCGCTAGTGCCATTGGCACAGGGGGCGGATGTGCTGTTTTGCGAAGCGCCTTTCCGCGCTGTTGACCAGGCTTTAGCGCAATGTAATGGCCACCTCACCACTGTGGCCTGTGGTGAGATCGCCTCACAGGCCAAAGTGAAAATGCTGGTGCCTTTTCACTTTTCCAAGCGCTATGAAAAAGAACCCAACGCCGTGTATGACGAGATCCACAAGGCCTGTTCCCGGTGGACCCGCCATCAACAGCAAGGGGTATTTTCCACTGTTTTTGGAGGATAAGTCATGACGTTTAAACTGGAAGGCAATATTGAGCAGGTATTGATGGAAACCAAAGCCCAACCCGGTGATCACTACGAGGACGATTATGGCAATGACTGGGTAGTGCACAATGACCGCGACGGCCTGCGTTTGCAAATTAACGATAATCCCGATGCCTGGATTCCCTACTGGACGGCGATGACCATCAAGTTGCCAGGTCTCCATCGGGTTTCCTGAACCAGGTTTGCAAGACCACGCAGAAAAACGCCTTTGTCCGGTAGCGGGGGCAAAGGCGTTTAGTTGAAAAGGACAGGTGCCGCCGGTACGGTGTTAATGCAGTTGTGGCGGTATCGAATTGACCTCGGTGTCGACACTCTCGTAGTGAACGACGGGTAAGTCGGCCAGGTCATTGGCCGCTTTTTGAAACAACAGCTGTTTGGACTCTGCCCGTAGAGGGCCCAAGGTCACCAATTTCTGATCGCGTATTACCGGGGTAAACCCCTGTTGGCGGGCGAAGCGCTGGGCCGCCTCCAGGGATTGGTGTTGATAAATACCCCGAAATTTCAGCGCCAGGGGCATCACGTAATCGATGTATTCCTGGTAAAGATTGCGCCCCAAGTCGAACTGTGCATTTACTTTTTGGGCCGTTTCAAAATCAAAAGTCTGGATTAAATGGTTGCATTGGATATGTGCATCGTAGGTATCGATCAGTCGCGATGACAGAGGCATTTTGATTGCCCGCAGCATCGCTTTGTCAAACTTGCGGTGCCCAATGTCGTTTTCGCACAGGGAATTGGCCCTTAGGTGTTTGCCTACAAAACCGCAGTTGACCGGTTTGTGCAAATCGCCTTCTTCATAAAAAAAAGAAATTTGTTTGCCTTTAATCTGTGGCACAATTTCCAATTTGGGTTGATGTTTGACGGTTTCCACCAAGTGGCCGGGATCATGCAACAGGGCGAGAAACGGCAGGCGGTCGTAGGGCAAAGTGTTGTTATCGTTGTGTTCAAAGGAGATATGAACTGCCAAGTCCAGTTGGTCGCGTTTGATCAGTGATTTGCAGTATTCGTAGATACCGATATAACGTTTGACTTCTTTTGGGGTTGCGTAAACAGTTTGTTTTTCACCGTGAAACAGAAAGTGTTGGGAGTGGTAATCGGGCAGCAATCGCAATTCCGGATAGCGTTTTAGCAACTGTTCCAATTGTGTCGTCACCATGTTTACCTCCATACCGCAACACATGGTTTTGCGTTAGCATGTCAGTTTTTTTTACGACGATTATTCAAAACTGACCGTATCCATAATTTGACTCCATAAGCCTAGTTGTGTGTTTATTATTTCGCCAGCGAATTTGCCGAATATTTTGCGGAGTTCAAGGACAAAAACACAGCTGCAAACCAAATCTTATATGGCTTTAAATTCTTATTACGCGGTGCTGTTTGGTTGTAAAAAATCGGAGACAATGTTGTAAATATTTTCGATAGGAGTTGCCGTGTACGACTTTGTGATTATTGGTGGTGGAATTGTCGGCTTATCCTCTGCCTGGCAACTGCAACAGCGTATGCCGGAAAAAAAAGTGCTGTTGCTGGAGAAGGAAGCCCAGTTTGCCCAACACCAGACCGGTCACAACAGCGGTGTGATTCACGCCGGTGTTTACTATGCGCCCGGTAGCTTAAAGGCAAAATTCTGCAAGGCCGGCGTCAATGCCACCTTGACCTTTTGCCGAGACAACGATATCGCGGTTGAACAATGTGGCAAGTTACTGGTGGCGACCAACCGGCTGGAATTCGAACGCATGCAAGCGTTGTATGAACGTTGCCTGGAGAACGAGCTGGACGTGGAACTGCTGTCACAGGAACAGCTGCGAGAGCGGGAACCCAATGTTGTCGGTTTGGGCGCTATCTATGTCAAAGCCACGGGTATTGTGGATTATCGGCAGGTGTGTATCGCCATGGCCGAGCGCTTTCGTGAATTGGGCGGCGAAACCCGACTGAACAGTGAAGTTATTGGATTAAGTGAAGATGCAGACGGCATCACGCTGTCGGTAAAAAACCGTACCACCTCATCAGCGACCACCGAACAGATTCGCGCAGACTATCTGATAGCCTGTTCCGGTTTAATGGCGGACCGCACCACGCGCATGCTGGGTATTAAAACTGATTTTCAGATTGTGCCGTTTCGTGGCGAGTACTACCGCTTGCCGCCCAAATACAATTCGCTGGTGAACCATTTGATCTACCCGATACCGGATCCGGCGCTGCCCTTTCTGGGGGTACACCTGACGCGAATGATCGACGGTTCGGTCACGGTGGGACCCAACGCGGTACAGGGCTGGAAACGGGAAGGTTACGGTCGCATCAATATCAGTTTGCGTGATCTCTGGGACATGCTGACTTTCACCGGTTTTTGGCGGGTGCTCAGAGCCAATTTTCGCACTGGCTTGCGGGAAATGAAAAACTCCTGGTGGAGGCCCGGCTACTTGAAACTGGTGCAAAAATACTGTCCACAGTTAACCCTGGCGGATCTGCAGCCTTACCCGGCCGGTATCCGTGCCCAGGCAGTGTTAAAAGATGGCACTTTGGTCCACGACTTTTTGTTTGCGGAGAGCCCGCGCAGTCTTCATGTGTGCAATGCGCCGTCGCCGGCGGCCACGTCAGCGATTCCGATCGGTGCTTACATTTGTGACAAGGTGTTAGGGGTGGCTCATCACTAGCTCGTGCCCACCCATAAACATATACCTCAATCAACGGCGACAGCGGATGCCTCTTCAGGCATCAGTGCCTGCAACACTTGTTGCCGCTCCGCTCTGGGCAACTCGGACAGTGTTTTGGCAGCCCGGTAAAACGCACCCAGATCATTTTGGTGTTGTTGTAACAACTGCCGAAACGCCGGTTTCCAAGTGTGGTATTGGGCTATCAACGCCAGTCGGGCATTGTTGATCTCAGATGCCATCCAGCCGTCAAACGTGGCACTGTCCTGCCAATGGGCCCGAAAGTCGGGATAGGTGGTTTCGCGCAGCTCTTTGATCAAGGCAGCTTTTCGCTGCCGCTTGACGGCCGGGGGCTCTTCACTGGCGTAGAGTTGCTGCAGGCGATGGCGAAACTGTAACAGCAGGGTGATAAAGGCACTTTTATGGTCCTGTTGCCACTGATAGGAGGCGTAGGCATCGGGTTGTTGTTGCCATTGAAACCAGCGCTCCACGCCGATCTGCTCCAGGGTGCTGGCAAAACTTTCATTAAACGCCGTATCGTCTTTGATATAGAGTTGCTGGTGTGCCATTTCGTGGAACAAAATGGCCGCCAATTGTATCTCGCTGCCCAGGGTAAACGTATTGAGCAGCGGATCGGCAAACCAGCCCAGGGTGGAGTAGGCCTGTACGCCTCCCACCATCACGTCCCAACCCTCATCGGCCAATGCCTTGGCCTTGGCGTGGGCCTTATCCTTGTCAAAATAGCCCCGATACTCCAGGCAGCCGAGCCAGGGGTAGCACCATTGATAAGGGGCCAATGACAGTTCCGGTGCCGCCACCACATTCCACACCACATAGGGGCGTTCCAGGTCCACATAGTGGCGGTAGCTCTCGGTATCCGGCAACTGTAGCTGGGTGACGGCAAACTGGCGCAGCTGCTGGGCCAGCTGCAGGCGTTGCCTGAGTGGAGGATCGGTGTCAGGATGATCAATCAGGGACTGCAGCTCCAGCCGTTGCCGGTAAATCTGCCACTGCCCCATGGCGGCTTGGTGGTAGTAACCGAGGGTTTCACAGCCCGCCAACAGGCTGAGAAGTAGCGCGCTAGCGAGTAATTTACCCCATCTGCCGCAGTCGGTGGCTAACAAGCGGGTTCTCCTGGCTATCCGGTGGCTTTTAAGGCGGGCCTGACCGGCCGGTTCTGCTGCTGAGGTTAGCCTGCCGCGAGCGTTTTTGCCAAGCGTAATGTTGCAATACAACATTCATTGGCGGGCCATTGTGGGGCATATTAGAGGCAGTCAATTCAGGTATTCAGAAGGAAGTCGATTATGAGCAAGGCAATTGTCGCCGGCGTCGATATGGTCAAGTTTGTCAAACCGGGTCAGCAGGAGCCCTATCGGGTGATGGCCTCCAAGGCAATTCTTGGGGCAGTCAAGGAAGCGGGAATTAAACCCGAACAGATTGAGCAGGCATATGGCAGCTATATCTACGGAGATTCTACCTGTGCCCAGCACGCGTTGTACGATGCCTTCCAGACCGGTATCCCGGTGGTCAATGTTAACAATAACTGCTCCTCCGGCTCCACCGCCCTGTTTTTGGCCCGCCAGGCTGTCGCCAGCGGTACTGTGGAGTGCGCTTTGGCCTTTGGTTTTGAAGAGATGCAGCCGGGCGCCCTGGGTTCTCACTGGGATGACCGTGAATCCCCCTTTGACAACTTCCTGAAAGTGTTGGATGACAAAGGCTACCCCGAAGCGCCCTTGGCACTGCGCTGCTTTGGCGCCGCGGGTCACTATTACATGGAAAAGTACGGCGCCTCGCCCGACCTGTTTGCCAAGGTCTCGGTCAAGACCCGCAACCACGCCATCCAGAACCCATTTTCCCTGTTCAGCACACCCATGACCGTGGAGCAGGTAATGTCGGACAAGGTGGTTTATATGGATTACCTGACCCGCACCATGTGCTGCCCGCCCACTTGCGGGGCAGGTGCCGCCATTGTGTGCAGCGAAGCGTTTGCCAAGAAACACGGTATCGACAACGGCGTGGAGATTGTGGCTCAGGCCATGGCCACTGATACCCCTGACACCTGGGACAACCCGATCAACCTGATCGGTGCGGATATGACGCGCCGCGCTTCTACAGCGGTGTACGAGGAAGCCGGTATTGGACCAGACGACATTCAAGTAGTGGAGTTGCACGACTGTTTTACCACTAACGAGGTGGTGACCTACGAAGGCCTGGGCCTGTGTGGGGAAGGTGAAGCCACCCAGTTTGTTGACGATGGTGACAACACCTACGGCGGCAAGTTTGTGGTCAACCCCTCGGGCGGCCTGATGTCCAAGGGACACCCCATTGGTGCCACTGGTCTGGCCCAGTGTTACGAGCTGGTAAACCAGCTGCGCGGCAATGCCGGCGATCGCCAGGTTCAGGGCGCCAAGGTCGCCTTGCAACACAACTTGGGCCTGGGCGGTGCGGTGGTGGTGACCATGTATAAAGCCAGTCAGGGTTAACACAGGCCAATTCTGACCCCTGCGGACATATATGGATGCCCGCACTCACTGCCCGCACGGACAACAGATACCTTTCACAGTGGCTCGGTACCTAACGCCGAGTCGCTCTTTTTATCTGCCTTCGCCACCGGCGGGTGGGATGCGCAACCCGCGCACTCATAGTATCCTGTATGCCATCGACAGTGTGTTTTTAATGCAGCAGGGACTATGTACACCATCCACAACCACTATATGCGCACCGTATTGCGGGCTGTGGAGGCGGCGGGATTTGATCCCCAGGTATTGCTGGCGGAGATCGGCATCTCCCCGGAAATCTACCGGGAAACCAACGGTTTTGTTCATGTGGATCAGTATGTGGCGTTGGCACAGCGCTCCTGGCAACTGTTGGATGACGAATACTGGGGGTTGAGCGGTAGCCGCTGTAAACCCGGCTTTTTTGCCCTGATGGTGCGTTATGTTCAGCAGTGTGACACGGTTGAATCCCTGCTGAAAGAGATCTGCCGCTTTTACAACACTGCTCGCGAAGACCTGATTTTGGAGGTCGCCGAGGAGGGTGAGCAGCTGGTTTTCAGTATTGCGCTTGCCGACGACCGCTTTGATATCGACCATTACCTGCTGGAATTTATGCTGGTGGTCATGCACCGGTTTATTTGCTGGCTGACGGATACCCGGGTGCGAGTGGATGTGGCTGACTTTGCCTACCCGGAACCCGCCCACAGTCAGTTGTATTACTTGATGTTTAGCTGCGAACACAGGTTTAAGCAGCCGCGCAATGCTTTTGTGTTTAACCGTAAATACCTGACCCTGCCGCTGGTTCGCCACTGGCCGGAGGTGAAGGAGTTCTTGAAACACTCGCCGGTCGATTTAATGACCCGACCGGGATCCGATGACAGTGTCAGCACCCAGATTAAAGGCCTGGTGTTGGAAGAGCGACGCCAAGGGCGCCCCTTTCCCGACTTTGCCCGCATTGCCGAGCGCTTGTGTGTGAGCCAACAAACGCTACGCCGCAAACTGCACAGCGAAAACAACAGCTTTCAGCAGATCAAGGACAACATTCGCCGGGATATTGCCATCGACAAACTGGTGCGCGAAGGGTTAACGGTGGCGGAAATCGCGCAGCAACTGGGTTTCGCTGAGCCGGCGTCGTTTACCCGCGCTTTTAAACAGTGGACCGGGGTCAGTCCGATAGAATACCGTTCCCAAGCCTCGGTCGAGCGGTGAGCTCCCAATCTGGTTTTACACGTCAATCAGGGATATAAACGGTGGTGTAATTGCGCATCACAGATTCCAGCTCGGTGACGGAAACCGGTTTCCCGAGCAGGAACCCCTGGCCATAATCGCAACCGGCAGCGGTTAACAGCTGGCGCTGGGTTTCGGTTTCAATACCCTCGGCCACAACTTTAATGCCCAATGTGTGTGCCATCACGATCATCGCTTTGCACAGCAGCAGGTCGTTAGAGTCAGGGGTTAGGCCTTTGACAAAGCTGCGATCGATTTTCAGATAATCGATATCAAACTCGCGCAGATAGGACAGGGCTGAATAGCCGGTGCCAAAGTTGTCCAGCGCCACCTGGATACCGCCATCGCGAAACGCCAGCAGGGTATCTCGCACCGATTCGTTGGCCTCCACTAGCAGGGCTTCAGTGACCTCTACCACCACCGCGTCCCCGTCTTGGTTAAACCTGCGCAACTGCTCGATCCACCCAACCAGGTGCGATCGGTCATCGCGAAATTGGGCCGGTGAGGTGTTGATGCTGACTTGGAAGTCCTCCCGGTAGTGGTGTCGCCAATAGGTTGCCTGGTCGGTGGCCTGGTTGAGGGTCCAGTGACCGATGTCATTGATCATGCCGGTTTCTTCAGCAATGGGAATAAAATCTGCAGGGTTGATTTGGCCTTTGTCGGGATGTTGCCAGCGAATCAAGGCTTCGGCCTTTGCGAGCTCGCTGGTGGTCAGGCTAAAAATAGGCTGATAGTGCAACTGAAATTGGTTTTCGGCGATAGCCACGCGCAGCTCTTTGATCAGCTCGGTGCGCTCCATGACCTCCTTTTGAAGGGAGGGGGTAAAAAAGTGCAGCCGATTGCGGCCCTGCTGTTTGGCCACATACATCGCCTGGTCGGCGTTTTTCAGCAGCACATCCCTGTCGCTACCGTCTTTGGGGAAGAGGGTAATGCCGATACTGGTGGAGACGTGCCCCACGTCCTGGCGGAGCTGGAAGGGTTCGGTCAGCTGCGCCAGGACGCTGTTGGCCACCCGCTCCACGCTGGAAACGCCGTCATCCAGCGCCCCCAAAATAATGGTAAATTCATCGCCGCCCAGACGGGCGACCGTATCGGTTTCCCGGACACAGTGGCACAGGCGAGCGGCGGTTTCACACAGCAGCAAATCGCCCATATCGTGACCCAGGTTATCGTTGATCTCCTTAAAGTGGTCCAAGTCCAAAAACAGCAAGGCGACTTGCTGTTGTGCCCGCTGGGCTTTTTTGAGTTCCTGCTCCAGGCGGTCGAGAAACATACTGCGGTTGGGCAGTTTGGTCAGCGGGTCCAGATTGGCTTTGGCCCAGATCTGGTTAATCGCCTGGTGGCGTTCAATGGCAATCGCTGCCATGCTGGAGATATTTTTGATTAACTGTATTTCCGCGTCTGAGGGGGCACTGATTTTTTTCCGGTAGATGGCAAAAGTACCTAACAATTTGCCGTTGGAGCCTCTGATTGGCTCTGACCAGCAGGCGGCCAATCCGGCGTCTGCGGCCTGGTCCTTAACGTCGACCCAAAAGGGGTGAGACTGAATATCTTCGACAATCACCCGCTCGCCCCTAAAGGCCGCCGCGCCGCAGCTGTCAACGTTGGGACCAATGCACGCGCTGTCAATGGCACTGGTGTAAGACTCAGGCAAGCTGGGGGCCGCCGCATGCCGGAGCCGCTTGCCCTCACTGTCCAGCAGCAGAATGCTGCAAGACAGCCGCGGGTTCTCCGCCTCCGCTTGTTGCAAGATGGTGGCTAATACATCGGACAGGGGCGCACCTTGGGACAGCTGCTCCAACGCTTTGTTGCGGGCGTGCTCCCGCCGCTCTGCCCTTTTGTGAGTATTCACTTCTTGCTTGAGATGGTAGATCCAGTAGGCGAAAAGTGTCAGCAATAACAGCCCGGAAAGCCCGTAACGGGTTACCTCGTCCAGATTGATATCGCGTTGGATTTCCTGGCCCATCCAGCGGTCGAACAGGGCCGGTTCCTGGTCGCTAAGTTTGAGTGAGCTGCCCTCAACGCTTGACGCTTCAGCTGTTGGTAAGTGATTACTATTGGCGGCAAGCAGGTCGGCAAAAAACTCTTGTGCCTTGGTGTTATAGGCAAAGATCGCAAGTAAACCCGCTAGCACCACGATGGGCAGTGCCAGTTGCCGGCGTCGAAAGGTCACAGCCATTTGACAGTAGTGCTCCAACTATCCCTGGATTACGGCTTATGTGTTGTTTGGCCTGTTTATATGACTCTCAAATTCAGCACCCAAGTGATAAAAGCCTAGACCAAGGTAAGGAGATTTACTAAGTGAAAGCGTTGAGGAAAGGGGAAATGGTGGACACTGCCAGTGTTTGGCAAAACAGTCCTAGCTGTCCAGGCGGTGAAAATTTGGCCAGACACTATACTTAGGCATAAGGTTGTAGGTGGGGTATATAGGTATGGACGGTGGAACCTGGCAGTTATTTTCGTTTTTGGGAAACATCATAGGACTGGTGGTTATCGCTGTTTTGCTAACCCATATTCAGGACAAGTACAAAAAAGACAAGCAATCCTACTACCTCCTGAAAAGCATCGGTGATGCAACCCGCGCCAAGGTAAGTGCCTGGGGGGCGCAGATCAATCTCTCCGCCGAAGACACCAATGTGAGTATGCAGGAGATCCGGTTAATGAAAAAAGCCAGGGATGAGTTCTCCGAACTGGCCAACCTGGCGCAAGCGTTGGAAAAACCACTGGAGCCGGAGCCTTTTTTTCCCAGTAAGAATATTACGCCCAAGTTGATCAAAGACCGGGAAATTGAAGCCATGGCTGATCTGCATCAAAAACCTGGACCCAATGGCGCGAAAAATCTAATAAATTAAGCCGTTTCAATACTACTTTCCCTCTCCGTCACTATAATAGGCCGCTGTTCTCGGCACTGGCTTATTATCGCCCTATGGAAAATCACTTTTTTGAAAACCTGCTCGCCATTTTCAGTGCCGCTCTGGTGGCCATGGTGGTGTTGCGGCGCTTGCGTTTGCCTACAATCATCGCCTATCTATTGGCGGGCTGTGTGATTGGTCCCAATGTGATGGCTTGGGTGGAAGATCCCTCGGCGTTTTCCTTTTTGGCAGAATTTGGGCTGGTGTTTCTGCTGTTTTCCCTGGGACTGGAGTTCTCTCTGCCCAAGCTCATTGCGTTGCGCCGGTCGGTGTTTGGTCTGGGCGGTATCCAGGTGGCTTTTTGTACCCTGGTGTTTGGGAGCGCGGTCTGGTTTTGGGGCACCAGTGTCGAGGCGGCGGTGGTTATTGCCGGGGCTTTGGCGTTGTCATCCACTGCTATTGTGACGAAGGAATTGAGCCACCTGCGCCAGGTCCACAGCCGCCACGGACAGTTATCGATAGGGGTGTTGCTGTTCCAGGACCTGGCCGCGGTGGTGTTTCTGATTTTGGTGCCGGTGATGGGGGGGCAGGAAAACGGCAGCCTCGCCAGTGCCCTGGGCTGGGCCCTGGTCAAGGGGTTGGCCCTGATGGCGCTGCTGCTGAGCGTGGGCAAATGGCTGTTGCCACCCCTCTACAAGGAGGTGGCACGGGCGCAATCGGAAGAACTGTTTGTGATCAGTACCCTGGTCATTGTGTTGCTGGCGGCCTGGATTACCCACACCTTCCACCTGTCCATGGCCCTGGGGGCGTTTGTGATCGGTATGATGTTGGGCGAAAGCCACTATCGTCACCAGATTAACGCTGATATCCGCGGGCTCAAGGACATCCTGTTGGGCCTCTTCTTCGTCACTATTGGTATGGGGATCGAGGTGCAACTATTGGTTGAACATTGGCCCCGAATTCTGCTGTTTACCCTGGCCCTGATCCTGATTAAATCGGTGCTGATCTCCCTGCTGGTGAAAGTGGCCGGCGACAGTAAGAAAAACGCTCTTCAGACCGGGCTCAACCTGGCTCAGGCCGGGGAATTTGGTCTGGCGCTGCTGGCACTGGGTGTGATGCACCAGCTGCTGCCAGTGGACCAGGCATCCTTTATTATCCTGGTGGCGATTTTCAGTATGGCGGCCAGCCCGTTTCTGATTCGCCACAGCGACAAGCTCAGCGCCCTCTTGTGGGATCGGCTGAATAGCCGCAAAGACACCGGGGAAAGCACCGAAGCGGTAAGCTTGCCTGAGCACAACCATGTGATTATCGGCGGGTTTGGTCGAGTGGGTCAAACCCTGGCGCGGTTGTTGGATGCCAACGGAATTGACTATATCGCCATCGACCGGGATATCGACCTGGTGGCACAACAGCGGCGCATGGATCAAAACGTGATTTACGGTGACTGCAGCAATAATGAAATTCTGCAGAGCTGCCATATCGGCACTGCCCGTATGGCGATTTTAACCTTCCGCTCCATCGAATTGGCCAAGGATACTATTGAGCATATCCGCGCCATCGGTGTCACTGCCCCCATTATTGTCCGCTGCTGCGAACACGGCGATTTTACAGAACTGGTGAGTCTGGGGGCGGACTGCGTGATACCGGAGATGTTGGAAGCCAGTCTGGTGATTGGGGCTCAGGTGCTGACACTGCTGGAGGTCGGTGAAGCCGATATCGAGCAGCAGATTGCGCAGGAGCGCACACAGCAGCTTATGCACTGAGCCTATTTGTTTTCCATAAATTGGGCCAGTTCGCGCATCGGGCCAGCCAACATGGCCTTAACCTCGTCGCTGGCGTCGATGCGCTCCAGGGCTTTGTCCATGCACAGCAACCACTGCTCGCTCTCTTCGCGCCCGATAGCATAGGGTTTGTGGGGCGAAGTGAGGCAGATGGTGTTGTATTTATCGTAATACAGCGGCGGTCCCCCCAGCCAGCCGGACAAGTATTCAAACAGCTTTTGTTTGATATCGGCCAGGCTCTTGCCGTGCATCTTGCGGATGGTGTCTACCTCGGGCAGCTCATCCATCACATCGTAAAAAGCGTCAGCCAGGCGGCGGATGGCCTCTTCGCCACCGAGCAGTTGGTAGGGGGTTGTCATACAGCTGTTCCCAAAAGTGAAAAATTGACCTATGCCATTATAAACGGTCCAATGAGTGTGAATATTGTCTCAGATCAAGTACTCAGATCGGTGTCAAACCTGTTGTATTGCTCATAGTCAGCGGTCACTCCAGCGCCAGTGCTTGCAACAGCGCCGGTTGTTGATCCTCCAGCAGATCCGCCAGGGTATAGGTTTTTAAGGTATCCAAAAAGGCCCCGGTGGCCTGTTGCAGCACCCCTTTTAATTTGCATGCCGGCAAAATGCGGCAGGCCGGGGTGGTGCAGTCCACTACCTGCAGGGTGTTCTCCAGCATCACCACCATCTCCCCCAAATTGATCTGGTCGGGGGGGAGCTTTAAGCAAAAACCGCCGCCTTTACCGCGCTTGGTGTCTATTACGCCCTCCTTGCCCAAGTGGTGCACGATTTTGTTGACGTTATTGCGGGAGACGCCGTAAGCCTCACTGATCTCGTCGATACTGGCGCGTCTGCCCGCCGGCAACAGTGCCAGATAGATCAATATGCGCAAGCCATAATCGGTGTAACGTGTTAATTGCAAGCTAATTGCTCCCCATCACTCTGCGCTCTACTCGTGACTTTCTCCTGGCGGAGCTTGATTCAGCCATAAGATACATGTAGCATGCATCAATGTAAACATACATACTAAAGGCATCTTAATGTGCCATAAGGTGATATCCCATGCTGAACCTGATAGACCTGGACCTGGAAAACGCCATCCACCCACTGTGGCGCCAGGCGTTTCGGCCGTTTTTTCTCGCCGGCGCCCTGTTTTCCATAGCCGCACTGGCGAGTTGGGGATTGTTTCTGTCCGGATTATTGAGCTTCACGCCTTACGGTGGCGCCACCTTCTGGCACGGTCACGAAATGCTGTTCGGCTTTGCCGGAGCCATCATTGTGGGCTTTTTGCTCACTGCGGTGCAAAACTGGACCGGCCTGCGGGCGACCCACGGCCGATCGCTGCTGCTCTTGTGGGGCCTGTGGTTGCTTGCGCGGCTGTTATTGCTCTTCGACTGGGCGGGTTTAGCCTGGGTTGTGGTGCTGTTGGATCTCAGCTTTTTTCCGCTGACGGCTTTTATGATGAGTGCTCTTGTCATCAAGGCCGGCAATAAGCGCAACCTGTTCTTTGTGCCGCTATTGTTGCTGTTGTGTGGGGCCAACGCCCTTACACATCTGTCGGTGCTCACCGGTGATTCGAGTTATTATCGCTGGGGGTTCTACGCTGGCGTGATGCTGGTCTCTGCGTTGATGGCGGTCATGGGTGGTCGTGTGATTCCCATGTTTACCGCCAATGGCACAGGAACGCCGCGGGTGCCCCCTAAACCCTGGCTGGACAGAAGTGTACTGATCTCAACCTGGCTGCTGGTGCTGTTATATGTCACCCAGGCGATCACGCTGTTGCCCGCCTGGGTGAACGGCAGCCTGTTTGCGCTGGCTGCCCTGGGCAACGCCTATCGCGCCTTTTACTGGCGCCCGTGGGTCACGGTCAAGGTGCCACTGGTGTGGTCGCTGCATCTGGCCTACTGGTTTATCCCCCTCGGGTTTGCCCTGTTTGCCCTGCATTTTTGGGGATTGAACGTCACGGCCTCAACCGCGTTGCACAGTTTGACGGCGGGGGCGATGGGTTCGCTGATCCTGGCGATGATCGCGCGGGTGTCCCTGGGACATACGGGCCGGCCCCTGGCGATTGGCAAAGCCGTAGCCATAGCGTTTGCGTTAATCGTGTTGGCGGGGATGGTTCGCTTAGTCACAGGCCTGCAACCGGCCCTGCTGCCCATAAACGGCTACCTGCTCAGTGCCGGCTTATGGGTGTTGGCCTACAGTATCTATGTCAGCCAGTATTTCACCATTCTGACTTCCCCCAGAGCCGACGGTCGGCCGGGTTAGGCTGCAAATTTTTACTTTTGTGAGGCGCTTACAACGGATCTGTTTGTAACCCCGTGGTCGTGACCTCGTGGTAGGCTACTCTTATCTGTAGTGATTGGCTGCAGAGGATGAGGAAAATGCCCACCCCAAAGAATCCTGCCCTGCAAATCCTGGGGGGTGCGGGGGCTATAGTATTGGCCTCGGTTAGCCCCACCGTTAGCGCCCAGGATCAATTCACGATCGACGAAGTTATAGTGACTGCGCAAAAGCGGGAGCAGAACCTGCAGGACATCGGAGTGTCCGTAAGCGCCTTCACGGGTGAGCAACTGGAAAAACTCGGCGTCACTCGGGTCGAGGACGTGGTGGAACTCAGCGCCGGTGTGCAGATGAACAACACCAACGGCAACCTCTCGCCTACCTTTGTTATACGAGGGATCGGCATTCAGGATTTTAACGGCAACTCGGCACCTGCTGCCTCGGTTCACATCGACGAGATCTACATGGCGTCCAGTGTGAACAGTGGTCCGCAACTGTTTGATCTTGAACGCATAGAGATCCTTAAAGGTCCGCAGGGTACCTTGTTTGGGCGTAACAACACGGCCGGCACGGTCAATATTGTCAGTCGCAAGCCTGCCTGGGATAGGGATGCCCATACCAAAATAGGTTACGGGCGCTTTGACAACCTCGAACTCGAGGGGGCCATCGGGGGCCCCCTGACGGAGCGCGTGGCTTATCGGGTGGCTGTCCGAACGGAAAAGAGCAACGGCTTTTTCGATAACGGCACTTTTGCACCCGGCCCGGTAATAAGTGACCCCGATTTTCCTGGTCCGGGAACCACACCCTTGCCACCCGGCACGGATGGCGACCTGGGGGATATCGATATTTGGGCGTTGCGTGGGCAGCTGCTGTTTGAGCCCAACCCCGACCTCAGCATTTTGTTGAATGCCCATGGTGCATGGGACAATTCCGGGCAGGCACCCGTCACAGTGATCGGGACTGGGGCAACCACTGGCATTGTGGACTCCGAGGAGGATTTTGTTCAGTCGCCTTGTCCCTCTATGGGTTTCAATCCCCTTACCGGTAGCCCCCAGGGCGGCAACGCGGATCCGAGTCGCTGTGTGGATGCCGGTGGCTTCAGCGATCCCGACCCCGAAAGCGACTTTGACGTGTCCAACGATTTTGTCGGCAATCTGGACAATGCGTTCTACGGTGGTTTTGTGAAGGTTAACTGGGAGACCGCGCCGGGGACCCTGACCTCGATTACCGCATATGAAGCCTTCGACACATCACAGGCGCTGGATGGTGATGGTTCGTCCAATGTCCTCGACCATGTGACACCCTTCGATCAGGACCTCCGCCAGTGGAGCCAGGAGCTGCGTTTTAACGCCAATCAAACCGAAGACTGGTACTGGTTGGTGGGGCTTTACGCGTCCTATGACGAGTATGAGAGTTTTTTGCGGCTGCGCCTGGATCTGGACGGCAATCCGGCCAACGGCTCGGGCTTTTGCAATTTCTCGGATCTGGACCTTGAACCGGGGGGTGGTAGTTGTGCTCAGGGGCTAGGGCTCAGTGGCCCGCCGGTCCCCGCGGACGGTCTCACCTTTGCCGAGCAGAACACCACCACAGCGGCGATCTTCACCCATCACGAGTGGCGCTTAAACGAGGCGATAAAACTGATATTCGGGTTTCGCTATACCTGGGAGCAACGAGAATTTGAGAGTATCTCTTTTTGGGAGTACGGCGAGGATCCATCCACCAGGGTGGTGATAGATACCTTCGGTCCGGCTCGGGGGGGCACCGGGCCGGCGGTGACGGACGACGATTTCACCACCATCGAGCCATCCTGGCGCCTGGGGTTGGACTGGACACCCAGCAACAACACCCTGGTGTTTGCGGCGCTCGCCCGGGGTTTTAAAAGCGGCGGCTGGGATGCCAATATCGTGGTGGATGCCGCATTGCTGGAACCCTACGACGAGGAAACGGTGGATGCCCTGGAGCTCGGTGTCAAATCCGATTGGGCCGACAACCGCCTGCGCTTTAACGCCACCGCATTTGTCATGCGGTACGATAAACCTCAACTGCGTAAGAACATTCTGATTGGCGGACTGCCCAACAGTAAGCTGGATAACATCGATAAAGCGGATCACCGGGGGCTGGAACTTGAGCTCACCTGGCTGCCGGTGGCGGGTTTGAGCTTGATGGCGAGCGCGTCCTTTCTCGATACCGAGACCCGCGATAGTGACCCTTTGTCGGCAGACCCGCGCGAGTTTGATAACAAGGAATTACCCTATGCGCCCAACCAGGCCTATTCACTGCTGGCGCGTTACGAATGGGAAGTGGCGGAAAGCCTGATAATGAGCCTGCAGGCAAGTGCCAGCCACACTGGTGATCACTACCTTGACACACTGAATGTGGCGTTTGAAGAGCAGGACTACACCCTGGTGGATGCCCGCCTGGGGCTTGCTGCCAGGGAGGGTGACTGGAACCTCACATTCTGGGGCAAGAATCTGACCGATGAAACCTTCCGCCAGGGCGTCTTTCCGCTCTTCTCATCGAGAAATTTCTACCTGAACCGGCCCCGCAGTTACGGGGTCAGTTTTACCTATCACTGGGGGGGTTAAGGGCTGATGGAATACTGCCCCAATGTTATCCTTATCGGGATCAGGTGATGGGGGGAGTGACCGTTGATAAGCGATAATCTGGCTGTAAGCCTGACTTTTGTTGTCTATCTGGCGGGGATGCTGGGCATAGGTATCTGGGCTTACCGACGCACCAATGACCTGTCGGACTATGTGTTGGGCGGGCGCTCATTGGGCGCTTGGCCTTCAGCGCTGTCGGCCGGTGCCTCGGACATGTCGGGCTGGCTGTTGCTGGGCATGCCCGGTTTTGCCTATATCGCTGGTTGGGAAGCCATGTGGCTGGCGCTGGGCTTGTTGATCGGCACCTATCTGAACTGGTGGTTGGTAGCGCCCAGGTTGCGCAGCTTTTCACAGCAGGCCAATAACAGCCTTACGTTGCCCGATTATCTCAGTAACCGCTTTGATGACCGGGTGGCAATTCGAAGTATCTCAGCTTTTTTTATTTTGCTGTTTTTTACCTTTTATACCAGTGCCGGACTGGTGGCGGGCGGCAAGTTGTTTGAAAGTGTGTTTCACATGGACTATGGCTGGGCGGTAAGTGTGGGTACACTGGCGGTGGTGTCTTACACCATGTTTGGCGGTTACCTGGCGGTAGTGTGGACAGATCTGGTACAGGGACTGCTGATGGTGGCGGCCCTGCTGCTGGTGCCGGTGATGGTGCTGATGGTGCTCGGCCAGACCCCGAACGAACTATTGGCTGCCCACGACGCCGACCTGCTCGATCCCTGGACCGATGCAGAGGGCAATCTGCTGAGCTGGATCACCATTACCTCTTCGCTGGCGTGGGGACTTGGCTATTTTGGCCAGCCCCATATCCTGGCGCGCTTCAAAGGCATCAAGAGCCGCGAGGCGGTCAAACCGGCGCGTCGCATCGCGCTGGGCTGGACGACGCTTGGCCTGGGCGGCGCCTTTTTGGTCGGGGTGGCGGGTATCGGTTACTTTGACACGCCCCTTGCCGACCCGGAAAAGGTGTTTATGGCACTGGTGCAGGACACACTGTTCCACCCGGTCATTGCCGGGGTACTGCTGGCGGCGATACTCGCCGCCATCATGTCTACCGCCGACTCTCAGCTGTTGGTGTGTTCTTCGGTGCTGGCGGAAGATATCTACAAACCGCTGTTTCACGCCCGGGCCGGCGGTCGCACTCTGGTGTGGGTCGGCCGCTGGGGAGTGGTGGGCATTGCCTGCATCGCCTGGTTTTTGGCACTGAACCCGGACAGTTCGGTGCTGGGATTGGTGGCCTATGCCTGGGCGGGTTTTGGCACGGCCTTTGGGCCCGCGGTGATCCTCTCCCTTTTTTGGCCGCGCATGAACCGTTACGGATGTCTGGCCGGAATTCTGGTGGGGGGCACCACTGTCGTGATCTGGAAACAGCTCAGTGGTGGCCTGTTTGATCTGTATGAGATCGTGCCCGGCTTTTTGCTGTCCACCTTCGCCATCGTGGTGGTCAGCCGCCTGACCCAGAAGCCCGCGGAAGGGATCAAAAAGGCGTTTTATTCGGCGGTGTAGGTTTGGCTTGTTGTGTTAGAGTGTCCCTACCTGCCCAGTAACAGCCGTTTGGCGGCGTTCACTTTGGCAGCCAGATAATCGTTACCGCCGTGATCGGGGTGCAATTTCTGCATCAACTGGCGGTGGGCTTTAACGATCTCCGCTTTCGACGCCCCTTCCTGCAAACCCAATATGTCCAGCGCTTCCTGGCGCGACATGTCGGTGGTGGTTTGCCGTTGGTTTGCCTGTTGCGCCTCGTCTGCCTGTGCTTGCCAGCTGCCACCAAAACGCTTTTGCAGGTAAGCCTCGAGCAATTGCACCGATTCTGCATCCTGTTGCTGGCAGAATTGGTACAGTTGCGTCAGTTGATCCTGATTCAGTTCACTGAGCCGTTTGCCGGTAAATGGCCCCTGCAGCACTTCCCCGTCCAATTGGCCGCTACCGTGATCCAATGTCATCAACAGCACATCGGACTGTACTTTGGATTGATTGGTCTGGGCTGACGCCCGCTGTTGCCGGGATCTATAGACCTGATTCACTGCTGGCAGCAGACGGATAATCAGGGGCAAAAAGCGTTGCAACAGGGCGAGTAAACCCGCGCCGATGACCACCAGCCAATGGGCGCGACCGGTGACGACCAGGAGCAGGCAAAACACCAGCACCACCATCAGGGCGGCTTTGATGATCTCCGTTTTTTTGAGGGTTTGGCGGTGCTGTTGCAGCCAGCGGAAACCCGCGATCAGGGCAAGGATTCCGGCGGCGAGAATGAGCAGGCGAGCCATAGGTTAGGGGGATTACTTTTTGAGTTGTTGCAGCAAGACTTTTGCCGTGGCGGAGCTTAACTGGGCAAAGTCGGACAGCGCCTTTTCCCCGCCGCTGGCAAAAACGGCCACGGCGTTTAACAGCTCCGACAGCTCCTTCGCACTGGACTCATCAAAGGCGTGATAAGCACCGCTACTGAGATAAGCAATTTGCCGGAAGGCATGCGCCACCCCTGGATCAAAACCCTCCTGAAACGCGAACACCGGACACTGCAGTACGCCCAGTTTACCGGCCCATTGACACAGCTCGTCAATGCTTTCCTCCAGGGCATCGCCGATAAAAATCAACGCATTGACCCGGCCTTGTTTGGCTTCGGTAACCGCATGGGCCAACACTTTCCCAATCTGGGTGTAACCGCCTAGACAGCGTACTTGGGTCATCTGGCTTAATAGCGAGTGGCTGTCGTAGCACCAGGGCGAGTGGTAAAACTCCTGATAGCCGCGGTAGTAGCAGAGTTGCACCGCCAGGCCGCCGATCGCGTCGGCAGCCTGGAACATCTGCGCCTGCAGGTGACAGGCGCGGTCCCAGCTGGGTTGTCGACTGGCGGTGGCATCAATCGCAAAGATCAGGCGACCGGTAACTTTTTTGGCCTGTACGCTCGGTTTATTCGCCTGTTCCAGGAATTTTGTGACCTGGGTCTGGCTGGAGCGCTGGCTGGGCAGTTTTGCCATAACACCTCCCAAAAGCTGAGTGACAGTGTCTCCTGCCTTTGAGACACCTGAGCCCCTGTTAATGTATTAGGGGAAAATGCCGCTAAAAGCCACCTGGTGAGTCAATTAGTTGCTGCTACGCCAGGGGGATTTAAAATCAATAAACAAATGGCCTTTTATAACAACGCGAGATAAGGCACAACAAGGACTTTGTTACCAAGAGGGGGTTACTTTGTCGACACCCTGAATAACGTGTCGATGACCAGGTCCGCATGGGCTTGAATCTGTGCTTCTGAAAGGATGTCAACGTTGCATACCTTGTTGCTAAAGGGAGACATAGCAAAAGGCATTGCGCCCAATGAGACAATAAACAGGAAAAAGTTGTCATTATTGAAATCCGAAAAATACCCTTGGCTTTGCACCAGTTTGAACAGGGGCGTAATTTTGTCGTGGATCGGGCGCACCATATTGAGCAGATAGTCCAACCTTTCGCTGTCCTTGAGGGCTTCAAACGTCAATAAGCGCCACAGGTCAGGGTATTTGGCCGCGTTATAGATCATGGTGCGGATCACGGCCTGAAACGACTCCACCGCATTTTCGGGCGAAACCTGCGACAGCAGTGGCAACTGCACCTGGGCGACCTGGTCGACCACATAGGATGTGCACCTTTTCCAAAGGTTTTCCTTGGAGCCAAAGTGATGCCGAATAAGTCCGTGTGTGGTATGGGCCTGCTCGGCAATATCCCTCAGTGTGGTTGAGGTATAACCCTTGGTGGCAAAGCAGTGCAAACTTGCCTCCAAAATATCGCGTTTGGTTTGTTCGGCCGCATCGATAGATTGTTTGCCGATTCTTTTTTTCTTGGCTTCCGGGCGGTTCATAAACCCGCTTCCCCTTCCGGTGTTAAATTGACAGCGCTTGTCACAGTTCTTCCCGTTTATACTCAACCAGGTCGTGAGCTAGCTTGCCTCAAAAGGGGCGGAATTGCTATTGCTGAGGGATGGCAGGCATCGATGCTGCGGTGCAGTATGCGCAGATTTCTTTTGCACCGGCATTGCTTGACTTTTGTACAGCGGGGGCCTATTATCCAGTTTGCTATCCACTTGTATAGTAAAGCTGTAGGGTGGATTAGCGCAGCGTAATCCACCAAGGGTGTGGCACCTGTCCTCGAAAGGGTGGATTACGTCGGGCGGCGCTCCGTTCGTGTGCCCGTTTTTTGGGTAAATCCACCCTGCGAAATGTACAGAACCATATGACAAGTAGGCTTAGGGTATTCAGTTTAAAGAGTTGGAGAGGAGAGCAAAAAATGCATCAAAATATTATGACACTTAAATTTAACAAACTGGCATGGGCCACATCGTTGATAATCGGCGCGACACTCCCTCAAGTACCTTCTGCGTTGGCTGAGGAGGCCCCGGAAGGCATTATTGGATTGGAAGAGGTAGTTGTAACAGCGGAAAAGCGCGCTGCCAACCTGCAGGATATTCCTGTGGCCATCAGTGCTTTCAGCCAGGACGCCCTGGATGAGGGTGGCATTACCGATCTGCAAAGTGTCCAACAATCGGTGCCGAGCTTGCAATTTACCACCCAATCCAATTTCGGCGCTGGCGTGATTGTGACATTGCGGGGCATTGGCACCAGTGTGACTACCAGCGGTGCCGATCAGGGGGTGGCTCTGCACAATGACGGGGTCTACCTGGGTAAAGCCTCCGCCGGTTTGCTCAGTTTCTACGATATGGAACGGCTCGAAGTGTTGCGCGGTCCTCAGGGCACCCTCTATGGCCGTAACGCCACCGGTGGCTCAATCAATCTGATTTCGACCAAGCCCAGTGAGGAGTACGAAGCCTTTGGGGACGTTATGGTGGGCGACTACAACCACCGCCGGCTGCGTGGCGTGGTTGGTGGTGGCATCGCCGAGGGAGTGGCGGGCCGCTTAACCGCGACCTGGGAGGAGCACGATGGTTATATCGAGAATCTGTGGCCCGGTGGAGAAGACAGTGCCGATAAGGACGAATGGAATGTTCGTGGACAACTGCTGTTTGATGTGAATGAAGATATGGAAGTCTTGGCCCGAGTTTCTGCCGCTGAAGCCGGTGGTGCGGGTTCGGCCGTGAAAACTCGGACCTACCCGTCCGCGTTGATGGCGGGTGTCGTGCCCCATCCCTTGGTGCCTGGTCTCAATATCCCTAAGTTTCAACCCGGTGTTTTTGCCTCCGCTTCGCCCGTTCCCACGGATCTGCATCAGGTGGGCACAGACGCAGAAGAGAGCTTCGACCAGAAAGCGGCCGGTGCCAATATCACCGTTTCCTGGGACTTGGAAAATGCAAGCTTCAAATCCATCTCCGCGTGGTTTAACAACGAAACAACGGTACTTCGCGATGGGGATGGCTCCGAACTGCCGTTGTACATCAAGGGGCGCACCGAGGAGTCCGAGCAGTTTTCACAGGAGTTTAACCTGACCTCCAACGCTGACGGCAAATTGGAGTGGTTGCTCGGTGCTTTCTTTTATAATGAAGAGTCGGTTGATAAGGATACCTATGTGAACTTTTGGCCCAATGGGGCAATTGGTGCAACCGGGTATGACTTTACTTTTGACTCCTCAGTAGAAACCAGCTCGTGGGCTGTATTTGGTCAGGCCTCCTATTATTTCACGGAGCAACTCAAGGCGACCCTGGGATTGCGCTACTCGGAGGACAAAAAAGAGGGCGAGACGGTCAATCGCAATGTGGTGGACGCCACCAATGGACTGACCCTGGTGGGCTTCCCGCAGAGCGGAAAATACAGCGAGACTTGGGAGGAGCCGACCGGCAAGATTGGCCTGGACTACTTTATCAATGATGACAGCATGGTCTATATCTCCTTCTCCAAGGGGTATAAGAGCGGTGGCCTCAACGTCAACGCACCCGATAAGGCGGTTTTCGCACCGGAACTGATCGACGCTTGGGAAATCGGTAGCAAGAACCGCTTTTTCGATAACCGTGTAGAGTTGAACCTGTCCGCCTTCTATTACGATTACACGGACCTGCAGCTCTTCAGTGTCACCGAAAGTGCTCCCTTTATTCAAAACGCGGCGGAGTCCACGATTAAAGGGCTGGAGATCGAAAGCAAGGTGGCGGCCACACCGCAGCTGGCGTTCAATTTTGCTCTCTCCTATCTCGATAGCGAAATCAACGATTTCATCACCAAGGACCCCGCCGATCCTTCTCCCTTGCAGGTACTCGAGGATCTGTCGGGCAATCAGTTGCCGCGGGCGCCCGAATTGGAGATCAATCTCGGTGTTTCCTACAGCTGGGATCTGGATCACGGTGAGTTGACGCTCAGTGGTCAGTATCACTGGCAGGACGACATGTTCTTCCGTCCTCAAAACGATGAGGACAAAATGCAGGAAGCCTATGACACCGTTGATGCGCGCCTGACCTACCTCTCCGCGGATGAACGCTGGCGCATCTCGGCGTTTGGCAAAAACCTGACCGATGAAGAGGCGATCTCCAACCTCCTGATCGAAGCGGGTTTGTTCGGCTCACCGACGGTGGTCACACCCAACAATCCGCGTACCTTTGGAGTGGAAGTCGGTTACCGTTTTCGTTAAGAATCTCTCCCCGTTGGGCCAATGCTGATGATCAGTCATTGGCCCTTTTTTCCTTCTACCGATTGGCTGGCCCTGTCCCGGGGTCCGATGCAGCGAGAAAAAAAACAGGAATCGATTACGTGAACAAAGATGTCTACTTGGGTATGCGACCCGGCGATCTCGATGACAAACCCTATGCCAAATACTGGCAGCCCGAGATGAGCCCCCTGCCGGCGCATGCTGCCGAAGCCGTGTTACAGGGGCCTGCCTCACAGGAATTGGGCTTTCCCCACGAACAGGCGGGACAGCTGTTGGCGCCTGGCTATCTGCCACTGGAAACCGGTTATACCCGGCTTGCCAATGGTCAGGTGTTTGTCTCCGTGTTGACGCATATGCCCGGCGTGACGGGGGAAATGATCGATTGGTGGTTTGGTTGGCACGGCATCGAGAATGAGCGCTACAAGCTGTGGCATCCTCGCGCCCACATGAAAACGTCGATGAAGAACCCTCTGTCCGCTGAGCCCGGTCTGACGGATTGCGAGAAATATGTGGGCAATGTCTCCTATGTGGAGGAGTATATTGGCGGTGAGAATTTGCCGATCTCCATCGCTTTTCAAACACCGGCAGAGAACTATCTGGATGAAGCGGGATTTGCGCAGGCAGGGATACAAACCGCGGTTTGTGCACGTGTCGGCATCACCAAAAGTAATCTGAATTTTTCGCGTCTGATACATCTTATCCGGGAAACCGAGGACGGTTGTGAGATGCGCAGTCGTTTTTGGTTGGGCGATGTGGCGTTCGGTGCTTTACCGGAGCGCAACATTGTCAATAGATTGCTCGGATCGCGGTTTATTGCCAGAAGGGCGGCTTCCCTGGAAACGGGGCGTGACCTGTTGGTCCATTGCAGTATGGAAATGAATCATTTGGCGAGCTTTTTGCCCGACCTTTACCGAGATTATAACCCGCAAAAGCGTGACTGCCCAAAAACCTGCGCAAATGAAGCGATTTCCGATGATCACGCTTGTTTATCACTGTAAATCAACTGCCAGTTTCAGGATTTCAGACGCCTCCAATTTAGTGCCCCATTGCAGAGACTGATAATCTCGCAGTTTGCTTGGGATATTCCTTTTAGGAGTGACTGCTTTCAGCCATTATGCAGAGCTATGCATAACAGCCAGGTGCGGTAATAGAAATTGTGGATCAGTCTTGATTTATGCCTCGGCCGGAGATATATAATAAGCAGACGTTAATGTTTGGCCTAAGGAACATGGGTAGGGTGGATTAGCGCAGCGTAATCCACCAAAGAACTCTCAGCCAA